>CEPQ01001203.1_pt1 | contig 793528 bp, 733 predicted proteins | sample 530411 | NCBI WGS metagenome assembly CEPQ01 (sample SAMEA2620039, study PRJEB7988) | marine metagenome | isolation source: saline water (ENVO:00002010), including
CGCAGGTCAACGCCGCCTGACTCAATTTTAGAGATGTGGCTTTGCGGCACGCCAGAACGGGCGCTTAGCTCCCGCTGGCTAAAGCCCTTACGCGCACGCGCCTCTCGCAAACTTTCCAATATTTGATCGGTTATATAACTCATATTTGATACATCTTTCTATATCAATGAAACGCCAATATCTATAAAAATATATCACACAGCAGCAAAAGACTCAAGGTTGATATGTTTTAACGCATCAAAATAAAGATCTTGATATGTTTTAATAGATAAACCTAGAATCAGCCTCAGGTTTAGCTACCTTGCGTTTTACGGCGGTGAGCGCCGTAAACAACAACATTCATAAACCGCATGGTTTAAAAAAGGGCGATAGCCAGCATTATTTAAACTTTTGGGGCTCAGCTTGACGATAGCGGAGACAAGACAAGCGAGGCATGAGCGATTTAGGCCGCAAGGCCGCTGAGCCCCAAAAGCGCGCCGGAATTTAAGCCCTCACCTAACGGCAAGGGCTCAAGCAGTAGCTTAATGATTCCAGAAAATATGCACTTCCTGATAACCTGTTTCGATGGTGAATACATCACCGCCAAGCTCCATATCACGCCCCATTTTTTCATAGTCGATATAAAAGGCTAAATGCTCAGGGATCTGTGTGGTTTCCTCGGTCAGTTCTTCGGCATAATCTGCAAGTGAGGCGTAACAGCCACAATAATTTTCTTCGATGGCTTTTTGTGCATCTTCGATGCTATCACCAAAGTGTGATAATAAATCGCCTGCAATCTCGCCGTGCTCCTCAAGAAAACATGCGACTTCATGCGCACGTTGAATGCCTTCGTATTCAGATATTGAATAACCTGCAAAGCCTTCATAGTCATGAATGGCGTATTCTTCGGCATCCTCTTCTGGGCTGCTGGCTAGCATATCGTTAATTTGCTCTTGAATGTCGTCGATGTCCTGCGTGGCATCAATCCAGACACCATGCAATATGCCGTTGTTGTATGCGGCTAAGTCTGCAACATAAATTCTGATTTCTTCGCTCATTGTCTTGCTCCTGTAAGGTTAAAAATTCATCCCCTTTTGGGGTTGAAAACCCCGAGGAAAGAAGCGAGCTTGCGAGCGAAGATCACATGTTTTGACGCAATCCGGACAGGGGGAACCACCCGTCCTGCACAAGCCTGAACCTGAGAAGGCGCGGAAGGTCGGGGGATGTCTTGATGAAGGCAAGTTATGTGATAGTTTGACGTATACCCAAAAGGGGAAATAAATCCAGACAATGCGAATACGAACGTATTCTGCCTTGTTCAGCGCAGCGCTAATTCTGTTCCGGCAAAAGCATCAGCACTTTGCTGCTGATCCAATATCATTACAGCATCAAAACCACCAGCATTGAATGCGCAGACCATGCGCGGCCTTTTAGCAACCACATTTAGCGATAAATGAGCCCCAAACCTGCAAGCGTGAAACGCTTCTCCTCTGCCGTTGCGACCAAAGGTGCAATTAATCTCATTTCCGCTGACACGCGGCCATGCAAAGGCCGTGATAGTCACGGCCTCCAACACATAGGAGGTTACAATGCGATTAGTAACAAAATTTGAATTAGCAGCCAAAAGCACATATCAGCTTCACGGCCTACACAAAGAAGTCTTTATCGAACTGATAAAAAGCAATCCGCGCACACTTCAGCGCACGAATGCTTTGGCTTCATTGCAGAATATTGAGAATGAACTTGTATCAAGGGCTTTGCGCCCTTGACATGTTTAGATATCGTCAGAAACAGGAAAAAAGCCATATCTGCCAACGTCTGGATTTCCGGAAAAGTGGATATAATTCATAAGAGAGTGCAAATCATCATTAGGCTCTTGGTTATCCAATACAATAATCTGCTTACCCTTATAAAAGTCGCACAAATCTCGATAAAAAGCGTAAATTAAGTTATTTGCGAGAATTATCTCTTCGTTCTGACCTTCAAGTGCCTCATCTTGCTTCTTATAAGTAGTCAGAGGCGAATCCAATATAATAAAGCCCGGATGCCTCCCCAGAGGATGCAAATACTCCATAAACCCTAACAGCATTGAAGAGAAGCAAATCGCTCGGTAGCCCTTGCCAAAGTGGCTTCGAGGCTTACCATCGATAACTATATCTCTGGTATTGGTATCAAAAGTTACCTTATCCGCATTCGGAAAATCCCAGCGAATAAGAATTTTAGATATTTCATTCGCTAACCTCGCCAATTCCGACGTGAAATCAGATAATTGGTAAGAGTCTTCAATTTTATCGAGTTCAGCCTGAAGTCGTCCTATTTCTTCGAAAATTTCTCTACGCTTCTGCTCTTGATCCCTTTCTTTTCTAAACTTATTTCTAGCCTCATCCAAATCAGCAAGAATAGAGCGATTTTCAGCAACTTTACTACCTATATTTGATGACAGAATCTCGCTTTTAGCGTCAACTAAATCAATGATCGATTTCAGCTTTATTTCATTTTCCTGAAGTGAAGCTATCACTCCATCCTGAGTAGCTTTTAAATCAACTAGATGAGCTTCAATTTTTTTAATTTCCGAATTATTTGAGTTGATTATCGTCGCGAGGTCAATGTCTTCAGATTCATCATTAATGTCACCACCACATAACGGACAACTATACAGTTCATACTGCTCTATGTAACTCGTTGCTTCTGAATTGGCCTCTAATCTCTCTTTATCAGACAGATACTTCCGCTCCAACATCTCAAAACGTAGTAACAATGCCTTATCGTCTATGATTTGCTTAGAAATAGCCTCCGCCTGCTTACTTAACTCGACTTTTTCTTGCATAATCTGTGTATTTGAATCAAGTAAAGAGGAGAGCTCTCCTTCTGCTTTGTCATAAGAAGATTCCAGCCTTTCCAAAATTTCATCTAAAGAATCCAGATTATGCTCTTGATCTTCAGAGACAGGAAAAAAACGTTCTAAGAATCCTTCCAGATTATCTTTCTTTTTAGAAATGCTTTCTTTTGACTCTTTGCTCTTTTTTGCCAATTTTATTTCTGAATCATCATTACCAGTAAGTACTGTTTTCAGGAAAGATAATTCTTGAGTCTTTTCAGTGTTTTGCCCACTTCCTATCGGTGAACTTTTGGATATTATTCGCTCTTCATCAGCAAGTAATAGCTTCTCAAACACTCTTAGTGTCAGTGAAGCATGATTCATTGACTCCAGCCCCTTAGCTAGCGTCAAATTACCCAAGGAAAATTTACTGAGGAAGAAATCAGATAAATTCGGGTTTCCTTTATGGGTCGGCTTGTAAACGGTAGCCAGCTCTCCATCGTCCTTACTCTCAATGCAAACAATATCTGCACTGGTTTTTAACTCTCGAGACAACTTAAACTTAACGTCATCTGCCTCTTCAAAAGTTACATCAAGGTGCGTGTAACCTTTTGCTTGCTTAATTTTCTTAGGGGGCTCTTTCGCTCCAAAAATAAATTGAAAACACTCGGTAATGTAGGATTTACCGGTGTCAGATGCACCAGCTATTACATTCAAGCCTTCGTCCAATTCAATCGATGCTGTTGGCTTACCTTCGCCTCTCACCTCTATTTTTCTAATTATCATGACAGACTTTTTAACTCCAATATCTTGGTACTTAGTACCTTTTCCCTGTTTTCAGAAATCCAGTTCAACCTAGCCCATGACTTTTTATAGTAGGGAGATTGCAAACACGACACAAAATCCGTCGTGCATTCATTAGCACAATAATAATACCCCGTGTCATCGACCAACATTCTTATCAATCCACGCCTTGAAAGAAAGCTAAGCGATCTAGGTATTACCTCACGTCTATGAGCGATCTCTGCCAAATGATTTGGCAACGCTGGATGTAAATTTTCTGGGCCACCAAATTCCTTGGAGTAAAGTAGTGCGTAATCGAGAATAACTAATTCATCCAAGCCCAGTGGCAGATCAAGAGAAGTAAGTATCAAGGCAACTCTAGTGCCAATTTCAACAGGGCTATTAAAACTAGTATGCGTGAAAGTCATTTCTTACCTTCCTTAACCCATTTGAATTTATCAGCATTAACCAGTTGATGACACATCCCTTTCTTATCCTGCGTTTTAATGTATGGGCTTAACGGGTGAGATACGTAATTTACCGTAGCTGCCTGAGAACTTGTCGCAAGATAGCGCTCGTAGCCATTTTCATGTTTTTGTCTAACGGTGGCGCTAACAGCCTCGAAACATTCATCTGTTAATTCCTCATAACTATTATCAGGCAACCAGTCTCTCGAAAATTTTTGTAAGTCTTCTGCTGCGTAAAAGTTCCTTCTTGCTCCCTCATATTCGGACTTATAATCTGAGCCATCAGACAAATCATCTATAGATAGGGCGGCTACTTGTTCTGCCTCAGCGAAAGCTTTCAAAAGCTCTTTAGTATATCGAATTTCATTGTCTGCCAAATTCTCGGGTGGTACAGGCAACTGAGGACGTTTTCTGACATTAATACCAAACCGCTGTGCATGAAAAACAGTGTTAGAATGCAGTTCAATAATTTTTATAGGTGGGATATGATCAAATATCGAAAAATCGGCGGCCTTAACAAATTTTAACAACTCACCACTTAGCTGAATATCGTCATTATGTTTTGAAGTAATCTTACTTTTACAAGCTTTATCCCACTTTTCAATTAGCGCAGCTTTTAGCCTAGTTGGATCATTAAGGTGTTTTAGTAAATCATTCGAAACACCTTGTGGAGAAACAAAATAATAATGTTTTGGTAAAGAAAACTCTCCGCGATGAGCGTAAAACAAAATTTTGCCGATTTCTAATAAAGCCAAAGATAAACTTAAGCGTTTATCATAATGCTTGCATTGGTAATTCTCCCAGTCTTTAGGCTCATCATATCGATACGCGATGACATCACGCCCCATATCTCCACCTGCACCACAGCGAACTACTCGAGGATATTGAGTTTTCCAATATGAAACCAATTCAAGCGTCAAATCTTCCCAGCTATCGGCATTAAATATCTTCAAGTAATCCAACGCTGGAATTGGTGCGCCACTTGTCACTTCGAGAGCGGTGACAATATGCTTACTTTCCGGAATGTCTTTAATATCAATTTCGTTCATGCATCGACTGGCCTTAATAATTTCTACATATCCACTATGCGCTGAATACTCTGCTTCCAAGACGACTTGAACGCATCGTCACCAGCAAATAGCTTATACAACTCAAGTTCATCTTTGCGGCGCTGTAGCATGATCTCTTTGAGTATCTTTTCAAATGCCAGCTCACGATTGTGTGGATCAGCGTTATTTTTATATTTATCTTCGTAGTCAGGGTGTGCCTTCACACTTTCTGCGATATTGACGAATTTAATTCGTTGTTCTTCTGGTGTAGCGCTCCAACCTTGAAACCATCGTTCATTGAAGGTACTAACAATTTCATCAAGCGGGTTAGTTTCTTTGTCTGTTCCATGAGCGCCACGAGGATTGGGGTTTTGCGGGTCTAATTCAGTTGCCTCACTATCAAGTCCGATTGAGTAGCCAAGTTTCACCCGCTGAAGTCCATACGAACTTAGATCGACAGATTCAAGTAACTCGTCCAGCAATTCAGCGTCAGGATCTTCTACTCTTAACTTTGGAATGAGGAATTTCAGGAGCCAGAACAGTTTTTCCCAAACGACCATTTCATATGGCATGATGGATGCCATCTGCCCGTAAATTTTTACAAACTGCTTTGCCTTAATTTTAAAATCGATTTTGGCATCGTTTTCTAACCCCAATTCGACATTGAAACGTGCTGCGGCAATGTCAATAATTGGACTAAGCTTTTGTGCATCTTCATTGTTGAAATATCGTTTAACGAATTCCTCTACCTCAAACCACTCATAAACGCCCACATCGCCCAGCTCGTCCTTTAGCTCATGAAGTACATTGATGTCGGTAGCTTCGGACAATGACGTTGCAGTATAAAACGGATCAAACGCGGCCTTGATATCATCTACAGAATTAAAGAAATCTAGTACGAATAGGTCTTCTGTCTTCTTACCCCACTTAGGCGCGGAGCGGTTTAAACGAGAAAGCGTTTGTACGCACAGAACGCTGGCAAGTTTCTTATCAACGTACATAGAACAGAGTTTGGGCTGATCAAAGCCCGTTAGATATTTGTTCGCCACGACCAGCAAACGATATTCATCTTTATCGAATTTATCCTTAGTTTCATTCTCAGCAAAGCCATTCATTTCAGCTTCACTGTACTTGATACCATCCACTTCCTTCTCACCTGAGAAAGCAATAACGGCCTTAAATGGGTTGCCTTGCTCATCAAGCAATCGCGTTATCGCTTTGTAGTAGCGAATAGCGGTTTCAATATTCTGCGTTACCACCATGCCTTTACCTTTGCCTTTCAGCTTTTTGGCATTTACTACATGGGTAATGAAGTGATCGTGCATGATCTCTGCTTTGGTATTAATCGTTTGCTGGCTTCGCTCTACATAACCTCTGAGTTTCTTCTGTGCTTTCTTGGTATCAAACTCAGGGTTATCTTCGATAGACTTTTGAATTTCGTAATAGCTTTTATACGTAGTGTAATTAGCGAGCACATCAAGGATGAAGCCTTCCTCAATTGCTTGCTTCATTGAATAAAGATGGAACGGCACAAAGCTACCATCTGATTGACGCTGCCCAAACTTTTCAAGCGTTGTGTTTTTGGGTGTCGCCGTAAAAGCCAGATAAGAGGCATTACCTCGCATCTTACGAGACTTCATTGCCTGTAAGATTTTATCCTGAGCATCTTCAGCATCTGGATCAGATGAATCACCTAGTGCCTGATTCATTTTGTCAGCAGCAGAACCACTTTGAGAACTATGCGCCTCATCAATGATTACAGCAAAGCGCTTATCGCTTAGATCATCTATGCCATCGATGATAAAGGGAAATTTCTGAATGGTCGTAATGATAATCTTCTTACCATTTTCAAGCGCTGATCTAAGCTCAGAAGATTTATACGCAGGCGCAACGATATTTTTAACTTCAGAAAATTCTTTGATGTTATCGCGTAGCTGTTTATCAAGAAGTCTTCTGTCAGTTACCACAATGACGGAGTCGAAAAGTGGCTGTTCAACGCTCTTCGCGCCTTGAACCGAATCTGATTCTGGATAGCACTCTATCAATTGATATGCCGCCCAAGTGATTGAGTTCGACTTACCGGAACCTGCCGAGTGCTGAATTAAGTAAGTTTGACCAACACCATTAACTGAAGCGTGATTAATGAGCTTTCGCACAACATCCATCTGGTGATAGCGGGGAAAGAACAAGGTGCGCTTATTCAGCGGGTCTTTGCTACTGCCATCCAGCCGAACAAAATGCTGAATGATATTGGCTAAGCTTTCTTTGGTGAAAACCTCTTCCCAAAGATAAGCCGTCTTATGACCTGATGGGTTTGGTGGATTGCCCTGACCAAGATCGTGCCCTTTGTTAAAGGGCAAGAAGAATGTTGCCTTACCCGCAAGCTTTGTCGTCATGTACACTTCATCGGTATCAACCGCCATATGCACAAGGCAACGACCAAAGTTAAGAAGTGGTTGATTTGTATCTCGGTCTTCACGGTACTGTTTCTGGCCGTGATAACGAGCAGTTTGGTTTGTCCAAGCATTTTTCAGCTCAAGAGTAATCAATGGGATGCCATTGATAAACAGCACCATATCTATCTCTTGCAGCGGGTTAGCCAGCGAATAGCGCAATTGGCGGGTGCAGCTAAACAGGTTATCAGCGAAGTTTTGTTTTATCTTTTCACTACTGCTGGCCAATGGCGCAGGATAAAGAAGATTGAAATGTGCATCATCAACACTCAAGCCTTTCTTAAGTAGATGCAAAATGCCGTGCTTCTTGATTAGTCGATCAAAACGTTCGTATATTTTGCGCTGCCAGTCAGTCGGGTTATTGCGCTTAATTTTATCAAGTTCCTCTTCTTGCGTTTTTTCCAAAAACGCCCAGAAAAAACGCTCATCAAGCGCATACTGCATATTAAAGTCAGAGGGATAGCCAATTTGATAAAGCCTGTTGCTGAAATCAGGCGCAGCTTCTCTTACTTGGCCTTTCAATTCTTCCAAACAAGTCCCTGTTAATGCCTTCTCGATTGCCGCCTCAAGCGCTTGTTCATTTGTTTGACTTACCATGCTTATCCCTGCTCTATATTCTTATTTTTCAGTGCTTCAGAGGCTTTCTGTAGCGGTGTTTTTAATGCCTTTTCAAACTTGGTCATGTAATTAAGATGCCATTGAACCCAGTCTGACCAATGCTCTTTATTAAAACCATCTGCCTTACAGGAAAATTGTATACGACTAGATTTTTTGTCGTCCAACCTCAACCACTCCAAAGGTTCGCCGAAAACTTCTTCAATCTTATCTTTTCTATGGTAAAGGAAATCAAAAACAAATTTGTTCTCCTCTTGTGAAGCTCGGGCAATGGAAACTTCAACTCGTAGTTCTTTTTGAAGAAAGATTAAGGCGTAAGGGCAACCACTAAGCCCAGAACCTGCTGAGAGCCAGTGGTCTTTGCTGGGGCTGATATTGTTGTAGAGCTTGCAATGGCTATTTTGAAAAACTTCCAATGCGTGTTCCCAGTATTGGCGGCGAACGTTATGACGATTTTTTAGCACGACTTCTGTGCTTTTTTCTTCAGCCTCTTTCGCACTTATACCTATCATCAACTCTTTCGCTTCAGGCGTAGGAATGATTTGATCAATATTGATAAGCAGTTGCTCACCCAGAGAATGCGGAGTTACTTTAAAACACTGGATATTAATACCTTGGCCTAACAACCAAAGCGCGGTGCTGGTCACTTCTTTACGGAAGTTAGCAGCCACCATCATAATGCGCTGGCTATTACCGAGATTGATCTTTACCTCATCAAGGTCAGGCGCATCAAGGAACTCACAGATTTGTGTTGAGGCATCCCTCTCTTCAAAAGAGCTAGTCTCGCCAGATGATGGCTTTTCGTATCGATTGATATATTGCTGAAATATTTCTACGATTTGTAGCTTGGTTAAGCTAGCGCAGTAGGATGCATATTTAAGTGCTTGCCAAACAACGTCACGGCCACTGTCATCCAGTTTATTCTCGATAATGACCAAGTTTCCGTCTTTATCGAGAGCTAAAAGGTCTAGACGTTCGCGGGTATCATCAAAGCCATCAAATTCCTTTTGGATAATTAATAACTCTTCCCCCAAAGCCGAAGGCTCATGAGCAAGCCATTCCTGAAGGTGCTTACGCTCAGTAAAACCAAGCTCACTGAATGTCTTGGTTTTAACTGCTTTAATACGATTTGCTTGATGATCTACCGTGAACACTTTACCTCCTTGCTACGCCACTTTGATTTTGCCCGTTACGGCACTATTTATAAGCGTGGTTTTGTATTCTTTAAGCTTTGCGATCTGTTTGTTAAGAAGTTCGATTCCTTTGTCTGACGAAACCATGAACTCCTTAACATACTTGGCAATAACTTCTTGTTCGTCTAGTGGCGGTATAAATAAGTCCACCTGTGAAAAATTATCAAAGTTAAGATCTTGTCCATCTCTGATGAAGTTTCCGGTTCTTTGCAGCGCCTTTATATAGCTAGGTAATTTCAGTAGATAACCATAGAAATCTGGATTTATCTTCTCCAAAGGTCTCAATACAACATAAGATGAACGGATACAGCCGCTTGACCAAGCTCTCTCTAATCCGCCTTGAAAACTTCTCATGCTGATCACAAAGTCATCCTTTTCCACATGTTTCCGCTTATCCAAATGGAAGGTAATCTTAACTACAGTATTTCCAGATAACGCTTCATACTCGCTTTGTGGGATAACACCATAAGCTTGTGTTGCGGATAGCTGAACATCTGATTTCCAAGCTCTCTCTTTTCTTTGCGTGAAGAGAAACTTGCTTCTCCTTATTTCCCAATGTTCAGGAATATGACCAATCCAATCCACACCAGAATGCTTCATCCGCACTTCAGGATTAAGGCCTTGAGTTACCGCTTTTTGGATAATGATTTGCTTGCGCTCTTTAAGCAATTCGATTTGTGTTTCTTTGATAGCAATTGCTTCGTCGATTTGTTCTGTTTTATTGTCGAGAAAATTCGCTATCTCTTCCTGAATCATTTTTTCAGGAAAGCAGAAGGTTTCATTCAAATATGAACTGGCATCAAGGTTCTGGATGCCAGTTGTTTGCTTAATTGAGAGATAATTAATTCCTCGGCTATATAAACAAGAAAATACATATTTTAAAAACCGGTTATCTACCCAGTCTTTAGGAGTCATTTTTGCAACAAAATTCGATGAGAGAGCCGTATAACTTTTATCAAATAAGACAACTCTTCCAACTAGAGTTTTATCGCCACCACCTGACTTTTCTATAAGTAGATCGCCATTTTTTAATAAACGCCCTTTGCGTTCGTTTTCCTTAATCGAGCGGTAAGTAAGCTTTGCGTCAGAAATTTTTAACTTTTGATCATCGAAATCGGCAACCCTTACAACTACTAATTCATTTTTACCATTAGGTTCGCTCCCCCATAATCCATTTACACATCCATTAACTGTATTTTTCAATCTTGAAATTTGCCAATTAGAAGGAATACTGCCCAACCAATCAACGCCAGATTCTTTATAAGCTTCGTATTTTGGCATTGTTGCTAAAGCATCCATCATGCTTCTCCCTGCACTTCAGCAACATCAACCCCTAATATCTGAGCAATCAAACCTTCAGCCTTTTGCTCTAGGCCAATGATATCGCTAGCGACATCTTCCAATGCGCGTAGCGGCTTGTGCCGATAAAAATACTTATTGAAGCTGAGCTCGTAACCAATCTTGATACTATCCAAGTTGATCCATGCTTCATCGACATACGGTTTTACTTCATCTAAGAAATATTCATGCACTTCTTGGGCTAACGGCACAGATTCTGAATCACGTAAATCTGAGCTCGGTTCATAGGTAATATATTCACCAGACTTGCCTGATGGATAGAAACCAAAATCAGCTAATTGATCCTTTGAGCAACTTAGCCGCTCTAACAGTTCATCTAACTTACTACCTGATAGTTTGACGATTTTTTTGACAACCTTCTCTGCACTCTCGTCATACCAACTCACAGCATTTAAAATAGCGTTTTTTTCTGGAGCTGATAATTTGATTTTCTGGGATTTAAGCACAGCATCTACTTTATCTTTAAATAGATTAAAATCGTTAAATTCATCACTACCAATTTCTCGCATTAGCAGGTTTGCGGCTTCAAGAACAGCGAGTAGTTTTTGCCAGCATTTCTCATCCAGCAACTTAGCCTTTGCCTTGGCATTGATGCTTATGTCGTTATCTTCGCACCATTCCAGAATGTCTTTGCTAATGCCTTTTAAAAAGCCTTTGTCGTAAACCTTGTCGCCATACTCTTCGAATAAGTGCTCCATCACTTCGGTAAGCGACTTATCGAAACGTAAGGGAGCAATTGCCTCTGGAGAAAATTTGGCCTTGCGGCGATCAGGACGTTCGATATTGACCTTGTAGTAACCAAAGTCTTCATTTTTAAAAACTTGGCTGGCGATACCAATTGGATCATTATTGGCGTCTAATTCACGCTCAACTTCTGCACAGTCAAGATAAGTTTGTGTAATCTGCGCAATATGCTCAGGGGCAAATTCACAGTTTTTGTTACCTAAATTCTTGCGCAATTTTCGGTAAAGCAAACTCGCATCAATTAGCTGTACTTTGCCTTTACGCGCTTCCGGCTTGTTGTTATTCAGTAGCCAGATATAAGTCGTGATACCTGTGTTATAGAACAGGTTATTAGGTAGCTGGACGATAGCGTCCAGCATATCGTTCTCGATGATAAAGCGGCGAATATTGCTCTCACCACCACCCGCATCTCCTGTAAACAAGCTAGAGCCGTTATGAACAGAAGCAATACGGCTACCCTGCGCACTAGATGCAGGGTCTTTCATTTTGCTCACCATTTCCATGAGGAACAAAAGCTGTCCGTCACTTGAGCGTGGTGTTGCATCAACAGTTTCTTTATTGCCCCAGTAATCGGTTAGTTCGACCTTGAAGCGGGGATCAATAACTTCGCCGCCATCTTTGATATTCTTCTGTTCTGAAGCCCAGCTTTTACCGTAAGGCGGGTTTGACAGCATGAAGTCAAAACGGTCAGAAGCAAATTCATCGGTTGAAAGTGTCGAGCCTACTTTGATGTTTTCAGGGTTATTGCCCTTGATCATCATGTCTGACTTACAGATAGCATAGGTCTCATCGTTGATTTCTTTACCGTAGAGGTAAATATCACGATTGGCAGCAGGGTATTTTTCTTCAATGAAATTCTGGGATTCAGTCAGCATGCCACCGCTACCACAAGCAGGATCGTAAACGGTGATGGTCAATGGCAACTCATCTTTAATTGGGTCAAAGACAATGTGCGTCATCAGTTCGATAACTTCACGCGGCGTAAAGTGTTCTCCAGCCTCTTCGTTATTCTCTTCATTAAACTTACGGATGAGCTCTTCAAATACATAACCCATCCCCAAGTTAGTAAGGGCTGGTAGCTTATTACCATCAGGGTCTTCTGCTGGGTTTGGCGTTAGATTGATATAGGGAGAAACAAATTTCTCTAACACATCGAGCAAAACGTCTTTGCCCGCCATGTGACGGATTTTTGATTTAAGCTCAAAACGCTCAATGATTTCTTTTACATTGTCACTATAACCGTTCAGATATTCTTCGAAGTTAGCCAGCAAAATTTGCTGGTTGTTTGTGGCGGTGCTGAACAGGCTTTTGAGTGTCCACTTTGAGACGTTGTAGAAAACCTGACCGGAGGCCGCTTTTAGCGGCTCATCATCTAGCTCCGTAGAGGCCATATCCTCTTTCTGGAATTTCACGTCGTCCAAAACGGCCTGCTTGGTAGGCTCTAGCAACGTGTCCAAGCGGCGAAGTACCACCATGGGAAGAATTACATCTCGATATTTACCGCGTACATAGACATCACGCAGACAATCATCAGCAATATTCCAGATAAATGAAACGAGTTTATTGTGTACGGAATGATCCATTAGATACCCTTATCTTTCTTTTTCTGTTCTTCGATCCATTGGAGGATATCCTCCCGCTTAAACCGCCAACTGCCACCTACTTTAAATCCGGGCAATTTGCCTTCAGAAGCCAGTCGATATGCGGTTTTTTCTGCCAACTTGAGATAGTCAGCGACCTCTTTCAAGGTCAGTATTTCATCGGACATAGTTTTACCCACCATGAGACTATAGGGGAGAATATGAGAAAATCGGGGAATGAGCAAGGCTAAGCTTATACTTTGGGTGTATTTTATTCACCACTTCCATGTGGTTCACCTGCTTCGCAGGCCAGCTAAAGCTGTTGCGTTTTGTTCCAACAAAACTGTCTCTGTGCATTGCTCAAGTACAGCGCTAGAAAGCATAGTGCGATTACTCTAAATCGCGCCTTCTACGGTTGTTTCTAGCGCGGTTGATAGCCTGACCGTCTTTGTCGGGCTTTTGCCTGTCTCTGCCGTGATCCAGTGACGAATCTTCAAAGCCTTGGCGCATCTTATCGTGTTGCTGTTCTGCCTTCTGCTCAGCACGGATGCGGCGAATGCGTTTAGCCAGTTGTTTGCGCTCTTCTAGCTGGCGCTCTTTGGTTTGCTTGATCTCTTTTTGTAATTCAGCGCGGTCTCGCTTGTGCTGAAATATCATGGCATGGCGCGCTTCGGCATGTTCGGCTTTTACGGCTTCCAGCTCTTTGCGGCCAATCAGGCGCAAGCGCTGGCTTTTGCCCGTTACCATATCGAAAAAGCCCATCACACCTTTTCTAAAACGACTGCGCACCGCTTGCATGGTAGCTTTGCGCTTAAGGCGATGTTGCTCTTGCTGAGCGCGCCGTTCTTGCCTCTGCTTTTGCACCAGTTCTGCTTTCTTATCATCCAGTGGGCGCATTTGTGCCTTGTGCTGGTTTTTAAGCGAGTTGACCATTGCCAGCATTTCTTTGGTGTAAATGTTACGGATACGCGCATTGGTGAGCGCTATGGATGGCAGATCATCCGGCGCGCCTAATCGCGTATTCAGGTCTTTGGTTTTAATGCCGCCATGGCGAGAAAGCGAATAGACTTTTTCACTATGGTCAACCACCACAAAGCCACGCTTATCGCCTTTGGCGAGAAACAGCCCTGCATCCTGCAAGGCATGTTTTAAGCTTTCGATATTGTCTGAGCTTTGCCATGCCTGCTGGATTAACGATTTCAGCTCTCTGGGATCAACCCCATGACGCTTGAGCTTTTGCCACTCACTATTGGCAAGCTGAAATGCGTCGCGCTCAGCTTTATTTTGCAAACCTTGGGGCATTACCCAGCCATTATCTAAATAAAGCTCGCGGCTAACCTCAGTACATTTGTTTTTGAAATGCGACATGTTGATTGCGCGCATATTGTCTACATCAATGCGCGACCACACCACATGGCAATGCCGCCGTCCCTCTTTCTCATGGAACACCACTACACGTGGCTGATCTGTGAGCCCAAGCTTTTCCTCCAGCTTGGCAAAGGCGGCATCAAACTGGCCTTGTTTGACCTCAGCATCCTGAGGCGGATTAAAGGACACAGAAAACAAAGGCTGCTGGCATTGCGTGCCTTTGGAGACCGCATCGATCTCCAATAAGGCCGCATGCAGGGACTGGCCTGCCAGCCCCCGTATTTCGTGCAGCGTGACATGATCATTGTCTTGCGTATTCGCAAGGTGGTTCGCCAGATTTCTAGCGCCACTACGTTGCGAAGCTTTAATGATCATTTCGCTGCACTCCACTGTCAGGGAAAAGCGCTGCCGAGTCATCCTCGGCATAACCTAACGCTTTCATGACAGACTCACGGATCAGTGTCAGATCTTCCAGCGCCCGCTGAAGTTCTGACACTTCTACTGAGCCGTGAACGTTGAGCTGGCGGGCAATTTGGTTAAGGTTGTTGCCAATCTTACCCACAGCGCCTAGTAATTGCGCCAGCTCAGCTTTGTCGCGCACTGGCCTTTTGGCGCGACGCGGAGGGGGAATATCAAAGATGGCATATTTGCAATAACTCCCCATGGTCACACCTGCATTCTCTGCGCGCTGCTCCAGTTCTTGACGTTCGTTAAAACTTAGCCGCAGAGAAAATGGTGCTGGCCGCTTTTTGGGTAGAGTTATGGATGTGTCATCAATGAGATGATTTGAGCCGCTTGCCTTATTGAAAATATCAGGCAAGCGTTCAGTCGGTCGTCCGACGTTACCGCTCAGATTATTGAATTTGTCTTTCATGTTTTTCCCCTCCGCTCTTAACGACGGGGATGCAACGGGGGCTATGTAATGCCCCCTTGCCCAGACCGTGTGGTACTACCACACACATCTGGCGTAATCGGCAACCTTAAGTTTATGGTAAATTTATTACCATTCCGTTAATGACTACCGATTGGGGTATGGGGTCTCCCCACTTTACTGGCAGGTGAAAACATACCCTAACCGCTGCATCCCAATATCAACTTTTGCCATCCTAATAAGCGATAAAGGGATACGTAAATAGCTGATCAGCAAGAAATTTTAACCAGCCAAGACAGGCAGAGACAAGCTATGACGGGAGATTGAAAATAATTTTCTGACCACTACTTTCGATTTCCGAAACGACCTGTCATCTATATGCAAAGATATGTATTGCAACCATAGGTTAAGCATTTTTTAACTGGTTATATGATCTAATGATTAAATAGGTGTAGCCCGACTATCCCTTGCGTAACACCGGACAGTCAGGCTGCATTATCTAATCGGGGATGCAACACGCGGGGAGTGTCTGCTCAGAGGGCTTGACATTCTCCGTGATGCGATCTCATAAGTTACTCTATCACAGGAAGATTTAATAAAGCCTTAAGGCAAAAATCGAGTGGCTAGATTAAAGGAGTAATGCAAATGTCACACACTGTTTCTGACGAAGAACTAAGAAAAGCCTATGAAGTTGCGGCTAAAGTTGTTGCGCTACACGGCGAAACTTACCTACCCATATTCGAGCGTCTGGAGCGAGAATATGAAGCCCGTATGCAGTCGAAAAAAGCATTGGAACGCGCTAAGGCGATTGCGCAAAGCATAGAGCTGAGCAGTTAATCCAATACTTAAAAACGGCCTTGTACGTTTTTCATTGACTTAATCGGTCAACCTCCCTATCTGTAACTCAAATCGCTGGGATACACAAACAGGCAAAAACTGGGATACAAATTTAAGATATTACGTAAAAGTGGAATTTCTAACCCATTGTAAATAAATAGAAATTTAGACAAGAAACCGTCAAAAATGATGGACACCGTTTCCGCCATTTTCCCCTTATAACTACATTCAAATTAAGTACACACTTCTATTCTAGTTATATTTTCTTGATTTTTCATAATTCACACCGTATAGTTCTATACTATAATAAATGGTGCGTAATAATGTTAAGAAAGTCACTCACTGCAAAGAAGTTGAATATCAAATTCGCAACAAAAACACGAGATGAATTGATTGATTTATCACGCGCGCTAGCACATCTATTTGAAACGCGTTTTCTTACTAACCCGAAAGACATACCACATATCGCGATTTCAGGCGGTATGGGTGGTGGTAAATCTATGGTTATAGAAGCCATAATGAAAGAGCTTCTTGATGAATATGACGCAGCTGACATGAAGGAACGCTATGCGCGTAGAGAGATGTTTATCGAACAAGAACCATGTCATGCACTATCCGTATACTGCCAAGCCATTGGGAACACAATGAACCAGCCTGTCATGTACGGCTTTGACCGTATAACCAGTATACATTCCTTAGAGAAAGCATCCAAGGCATTGGTCTCAAGATTTAATAACGCAGCAAAAAATAATAACACGCCTGCTCAAGGCGCGATTTTTACATCTAGCTTTGATCAAGGTAATACAACACCATGGCTCGTCATAAATTTGCTCAACGCCTCTAAAAATAAAAAAGATGTATGGCATAGAGACATTGTTATTGAAGCACATAATCAAAAACTGCAAAACTCACCAGCATTTCAGATAATATGGAATATGATGAGGAGTTCAGGCGAACACCCTAATTATCAAAACATGTTGACGGACATTGCCAGTGGCCTGGCTAAAAAGCCAATTTATATGAAAGCACCCAAAAATGAATCTAAGCAGACAAATATATCGGATGCCGAAATCTTAAAATTCATTTATTGGAATCGTGAAGATATAGGACTAGATGAAAACGTACTTATAACTAGCCTAGCGAAGCTACATGACCACGGAAAACAAAACGAAATTTCGCAGTTTATTGAATTGCTAAAAGAAAAAGGCGACAATGACTTCGCTGACAAAGTCACGGACAAAACGTCAAGCCTATCACGTATTTTTGGCCGCCTAGCCATGCGTGAGCCCCTACAGTTCAATACAAACAGTCTTCAGCAAAGTATACGCAGCAAGCTTTCTATTCAAAAAACTAACGCTCCAGTAGCGCATGACCTGAATGTCGAAAAATTTATTGAAAAACTATGCGACACCGACATAGAACGCCGCCAGAATTTCGTGAATGTGCTTACCCATTTCTGTAGTGATAAAGACATGACGGCTATGCTTAATGCCAAACTAACAATTTCGAGCAAACTATCTGCCCTAAACCTTATGAGCAGAAGCAACCAACAAGGCTTAAGCACAATTTATAATATGTTATCTGATGATAAATTCCCACAGGCGCGCCAAAGAATTGCCCGTGTTTTGGACAGAGAAAGCAGAGAGATTAACTACAATCAGAGCAAAGACCGCGTACTTCAACACTCCAAGTCAGTGGCGTAAAACTTTTCTTTTCCGCTGCATCTTTTAACGCACTTGGCAGGCTGCATAAATGCGTTTCAATAACCTTACCGCATTCATTACAAATCATAAATTGTGATCCGCTATGGCGGTGATCAGTTCGGCACGCAATAAAAGCATTCATACTTTCAATTTTATGGATGAAATGATTTTCAAGTAAAAAGTCAATGGCACGATACACTGTAGGTGGTTTTGGGTTAACCAATATCTTGCCTAACTGTTCTAGGATATCATATGCCCCGATAGGTTTTTCACTACGCGCAATAATCAAGGCAACTTCACGGCGTGAATCGGTGAAACGTGCACCTTTTTCGGCGCAATATGCCGCAACAGAATCTACAAAATCACGCTCAGAAACCAAATGCCCCATGACTTTATTCACCATGCCCGTGACTATGGCTATGCGCGTGAGCATGTGCCGTTTCTAAATACGCAAAGGTCATCTCACTCTCATGTGCACCTGAATCGTGCGCAGGGTGTAAAAACAGATTAAAGCACAGCGCCACAAACATCGCGACCATAACATTTCCACCAAAGCGCAAGAAGGAGAACGGCTCAGCCTTCACCATATAAAATACGAGCGATACACTAACCGCCGCGATACCACTGACAACATACCAATAATCGTGAAAAAACGCCCCCATTGCACCGCCGACAATCACGGTAAAAACCACAGGCATAAAACAGCAAAAGAAATGCGGCAAAACCGAAGAAAACACTATAGCCAACAGAGGTATACGCCCCGCCCCCGCGCCCACACCAGATGACAGCGCATTATTCTCGTTTCTATGTTTACAGCAACAATGTTTTTCTGACATTATATCCTCTTCCATGGTCTAATAATATGTATAATGTTATAAGGTAACAGTTTCAAGCATTTTCTTGTTTGACATTAAAAATTATTTTCACTACTTTCACTTAAATTTTTTTAAAATTGGGGAGGACACAATGTCACATCAAGATTTAATGGATCTATATTGTCGTTCAGCGGCACAAAGCACTTCACAAAGCCAAGCACGTCGCCGTGAAATAGCTGATAATTTAGGTATAGATAAGAACACATCTTGGCACGGTATAGCACAGCACATAACCGCTGGTGGCACAAAGGTGCTTGATGATGCCTTTAAGCCAAAGCGTAAATAACCTATTCAGACTTCACAAAACTGGCAACGGCATCGTATACCGTGTCTACCGTTAAGCTGGTCATGAGTGAGTGATCCAGTGTCTTAGGATCGTAACCTTCAAAATCCACTAATTCATCGAAGTTTTGTGCTGTGGCTATATGCGCACTATGCGCACCCCATGGGCTGTAAAGATGCGGCCAACTTGGGCCAAACAACCCAAATGTTTTTACACCGCATGCTGCTGCGCAATGCATTAACCCTGAATCATTACCAATATAACACGCAGATTTTGACAAAAATGCGGCAGCCTCACCCGGTGATGTTTTGGCAATAATATCCATGCCAATATTTTCCGGAAGCTCGTTTAGAATATATTGCGCATCGGCCTCTTCACCTGGCGCAGCGAGTATGGCGATACGATGCCCCTGTAATGGTGCATTTTCATCCAACACCAAACGGTGCAAGAGCTTTATAAAACTCTCTCTTGGCCATGTCTTACCAATCCAGTTAGCCGTAGGACCAACGGCAAGTATTGGGCGTCGATCTTCCCCTATCAATGATTTTACCTTGTCTAGCTGCGCAGCTGTAAACCAAAGCTTTGGCGCAGGCGCATTATTATCTGCATATTGGCCAATAAGCTGCGCGGCTTGCACGACCTTATGCGCGCCTTTATCTAACCGGCGCGTCCCTGTATAACGAAGTTTTGCCCAAATGGCGCGCGAGACAAAACTATCGCGCAAATCGACGACCATAAACCAGCGCGTTGTAAAAACTTTACGCCACAGCTTAAACCAATGTTTATGGTGCTTTTCTTTTTTAAGCGCGACAATTTCTTTTAAGTTCGGATAACCTTCAAATAAAGACGTACATAGCGGCCCACACACGACAGTGACTTCAAAGTCATCATAAGTCGACACCAAATGGTTCAATACACCCGTTGATAATACAGCATCCCCAATTCGTGTTGAGGTAATAAACAATATTTGTTTTGTCATGTCACATTCTTTGCTAAGAATAGTTCTTATAATTTTCGAACCTAGAGACATATACAAATTTGAGCCAATATGCAAATTTTTGCTTTCCCAAATCGTAACCTTATCCAAATCAGCGGCACGGACGCTGAGAGTTTATTGCAAAAACTAATATCGCAGGACATCAAAAAACTGGAGAGCCAAGACGCGCTCTATGCTTGTTTGTTCACACCGCAAGGCCGCTATGGCTATGACTTCATAATATTCCGCGAAGACGACGACCTAATGATTGACACCACACGCGCACAAGACCTTATAAACCGTCTAGACCTATATAAAATGCGCGCCGATGTAACATGCACGCTGCGCGAAGACATCACAGTTTATGGCAGCTTTGAAAATGGCGACTTCCTAGACCCCCGCCATAAAGAGTTAGGCTACCGCCTATATCACAAACCTGATCACGCGAGCGAAATACTACTTACAGAATGGGAAAAACGGCGCATCAGTCTTGGTATATTTGATGGTGAACAAGATTCCGAAATGGAGCGTAGCAACGCCGATGAGCTCCATATAAACCACCTAAACGGCATTGACTGGAAAAAAGGCTGTTATATAGGCCAAGAACTCACCGCACGTATGCGCTATCGCGGAAGCGGTAAAAAACATCTCTATATTATTGAAGGTGATAACCTACCAGAACACGGGGATAAAATCGGAAATAGCGGGATTATGCGCAGCAAATGCGCTAACATAGGGCTCGCTTTACTTAAAGATGATGAAATTGACGAACTGCCATATAAAATAACAAAAATAGGACAGGCCGAAGATAAATGATAAAAGCACTTTTATGGGATTGTGATAACACCTTAATCAAAACGGCGGAACTTCACTTCGCTAAACACGTTGCTGTACTCAAACGCTATGGCATCGACCTTGATGACCGCTTCCGCCCTACAATTTACGCCAATAACAGCATCCAAAATTGGGATATTTTATCAAAGGCGTTTGATATACCAACTACGGGCGATGCCTATATCGCCGAAATAGATAAATGGTATCAAGATAACATCGGCACATTACAAATTCGCAGCGGCATTGTTGAGGTACTTGACCTCGCCAAAGAACACGGTATCAAACAAGCGGTTGTATCCAACGGACGTGCGGAATCCGTAATGGCAGGTTTAACCGCTAAGGGGCTTATCCCCTATTTTGATATTATTCTAACGCGCAGTGATTATACGGAACGCAAACCGCACCCAGAACCCTATCTGGTCGCATTAGATAAACTTGGCCTTGCTCCGCATGAAGCACTAGCCATTGAAGACGACCCCAAAGGTGCGCAATCCGCCATTAATGCAAATATCCCAACCATACATTACCGTTACAGTGACGATATGCCGCCCGTTATTGAGGCCGCGTATAGCTGCTATAATGGCGTTGATTTCATTAATTATATGAATAAGGTGATCCATGGCTAATTTAGAAATTGAAAGTAAACTACGCGGCCTAGTCTGCGGCATTGATGAAGTCGGTCGCGGGCCGCTTGTCGGCCCTGTCACTGCGGCATGTGTATACATCCCGGAAAACGCACGCACGAAAGCTTTCTGGCGCGTTGTCACCGACAGCAAGAAGCTAACTGAGAAGCGTCGTGAGGAGCTGTTCCCGCTAATTACTGAATACTGCCTATATGGTATAGGCCATGCCGAAGTAAAAGAAATTGACGAAATTAATATTTTACAGGCGAGCCTAATGGCTATGCGCCGCGCGTATGCTGATATGAACCTTCCAATGGATCACGCCTTAATTGACGGTAATAAACAGGCTGGCATTCCATGCAACGAAGTAACCGTTGTAAAAGGCGACAGTAAATCTTTATCTATTGCCGCGGCCTCTATTATTGCAAAAGTTTCACGCGACCGGTACATGCGTGAACTGCATGACGAATTCCCGCATTACGCCTGGGACAGCAATGCCGGATATGGCACAAAAGCGCATATAGAAGCCATGCTAAAACACGGCGTGACCAAGCACCATCGCCAAAGTTTTAAGCCCGTTTCTACACTTAGAAATGGTACGCGCTAACATTATTTAAATTAAGGCTTGCTTTTTCATAAAAAGGGGCGTATAAGTTCGTGCACATTCAATCTTTTTAGGAGAGATCTAATGTCGCTCAAAACCCAACTGCAAAACGCAGTAGATGCTTTCACCAAAGCAACAAACCACCCTTCCCTTAAATCTGACGGTCGCTACACAGGCGTATTTTACCGTGCTGCACAAGACTTTATCGTCGCAGCCGAAAATGCTGGTGTAACACAAAACAATGTCGCAAGCGAACGCGGCCTTAATGTAGACGGTCTTATTAAGAAACTAGATGCTGTAAACCTATTTTCAGAAGCGCCAGTTTATGTCGATGAAAATTACACACTTGCGGTACAAAACGTTGTTGATCACTTAAAAGCACGTGAAATTACAGCCACGAACAACCCATTCCTTAACGCGGTAAAAAACCAACCGCAGGTCACAGTAACAATTCCGACTGGACCAGCATGGGGCCCTCGCACATAAACCAAAAGCAAGTCTATTTACATGAATTTTTAAATGCCGCATCTATTTGCGGCATTTTTTTTGCGCAGCGATAGCGCGTAATAGTTTAGAAATAAGTGATATGTTAACAGGCACAAGAACATATAATTGATGGCACATTATTAGACCGCGTTGTACAGGCAAAATTAAATAAACGTACCTATGAGAAAACCGTTGCGCCACTTATTGTGTAGCCACGCCATAAAGCTCTTCAGCGCGCGTTTCAAAAGCATTTACCATACGCTTTACAGCTTCATGGAAAAAGATGTTAATCGTCTTTTGCAAAAACAAGTTCTTAAATTCAAAATCAACATAGAAATCAATTTTACAGCTTTGCCCATCATCCATAGGTTCAAAACGCCAATAATTAGATAAATATTTCATCGGCCCAGATAAATACTCAACATGGATTTGCTCATATGGCTGCAAAGTCACGCGCGATGTAAATTTCTCACGCACCATTTTGTAGCCAATCACTAAATCAGCCTCAAGATACGCATCTGTAGTTTTAGTCACACGGCTAGCGACGCACCATGGCAAGAACTTCGGGTACGCCGCGACATCAGCGACCAACGCATAAAGTTGCTGCGCCGTATAAGGCAATATACGCTCTTCTGCATGTGTAGGCATAATATTGTGTGAACCTTATAAAAATGGCAAATTAAGCGAAATCACGGTTCGTGATTTTATCAACTAATGCATCATAATATTCATTATATACATCAACATGATCCATGGTTTTAACGGCTTCAAATGTTTTTGCTGCGAAGAATAACTCCATACGAATATCCGTTAATGACATTTCCGCGCCCGCAACCACATCATGTGCCTCTTGAAAAGAATCATAACCACCCGTCGATTCTAAAGTTAGCGCAAATGCGTAAATCGCATCTGCGTCATCCTTCGCAGGCAGTATATCAACGGTTAGCATCTCATTGAGCAATGTAATCATAGTTTAAGCCACTCTTTTTACTTATTATTCTTATTCCGCAGCAATTTTCTTTGCACGCGCCGCCTTCAGTTTAGCAAAATCTGCATCCGCATGATAGGACGAACGTGTAAGCGGCGTTGCAGAGACCATGAGGAAACCTTTTGCCTTAGCCATACGCTCTAACTTAGCAAACTCTTCAGGTGTCCAGAAATGAACCACAGGCGCATGCTTAGGTGTCGGCTGCAAATATTGACCTATAGTTATAAAATCAATCTTCGCCGCGCGCATATCATCCATCACCTGTCCGACTTGCTCAATTGTCTCACCCAAACCAACCATCAGGCCTGACTTCGTGAAGATCATTGGGTCTACATCCTTCACACGCTCCAACAAACGTAGTGAACGGAAATAACGCGCCCCAGGGCGAATTGTTGGGTACAACGCAGGTACAGTTTCAAGGTTATGATTAAATACATCTGGCTTAGCTGCAATTACGTGGTCAATTGCATCAACATCACCTTTAAAGTCACCCGTGAGGATCTCAATTGTTGTATCTGGCGCCTTAAAGCGGATTGCACCAATGGTTTTCTCCCAATGTTCTGCTCCACCGTCCGTTAAATCATCACGGTCAACGGATGTTATCACCACATGGTTCAAACCCATTTTCTCAACAGCAACGCCGACGCGTAACGGTTCCATCTTATCAAGTTCATCAGGCTTACCTGTGGCAATGTTACAAAAGGCACACGCACGGGTACAGACTTCCCCCATAATCATCATGGTTGCGTGTTTTTTATCCCAACATTCACCAATATTCGGGCAGCCGGCCTCTTCACACACGGTCGTTAGCTTAAGGCCCTTCATAACTTCGCGTGTTTCATGAAAGACTTTACCTTGCGGCGCTTTCACACGTAGCCAGTCCGGCTTCTTGCCCATTGGGCGATCCGGATTTTTTTGTTTTTCTGGGTGGCGCTTTTCGCGCTTTAATAATTCTGGATTATACGTCATCTTTATATTCCTACATACACGAGTTAGGGTTTAGCATATTCTTTTCAAGATTACCAAGGTTAAAATTAGCCTTGACTTTACGTAATAATATTGCTAAAAATACACCCCGAAGGACACAAAACAAATATTTAAGGGGCGGTTATGTTAGAATCTTTAAAAGAAACATTTCAAATGTTGGCTAATTTCTTTTCACCAAAGGAAATAGACTGTGTTGAATCCGTTAAGCCTGATAAAGGCGCTCCGTTTTACAACCATATTTTAATTGCTGACCGCGGCCTAAACACGTTCCGCGTAACATTAGAAGAATTCGTTGATGAACAACATATTGACACACGCCTAATATTCAAAGGCATAGATCTAACGCCATCAGAGGCACTAGATATTGTTAACGCCTTCGACCGTATCAGCGGCACACCAGATGAAGAAAGCAAAGCTTACCGCCTTAAAGACAGCGCAGATGTAGAATACCAAGCAACAAAATACGCGGATATAAATAGCTATGATGAATTACTAAGTGCCATTGAACAGCTTGATGGCAGACAGCTTGTATATTTACAAAAAAATCAAGAGAATGCAGCAAAGGCTGCACTCACGCGCAGCCTTTCATAAACCTTTGAGGTGTTACATGCCTTAAAAGTGGATCGCACGCCCATAGGCATCAAGCACAGATTCATGCATCATTTCCGACAATGTTGGATGCGGGAAGATTGTATGCATTAAATCTTCTTCCGTAGTTTCCATTGTTTTGGCAATTGTATAGCCCTGAATAAGCTCTGTCACTTCCGCTCCAACCATATGTGCGCCGAGCAATTCACCTGTTTTTTCATCAAAAATTGTTTTGATTAAACCTTCAGGCTCACCAAGCGCAATCGCTTTACCATTCCCAACAAATGGGAAACGGCCAATTTTAACTTTCAAGCCTTTCTCTTTACACTGCTTTTCCGTTAGGCCGAGTGATGCAACTTGTGGATGGCAATAGGTACAGGCCGGAATATTATCATTCGCCATTGGATGCACATTGTTAAGCCCCGCGATTTTCTCAACGCAGATCACGCCTTCATGTGATGCTTTATGCGCGAGCCATGGCGGTGATACAACGTCACCAATCGCATAGACACCGGGCTCATCTGTACGCAAATAACCATCAACTTTAATGTGACCACGGTCGAGTTGAACTTTTGTGTTTTCTAGACCAATGTTTTCAACATTACCAACAATACCAACCGCGCTGATAATGCGGTCGAAATTGTGCTTTGTAACTTTACCTTTAGCATCTTCTATATGCGCAGTGACGTCATCTTTATTTTTATCAAGTTTTGTGACTTTCGCGCCAGTGATGATGTTCATACCTTGCTTTTTAAGCGCCTTACCCAACAAGGCTGAAATCTCTTCATCTTCAACAGGTACAACGCGGTCCATTAACTCAACAACTGTGACATCAACACCAAGCGTATTGTAGAAGCTTGCGAACTCAATACCAATCGCGCCAGAACCAACCACCAAAAGCTTTTTCGGCATATCTTCAGGGATCATCGCTTCTTTATAAGACCATACAAACTTGCCATCAGGCTCTAAACCCTGTAAAACACGTGCACGTGCACCAGTAGCCAAGATAATGTGCTTTGCTGTTAGCTCATCTGTCTTCTTACCATCTTTTTCAAGAACTATTTTACCTTTACCAGCAAGCTTGCCGTAAGCATCAAACACAGTGACTTTGTTCTTCTTCAACAAATGGCCAATACCGCCTGAAAGCTGTTTCGACACACCACGAGAGCGTTCAACAATTTTCTTCAAATCGAAAGTCACTTTACCTTCGATTTTCAGGCCGTAATCTTCCGCATGTTTCATATTGTGATAAATTTCGGCGCTACGTAGCAATGCTTTAGTCGGGATACAGCCCCAATTCAAACAAATACCGCCAAGGTGATTTGCTTCGATCACCGCTGTTTTCATGCCAAGCTGCGCCGCACGAATTGCCGCAACATAACCGCCCGGCCCTGCACCAATCACCACTACATCAAAAGATTTATCCGCCATAATATACAATCCCTCTTAATGGAAATAAAATCAGTGCTATTTATGGCCTAATTTTTATTTGCAATCAATCTTTCTTACCATTTTTTTGCCAAAAACCATTTTGACATAAAAGTGGTCACATGCTAGATGTGCTAGATACAAGAAAATATCCGACAGGCAAATACCATGAGCTATATAGCCAGAGAAATTACATTAAGCGCGGCTGATTTACAGCGCGCGTTTGAAAAAGCAAGAGAAGACAAAAAGCGTTATCTTATACAATATGGCACAAGCAGCTACGATTTCCGATGCGTCGAAATAGAATACACATCATGCGCAAAAGATGGGAAGCTTAACGAAGAAATTTCAAAGCTGTATCAAGATAACGATACATCGTTTCAAAGCTTTTATATTACGAAGATATACGACACTTCAAAAGCCTTTAATGATGTATCCAATATCGACCTTACAGAAAAGTCACGAAAAGTATTGGATGAACTACGTTATAAAGAATCTCTTAAAGCGCGTCCATTCTGGAAGAAATGGCTTAATCTAGAGCCATAGGAATATGGTTACGCAGCGCTATCAAGCGGCAATTGACTGTCTTGACGCTTTTGTTCTGAAACAAACTGATCCATGTAATTCTGGATGTTTATATCGAATTGATCAGCTATCTGGCGCGCAAGGTCAGCAGCAAAGATTTTATGCTGGTCAATATCGACTTTTTCGGTATCAATAACCAAAACTTCCTGCCCTGCATCACGTGCGACATCAACAAGGCGCGTGATTTCATCATACAAAGCAACAAGATAATCCATCTCTATTTTCTTTTCATGACTGCGGCCGCGGCCTGCAATGCGCTGCATCTGCACTTCTGGCGAACATTCAAGGTGAATGATTAAATCAGGCTTACCCATTGTATGTTCCAAATGCGCAAAGGTGTCTTGCACAAGGCGTAAACCTTCTGGGTCTTCATCACCAAAAAATAAATTTGTATAAGCAAGCACATTCAAGATGGCTTGATCGAGTATATTTATACGGTCTTGGCTGTAAAACTTATTAAGCTCATGAAACTTGGTCAGCGCAAACCACATTTGTGAAGGAAAACGAAACTTCGCAGGATCAACAAAAGCGTCCTGCAAAAACAAGTTATTATCAAGGTTTTCGTAGATGCAATTAAAGCCCATGCGTTCTAACGCACGACATAGTGTAGATTTACCGATCCCCAAACCGCCTGCCAATTCGACGCGCATGAAGCTATCCCCGTTCACAAAATTTAAATTGATTTAACTTAGTAACCTTAGCAAGCTGGACGTAGAAAAGTAAAAACTTATATCGTTTATTCCACAAATTATATTTTTGTTGCGAAGCAGCAAATAAAAGCATAAATTTCACATATGAGTATATCTAAACCCCATAATGATAAAATATTTATAGGCATTGCATTCTGCATAGTCGCACATTTCTTATTCTTTATCATGGGGTTAAGTGCCAAATACTTATCTGCCACACACCATGTCGCAGAAGTCGCGTTTTATCGTAACCTCATCGTGTTCATCCCCTTATTGGCATTTATCATACTCATTCCTAAAAACCGCCACTACGTTAAAACAACGCAGCCTAAATGGGTGGCATTTCGGGCAATAGTCGGGGGAATAAGCCTCGTGGTTACATATGCCACATTATCACTTCTGCCAATGTCCTATGCGACGGTGCTATTTTTCACATCAACATTACTCACCCCCGTATTTGCACATTTCTTTTTGAAAGAACATGTCGGCTGGCATCGTTGGGCTGCGGTATTATTTGGCATGATCGGCGTATACATCATCGCACAGCCTAGCGGCGCCGTGAATATGCTCGGCATGATGCTAGGCCTTATCGCCGCGCTATTACATGCCTCTATGTTTGTGACATTGCGCAACTTAAAAAGCCAGTCACCGCTCACCGTCACTTTTTACTTTATGATTGGCGGAACACTTATTCCCGGTCTTGCTATGCCGTGGATTGCCGCGCCTATTCCTTTAAACGAGCTTTGGGTATTTTTAGCCGTCGCATTATCAGGCGGGTCAGCACAGCTATGTTTAGCAAACGCCTATAAATACGCACCAGCATCCGTCGTTACGCCCTTTGCCTATTCCGCACTTATCTGGAGCTTACTGGCGGATTACTTCTATTGGCATTATACACTTGATATACACGCCGTTATAGGCGGCACATCGCTAATCATAACTGCGCAAGGATACATTCTGTATCGTGAATACATTAATAAAAAGAAGAAAATACAGAAGGAAATTCAAGGTTTAAGCTGATTATTGTTTTCAGCTTTAATTGTGTTTTTAATTTTCTGCAATAATGGCTTTTCTACTTCTATGGTTATACGCACACTGTCCCAAAACCCATTACTTTCAAGCGCCCCGCAAGGCTCAAAAGCAAACTTATCTCTTATCTTATGCTTTTCTTCAGCTTGCTGCGCACATTCACGTATTTGCGCCTTATATGTTGCCATAAAATTAAACGCCGCTTTATATGTTGAGCGATAGCGTATCATCGGTTCATAGCTTTCATGGTCAGCATATTTCTTTTGGCCACGCACAACATCCGCTGCAATCTTGATTGAATTTTCAAACCAAGCTTTAAGTATTTCGGCGTCAACGGGATCATCTTTACGATGTTCAGCTTCATAGTTTAAAATAACATCTGTGTTTAAATAGTCGAGAACAGCCACTAGCGGGTCATCAGAAAGATCACATATATCATCAACTAAACTGGCCATCGTGTCTGTAAACAACTCTTTTGCATCGACAGAAAAAGCATCTGCCTGCGGGTCAAACTGTGAAAGTAACTCAATAACAGCAGCTTCAACAGAGCGATATTTCTGACTATGTGCATTAGATGAACGACTATACCCATTATCACGTTTTTTCTGAGGCGGCATCATTGTCTCAACATCAGGAAAAAACTTAAACAAGTGGCTTTTCCCAAGCACAACCTTACGAGCTTCTATACGATCTTGGTCCGATATCTTTGGTATTTTTGGCATTAATTTCTCCCTTACCCAATATATGTTGGGATAAACAAGTGGCGACAATATGTCAACCGAGAAAAGAAACGTTTTTTCGGCCTAGATACTTCAACCTGTGAAGAACACGGAAATTAATAAAGGCAACCCCTCCATAGAGGGATATATTAAATAAATGCATCTCCTTACAATAGAAACAGGAGGATAAATATGTTTCATCTAAAAATTAAAATACAAATGCCGCACATAAGCATCGTCACAAACGTGACATTGAATAAAAACATTAAAAAAGCCCGCAGCTAAGCGGGCTTTTCATTAATCCGAATAAAATCACACCAACATAGATACTGGATTTTCGATGTAATTCTTCAATATCTGTAAGAATTCAGCGCCAACGGCGCCATCTACCGCGCGGTGATCTGTTGACAGCGTTACCTTCATTACAGTGGCAACCTCAACATTACCGCCACGAATGACAGGCTGCTGTACGCCTGCGCCAACGGCCAAGATACATGCTTGCGGTGGGTTCACAATCGCAGAAAACTCTGTCACGCCGAACATACCAAGGTTAGAGATAGAGAATGAGCCGCCTTGGAACTCCTCTGGCTTCAACTTCCCTTCACGGGCGCGGCCTGCAAGCTCTTTAACTTCATTAGAAATCTCCGCGAGACCTTTACTTTCTGCTGCACGAACAATTGGTGTAATCAACCCATTTGGCGTTGCGACCGCGACGGAGATATCAGAATGCAAATACTGATGCATCGCATTATCCTGCCATGACACGTTACACGCAGGATACGCCTTAAGTGCCATCGCAACAGCCTTAACGATAAAGTCGTTTACAGACAATTTATATGCGCCATTGGCTTTGTCGTTCAAATCCTTACGCGCCGCAAGCAAGCTATCAAGCTCAATATCCATCGTTAGATAGAAATGCGGTACAGTTGTTTTGGATTCAAGCAAACGTTTTGCCGTGACTTTTTGGATATTGTTCACTGGCAATTCTTTATACGGCATATTGAACATATTGACCTTAGTATCAGCGTCATATGCATGACCAATAGCTGTCGGCAATGTTGTATGCGCGGCAGATGAAGACGCAGATGCGCCTACGCCGTCTTTTTGTGCCTTCAATACATCCGCTTTAACAACGCGGCCGCGCGGGCCGGTCCCCTTAACGGCAGAAAGGTCTATCCCTGCATCTTTCGCCAAACGGCGTGCCAATGGAGATGAGAATATACGCCCACCATCTTTAGATGAACCTGCAGCGGGCGCTTCACTTTTCGCCGTAGCTTTTGATTCAGTTTTTTCTGGCGCTGCTTCGGCGCTCGGCGCAGCCTCTGACGAGGAGGCACCACTAGCAGAAAAGCCTTCAGCGGCACTATCATCCTCACCATCTTCCAAAAGAACAGCGATCATCTCATTCACAGGGACATTTTCCGTCCCTTCGCTAATCAAGATTTTAGCTAGCTTACCCTCATCAACCGCTTCAACTTCCATCGTTGCTTTGTCGGTTTCAATTTCGGCAATAACATCACCGGCCTCAACCATATCACCTTCGTTTTTTAACCAACGGGCAAGCGTCCCCTCGGTCATTGTTGGCGATAAAGCTGGCATTAGAACTTCTATAGGCATTTAAATATTCCCTCTAATCTAAAATCTATATTTTAGTCTTTATAGCAAACTTGCTTAACCTTGTGCACAATCTCATCGACTTGTGGTACGGCAAGCGCCTCTAAGCTGCCCGCATAAGGCTGTGGTACGTCAGCTGAACATACACGCAATACAGGCGCATCCAAATAATCAAAGGCGTGCTCATTCACCATCGCGGCAATTTCAGAGCCAATACCTGCAAACGGCCAACCTTCTTCAACAGACACAATGCGGTTTGTCTTTTTAACTGATTCCAAAATTGTGTGACGGTCAATTGGACGAATTGTACGCAGGTTAATAACTTCCGCGCTTATGCCTTGTTCCGCAAGCTTCTCAGCCGCTTCCAAGCATTTACCAACCATAATAGAGAACGATACGAGCGTAACATCACTGCCTTCACGTTCGATCTTCGCACGACCAAGTGGGATAGAATAATCTTCACTCACTGGACATTCAAAGCTTTGACCATAAAGAAGCTCATGTTCAAGAACAACAACTGGGTTCGGGTCACGAATTGCTGCCTTCATCAAGCCTTTTGCATCCGCAGCTGACCATGGCGCAACGACTTTCAAACCAGGCACATGGGCGTACCATGATGCGTAACAGCCTGAATGCTGCGCACCAACTTTACCCGGCGCACCGTTCTGACCACGGAAAACAATAGGACAGCCAAGCTTACCACCCGCCATATACAACGTCTTCGCCGCCGAGTTAATGATCTGGTCCATCGCTTGCATTGCAAAGTCCATACTCATAAATTCAATAATCGGCTTCAAACCATACATCGCTGCGCCAACACCTAAACCCGTGAAAGCATGTTCAGTAATTGGCGAGTCAACAACGCGTTTGGGGCCGAACTCATCAAGCATACCTTTAGACACTTTATACGCGCCGTTATATTCTGCGACCTCTTCCCCAAGAAGGAAGACATCTTCATCCACGCGCATTTCTTCAGACATTGCATTACACAGTGCTTCACGCACAGTCACGACCTCAGTGTCTTCCAAAAACGGTGCCTCGTCAAATATTGGCGGCGGGAAGACTGCGCCCTGCGCATAAAGAACGTCGCGATTTTCAACAACCGCGCCTTCAACATATCCACCTGCGTTAACTGTGCTAGCAACAGCAGGGCTTTCGCCCTCTTCACTTACCCGTGCTGGCGCTTCGCTTGAAGATGATGCGCTAACTTCGCCGATATCAGATGCGTTTTCGCCATCTTCTAACAAGACAGCGATCACATCATTAACCTGTACGTTTTCTGTACCCTCAGCGACCGCAAGCTTACCAATCACACCTTCATCAACAGCTTCAACTTCCATCGTTGCTTTGTCTGTTTCAATTTCTGCGATAACGTCACCGGCCTCGACCGTGTCGCCTTCTTTTTTAAGCCAGCGTGCAAGCGTACCTTCTGTCATAGTCGGCGATAATGCCGGCATTAAAACTTCAATAGTCATATTAATCCACCAATTTTCTAGAAATTCTTATTCGTCTACCGCTACCAAAATATCTGTCCAAAGCTCTTCAGCCTCTGGCTCTGGAGATGTTTTGGAGAATTCAGCCGCTTCATTCACAATGGCTTTGATCTCTTTATCAATAGCTTTGATTTCATCTTCGCTTGCCAAACCGTCAAGCAACATAGATTTAACCTGCGTAATAGGATCACGCTTATCTTTAAACTCTGATACTTCGTCTTTCGTACGGTACTTTGCAGGGTCAGACATTGAGTGGCCACGATAACGATACGTCATCATTTCAAGGATATATGGCCCTTTTCCTGAACGAATATGCGCAAGTGCCTTTGATACCGCATCTTTAACTGCAAAAACATCCATGCCATCAACTTGCTCACCAGGAATACCATATGGCTCGCCGCGTTTATAGAACTCACCCGCCGCATGACGCTTCGTGCTAGTTCCCATACTATATTGGTTATTCTCAACAATATACAATACTGGCAGTTTCCAAAGCGCTGCCATGTTATAGCTCTCAAGAACCTGACCTTGGTCAGCCGCGCCATCCCCCATATAGGCGAGACAAACGCCGTTATCTTCTTTATATTTATGCGCAAAGCCTAGGCCTGTACCGATAGAAATCTGTGCGCCAACAATACCGTGACCGCCATAAAAGCCATTCTCGATAGAGAACATGTGCATAGAGCCACCCTTACCGCGTGAACATCCGCCCGCACGACCTGTAAGCTCTGCCATAACTTCTTTAGGATCAATACCACTTACCAGAATGTGACCGTGGTTACGATATGCGGTAATAACTGTATCTTGCGGCTCTTGCGCAGCATACGCGCCCGCAACGACAGCTTCTTGCCCAATATATAAATGACAGAAACCACCAATCAGCCCCATACCATAAAGCTGCCCCGCTTTTTCTTCAAAGCGACGCATCAACAACATATCACGATAGAGTTTTTTCAATTCTTCCGCAGACGGCTCACTATTAGATACCGTTTTCAATTTAGTGCTTTGCTTTTTTGATGTTTTTGCACCCACAACACTACTCCGTTTAAATTTATAGATATTTTCGTAGCATGGAATACAACATTTCAAAGCAAGAATCCAGTAAAAAACCACTTTTGCTGCGGTGCAACATATTGTTTTTGAAGAATATTATAGAAAAAGCCTGTTAAAACAGGAACTAAAGAACATCCCACTCATTTTCACCTCGGAAACCAAGCATATAACGCACGCGTTCTTCGAGTAAATCACGGTCAAGCGCGTCTGGACGCATAGCAATGACGCGTTCACGCATTTTCTGTACATCAGCATCCAATGCTGCAAGCTCTTGATCAATGAGAGATATTTCTGAATTTAAAACAGTAAGGCGTGAAAAAGAACGCTCACCAAACATGCTGAAGTAAGAAAAATACAAACACAAAACCGTCAGAAATAAACCTACTCCGTAACGTCCTTTAAGATATTTATGTGCTGTATAACTACTCATACACCTATAGAATCACAAACGAATCACTTCTGTCAAACAAAAAATTGTTTAGATTCAAACGGTTATTGAGAACGAAATGAGAACATACTCACGTAACTGACTCAAATTATTTAATAAATTTTCCCCAGCTTTTTTTTGTCGTCTTTTGCAACATTTTTAAAAACACGATGCCAAAGCACTTCTTGGTCTTCTAAAATGGCTTCATCGAGGCTTAAACCAAGCTCATCTGCCTTTAGCCACGCGCCGCGCATCATTTCCATTTCAAGCTGCATTGGCGCCCATCCGCTATAACCGCGGAACAGTAAAAATCGTGGCGCATCTTCGTCGCTATTATAGTTTTCGACGATTTCATCAACTGTATTTTTTAGCTGTTCGTCATTCATGGCATGCATTTTATAGCCCTGCCAACTCGGTTCATCTTCGCCGCTGATAACGTGTTTTAAATAAAACAACGTTGAATCGCGACCAAGCGGCCCACCTTCATATATTGGAACACCGGCATCTTTAATGCCTTGTGGCAAATCAATATCGTTCGCAACAGCTTCATCACTCAAACGCTTGCCAAGCATATAGCCGATTGCGCCCATGAACTTATTATCATCAATGTAAACAACAGCATTGTTGAAATAATCCTCTTGCCGCATTTTGAACGCAACAAGATACTGCCCTGTATAACCGTCATAACGATTAGCAAAGGTTGGAAAAGCAAAAAGAATTGCTGCAATAATCAAAAAACCATAGCCGCGAAACAGCTTACTTCGCATAGTTTCCCCCTTCTATGTTTATATATCTATATTAAGCGGCCTTTACTTTAGATTCACTTAACATTTTATCACTGCGCAAAAATGCACGACCATTATAACGCGCAACAGGGCCCAGCTCTTCTTCAATACGAATAAGCTGATTATACTTCGCGATACGATCAGAGCGCGAAAGTGAACCTGTTTTAATTTGCCCTGCATTTGTCGCAACCGCTAAATCAGCGATTGTCGCATCTTCAGTTTCACCAGAGCGGTGTGAGATAATCACGCCGAAGCCTGCCTTTTGTGCCATTTCAATTGCATCAAGCGTTTCAGACAATGTGCCAATCTGGTTAACCTTAACCAAAATCGCATTACCCGCGCCCATTGCTATGCCTTTGGCAAGGCGCTCTGGGTTAGTTACGTACAAATCATCACCAACAAGCTGCACCTGTTCGCCAATAGCATTGGTCAAAGCAACCCAGCCATCCCAATCATCTTCGGCAAGGCCGTCTTCGATTGATACAATTGGGTAACGTGTGCAAAGGTCCGTGTAATAGGCAACCATTTCCGCTGAAGAAAGCACTTTGCCCTCACCTTCCAGATGGTATTTACCGTCTTTGTAAAACTCCGTCGATGCGGAATCTAGCGCAAGGACAATATCTTCACCCGCTTTATAACCCGCCGCATCAATCGCCTTCATAATATATTGTAGCGCTTCGTCAGATGACTTAACTTCTGGCGCAAAACCACCTTCATCACCAACATTTGTATTCAAACCGTCTTTAGACAATTCTTTCTTCAATGCGTGGAATACTTCTGAGCCCATGCGCACTGCTGTCGCAAAACAATCCGCGCTAATCGGCATAATCATGAATTCTTGAATATCAACTGGGTTATCGGCATGCTCACCGCCGTTGATAATATTCATCATAGGCACGGGCATTTGGTTTGCACGCACGCCGCCAATATAACGGTAAAGCGGCACATCAAGTTCATCAGCCATGGCTTTAGACAGCGCCATAGACACGCCCAAAATCGCATTTGCGCCAAGGCGGCCTTTATTTGGCGTACCATCCAAATCACACATTAACTGATCTAAATATGTTTGCTCTTCAGCATCCAAGCCAATTAGATTTTCAAGGATTTCTGTATTCACAAAAGACACAGCATGTTCAACAGACTTACCATTGTAATAATCTTTACGGCCATCACGCAACTCAACAGCTTCATGCGCGCCAGTCGAGGCACCAGATGGTACAGCCGCGCGGCCACAGCCACCGCTTTCAAGGATCACATCAACCTCCACCGTCGGATTACCGCGGCTATCAAGGATTTGTCTGGCGTGAATGTCAATAATTGCTGTCATGATGTGTGTCCTTTAAAAATAAAACTAACTGATTTTAACAAGATCCATAGATTTGACAAGATCGTCGATTGCTTTTGCTTGAGAAAGAAATTCTTCCAATTTATTAAACGGTAAAGCAGACGGCCCATCGCAGCGCGCTTTATCAGGGTCTTCATAGGCCTCGATAAACAAACCGGCCAAACCAATCGCCATAACAGCGCGCGTTAAATCAGGCACGAGGCCACGGCGACCGCCCGATGCTTCCGAACCTGGAAGGCGCATTTGTGATGCATGCACAGTATCACAAATAATCGGCGTATCATTGGTCGCTTCTTTCATCACGCCGAAGCCCATTGGGTCAACCACCAAGTTATCATAGCCCAGCGCGTAGCCGCGTTCACATAGTATAACTTTATCATTGCCGCATTCTTTAAATTTATCGACAATATTGGCCACTTGATATGGTGATAAGAATTGCGGCTTTTTAATATTGATAACCGCGCCTGTTGCAGCCATAGCCTGTACCAAGTCAGTCTGACGCGCCAAGAATGCTGGCAACTGAATAACATCAACAACATCCGCCACAGGCTGACATTGGAATTGTTCATGCACATCGGTAATAATCGGCACGTTATCAAATTCAGCCTTAACCTTCGCGAAGATTTTTAAACCTTCATCCATACCTACACCGCGATAGCTGTGAATACTGGAACGGTTGGCCTTATCAAAACTCGCTTTAAAGACAAAAGGAATGCCGAGCTTATCCGTAATGGTTTTATAAACCTCAACTGCTTTTAAGGTAATTGCTTCATTCTCAAGCACATTCAAGCCACCAAACAAGACAAAGGGCTTATTATTACTAACTTCAAATTTCTGTATTTTTACAACCGTCATTTATAACGCTTTCTATTTAATTTTTTCCGCGTATAAGATAGTCCAATCCCCTGTAAAAGTCATCGTCTTTACACATTTTAGGTGTATTTTTCAGCAAACAAAGATCTAACACACTGTAATAAAATAAATAATACTGAAATGTTGCAATTCATCTAAAAATAAATTAATATTATGTTAAATAAAAATTAAGTTTTCATTAACTTTTTATACGAGCAGGATATAGAGCAATGTTACAAGGCAAGAGTTTAGACCTACACGAACTAAAGAAATTGGATAAGAACGAACATATTCAACGTCTTTATAAAGAAAACATGGACAGCCTTAATCAGGCGATTGACCTTACCTTTGACTTAACGGAATTATTTCTTTCTGAACATGTATTCGATTACTGCGTCGTTATTACAATTATCAACGACCTTAATAGTTATATCGAAACTGCATCACACCGTCAGGCAGATATTCTTCTAAAGAAGATAGATAATATATTCGAAGCAATGCCAAAAAATCGTGATGCGCTTAACCAAGCGCCAATAAAAAAACTTTTGGAAACCGCGAAGTCACGCCTACGCGATCCTGAAGCATATAAAATAAAAGATGATAATACGCATAATTACGAATTCATGGTGAATATGTCGAAGCTCGAACGTATCCTTGCAAAGGCAGATCACCCATTCATCATTTTAACGCTAAACGCCGCAAACATGTTTAACGCATTAGTCACAACATGGAAGATGAACCACGAAAAAGGTGAAGAGCTTGCCACGCGCATAATGCGCATGCTGAATAAACATAAAGACGCATCTCCATTCTTTGAAGCGGTATACAAAGATTCAGCTTTTATATGCTTGGAAGCCCTATGCTTTGATGTAAACACAAAAGTCCATCAAATTCACAGCAGCGCCGCAAGTACGGCACGATCCGTATATTGTTAAACCAATCGGCTCTGCTTTAACGCCGCCTCGACAAAAGACACAAATAATGGATGTGGGTCGAACGGTTTAGATTTAAGTTCTGGGTGGAACTGTACCGCGACAAACCACGGGTGGTCTTCACGTTCAACAATCTCCGGCAATTGACCATCTGGTGACAAGCCTGAGAATTTCAGCCCAGCGCCTTCTAATTGCTCTCTATAATGAATGTTAACTTCGTAACGGTGACGATGACGTTCTGATATTTCATTTGCCCCATAAACTTCAGCCGCTTTTGACCCTTCCGCCAATCGTGCATTATATGCCCCAAGGCGCATAGTACCGCCTAAGTCAGTATCTGCATTACGCTCAACCTTCGCGCCGTCTTGATCCCACTCGGTCATCAAACCAATTAATGGCGTTTCACATGGGCCGAACTCAGTAGAGTTTGCACTCTCTAAACCTGCAAGGTTACGTGCAGCTTCCAATACCGCCATCTGCATACCAAAGCAAATACCCAAATATGGTATCTTACGTTCACGAGCAAATTTAATCGCTTTGATTTTACCTTCTGCGCCGCGCGCACCGAAACCACCAGGTACAAGAATGCCATGCACATCATTAAGCGCCTCGACCATATCTTGTTCATCACTATCAAATACAGATGACTCAACAAATTTAATCTCGACCTTAACGTTATTGGCTATACCGCCATGCGTCAGCGCTTCATTGAGGGATTTATAACTATCTGCCAAGTTTGTGTATTTACCGACCACAGCAATACGCACAACACTTTCAGGCTCTTTAATACGCTTAACAATATTTTGCCACACGCTTAGATCAGGCTTCTCATCATGCGGTAAATCAAAATGGTTAAGTACGCGCTTATCAATCCCCTCCGCATGATAGCTGAGCGGCACTTCATAAATAGTCTTCACATCAAGCGCAGGAATAACATCTTCTTCGGGTATGTTACAAAACAAGCCAATCTTATAACGATCGCCATCTTCAATTTCACGATCCGCACGACATAGTAGAATGTCTGGCTGAATACCGTAACTCATCATCTCTTTAACGGAGTGCTGCGTCGGCTTAGTTTTAAGCTCACCTGCTGCGGCAATATAAGGCAGCAACGTCACATGAAGATACAAAGAACGATTACGCCCTACTTCGTTACCAAACTGACGGATAGCTTCCAAGAATGGTAAACTTTCAATATCACCAACTGTGCCACCAATCTCACACAGTACGAAATCAGCGCTACCATCTTTTTCACGGATAAAGTCTTTAATCTGGTCAGTAATATGCGGAATAACCTGAATAGTTGCGCCAAGGTAATCACCGCGGCGTTCGCGGCTGAGCACTTCCATATAGATGCGCCCTGTGGTGATGTTATCCCCCTTCACCGCTGGTCGACCTGTAAAACGCTCATAGTGCCCTAAATCAAGGTCAGCTTCCGCACCATCATCGGTCACATAGACTTCACCATGTTGAAATGGGCTCATCGTGCCGGGGTCAACATTCAAATACGGGTCCAATTTACACAAACGCACGCTGTAGCCGCGTGCTTGTAATAAAGCGCCAAGGGCGGCGGAGCCGAGGCCTTTCCCTAAGGAAGAAACGACGCCGCCGGTAATAAAAATGTATCTTGTCATGATATTTACTCTGAGATCGGAACTTTCGGATCAACGACTTCTGGGGTCGTCTCTTCAGCGCTTATCGCTGCCACGGGCTTGTCCAAGGCTTCTAATACGCTTTGCGTATCACTACCGCGTGATGCGATTATGCCTAGAAGCAAACTTGTAATAAAGAAACAGCCTGCTGCAATAGCTGTTGCGCGGGTCAGCATATTCGCTGCGCCATGCGCCGTTGCCAAGTTACCAAGGCCACCGCTACCGCCGCCAATACCAAGACCGCCACCTTCTGAACGCTGCAACAAAACAAGCAGGATAATCGCTAACGCTAAGATAAGATGTATTACAAGTAAGACTGATTCCATAGTTACGTACTTCTCAAAATTTATTCTTTACTATTCGGCTGCATATTCTTGTTCTTCTATTTTATGCGCCGCTTTGGCAATCGCCATAAACGATTCTGCATTCAGGCTTGCGCCACCTATCAACGCGCCACCAACATTTGGCAATGATAACAGGCTTTCTGCATTATCGGGTTTTACTGAACCGCCGTATAAAATACGTATCTCGGCGCCATATGCAAGCTTTTCTTGTAGTTTCCCCCGAATAAAACCGTGCATAGCCTTCACATCATCGGGGCTAGCTGTTTTACCTGTGCCAATCGCCCATACAGGTTCATAAGCAATTGTAATTTTATCATAATCCGCACCGTCAAAATCCGCCGCATCAATTTGTGCGCCGACAACCTCTTCAGCTTTGCCTGCATCACGCTGCGCTTCGGTCTCACCCACACAAAGAATAACATTCAAACCTTCTGCATATGCGCGCGCTGTTTTTTTGGCAATCAACGCGTCACTTTCTTTGTGATTCTGACGACGTTCTGAATGCCCTAAAATCACATAGTTACACCCTGCATCCACCAGCATTTCGGCTGATATATCGCCAGTGTGGGCACCATTTTCTGATAATGCACAATCTTGCCCACCAACAAATACGCCTGACTCTGGCCCTAATACCGTTTGCACAATACCAATATATAAATATGGCGGGCATACCAACAAATCCGCACCATCCAATATTTCGTCATTCGCTGCAACCGCATCACGAATTCCCTCTGCAAGGTCAATCGCATCCGCGCCAAAACAACTCATCTTCCAGTTACCAGCAATTAATTTGGACATTTACAGTGCTCCTTAAATAAAAAATTTGAGAAAACCTTATAGATAGGTGGATGATATTGCAATCACTGTTGCCGTATTTTTTTTCAGCCCTTATATATAGAACGTTATTATTATTAAGAATGGATAGTTTCAATGTTAAAAAGCATGCGCAGTGGCGTATTTTCGGGTTTATTCTTGGTTCTTTTGGTGATGGGGGCCGCTGGCTTAATCCTTACCGATGCGGGCGGCTTCTTCGGCAGCGGCATCAAGACATCAGATGTTGCCAAAGTTGGTTCACACACAATCAACAGCCGACCATTCGACAACAAACTTCGTCGCATACTATCTATGCAAGGCGTTGACCCACAGGCCGCATATGATATGGGCCTTGTTCATCAAGCGCTTTTCCGTGAAATCCGTGACCTATTAATGTTACAAGGCGCAAATGACCTTGGCATCGCAATCAGCAACGAAGAGATCACTGATTATATAAACGAAATCATTGAGCCATATATGGACGAGGACACGACATCAAAGAAAAGTGAAATCCTCGCTAGCCTTCTACGCCAGAACGGCATGACCGAAACTATTTTTATTGAAGACGCACAACGCGAAATGACTAACGCAATTGTTAATAACGCGATTAAAAGCGCTGCCGTCTACACGCCTAAGCTTCTCGCAAAAGACCTAAACGCCTTTAGCGAAGAAACACGTAACATTGAATATATCGTATTCAACAATAATAAAATGAAGATTGATCAAGACGCAGATGATGAAACATTGATGCGTTATTACAACACGTTCAAAGAACGCTATCGCATTCCTGAAAAGCGCAGCTTCACCCTCGCCCGTTTAGATAAAGACAAAATTAAAGGCGACATCTCTATCACTGATGAACAAGTCCGTGCCATCTATGATGAAAACAAAGACAGTTACACAGTGCCGCTAAAACACAAAATCGCGCAGGCCGTTGCTGACACTGAAGGTGATGCCCTTAAAATTAAGTCTGCTGCCGAAGAAGGCACGCCGCTATCAACCGCTGCGACAAATGTTACGGGTGATGACGCGAGCTTCATCGACACACAAGAATACCTTGAGGGCAGCCTTCCAGAGGTTCTTAATAAAGACGCTTTCGCAGAAGGCGTTACAAAAGGCGATATTATAGGCCCAATTGAAACAGCCCTTGGTTGGCACGTCCTAAAAATCGTTGATGTAATCCCTGCGCACGCGCAAGACTTCAAAGACGTTAAAGACAGCATCGCGCAAGAACTGCTTGATGAAGAAATTTGGGAAATACTAGATAACACTCTTAGCGAGATTGAAGACCGTTTATTTGGCGGTGAAGACCCACAGCAAGTCATTACTGATTACAAAATGACGTCAGAAAGCTTTAAAGACCTTACACGCCAAGGCGTATTAGAAGGCACACAAGATTCACCATTAAAGGATTTAAATTCAGAAGACGCCATAACTGTTCTAAAAACAGCGAATGATCTTCTATCTGGTGAAACATCACGTGTTTTTGAATTAAACGATTCCTCTTTGGCCTTCATCGTTATGGATGAAATCAAAGACAGCGTCATAAAGCCATTTGAAGATGTAAAAAAGCAAGTCCGTAAAGAATGGACAAAAGAACAAAAAGACAATGCTGCCTTCATGAAAGCAAAAGAGCTTTCAGATAAAATTGCGGATAGCACGATCACATGGAAGGACGCCGTTAAAGAAACTGGCCTTAAAAACCACAAGTCTAGCATTTCTCGCAGCGCATCGTTTAAAGACGAAGAGCTTGAAAAAGACATTTCAGCACAAGGCCGCAACTTGCTGTTGTCCGCGGATATTCATGATGCACAGGTTATTCCAGGTGCAGAAAAAACCGTACTTGCCTACATCAAAGACACAAGCTTAAGCAACGACGCAAAGCCAAGCGAAGATCAAGACGAAGTCGTTTCTATTGCGGCAATGGCTGAAACACAGAATTTCCAACAAGAAGCATTGGGGCTTTTATATCTATCCCTACAGGAAAAATATAAATATACCGTCAATGAAAACTTGCTGACTTTCCTGTACAACAAACCACAGCAGCAATAGGGCAATGATGCAGATTTTTCCTTCACGAGCTGATTTCACAGCAAATTACAACGACGGAAAAACACAAATTGTCTATGCACAGTACAGCGCCGACTTTGATACGGCGCTGTCTGCATATTATAAAATCACAAAAGACGAATCTTACAGCTTCCTTCTAGAATCCGTTGAAGGCGGTGCACATATTGGGCGTTATTCAATTATTGCCTGTAGCCCTGATGTTATATGGCATTCTAACGATGCTCGCGGCAACCCGCTTGATGAGCTGCGCGCCCATATTAAACGCTGCAAGATTGATATTATGCCCGCCCATCTGCCGCCCGCATGTTCTGGTGGTATGTATGGCTATCTCGGCTATGAAATGGTACGCTATGTCGAGCCAAGCGTCCCGAATGAGAATGAAGATACACTCGACATTCCAGAAGGCGTTATGATGCGCCCGCGTCTATTAGCTGTGTTCGACAATGTTAAACATGAGCTTACCCTGACCGTACCTGTCCTTAAAAACGCGACAACAAAAGGCTGCACAGCAGATGCGGCTTATGACGAAGCCGTGCAAATTCTGCAAGATGCCATTGAACGCCTCAACACACCGCTAACGCAGCGTACTGTAAAGAACGAAAGCGCCTTAAGCGCACCATTATCATTACAGCGTAACTTTACTGATGATGGCTATGCTGACCTTGTTCGCGCGGCTAAAGAACATATCTTTGCCGGTGATATATTCCAAATCGTCCCTTCGCAGCGCTTTCGCGCGCCGTTCGACCTGCCGGCAATCGACCTATACCGCGCCCTACGCCGCATTAACCCATCACCATTCTTGTTTCATTTAAAAATGGATGGCTTTGCCCTTGTTGGCTCTAGCCCTGAAATACTCGTCCGCGTGCAAGACGGTGAAGTCACCGTTCGTCCTATTGCGGGTACACGTCCACGCGGTAAAACCGTTGAGGAAGACGCAGCCTTAGCCGAAGACCTCCTCGCCGATCAAAAAGAACGCGCCGAGCACCTTATGCTCATCGACCTTGGTCGCAACGATGTTGGCCGCGTTGCCAAAATTGGCACCGTACGCGTTACCGAAAGCTTCACGATTGAACGCTACTCCCACGTTATGCATATCGTATCCAACGTGGTCGGGCAGTTACGTGATGACCTTGACTGTGTTGATGCGCTTTTCTCTGGCTTCCCCGCCGGTACCGTTAGCGGTGCGCCAAAGGTAAGCGCCATGAAACTGATCCATAAATTTGAAAATGAAAAGCGTCGATTTTATGCAGGCTGCGTTGGCTATTTCGATGGCCTTGGTAATATGAATACCTGCATCGCACTTCGCACCGCCTTGGTCAAAGACGGTGAAATAGTCCTTCAAGCAGGCGCCGGCATTGTCGCCGACAGCATCCCTGAATCCGAAAATCAAGAATGCATCAACAAAGCCATGGCACTGATGAAAGCGGCCGAGGCCGCCATAAAATTTTAAAAACAGCAAAATAAAAATTGACACAAATCCATACATTCTGCTAACTGCTAGTTTTATACTCAAATAAGCGGAGGATACGCCATGACCAAAAGAATTCACGAAAGCTTTAACGGCCTAAATAATATTGAGTCATGCCCACTTCCCCTGCTTATTGAACATCTTGTAACGCTGCGTGAAATATACCCTGAACAAAGCAAAGAAATCGCCGCGGAGATTACATCTGCAAAAATTTTATATGATGATGGTTTTGATACATTTCACTTTGACGGTGAAAAACAAATGATCGGCCAGATCTCAAATTTTATAAATCCTAAGCTTTAACTTTAGGCACCAATAAGCATTATTCAGTCTTGGCTTCAACCAAATGCATTTTAGCTTCGGCTTTATGCTGTTTGATAATGTCAGACACGGTTACAAATTCAAACCCGTCTTTCTGTGCCTTGCTAACGAAGTTATTAAGGCCGCGTATGGTTACATCCTTAGGATGACCAATGGCAATGCACAGACCATCTTTCGCGGCTATACGCCTACATTTATCAAGCGCCTTATTTACAAAAGCATCGCTTTCTTCGTGGTCGAGGAAAACATTACGGCGTATATATGTAACGCCATGACGCGCCGCCATCTCGGCGCCTTTTGTGGTTGGCGATGTCACGCTATCCAAGAAAAACAAATCACGCTTTTTAAGTTCACGCATCAAGAAATCCATACCGATCGCATCACTGGTAAAACGGCTGCCCATATGATTGTTAATTCCTTCATAACCGCCAAAGGCGCTTAATCCCTTATCAAGGTTATCTTGTAATTGCTCCGCAGTCATACCGACCTTCAAAACAACGGGGCCTGGGTCAATTGTATTTGATTTCGGCTGCATCGGCATATGCACGATAATTTCATGGCCATTGGCAACGCCATCATCAATTAACGGCTGCACATGGCTCGCATATGGCAAAAATGCCAAAGTCATTTTGAAATTCGCCATTTCAACAATTTCGCGCGAATGTTTTTTATCAATGCCTAAATCATCAATAACAATAGCGATTTGTTTTGCCCCTTTAATCGGTGCTGGCACAATCGCTTCGTGCTGTTTTGGTGTGACTTTTTCTTCCTTACCAAAAAGCGGCAATTTCGATTTAAGCGTATCAACAAATGATTCTTTCACAGGCTCTTCATACGCCAGTTCAGAAAACGTAATATTTGAAAAGAGCTCTTCTGCGCCTGATGCGGGTGCAACGCTTGCAAGTACCGCGCTATCTGGCGCATTGTTATCTAACTCGACCAACCAAAGACGGTCAGCCGCGACCAACAAGCATAAAGCGAACAAGAAAACACGTATTTTCTTGCAGAAATGAAATGTCGATTTATAGTCTTGTAGACGTTGTTTAATATTCATATTAATCACTTAACCATATTGAGTTTAAAAGATCAGGTGTTTTTTTGCAAATGAACCTTCTTATCGACAACTATGACAGCTTTACCTACAACATCGTGCAGTATCTGGGCGATCTTGACATCGCGGTTAAAGTTATCCGTAATGATGAATTAACGATAGAACAAGCCATTGCCCTTCACCCTGATCGCGTTATCATCTCTCCAGGCCCCGGCACACCTGATTATAGTGGCATCTGCCTTGATATGATTCGCTACTGCGCTGAAACAAGCACGCCGCTATACGGTATTTGTTTAGGTATGCAAGCATTAGGCCAGTATTTTGGCGGGAATGTTGTGCGCGCGCCTAAACCAATCCACGGCAAAACAGAGAAAATCGACATACTACCGCATGATATGTTCAAAAATATTCCCGAAGTGATTGATATAGTTCGCTATCATTCCTTGGTAGTTGAGCACGAAACACTGCCAAATTGCCTTGAAGTGACCGCACTTAGCCAAGATAAATTAATTATGGGGCTTGCCCATAAAGACTTACCGCTTTGGGGCGTACAATATCACCCAGAAAGTATTGCCAGTGAATATGGGCATAAAATGCTTGAAAATTTTATCAATGAAACAAAGTAAAATAATATGCAGGACATTCTACACAAAACAGTTAAAGGCCAAACGCTTACAAGCACCGAAATGGAAAGCGCCATAGATTATATTATGCGCGGCGAAGCAAGCCCGGTATGGATGGCATCGTTCATCACGGCACTCACTATGCGCGGCGAAACCGCCGATGAAATCAGCGCTGCCGCCAATGTCCTCCGCAGCCACGCCCATAGCATTACCGCCCCTGAAGGAAGTGTTGATTGCTGCGGTACAGGTGGTGACGGGCTACACAGCTATAATATTTCATCTGCTGTAGCGTTAATTTGCGCAGGGGCAGGCATTCCCGTTGCAAAACACGGTAACCGCGCAGCCAGTTCAAAATCAGGCACTGCGGATTGTTATGAAGCCCTTGGCATAAACCTTGACGTGCCGCGTGAAAAACTGGAAAGCGCGCTCAAAGATTTAAACTTCTGCTTCCTTATGGCGCCCGCACACCACCATGCCGTACGCCATGTTGTGCCAATTCGTAAAGAACTTGGTTTTCGCAGCATATTCAATCTCCTCGGCCCACTCGCCAACCCTGCCCGCGCAGATTATCAATTGATTGGCGTGTTTGACAAAAAATGGTGCTGCCCAATGGCTGAAGCGCTCAAAACACTTGGTTGTAAAGGCGCTTGGATTGTCCATGGCGCAGACGGAATGGATGAAATCACCCTAACGGATAAAACCTTCGTCGCCGCGCTTAACAGCGATGGCAGCATTAGCGAATTTGAAATTACACCAGAAGATTTCGGCCTTATGCGCTGTGATGCCGAAGACCTTAAAGGCGGTGACGCGGAATATAACGCCGCCGCACTAAGCCGCCTCCTCCACAGTGAGCCATCAGCCTATCGTGACATCGCGCTTCTTAACGCTGCAGCTGTAGCCCTCATCACGGGGAAAGCAAAGACCAAAGCGGAAGCCATAGAAATAATGAGCGAAAGCCTAGACAGCCACAAAGCCCTAGAAATAATGACAAAATATAAGGACTATGTCGCATGAGTGTCCTCGCCCAAATATGCGCTGATAAAACAGATCATGTCGCCGCACAAAAGCAGCGCGTCCCCCTCACCGAATTAGAAGCGCGCGCAAAAACGCAAACGCCGCCGCGCGGCTTCATCAAAGCCATTCAGCATAAAAACGCGAACAACAAACCCGCAACTATCGCTGAAGTCAAAAAAGCATCCCCAAGTAAAGGCCTTATCGCCACTGACTTTGACCCAGTCGCCACCGCCCAAGCCTATCAAGACAAAGGCGCAGCCTGCGTATCCGTCCTGACAGATACGCCCTATTTCCAAGGCACTGATGATGATTTTAATGCCGCGCGCGCAGCCATTACCCTGCCAATGATCCGCAAAGATTTCATGGTTGATCCGTACCAAATCATCGAAAGCCGCGCTATGGGGGCTGACTGTATCTTGATTATCATGGCCGCGCTTGATGATACACTTGCCAAAGAACTAACCGATACCGCACGCGCATATGATTTAGATATCCTGTTTGAAACACATAGCACCGAAGAAATAGAACGCTGCCTAAAACTCAGCCCGCAAATGGTCGGCATAAATTCGCGTAACCTAAAAACGCTTGATGTTGATATTGGTATGTTTGATGTTCTGTATAATACACTACCTGCCGACACGATAAAAATCGCCGAGAGCGGTATACAAGACACAGCCACCATCCAAAAATTATATAAAAACGGCTATAACGGCTTCCTAATCGGCGAAAGCTTCATGCGTGGTGTGATTGATTTAGACGATCTATAACAAACGCGTCAACCCAGTTGAAGCGAATAGATCTTCATCATTAACTCCACATTAAACCTTTACAAAAGAACATTAATAGAACATAATGAGAATAGATTGATTCGAAAACAGTAAACTATTCGTCTATGTTTATTTTAGGGCAAGCCATCAGGCGCGAATCCTATATAACATAGGTGAGCAAGTTAGGGCGCTGCAATAAAGTTAATACAGACGAATAAAAACCAGAGATTGAGCCATGTTGACAAAGAAACAAAGAGATTTGCTCCTGTTTATCCATGAACGCGTTGAAGCGGGTGATATAGCCCCCTCTTTTGATGAAATGCGCGATGCGCTTGGGCTGAAATCCAAATCAGGTATCCACCGCTTGATTACGGCGCTTGTTGAGCGCGGTTATCTTGAACGCTTACCAAACCGTGCGCGTGCACTTAAAATCCTTAAATTGCCTGAAAATTATAGTAATGCGGCTGAAAACGACAATGCGGCGGCTGAACAGGATAATGGTATTTTCAATGCATCTTCGCGCGTTGAGCCAATCCCTTTATACGGCAAAATTGCCGCAGGTACGCCGATTGAAGCCATTCGTAATGAAGGTGAATATTTTGAAATGCCTGCAACCATGCTCGGCAGCGGTGAATTTTACGCCCTGCGCGTTGATGGCGATTCCATGATTGAAGCGGGCATTAATGATGAGGATATTGTCATCATCAAACGCTGCACAACCGCGCGCGAAGGCGCAATTGTCGTCGCGCTTGTTGATGGTGAAGAAGTGACCCTAAAACGCCTCGGCAAGAAAAATGGCTATATCGCCCTTATCCCTGAGAATCAGGCTTATGAAACACGCTATTTAGAGCCTGAGCGCGTTAATATTCAGGGCGAACTTGCTTCGCTTTACCGTACTTATCATTAATTATTGCGCCTTAACAGGCACATCCGCGCCCAGAACTTTAAACAGATTAGCAATTTCTGTTGCGTAATCCGTTTGCTCGGATGCTAAGCGTTGTTCGTCACTGGCAAGATCTTGCTGTGCATCCACCACGTCAAGGAAGCTAATCAACCCTTGCTGATATAGCGTCTGCGCCTGATGGAAGCTGCGCGCACTCGCCGCAACAGAATTCGCTAAATACTGCTGACGATCACTAGATGACTTAATGGCGTTTAGAGAAAGCTCAACATCTTCCACCGCTTCGCGCAGCGTTAAATCATAATTGGCGAGCGCCTCTTCAGCTTCGGCCTTTGCAATATTCATTCTAGCGCCACGCACGCCACCATCACTTAGCGCATGCGTAATAAGCGCCGCAAATGACGCAACTAAATTCTGCGCCACAGGGACAGAGCTTACATCTGTTAGCCCTATACGTAGGCTCTGGCTTAACGAGAAGCTCGGGTAATATGCCGCTTCCGCTACGCCGATATTCGCCGTCGCCTCTTTTAAGCGCCCTTCAGCTGCGCGGACATCAGGGCGTGCATTAACGACCGCTAACGGCATTAACGTTGGAATAGCCGCCTGATAAACAGGGATTCCACCTTCTTCACTTAACAAAGCTTCATAATATCCTGGGAACCGCCCTGTTAGCACCGCCAAACGGTTACGCTTATTTTGCAAGTCTTCCAGCAGCGGTGGGACACTTGCTTTTAAACTCTGTACCGATGCCACGGCACGCTGTAAATCAAGCTCTGGCGCAAGGCCACTTTCGTAACGGGCACGGACTATATCCAATGTCTTTTCTTGCAAAGCGATGGATTGGTTAAGTAACGCTAATTGACGTTGCTGCCCACGAAAGCCTAAATATTCCGCAGTAATTTCTGCGCTTACATCCAGTACTGCGCCTTTTAACTCATCCTCTGCACGTATATATGCGTATTCTGCAGCCTCCACCGCGCGGCGCGTAGCGCCAAACACATCTAACGGAATAGCTATACCAGCTGCGCCCGACATAGACGTTTCAGTATCATTGTCACGGTTAGGGCGAAAATCGCGTGATGCGTTCGCCCCACCATTTATATCAACGTCAACGGTTGGACGTGCATCTGCGCCTGCAAGCTGCACTTCAGCCTTCGCCGCTTTCACGCGCGCATAAGCCCCCGCGATTTCGAAGTTTTTGCCAATTCCGCTTTCGACTAAATCATTAAGCACAGGGTCATGAAACCCTTGCCACCACAATGGCAACACACCTTTATTTGCGTTATCTACATTCAGCGCTTGCAACACATCCGCCGCGACAAAATCAGCAGGCAATTCACGTGCAGGCTTTTGGTAATCAGGCCCAACTGTGCAGGCTGACAATGAAAGGATGGTCGTGATTAACAACGTTTTATATCGCATGGTCTTCACCCTTCACGTCTGTTTCTGCCGCCGCCAATTGTTCATCAAGTATTTTACCGGCATGTGCGCGCGGCTTAATATACGGCGCAAGTAATGCATAACCAAGCGGCGCAAGATAGAGCGTAAAGATCGCTGACAGACCTAGGCCGCCAAAAACAACCCAGCCAATCGCATTACGCGCTTCTGCACCCGGCCCTTCACTTAGCACCAGCGGCAATGCACCAAGTACAGTTGAAAGAACCGTCATCACAACGGGGCGCAGGCGAATACGTGCCCCTTCGATAATTGCGGTTTTTACGTCATGGCCTTCATCACGCAGTTGATCCATAAATTCAACCAATAAAATGGCGTTTTTCGTCATTAAACCGACCAATAATACAAAGCCAATTTGGCTATACAGGTTCAAAGATTGTCCCGTCAGCATCAGTACAAACACAGCAGATGCCAAGCCAAATGGCACGGTGAACATAACAATCAACGCACTGCCAATACTTTCAAACTGCGCTGCAAGCACAAGAAAGACAATCAATAATGCAATTAAGAACGTCAGCATAGTTTCATAGGAAGATTCTTCTAATGTCGCGGCCTCCCCCATTAAATGAAGCGTAATACCCGTTGGCAGAACCTCCGCTGCGACCGTTTCAACCTGCGCAATTACATCACCAAGCGGTGTGCCGGGTTTCACGCCAATATCAAGGTCGATCGCGCGGCGCTGTTTATGACGGTCAAGCTCCGCCGCAACGCCGCGTTCTTCGACATGGACGAGCGCGCTTAACGGCACCAATTCATCATTCGTGTTCGTCACAAATATATTCAGCAGATCCCCCGGGTCATTGATTACCCCGTATGATGACCCGACCATCAACGGCACGGCTTGGTCTTCAATACTTAAATCAAGCAAGTCATAGCGATCAACCATAACCCTTAACGTGTCAGAAATGCGGTTTAACGGCACAGCTAAATCATTCGCGCGTTCGCGGTCAATATTGAATGATAATTCAGGCTGTGAACTATCGAACTGAATACGCACATCATCAATGACACTAATCTGCGCCTGTAGCGCTTCCGAAAGGCGCGTTGACACTTCATAAATTTCATCATAATCATTGCCAAGCAGCGCAATTTCAAGCCCCGCCCCATTGCCGCGAATATTAAGGGAACTATCCTGTATGACCCGAATCTGCGCCCCAGGAATAGATGACAATTTATTGTTTATCTCGCGCGCTAGATCCATCTGGCTAATGCTGCGCTCATCCCAATGTTTTAAGGACGCCACGATATAAGCGCGGTTTTTATCCCACCGCCCGATAATGCTATAAATATCGGTAATATAGCCTTTATCCTGATATTCTGCCAAAACATGCTCAACCATTTGCGCCTGTCGATCAGCATAGGCAAGTGATGAGCCATCAGGCCCTGTTAAAAACACACGGATTGCCCCGCGATCTTCCTGCGGTAATAATTCCTGATCCAAATTTATAAAGCTATACGCGCCGCCCGCAGCGATAATACAGGCAATCACTAGCGCAATAATTTTGCGTTTAATCAGGACATCCAAGGACTTCAAATAAAAGTCAGCGCAAGACTTGCCAAAACCATCAAGCCCACCGCGCAGATGCGCCAATACTGGGTTTTGATCAGATAAATGCGGCAAACGTGACGCCATCATTGGGCATAACGTCACCGCCACAAATGAGCTGATAATCACTGCAACCGCCAAAACCAAACTAAATTCACGGAACAGCCCACCGCTTTCCCCCGGCAAAAAGGCAATCGGCGCAAACACCGCAACCAGTGTTACCGTTGTGGCAACCACTGCGAAGAAAACCTGCCGCGTACCAAGTACAGCCGCTGCCATTTTTTGTAGTCCCTCACCGCGTCGGCGCTGAATATTTTCAAGAACGACAATAGCGTCATCCACGATTAGCCCAGTGGCGAGCACCAAGGCCAACAATGTCAGCAAATTAATTGAAAAACCAAACAGCCATATCGCCGCAAGTGTCCCCAGCAAAGATATCGGCATTGTCACAGCGGGGATCAATACCGCGCGCGCCTGCCCCAAAAACAAGGCAATCACGATCAAAACAATAACAATTGCAATAATCAACGTATTTACCACATCACGTAATGCGCCAGTGATATAGATGGAATCGTCCGATGTTTTCACAAGGTGATAATCTTTATTCTTCGCGTTAATACGATCTAATCTCTTTTGCACTTCTTCGGCGATGGCAATTGTATTTTCACCAGCCTGCCGCACGATACCAAGACCAATAACCTGCCGTCCGTTCAGCATTGAATAACTTTCAGCTTCCTCTGGCGCGAAGAAAACTTCAGCAACATCTTCGATGCGCACATCATCACGAATATGAATGCGGCGCACTTTATCGGGCTCATAAATTGACCCTAAAACGCGCACCAGAAGTTCTTGATCATTAGATTCATAGCTGCCCGCAGGCACATCAAAATTCACATTGCGCAACACATCAATAACGTCCGAAGCGGATAATTTATATCCCGCCATTTTTGCAGGGTTCAATAACACACGCATAACACGCGGCTGATCCCCCTCAATACGTACTTCCGCCACGCCAGGGATGGATTGAAAAGTCGGCGCGACATCTTTTTCAATGCGCTCCGCCAATACATCTTTACTCAATGTATCGCTATAGGCTGAAAGCTCAATAATTGAACGCGCATCATCATCCGCCTTAACAACCAAAACTTGGTCAATATCATCTGGCAGTTGCCGCTGCACACGGTTTACCGCCTCGCGCACATCACTTGAGGCAATATCAATATCCGTCCCCGGCGCAAATTCAACGCGCATACGCATATTGTTTTCCTCACTGGAGGATTCAATATTTTTAACGCCTGCAACACGCGCAACTGCGCCTTCCAATATGCTGGTAATCTCCGCATCCATCGTTTTCGGCGATGCGCCATCATATTCAGCGCGGACACTTACGATTGGGCGCTCAACATTTGGCAATTCACGTACATCAACACCAAGTATGCTTGCCACGCCAACCAACAAGATTAATAAATTCGCAACCGATATTAATACGGGGCGGCGCACGCTAAGCGCGGTAATCCCCCCTGATTTAGACGTTGTCATTGCGCCACCTCGTTGCCGTTAAGCACGTCAACAGCAATTCCATCACGCAAGCGCTGCACACCTTCAACCACAATTATTTCATCCGCCTGAATAGCGCCAGACAAATAAACACGCCCCGCCTTACGGGCCATAACATCCGTCATGACCTTTACGGCCTTACCATCGCGTACAAGCCAAACATAAGCGCCGTCACGTCCCCATTGTACGGCAATTTCTGGAACCGCCGCATATGTATCACCCGCAATTTCCCACTTGGTTGTAAACGACATCCCCGGACGTAATGCATCATCTTCGTTGTTAATACTTGCCCGCGCCATAATGGTTCGGCGGTGAATGTTTAAACGCGTTTCCTGCGCCACAATATGACCCGCAAATATACGGTTCGGATATGACGGCGTTACGGCCGTAATCGGCTGCGCATCTGCCTGTGCATTTTTTAGCGCATCCGCAAGGCCTTCAGGCACTTCAAAATCCACATAGAGAATATCCCGCGCATCAAGACCGGTTATTAACGTATTTTCATCAACCCGATCTCCCACATCTGCGTTTGGTATGCCAACCACACCATCAAAAGGCGCACTAATTTGACGCTCTTCTAAATCTAGCTTCGCTTTGTCAAAGGCAACTTCCGCGCTTTCAAAAGCTGCGCGTGCAGCGTCAACTTCACTTTCAGGAACAGCCCCCTCTTTCGCGGCGCGCTCATAACGGTTAAGCAAAGATTTTGCATCTTTCAATTCAACCTCAGCCAAGCGCAGCGCCAATTTTTCTTGGCGGTCATCAAGCTGCACAAGCACATCACCTTTTTTTACATGCTGCTGCGATTCAAAAAATACGCCCGTAACTTCTTCTGAAACGGCTGGATATATGTCCGCCGAAAACTTCGCGCGCCCAGTGCCCACAGCTTCAAAAACACGATTATTTTCAAGAAAAACAACGGGTTCAGCAATAACCTTCACGTTACTATTACGGCGTTCTGCTACATCACCGCTTACCTGCCCTGACACAGGAAATAAAACGCCCGCCTTCCATAGAAAGCCGCCAGCCACTACGGCCGCGAGCACTAATATAAGCAATATTTTCTGTAGCATGTCTTTTCCCTGTATTCTGCAGAACGGAATATAATTTTATCCGAGTGGATAGGCCTCGTCTAATGAATACGACGGTTACACACAAAACCCTTCACGGAAAAAATACATATATTTAATCAGTAAATATTAACGCCAGCTCGGGACACTCCACGGACGATCATAATTATCACGGCTGTAAAGCGTATCCATATGAATAAAGCCCTTTGGCGAAACATATATACCGTATGAGCCATAGCGCCATGTATCAAAGCGACTTACCACAGGCACGCGGCAACCGCGTTCACGCTGCTCTTCCGTTAATGCATCCATCGGGAAGTCAAGAATAACCAGTGCGGCGCGGCGGCATGCATCAACATAAGCCGCAGGGAAACGGATAATTTCAACAAATACATTATCCTGCACCGCGATGAAACACCCATCAGGGTCGCAATCATTTGATTTTGACCAACGCAAATAGTCTTTTGATGTGCGTCCGTAATATTCAGCGATATAATCCTTATCAAAACGCCGTGGGGAATCTCCGTAAGCCGTTAAGCGCCCCATATTATCCTTAAATGTGATTAACCTATAATCTGAAGTAATGATGATATTATATTGTTTTTCAACAAAAAGTAGCACCCCACCAACGACCAGAAGAACAGTAAACAGCGGCAGCAATTTCTTATGCCACTGCCAAATTATACAGCCCAAAACCGTCCAAATTAATACGCCCCATGCGCCAATGAAGGGCTGATGCAATACAGCATAAGGAAGATCTGCACAGTAATGCGCGATGTTCAAAATAATCTGCGCGCCATAGCCCGCCACCCAAAACGCCCACTGCCCCAGACCAAACGGCCAGAGCAATATAGCAAGCAAACAGCACGGCATTACAAACATCGCCAATATTGGCACAGCGAATAAGTTACTAAACGCCCCATAAACCGCAAAGTGGTTGAAATGGTATAAACCGGGCGCCGCCGTTGCCACTGTAGACACAAGCGTTGTTGCCACAACACCAAGCCCATAGAGCATGCAGCGCCAGAAAAACCCCGGTCGCGCATATTGTGCCTGCCACCATTTGCGGGTGCGTTCATAAAATATAATAAGCGCCGCGACAGCAGAGAACGACAGCTGAAAACTTACTGACAATAAGCTTTCTGGCAAGATTAATAAAATCACCAAAGCCGCGAAAGCCACTAGCCGCAACGAAAACGGGTTACGGTCCATCACAATGGCGAGCATTGCAATCCCCATCATAATAATCGCCCGTACCGCAGGTAAAGACGCGCCCGACAGCAACACATAAAGCAGCGCCATAATAAAGGCGATCACAGCCGCTATTTTCTTCGTCGGCCAATTTAAAGCACAATATGGCACAGCAGAGAGCACTAGCCGAACAAAGAAAAACACTGCACTGACAATCAAACCAATATGTAAGCCAGATATGGCAAGCATATGTGCCAAGCCTGCATCTTGCAGCGCGACTTTATCAGATTCGCGCATTTGCGTTTTACGCCCCGTAATTAGCGCCGTAACAATCTCCGCCTTTGTTTGGTTTTCTGCACCGAAAAGCGTGTAAATATGCTGTTCAATCGCTTTCCGTAGCCGTTCGATATAATGTATCGAGACAAAATCAGCCTCAAAGATATCTTTCGGCTCATAAAACGCATAACCAACTGCGCCAATTTGGTTGTAATACGCCCAACGTTGAAAATTAAAGCTTTGCGGCATAACAGGCGGCGGCGGCGGCAACAAATTACCTTTAACCGATATGCGCTGCCCCGCCTGCAAATTATCATCTTTAATTATACGGATACGGACTTTCTTCGGTGTTTTATCAGGCGCAATGCCATCTAATGTTACATCACCAATTAAAACGCGGCTGCCTTTGCGCCCATCAAGGCGGTCAATCCGTTCGACTATTCCATTAATATGTACAAATCGAAGTTCTTCCGCCAAAACAGGCGCTGAAACAATGGCGCTCCGCACCTGCGCGGCCATGAACCCAAGCGACGCCACAGCGCCAATTGCAAGTAGCGCAAGAAGCACAGACCTTAGCGCAAATTCATAATGGCGTAGCATATGCCACGCATTTAGTAGCAAAGCAAAGACAATTAAGCCGCTATACCAACTCGGCTCAAACGGAAGTGCAAAGTAAATTAATATGCCTACGGACAGCATAAGCGGTAGGAAAATGATAATATTCTCCCGCAACTTATCAATAACTCGGCTTATTTCCGCATTCAGCACTTGAAACTTTCCCCAAAAAAAAGCAAATATAGCAGCAGAAAACACGAATATAAAGTTAGGATTCAAAAGAGATGACCGTCGTAACACGAATAGCCCCTTCTCCAACTGGTTTTATGCATATTGGTACAGCGCGTACAGCCTTGTTCTCATGGCTCTATGCTAAGCGCCATAACGGTAAATTCCTGCTCCGCATCGAAGACACCGACCGCACCCGTTATTCAGAAGAAGCTGTGGACGCATTAAAAGACGGCTTAAAATGGCTCGGCCTTCATTGGGATGGTGATGCAGTCAGCCAATTTGAATCTCGCCACCGCCACGCCGAAGTCGCGCAGCAGCTCGTTGATATGAGCAAGGCTTATTACTGTTATTGCAGCCCCGAAGAATTAGAACAAATGCGCGAAGATGCCCGTGCAAGCGGCGCAAAAGTGAATTACGATCGCCGCTGGCGTGATCGTGATGCAAGCGAAGCGCCAGAAGGCGTTAAGCCCGTTGTCCGCATCAAAGCACCACTGGAAGGCACAACCGTCATTGAAGACGCCGTACAAGGCCGCGTTGAAAAAAACAATGACGAGCTTGATGATTTCATCCTACTCCGTTCAGACGGTACACCGACATACATGCTTTCGGTTGTTGTTGATGATAACGATAGCGGCGTAACACATATTATCCGCGGTGATGACCACTTAAACAACGCCTTCCGCCAAAAAGTCATTATTGACGCAATGGGCTGGGACGTTCCTGTTTATACGCATATCCCGCTTATCCTCGGCCCAGATGGTGCGAAATTATCTAAACGTCACGGCGCACAAGGCGTACATGAATATGAAGAAATGGGCTATTTGCCTGAAGCCATGCGAAATTACCTTCTGCGCCTAGGTTGGTCACATGGGGATGATGAAATTATTTCTACCGAACAAGCGGTTGAATGGTTCAACTTAGAAAATATCGGCAAATCCGCCGCGCGTTTTGATTTTGATAAACTGGCGAGCCTCAACGCGCATTACATTAAACAAGCTGATAACCACCGCCTGCTCGACCTAATTACGCCAATCATGGAAAAATACGGCGCAACGGTTGATGATGTTGCCAAAGACCGCCTATTAAAAGGCATGAACGCCCTGAAAGACCGCGCAAAAACATTAAACGACATTGCCGAAGAAGGCGCCTTCTACGCCAAGAAGCCACCTTTCGTTTTCACTGAGAAAGCTGAAAAGAACCTCGACAAAGACGTGTTAAGCGCCCTAGCCCAAGAAATTGAGCAACTTTCCGACCTTACCGAAGACAACGTCCAAGACCTGTGTAAAAAAGTCGCGAACGACCACAAAGAAGGCAAACTCGGCAAAGTCGCCATGCCCCTCCGCGCCGCGCTGACTGGCACAACAGTATCACCAAGCATATTCGAAGCCGCAGCGATATTAGGTAAAGATGAAGTGTTGAAGCGTTTGAAGTTTGTTTAAACGCTTCAACGTCTCAATTAAGGCATACAAAAAAACCCTCAATGTTTGAGGGGTTTTTATGTTGGTTGAATATGTAAAACATACTCTACTCCATGATCTAATTTTTACTAAAGGGAAAACACAATGAGAAAAACTAAATGGCTTTGTCTCACGACCTCTGTCGTAAGCGCTTCATATACATCTGGTTTATCTTTATTTCCTGCGCTAGTCACTGGAGGCGCGACCTTATTATCTGGCACAATTGGTGAGGTCATTTTAGGCGCATCTGCAAAGCGCATTGCCGATGACCTGTACCCTCACAGCACAACAGAGCCTTATGATCGTATGGAAGCACAATACAGCGCCGTGCGTTATGGTAGCCTTCTTGGACTTGTCCCGTTTGCGCTTGCTGGACATATGGCTTGTGTTAGCGCATTTAACGATGCAAGTGAATATAAATCAACTGCACAAGTCGAAACGCAGCAGGAGCAAGTTGTAAACACGCAAAAAAATTATAAACGCGATGCAAACGGCCATTATATTTTGCCCCCTCACTAAGCCCTGTTGTTCATAAGAAATAATCGTATGACGCGCCCGTTCCTGTGAAGGATCCAATATTTCCATATTAATCATTGACATTTGACGTACAACCCGCTAAAAAAACAAAACATTTTACAGAACTACAGGCAAAAGGATCTTCAAATGGGTATGACATCTCATCTTTTAGTTGGTGGCACATCAGCGGCACTTGCATATACGACTGGTGGCGCAAGCCTAGCAATATCAGCGCTCACAGGCATTTTAACGACAGCAGGCACACATATCAGCCGTGATATTGGCTGCGCAGTCGGATTAGAGATTGCAAAATCTACAACCACAGTAAACCCTCTTGAAAAGGCTATTGGCACGCTAGCCCCTTCAACCATTGAGGGCATGAAAGTTAAGGCAGGCATTTGTGCATTAGCTTTTACCGCGGCAGGTGCAACAGGCAGTTACTTTGCTTGTGACGCATGGTTATTTGATGCCGATAAAACAGAAACACAACAAGAAGTTCAAACTACATCAGAAACAAGTGCAGCTGTAAGCTATGAAAAAGATACAGCAGGAAACTATGTCCTAACCGCACCCCAATTATCTGTTTAAGTTAAACACATTAAACTTTCTTTATAAGCCCTTCCACGTGAAGGGCTTTTTTAGTATACTGTTTGCCGCGCAAAATTTTTTCTCAAAAGCGCCAGATCTTAAGTTTTTTTTTACTCTACGTGATCTATCTTTATCTAAGTACTAATTATTTGAAAAATCACATATTTTCATAACCATTCCAAATTCAAGGAAACCATCAAAATGACAGATAAAACCTTCACATTGACCAATGACCAGACTGGCGAGAAATGGACATTACCTGTATTCGAAGGTACACAAGGCCCGTCGACCATTGATATTCGTAGCCTCTATGCTGATACAGGCTTTTTCACATTAGACCCGAGTTTCACATCAACGGCGAGCTGTAAGTCACGCATTACTTATATTGATGGCGATGAAGGTATTTTACAGCATCGTGGATATGACATTAAAGATCTCGCTGAAAATACATCTTATTTAGAAGTCTGCCACGCCCTACTTTATGGTGACCTACCAAATACTGCTGAAAAAGCTGAATTTGAAAATAACATCACCTACCATACAATGGTACACGAACAACTGCATTATTTTTACCGAGGTTTCCGCCGTGATGCGCACCCAATGGCGATTATGTGCGGCGTTGTTGGCGCATTATCATCGTTCTATCATGACTCGCTTGATATTTGGGACCCTGAGCAGCGCGAAATTTCGGCGCATCGTTTGATTGCGAAAATGCCAACACTTGCTGCAATGACCCTCAAATATTCACTTGGCCAGCCATTTGTTTACCCAAATAACGAACTTAGCTATTCCGCGAACTTCTTGAATATGTGTTTCTCCGTTCCGGCTGAAAAATATCATGTCAGCCCGACATTAGAACGCGCAATGGATAAAATCCTTATCCTCCATGCAGATCATGAACAAAACGCATCAACCTCAACCGTACGTATTGCAGGGTCATCACAGGCAAACCCATTTGCATGTATTGCATCAGGCATTGCATCACTTTGGGGGCCAGCACATGGCGGCGCAAACCAAGCGGTTCTAGAAATGCTGCGCCAGATTGGTCACAAAGATAATATCCCTGAGTTTTTGGAACGCGCAAAAGACAAAAACGATCCATTCCGTCTGATGGGCTTTGGTCACCGCGTTTATAAAAACTATGACCCACGCGCGACTGTGCTTAAATCATCTTGTGATGCGGTTCTTGATGAACTTGGTGTTGATGATCCATTACTCGACCTTGCGCGCGAATTAGAGCGTATTGCCCTAGAAGACCCTTATTTTGCGGAACGCAAACTGTTCCCGAATGTTGACTTCTATTCAGGTATCATCCTAAAGGCCATGGGCTTCCCAGAGGAAATGTTTACCGTTCTGTTTGCAGTATCGCGCACAGTTGGTTGGATTTCACAGTGGAAAGAGATGATCGAGGAACCAAGCCACCGTATTGGTCGCCCGCGTCAGCTTTATACTGGCGCAACAGAACGAAAAGTGCGCCCACTCGATCAACGCGATCCATCGCGCCAAGAAGCGGCTGAATAAGTTATATTTACACCAGAAACAAAAGGCGGTTCATTTGAGCCGCCTTTTTTTAATTGAGTCCCCAATTCTTATAACAGTCAGGAACAGGTAAAACATATCCTGATGCTTCTTGTCTTTGTCCTGACAAGCTCTCTGTATCAAACCAAGGTTCATTAAACGTGTTAACCAAAGAAACCCAACCGTTACACTCATACTCCGTAACATGCACAACCGTGTCTGGTATCAATGTTGTACTTAAATAAGTCTGACCATGACCTTTACCAACACACATATATCCGTTTTCAATTCGACCGTTAGGGTCTTGGCCAATAAAGATTCCTTCTGTCGCAAGCGCTCTATACATTTTTGGATCATATATATTAATATCAATAATATCAAAGTCGACATATAGATGGTAAAAATCAGGCTCATCGTTTAAGGCTTGTTCTAAGACGTATAAACGCGCCAGATCAACACGCCCCCATATATTCGACTTACGGCCTTGGTAAATATCATCACTACAATCTTCATTAAAAAATGCCAAATCACTTATAGCCTGAATATCTCTAAGGTTACGAAACTCTACATTATTCGGCGCAGCTAAATATCCATGAGACATGACAAAAAAATCTGAACGTAAATCTATCATTGATTTATCAACCCAAACCGTAAAAAGTGCGCTAGGGTACTTAATTGCATTTTTGTAAACATGATCCAGATAATGTAAAGGAACAGAACATAGACAGCCTTCTGGCACATCATTATTTGAATTAATCCAAACGTAATGCACCTTATATTGTTCTTTTATCTCCTGACTAAGCTGTTCCTTCATGGTCACCGTTTAAACTTTGATTTCTGTATGCAACAAAATAGCACAACACAAAACATTATGTAAACAAATAATTGCTAGCTCGTCTTTCTAATTGATTTTATGGTTTTTATAGAATGGATCTTCAGGGACTTTATACCCCATCATTTCCTGACGCGGCGCAGATACGCGGCCATTATAATACCAAAATCCTTGCTCCATCATCCAGCCCTGTAGCACCTTCATTAAGGGCAGATAACCATCTAGCCCCGCCTTGGCAGCATTCGTAGTCCGTGGCAATAAACGCTGTTCCAAGAAGTCTTTACCGTCCTGACGGTCAAAGCATAAATATCCATTCTCAACAATATTGTGTTTTAACGTTTTGCCGATAAACAAACCATATTTATGCAGGATGCTATACATACGGCCACAGTCTAGCTTCACATCTGGGACATCAAAATCACTATAAAGCTGATAATCAGCCTTATTATCCGTATCATTTAATTGGTGCTGCAAAACAAGCAAGCGCGCAAGATCCACGCGCGCCCAAATATCTTTCGGTCTATCTACATCATACACTTCTGAAGCGGCATAGCGTTCAATATCACGCAAATTTTTGAACTGAACATTTTTCGGCGCAGTAAAATATTGATGAGACGCGATAAAGAAATTTGTTTTATCGTCAAACACGGCGTAATCAAACCAAATCGTGAACTTTGCATCAGGGTATTTACGTGCATTTTCATACGCCACGTCTATATAACGTAGCGGTACAGAACATGCAGCATCCTCTTGCGCGCCCTTATCACGATTAATCCAAACATAATTGACATGATAACGTGCCATATCTTCCGCTTCTGGGGACATTTGCGGCAAGACTTCGGGTACACAGTGCTTTTTAAATGCATCGACCAATTTTTTGAACATGGGATGTTATACCCCATACATTAGAGTTATGTCAATTGGTTTCCGTGACAAACCTAGCCGCAATTTGCGCAGGAGTGTCCTTCGCCCCTGCGCCAACGGCCTTAGCTATTTCAAAAAATCCACTGCGCATATCATTCACCAATTGATCGTCACATAATAACGCATCAGCAACCTGCGCCATTTCCTGTAGCTGACATTCGTTTTGAATAAATTCAGGGATAAGCGCACGGTTTAAAATAATATTCCCCAAATGCGCAAAAGGTGTTTTTATGATATGCCTTAAAATTTGGTAGGTTAGCGCCGACGTCCGATAAGCTATAATATGCGGTGTTTTCGTCATACAAAGTTCAAGCCCAACTGTACCAGAAACCGCCAAAGCCACTTGGCATGATGCAAAGACATCCCATTTCTTCGTTTTGTCTGTGTGGATGTGTACGTTTTTAATCCCATGCGCATCTAAAATCGCCTTAACGCGCGCTTCTAACCGCGGCAATGTTGGCACTTGCACCTGTAAATCAGGGTATTTCGCCTGTAAAATCTTTACGGTTTCGCACAATGCTGGCGCTGTGTATTTAAGTTCCCCGCCGCGGCTCCCCAGCAGCAAACCAATGACCTGATTATATTTAAGCGGTATATCCCCGCGCCCTTTTACGCCATCAGCCTCTAACGCGCCGCTCTCAACAACTGGATGCCCTGCGGCAACAGCCTTTAACCCATGCGCTTCAAAATATGGTGGCTCAAATGGGAACAGGCAAATGATCCCATCAAGGAATTTAGATATTTTCTTCGCCCGTCCTGCGCGCCATGCCCAAACAGTCGGCGCACCATAATGAATTTGCTTTGGCGAGACAACGCCGCGCTTACGCAACAATTTCTGTACCCGAAAGCAGAAATCTGGTGCATCAATGGATAGTACAACATCAGGGTTAAACGCTTCTATAGCCAAAACTGTCTGTTTTATACGTTTGAGCATATGAGGTATTTTGGGTAGAACTTCCGCTATCCCCATAATGGACAGCTCATCCATAGGAAATAAACTCTTGTCCAAGCCAGCGGCAAGAATAGCGTCGCCGCCAATCCCTTGAACCTCTAGTGTTTTTAAATCAGAGAGCCCACTCAATAGCGCGCCGCCCAGATTATCACCAGACACTTCCCCTGCAATGATAAAAACTTTCAGCGGCGCATCATTCATGCCGTCACCCCAATAACGAACAGTTTTGATTTGTTAGCCTTTTCAATGAATTCATCACGCGCAGGTAAAAGGCTATTTCCCGCATGGATTGCCACCCCTGCATAACCGTATTTATGAAGTTGATCCAATGTTTGCGGGCCAATTGTCGGCAAATCAAGGCGTTTATCCTGCTGCGGCTTACACAGCTTCACTAATACGCCGCCATGCTTCTTACCGCGATATTCAGCGCAGCGGGCAATTAATGCATCTGTACCTTCCGCGCCTTCCATACCAAGGACAACGCCATCATAAACAATAACGGACTGCCCAACATCCATGATGCCAAGCGCTTTCGCAATCTCTTTGCCATGGGCAATATCAGCCTCTTCATGGCGGCTTGGTTTGGCTTTGGTCAATAAACCTTCAGGCGTCAGTAAATCTGGCGCAACATCTTGCGCGCCCTGCAGTTTAAAGCCTTCGGCTTCCAACGCGTCATTGATTAAAACAAGCAAATCATTATCACCAAGCGCCTTTATACCGATGCGCGCAAGGACTTTCGTCGTCCATAAATCAGGACGAATATCCTTTAAATTTGGACGTTTCACCCGTCCAATCATAACAATATCAGTAATATGACGCTGACGCAGCGCCTTGATGATTGAGCCGCCCTGCCCCAATGCGTACCAATCATGGTCAACATTATGGCATAAGCTTTCATCCGCAGAATGTTCAAGCGCCGCAATATACACATCACGTCCTTGCGCGCGCGCAGCATTGAGCACAGCCTGCGGCACTTCGCCGCCACCTGCAATTATTCCTAATGGTTGATTTATTTTTTCTGAGGCTGACATAGTGCAAAATGCCTATCTGCTTTCGCAAAGGCGATAATCTTATTAATTTCTTGATGATCTTGATATGTCGCGCCAACTTGGTCGATACGTTCATTCAATGTGCCCGCGCCATTGAACAATTCGCCATATGCACGCTGTATTTGTTTGATTTGGTCTTTGCTAAAGCCGCCGCGCTCAAGCCCTACAATGTTAAGCCCCGCAAGGAAGGCGCGCTCCCCTTTAACGCGGCCATATGGAATGACATCACTTTCAACGCCAGACATACCGCCAATCACGGCAAAATCACCAATCTTCACAAATTGATGCACGGCTGATAACCCGCCGACCAAAACATTATTCCCAACTTCGACATGTCCACCAAGCGTTGCGTTATTCGCCATTATGACGTTATTGCCAATGATACAATCATGCGCGACATGCGTGGCCATCATAAATAAGTTGTTATTACCAATAACGGTCTCCATCGCACCATCTTGAGTACCTGGGTTCATCGTCACATGCTCACGAATAGTGTTATTTTCACCAATAATTAGACGTGATGCTTCACCGCGGAATTTCAAATCCTGCGGGGCATGACCAATTGACGCAAACGGATAAATTACCGTACCCGCACCAACCTGCGTGTGCCCTTCAACCACAACATGTGATTTAAGTTCAACATTATCACCGAGCACAACATGTGCGCCGACCACACAATATGGGCCGATTTTAACGCTATCTGCGATTTGGGCATTGTCATCAATAATTGCCGTTGGGTGGATTTGCACCATAAGAGACTCTTTCAAAGCTGTTATTTACCAAGATATATAATAAAAACCTGACACGGCAATGAAAAGTCACACTATATTACAGCATGTAACAATCAATGATGCGTAAAGGCGCGTTCTATCTGTTGAAGTGACAGCTCCCCGCTCTTTACTTTTTGTTCGTAAATATCAAGGAACGCGCTATTGGCAAGCGGCGTCTCACACGCCACTTCACAGGCAAATTCTGCAACTGTTTTGGTTACACCATTATAGTCATAGAAAACACTGTTCGGTGATGGATGTGCTAACGCCCATTTATTGAATATATCTTTTATTTTTTGTCTGTCTGACATCTTTATACCTCCCCCAAGGTTTTTAGATTTCTATGTTAAGGCTCGTAACATTAGCCACGGATCATCGCGCTGAATGTTGCTTCGGCAACGACTTTACCATCAACTTTAGCTTCACCAGTAAACTTCCACACCATACCGCGGCTACGAACTTTTGTGACTTCAATATACAGGCTGTCACCTGGTGTAACGGGTTGACGGAAACGTGCGTCATCAATCGTCATGAAGTAAACAAGCTTACCTTCAGCTTCTTCACCCATAGTTTTAACAACCAATATGCCTGCTGTCTGCGCCATGGCTTCGACGATCAAAACACCCGGCATAACTGGTGCACCTGGGAAATGTCCCATAAAATGTGGTTCATTAAATGTCACATTCTTAAGACCAACCGCGCGCTCGCCTTCTTCAAATTCAATAATACGATCAACCAATAAAATTGGATAGCGGTGCGGGATCATATCCATGATCCGTGTAATATCTAGCTGATTTTCTTTTTCTTCACTCATAGTCTTTCAACCTATCACTTTTTGCTACTCATTTTCTTCATCATCGCAACTTGGCGCATAAACTGTTTTGCTGGCATTGCAGGCGCCCCCATCATTTCGGCGCCGGCTTCTACATCACGCATAACGCCAGATTGTGCGCCAATTCGTGCGCCCATACCTATTTTCAAATGCCCTGCCACGCCCACTTGCGCAGCCAATACAGCATAATCCTCTAAAATGGTCGATCCTGCAACCCCTGTTTGCGCAATAATAATGCAGCCACGTCCAATTTTTACGTTATGCCCAATTTGCACCAAATTATCAATCCATGTCCCTTGACCAATAACCGTATCAGGTCCTGCCCCGCGGTCTATGGTCGTATTTGCGCCAATTTCAACCGAATCTTCAATAATTACACGCCCTAGCTGAGGCACTTTAACATGGCCTGCAGGGTCAATCGCAAAGCCAAATCCATCTTGCCCGATACGTACCCCTGGATAAATACGTACATTCGCGCCGACCAATGTGTGGGATAACGATGCATTTGCACCAATAACCGTATTTGCACCAATTTCAACATTTTCGCCAATTGTTGCATTGGGCTCAACGCGCACATAATCACCAAGTTTCGCGCCTGCCTCAATCACCGCGCCTGCCTTAATAACGCTGCCTTTACCCAAAACGGCCGTATCCGCAACATGCGCTGCATCATCAACCATCCCCGTATCGTCAAGCGCCGGATCAACTGGATAAAATTTCTGCGCAATCAACGCATAGGCTTTATAAGGATTCTTCGTAACAAGCAAGTCCATACCCTCAGGGGCATATTCCACCATTGCAGGAGAAACAATGCAGACGCCAGCCTGTGAGGCCGCAAAGTCAGCTTTGTATTTCACATTATCAAGAAAGCTAATGTCTGTTTCACCCGCCACGCCCAACGGCGCCACGTCCTGTATCATACGCGCAGCGTCCCCGCCCGAAGAAAGGACAAGATCCGCAGAAATAAAGGCCGCTAAATCTTGTAAAGAAAACGGCCCATTATTTTGAAAAAAGCGTGGATCAGCCATATTAAAAAATTCCGTGGAAGCTTACTTTTTCTTCACAATGTCAATTTTCTTAACGCGATCGTTAAGCAGTTTCATAACATCTTCTGTAATATCTGCTGAGCCTGCCATAATAACAACGGCGCTGCGTGGTACAACAACGTCAAAACCACGCTTTTCAGAAATCTCTGTAACGATATTGATAATTTCTTGCTGCAATTTCGCTTCTGCATTTTTGAACGCCTTCTCTTTAACGATCATCTGCTTACGAAGTTCTGATTTCGCATCCTGAAACTGCTTTACAAAAGCAGCGCGCTTTTCTTCGTAATCCTCAGCAGAAAGCGTTGTACGTGATACTTCAAGCTCTTGCTCTGCATCACGCAGTTCTTTTTCTTTTTTCTCGATTATCGTTTGAATGACATCACGGCTTTTCTTAAATTCATCATTAAGCGCTTTTGCCGCTGTTGATTCATTCATCAATTCCAAATTATCAACCACAGCAACATAGCTTGCCTTTTTCACCGCAGTATCTTCTGCGCGCGCATCAGGAGATACAGACATAGACAATACAGCCGCCGCAGCGAGCAAAATAAATTTTCTCATTTTTAATAATCCATTGTTATTGGGTTAACCCAAATAATTAAGTCTAGGCCTTAATATAAAACCTTTATGATTAAAAGCGCGTACCAAAGTCAAATCTGAAGAACTCTTCCACATCATAATCTTCTTTAAGATATGGTTTCGCTAGATCTATACGAATTGGGCCAAATGGTGAGCGCCATGAAAGACCAACACCTGCCGCCGCACGCAAACTTTTATCATCAGCAACATTAGCAGAGCTTGTGCTATCTAAGTCCCAAAGTGAGCCAATATCATTAAAGGCATGCCCTTTGATACCAAGTTCTTCTGGCAAACCAAGCGGGAAGCTAAGTTCCGCACTACCGCGATAGAAATAGTTACCGCCAAGCGCGTCATCCGTACTCAAATCACGAGGGCCTATACCAGAGCGTTCAAAGCCACGCAAGCTAGAACCACCAATGAAATAACGCTCGTTAATCATAACGTTTTCATTCGCATAACCTTCAATCGCACCAGTCTCACCTGTTACGTTTAAGACAACCTTATCCATCACTGGATAATACCAAGACGCACCAATTTTGGCTGACACATATTTCGCATCACCACCAGCGCCCGCAAGCTCTGTATCTAGCCACGCGTTCCAACCACGGGTCGTAAACATAGTAGAGTTACGATTATCATACGTCAGGCGTTGAGAGAACGCAGAAGTAATACGGTTGCCTGCTTGTTCCTTAATAAAGGTCGAGGCATCATCCTTAACATCACGGATCTCGTTTTTCTCCAAACGATAGCGTAACGATTGACGCCAATTTTGTGATAGCGGATATCCAAAGCGAAGCGCACCACCCGTACGTAATTGATCATAGGAACTTTCATCCTGCAAATCACGTGTGATGTGGAAGGCGTCAACACCGAAAGACATATCACGGTTCATAAAGAAAGGCTCCGTAAAGGACGCGTCAAATTCAGTACGTTCACCTGCAATAACTGCGGCAAGAGTTAAGTCCTGGCCCTTACCAAGCAAGTTACGTTCACGAATACGGAAATCCGCCAATGGACCTTCTGTCGAGGAGAAACCCGCACCAATCGAAAGCTCACCTGTTGATTTTTCAGCGACCTCAATATCAATAACAGATTTATCAGGCGCGCTGCCCGGCTTCACATCAACCTTAACAGTTTCAAAATAGCCTAAGTCACGAATCTTACGCTCCGCCTTTGCTACTTTAGATTTGTTGAAGGGGTCGCCCTCAAATAGCTCTATTTCGCGGCGAATAACTTTATCCAAAGTACGTACATTGCCATGAATATCAATACGCTCAACAAAGACAAGTGGCGTTTCACTTACTGTAAATATTATATCAACCGTGTGATTAATTGGGTCACGATCAATGTCAGGCTTAACATTAACAAAAGCGTACTGCATATCACCCAAACGATCTGTAAGGATATCGACATGGTTTTGAACGGCATCCGCATTATACCATTCGCCAGATTCAATCGCGACATGCTGTAAAAGCGCATCCGTATCTAAACCCGGCATAATCGACTTAATACGCACATCCTTAACCTTGTAACGTGCACCTTCGTCCAATGTCATCGTAATAAAGAACTTCTGATTTTCTTGCATAAGCTCAATTGAGCTATCAACGATTCTGAAGTCTACATAGCCTTCAGAAAGATAGAAGCGGCGGATTAACTCTTCGTCATAAGACACACGATCAGGGTCATAACGATCCGCTGATGATAAGAAGCGATACCATGTTGATTCCTTGGTCGTAATAACTGAACGCAAGTGATCATCTTCATATTTCTTGTTACCAATAAAGCGAATAGAGCTAACCTTTGTTACAGGGCCTTCATCAATTTCAAAGACCAAATCAACACGGTTCTGGTCAAGGCGCACAACTTTCGGGTCAATATTGGCGGTAAAACGGCCATTGCGGCGGTACAGTTGATAAAGGCGCTTTACGTCAGCCTGTACGCGCGTACGGGAAAACACATGACGCGGCTTTAATTGAATTTCACTGAGAAGATCTTCATCCTTCAAATCATCATTACCTTCAAAGGCAATACGGCTAATGATTGGGTTTTCAACAACCTTAACAATCATATTATTGCCGTTCATACGGATTGATACATCAGCAAACAAACCCGTGGAGAACAAGTTCTTAAGCGCTTGGTCAATAGCCTCTTCATTCACGACGCTCCCGCGCACAACATCCATATACGTCAAAACGGTCGTATCTTCGATACGCTCTGCGCCAACAACGCTTATGTTATCAACACGCTGCGCATGTGCATGCGTAGTCATGGACATAAGGCCGAGCATTAGGAACGCACAAAAAGCCAACACAATGTGGTAACGTCGGATAGTTCTAAACATGAAATTTGCCATAGGATACTTAGCTAGTAGTGAAAGAAAAAGATATTCGACCTTAAAAATAAAATAGTTTGGCATATTCTTCAAGGGGAATAGATATTTATGCACAATATGAGGCCATATAAAAAGGGCGCATTATTTCAAACACGCCCTTAAATAAAACGTTATGTACCCATTATTTAAAATATGAGCTGCACAAGGTCATTAATATTCGCAAACAACATCAAGCCAATTAACATGGCGAAGCCAACCTTGAAGGCGTTTTCTTGGATCTTTTCAGAAACCGGCTTACCGCGAACAGCTTCCGCAGCATAAAACGCCAAGTGACCACCATCTAACATAGGAATCGGGAACAGGTTAATCAAACCAAGGTTAATTGACAGTAGCGCCATAAAGGTTACAAGCGAAATAAAACCGCGCTCAGCCATATCACCAGCAATCGCGCCAATACGGATAATGCCGCCAAGTTCAGTTGCACTGCGTGTACCCACAATGATTTGACCTAATGCACGTAGAGAATCAGCAGAAATCTTATACGTTTCCGTTACCGCGTTACGAAAGCTACCAAATATAGATAATTTGACAATTTCTTCATCCGAACGTGGGCTTAACTGAAATAGGTTATAATATGGGTCATCTTCGCTCTGCCACGGAGACATCAAATCCTCAGAAATATTAACAAGCATACGATTATCTTGACCGCCTAAAGACAGTAATATTTCAACGTCTTTATTCGCGCTTGCTTCAAAATAGCCACGGACCCGATCAGCTTTACCTTCTGTCTTAATACCATTTACTTCAGCAATAGCTTGTAGCTTGAACGCGCTTGATGGCGCCATAATGCCAAGGTAGCCTTTTTCATGTTTAAACCCAAAGCGATCTTCAACAACCTCACGCTTTGGCTCTGCCTGTAAAGCCACACGTTCACCATCACGGTTAACCACAATATTCATCGGCCCTTTTAGCGATAGCATTGTTGCGCGGCGGATTTGATCGAACGAACCAACGGCCTTGCCATTAATTTCCACAATTTCGTCATGTGGAAGTATACCTGCTTTATGTGCCGCGCTGCCCACCTCGACCGCAGCTGCGATTGGTGCTGTTACTGGTTTACCAATAAATGCGTATAAAGAAGCCAATACAATTATAGCGAAAATAAAGTTAATGGCAGGCCCTGCAAAAACAATTAAAGCCCGCTTCCAAACCGCCATTGCGAAAAATGCTTCTTTCTTTTCTTCTTCGGTAAACTCGCGGACAAATTCTCCGCTTTCATCGGTCACGCCCTCTTCTACGCCTGCGGACGCAGGGTCAACATCACCGAACATCTGCACATAACCACCAAGCGGTATAAGCGATATTTTCCAGCGCGTCCCATGAGAATCATTAAAACCAACTAACTCCTTACCGAAGCCGATAGAGAACGTCTTCACACGCACACCACACATGCGTGCGACAATATAGTGTCCCCACTCATGCACAAACACAAGCAAACTGAGCACGAGTATAAACACGCCGCCATACAGCCATGCATTTTGTGTAATCAATTGAAAATATTGGCTAAAGCTTTCCATTTTTGTACTTTCCAAATCTATATTATGCGTATCTACACGCGCCGTGGTTATTCTAATTCAAAGTAGTTCATATCGCGCATTTAAAAAGTCCTGCGCGGCAATTCTAACTTGGTTATCCAGATATACAACATCTTCAAGACTATTTACAGCCCGTGCAGCGAAGTTTTCTAACATTTTTTCAACGCATAAGAAAATACCTGCAAAATCAATTTTTTTAGCAAGGAAGCCGGCCACCGCAACTTCATTAGCCGCATTCAGCGCAATACACGCGCCAGCCCCGCTACGAAGAGCGTCGTAAGCCCACCCTAGCGAAGGAAAAACATCTGCCCGCACCTCTTCAAATTCTAGACGAGAGAGTTTAAGAACATCCAAACATTCACCTGATGTTTTCATGCGCTCAGGCCATGACAAACAATAGGCAATGGGCGTACGCATATCTGGTGCGCCCATTTGCGCTAAAACGGAGCCATCATCATATTCGACCATGGAATGAATAATTGATTGCGGATGCACTAATACATCAATTTTATCCGCATGCATATTGAACAAATAATGCGCCTCAATAACTTCCAATGCTTTATTCATCAATGATGCACTATCGACTGATATTTTCGCACCCATTGACCAATTTGGGTGGTTAACGGCCTGCTGCGGCGTTGCTTTCAAAATGTCCTCTTTCGCCCATGTCCGAAACGGCCCACCAGATGCGGTCAAGATCAAACGTTTTATCGCGGCATGATTTTCAGGCTCAAATACCTGAAAAATCGCATTATGCTCACTATCAGTCGGCAAGACTTGACAGTCCGCGCGCTTCGCCGCATCCATAAACAAGTCGCCAGCAGCAACTAGAGGCTCTTTATTCGCAATCGCGACGGCCTTAGAAACTTTTATGGATTCAAATAACGGCGCTAAGCCTGCAAAGCCCATAATGCCCGCTACAGTCAAATCGACAGGTATTTTAGCCGCCTGACATATTGCATCTGCACCGAAAGCGATCTCAATGCCACTACCCGCTAGCTTTGCCTTAAGCTCATCAGCATGCGTGTCATCATTTAACACGACCAAATCAGGCTTAAGCTCTAAAGCTTGATCAGCTAACAGCGCCCAGTTCTGTCCACCGGTAAGCACTTTAACATCAAAGTCATTAAGATTATGCGTGATGAGGTCTATCGTAGAACGACCAATAGAGCCCGTAGCCCCAAATATGGATACCGTCTTGCTCATATAACATTCCAAAAAACAAAAAACGTCATTGGCACGGTTGCGAGGATTAGAGAGTCTATGCGGTCAAGAACGCCGCCATGCCCGGGAATAATTGATCCTGTGTCCTTCACATCAGCGCGGCGCTTAACATAGGAAATCAATAAATCCCCAAGCATAGACGCAAACGCAATCACCACCGCCATAAGCACAATATAAAGCGCATCAAACCGTGCAGGTAAAATAAAATAAACATAGCCAAGCGCTAGTACAACAGATGTAAACGCCCCGCCCCAAACGCCAGCCCATGTTTTATTGGGGCTTATTTCAGGCACGCATTTAGTTCCGCCAATCATCTTACCAAAAAAATACGCACCAATGTCACAGCCCCACACAACGACAAACAGCAGAAACACCAACTGCGCGCCTTCGCCCTGTGCACGAATGTAAAGAAACATTGCATAGCAGCAAGAAAAATACAAAAGGCCAAAAGCCGCACTCAACCATTTGTATGCGGGTAAACGCACACACATACGCGCCCATTCTTGAACACTAGCGACATAAGCAAGCAGCACCAAACCAAAAAAGAAATACCCACCTGCATAGACACAAAATATTGAAAGCGGCGCAAGAACAAGTGCCGAGATCAAACGCAATGCAAATTTATGTGTTAGAAAAGAGGCGATGTTACGCTCCTCGTGTAAATTTATGACTTATTTGAGCGCGAATGACAAACCGCATTACCGTAACGACGATCACGTCCAGAAAACTCTTCAATAGCATACATTAAATCAGCCTTATCAAAATCAGGCCACAAAACATCCGTAAAGACAAATTCACTATACGCACACTGCCATAGCAAGAAATTACTTATGCGGCGCTCCCCACTGGTGCGGATAAGCAAATCAGGGTCAGGCATATCTTTAGTCATCAAAAATGACTTATAGCGCGTCTCGACCTCTTCAATATCAGGAACATAGCCCTTCTCGCTATAATCTTTAATCATCGCCTGCGTAGCAAAAGCAATTTCATCACGCCCGCCATAGTTAAGCGCAATTGTTAACTGAAGACCGTTATTCTGTGCCGTCAAGCTTTCCGCTTGATCAATCAGCTGGCGCGTATCCGCTGCCAACATGGCTTTGTCGCCAATAACGCGCAGGCGGACATCATCTTTGTGTAAATCGGCCGTTTCAGAGCGCAAATAAATACGCAGCAGACGCATCAACTCACGCACCTCAGCCTCTGGACGGCGCCAATTTTCAGAAGAAAATGCAAATAGAGTAAGATATTTGACACCAAGCTCAGCGGTAGAACGAACCGCGCGGCGTGTTGCTTCAACGCCAGCCTTATGACCTGCTGTACGCGGCAAACCACGTGCATTTGCCCAACGTCCATTACCATCCATAATGATGGCAATATGTTCAGGCAAATCACCTATCGAAGCTTGCCATGCGGCAATGTCATTATCCTTTTCGCTCATACCAGATACTCTATACAGCCTATTGATTAGACTGTCATGATGTCTTTCTCTTTTTGTGCCAAAGTGCCATCAACCTTGCCGATAAAACTATCAGTCAATTTCTGCACTTCATCAGATAAACGCTTATGCTCGTCTTCGCTGATTTCTTTATCTGATTCCATCTTTTTCAAGGCATCCATACCATCACGGCGTACATTACGAATAGCCACGCGTGCAGTTTCAGCATATTTACCTGCAACTTTAGAAAGCTCAGCACGGCGTTCTTCGTTAAGTTCTGGCACAGGAATACGGATCAACGTGCCTTCAGCCTGCGGGTTAAGCCCAAGACCAGATTCACGGATTGCTTTTTCGACAGCTTTCGTTTGAGAGGCATCCCATACAGTTACAGACAACATACGCGCTTCTGGCGCTGACACTGTACCAACCTGGTTAAGCGGCATTTTAGAGCCATACACATCAACCACTACAGGGTCTAACATATTCACAGAAGCACGCCCTGTTCTAAGGCCTGTATATTCCTGATGCAAGTTATCAATCGCACCATTCATTCGTCTTTCAAGATCGGCTTTATCGTAGCTCATTTTTCACCTTCATTTGCGTTTAAGTAAATAAGTTATCAATCACCCACAATTGTGAATGTCCCCTCGCCCTTAACAATATTAGAGAAGTTATGTTCTTCACGAATATTGAATACAGCAATAGGAATTTGGTTATCACGCGCGAGCGAAATTGCTGTTGCATCCATAACCTTTAAATCTTTGGTTAAAACATCCATATAGGATACTTTTTCATAGCGCACAGCGCTTGTATCTTTCATCGGGTCGGCATTATACACGCCGTCAACCTTTGTGCCTTTAGCAATCAAATCACAGTTCATCTCCGATGCACGCAATGACGCGCCTGTATCTGATGTGAAATATGGGTTACCTGTCCCTGCCGCAAAAATTACTACGCGCCCTTTATCCATGTGACGAATGGCGCGGCGGCGAATATAGGGCTCACAAATTTCATCCATACGAATGGCTGACTGTACGCGCGTCTGTACACCAATTTCCTCAAGCGCATTTTGCAAACAAAGCGCGTTAATCACGATGCCAAGCATGCCCATATGGTCAGCTGCTGTACGGTCCATCCCTTGTGATGCACCAGATACACCGCGGAAGATGTTACCTGCGCCGACAACGACACAGACCTGAACCCCCATATCAACAACTTCTTGAATATCACGCGCAACTCGAGCGACTGTTTCAGGATGCAAGCCAAATTCATTCGGCCCCATCAGCACTTCGCCAGACATTTTCAATAGCACACGTTTGTAAGGTAATTCAGATGGTACGGCTTCGGGCATAGACTTTTCAATCGTGTTTACATTGGCGCTCATGACGGATTCTCTCGCATATTATAGTTCACTGCGATTTTGCAGTGTAAATACTCACCGCTTTATTAGCAAGGGTTAGTCTGGATAATCAAGCATTTTATACGAATTAAAAAAGCTTACCACCTAACGGTACATCTTTATCGGGGCAAATTAATACTGGCTGCCCATCATCATCAGGCATGGCCAGCGTCAAAAATTCAGACATGAATTTACCAATTTGGCGTGGTGGGAAATTTACAACGGCAATTACGTTTTTACCGATTAATTCTTCCGGCACATAATGCTTAGTGAGCTGTGCAGAACTTTTACGCACCCCTAGCTCCTCTCCAAAGTCCACCCAGACTTTAATTGCTGGCTTACGCGCTTCAGGAAACGGTTCAGACCGCACAATGCGCCCTACCCGTATATCCACACGCTCAAATTCTTCCCATGTTAAATTCTGTTCCATAATTAAAACTCGCCCTATATCTAAATAAAAAAAAGCGCCACAATACGCAGCGCTTTTCCAAAACTCAATATAACAACTATTAGCCGTTAACTGTCTTTGCAACTTCTGCTGCGAAGTCTTCTTCTTCTTTCTCGATGCCATCACCAAGAACGTAACGAAGGAAGCCAGCAAGCTTGATTGAAGCGCCCGCTTCTTTTTCAGCTGCTTTGATAACGTCTTTGATTTTTGTTTCGCCGTCGATAACGAAAACTTGCTCAACAAGACAAATCTCTTCGAAGTATTTACGCATACGGCCTTCGATCATTTTTTCAATGATCTCTTGCGGCTTACCTGATTCAGCAGCCTGATCCATAAGAACTTGCTTTTCACGAGCTGCAACTTCTGGGTCAACACTATCTGTGTCTAGGAACATTGGGTTTGCAGCCGCAACATGCATCGCGATTTGCTTACCAACTGTTGCCAGAACGTCTTGGTTACCCTCAGATTCAAGTGCAACAAGAACACCAATGCTACCAAGACCAGCTTGTAATGCATTGTGAACGTAGCTTGCAACATAACCGTTTGACACTGTTAGCTTGTCCATGCGGCGAAGCTGCATGTTTTCACCAATTGTCGCGATCAAGTCTGTCAATGTATCTGCAACGTTCTTGCCGCCTGCGTAATCCGCAGCAGCAAGTGATTCAACGCCATCAACGTCAAGCGCCAAAGACGCAATTTTCTTTGTGAAGTCTTGGAATTTTTCGTTACGTGCAACGAAGTCTGTTTCCGCGTTGATTTCAACAACTGTACCTGATGTGCCGTTTTCGCTTGTTGCGATTGCTACAAGGCCTTCAGCTGCTGTACGGCCAGCCTTCTTAGCTGCTTTCGCCATACCTTTTGCACGAAGCCAGTCAACAGAGGCATCCATATCGCCACCATTTTCAACAAGTGCTTTTTTAGCGTCCATCATGCCAACGCCAGTTTTTTCACGAAGTTCTTTAACTTGAGATGCTGTAATAGACATTTCAGTTTCCTTATGTGTTAGTGTTAGAGTTTGTATGATTTACGCAGAAGCTTTTGCTTTTGTAGCAACTTCTTCTTCAGCTTCGTTTGCTGCTTCTTCTTTAGGAAGTTCGACTTTAACGTCAACAGCTTCGCCAAGATCCGCACCAGACGCGCTCAATTCGGCCTGAATACCTTCAAGAACAGCGTTAGAAACAAGCTCACAGTACAAATCAATTGCACGCGCTGCATCGTCGTTGCCTGGTACAGGGAAGTCTACGCCTTCTGCACTTACGTTTGTATCGATGATACCAACAACTGGTATATTCAACACGTTTGATTCTTTAACTGCGATAGATTCTTTTTTACAGTCGATGATGAAAACAGCATCAGGTTGACCGCCCATATCCTTAATACCACCGATAGATAGCTCAAGCTTATCACGCTCACGTGTCATCATAAGAATTTCTTTTTTCGTACGAGACGCCATTTCAGCTTCAGATGCCAAAATTTCATCAAGCTCTTTCAAACGTGCGATAGATTTCGAAATTGTTTTCCAGTTAGTAAGCATACCACCTAACCAACGGTGGTTTACGTAGTACTGACCACAACGCTGTGCAGCTTCTTTAACTTTATCCTGTGCTTGACGTTTTGTACCAACGAAAAGTACGCGGCCGCCACGTGAAGAAATTTGTTTGATTGTTTCAAGCGCTGAACCAAGCATTGGAACAGTCTGCTGAAGGTCAATAATGTGGATACCATTACGAACACCAAAAATAAATTTACGGTTCGCAGGATTCCAACGATGTGTGTTGTGACCAAAGTGAACACCAGCTTCTAATAACTGACGCATTGTAAATGTAGGCATAAAATTCTCCTTCTTTTTCGGTTCTGCCTCTGCTGAACTTATAGATAAGGACTATTCCTCACCGAAAAGATTGCCCTTACATGCAGGGCAAAATTCAGCATGTGTATTTAGTTAAGTGGGTATTTACTGATTTTTATCACGAAAATCAAGGAAAATATTCGTTTTCTTCAAATAGAATTCAAAAATGATTTCTGATATCCACATCATCCATCGTATCAGTTTTTTATTAACGGAATATAAACATTAGTGTGGTCTAATGAATAAGGGTGATCTACCACCATTAAAAAAACGTATAACACACTAAAAGATTTATATTATTTAAGCTTAATGATTTATAAATAAGTATTTGTTTATCCTACTTTATATACTACAAATATTTTACGGAGATTTTTAATGATTAAAACACGATTTCTCATGCTGGGTGCAGCTGCTTTATGCCTTGCATCACCAATAAACGCAAAAGCTGAAGGTCAAGCCATTAGCCAAGATGCAGCGAGTGCTTTTATCGAATCAAATGTAACAAGTTGGTTAAATGACCCCGTTATCGTTGATGGCATCAAAGCACAAAATGAAAAACATAAAAGCTTAAGCCCTGATGATGTTGTAGCGCTCGACAAAAAGTGGCGCGCTGATGACCAAGAGCTCATATCCGCGACCACAGAAAATGCACTATCCAATTTTTTGAAAGCAAAGCTTGAAGAAAGCGATGGGCAGTTCACAGAAATTTTCATTATGGATGACAAAGGGCTGAATGTCGGACAAAGTGGACTAACATCAGATTACTGGCAAGGCGATGAAGCCAAATGGCAAGAAAGCTTCGCAAAAGGCGCAAACGCAATTCACGTTAGCGATGTGGAATTCGACGAATCATCACAAACATATCAGGTGCAAATCAGCACAACAATTAGTGATGGTGAGACACCTATTGGCGCAATCACACTAGGCATTGATGCCGAAACGATTGAATAAACCAAGCCAATAAAAGCTTATATTTATTATATTTTTTTAAAGAGACCATTATATGCATAAAATACTAAGTACTGCCGCGTTCAAAATCATTAGCTTAATTGCACTGGCTGTAATGGCCTCTTTATTATTTCTAACCATCAGCGTATCCAAACAAAATGAGCAATCCCTTAATAAAATATATAAGCAATATAATACGGATATCGGTGACCTCTACAAAGACGCAACGACCGCATCATTCCGATTCAAAAAAGGCGATAAAATCTTAGAATCTTTCGCACCAATGATTGCCGATGATAACAAAAATCTGGCGAATATAATCGCCTATGATGCCGATGGAAATATTCTAACCGAATATACATCCGAGAATTATAAAAACGCCGACCTGAAGGTTGCCTTTGCTGCTTTAGACAAAACAGCCCCCTACCAAGAAGCCTTTAGCCAAGACCATCTGACCGTTTTTTACAAAATAGAAGACACAGAAAAAGATAGATATTATGGGCACCTTGGGCTCGCATGGTCCTTAGCAGAAAAAAATGCGCTTCTAACTAAAACGCACCAAGGTTTAATCATAAATTCAATACTTACTATTGCCGTTTTAATAATTGTAACCGCGCTTTTGCTTGAGAAAAATATAACGGCCCCGATGCGTAGAATAAAAAGCACCATGTCGGACTTGGCAGAAGGCCACCTTGACACAGAAATACCTTATACCGACAAACAAAACGAAATAGGTTTAATGGCCAAAACGCTTCTTGTTTTCCAACAACGCGGTAAAGACAACATCCATATGCAACAAGAACAAGAACAGCTAAAACAGCAAGCTGAGCGCGACAAACAAAAGGCTATGATCGCATTAGCCAATGATTTTGATAACACAATTGGCACACTACTTAACGACGTACGCGAAGCCGTTAAAGGCATAAATACAAATGCAGAAACCCTCAAAAACGGCGCATCAGATATTTCAAATAACAGCATTCAGATTAGCGACGCATCAGAAACATCATCATCAAACACACAAACCATTTCTGCTGCAGCCGAAGAGATGAGCAGCTCAGTGCAAGAGATTGCCATGCAAGTAAGCAACACCAAAGCCATAGCCAGCGAGGCTGTCAGTAAATCTATGGAAGCCGTCGGCGTTATCAACACTTTAAAAACAAGCGCTGCAGACATACAAAATGTCGTTAGCCTCATTAGTGAAATTGCAGAGCAAACCAACCTTCTTGCCCTCAACGCCACAATCGAGTCCGCACGCGCTGGTGAGGCCGGCAAAGGTTTCGCCGTGGTTGCCGGTGAAGTAAAAAGCCTAGCCAATGAAACAGCCAAAGCTACATCAGAGATTGGTGAAAAACTAGCGGGAATTCTTTCGCAGGTCGAACAAACAGAAACGAGTATTAATGCCGTAAACGGCGTCATCAGCCGCATCGATGAATTCGCCACATCTATATCCGCCGCAACGGAAGAACAATCCGCCACGAGCAGCGAAGTCGCCGCGCGTATAGCCGAAACGGCACAAAGCGTAAGAATGGTCAGTGAATTAATTCAAAACGTGACGAACAAAGCCTCAGAAAATGACACAAAAACCGTTCACCTTTTGCAAACCACTGCAGATTTAGAAACACGCTTCAAAGACCTAGAGGGCAAAGCGCACGAATTTTCTAATAAAGTTCGCGGCGAATAATTATCAAAATTTGATAGCGCTAAAGCTCTTCAACTTGACGCACGCCTTTAATTTTATACAAGGCACGGCGTTTGGTTGGGGTGATTTGCCAGTGACCAGGCAGCGCCAAACGCACCTGCCCGCCACCTTCTATTGGCGCGTAGATATGGAGCGGCGAAATACCATTAACATCACAGCCCTTAAGCTCATTAAACAGACGGTCAATATCGGTGCGTTCATCAATTGTAATGCGCACTTGCTGTACAGAGCTAGCTAGCGCATCATCAAGCGGCTTTGCATCCTGCACTAAAAAGCGCAGCTGCTCGTCCTTCACATCAACATCAACATTCAGCAGAACATGGTCGCCACTATTCATACAATCACGGCAGCGCGCCAGCGTTTCTGAGAATACCATGCCTTCCCACACCCCCGCAGGGTCAGACACCTGTAAGAATGCGAATTTATTTCCTGTCTTCGCACTAACTTTTTCCTGCTTTTTCAGGACAACCCCTGCCATTTTGAAACGGCCAGAGTTTTTATTGTGCAATTCAGCCTCGACCCCCGCCATATCATAGATTTTTAGGCGGTCAAGCTGCGCCTTACGCGTATCAAGCGGGTGCGCAGAAAGGTAAAAGCCAACAGCTTTAAACTCAAACGCCATCTTTTCAAGTGGGTCCCAGTCAGGAATATCAGGCAAGTCAGGCATACCAAGCGCAATATCAGACCCGCCAACATCACCAAACAAGCTGTTTTGCCCGCTTTCGCGTTCGGCTTCTAATTGTGAGGCATGCCCCATAATTGTTTCGGAGCCTGCAAAGACCTGCGCACGGTTATCGTTCAATTCATCAAACGCCCCTGCCGCAGTCAGCATTTCGACCTGTTTTTTATTTAACAATCTAGATGAAATACGGTCCGCAAAGTTTTGAATTGATTGGTATTTTCCGTTTTGACTACGTTCTTCAATGATAGATTTCATAGCCGTTTCACCAACACCTTTAAGCGCGGCAAGCGCATAGCGCACAGCTTCATTTTCTACTTTAAATCTAGTCTCTGACTCATTGATATTAGGCAATAAAAGTGGAATCTCCATTTTATTGAGGTCTTGTTTGAAAATCGACAGCTTATCGGTGTTCCCCATATCCCATGTCATCGACGCAGCCATGAATTCAACCGGATAATTGGCCTTAAACCACGCCGTCCAATAGGAAATCAGCGCATAAGCAGCCGCGTGCGACTTGTTAAAGCCATAGCCTGCGAATTTGTTGATCTGATCAAATATTTCATTGGCTTTTTTCTCTGGAACTTCATTATTTTCAAGCGCCCCATCACAGAAAATCTGGCGCTGACGGTTCATTTCTTCAACAACCTTCTTACCCATCGCACGGCGAAGCAAATCCGCGCCGCCAAGCGTATACCCCGCCAAGAATTGCGCCGCCTGCATCACCTGCTCCTGATAAATCATGATACCGAAGGTTTCTTCTAATATCGGCTGCAGCACAGGGTGCATATAATCAGGCTCTTGCTCTCCATCTTTAATGGCAATATAGGTCGGAATATTATCCATCGGGCCCGGACGATAGAGGGATACAAGCGCGATAATATCTTCAAATCGGTTCGGCCGCATCTTACGCAGCACGTCTTTCATCCCCGCAGATTCTACCTGAAACACACCGGTTGTCTGACCAGATGACAAAAGCTCGTAAGTCTTTTCATCATCAAGCGGGATATTAAGGATATCAATATCGACATTATGAACTTCCTTAACCAATTTCGCCGCTGTATGCACAACGGTCATGGTTTTAAGGCCAAGGAAGTCGAACTTTACCAAACCGGCCTGCTCAACATATTTCATGTTAAACTGCGTTACTGGCATGTCAGAGCGCGGATCGCGGTAAAGTGGGATAAGTTCATGCAATGGACGGTCACCAATCACAACCCCCGCTGCATGGGTTGATGCGTGACGGTAGAGCCCCTCAAGCTGAAGTGCAATTTCAATTAAGCGTTCTGCGGTTTCATCCTTTTTAATCTCCAAACGGAAATCAGGGTCTGCATCTAACGCCTCCTGCAACGTCACAGGGTTCGCAGGGTTTGATGGGATCATCTTAGAAATACGGTCAACTTGGCCATATGGCATTTGCAACACACGCCCAACGTCACGCACAACGGCGCGCGCTTGCAACTTACCAAAGGTAATAATCTGCGCCACGCGGTCTTTGCCGTATTTTTCCTGCACGTATTTAATCACCTCTTCACGGCGATCCTGACAGAAATCGACATCGAAATCAGGCATGGATACACGTTCAGGGTTCAAAAAACGTTCGAAAAGAAGGTTAAGTGCAATGGGGTCAAGGTCAGTAATCTTCAGCGCCCACGCAACAACGGAGCCCGCACCAGAACCACGGCCTGGCCCAACGGGAATATCTTGCTCCTTAGACCATTTAATGAAGTCAGATACGATCAAGAAATAACCAGGGAAGCCCATCCCCTCAATCACGCCAAGTTCAAAATCTAAACGGTCAAAATATTGCTTATGAATTTCTTTGCGTTCCTCTTCGCTATGCCCTTCTTCGTATACATAGTTTTCAAGGCGCCACTCCAAACCTTCAATAGACTGAACGCGTAACTCTTCAGTCTCATTACGGCCTTCACCCGTGTCGAATGGCGGCAAAATCGGGTCAATTGGTTTCAGCAAGTAATGGCAACGCTGCGCAATAATTGACGTATTGATAATCGCTTCAGGCAAATCCGCGAATAATTCCTTCATTTCTGCCTGAGATTTCAAATAATGATGCGGCGTTTCTTTACGGCGGTCTTCTTCGGTCACATAACGGCCATCTGCAATACACAGCAGCGCATCATGCGCCTCATGCATGTCGCGCGTAGCAAAATAACAATCATTTGTCGCGACAAGCGGTAAATCATGCTTATACGCCAAATCAATCAACGCGTTTTCAATGTCGTTTTCACACGCCAAATGGTGGCGCTGAATTTCAACATAGAGCCGATCACCAAACAGCTTTTTCAACTTCAATAACGATGCTTCCGCTTTGTCCGCCTGCCCCTCAACTAAGGCTGCGCCAACAGGGCCGCGATAGCCACCAGTTAAACAAATCAAACCATCACTATGGTTATCAAGATACGACCAAAGCGCCGCGGGCTTCTCCGCATCATCGGACTTCATAAACGCTTCAGAAATTATCCAGCATAGATTACGATAACCAAGCTCGCTCTGTACCAACAGGACGATTTGCGAACGAATGCCTTCCGCATCCTTCAAATCCATCTGCATACCCAGAATTGGCTGCACACCCATATCCGCGCCCGCCATAGAAAATTCAAGACCGCCAAACATATTATTGGTGTCTGTCATCGCGACCGCAGGCGCGTTATCCGCCGCACTCATCTTCACAAGCGCTTTAGCTTGAATTGCGCCTTCCGCCAACGAATACGCCGTATGCACATGCAAATGCACAAACGGAACATCACTCAGGTCATATTTTTCTTCAGCTTCGGACATGGGGTAAAATTACACAGAATACGTGTAAACTTCTAGCGCAAATAAGGCTTAGACCACAGGAAAATTCTAGCTTAAAAGACCATCACGCAGCTCAACCACACGGTCCATCTTATCCGCAAGGTCAAGGTTATGCGTAGCAATCAAGGCAGAAATACCTGTTTGGCGCACTATGCGCACAAGCATAGAAAACACATGATCCGCCGTTTCGGGGTCTAAGTTGCCTGTTGGTTCATCTGCCAAAATCAAATGCGGTTTGTTTGCCAAGGCGCGGGCAATCGCCACACGTTGCTGTTCCCCGCCTGATAAGCGTGCGGGGCGGTGTGACGCGCGCGCACTCAAGCCAAGTGCACCAAGAAGTTTATCCGCGCGTGTGGCCGCATCCTTACGGGCACGTCCAGCAATCATTTGCGGGATGATGATATTTTCTTCGGCGGAAAAATCAGGCTGCAAATAATGGAATTGATATACAAACCCCAATGCTGAACGGCGCAGCATGGTGCGCTGATGGTCGTTCATTTTTGTGGCATCTTTGCCTTCAATCTCGATAGTACCTGTACTTGGGCGATCGAGCAGACCAATTTGGTGCAATAGGGTCGATTTCCCCGCCCCGCTTTGGCCAACAAGCGCGACAATCTCACCCTTACCAATTTCAAGGTCAATGCCCTTTAACACCTGCAGGGTTTCGCCGCCCTGTTTAAACTCACGCGTTAAACCAGAGAGTTTTAATACAGCATCAGACATAGCGCAGCGCCTCCACCGGATCCATACGCGCCGCTTTCCATGCAGGGTAAAGCGTTGCAAGGATTGATAAGAATAACGACATACTGACCACGCCAATGACCTCATGCCATTCAACTTCAGCAGGAAGCTGCGAAAGGAAGTATATTTCCGCGGCAAATAATTCTGTACCCGTCATACTTTCAAGCACTTGGCGAATGCTTTCAATATTAAGCGCAAAACCGATACCGAGTAGCGCGCCGCAAATCGTCCCGACAATACCAATCGCCGCGCCAACAAGAACGAATATTTTTAGAATAGAATTACGCCCTGCGCCCATTGTCCGCATAATCGCAATATCATGCGCCTTATCCTGCACAAGCATAATCATGGATGAGATAATGTTAAACGCCGCGACAATAATAATCAGCGTCAGAATCAAGAACATCACATTACGTTCAACGGCAAGCGCATTTAGGAAGCTTTTATTTGCATTGCGCCAGTCATAAACGCCTGCGTCACCATTTAGCAAAATTTCGATCTGGTCCTTCATATTATCGGTCAAATCAGCATCCGCTAAATGCACCTCAAGGAACGTCACAGCATTTTGCGGGACGGAGAATATTTTGCGTGCATCATCCATCCCCATAAAGATGAAATTCGCGTTATATTCAAACATGCCGACATCAAACACCGCGCCGATTTCATATTGGCGCTGACGCGGAATTGTCCCAAAAGGCCCCGGCTTCCCCTTTGGCGCAGTCAATGTCAGTTTAGAGCCAACATGCAAATTCATCTTATTCGCCATATCAATGCCAATGGCAACCTTATGCACATCAAGGCTTTCAAAACTGCCCGCCAGAAGGGATTCTGCCAAGACTTTACGCGCCAAAATATCCTGCGTATACAGGCCGCGCACCATAACGCCCTTCGCCGTGCCCTGCGCATTAAGCAGCGCCTGACTTTCAATCATCGGCAGTACATTTTTAACGCCCTTTAATGTACGGATTTTATTGGCGGCGTCATAATAACCTGCATAAGGCGCGCCGACAGTATAGATATTTAAATGTCCATTAAGCCCCAAAATACGCCCGACCAATTCAGCGCGGAAGCCATTCATCACCGACATCACAATAATCAACGTCGCCACGCCCAACATAATGCCAAGGAATGAAAACGTCGCGATGATCGACACGAAGCCTTCGGCCTTGCGCGCACGCAAGTACCGAAAAGCCATCATTCGTTCGTAAGGGGAAAACACGTCTTAATAAGCCTTTCCAACTAATACTTTCTGACCGCCATCCGCAAGTGGCATACAGCGCGGCGTAAGGGAGAATTCATCACAAACCGCATTGAATTCATCAGTCCCCCAAAGGGCAGAGTCAATTTTACAGTAGCCAACTTCACCCTTGGCGAAAAATTCACGCATTTCTGCAAGTGATGATTTTTCAAAAATACGGTTATCTAAAAAGGCTTTCGCTTGGTTGTACATATTATCCTGAATATCATCCAAAATAGTTTGCACTTTACCGACTAAGTCAGACACGCTGCATGTTTCCTTGGAATCTCGCCCTAGGTCACGGCGTACATGGGTCACTTCGCCAGCATCCATTTCACGCGCGCCAACTTCAACGCGTAAAGGCACGCCTTTCTTAATGCAGCCCCACATTTTGTTTGGTGTGCTTTCAGCCGTTTTATCAACTTCAACACGCACGCCATTAGCGCGCATTTGCATCGCGATATCATCTGCATAGGCAAATAATTTCGTTTCGTCTGTATCGCCCTTAACAACGGGAATAATTGTTACCTGATACGGTGCGACGCGCGGCGGCATGCGCATACCATCATCATCACCATGGGTCATAATCATCCCGCCGATTAGGCGCGTCGATATCCCCCAAGATGTTGTGTAGGCATGCTGTTCGCTACCATCTTGCGCTTGAAATTTAATGCCACTACTTTTTGAAAAGTTCTGACCAAGGTCATGTGATGTACCAGCCTGTAGCGCCTTACCGTCTTGCATCATTGCTTCAATTGTAAAGGTCGCATCCGCGCCTGGGAAGCGTTCATCTTCTGTCTTTTCACCCGTAATAACTGGCAGCGCCAAATAATCTTCGACAAATTCACGATAGGTTTCCTGCATCAACAATGCATCTGCGCGTGCTTCTTCGGCTGTCGCGAAACAATTATGGCCTTCTTGCCATAGAAATTCAGACGTACGCAAAAACAAACGCGTACGCATTTCCCAGCGCATGACGTTACACCACTGGTTCAGCTTCATCGGCAAATCTCGGTAAGACTGCACCCAGCGCGCCATAGAATCACCAATGATCGTTTCTGATGTTGGGCGAATAACATAAGGCTCTTCAAGCTCACCCGCTGGGACAAGCTTGCCGTCATCATTTGCTTCTAAACGGTGATGCGTAACAACTGCGCATTCTTTGGCAAAACCATCAATATGGTCGGCTTCTTTCGCAATAAAGTTCAAAGGAATAAGCAAAGGGAAATAAGCGTTTTTAACATCCAGCTTTTTAATCATCCCGTCAAAAACCTGCTGCATATTTTCCCATAGCGCATAACCATAGGGTTTAATAATCATACAGCCGCGCACGGGCGAGTTTTCAGCCATGTCAGCTGATTTAATAACCTGTTGATACCACTCTGGAAAATTCTCTTCCCGCGTTGGGGTAATTGCGGTACGCGCCTTCTTGCCCATTTTAAACTTACTCCTGAAAAAAACAATTCAGGTGTGAATTTACTCATGGGACATCCGCTTGTCCATAGTGTTCTTTACAAAGTGCGGTTAATTCCCCAGTACGATCTTGTTCATCTAGGCTAACCTTCCCATCTGCGGATATATTTAACGGGATGCGTTCACTTTCTAACGTCACCCCTTCGGGTAAATCCATATAGCGCTCTGCTAAATCTATATCGAGGTAGAAACGGTAAAGCTGCGGTACATTTGCACCCTCATCATTTAAATTAGCGGACCTAACCTTACGCCCATGCACATCAACACCTGGCACATAATCCGCCCCCGCAACATTTTCTGTTTTGGTGGGATCATCTTTAAGTAGCGAACATACCGCGACAAGCGATACATCTTTCGCAGGATGTTCAATGACCTCCGCCGCAGATATTTGCAGATAGGCCATCAGGCTTAACAGACAAAAAATATAAAAGAACATACGCATGGGTAAAGTATAGCGCATAAACATTAAGATTTAACCGTTCATCATCTCGCGGCTCATGCCAACGAAATCAATAAGTTCTATATGCACGAGATACGCCACAACACACCACAAGACAGCGGATATAACAGTTGTTATCAGAAACTTCTTCTTTAAGTTCGGTACAATTGGCGCGCTCATCGCTTGGCCTTCAACGGCTTCGTCTTCTTCTGGTGGCCGGTTACCCCATGGTAAAACCGTGAACAACGCTGTCCACCAGATCATAAGGAATACGACTAAACCTGAAACAAAACCCATTTTCTATACTCTACTTACGTGAACGAATACGCGCGGGCGAATTCTAAATGTCATTGAGGCGAGTTTACGAATGCCTATCCGGACTTCCTCAGCGATGAATGCATCGTCACTACGGTCATCTGGAGACATATCCGCTAAAATATCATAAACCTCGTCTTCTAGCTCATCAACCTGCTCTAGCTCTTTTTTAAACGATGGATCAATCAAACCATGCGTTGTAAGCTGTGGATCAGCTGCTAAATGCCCACGGCGATCCACGACAAGCGATACAAAGATTACGCCTTCATATTGCAGCTTGCGGCGCTGCGTTAATGATTTATGCGTACCGGGGATTAAGCCTGTAGGCGTTACGGCCAGCACCCCTGTCGGGATATGGTCAATCACGCGGGCTTGCTGCTCGCCAAATTCGATCAATGCACCGTTAATTGGCACAAGCACCTGTGGCACTTTACATTCACGCGCCCAGTCGGCTTGCGCTTCTAACTGCACGCGCTCCCCATGCACGGGGATAACAATCTCAGGGCGCGTCCATTCATACATGATTTTCAATTCATCACGATATGGGTGGCCGGATACGTGTAAAACCTCTTTACTTGATGCATGGTCAACAATCTTTGCACCACAGGCGACAATCAAGCTTTTCACATCATTAATTTCACGTTCATTGCCTGGAATGGCCTTTGATGAGAAAATCACGCTATCGCCGCGGCGTAAATCAAGCGCGGGATGATCCCCCCGCGCAATACGCGCTAATGCGGCGCGGCTTTCGCCTTGTGAGCCTGTCACAACATAAACAATCTGATCCGACGGAATATGTTCCGCGCGTTCTTCACTAACAAAAGCAGGTAAATCTTTTAAATAACCAACACTGCGCGCCGCTTCATTCATTTTAAGCAGCGAACGGCCAAGTACACAGACAGAGCGCCCACATGCCTGCGCCGCCCGTAAAACGGACTGCATACGGCCGATATTCGATGCAAATTGGGTAATAATAATCCGCCCCTTTTGCGCGGCGAATGCATTCTTTAAGCCGTCTTCAACGGCACTTTCACTACCGGCGCGGCCGTCATATTGTGCATTGGTACTATCCCCGATATAAGCAAGCACGCCTTCATCACCGAGCTTTTTAAACGGCCCTTCTTGCGTACCATTACCAATTACCGGCTGTGGGTCCATATTCCAATCCGCGCTATGGACGATATTCCCTACTGGCGTACGAATTAACACCGCCGCCGTTTGCGGGATAGAATGCGATACTTCGGCAAATTCCAAATTAAATGGGCCGATATCGTGCTGCTTACCATTGGTCTGCACCAAACGAATGTCATAGCCTTCGACCTGCAGGTCTTCAAATTTGTTTTCAAGCACTTTGGCGGTAAACGGCGTACAATAAATTGGGCAGCCAAGGCGCGTCCATAAATGTGCCACCGCGCCAATATGGTCTTCATGCGCATGGGTCACGACCAAACCAACCAGATTATCTTTGCGTTCTTCAATAAAGCGCACATCCGGCACAAGAATATCTACGCCCGGATAACGATGCGAAGCAAAACCAATACCGATATCAATGGCAAGCCACTTCCCTTTATAGGCATAAAGGTTGAGGTTAATGCCAAATTCTTCTGAACCACCAAGCGGCAGGAAGTATAATTTTTGCGGGTCAATTGAGTGTGTATGTTTAACTTTTTTCTGATCCATCAGGCTAACTAACTTATTTTCTTTTCTAAAGATGACACGTTATCACCTTGTAATTCATATATCTTTTTTAACCCCTTAAGGGTTAAATCTTCGTCAACAACATCAACATAATCACCAAGACCTTCCGCCATAAGGGATGATAATCCCCCCGTTGCAATGACATATGGCTTCTGCCCATCACTCACTAACTCAGCAGATATGCGCTTAATCATCCCTTCCACCATAGACACATAGCCCCAATATATACCAGACTGCATAGCCGTAATCGTACTATCCCCTATGGCTTTTTTCGGCTTAGAAATCGAAATTTTCGGCAATTTTGCCGCCGCCGCATAAAGCGCATTAACCGACAGGTTCACACCCGGTGCAATAACGCCGCCAACAAATGCACCTTCATGGTCAACCACGTCAAATGTTGTTGCTGTACCAAAATCAATGACAATCGCTGGCGCTTTATAATACGCCATAACGGCCACAGCATTTACCAAACGGTCTGCGCCAACTTCTTCTGGGCGCGGTAATTTGATGGAGAGCTGCGGCAATGTTTCATGCGAAATTTCAACCAAATCCGTATCAAACAATTTACGTGATAAACGCTTTAATTCATTATTTGCATCTGGCACAACAGAAGATAACCATACATTATCAACATCACCAAACTGAATGCCGTCCTTTACAGCAAGCGGCATAAGCTGCGCGATATATTCATCTGCCGTACGTTTGGCATCTGACTGCAAACGCCATACAGCTTTTTGCGTGTTCCCATCAAAGAAGGAGAAAACACTATGTGTGTTACCAATATCAATTGCCAAAAACATGATCGTTAACCATCCATTTTTTCGTCACCGAAATATAACTGCCCTGCGGTTATACGGCGTTTTTCCCCATTGTCCAATAAAATAATCAATGACCCAAGCTCATCAAAGCCACTAAACTGTCCTTTAATGACCTCTTGCCCTAATTTAGCCTGTACTTGTTCATCAAGGCGCCAGCCGCGCGCCTGCCATGTGTTTAATATATGTGCCGCGCCGCTTTCAATGTAATCTGTCTGCCACGCATCAAAGGCGCTTAACATTTCTTCCATCACATCTTTGGGCGTTACAGCACATTCTGGCACGATATCATCTACGCAAACACGTTCATCTGGCGCGCTTTTGATATTCACGCCCATACCGATCAAAAGGTAATCTTCCCCTGTTTCAGGCACGGTATAAAACTCCATCAATATGCCGGCGAGTTTTTTGTCTTCAACCATTACATCATTGGGCCATTTAAGCGCTATCTCTGCCCCGCCAATATGCGGCGCGAGTGCATCATATAAGGCAAGCCCACAAATATAGGCATATAGACCCAAATATTTACGTTCTCCCACAGGGCGCAGGGCAAGGGTCATATATAAATTTCCTGCGGGGGACGTCCATGTACGTCCGTGACGTCCGCGCCCCGTTTCCTGAACATCGGCAAAAACGCATAAAAAATCCTGCTGCACGGAAAAATCATGCAGCAGGGTTTTAATTTCATCTTGCGTGGAGGATACGGATGTATAGTGATGAATAGCGCCGTTTAAATATGAATAAACTTCAGCCATGACGCTGCATCACCCATCCTAAAATTAGGAAATCATCTGCGCCGCTTGCATCGCCATATTGATAAATGGCTCAGGCTTCACAACGAAGAACAACACGATCAATGCGCAAATTGTCACAACAATCTGACGCGATGTTGATGGCACTTTATCAAGCGATAATTCAAGCCCATCAAAGAACATGACCTTGATCACGCGCAGATAATAGAAGCACGCAACGACTGAACCAATCACACCAATAACGGCAAGCATATAGAAACCTGACGCAACAGCGGCCTTCAAGATAACCAGTTTACCAAAGAAACCAGCCATTGGCGGAATACCGCTCATTGAAAACATGAAAAACGCCATGATATAAGCAAGGTAACGGTGGCTCTGTGACAGGCCTGCAAGGTCTTCAATACGTTCTGCCGATAAACCATCGCGGCGTAGATACATCACAACGCCAAATGCGCCCGCCGTCATCACCATGTAAAGCGCCATATAAACAAGCGCCGCGCCGACACCTTCGTCATTCGCGCAAACAAGACCAATTAACGCAAAACCAATATTCGCAATCGAACTATAGGCCAGCATACGTTTCATATTTGTCTGTGCGATACCTGCAAAACCGCCCCACAGAATTGACGCTGCGGCAATAAACCAAATGATTTGTTGCCATTGATCGGTCAGCGTCTCAAACGGCCCCATGAGTAGACGGATAATCAACGCCACAGCAGCCAATTTAGGTACCATTGCGAAGAAAGCCGTTACGCTTGTTGGCGCACCTTCATAAACATCAGGCGTCCACATATGGAATGGAACTGCTGAAATTTTAAAGGCAAGCGCTGCAAGGACAAACACCATACCGAAGGTCAAGCCTAGGTTCGATGCACCATTTTCTGACACGACAGATGCAATCTGCGCAAAATCAATGCTACCTGTGAAACCGTAAATCAACGAAATACCAAAGAGAAGCATCCCGGAAGACAGCGCCCCAAGAACAAAATACTTCATGCCTGCTTCTGCTGATTTAATGGAATCGCGGCGGATAGAAGCCAGTACATAAAGGCTAAGAGACTGAAGCTCTAAGCCCATATAAAGGCCAAGCAAGTTACCTGCCGATACCATAAGCATCATACCAAGCGCCGCAAGCAGCATCAAAACAGCATATTCAAAACGGGCAAAGCCTTCTTCATACATATATTTGATGGAGAGCATCACGGCAGCGCCAGTCCCCAGTAAAATCAAAGACTTCACAAAAACTGCGAACCCGTCATGGATAAACATCCCATTGAGCAAACTGACATGTTCTTTAGGTTCAGCGTAAAGGAACATCCCCGCTGTAATCAACGCGACAAGCGCGCCATAACTAACTTTACGGGCAACCTGTCCTTTTTGCAAAACACCATAAACCAATAGCAGCATAGCAAAGACTGCAAGGGATAATTCAGCATATAACGGGGCAAGACTATCTAAAATCATAGCAAACGCTCTTATTCATTATAGTTAATAATTGGCATTGGAAGGTCACCGCCATCCATTGCGTCATCAGTATGAACCGGTGCAAAAGCCGGCACGGTTCCAACAGCTTGTGTATCAAGGCCCGCGGCAGGTTTAACCTGTGCCGCTTCAAGTAATGCAGCCCTGCGCATTTCACCTTTTTGTAAGCCACTTTCATAGGTGGAAATCAAACGGTCAACCGATGGATTAATACGATCCAAAATATAGCCTGGGAAGAACCCGAAATATATAACCATCGCTACCAAAGGAATAAATAGTGAAAGTTCACGTAAATTCAAATCAGACATTTTTGCGGCGTCATCATTTACTTGCTTACCAAATACCACGCGGCGGTAAAGGTAAAGCATATATGGCGCGCCAACAATCAAGCCCGTTGCCGCAAATAGAGTCACCAATGTATCGACCTGATAAATCCCCACAAGCGTTAGAAACTCACCAACAAAACCTGATGTCCCCGGCAAACCGACTGAACCGAGCATTAAGATCATGAACACAGTGGCATATTTGGGCATGTTTTTCACGATACCGCCGTAACGACCGATTTCACGTGTGTGCAGGCGGTCATATATAACCCCAACGCTTAAGAACAGCGCGCCAGAGATCAAGCCATGTGAGATCATCTGGAAGATACCGCCCTCAATACCCTGTGTTGTCGCAGTAAAGATACCGAGCGTTACATAGCCCATATGCGCCACAGATGAATAAGCAATCAGCTTTTTGATATCTTCCTGCACAAGGGCGACCAAAGATGTATATATAATCGCCACTACACTAAGCCAGAACACCATAGGCGCAAAAAACTCAGACGCTTCTGGGAACATTGGTAATGAAAATCGCAAGAAGCCATAACCACCCATTTTCAACAATACACCCGCCAAAATAACTGACCCTGCGGTCGGCGCTTCAACGTGCGCATCTGGAAGCCATGTATGCACTGGCCACATTGGCATTTTAACGGCGAAGCTCGCAAATACCGCAAGCCACAGCCAAATTTGTAGATCACGTACAACTGGGTTTTCCATCAATACAGGAATTTCACTCGTCCCTACTTGTGCATAAAGCACCAACATGGCAACCAACATTAAAACAGAGCCAAGCAGTGTATACAAAAAGAACTTATAAGCTGAATAAACACGGCGCGCGCCGCCCCATACACCAATGATAATAAACATCGGGATCAATACAGCTTCAAAGAAGACGTAGAATAAGAACATATCAAGCGCGCAGAATGTACCAATCATCAAGCTTTCTAAAATTAGAAAAGCAATCATGAACTCCTTGACGCGCGTTTTAATAGAATGCCAGCTCGCTAAAATACATATCGGCACAAGAAAGGCTGATAGCAATACGAAGAACAGCGAAATACCATCTACGCCCATATAGTAAGAAATACCTAGAGACGGAAACCATTCCATACGTTCGACAAACTGGAACCCTGCATCAGCTGGGTCAAATTGCATAGCAAGATAAACACCAAGCGCAGTTGTAAATAACGACGTAAAGAGCGCAGTATTCTTAGCATTACGTGCCATGACTTCTTCATCTGTGCTGCGAACACTCACAATAAAGAGTACGCCCACCAAAGGTAAGAAAGTCATTAACGATAGAACGGGTAAATCAAACATAACCTATTACACTCTTCTTCTATATTATTTACCGAAGTTGGACTTTAAAACATCAATAAGCCCACTAAAATCAAATGGCGCGATCCATAACATCGCCAAAACCAAGCCAATCAGCATGACAAAAGCATATTGATAAATAAAACCACTTTGGAAGCGACTTGAACATTTTGCGACGAAAGCCGATGCATTCGCAAAACCATCCGGACCAAAACGATCAATGATGCGGCGATCCGCCCATGTAAACCAAAGCCCTAAACGCAACGAATTTTTCACAAATATATAATCATACAGCTCATCAAAGTACCATTTGCGGAAAAACAAACTGTGAACCGGCTTAAACGCCTTACTAAATAACGCCGGAAGTGATGGCGCGACCAAATAGAATATATACGCCAAAGCAATACCAAGCGCAGACATCAATATCGGCAGCTTTTTTACCCAGAATGGCACGCTATGCGCCGCATCGACCGTATCATTTTCAGGCAAAACTTTAATTGCATTCTGCCAGAACAAGTTACGATCATTCAGCGCCGCGAACAGGTCATGATGCCCCTCTTCCGCATGAGCAACCTCAGCATGTGTATCATGGTGCATATCATCCCCTGCATGTGGCGTTACTTCTGCATGCACTGCGGCTTCGCCATGATGTGCATCATGATGCCCGCCAACAAAGCCATTATAGAACACCGCGCCAGAGAATATTGCGCCGACCGCAAGCACTAATAAAGGTGCGGTCATCACAGGTGGAGATTCGTGGACATGATCCATCACATGCTTATCTGCGCGCGGTTTACCGTGGAACGTCAACAAAATCAAACGCCAAGAATAAAATGCGGTAAGTGCCGCTGCAATAATACCAAATGTAAACGCCAAATCACCAAACCATGTTTGGTCAGCATAAGCGACTTCGATGATCATATCTTTTGAATAATAGCCCGCGAATAATGGCACACCTGCTAGCGCAAGAGAGCCAATCCACATCATCGCATAAGTAAACGGGATCTTTTTCCAAATACCGCCCATATTGCGCATGTCCTGTTCATCTGACATAGCGTGAATAACGCTACCAGCGCCTAAAAACAACAGCGCCTTAAAGAATGCGTGTGTCATAAGGTGGAATATCGCCGCGCCATAAGCCGAAACCCCAAGCGCGAAGAACATATAGCCAAGCTGTGACATAGTTGAATACGCAATTACGCGCTTAATATCAAACTGCGTCAAACCAATTGTCGCAGCGACCAAAGCTGTACACGCACCAAAAATCGTAATGACCATAAGCGCGATTGGCGCATATTCATAAAGCGGTGAGAAACGTGCCACTAGGAATACGCCCGCTGTAACCATTGTTGCCGCGTGAATCAACGCCGACACAGGTGTCGGGCCTTCCATCGCATCAGGAAGCCATGTATGCAAACCAAGCTGCGCTGATTTACCAACCGCACCTGTAAACAAAAGCAAGCCAATTAATGTCAAAGCATGAACATCAAAACCAACAAAGTTGACGGATAAATCTTGTTTGCTTTCAACGCCCGCAAAAATCGTTTCAAAATTAATGCTACCAAAAACAACAAAACACGCCATGATACCAAGCGCCAAACCAAAGTCACCAACACGGTTAACGATAAACGCCTTCATTGCCGCGCTGTTGGCGCTGTCTTTTGTATTCCAAAAACCAATCAACAAATACGATGCCAAGCCAACGCCTTCCCAGCCAAAGAAGAGCTGTAACAAGTTATCCGCGCTAACAAGCATAAGCATCGCAAATGTAAACAAGCTAAGGTACGACATGAAACGTGAGCGATGTGGATCGTGGCTCATATAGCCAACCGAATACACATGCACACATGTCGATACAATCGTAATAACGCACATCATCACAACTGATAACGTATCAAAGCGCAGCGCCCAATTCGCGCTAAAGAAATCTGAAGACACCCACTCAGCCAACGGCACAACATATTGCGTTCCGCCAAGAATAACAGAAAAGAACAAGTTGATTGCTGAAAACGCCGCGACAAACATCAAGCCGCATGTGACAATTTGTGACCCGCGGGCGCCAATTTTCTTGCCAAACAGGAACGAAATTATAAAACCGAGTAAAGGGGAAAATACTGCTAAATACTCAAAAGTCATGGGACTTAACCTTTCATACTCGATAAATCTTCAACGCCGATTGAGCCCTTCTTACGGAAGAAGACAACCAAAATCGCAAGGCCAATCGCGGCCTCTGCGGCGGCGACGGTCAAAATAAACATCGTAAAGACCTGACCCGTAATATCATTAAGCGCCGATGAAAACGCCACGAAGTTGATATTCACAGCCAAAAGCATCAATTCAATCGACATCAGAATAACAATCACATTGCGGCGATTCAGGAATATGCCGAATACACCAATAGTGAAAAGTAACGCCGCGAGAATTAAATAATGTAAAGTTGATATATCCATTTTTATAAACCCTTTAAGTGGTCACTCATCCCTTTAGAGGATGCCTTGACCAGACTTAACCTCCTTAATCTCCAATACATCATCACGCTTAACTGATACTTGATCTGCCACTTTCTGGCGGCGTACATCTGGGCGGCGGCGATGGGTTAACACAATCGCGCCAATCATCGCAACCAATAAGATCAAACCAGCAAGCTGGAATGCGTAAACATAATCCGTATATAAAACACGGCCAATTTGCTCTGTATTCGTTACATCGCTCATTTCCTTAGGCGCCACAGCAACTGGCTGATTTTCTGACCATGCGAAATAAAGCGTCACCAACTCCGCCAACATAATCGCGCCGAACACGAGCCCTGCGCCAATGTAGGATTTTGCGCCCTGACGTAAATTTTGAAAATCCACATCAAGCATCATCACCACAAACAAGAACAACACCGCGACTGCCCCGACATAGACAATCACCAAAATCATGGCGACAAATTCAGCGCCGAGCAGGACAAACAAGCCCGCGGCATTAAAGAAAGCCAAGATTAAGAACAATACCGAATGCACAGCATTTGATGCCGTTATGACGCGCAAGGCACTCAATAACAATATTGTCGAAAACAAATAAAACGCTGTAGCTGCAATCATTTATCTAACCATTTATCATGTTGAATTTTCATGATTAAAGAGCCAAAGACCCAAGAATCGATTCCTGACGAATCTAAAAACATCTGTCCATGAACGCAAGGCACTAAACCCAAGGCAAGAGCATTGATCCACTTTTATTTTACCCCTTGCATGATAATCAAAATTTTATACACTTAGAGCCTCCTATCGAAACTTTATGAGTATATACAATGCTTGCTACAAAAAAATACCTTCGCCTGATTACTTTACTTTCATTACTACAGCTTACTTTACTCACGTCAACTGCAACAGCTGGGGATCTATCATTAGCAACAGGTGTATTTGATGTCTTGGATGATGAGAAATCTGTCGATTTTCGCATTGAGTATCGTTTCGATACAGAATCGATTTTAGGTATAAAGCCACTTATTGGTATAGAGACCAGTACAGATGTAGCCTTCCATGGGCTAGTTGGGCTATATCGTGATTTTTACATTAACGATCATTTATATGTCACACCATCATTAGGCGGCGGCGTATATACAAATGGTGACGGTCCTGATTTAAACCATTACATTCAATTCCGATCAATGGCCGAAATCGGTTACAAGTTTAATGACGATTATAAAGTGTCATTGGGTTTTAGCCACACTTCCAACGCAAATTTAGGGCCTGAAGGTAACTCAGGTACAGAAGCTGCTGTTATCTATATTCATCGTGGCTGGCCGTGAAGCGCCATACTTTCAACCATGATTTTAAAGCTACGCTGATTTTTCGACCATGTTAAGAAATCATATTCGCGCCCAATCGTGCTAAGAAACACATAGCCGTCATAAACATCAGATTCCAATATCGCTAGCCAAATTTCATAGCCGGTAAAGCTTTTGCCCGTTTCATCCATAGCCTTAAAAATATCTATACGCCCCGCATTAATAGTTTTATTAAAGGTTACATTTTCTATGGTTTCAATGTGGTCTCCAATCTGGAAACGTACGATATCGCTATATTTCGCTTTATAGGATTCAAGGTTTTCTTCACGTGTACCACCAACATGACTTGCTATATAAAAACTATCAATACGGCCATCAAGCTCGCCGCGAATATTATGTGTTTTCACAACAGCAGATAATTCATCAACAACGGTTAAGCGTGGGACTTTAACTTCCCAGCTTGCGGGATAGTTAAATTTAACAATATCCAAAATCGAAAATTCTTTATGCGGCTCAATCGTCGCATCATCCGTATATACCAAATCAAAGCTTGCAATAGACCACACGGCTTCATCGCGTTGTTCATCCCAGAAAGTATCTGGAACAGAATATTCAGCGATCAAAACTTTATCCCCAGTCAGAACAGCGACAGAGCGTACAACGAAGGTTGCTTCTGAATTAATTTTGATTGATTCTGCTTCAACACGCTTCCCGCTCTCAAAGTCTTTCATAGCAAAAACAGAATAGCCCCGTGAGGACATATATGTGTGATACCAATGGCTTAGATTGATTTCACGATCTAACTTCAAAACAAACACGTTAAACGAGCTACGTGCATACATATTGGGTAAACCAACATATTTTTCCAATATAGTTTCAACTTTACTTGAAAATTCATAACCGCCAATCTGCGCCCCACTAATATCTTCCCAACCTTTCGGAAGAGAATATTTATGGCTCAACAGCTTTTCGCCCGGCACTTCGCGCTCATACGTCTCTGCATTGGCGTTAAACTCTTCCTTAGTCATTTTTACGGTCGTATCCAAATCCGTATAAGCCTTCATAATTTCTTGTGCCCATGCAGGCTGTGCCAAAACAACAGCCATAGTCACAAGACACAAGAAACGAGAAAATATTTTAAGATGGCGCATAATGCAGATACCTATATTCTGTTAAAAATTATTCTATACGATCTTTCATCGTTTTATCAGGACGACCTTTATCGTCCAATGCTACAAAGGTAAATATACCCTCTGCAATATTAAAAAATTGTTTATTTCCAGCATTTTGTTCAACATGCCAAACATTTACGTTCACCGCAATAGATGAACTGCCAATGCTGACCGTGTCCGTGTACAAATGGACTTCTTGCCCAATAATAAGCGGACGGAAGAACCTGATTTTATCCGCTGATACCGTAACGATACGCTGCTGCGCAATACCAAAGGCATGCGCCGCGCCGGCCATATCCATCTGCGCAAGCACCCAGCCACCAAACATGCTGCCGCCGGGGTTAGCGTCACGCTCTATCGCCACCGTTTGCATGGCAAGCTGCCCTTTGGGCGCTGACGGCATGGCTTGTTTTTCAGTATTATCAGCTTTTTCAGACAAAATTAGAGACTTTCTTTATAAAAATTGTTCATGAATGCCTATAAAATATAGGCGTAGCCTTGCATTACAGCTTTAGACCTCGCATAATCGCGCTATTCAAAAGCAGCGAAATAAAAGACCTATTACGGAATAGTATGAAATGAGTGATCTATTTGCACAAGAAAAAGATGCAAGCGTAAGTGAATATAGCGCATCATCAATTGAAGTCCTTGAAGGCTTAGAGCCTGTAAGGCGTCGTCCAGGCATGTATATTGGCGGTACAGATGAACGTGCATTACACCACCTAGTCGGTGAAATTCTTGATAACTCGATGGACGAAGCAGTCGCTGGACATGCGACTCGCATTGAAATCACTCTTGGCGCAGATAACAGCGTCACAATCACGGATAACGGACGCGGTATTCCCATTGACCCGCACCCAAAATTCAAAGACAAATCTGCGTTAGAAGTCATTTTAACAACACTTCACTCTGGTGGTAAATTTTCTGACAAAGCCTATCAAACGTCTGGCGGTCTGCACGGCGTAGGTATTTCCGTTGTAAACGCTCTGTCTGACTGGATGTGGGTTGAAGTGGCGCGCAACAAAAAGCTTTATAAGCAAAGCTTTTCACGCGGCTTAACAACAACAGGCGTTGAGGATTTGGGCGCGGTAAGCAACCGCCGCGGTACAGCCGTATGTTTCCACCCAGACCCAGAAATCTTTGGTGAGAAGGCTAAATTCAAGCCCGCATGGCTATTTAAAATGGCGCGTTCCAAAGCCTATTTGTTCCGCGGCGTAGAAATCCGTTGGAAATGCGATGAAAGCTTGCTCAGTGAAGATTCGCCAATTGTTGCGGAAAAAACATTTAAATTCCCAAACGGTCTGCTTGATTATTTGAATGCAGCGCTTGGCAACAAAGAAACAATTACGCCAGAACCATTCCACGGTATTGCCGAATTCAACAATGCCACTGGTAAAGTTGAATTTGCCATCGCATGGCCAGAAAGCGGCGAAGGTTTTGCCCACACATATTGTAACACCGTACCAACGCCACTTGGCGGCACACATGAGAGTGGGATGCGTACAGCTCTTTTGCGCGGAATTCGTAACTATGGCGAGCTGACCGGCAACAAAAAAGCGGCGCAGATCACCACAGAAGATATTATCAATGGCGCAGCAATACTACTCTCTGCCTTTATTGGTGATCCACAATTCCAAGGTCAGACTAAAGAGAAATTGGTATCTGCCGAGGCGACAAAACTTGTCGATAACGCGATGCGTGACTTTTTCGACCACTGGTTAACGGGCAATCCAGACGCCGCCAATAAATTAATGACGGCGCTTATTGAACGTGCAGAAGAACGCCTGCGCAAGAAAGATAGCAAAGCCCTTAGCCGTAAGTCAGCGACGCGCAAATTACGTTTGCCTGGTAAATTGGCTGATTGTTCAATTAACCAAGCGGAAAGCACTGAAATTTTCATCGTAGAGGGTGACTCGGCTGGCGGTTCAGCCAAGCAAGGCCGCAACCGTCAAACACAAGCCATCTTACCCCTACGCGGTAAAATCCTTAACGTGGCGAGCGCGACACATGATAAAATTCGCGCCAACCAAGAAATACAGGACTTGATCCTTGCACTTGGCACGGGTATCGGCAAAGACTTTAACGCTGATGACCTTCGCTATGAACGCATTATTATTATGACCGATGCGGATGTTGACGGCGCGCATATTGCCGCGCTTCTTGTCACATTCTTCTATACACAAATGCGCCCACTTATCGAAAAAGGCCATCTTTATTTGGCCTTGCCACCGCTATACCGTTTGGCTGCTGGCAACATATCTGCCTATGCGCGCGATGACGAACACCGTGAAGAGCTTCTACAAACAACATTCAAGGGCAAAAAGAAGGTTGATGTTAGCCGCTTTAAAGGTTTGGGTGAAATGCCCGCCAAGCAGCTTAAAGAAACAACAATGAACCCTGAAACACGCACATTACTTCGCGTTACATTGCCTGATTTAGAAGCACAGCTTGGCATTAACAGTGATGATGAAATTGATATGGGCGTTACAGAAGACGTCAGCCCAAAAGACAAATATGCGGAAATCGACCAACTTGTTGATGAATTAATGGGTAAGAATGCCGATGCGCGTTTCCGCTTCATTCAAGACAATGCTGAATTTGCGGATAATATTGACGTTTAACCCATAGGCGCATTAAGCGCGCACTTAAGTAGGTTCAAAATGAAAAAAATCATCTTTCTTATTGGTTTTATTGTTTTGACCATAAGTGGCTTGCACCTATACGCATTACCGCCATTATTCAATTTTGTTTTAAAGACAGAGCTTGAAAAGCGTGGCTTTATTGCTGAATCTTATAGCACGGTTAAATTAAGCCCTACACATACAGCCCTTACAAAGGCTGAATTCACCAAACAAAATATTAATATCACCTATGAGCGCGTTTTAATAAATAACTCTGCCCTGCTTACACTTATTCAGCGTAAAGCACCAAAGATTACCATCCAAAGCCCATATGTGTTTATTGATACAACAAGTGCCGCCTATATTGAGGCTTATGGTCGCGCCCCGCTAGAATCGCTCCTACACGCACCGCATAAAATAACAAACAAAATGCTGTCCGAAACGCTGCGTGACTTATCTGCTTTCGCCTCTTTTGTGTCATTTGAAAACATTAAAATTGATGTTCTTACTACAGATGGCCTCATCAGTATTGGCGGTGATTTAACACTCAATAAAGGCCAAATACTAGGTAGCTTTTCATCCGCCCAAAAACAGCTAACGCTCAACGCACAACTTAGCGGTCAACTGGATGTACGTACGACACTAGATATTCAAGCCGATAATATTAATATAGACCTTCCACAGATCAGCTTAAAACGCGGCATAGCGCATTTCCGTTACAAAGAAAATGGCAAACTACCTTCTACCGCCTTTGAATTACAAGCAAGTCTAGCTAGCTTTGGTGATATGTCATTATCTACGCTAGAAATCACAGCCAAAGCACTGAAAAATGGGCATAAAATTCATATAAAATCCAGACACGGAAACCCACAAGAGAACAACCAACTTAACTTTTGGTACAATGTGTTAGAGGGACAAGTTAGTACTTATCTTCAAAGCGAGAACAGCGATGCGCGTGATATTCTTGCCTTATATGAATCCCCGAAGAAAATCGCGTCCAAGCATTACAGCAGACTGATTGGCAAATTCTTTTTATCGCCGCAGGACGTTATTATTCAAACACAAACGCTCGGCCAGCAAAAAGAATACCGTCTATCCCTCCTTTCACGTGATGATGGACAAATTTTTAAAGGCTCTGCCTTAGAAAACAAAGATAACATCTTAATACAAATAAATAATACGCCGCTTTCAGCAACGCAAGTACAGGCGATTTCAAGCCACTTCATGCAAAATCCGCTATATGAATTTTCAGGTGATGCGCAATTATATGGCAACGCGCTCATCCGTAAAAACGCGCCTGATACGCTACTGCCGCCTGAAAATGGCGAAGGCCAAGCTATGACCCTCAGCTTAAAAAACAGTAATTTTAAAAACAAAGCCATGCATACAAAAAAAGCATCAGGTCACATTAAATTAACGCAAGGAACCAATTCAGCCCTGTCTTTTGAGCTTTTATCCGCACAGGACCTGTCATTTAAAAAAGGACGCTTATCTTTCCGGCTGAACGCACAGTACCAAGTGTTCATAGATCAATTACGCGCAACGCTTGGCACAGGCAGCTTTACCATGCAGCATAACAGCAACGCATATATAATTAATGGCCGCCGCGTGAATGCAACCTCCATCCCATCAATATTCTGGCCATCCAACGATGCCTTACAACAATTGGTGAATATAGACGCACAGGCCACACAAACAGAGGACCAGAATATCAAGCTAAATGCAGAATATCTGGTAATTGCTAATAATAAAAAAAGCCGCAAAAATTTAGAAACGCGTAATCTGGATACAAAACCTGACTATCTTAAAATACTGGAACATGCTCCATGAGAAATATCCTACGCCCTTTCTTGATTGTGACTGCGCTGTCGGTATTAATGCCATCAACTGCCACAGCCCAACAGATCAACACCGCAGTACTAACCCAAGAACAAGCCAAGCAATATGGTTTAATTGGTGAAATGCCAAACGGTTTAGTCGGCCATGTACGTGGCGCATTCAAAGACACAAATATTGATAAGCTTATCAATGAAGTCAATAAAGGCCGAATGTTAATATACAAAACAGCCGCTAAGAAAAAAGGCGTTCCTGTAGAATATGTTCAAGTCAAAGCCGCAGACGAATTTTATAAGAAGGTCGGCCCTGGCCAATTTTACTATAGAAATGGCGGATGGATAAAACGCTAAAAACAAAGTTTAAAGCGGCGCTATTTGAACCAAAGGCCATTTAAACCAAAATAGTAATGCGCGACAAAAATATACGTCACCCATAATATAAGGATTAACGGCACACCCGCCTTAATGAAATCACCGAATCTGTAATGTCCCGGCCCCATAACCAACAAATTGGTCTGATAACCAATTGGCGATGCAAAGGAACAGTTCGCCGCAAAAATCACAGTAATCGCCAGCGTCATTGGGTCAATACCGACTTCATTTGCTAAATTCATCGCAATCGGCGTGAATAGAATGGCACAGGCATTATTCGTCAATACATTAGTGGTAATAGCGACAATTATGAAGAGTACAACCGCCAAGGCAAGTGGCGTATCAACAAACGGTAACTCGAGCAAGCGTTCTGCCAAATATCCCGCACCATTCGTCGTTTTTAATGCCGCGCCAAGTGCAAGCATTGAGCCTACAAGCAAGAAAATCTTACGGTCAACCGCACGCGTCGCTTGCCGTACATTTAAACAACCTGTAGCAATCATAGCCACCGCACCAGTAATCGCCGCCACGGGGATCGTCATCATACCTGCCGCCGCAAGCGCAATGACAAACAAGAAAATCGCCGCAGCAACTGGTGCTTTTTTGACTTTAGCAAGATCTTGTTTTGATCCAGACAGAACAATCATATCCTGATTGCCGCGCAGATCTTCAATAGCTGTGCGGCTACCACAGACTAGAAGCACATCCCCAGCCTCTAACCGAATACGCCCTAAACGGCGACGTACAACGCGCGCGCGGCGCTGAATACCCAAAATAATTGTCTTAAATTGACGATGAAATCCAATCTGTTCCAAGGACATATCCACCAAGCGTGACCCTGGGTTAATCATAACTTCAGCTAAGGTTCGTGAGCGCGCAAGCTCTTTATCATCAAGATCTCTTGGCTCTTCTTCACCTTCTTCCTCACTATGAAATTTAGAAAGAATATCGGCTTCATCTTCAGACAATAAGTAGCCAGGATGCTTCGACAGAATTTGCGCTAATGAATCGCGCGTCGCGGCCACAATCAAAATATCATTAGCCTCAATGACATAACCTTCAAATGGCGGTAATATCAATTGGCCTGCGCGCTGAATAAGACGCACATTCAAATCAGGCAGCTGCGGAAAACGTCCCTCTTCGCATTCCATACCGACCAGAGAACTGCTTGGTGCGACATCAAATTCAGCGATAAATTCTTTTTCACTTCCTACAAAATCTTCAGTCATAGAACGGCGCTCAGGCATAATACGCGGCACAATAAGTACGACATAAACAAACCCTACCGCCGCCAAAACCAAGCCGGGTTTCGTGAAATCCCAAAAACCAATTGGGCTATAGCCAAGCTCTTCCATAGCTGAAGATACAAGTAAGTTTGTAGATGACCCCACAAGCGTCATCATCCCGCCCAAAATAGCCGCATAACTCAGCGGCATCATGATACGGCTTTCAGATAACTTCACCTGCGCTGCCAAAGCCTGAATAATCGGAATAGCCAAAATAACAAGTGGCGTATTGTTCATAAAGGCACTAACCCCCAGAACAAATATCAAAATCGCAAAAATAGATATCCACGCAAAAAGCGGGCTAGATGCACGAAACAGCCGTGATACAGGGCGTAAAGCATCTGTCTGAATAACCGCCTGTCCCATAACGAGCAGCGCCAAAACAGCAACCAAAGACGGGTTGGCAAAGCCTGATAGCAAAGTCATTGCATCAAGCTGATTACGCCCCTGCGCATTTAGCAAAGGAAAGAACTGACCAAATAACAGCAAAATGGTCAGAATACCAACACTCGTGACTTCTAATGGCCATTTATCACGTGCAAAAGCAACAACGGCACATAACGTTAGCCCCAGCACAAACCACATATGAAAGATCGGATCTAAATAAAATTCCACTTAAAAATCCCCTCAAAAGAGGTTAGCAACATATTGTTTTAAAAGAATTAACCAAACGCATCATTCATCTCCACCAATAAACTCACCTAAATTCTTTAACCCAATGCGGATAAAGAATTCTGTTGAGCTGTCACCAGAGGAATCATCCGTTAAATTACGGCGTAATGTGGATGATATCGATAAACACTGCCCCAAATAATCCAAACCAAAGTCCGCTTGACGCAGACCTTCATCAACACCTAGGTCATAGCGCCCTGCCAAACGAAAACGCCAGTCAGGCAAGAACCGATAAGCACCCCCTGCATCAATTTGTTCACGGCTGCCTATGTCTTCATCATTATCATTGTTTCCATCAAAATATGATCGTGCATAGAAATAATCCGCAGCCAAGGTAAAGCGATCCCAATTTGCATGCGCTGAAATTTCATGACGCTGCGCATTCATCGTTGTACCATTCAACTGATAGCGGTAATCAACATGGTAAGTGTCAAGAAAATCAGCATTCACAGAGCCAACAAAGTCGGAACGCTGACGCGATAAGCCTGACCCACGTGCGAATGGGTTGTCATCATCATCAAAGCGATAAGACTGCCCAATAAAGAATTCTGCATGTGACCCTTCATAACCATAAAACCCAGTACGCAGGCCATAGGTTGCCTTTATATCATCCTCAACGCGATCTAACCCAGGGAAGCGGCTCGCTTCAAATAAGTTGGTTGCATCGAGGCGCACATCAAGGCTGTCTTCATTAACGATATCGTTTTCGTCACTTTCATTCAAATCTGGTGCTATGGTCATGCCTGCAACTGGCGCAATAACCATCTGAAATTTTTCAAATGGACGCGCGACAGGCAGCTCGCTCTTGAAATTCAAGACAGGGTAAATACGCTCTTCTGTCTTCTTATCATTATCGTCCCCAATATCACGGATATGATACACATCACCATGCACATATGCGTCTATATCAGTCACTAAACCATAGCCACCAATAAAGCGTCGCGCCCAGCCTGCACGCGCGCTAGCACGGTTCATATCTTGATCACTCCCCTCACGGCGCAGACCAAGCATTGACATATCTAACGCAAAACGCCCACCTAACGCTTTACCTGCATCTTGAACAAGGCTCAAACCTGCTTCGGGCAAAACATTAGGCTGATCAATATCTTTATCAATACGCAAATCTTGAAAGAATAACGCTTTGGATGTTGCATAGTTACGACCGTTAAACCACTCAACATAAGCCTCACTTTCAAGTAAATCTTCACCAGAAATATTATATTGGTTCAAATATTGGTTATCGCTAACAACCTCAACATCAAAACCCGCACGCCAATTTTCATTAATATTCCAAAGGCCTACGCCTTCAAAATGGCCCCGCACTTCATCATCAATTTCAAACTCTGTACCCGCAGAGCGTTCTGTACGACCAGATTCTGTAACACTCCCTTTGAAAAGCAAAGAGGCATCTGCAAAGCGCTTTCGAAACTCACCAGTTAGAAGCGGTGTTTCTTGCGTATAAAGTTGCAAACCGACTGTCGCATCCATATCAGGTGCTATGCCCCAGTAATACGCAAGTTCTGCCCCTGCGCCCAATTCACTATCAAACGTTGCTGAGGGCGCAAGAAACCCGCTTTTTTGCTTCACCGTACCATCCGCATGTGCAAAATACGGCGTATAGGCCACGGGCACGCCAAAGAATTCAAACCAAGCATTGTTATATGTGACGCTGTGCGTAACATCATCATGTGTAACTTTTTGGGCATTAATCGACCATGCAGGTGCCTTATTAGGTTTTTCCTTACATGGCTCACATGGCGTATAACGCGCATCATTCATTACCGTTACTGTGCCATCTTTGCGCTCTGCATTATCAGCCCAGAAGTAATCACCTTGCAGCAATTCCACGCGAATTTTCTCAGCAAAACCATCTTTAAACTCATTGCTTAAATCAAGGCTGTCAGCAAAGTAAACATTCCCTTCTTCATCAGTCAGGGCAACATTGCCTTCAGCTGTAACGCGATCTTGCTTAAGGTCATAAACAACCTTATCTGCATTCACAATTCTGCCCGACTGTGCGAGCTCAACATTACCTGTAGCAATAATTTTCTGCGCCTTATCATCATGCGCCAAATTATCAGCCACAAAATCTACAGGCGCTGATTTATCTGCCGCATATACAGGCACAGAAAAACCGCCCACAGCCAAGATAGTAGACGCAAAAAGAATTAACGGTAATTTCTGATATTTATTATCTGACAAGATACTGACCAGCTTTGTTTTCACACGCTAATATAATAAGGGAATAGACCTAGATGTAAAACAGAAAAAGCCGTTTTACCGCATAAAAGACGGAATATCATCACCAAAACCAACAACGTCAGGTGAATCATCATCTTTACGCGCATATTTATTTGCGCGCGAATCGTTGCACTGCTTTGGTGCTGTGTGCTCTGTGCGCTTATCTTTTTGTACCTTCGGCGGACGTTCGCGTTTTTCTTCTTTGATAATCGACGATATATCCTCGACAGGTAGCTTTTCCTTAGTGATTTTCTCAATCGCCGTGACGAATTTATCATCTGTCTTCTTCACAGCTAAAGACCATGACACGCCCTTTTTACCCGCACGTCCAGTGCGACCAATACGGTGCACATAATCATCTGCATGCATTGGAATATCATAGTTAAACACATGCGATACATCTGACACATCCAGTCCACGCGCCGCAACATCAGAACATATAAGCAGGGTAATCTCGCCCTTCTTAAATTTCGACAATGTTTCCGTGCGCTGCTTTTGCGCTAAGTCACCATGCATGGCCTCTGCCGAGAACCCTTTTTTCTGCAGGAAGCTACAAAGCGAAGATATATCACGCTTACGGTTACAGAACACAAAGGCATTCGTCACTTTTTCCTGCTTCACCAATGCGGCGAGCGTATCCATTTTCTTACGGCTATCCACCCATACAAGGTGCTGCGCAATGTTTTTAGATGTTGTCGCAGGCGGCGCAACAGAAACTGTGCGCGGGTTGCTTAAAAACTTTTCTGTCAGGCGCTTTACCTCATTCGGCATTGTTGCGCTGAACAACAATGTCTGACGGAATGGCGGAAGTTTAGAAACAATTTTCTCAATATCAGGAATAAAGCCCATATCAAGCATACGGTCAGCTTCATCAATGACCAAAACCTTCAAATCAGACAAAATCATCGTGCCACGGTCAAACAAATCAAGCAAGCGCCCTGGCGTTGCGATCAAGACATCAACGCCTTGATCCAAAATTTTCATTTGGTCGCCCATTGCTTCGCCGCCGACCAGTAGGGCTTTCGACAAATTATGATACTTACCGTATTTATCAAAGCTTTCAGCAACCTGCGCCGCTAATTCACGTGTTGGCGCTAAAACAAGTGAACGTGGCATACGTGCACGCGCACGGCCAGTCGAAAGAATATCAATCATCGGCAGTGTGAAGCCTGCCGTTTTACCTGTACCCGTCTGCGCAAGACCAACTAAGTCACGTGCCATCAAAATATGCGGAATTGCCTGCGCCTGAATTGGCGTTGGTGTCTCATAGCCTGAATCTTTTAAGGCTTTTAATGTTTCGGCGCTAAGGCCTAAATCTTCAAATGTATTGATTTCGCTCATATAATTTTGATGTTTCTGACGTATGTGTTGTTCGCGTATAACGATTTTCTATAGTATAGCTAATTTTCTCTCTACATAAAACGCATTATGCCCTTAAATACAAGAGTTATTTGCAGATACACGCATTTCAGGCGGTAAATCCGCATCACTTATAGGTGCATAGAGCGATGTTTCTTCGGGATAAAATCTAAAATCCCACCATTCAGCAGGTAACGGCAATAAAGATTCACCACAAAGCGCCGCGCCGCGTAGCATATAATCATCTAGCCGCGCACGGTTGGCCTTAACCGCATCACTTAAATCCAAATACTCTCTATGCGCTGGCCATATGCCCGCATCTTTATCTTCAGGAAAACAATCAAAAGGCGTTCCCATATCTAGCTCTTCGTTAGTTTTCTGATCATAGAGCGTGACATCCACCGCCATTCCGCGCGGATGCCCACCTGCCCCTGGCGGCGATATAAGCCGCGGCGCCACAAGCCATTCAGGATGTTTCCGCGCAATCGGACTTTCGCCCATCAGCCCTTGCGCCTCCATTGGACGCAAGCCATCTTTTACCCATAGCACATAACCATCTTTTTGTGCTAACTCAGCCGCATGTAATACAACATCCGCTAAACGTTCATGAAGGTAAATTTGCGCATCCGCACGGTATAACGCACAGCCAAAAACATTTTCAGGATGCGCGGCATCTGCATAAACAACATCCGCGACATATAGGCCATTATGCCCATCCATATGGACAAGATCTTCTACCGCTATTTTTTTCATCGCCACCACGCGCGTGACCTCCTATACTACAAACGTTAGAGAGTTTATCATAAGTTAAAGGTATTGACGATGCCCCATAATTGCGGTCACCACCATAGCTGTCATTTAAGTAAAAAAGCCCTTATCATGGCGATTGCCATTAATGGCGTATTGACCATTGCCCAAATTATTGGCGGCGTAGCGGCGAACTCCCTCGCTCTCCTCACTGACGCGTTACACAACGCAAGCGATGCCCTCGCCCTTGTCCTTGCCCTTGTCGCCATTATTATCGGCGAACGCCCTGCGGATGACAAACGCAGCTTCGGCTATAAACGCGCAGAATCCATTGCCGCGCTGATTAACCTCACCGCGCTTATCATGCTTGGCTTATATTTAGCTGGTAAGTCTATTCATAACTTATTTGTACCTGAAGATGTCCATGCGCCAATAATGATTTGGGTCGCGCTTGTCGCCCTCATCATTGATACAGGGACAGCCTTACTTTTAAGAACCCATGCCCATAGCAGCGAAAATATGCGCGCAGCATTCCTACATAATGTCATGGATGCCCTTGCCTCCCTTGCCGTGATTATTGGCGGCCTAGCCATATTTTATAAGGGATGGAACTGGATTGACCCTGCCTTATCACTCATCATCTCGCTCTATGTCATTGCACATGGCTACCAAGCCATGAAAAACACGATACACCTGCTCATGCAAGGTACGCCGCATCATATTGACACCGCTGCACTAGAACAAACTATGCGCGCCCATGACTATGTTATCGACATACATCACATCCATGTCTGGCAGCTCCACGAACACCGCACCGCGCTCGAAGCCCATGTTGTGATTAGTGACATTAGACAAATGGAAAGCGTTAAGCAGTCACTTAAAGCCCTGCTGCATGAAAAATTTCATATTTCACATTCCACATTGGAATTTGAAGATACAGAAGTTTCAGAAAACTGCAAAAAACACAGCCACAATTAAGAGCATGAATGTTAAGTGCTTAACCTAACGGTACACGTATGTTCAAAACTGCAGTACCTAACCCAGCAGCGACACCGCTTGTTTTATTAACATCAAACCCGCCTGTTTCATTATTTGGGGTAATTTCATTATAATTCGCGTGGAGAAGCTCCAAGTTAATGGTATCATATTTAACGCCAACGCCCCACATAAAGCCTGTAGGTTCAGTTGTAATCATGTCCTGACCTTTGTATTCATATGACGAGCTGTGATTATACGCAACAGCATACACATTAACATCATCATTACATTTGCCAATGACACAAACCTTCGCCATTGCCTCTTCAAACTTACCCTTCACGCCTGCGCCAAATCTAGCCGTACCATGTGTATATTTGGCTTCAATACGATCTGTGATCAATACGCGATGCGAGAATGCTGTAAAATTATTTGTAAGCTTATCATCGGTATTTATTGTCTGCACAACGCTCGCTGAAAATGAGATGTCATCCACGAGCTTGTTTATACCTGGAACTTGTTTACCGTAAAAAACCTCACCATACGCAGCCAGTCCAACTGCAGGCGTAACTTCACCATCCACATCAATACTGCCAGACACAACTGGCAAGATGCCCCAATCAAATGCAATACCGTCATCTTTTTCTTGCGAAGCTTCTGGCTCAATAAATTGCCCCTCTACTTTCGCTTCTGCAGGAAGTGCCGCGCCCAAATTTGCCGCCAAGAAAATTGCTGAAAATCCATTTATTATTTTATTCATTATATGCCCCTCTATGTATAAAAATAATTTACATAATCTACGCCCAATGATATAAAAAGTCAAACTCTATGCGCCTAATCATAAATTAATAAACAATAACAGTGTGTTAGGATAGGCAAAGCAGGCACAAGCCATAAAAAAAGCCTCGCAAAGCGAAACTTTTCTTATATCTTTTATTCATCAGAAAGGAACTTTAACTTCATAAAAGACATGGTAGGGGCTACACCATCCTTACATTGTTTAAGCTCAGGAAAAACACCTGAAAACCATATTTGCCTTTCATCTTTTGGCAACTCGCCCTCGAACTGTAGCTCCTCTTTAATAAGCTTTCTAAATTTCAACAACGTCATAGGCAAGTTATCTGCCCCACCAAATAGTAACAAGTTGAATTGATCCAAAACTTCCTTATTTTTGCAGGTTATTTGCAGATTACTATGGCACCGCCTAACCTCACTAGCTTTCACAGTTTGTGTAGGCATATCCTCAGACGTTATTGTAACTATCCGATTCTTTCCATTGGAGCCTTCTACCGGTACAGTCCACTCTAAATGACAGAATATTGAGTCTACAATCTCTAGTGCATCCATACATGCTTGATATTTAAGTTCATATCGACGTTCTTCCACTCTATCAATATGACGCACCTCGGCCTCAACAGCTCTTGCAATCCTAGTTAGTTCAGCAATATCCTCTTTTGAAGCCAGGTTCTTCCCTTTTTCCCGAAAGTATGAATCAGAATACTTTTTTAAACTTCTAACCGCCCAACAAAAGCCTAAGCCTCCCGCAACAATTATTGATATAATAACATCCACAATATATCCTCCCTTAATTGAAAAGTCATAAAAAAAGCCCCGCAAAGCGGAGCTGTTTTTAAAAATTGGCATCCCGTACGGGATTCGAACCCGTGTTGCCGCCGTGAAAGGGCGGTGTCCTAGGCCTCTAGACGAACGGGACGCAAATCAGAGGTCGTTAAGACGAAGCTGTTTATAAGCTATCTCGAATGCATTAATCAAGCATTATTTTTAATTTTTTTCACTTTTTTGGGAAAAAACTTTATAACGCCTTGAAATCACGCCAAAGCAACATCCTTAATATGAAGCTCCGCGCTTTCATTGCCGTTCCAGCTATTAATACGAATAAAGCCGACAACATGCATTAATGCACCCTGCTTATTCAGCATAAGCTGTCCCATATCTGTATCAAGCGCGCGGAACGCCACAGCCTTAATGCGGCTGCCGCCTTCTGCATCAACAATTGTGCATTTAACGTGTGAACCACCGACAACATCAACGAATTGCAGTTTTACATGCGGCAGAATAAATAATGGTTCTTCATTCGCCATGCCATAGGGCCCAATAAAACGTTCAACATCGCGCGCAAAGTCAACCTGCACGCCGCGCACAGAAAGCACACCATCAATAACCGTTTCCACGGATGTTTCAGCCGATTCTAACTGTTTTTGTACATGGTCATTCAAAAACGTCTTTAATCCATCAACCTGTTCAGGCAAAACCGTAAAGCCGCCCGCCATAGCGTGCCCGCCGCCTTTTACGCAGTGCCCCGCATGACGCGCATCAATAAAGGCGGAAGCCATGTTAACACCGGGGACAGATCGTCCAGAGCCGCGCCCTTCTCTACGTCCATCTTCACCATTGGCATAGGTCACCACACAGCACGGTTTCTTGTAAATTTCTTTTAACTGCCCTGCAACCAGACCGCTTAAGCCCGGATGCCCGTCTTCATCATCAATAAACAATAACGCATTTTGGTCTAGACCTTCGGCCTCAACCTTGCGCTTTGCACGCTGCATCATTTCATCCTGAATGGCTTTACGTTTGTCGTTACAATCATTCAGCGTCCATGCGATATTCTTGGCGTGGTCAGCATCTTCACTAGCGAGCATTTCAGCGCCCAGATACGCCTTATGCACACGCGAACCCGCATTAATACGCGGCCCAAGCATAAAACCGCATGTATACGAATCAACTTTACCTGAAACGCCCGCAACATCTGACAATGCCGCAATGCCTGTATTCAACTGACGCTCAATCATCGGCAAACCGTGACGCACAAATAAACGGTTTGCCCCATTAAGTGGCACCATGTCACATACGGTGCCAAGCGCAACTAAATCAAGGAACATACGCATATCTGGCGGGGTGATATTATTCTTATCGTAATAACCGCGGCTTTTCAGTACATTGTTAATTGCTACGCAGGCCAAATAACACACGCCAACCGCTGCTAATACGCCAAGGCCACTTTCATCATCGCGGCGCTTCGGGTTAATCACAAAATTAGCATTGGGCAGTTTATCTTCGGACTCATGATGGTCAAATATCGTGATTTTTAACCCCAGTTCACGCCCCTGCGCGATAACATCAAACGAAGTCGTCCCGCAATCCGCAATAAAGACATATTCAGCGCCCTTTTCTTGCAAAGTTTTCAGCGCATTAATATTAGGGCCATAACCTTCAACCATACGGTCAGGAATATAAAATGGAATCTCAATACCAATCGCGCGGAAGAATTTGATAAACACGGCAGACGATGTTGACCCATCAACGTCAAAATCCCCAAACACGGCGATTTTAACGCCGTTCTCAATATCGTCAGCGACATCTTCAGCAAAGGCGCGCATATCCTGCATCGAAAACGGGTCTGGAAAGTCTCTCGCCAATTTCGGGTCAATAAAGGCATCAACGTCATCAGCATCTATACCGCGTGATGATAATATACGCGCCACCAACTCAGGCATTTTCTGCATACGCATAATCGACTGAATGGCGCTCATATCATCATCCGCCATCACCCATCGCGCCGCATTTGCCGAACGCTGCACACCAAAGGCCGCGTCAGAACTATGCCGCGTATTACGCGCATCAATTTCTGCTAACATCGTCATATTCATCGCCTTTCTTAAGGGCTGATATCTAAATCTTCAATATCTTAAACACGCTTGTCACGGCTGTGATGTTGTCCATCTTATTCAGCTTATTCAGTACCGCATTTACTGCGTTGCGTGTTGATTTATGGGTTGTCATCACAACCGAAACGGGCCCATCAACATGATAGTGACGTTGAATAAGTTCATCAATTGATAACCCTTCAACGCTCATCGCTGATGAAATATTCGCCATTACGCCCGGCTTATCTTCGACCGCAAGATGAATATAATATTGCGCTTCATCGCTATGGTCATCCATATAGGATGCATCCTTATATTGCGACGCTGGAACAGCAAAGACTGTCCCGACATCGCCGCGCATGACATCCATAATATCCGCCACAACCGCAGATGCCGTTGGACCAGCCCCTGCGCCGCGTCCAATATTCACGATCTGATCCGCATGATCCGCATCAAAAAATACTGCATTAAACGACCCATCAACCGATGCCAAAGGCACTGATTTTTTAACAAAACATGGCGCGACGCTTTGCGATATATTTCCATGTTCATCCTGATGCGCCTGCCCAAGCAACTTAATTTTATAGCCAAGCTCATCGGCTATTTTAAGGTCTAGGCTACTAATGCCGCGAATACCGCGTGTATTCTCAAGCACATTATCAAGGTCAGGCTTAATACCAAAAGCCAGAGCAGAGAGAATGCATAACTTATGTGCGGTATCAATGCCATCAATATCAAATGTCGGGTCAGCCTCTGCATAGCCCTTCGCCTGTGCTTCAGACAACACATCATCAAACGCACGGCCACTTAAGCCCATTTCGGACAAGATGAAATTACATGTCCCGTTCAGAATACCGAAGACCGAGCGAATATTATTTGCCGCCAAACCTTGCTTTAACGTTTTAATTGCTGGAATGCCACCAGCCACCGCCGCTTCATATTTTAGCGCAACGGATTTATATTCAGCCTTCTGCGCTAACTTTAAGCCATGGCGCGCAACCATCGCCTTGTTCGCAGTCACTACATGCTTACCATTTTCAAGCGCCTGTTCGGTCAGCTCATGTGCAATGCCATCTTCACCGCCAATAAGCTCAATCACGCAATCAACATCTGGAAGTGAAGCTAATTCGCGCGCATCATCAACCCATTGATAGGCAGATATATCAACACTGCGCGCCTTCGCCTTATTAGCTGACGAGACCGCGACAAGCTCAACACGACGCCCTGTACGCGCAGCAATAAGGTCAGCATTACTCTGGATAATATCAACCACACCTTGCCCAACTGTTCCCAATCCGGCAATAGCGATTTTAAATGGCTCTGTCATGGAATTTACTCGTTATAATTACTATCATCATCATAAAGTGATGAACCAATATTCAAACCGCCGCGCCACATAGAAAGCAATGTGTGCCAACGTTCTTTCTTTTGTGTTTCTGTACGCTGTGTACGTGCCATATGGCCTTTACGAGGCGGCACGTCATATACTATAACATCATCATTCTGGACGATCTCATGGTCAATATCAGGCGCAAAATTCACGTAAGACATGTCTTTAGGTTCAATGTTATAAACTTCAACAGCTTTAGCGCCGTTCAAATCTTCTCGTACAATTTGACCGTCGTGACTATATGAAGTTTCAGCATCCTTAACGCCCGCACATGATGCAAGCACACAAACCAAACCAACACAAAAAGCTCTATTTAACATCCGAACCATAATGACTTCTCTAATAAATTTATAAGTGAATCCGCACCCCACCATGTCACCAGAAATAACGCGTTCATGCAAGCAAAGCCGCGACAATATCCACCATTTAAAATAACCGCGCATGTTAAATGATTTATAATTTACAACCGCCACATAAACCGCCACAATAAGCACCATTATTTATAGCCATTTTTATTATGAGGGGATTATCATGGCGAAGGCGGAACAAAACGACCATACAGACCCGATGCATTATATTCAGCTGTGGCAAAACGTTTTAAAAGAAACGACACCGCTTTTAAAAGAATATATGACCAATTTTCAACCACCCGAACTTCTCTCAAACGCTGTTGATTTTGAAGACTTCGCCACAATGCTAAGTGAATTTTGGACAGAATTACTCCAAAACCCTGACCGCCTGTATGAAATGCAGCAGCAATACTGGCAAGACTGGAGCAAGATTTGGCAAGAAAGCGCTGAGCGTTTTTTCAACATGACAGGTGACGCGAAAGAGCAACACATCAACGCCGCACAAGATTTACTTGATGAACATAAAAATGACCGCCGCTTTAAAGACCCTGCATGGCAAGAATCAATCTTATTCGACTTCATCAAAAAATCTTACTTTCTAACCGCTGACTGGCTGTTGCACCTAACCGATGAAGCGGATCATTTAGATGACAAGCTAAAACGCCGTCTACAATTTTACATGCGCCAATATGCCGATGCGATTGCGCCGAGCAACTTCCCGCTTACCAACCCAGAAGTTCTAAAAAAGACACTAGAAACAGGCGGCGAAAACTTGATCCATGGTTATCAGAACCTGCTAAAAGACATTAAGCGCGGCCACGGTAAACTCAAAATCTCAACCACCGATGAAGACGCCTTCAAAATTGGCGAAAATATTGCGACGACTGATGGTGAAGTTGTTTTTGAAAATGAGCTTATTCAGCTTATTCAATACAAACCAACAACCGCTAAACAGTTTGAAACGCCCCTTCTTATCGCGCCGCCTTTCATCAACAAATTCTATATTCTGGATTTAAAGGAAGAAAACTCATTCGTTAAATGGGCGCTCGACCAAGGGCATAGTGTCTTCCTAATTTCATGGGTAAACCCAGATAAGACATTATCACATTTCAGCTTTGGCGATTATATGGAACGCGGCATGCTGACCGCCCTTGATGAAGTCGAGCGCATAACTGGACAAAAGCAAACCAATGTCATTGGATACTGTATTGGCGGCACATTACTAAGCATTACTTTATCGTGGTTGCAGGCAAAATTTAAAGACACAAGCCGCATTAAATCCGCGACGTTTTTCACCACATTAATTGATTTCCGCGATTCTGGTGACCTCAATGTCTTTATTGCCCCCGAAACATTGGATGAAGGCGTCGATACAATGAATGAACGCGGCTTCCTTAAAGCCGAAGCCTTACACCAGACATTCGCCCTGCTGCGCGCTAACGACATGATCTGGTCATTTATCATCAACAACTACATGCTCGGCAAAGAACCATTTCCATTTGACCTGCTTTACTGGAATGATGATCCAACTAATATTCCCGCGGAACTTTACCACGAATATTTAAAGAACATGTATGTGCAAAACGACCTTTGCCAGAAAAACAAGCTGACCATCAAAGGACAAAAACTGGACATCACAAGCTTTGACACACCATGCCATTTCATTTCTGCAAAGGATGACCATATCGCCCCATGGATCGCCACATATAACGGCGCGAAGAAGCTGAAAAAGGCAAAATTCACCTTGTCAGGGTCAGGCCATATTGCAGGCATTATAAATCCACCAAACAAAAAGAAATACGGCTATTGGTCGTCCGACAAACGTCCAGAAAGCGCCGAAGAATGGATGATTGGCGCCGAGCATAACGAAGGGTCTTGGTGGCCGCACTGGCACGCATGGATATCAAAATTCACAGGCAAACAGACCGCGCCCTACAAACCCAAAAAAGGCATAGAAAAAGCACCCGGCAGCTATGTTAAACTACGTTACGAAGATATTGATAAAAGCGAGTAATTAATCCACTTGTCGGACTTCGACAACTTCAGGAATATAATGCTTCAGCATATTTTCAATGCCGGATTTAAGCGTAATGGTTGCGCTCGGGCAGCCTGAACATGCGCCGCGTAGCTGCACGTAAACGATGCCATCCTCAAAATGAGAAAACGTAATATCGCCGCCATCATTTGCAACGGCAGGACGAATGCGCATATCAATCAGCTCATCAATTTGCTGTGATATTTCATCCATTTCCTCACGGCGCGCGGCGTCATTTGCCGCCGCTTGGTTTTCATGCAAAATCGGCATACCGCCGCCGACATGATCCATAATCACCGCCAATATAAGCGGCTTAATCTTAATCCATTCTGTGGCATCGCCTTTGGTTACCGACACATAATCCCGCGCGATGAATACACCTTCCACGCCCTGCACATCAAACAAACGCGCCGCGAATGGTGACAAACGCTTGGCGCTGTCTTTATCCGCTATATCAACGGGCGCACCGTCAATAATATCCTGACCAGGCAAGAATTTTAATGCATTTGGGTTTGGGGTTTGTTCGGTTTGGATAAACATATAAAAGCTGCCTTAAATTAATTCGTCTATATCTTGGTAATCTAGATGATCTGGCACAATCGTCAAGGGCACAGTTAACTGCTCCATCCCTTTACCAGCGAAGAATTTCAACAAATCGTCATAACGCCTACTACCGCTTTTTCCAGCAAGAAACAAGCCGCTAATCGCGCTATCTTCTTTGATTGCCTTCACAACTTCGCTTTCCCAATCTCCTTCGCGGAAATAAAATACAGGCTTAACATCAATATGTTCTGCCAAACGGTTTGCAAGGGTATAGACCTCTTCTTCAGCCTGCGCGCGTATTTCGTTACGCATTTGCTCTTCGACATTTGCCCAATGTTGATACTCGCCCAGTTGAGAAACGTGGATAATACCGATCCCTGCACTCGTTTTCTTCACATAGCGCATAATATAATAAAGCAGCTTTTCACAATGCTCAATTTTATCGGATACAATCAAACATATGCTATGCGCATGTTTGACCTCTGTATCGCCTAAGTAACCTTCGTCTTTTTCGTCCATAGATGAACTCCTCTAACGTCTTGATAATAACGCATGTGCGCCATATCCAAAAAACACGGCGAAGAATACAACGCCTAAACCATATAAAAATGCATGTTCCTGCGCATAGCGATAGAGCTGCGCACTAAAACCCACTTGATGAATTTGTAGATAAGCTTTTTCCTCAGCGATGCGCTGACCGCCTTTATAAGCCATGGCCTTCACCGTATATTCCCCTGTCGGCACATCCGCTGGCAGTTTAAACACCACCTTAAACAGCTTCCCGCCCGTATAATCAATCGACTTTGCAGCGTAAGAAAAATAAGCCTTTTGTTGTTTGTGGCGAATAAGCGCCTCATGAAATGGGCGCGCTTCGCTATCATTCAAACGGGCCCGCGCTTCAAATTTCATTGCATTCACACCAAGACCATCACGGCGCAGAATATCCGCATTTGCTAAAGAATTTTCATTCCGGCTTAAAGCATAATCATAATAAAGCGGCACATTACTAAAGCCCACCGCCTTAACATTTGCCCAAATACCAAGCGCCTGTCCCTTTTTACGGATGATGGTATAAGCACGCGGCCCTGTAAGCGTTACGGCCAAATCACCGCCTGTTTCATTAACGCCAAAAACAACAACCTCACGCCCGCTAAAATTCGTGGTAATATCAACATTCTCATCCGCTAACGCCAACAATAAGCGCCCAGAACCAAGCTGCGCCAAAGCCATTGAAGGCGATAATACACAACATACTATAAGAACAGTTAGCACATAACGAAGCTGCATCATAACCGCACCTCCAGTGAGTAAAGCTCCTTAGGCGCAATTAGTAACTGCCCCGCCAAAACCAAGCTAACCCCTAATATCAATACGGCGAGGAATATACGCGCCTTCGCCCCGCTGACATATTTACTTGCCCGCACACCAACCTGCGCGCCAATAACGCCGCCGGTAATCAACAGTGCCGCAAGAACGACATCAACCGTATGGTTCGCCGTCGCATGCATAATAGACGCAAAGCCAGTTGTAAAGATGATCTGGAAAAGACACGTTCCCGCCACCAACGTCGCAGGCATACCCAAGAAATAAATCATCGCGGGAACAAGTAAAAAACCGCCACCAATACCAAGGATCGAGGCAAGGACCCCACCGATAAAACCAATCCCCACAGGTACAAAAACACTAACATGTAGCTTTGATACCGGAAAACGCATCTTATAAGGCCATGTCCGCATTTTAGCTTTCATTCGCTCAACTAGGCTTGGCTTATCTTCTGCGCCTTGACCATCTTGCGCATCTTTCTTTTTCTTGCTCCAGAAAGACGATGTTGTCTCAATCAACATCAGCGTCCCAATTGTGCCGAGCAACACTACATAGAGCAAGCGGATAGCCACATCAATTTGCCCAAGGGCTTGCAACATTTTAAAAATAAACACACCGATGAAAGACCCAAATATACCGCCACCAAGCATAACACCAGCGATTTTTAAATCGACATTCTTGTTTTTCCAATGCCCCAAAACGCCTGTCACACTAGACGCCACAAGTTGACTTGTCTGCGTCCCCACCGCAATAGCAGGCGGCACCCCTAAAAACATCAAAAAAGGCGTTGTCAAAAAACCGCCGCCAACACCAAAAAAACCTGAAAGAAAGCCCACGCAAAGCCCTAGTGTGAGGATAGCCTCCACAGAGATCGACATTTCAGCAATGGGCAAATAAACATGCATATTTTAAATCCGCATAAAAAAAGCAGCATAGCGCCGCTTTTTTAAAATCCTATTAAGCGCCACATTAATATTTGATGCTTTCAAGACCATCAGGACGGGTAAAGATCAAATTAATGTCATTGATGAAGTCACGATATTCACCAACAAACAACTCGTGATGTACTTTTTTGAAGTCAATTGACGATATAATTGAGCCAAAATAGCCGCGCCAACGGTCAAATGCGCGTTTTTTAGACGTACAAGACGCAATATACGCATCATCGTGGTAAAGTGACACAAGCATAATACCCGCCATATCCGTATCGTCCTTCGGCCATAGCTCATCATAAGTAATCAAAACATAACTACCAACGCCTTTGCCTACGCCGCTACCGTCAAGGAAACGATGCACCTTAACATTGCCGTAATTTGCGAAAACATCACTCCAAAACTCTGTGCTGTACGCGACTTTTTGAACCGCATCACGGTAACGCTGTGGATAGTATAAGAAACGTTTGTCTTCTTGCACATGAACTTTACAGCGCGCCATATCATCCCCCGGCGCAGCAATCGTCAAACGGTCACCCGGCTTTTGGTTATTTGCACGCACCCATGTATCAGGATAAGACATTGTCATTTCAGTATCTGGGTCGGTCCAGACAAAATAATTTGCCTGCGCGACTTGAGAGGCACCGAACACAGTAGCCAAAGCACCAAATGCTGCGAGTAGTTTCAAACGAAATGACATTATAAATTTCCCTTTGATTTTCGATTAAGCGCCACGACATAGCACCTATAAACTTGAACTCTTATTTTGACGCGAATAGCCTTAAAATGCAATCGCCAATTACAATTTTGTAAACGTTTTCAGGAATTTTAGGACAAGTTAACTGAAGTGATGCCTATAATCATAGGTGAACGCCAGATAACGCCGCAAAAAAATTAAATGAAAACGTTTATGCGCAGTTCTTTTTGTGTTCTTGGCCCAATTTAACGTAGTGTGGCGCTGACCAGTCAATATAATCACGTTCTTCCTGCGTTAATTCACGCACAGGGCGCGCAGGACGGCCAACCCATAATTCACCAGACTTCACAACCTTCCCTGGTGACACCAATGCCCCAGCCGCGACCATACCGTAACTTTCAACGACAGCATTATCCATCACGCAAGCCTGCATACCGACAAAGCCTTTATCATGTACAGTGCACGCATGTAAAATAGCGCTATGCCCGACCGTAACATCGTCACCAATATATGTGCCAGACACACCATGCGTAACGTGAATAACACTGCCGTCCTGAATATTCGTCCGCGCACCAATTTTAATATCATTCACATCACCGCGCGCCGTAACGCCATACCAAAGCTGCGTGTCGTCACCAATTTCAACATCGCCAATCACACTTGCCGTTGGCGCAATAAATGCGGATTTGCTAATTTGTGGTACGATACCTTTATATGGTAGTATAAACCCTGATTTACGCATGGCATCACTCATTTCTGTGTCCTTTGCTTTGCTTTATATATTCACTACGGCTTCAAGATATACCACAGATCATGGACGAACTACAGCAAAACCAAAATCAAGAGCCCCTATCGCAAAAGCTGCTTGATACCGCCCTTAAAAAAGTCCGCCGCGCCGTAGAGGGCAACGGTATAGACACTGAACTTGTGAAAATAAAATCCTATGACGGCTTTGTTCACCTTTTTACAACAAAAACATGCTTAAAGCTTTCGCCCGTCATTGCCAAGCGGACGGAGCCCGGTAAAAATACCATCGCCATCCCGTTAACAAATGAACTGGATATAAACAACAAAGCCGCAACGCGCATACACAATGCCGTGACCAACCAAGCCGCGCGCGAATCCATCATAAAAACCTACACCCACAAAGACCCCACCAAAGGCTTTGCCGCAAAAAATACACGTATGCCGCTTGAAACACTCAAGCAAGACTACGTCCTCCACCAAGACTGCCAAACCTGCCACAAGACAGGGCGCATCGCCTGCCAACGCTGCGCAAGCAAAGGGCAAATCAGCTGTGACCAATGCCATGGGCAGCGCAAGACCGTCTGCCACCATTGCCATGGTCAGCGCTTCATTCAAAACGGCAACCAACGCAACACATGCACATTTTGTAACGGTCAAGGAAAGACAAGCTGCCAAACCTGCCATGGTCACGGCGTCATAAATTGTGTAAACTGCAAATCACATGGCTACATCCCCTGTGCAAAATGCGCAAAAACGGGCGTCTTTTCGATTATCCACCACATGGATGCGGAGGCTTTAAGCAGTTTCACATGCGATACGATAAAAGACCTACCGCAAGACATAGCCGTATATTTAAAAGACGAAAAGACCAGACGTAACTTTACCGAACACGCTAAAGTCACCCCCATCACCAATTCACAAAATGATTTCGTAAACCAAACTACAGCTGATGCAGCAGCCATCGCCACAGAACATGGCGCACACCAAGCGGGACAACAAGAAAACATTATCGCCATCCCCTACGCCGTTAAGTGCCCCTATGCCAAACTCATACTTGAAATAAATGGGCGAGAATATGAAGGAAAAATACTCGGATACCGCCCAATATTCCTTGATTTCCCAAATTTTATTGAAGATTTTGCAAAAAACGGTATAGAAAACCTAAAAAATGCAGCAAAGAATCGAAACAATGCACACAGCTCACTCAAAAATGCAGCAAAACTTGCCCTAATAAAAGAATCTTTGTCATTAACGCTGCGAAATAGCAATATGCGCGCCCTAAGGCAAATTAAACGCATATACCCTATTGGCGTAAGCGATAAACAAATCAAAAACATTATCCTGAACACGCGCCGTGCAATAAAAAACATCACATTCATCCCACGCCTTATTGCGCTTGGCATTGGTAGCATTCTGGCGCTTGGTATTTATTACGGCTATATGAGCATGGGTGGCGATAATTACATTATCCCCCAGCCCCTTTGGCAAAAGCAGCCTTTAGCTGCATACGGCATAAGCACCGCGGCGCAGCTCAGCCCCATGATCATATGCTTTATGCTCGCAACCTTACTTGCACGTTTTAAAACACGGATCAGCCTGCAGAAGATCCTTCCTGCGCAAGACTTGAACAGCATAAAAACCAATTTAGGGCATATTGGCGCAGCTATACCGCTCATCTACATAACTGGCGCAGCACTCATTTGTGAATTTCTTGTAAAGGCTGAAAACCTGCCCACATGGTTCACCCTTACGCGCCAAGCTCTACTCGGATAAAAAAATGCCGCCAAACATATGTAAGGCGGCATTTTGAAATAATATATATAAAGCGTGGAATTAACGTTTTGCCCACTGCTTTGTACGACGCGCTTTGTGCTTACCGATTTTCTTGCGTTCAACGATACGCGCATCACGTGTAAGCATACCAGCTGCTTTAAGCGCTGGACGAAGCTCTGGCTCGAAGTTTTCTAGTGCACGAGAGATCGCGTGACGGATCGCACCCGCTTGACCAGAAAGACCACCGCCTTTTACAGTCGCCATAACATCAAATTGCTTTGTACGCTTAACTGCCAAGAAAGGCTGGTTCAAAACCAAAAGATGTGTTTTACGGCCAAAATAAACGCCTTGCTCTTTACCATTTACAACGACTTTACCTGTACCTGGCTTGATCCATACGCGCGCAACAGATTCTTTACGGCGACCAGTTGCATATGCACGGCCTAGAGAATCGTGTTTTGCTTCGCGCTTTGGCGCTTCAGTTGTCTCAGCAATATCTGCAAGACTATCTACTTTTTTCTCAATCTCAACCATGATTATGCTCTCTTATTCTTAGGGTTCATAGAAGCAATATCCAAAACTTCTGGCTTCTGTGCTTCATGCTCATGTTCAGCACCCGCATAAACGCGAAGGTTTTTCAATTGCTGACGGCCCATTGGACCTTTAGGAAGCATACGCTCAACAGCTTTCTCAACAACGCGCTCTGGGTGCTTACCATCAAGGATTTGACCTTTTGAACGTTGCTTGATACCGCCTGGGTGATTTGTGTGCCAGTAAAAGATACTGTCTTCACGTTTTTTACCAGTTAGGCGAACTTTATCAGCGTTAATAACGATGATGTTATCACCACAATCAATATGTGGTGTGAATGTTGGCTTGTGCTTACCACGTAGACGTAGTGCAATCTGGCTCGCCAAGCGACCAAGGATTACGCCTTCAGCGTCAACAACAAACCACTTTTTCTCCACCTCACTCGGCTTCGCAGAATATGTTTTCATGTTTTCGACTTCTCATTTAAAGTTAAATTAATTCCGGATGCATTTATGCATAACTTCAAGATCAAAGTCAACGGGTTTTACACACAAAAAACAAAGCAAAAACAACAAGATAAAAAATAGGTATTATTTTACCACACAAAAAGCACCCTAAAATTAAGCGGTTTTCTGCGTTTCTTGGTCAATCCAATCAAAATATTCTGCATTGCCCTGCGTCAACGCCCATGAAACAATGGCTGGGCAGTCATAGCTGTGCTGCGCTTTTATTACCGCTTCAACTTTGGGGTATAGCGCGGATGTGGACTTCATAATCACACTAACTTCTTCAGATGTCTCAATTTGCCCACCCCACCAATAATGTGAAGTGACAGGGTCTGTAACATTCGCACAGGCAATAAGTCGCGCCGAAAGTAAGCTACGGACAATCTGTTCAGCCTCAGCCTTATTCGGCGCGGTCATGTAAATGGCAATCTTATCCAATAGTTCGCCCCTTAAACAGCTTAATTACCGTATCATGTAGCGGCTTATCCGCCAGGCTATGCCCCGCATTATCGACTAGAACGACTTTTACATCAGGACACGCAGCCTTAACGGCTTCCGCATTACGTACAGGACAAATAAAATCACGCTTACCGTGAATTAATGTCGTTGGAATATGCGATGTCGCATTCAGACCCGCCAATATATTGCGCTTACAATGCGGCGTAAATTCGTTCTGCGCATAATGGAAAAACAAACGCGTAAGGTTTAAACTTTCTTCCGGCGTTTCATCCAAAGCATTAATCAGCGCGCTATTCGGCACCGCTGTCGCAATAGCCGTATCCATACGGTCAAAAATCAAACCGGCCTGCGTTTCGACATTAGGATCACCACAATTCATCAACTGATTATAAGCCGTGATAAAATCAACATACTTTAATGCAGGATCAATTGTTTGAGGGTAATTCGTATAGGCAAGCCACGGGTCAACCAAGGTTGCTTCATTAAGTGTATCTGAGTGCACTGCATAAGCCGCGCCATAGCCGCCGCCATCAGATATATGACGCGCCCCTTCTTCATCACCAAAGAACATCGCGCGCATCACATGAGCAGATACATTTTCAGGATAGGCAATACGATAATGGCTAGATAATGTCGTTCCGTAAGACCCACCAAACAACACCCATTTATCAACATTCAAATGATTGCGGAGCGCTTCCATGTCTTGCACTTGGTTAGCAATGGTTTGCCCTTTTAGTTGTTCTGTATATTGGCTAAGCCCTGTGCCGCGCTGATCAAAACGAATAAAGCGATATTTTGTTAAATCCACCAAAGCGGCATTAGATGGATATGTACGTGCCCCTGGGCCACCATGCACATAAACAATCGGCACACCATAAGGGTTACCATGCTGCCCATAGTAAATCTGATGCCCATCACCGACATCGACAAAACCTTCATCATATTGCGCGTTATTATCATCCATAGGCCTACCCTTTCCTTGTACACACAGGAACCATAGCAGGATAAAGAAATATGTCAATTATGTTTGACATATTCCTTAGTCAATGTTAGTAAATCATAGCCTCCAAAGTAACAGGGTAATACACCATCAAATAAGGATATAAACCATGCAAAGCATACTTCTAAAATTCAATACAATAATGGGCGTAGAAAAACTCGTCGAAATTAACAACATGCAAATGACATCAGGTTTTAACCTTTTTACATGCGATGAAAACTATATGAGCCATGAAAGCGTCAAAGAAAAGATGGATGCACTCTATGATAAAAACCCTGATATATGGAATAATAGCAATAACTTTGGTGCAATAGAACAAATTTCCACAGACCCAAGCGTCACAACATTAACCATGCAATTTGGACGCACTGTTTTAACCGCCTTCGCCAATCAAAGCATCAGCGACATTGTTAAAAATGCACAAGCCGCCAAAGACAACAAACAAATTGTCTATGACCTTACTGACGTCTCAGGCATGGATGCTTATGAACAAAAATTAGGACAAGTGCTTGGCATTAAACCTGTGTAACACCTTATGCAGCATCTAAACGGCACAGTAACCAATATCTATAACCGCACGGCGGTCTCGCCGTCGCGCAGCCGTTTGGGTAAAGAAAACCCAGCTGCCAAAGAGTTTTTAGAATGGTTTGACGGGTCAGTCGTTTGCGACCGCCGCGGATACCCCCTCGTCCAATATCACGGTATGCATTTAGACATCGGGCAATCAGATTTTTTTCCGTTTAGCCATTTTGGCGATGTTAATGTCGGAAATTTGTTTAGCGGCTATAATAAAGGTAAAGTGATAGAAGACGATGACTATCGTGGTGGCACAGTTTATCCTGTTATTCTCAACATCAAAAATCCCCTTGGTATTCCGGATATAAAAATCCACCCGCTCTGGAATATTATCAAGCACCTCAATAAATGGGGCGTTATTTCCGACGATGACGTGAATTGGGTAAAAGCCGCCGAAGAAAAACGCGCAAAACACCCAATCTGCAAAGATAAAGCGCATATTCGCCACATTCAGGAAGAATACCCATCTGCCCTATACGCGCATTATAAATTAACTGATTGCTCAGGTGAATTTTGGGCAGCGGAGCGCCTAACTGAGCTATTACTCAAAAAGGGCTATGACGGTTTTGTATACACAAACACACATGAATGCCCCGGCAGCATTAGCTGGATTATTCCTGACCCTAAAAATCAAATTCGCATGGCGACTGATGTTGCCGCGTGCGGCGTTCCCCTGAGCCACAAAAAAGGGTTCGTGCCGCGCATAATTGAAAACACAACCCTTCCCGCAATTGATGAATACATCGAAACTGAACGCGATGGTATTCTAGACACGCGCTCAAATATCACGCTTGAACTTTAAACTATAGAAACCAAAAGAAAACGCAGAAGCCTGAGACTTCTGCGCTACTATTTGTGTGAGGCTTATTTGGTAGCACCCCAGAAAGATTATGTCAACACAAAACAAACAAAATGTGTACTTTTATAAACATTTTGTATTGATATAATTTTCATAGTCTTTATATTCACCCCTCTACACAACTTAGAATTATAAATGAGCAATGACACTCACCCCTGCGCAAATACGCGGATGCCTTGGGTATCTGAATATATCAATGGAAGACATGGCGAAGGAAACCGGCATGTCGCGCACCCTCATCCATAATCTAGTCAGCGGCAAAACGGCTATCCGAGACAAACACAGCGCACCAATTGAAACCTACTTCAACGCTAAAGGCTACCGCTTCACTGATAATGGCGGCATTGAGCCCGCGGGCATTACCGTCAAAACCTATCGCGGACGCACGGAACTGCGTAAATTTGTTGATGATATATATGAAACGTTGAAACAAACACCATCAGAAATACTTACCTACAACGTAAACGAAGCCCTATTTGACGAACCTTTAGGCGATGATTTTGTTACCGCCCATATTGCACGGATGGCTGCGTTAAAAAACATAAAGTGCCGCGCCATTATCGCGAAAAAAAACAGCCCGAAAAAAGCGCCGCAATACGCGGAATATCGCTACCTGAAGAATGAAAATGAAGGCGATAACGCCTTTTACGCTTATGGTGATCGTTTCGCCGTTATTACCTTTAATGGCCGCCATGTTGAGGTTGTCGTCCTCCACAGCGCCGCTGTCGTTGCCTTAAATACAGATCTGTTTGATGCTGCATGGGATAATGCCGAAAAAATTGAGGCGCGCCATGACTAACGCAGCACAGAAAGCCTTCGCCAGTGACACCATCACCCTATTCAACGGCACCAAACAAGGGCATATGGGAAAATATATGTTTTCGTCACCACTTTACGCCAATGACCCTGTTCGCGGTGCAGAAAAATTCGCCGATTTGTTTAACCGCTGTGCGCGTTATTACATCCCACATGACGAACAAAACCTTATAACACAAGTGCTCCCAAAGCTTGCGCCTTATAACACGGTTATCGATTTCGGTTGTGGCACGCGTGAGAGCGTAGAGACTAAAGCCATCCCGCTGCTCAAAGCAACTCACGCAGCCAATTACTGTGCGGTCGACATAAACCGTGATTATTTAAACGACATTACGCACACTATTCAATCTGCCGCGCCAGATATAAACCACAAAACCCTTTGTACGGATTTTTCCAACGCAAACTTGAAATCAGCCTTAAACGCCCCGTCAAATGACAATGCTCTTGCCATCATGCTTGGCGGCACGGCGATGAACCTCACCTGTAAGCCACATGAAGGCTTTCCCAAAGATGATTTTATCGCCCTAATCGAAAACTGCTTAAACGCCCTACCGCAAAACAGCGACATGGTCATCACCTATGATAGCTGTACCAATGCTGATAAAATTTACCACAGCTATTACACCAAACGCCAAGCAGCTTTCGCCACAAACTTAATGCACCGTATCAAACGCGACCTCACCCCATACGGCACATTTGACCCCGCCGCATGGCGCTATACCCCACAAATCATCCCACATGATGACTGCCTAATCGTCGCCCAAAACCTGACCGCAACCAAAGACATGACCTTCTGCATCGGCGATCAACAAATCCACGCCATAGCTGGCCTGCCCCTCACCTTCGGCAGCTCCATTAAACCAAGCGCAGAATTAATAAAAAACATTCTAGAAACGCGCGGAATCACCACAACACGCATAGCCCGCACGGCAGAACAAACCGTAACGTGGCATGAAATAAAACAGCCATCCTTCTAAAAACTAAACATACCCCCCCAATAATTTGCTAAAATCATTAGACTGTGCTAATATTAAACAACTATCGGACGAGGTGCGCCGTACCCGATTAAGACAAGACGACGCTTATTGTATAACTAAAATATAATGAGGTCTAAAATGTCTTTATCTTGGATATATCTAATCATCGCAGCTTTGTTTGAAATCAGCTGGGCTATCGGCCTAAAATATTCAGCAAATTTTACCAATCTGCGCGCCAGTAGTTTCACAATCATCGCTATGATTTTAAGTGTCGTATTTCTCGCCAAGGCGATGAACGGCATCCCGCTCGGCACAGCCTATGCTATATGGGTTGGCATTGGCGCGGCTGGCACAATAATAATGGGTATAGTGTTATTCCAAGACCCGATAACCATCCCAAGGGTATTTTTTCTATGCTTACTCATCGGCGCGATCATTGGCCTAAAAATGACGTAAAGGATCATTCAGCAACAAAAATAGCTGATTAGAATATCCATATGCTATCGAGACAATTTGCCTAATAGCTACAGCGCTATAACTACAATAGCTTTTAAGGCTTCATATTTGGCTGAGCTTTGCTAGCCGCTTTAATATTATCAAGCGTCTCAACAATTGAAAACCCAACGGAAACGCCATTAAATTGCGAGCGTATACCTAATGACTTTGGCAAAGGCTGTTCTGCTAAAATCATAATGCCCTTAGCGTTGCCTGCACCCGAAGTCTTGCTAGCCACGCCGACAATGGCATTATCATACAAAATTTTCTGAATTTTCTGGACATTATCATCAACCGTGACGTCAGAAACAGCTGAGCGGAAAATCATATTGATCGACATGATATTAGACGTATCTCTCGGGTCTTCTATCACATGCTCATCCGCAGCATCCGTCGTTAATTGCACATTTTTATTATTTTGAAAAAAGTCTTTTAATTCTTGCCACGCGTTGCTCATCATAAACCTCTGTTCATTTAGGGGTAGCCCCTTTTATTATTTAAATGGTCGGAACGAGAGGATTTGAACCTCCGACCCCTTGCACCCCATGCAAGTGCGCTACCAGGCTGCGCCACGTTCCGTTATGAGAAAAACTAACCGTTTGATTTTGTTTTGGTTCGGCGTCATCTCTCGCTCACCTATGGTTTTATAGGCTTCGCTCCAAATGACTTGCCCCAAAATAAACTTAAACGGCTAAAATTCTTGCGTTTTTTTTAGCAAACTGTTACCCATAATGCAATATGTTGAACAGGAATAATAAGCATGAACACACAGAATAACAAAAAACTTCTGCCTGCATTGGCGTTTGTCTTTGGTGTTGCGGCGCTTAGCGGCTGCGCTGACCAAACTGGCACATATCATTGCACAGGTGCAAATGCGCAGGATGTATCCGTTGAATGGGGCAAATATTACGCCACCGCCACGGTAAAAGAAAATAGCGGCGACCAATATGAAGTCACCGCCATGAACCGCTTTATGCTCGCCAAGCAACATGTAAATAAACTCGGCGGCAGCTGCGCAAACTGGCAGCCTGAGTAAACAATAAAGCCTTAGCCCTGCTGCACCATCGCGCGGAGGGCTTTTAACTCACCTAACATAGATTTAAGCGTCGCGCGCTGCTGCTCGCTAAAGCCAACATTTTGTGATACGCCATTATCGTTACCAGCGTGGCCTTTATGCATTAACTGATCTGCAGGTGTATCGGCGATTTGCGCGGTTTTGTCGATTGGGCGCAGGTTCATACTGGTGATCTGCGCCTTGCTTTTACCACGAATAATTTTCTGTGCGCCTTTAATTGTATAGCCCTGCACATGGAGGAGGTTGTGAATAATCTCAAGCACCTCAACATCTTCTGGGCGGTAATAACGACGACCGCCGCTGCGCTTTACTGGCTGAATTTGTGTAAACTTGCTTTCCCAAAAGCGCAAGACATGCTGCTGCACATCCAGATGCTCCGCAACTTCGCTAATTGTACGGAATGCTGATGATGATTTTCTGCGTTGTTTTACGTTTGTTTTATGCATAAGGTGTCCCCTACTTTTATTTACAAAAGTTTCCCTGTTAACACCCTATTCCAACCGTATAATGCGATATTATTTATTATCTTTTACGCGATTATTTGTTCATTTTTTCTTTGAGAATATGTGACGCGCGGAAGATCAACACGCGGCGTGGCGTGATAGGTACTTCTTCACCCGTTTTAGGGTTGCGTCCTACTCTTTCTTTTTTATCACGAAGGGTAAAACTGCCGAATGATGAAATCTTTACGTTTTCACCATCAACCAACGCATCCGATATTTCGTTTAAAATATCATCAACAAACTCAGCAGATTCTGCTCTTGATAAGCCAACTTCCTCATAAAGGACCTCGGCAAGATCAGCGCGCGTAATCGTTTGTGACATGGCTTTACCTCTCTTCGTTTATAAAAATTTAGTATAATGATTGCGCTTCGTCAAGATTACATACTTGAACATCCACAGCTATCATTCTGACATATAAAGGAAAATAAACTATTAACGTTTCATCATAAAAAGCTAATAAAACAAGGCTTAGACGCACCTAAAAACGTAAAACAACAGCGCCCCATGTTATACCGCCGCCAAGCGCCTCAAACAATACCACATCATTTTTCTTGACCTTGCCGCTACGATTCGCGTAATCGAGCGCTAACGGAATGGATGCTGCCGATGTATTGCCATGATTATCGAGCGTTACGACGACCTTATCCATGGATACGCCAAGTTTCTTCGCCGCTGTTTCGATGATTCTAATATTTGCCTGATGCGGAATAAGCCAATCAATATCGTCTTGCTCTAGGTCACATTTAACAAGAACGTCTTCCACGACTTCACTTAAATAACCAACCGCTTTCTTAAAGACTTCCTTACCATGCATAACAATATGCCCACTAAGCTGCGTTGTGCTAACGCCGCCATCGGTATAAAGAATATCCTGATATGCACCATTGGCCTTCATGACGCTTGCATGAATACCGCGGTCTGATTTATCGCCTGTACCCTCTTGTGCCTCAAGTAGCACTGCACCTGCACCATCACCAAAAAGAACGCATGTTGTACGGTCTTCCCAGTTGAGGATTGACGACATGCGTTCCGTCCCAACAACCAACACACGCTTTAACTGCCCTGTTTGGATCATAGAATCCGCAACGCCAAGTGCATACACAAAGCCTGAACATACGGCCTGCACATCAAACGCCACGCCAACTGGCGCAGATATATTATTTTGAATTTGCACAGCAACCGATGGGAATGTTTTATCGGCTGTTGTGGTCGCTACGATAATGCCATCTATGTCCGCGCCTGTAAGGCCAGCCATCTCAAGTACTTTTTCACAAGCCTTCGTGCCCATGAAGCCCGCAGTTTCGGTGTCGTTCGCAATGTGACGGTTACGAATGCCCGAACGCTGTACGATCCATTCATCTGATGTATCGACAATTTTCTCAAGATCGACATTGCTCATAACTTTTTCTGGAAGATACGAACCTGTTGCCGTTATTACAGCGCGGGTAACCATGAATTACATACTTTCTTCATCTGCAAGGTCAGAAATGAAGAACGATTCCTGACTCATTAACTGTTCAATTTCATAGGCCACGCGGTCATTAAACCCATGATGCGCCAACTCTGCCGCCACTTTAATCGCATTAGCAAAACCAATATGGTCACTACCGCCGTGACTTTTCACACATATACCATCAAGCCCAAGAAACATGCCACCATTATAATAACGCGGATCAAGTTCCTTCTTCACCTTCTTAAACGAGCGATAAGCAAGCATCGCCCCTAGCATCGCAAAAACAGATGATTTAAATGCACGGCGCATATAAAATTCTGACATTTTGGCAACGCCTTCAGCCGTTTTAAGTGCGATGTTGCCGGTAAAACCATCCGTCACAATAACATCTGCTGTACCTTTGGTAATATCATCCCCCTCGACAAAACCAATGAACTTACCCGGCAATTTGACTTTACTTAGGACAGAAGCTGTTTCACGCAGCACTTCCCCGCCCTTCATATCTTCTGTACCGATATTCAGCACACCGATACGCGGCGCATCAATGCCTTCAACCACGCGCGCATAAACGGCGCCTAACACGGCAAACTGCGTTAGCATTTCGGTGTCACAAACAAGGTTTGCGCCTAAATCTAAAACAACCGTGTCACGGGCAATTGTTGGCAAAACACTGGCAATCGCTGGACGGTGAATGCCGGGTAAGCATTTAAGCACCATCTTGGCCATAGCCATCAATGCGCCTGTATTACCTGACGACACCACACAATCCGCGCGCCCCTGCTTCACTGCATCAATGGCAAGGCGCATACTAGACTGACGACCTGTGCGCAGCGCCACAGCCGGTTTATCTTCATTAGATACAGCCTTATCAGTGTGAATCACATCAGCGCGGGCACGCAAATTAGGGTAACGCGCCAATACTGGGCGAATGCGGCCTTCATCACCGAAAATAAGAAACCTTAAATCTGGCATTGTTTTTAATGCCAAATCCGCCCCTGGGATCACCGCATCAATACCGTGATCACCGCCCATTGCGTCTAATGCAATTGTGAGATTAAAAGACATAGAAGGTACCTGATTTAATTTGCATGAACATACCGCATAATCAAGCTACAGAACTGCTACTCGATTAGTCGCATAATCGCATTTATGGTTAGATTATGCAAGAACAGAAAAAGCCACGGTTACAAACCACCGTGGCAATTTCACAATTCCATAGGCACAAATTAGTCGTTGGCTTCGATAACCTGACGACCTTTGTACATACCTGTTTTCAGGTCAATGTGGTGACGACGCACTGGCTCACCAGTGTTCTTGTCTTCAACCCAGTTCTCAACGGTTAGCGCATCGTGTGCACGGCGCATGTTACGTTTAGATTTTGATGTTTTTCGCTTAGGTACAGCCATTGTCTGCAATCCTCAATATTATTCGTATTAAATCGAATGTTGGTAATAATGCATAACCAGATAAAATTCAAGAACTTTATTTACTTATTTCTTATCTTTTTCATCTTTACCGTCATTTTCTTGACTATTTTCCTGCAAATTCACCTTATCACGCCAATTCGCAAGTTCCGCAAAGGGGCTGTATTTTTCGGATGAATTATCTTTTTCTTTGACGTCCACCTCGTCATCAAAAGCGAATATAGCGGCTTCATCATCATTATCAATACCCTCAGCCTTAGGGTATAGCGGAATAGCCAGCGCCAAGAACTGTAACGCAAGGTCACCGAGGTTGATTACGCCATCAACAACCGGTTCAGGGTCATCTTTTTCATCAAGCATTGGCACTTCATCATGCCCGTGACGGACGAGTAAATCACTTTTCCCCTTGGCAAACGATATTGCTTTATCTGTTTCAGAGAAATACGCATCAAACGGTTCTTCAATATGCGCATGAACAGGGCGTAATGTCCGCACACATTGCTGTTCAACATCTGCCGATACTGTGCCCGACACGTAAATCAGATGATTATTGTCAGGTCGATTAATGGTAATATTGGCCTTTAAATTCGATATCGCCTCTACCTTCAAAAACTCAGCAATATCCGCTAAATCTTCGGGAAAGGCCTCTGCCTTCAGACGGTCGCGCTGTTTCTTTAATTTATCGACGCGGTAAAAGACATTCCATTTTGGGGATTCTATCTGTTTGTCACTCATTTTTAAGCTGCACTCTTTGTCGCTTGTTTATTTTCTAACGCTGTAATTTTCGGGAAATCAATATTTCCCGCAAGAATTTCATCATCACTAAGCTGCATAATATAGGCCGCAAGCTCTGCAAACAAACCGTAAGCAGCCGTAACCGCATCAGATGGTTCATTATTATACAGGTTACGGCTTAGAAGGTCATATTTCTGCTCATCGCTTAATGCATGCCCGTCATCATCCATGCCGCGCACAAGTGCCATATCATAAGCATGAGCACGCCCTTGGAAGCCCTGCATCATACGCTTCATATGTTTAGGGACAGACAAATCCCCCACGCCACCTTCGCGCAAAGAATAATCAAACTGGCGGAACATCACATCAAAAAATGCCTGCACAAGCCCTTGCGAATCTTTATTCGCAATACGGTTAAGGCGAATAACCACCAATGACGCAACAAGCGAAATAAGGTCAAAGCGTCCTGTCATCGTATCCGGTACGCCATATTGTGTATAAAACACTTCCTGACGTGAAAAATCATTCACGATATCGAGCATTTTTTGCGCTTTTTGTAATTCTACGCGTTTTCTTCTTGAGAAAATCAAACCAAACATTGATTTTTATACCTTCCTTGCCTAAATTACGAAGTCATAATTTGATGTGTTAAGGATATAAGCATGTTTGTAAACATAAGAAAAGCACAAAAAGCAGCCCTTTTAATTTGCGCCGCCTGTATGGTATCAGCCTGTACGCCGACTGTAGCTAATCGTGGTCACATTGTGGATACCGAAGATATGAGCGATATTGTCGCAGGCCGCGACACACAGCGCAGCGTTGTGAAGAAGATCGGTTCACCTTCTACTATATCAACGCTTGACCCTAGCATTTGGTATTATATTGGCCTTGTCACGGAAAAACGCGGCATTCTTGATCCTAAACAAACGGATAAGAAAATAGTCCGCCTAAAGTTTGATGCGGAAGGAAAAGTCGCTGAAATCGCCGAGGTTACGCGCGACAATATTGATGTGCCTATATCTCAAGACAAAACCGAAACTGGCGGCAATAAGGTAACGATTATGCAGCAGTTCTTCGGCAACCTAGGTAAATTCAATACAGCTGGCGGGAACGAATAATCAAAAAATAAAAAACAAAGGCCGGATAACCGGCCTTTTTTACTTCTTAATTAATTCACTTATTTTTTAAGCAGGGCGTTGCTGTACCACTTGTAACAATACGTCATTTACAACATCATCGCCCAAAACTTTGCGCCCAATTTTGCCTAAGCGTTCTTTTAGAATACGCACCTTAACAATATTGCCCTCCTGCAAACCCGCAGGATTATGAATCACACCATACATTTCAGATATAAAAGCATCTTTGATTTTAGGTTGAAGCATTTTTACTTTTTCAGCATCTTCTTTACTGTCAACCTCAAGGGCGACAACAATACTTACAACTTGAGACAACCCATTGCGGTCAACAATTGGAAGAATGAGCGGATCAAGTTGCACAAATTCGATAGCCTCATCGCCATGGCCTTTTTTCTTTTTAGCATGCTTGGCTTCTTTAGCTGCACCTTCTTCCGTCAGCGAAGCTTCGGCAGGCTTTTTCAAAAATAAATAGCCACCGCCAGCGCCACCGCCGAGCAATAAAATGCCTACTACACCAATCAAAACTTTTTTCATGAAAGTCTACCCAATCCTATCACACTTATTATCTTAATGCCGTACCCATAAGGCATTTACCAGACAACCTACTTTATACATGGTAACGGAAAAAAATTAATAAGGCGTTATGAAAAGATAAAATGCCATCTATTTCTCCACAAGCCACAAACTTAGGGATAGACCACAAAAGCTATTGTATAACAATAAGTTGAATTCGCAACTAGACGTAAAGTTTAGCGTAAAACTTTAGCGACACTATCCAAAACACCGTTAACCATTTTGGCTTCTTGCCCGCCATAGAAGGCGTGGGTAATGTTCAGATATTCATTGATTATGATAGGCGCATCCACATCTTCATGCATCAAAAGTTCAAAACAACCGGCAAGAATAATGCATGCCAATAAAGGTTCTAACTCACCTGATTTCAAACGCGGACATGGGCCCTCAGTAATTTCGAGCAAATTATCACGCTGCTGCTGCACACCGTGGACAATCTTTTTATACAGCACACCATCAGGCGTAACCATTTCTTCGTCTTCAAGCATTTGCCCCTGACGATTAACCAATACATCATCAATAACATGCGATGCCGATAGCTCACCAACATCAATCGCATAGATTGACTGCACAGCAGCTAAACGCGCCGCGCTACGGCGTGCTTTTTTTGACCCTCTTACTTGTGGGTTTGATTGACTAGCTTCTGAACTCATGATGCTGCTTCCATTTCTGTCATATCATCATTATGCGCGTCAGTTAACGCCTCATAATTTGCCATGATCTTTGGGTACATTTGATTTTCGATTTCAAGCATACGCAAAGCTGCACGCGCCGCGCCGCCGCCTTTATTCTTTTGGTTTTTATCCGCGCGTGCAATGGTTTGTTCCATATTCTCACAAGTCTGAATACCGTTACCAAACGGCATTGAATAATCCAGTGAGATCTGCATCAAGCCGCGACAGCTATCTTCACTAACAATATCATAATGCGTTGTTTCCCCACGAATAACTGCGCCCAGCGCAACAACGGCGTCATACTCACCTGCTTCACACGCATATTTCATGCATAACGGCATTTCAAGCGCGCCAGGGACTTCGATTGTTTCATAAGTGCAACCAGCTTCTTCAATCGCCTCGACCGCGCCCGCAAGCAGCATGTCCGATATCTCTTCGTAAAAACGGGCTTCGATAATCAAAATATGGGGCTTGTCGCTCATGGTCTTTCCTTAAAACTTATACATTCTGGATACGGGATATGCTTAATCCATACCCATCAACGCCGACAATATGCGGCTTACTGTTGGAGAGAAGAACCATATCTTTCACCCCAATGTCAATTAATATTTGCGCGCCAAGGCCAATATTTCGTAAAGTCTTGCGCTGAGCGCCCTGCCCAGAGGCTTGATTATCCGCCTTACCCGTCAATGGCTGCGCCTCATGCTGACGAAGCAGAACAACAACGCCCTGCCCCTCTTTTGCAATATAATCCATTGAACGTTGTAATATTGAATCGCCCGCACCAAAGATATCGCCAAGCACATCAACCGAATGCATACGCACATTCACAGGCGCACCTAAATTATCTAACGTATCACCATAAATTAGCGCAACATGTTCAACATGATCATTAAGCGAACGGTATACACGCATCGTAAATGCGCCGCCATATTGCGACGTAATTGCGCGTTCTTCGACGCGCTCAACCAATTTTTCTGTTCGGCGGCGATAGGCAATTAAATCGGCAATTGTACCGATTTTCATTTTATGCTTTTGCGCATAGTGCAATAAATCTGGCAAACGTGCCATTTCACCGTCATCACGCATAATTTCACAAATCACACCGGCGCCCTTTAGACCTGCCAAGCGGGATATATCCACCGCGGCTTCCGTATGCCCTGCACGCACAAGCACACCACCATCATTCGCACGTAACGGAAATATATGCCCTGGCGTTGCAATATCATGCGGCTGCGTATGGTCATCAACCGCAACAGATATTGTTTTAGCACGATCCGCTGCAGATATACCTGTTGTAACGCCTTCACGCGCTTCGATGGATACCGTGAAGGCTGTTTCATGTCGTGACGTATTGCGTGACACCATCATTGGCAAGTTTAATTGGTCGCAGCGTGATGCTTCCAAAGCAAGACAAATAAGACCCCGTCCTTCGCGCGCCATGAAGTTAATCATATCCGCATTTGCAAATTCAGCGGGAATGATTAAGTCCCCTTCGTTTTCGCGATCCTCGTCATCGACAAGAATAAACATCCGCCCTGCACGCGCCTCATCAATAATCTCCTCAGCCGAGGCTATCATTGATGCGATATTATCGGTGCTTTCTTTGTGTTGAGGCATATGCTTATGTCCTATTAAATTTTACCCATGATCCGTGCGACATAACGGGCGAGCATATCAATTTCAAAATTCATTTCATCGCCGACTTGCAAAGACGACATATTGGTATTCATCCATGTATGTGGAATGATATTGACGCCAAAATCCGCATCTGTAACATCATTTACGGTTAATGAAATACCGTTAAGCGCGATTGAGCCCTTTGGCGCAATTAAATGTTCAAAACCTTCAGGTATATCAAACACAATACGGTGTGAATCGCCTTCACGCTTAATGGCTTTAATCGTCAGAACGCCATCGACATGGCCACTGACCAAATGCCCGCCAAGCTCTTCACCCATTGTTAAAGATGGCTCAAGATTAATACGTGAACATGTTGTCCATTCATCAAGGATTGTTTTGTTTAGCGTTTCTTTAGACGCATCAACCGAAAACCAGTCATCGCCAATATCAACAACCGTCAAACAGCATCCATCACAAGACACAGACGCCCCGATTTTAATTTGGCTTAAATCAAGTGCTGTTTGGATTGTGAAACGCAAATCACCGCGCCCCTCATCAACCGCTTTCACCTGACCAACATCTTTAACTATACCTGTAAACATAAATTAACTCGCCTGATAACTAAAAATAAAACGCTTACGCTTTTTTCTTTTTATTAAGCCCAATTGATGTAAGCGTATTCTCACCATCTTCTTTCAACTTTTGCACTTCGCCCAAAAAGTCATTGAAATCCGTCGGATCTCTAAAGTCTTTATAGACTGAGGCGTAACGTATATACGCGACTGTATCTAGCTGCGCAAGAGCCTTCATTACAAGCTCGCCTATTTTAAGGGATGGTATCTCGTTCTCACCAGTCGCTTCTAACTGACGGACAATCGCACTAACCGTCTTATCTATACGGTCCTGCGTTACAGGGCGTTTACGCAATGCTATCTGCAGCGAATTCTGTACTTTATCGCGCGAGAATGGTTGGCGCTTCTCATCCCCCTTAATCACAATCATATCCCGCAATTGAATACGTTCAAATGTCGTAAAACGTCCGCCGCAGCTTGGGCATTCACGGCGCCGGCGTGTCGATGTATTATCCTCTGCTGGACGCGTGTCTTTTACATTACTTTCTTCGGAGCCACAAAACGGACAGCGCATGGGCCTTCTCCTTCTCTAAAAAATCATCTATTAAGCAAATGGGCGTTCATATATAGGAAAACGCGCACAAAGGGCTTTCACTTTTTCTTTCACTGATGCCTCAACTGCACCATTACCATCAACGCCATTTTCGACAAGCCCATCAAGAACCTCTAAGATATAACCGGAAATTTCCAGCCATTCTTTCGGACCAAAACCGCGCGTTGTGCCCGCAGGTGTCCCTAAACGAATACCAGATGTAACCATCGGTTTTTGTGGGTCAAACGGCACGGCGTTTTTGTTACATGTTATACCTGCGCGCTCCAAAGCATCATCAGCATCACGGCCTGTTAAATTTTTCGGACGCAAATCAACCAGTACGATATGAGAATCCGTACCGCCCGTTACAATATCAAGCCCGCCATCAATAAGCGCTGTAGAGAGTATTTTAGCATTTTCAACAACGGCTTTGGCGTATGCTTTAAATTCTGGCTTAAGTGCCTGCCCAAAAGCGACAGCCTTACCCGCGATTACATGCTCAAGCGGCCCACCCTGAATTCCAGGAAAAATCGCTGAATTAACCTTCTTCGCAATATCTGCATCATTCGTCAAAATAACGCCGCCGCGTGGACCGCGCAGTGTTTTATGTGTCGTGCTTGTGACCACATGTGCGTGCGGCATTGGGTTCGGATATTCACCGCCTGCAATAATGCCCGCATAATGCGCCATATCAACCATTAACAACGCGTCAATGCTATCCGCAATCTCACGGAAACGCGCCCAGTCAATTGAACGCGGATAAGCAGATGCGCCAGCCACAATCATTTTCGGACGATATTCTTTGGCTAGACGCTCCACTTCTTCAAAGTCGATCAGCCCATCATCCTTACGTACACCATATTGAATGGCATTAAACCATTTACCAGACTGGTTCGGCTTTGCGCCATGGGTCAAATGCCCGCCTGCCGCCAAAGACATACCCAAAATAGTATCATTAGGCGCAAGCAAAGCGGTGTAAACGCCCTGATTAGCTTGTGACCCTGAATTTGGCTGTACGTTCGCAAATTCAGCGCCAAATAGTTCTTTTACACGTTCAATTGCAAGGCTTTCCACTTCATCAACATGGGCGCAGCCTTGATAATAACGCTTCCCCGGATAACCTTCCGCATATTTATTGGTTAGGACAGAACCTTGTGCCTGCATAACCGCATAAGATGTAATATTCTCAGACGCAATTAGCTCGATTTGATTTTGCTGACGTTCATGTTCAGCTGCAATCGCGCTATAAATTGCTGGATCAGCCTCAGCCAAGCCAGAGGAGAAAAATGATGTTTCAGGGGAATATTTTAAAGCTGTATTGGTCATGGCGCACTCCTCTTGCTATACCGCATAAATCTGAAATTTGAGATTAGGCGCCGATCATATCAATACGTTCGGCATAACGTCCACCTAGAAATGCGGTATTCAGGAATGCATTCAGACATTTTTCTGCTGTCTCTTGGTCTATAATACGCCCACCAAGAATAAGAACATTCGCGTTATTATGTTCACGCGCCAAAACAGCCATTTCTTCGGTTACGCAAAGCGCCGCATGCACCCATGGATAACGATTAGCCGATATAGACACACCAATGCCGCTGCCGCAGATCAAAACCGCCTTCTGCCCTTTAGCGGCGCCTTTAAGTTCAGCCGCCACTTTTTTCGCAAAAAGTGGGAAATCTGTGCGCGCATCATTATCTGCGCCAAGGTCTATCCATTCAACGCGGTCTAAAAAGGCGTCTTTCAGCGCTTCCTTCATCGCATAACCACCGTGGTCTGCGGCAATATAAATTTTTTCTTTTTCCATGTAGAAATATATAGAACGAAGCGCTTAGGCAATCAATCCCTTTTTGCGCAGAACATATTCCAATCGCTTCAGCGCATTGCGCTTCATGATAGCTTCTGCTGTGCCTGCAGGTGCCTGAATTGTAATCTCTGTCAAGCTCGCCACATCAAATGCACTAATCTTAACTAAATTGCCAAATGGTTGCAGTTCAATAATTACTTCTCTATTCGCCAAAGGATCACTCAACGACTTTCCCCTTATTTTGAATCAAAACGGGAGCATTCGCCCCCGTAATAATACTCTAATTATACAATCTCTTAAAGATCTTCTAAGCTTGCCAAACCTGTGAAGTTGGTCTGAGACACCCAGAAATTTTCAAGCATTTTCATAGTGTGTATCATTTCATCCAGCTTACCACCGCCAAGCTCAGTCCCTTGCAATTTTGCCTCATGGCGCGTGTACATTTCTGAAATAATATCATGAAGTTCACGCCCTTTTTCAGACAGCTTAACTCGCATTGAACGCTTATCGTGCAAAGAGCGCTCTTGCACCAAATAGTCATTTTCAACCATTTTCTTAACATTATAAGACACGTTCGAGCCCAAATAATAACCACGGAGAGTCAATTCCCCGACGGTCAAGTCATCCACCCCAATATTGTGCAAGATCATACTTTGAACGTTGTTAATATCCTGAATACCGCGACGATCAAGTTCAACTTTCAGCAGATCAAGAAAATAACGGTGCAAGCGCTCTATAAGTTGTATGGCTTCGTAATACGATGTAGTCAAAACGATTCTCCGGTACTAAATAATTATTATCGACTCATTAGTCTGACGTTTAAAATTTACAATTTAATTAAGATCCAAACAAGACTATAACGAACAATTCTACACATAAGCCTCAGCTATTTAAAGATTTTTACATGCAAAACACTATTAAAAAAGGTAACATACTTGAACCAACACTCTATAGCGCCCATAATAATAGCCAAATCGATTTATAGTTTTTGATTCGCAACCAATATTTAATTGTTAAAGAAGCGCGCATAAAATGAAGTTTATTGGCCTATTTTTAGTTTTCGCATGTACAATCGGTGGCCTTATGGTTGCTGCAGGTGTTGACAAAACAATAAAGCTACTCACTGGACTTATCCTGCCTGCAATGCCCGGTGAGGTTATTATTATTCTCGGTTGTGCCGTTGCTGCATTCCTTGTTGCAAACTCATCAGATGTTGTAAAACACACACTCAGCTCGTTTAAGGCTCTTGCAAAACCTAGCGCATATTCAAAAGCCGATTATATCGATATGTTGAGCATGCTATTCAGCGTTTTCAAACTTGCGCGTACAAAAGGCTGGCTTGCCCTAGAGACACATATTGAAAACCCAGAAGAAAGTGATTTATTCGGGAACTTCCCAAGCTTTCAACACAACCACCACGCCCTTGTCTTCTTGTGCGACTATTTGCGTATCATTTCCCTTGGTAATGAAAACCCACATGAAATAGAAGCCCTTATGGATGAAGAGATTGAAACTTTACAGCATCACTATGCGCATCCGGGCCATGCTGTTCAACATATGGCGGATGGCATTCCCGCCCTTGGTATTGTTGCTGCCGTTTTGGGTATTATTAAAACCATGGCTTCGATATCCGAGCCACCAGAAGTTCTAGGTAAGATGATTGGCGGGGCGCTTGTTGGTACATTCCTTGGGGTTTGGGTTGCCTATGGTTTTGTTGGCCCGATTGCCAGCGCCATGACCGCCCGCGCCGAAACAGAAGTCATGTATTACAAAGCCATCCGCGTCGGACTAATTGCCTTCTTGAATGGCGCTGCGCCACAGGTTGCCGTAGAATTTGCACGTAAATTCTTACCGCATGAGGTTCAACCAAGCTTCCAAGAGCTTGAGGAAATACTCAACGAGATTCCTGCGCCATCATAAGTTAAGATATTTATGATATAATGACCGATACATCGATAGATATAACAAGCAAGATAAAGCAGCAGTAATGGCAGAGAGCGAAGAAAAACAGCCGATCATTATTAAAAAGGTCAAAAAATACGCGGGCGGCCACCATGGCGGTGCGTGGAAAGTGGCCTATGCTGACTTCGTAACGGCGATGATGGCATTCTTCCTCCTTCTTTGGTTGCTTAATGTGACCACTGATGAAATGAAATCAAAATTATCCGCCTTCTTTAACGACCCCACAGCCCCGCAAGTATCATCCGCCGAAGGTGGCGCAGCTGGCGCATTAGCAGGACGCACAAACTCCCCTGAAGGCGCACGCGCCTATGACAACATGCCATTAACAGCAATGCAGCCGCCGTCCCCCACACGCCCAAAATCAGGTGAAGGTGACGCTAATAAAAAAGCTAACCTCAAAAAAGCAAAAGATGAAGAACTGAAAAAAGAGTTTCAGCGCCGCGAAAAAGAAAAGTTCCAGAATAAAAAGCAAGAAATTGAACAAGCGATCAAATCAAACCCGAAACTAAGCAAACTTTCTGAAAACGTCGTGATTAAAGTCACATCAGAAGGCCTAGAAATCCAAATCGTTGACCAAGAAGGCGAAGCGATGTTCCCAAGCGGCAGTTCCCGTATGTTTGGCAAAACCGAAGAAATTATTGGTCTTATTTCAGACGTGATTTCAGACATGCCAAACGACTTATCCGTTCGTGGACATACTGACGCCACGCCATATACATCCCGTAAAAATTATTCAAACTGGGAGCTTTCGGCTGACCGCGCCAACGCCACGCGCCGCGTTCTTGAAAAAAGCGGCTACCCTGATGAGAAAGTTAAAAACGTCATGGGCAAAGGCGCAACCGAGCCCTTCACCCCAGAAGATCCAGCCGATGCACGTAACCGCCGTATATCTATTCTACTCCTTAATGAAGAGTTCATCCCACCAGAAGGCGAAGAAGAAGAAGAAACCATGGATGAATCCATACGTGACGGGGCATATAATGACGATGGTTCGCTTTATTCTCCTGAAGACTTGCCAGACCCCGGATATCGTCCATCACAAGGCGATGTTGTATTCCCATAATTATATTGACATAACATAGCAATGTTTGCTATGACAGTTCCTATAAAATTAATTTATAGGAGCTGACAAGCATGTCTTTTCTAACCAACGCATTCATTACCGCTATGGATGTTGAGGGCAACATAGCCAAAATTGCCACATCAAAAATCATATTAATTGAAGGACTCTGCCCCCCTGACGAATATCAAGAGTATCTTGAAGGAGAAGAAAACAGAACAAAACTTCACTTACAAGGCTATACGTGGGAAACACGCGAAACACCTGAGGAAATTTCTGAGGCAATCTATCAGGCTGAAATTAAAGCACTAAAGGAATTAAAAAAGTCACGCCTCCCTATACCAATATCTGCAGACCTATTTAATGCCCTTGCTGCGTATAAAGATGAAGACGGTCATAGCTGCTATATTTCAATAGACAAAATTTCACAAACAGACAATGAATACGGCCTTCAATTGGTGACGTCTGATGGTACGGCAAAATCTGGAGACACATTGGAAGACATGATGAAGTCTATCGAAGACGCAAAACAAAAACGCATCAAAACATTACAACAGTTTTGTTTAGGAGTTGTATAGCGTATGGATCAAGACCGCCGCGACATATATCGTGAGAGCATTGAATTTATGTGTGTTGAACAATATGGAAGTGTTGTTGAAAAACGCGGCTTTTTCTATGATAAAATCGTCAGCTACGCGCCCTATACCGCGCCGCGCCCACCAAGCTATAAAGAATATGACGCGGCACAGAGCATTGTTACATTACGCAGTAAAATTGATGATGGGTTATTTGCCGACAAGTCATTTTATACTATACATAGTGCGGATGACTTAAAAGCCATGTTCAAACGTGCAGAAAAGAATATCGCAATGCGTAAACCTGCTGAGCTGAAAGAAGCAGGCTCAATTCGTTTGGACTTCTTACGCGCGAGCATTCCGTTAACGACCACAGACCAACCGTTAAGCGGCCCCGAAAAAATGACCCAGCACATCTTTTTTGACCAAATCGTTGGGCATGGGGCATATACATATACCACGCAATATTATGCCGTCCCTTTTGCAAAAAGTTTTGTGATTCTAAAAAACAATGGCTGTTTCGGCAGTCGTAAAGTTCACATTACTGAAACACAAGATCAGCTGTTAACCTTATTCGATAAAGCCGAAGAAGAAATGGGGAAGAAGGCTGTTAAACTGTTAAGTCAGTTGAAGCTGTAACACAGCTTGCCCCGCCTTAATCATCCTTCTTTTTATTCGGTAAATAAGTGATATTGCCATCATTAAACGTTTCAGGCATGTAAATATCCTGCTTTTCGATGGTTACTAAGTCCGTCTCGCTTAAATCACTAAAGTTCTCCGCCAAACGTTCGGCCTGTTTCACAAGCATACGTTCAAACATATCACGCACGCCGCGGGCGTTAGATTTATGGAACTCACCTTGACGATCCGCACGTTTCAATACTTTCTCAAGTAATGTATCCGCATCTTCAGACAACACCATTTGATATTTCTTACAGAACGACTTATATACGGAATAAAGCTGTTCTGCATCCATTGGCTTAAAGTCTAGCTCATGCTTAAAGCGTGACTTAAGCCCTGGGTTAGACGCCAAGAAACGCCCCATTTCGTCCTTGTAGCCCGCAACAATCACAAGTGTATCTTCACGATTATCTTCCATGAACTTATTGATGGCATCAATCGCCTCATAACCGAAGTCACGGCCGCTGTCATCATTGCTTAATGTGTATGCTTCATCAAGGAAGAACACCCCGCCTTTCGCCGCATGCAGCGCCTTAGACGTCATATTTGCAGTCCAGCCAATATATTCGCCAACCAAGTCCTGACGTGCAACTTCAACAACGTGACCTGAACTTAAATAACCAATTTCCCAAAGGATATCGCCAACTAAACGCGCTACGGTTGTTTTACCCGTTCCTGGTGGGCCAGAGAAAACCATATGTGTGCTAACGGGAATTTTCGGTAACCCTTGCGTTTCACGCATTGCGTTTAATTGCACGAGATTAACAATTGAGCGCACTTCTTTTTTAATGTGACCAAGGCCAACTAAATCATCAAGCGGCGCAAATATTTTATCAAGCTCATCTTTATTAAGCGCCTGTAAGCGCACTTTAGGGGCACGGCGTTCAGCGCCTCCGAACTGCGGCGTACCTTCATGCACATGGCTAAAGAAATCTTCATCCGCATCATAGTTATAAACTTTGATATTCGGGTTATCGCCCTCAAACATCGACATCGGGTCAAAACCACCATTATCCTGCGGTTCATTGTCTTTTAACTCAACCTCAATATCCATATCATATTCAGACGCCGATTCATGTACAGTCTGAATTATTTTTCTAAAATCGGTTGCCGCAGATGACCCTTCAAACAGGCTATCGACGTCAAGGTTTTTCACCTCTTCCTTCATTGGCGCATACCATTCATATTCCGCCATGATGGTTTCGCAATATTTGCGCGCTTCTTCATTGCGCTCCGCCGCCTTCAAAATCAAACAGCGCCCTGTATAGCCGTTTATCAGCACCCCCCAGCCATTCACATACATACAGCCAAGGTGATACAGGATTTCATATTTCAAATCTGGCTCAACCAGTTTATCTTCACCAATTACTAGGCAACGTTCATAAGCGCGTTTGAACATTGAGAACGCAAGCTTACCATCTTTCTCAACGCCAGCTAAACGGCCATTCATATAAGCTTTAGCTTTAAAATTTAGGGCTTCTGGCACATTCGCCGCCACGGCTTGTTCAAGCTTCGCATGCCCGTCTTCTATTTGATCATGAGTAATATAATATTGCGCCAAGAAATACGCCGCATAATCATCATCCGCTTCATTCAGCGCAGCAATATATCGTTCAATATCATCTTTACGGGAATCCGTATCATAATCATAGGCAAACGCACCTGAATAAAGCTTTACCAAATTATATTGCGCCTTAACGCTGCCTTGCTTAGCCGCGCGGATCAAGCAGTGTTCTGCTTCCGCAGCGTCATGCGGCAGATAAGGTGCTTTATTCAAGATTAATTCCGCATAGCAATTGAGCGCACGTACATCTTCGGTATGATCAGCTAAACGGCGCACCTCACCGACAACACGTACTTTTTCAGAAATGTAATTTATGATTTTATGTTCGCGCAAATATTCCAAATCTGAAAGGCTTGATAAATGCGCATATAACGCCTTTAAACTTTCAAATGGCTTTTGTAGATCTGCGGTGATGCTCTTCATTAAAATACCCTGTGGCTTAGATGTGAACGTGCTATGCACACTATTATATAAATTTAAAATATATTATAGCATCACATAGCAACGCAGATGCAATATAAATTCATAAGTTCATGATTTATATGGCGTTCTGCGTTTTGAATTTCAATGGAATCAATCGAACTTATTATTCTTCGGGAAGCCATTTGGCGGCAAGCGGCCTGCGGTCGCGCGTTTACCAACCCATGCCATTGGATCATCCAGCGATGTTTCACCGCTGCCGTAACGATATTTCAGCTTCTCTTCTGCATTAAAGGTCTTAATGTCACTTAAGCCGCCATCTTTGTAACGCTGAATAATAACGCCTTTACCCTTACCCATTTCAGGCAATTCTTCCAATGTGAAGATCAACATTTTACGGTTTTCACCGATGACAGCGACACTGTCATGCCCCTCACCAATTTCACTGCAAATCTTTGCCTTAACAGGCGCCTTACAGTTCAACACCACTTTACCGCCACGTGTCGATGCAACAAGGTCACTTGCATTCACAACAAAGCCGCGTCCATCGCTAGACGCCAAAATATATTTCGCATCCGCCTTATAGACGATCAAATCCACAACATCGACATCATTCGGCATATCGAGCATTAAGCGCAGCGGATCGCCAAAACCACGCCCTGACGGAAGCTTATCGCCGCCAAGCGTATAGAAACGCCCATTCGTTGCGTAGACCAAAATTTTATCCGTGGTTTGCGCCTCTAATGTTAAGTGCAGCTTATCGCCATCTTTGAACTTCAAGTCGTTCTCAACAACGTTATGCCCCTTCATCGCGCGTATCCACCCCTTCTTGGAGTAGACAATCGTGATTGGCTCTTTTTCAATCATCGCTTGGTCAAGGTCTTCAAGCGCGACAGGCGCAGGCGCGCTGCCAATATCCGTATAACGGCGGCCTAGCGCTGTGTTATAATCATAAGACTTTTTAAGGTCTTTAATCTCTTTGGTAATTTCTTTCCACTGTAAGCTTTCAGAGCCGATTAACTCTTGCAAGCTATCGCGCTCTTTACACAATTCATCATGCTCACCGCGGATTTCCATTTCCTCAAGCTTACGCAAGGAACGTAATTTCATGTTCAATACGGCTTCAGCTTGATTGTCCGTAAGGCCAAAGGCTTTCATCAGCTCTGGCTTCGGCTCATCACTTTCACGGATGATGCGAATAACTTCATCAATGTTCAAATAAACAATCAGGTAACCTTCCAAAATCTCGATACGGTTCAAGACTTTTTCAAGGCGGTTACGCGAACGACGTACCAATACTTCCTGACGGTGATCAAGGAAGCCTTGCAGCACTTCTTTCAAGTTCATCACGCGTGGACGTACGCCGTTTTCAAGCACATTCATGTTAAGCGATGCGCGGGATTCTAAATCCGAATGACGGAATAAAGCTTCCATCAACAATTCAGGCTCAACGTTACGGTTTTTCGGCACTAAAACCAAACGAATATCTTCGGCAGATTCATCACGAACGTCATCCAATAACGGTAATTTCTTTGACTGAATTAAATCCGCAATCTTCTCAATCAAGCGCGCTTTTTGTACTTGATACGGAATTTCTGTAACAACAATTTGGTACTGACCTTGTTTAAGCTCTTCTTTCTCCCAGCGCGCACGTACGCGGAACGACCCGCGGCCAGTTTCATAAGCCTGAACAATCGCCTCTTTATCTTCAACCAACGTACCACCCGTTGGGAAGTCAGGGCCTTTCACAAACTCACAAAGCTCCGCAACGCTCGCATCTTTTTTCAGCATCAACAGCATCGCATCACAAAGCTCTGCCACGTTATGCGGTGGGATGGATGTTGCCATACCCACGGCAATACCAGATGAACCATTGGCAAGTAAGTTCGGGAATGCAGCCGGAAGCACGACAGGTTCTTGCGTTTCACCGTCATACGTGTAACGGAAATCTACGGCATCTTCATCAATACCGTGTAGCATACGAATTGCGGTTTCCGTCAAACGCGCTTCGGTATAACGCATCGCAGCTGCGTTATCACCATCAATGTTACCGAAGTTACCTTGACCATCAACCAACGGATAACGGAGAGAGAAGTCTTGCGCCAAACGCACCATCGCATCATAAACAGATTGGTCACCATGTGGGTGATATTGACCAATAACATCACCGACAACACGCGCAGATTTCTTTGGTTGTAATTCAGGGCGCAAACGTAAACGATACATCGCATATAGAACGCGGCGGTGTACAGGCTTCATACCATCACGCACATCAGGAAGAGAACGCGAAACAATCGTCGATAGCGCGTATGATAAATACCGCTCCGAAAGCACTTTGCTCATCGGTTCATCTACGATTGAAAGCTCATCAGGTTCAACGCTACTATTCATGTCTTACTCTTTTCTCTTCACTGGCGTTCTCGCCAGAATCTTCTTTATCTTGTGGTAATCCTATATATCTTGCAAAACGCGCGGCAAAACGCAAGCGCGCAGGCGGAATTCCGCGTGAATGCTGTGCAAAAACCCAGTTTTCAAAGAAATATCCGGTCATTTCGATGCCTGTATAGACATCTTCGTCTGATCCAAGCAGGTTGTGGCTTTGGCTATGCCGTTTCAAAAATTCAGGTAATGGCAGTAATTTTTCCTTAAAGGGCTCCCCTTTCTCAAGGCTCACTGCGCAGCCTGATTTCGGGCTCATATAGGCGATATCCGCAGCCTCACCGCCGCCAGCGCAGCGGCTTAAATCAAGCCCAAAGCCAAGTTCTTTAAGCAAGGCCATTTCCCACACCACATAAGATACCCCCCAATGTTCCCCCTGAAAGGAGTCAAGCAGCGCTAAAAATCCATGATACAGCCCACCATGCCCTTCACGATCGGGCAAAGCTTGGTCACACAGCGCACAGGCCGACTGCAATGCCGCTAATTTCAGCGGCTCATCAAGGAGCGTCGCCGCACTCATCCCACCTACAGGCTCAACCGTAAATCGCCCAAGCTGATCCGCCGTGCGCGCCTGCCATTCCAATTCAACATGCGTCCCAGGTTCAATTAATGCCCGCGTCTTTTTGGAGCTCGCGCCATGTACATAGCCCTTCTGCCGTCCGTAATGTTCTGTAATGCACGACAACACCGCCCCGCCCTCACCATGCGGATGCGCTGATAAAATTATGCCTTGATCTTTCCAGTTCTCCATGACCAAAATTATGTTGTGATATTGACCTTGCGTCAAATGGATAAGCCATAAACACACAGATTAGATAACATTTTTATTAATACCATCAAGCTATGCAAAATAACACATACATAAAACTGCTTCTGATATTCCTTATAGGATTCATACTGACGACATCTGTACGCAACGCACATGCCGCGCAAGACACACTGCCTTTAAATACTGAAGGGTGGTATGACAGCGTTTGGGTTTCACCAGATGGTAAGATGATGCTGTTCATGTATGCGCGCTACAACTTTTTCCCTGCAATAATAGAAGGCAAAGAACCAAAGCTTTATGAAACGAATGCCGCGCCCCTTAACGGGCACCACAGCAATGATATAAACCCATGGGACGATAGTGATTTATATTTAATGATTAAACAAGATAATGGCCAGTGGTCAGGGCCGCATGACCTTCCGACAAATGATGCGCGTGCAGATTGCTGCGCCATGATTGCCGGCGATGAGATGTTTTTTCAAAAAGGCACAGATATATATGTTTCAAAATTTGAAAATGGCACATGGCAAAACGCGACAAAGCTAAGCATAAACAGCCATAAAGTTGATACCAACCCCCATTATGATGCCTTCAGCAAAACCCTCTATTGGGCGTCCGATAGAGGCGGTAATTACAACATCTGGCAGGCAAAAAGACTAGACCATAATGGTTGGAGCGCCCCCGAACCTATTAAAGGCGATGTAAACACTACAGCAAAAGAAGATCAACCATTCATACATAATGGAAAGCTTTACTTCTCGCGCGATGGCTATTCAGGCAATGCCTTTGCCACACTTAATAAAAAAGGTGAATGGGCAAAGGTAAAAAGACAGTCTTTTGGGTCTGCTTTTTATGAATCTGAAGTATCATATAGCGCCGATGGACAACAAGCATGGTTTGTTGCAGGTGATTTAAAAACACAAAAACTGTTCTTCATGACAACAACACAAAACCCGACAACAGGTGAATGGTCTAAGCCGATTAAGATATTAGATTAATCAGCGCCGAGCATTTCCCTTAGGCCAATAATAGGTTATGCTATTGCACTGATATATAACTAGCGCAGCAGCATAAATGACCACCGTATCCACCGCCGAACTCCACGACCTAACGCACACCATTCTTGGTAAGGCAGGCTTTAGCGCGCCGCATATTGATGCGATTTATAACCATTTGCTCTATAACGAATTTGCAGGGCGTGCGTCACATGGCTTTGTCCGCATTAAATGGACATTGGATTATATTAAAAGCGGCGCACTCTACGCCCCTGATGCATCCCCGGTGCGTGATGTTGATATGCCTGCGTTTAAGCATATTGATGGGCAGGGAAATATTGGCATACTCGCCGCGTTAGAGGCCACCCAAGCCGCTATTGAAGGTGCGAAGACCGCTGGCAGCTGCACAGTCGGTGCATCTAATTATGGCGGCACGACGGGCAATATGGGGTATTACGCGCGGCAAATTACGGATGCAGGGCTCGTCTGCATTATGAGCTGCACATCACTTTGCCTTGTCTCCCCCGCGCCGCATTGCAAACCTGTGAACGGCACAAATCCCCTCTGTATTGGCATCCCCACAGGCGAAAGCAGCCTACCGATTATTTATGACAGCGCCGTGACACCTATATCATGGGGCGACACCGTACTTGCTGCCCTTAACGGCACTGAGCTGCCCGAAGGTGTCGCCTTAGACGCAAACGGTCACCCAACACAAAACGCCAAAGCGGTTGTACCCAAAGGCTCACTGCTTCCAATTGCAGGGCATAAAGGTTTTGGCCTTGGCATTGCGCTTGAAATCCTCGCAGGGCCTTTAGTCGGCGGCAAGGCCGGTAAAAGCGTCAAAGGCAGCGACGGTTTATTTATTCAAGCCTTCGACCCCGCCTGTTTTGGTGACAAAGATGCGTTTTATGCCCGCACCCGCCAATATATCGACGAGATTAAAAACAGCCCCCTAGATGACACGCAAATCCGCCTGCCGGGGGAACATAGCCTAAACCAACAAAACACCAATAAAAACAATACAAAAATAGAGCTTTCTGAAGCCGTATATCAAAAAATGAAGGAGCTAGCCGCATGATTACCAATAAACCTTTTTACCTTCTCCGCCACGGCCTGTCAGAGGCCAATAAAGCGAACATTACCGCAGGCGGCATGATTGACAGCCCCCTCACCCCTGAAGGTGAATTACAAGCTTTAGAAGTCGCAGAGATACTCCGCATCGCTCAACCTAATATCTCACGTATCTTCCATAGCCCTATGAAAAGAGCGCATAAAACGGCAATGCTTGCCAATAAATATTTAAATTTGGAAATGGAGCGTATCGAAACATTGCATGAGATAATCCTCGGTGATTGGGAAGGCGAACCATGGGAAAAGATTGAGCCCTTCTTCGATCAACGCCTTGCCCCGCCAAATGGTGAAAATGAAGAACAGCATGTCACACGTGTACGCACAACAATTGACAGCATCTTGGCACAAGATTTAAACGCTCCGCCATTAATCGTCGCGCATGGCGGTACATTTCACGGCCTTGGCCTAACCTATGGCTATGCCATGCAGCGCATTAATAACTGCCACTTACATTTATTTGAGCCATGGCCTGAAAATGAAAATATGCCGTGGAAATTAACAACATTTGACCTAGAAGATGGCGAGGTGATTCAGTCCCCCGCGCCAAGTTGTCCAACCAATCGGGATATTCAAGAAAACCTTATCGCTTAAGTGATCTGTTCAAGCCTATGGCTTCACCCTACCATAAACAGGCTTCGCCTTTAGACTATTTTAATAATACTTATATAGTATCTGTGTTAACTATTAAGAGGTTTTAGTTATGGGCATAGCAAGTTGGATAGTCGGCAATCATATAGATGACATCTTTGAAGAAATAGAAGATCATGTTAAAGAACAGGGTATAGAAATTGACTTTGATGGCGCAGGTGACCTTGCCAAATTTGCCATAGACCTAAAAGATACAATGGATGATAAAGGCCAAGAAATTCAGGCTAGATTTGGCACATCCTTAAAGGGCACCTTTGAAAAAGCCGTAGGATATTCATTTAAAGCCATAGAACTGGACGGCATGCGTCGGAAAATGGAAGAAGCACGTGAAAATGGTAATAATGACCTCGCCGATGAGCTGGAGGATCTGGAGGAAGACATTCTGGATGATTACAAAAACCTTGATGAAAACGTAGATATTGAACCAATTAAGATGCAGCGTAATTACGATTCAGAAGGAAACCTTGTCAATGTCAGTGTTGAAGTAGATATAGAAAACACAAATAATGGTGAGTCTGTCGAAATGGAGACCGAAATTAACATAGATAATGGACAAATATCTAAAGTTAATGTCGGTTTTGATATATAAGCTCAATAAAAAGCTCCATTAAACGTTTAATAATGGAGCTTAATTTGCGAATATATTACACAGTATAAATTTTACCAATAGCGAACGCGGCCTGTATCAATATGTACAAAGTCACTGCCCGCATAATAGCCAACGCCGCCTGCCTGTAAGGACTTCGCTATATCACGAAGGCGCGCTGTTGATATGCCAGGTAGACGTAAATCTATCGCCTGCCCCTTCATGTGGTAAGACTTTTTAGCTACGCCAGATGAACGACCGCGCAGCATCGCATTGGTCTTTGGTGAGCGATAGCCAGAGATAATTTCAAATGATTTACCTTCTGCGCCCGCTAATTTGCGCATTGTATAAATAATATCCATCAATTGCGGATCCATTTGGTGTACATCACCTGTACGGAAGTCACGCAAAACATTATTCACTTTACTTAGCGCGCCTAACAAATATTGGTCGCCTGCACGATATGCACCAGAAAAGCTTTCACCTGTATGGATGTTTTTAAAGGTTACTTCGCATAAACCGCCTTCACCATGCGGCACAGCTAAAGCAGTTTTGGGTAGTATCAAGCTCGTAGATGCAACAGTTGCTGCTACGAGGGATGTTTTCAGAAAGCGACGACGCGTATTATCATTCATAGGCGCGGCCTCGGAAACGATCGATTCATTGGCAATTTTTGTCTGCACTGTAATCTCCTGTTTTTGTGAGGTTGGCTTTGTACCAAGTCTTATGTCATTTGTAAAGTTTATTCCGATTCGCCTTTCTAAAACAGATGTGTATGAATATTAATAAACAATTAATACACAAATAAAATGCGGCTATATCACCTATAGCCGCATATATTAGAATATCATAATGTTTATTGTGGGTGCAAATTTAGGCTGATTGCAAGCTGACCACTTTGTTTTTACGCTTATAACGTAACGCCGCTTGCGCCGCTGCCAAACGTGCAATTGGCACGCGGTATGGTGAACATGATACGTAATCAAGCTGCAAGCGCTCACAAAAGTCAATTGATGCAGGGTCACCGCCATGCTCACCGCAAATGCCTAGCTTAATGCCTTTACGCGCTTTACGGCCTTTTTCGGCGGCAATTTCCATCAATGCGCCCACCCCGCTTTGGTCTAGGCTAACAAATGGATCTTGTGGCAATACGCCATCTTCGACATATTTCGGCAGGAACATGCCTGAATCGTCACGGCTTAGCCCCATTGTGGTTTGCGTCAGGTCATTTGTGCCAAAGCTGAAAAACTCAGCATGCGCGGCAATTTCGTCCGCCGTGACTGCAGCGCGTGGTAATTCAATCATCGTGCCGACCATATAATCAACGCGCTTGCCTTGTTCTTCAAAGACTTTTTCAGCCGTATCATCAATAACAGCTTTCAGCTTCTCAAGTTCTTTATCTATCATAACAAGCGGCACCATAATTTCAGGATAGATATTACCGCCCGCAGCCAAAGCCCCTTCAAATATTGCACGCGCCTGCATTTCATATATTTCAGGATAAGAAATGCCAAGGCGGCAACCACGGTGACCAAGCATTGGGTTAGCTTCTTTCAGCAAGGTCAGACGAATTTCAACAACATCTGGCGATAAGCCCGCAGCTTTGGCAAAAGCCGCAATATCTCCGCTGCCATGTGGTAAAAACTCATGTAGTGGCGGGTCAAGCAAGCGTACCGTTACAGGCATACCCTGCATCAATGCAAACATTTTTGAGAAGTCTGCACGCTGCGCCGGTAAAAGTTTATCAAGCGCTTTACGGCGTTCATCTTCATTCGCTGCAAAAATCATTTCACGCACATTTTGAATACGCTCGGCATCAAAGAACATATGCTCTGTGCGTGCCAGACCAATGCCCGACGCACCAAACTCTAGCGCCGCCTTAATATCTGTAACGGTTTCCGCATTTGTACGCACGCCAAGGCGGCGGACTTTATCAGCCCATTCCATCAAAGTATCAAAGTCCCCTGACAAATCAGGCTCAACCATATCAACTCTGCCTTTATAGACATGACCGCTTGAGCCATCAACGGTGATATAATCACCCTCTTTCAAAATCTCATTGCCAGCTTTTAGCGTTTTTTCCGCATAATCAACGAACAGATCCGCTGCGCCAGCAACGCAGGCACGCCCCATGCCACGTGCAACCACAGCCGCATGTGATGTCATACCGCCGCGCGTTGTCAAAATCGCTTTTGCCGCATGCATGCCGTGAATATCTTCTGGGCTTGTTTCAATGCGAACAAGAATTACGCTTTTCCCTTCTTCAGCCCAGCGCTCCGTATCATCAGCGTTAAAACAAATGCGTCCATAAGCCGCACCCGGGGATGCAGGAAGGCCTTTACCGATGGATGTTTTTGCTGCTTTCGGGTCAATCATCGGGTGCAATAGCTGATCAAGCACGCCAGGATCAACACGCATCACAGCCTCATCTTTGCTAATCAGTCCTTCTTCCACCATATCAATAGCGATTTTCAGCGCCGCTGCGGCTGTACGTTTACCAGAGCGTGTTTGCAGCATATAAAGCGTGCCTTTTTGCACGGTAAATTCAATATCCTGCATTTCACGGTAATGCGCCTCTAGCTTTTCACGAACATCGCAAAGCTCTTTAAACGCTTTGGGCATGGCTTCTTCCATAGATGGCAATGTATTACCTTCTTTTTCACGTAGGCGGATGGTCAATTGCTGCGGCGTACGAATGCCGGCAACAACGTCTTCGCCCTGCGCATTAATCAAAAATTCGCCATAGAAGAATTTCTCACCATTGGATGGGTCACGCGTAAAGCAAACACCTGTCGCGCAATCCTCGCCCATATTACCAAACACCATGGTTTGCACGTTAACAGCCGTGCCCCAGTCATCCGGAATATCATTAATGCGGCGGTAACGACGTGCACGTAATAAATCCCATGATTCAAATACAGCGCTTATTGCACCCCATAGCTGCTCATGCGGGTCCATCGGGAAAGCACGGCCAATTTCATTTTCGACAAGCTCTTTATAAGAAGCAACAATACTTTTCCAGCCCTCCGCTGTAACATCGACATCCTCGGATATATTCTTAATCGCCTTATGTGCATCAATAATGGTTTCAAATTTGTGGTGATCCACACCAAGAACAACATCACCATACATTTGAATGAAGCGGCGGTAACTATCCCATGCAAAACGCGTATCACCTGATTGTTCTTCAAGCCCTTTAACCGTGTCATCATTCAAACCAAGGTTCAAAACCGTATCCATCATACCTGGCATGGACACGCGCGCCCCCGAACGGACAGAAACTAATAGCGGGTTCTTAGCATCACCAAATGTCGCGCCGACTTCTTTTTCCAAACGCTTGAGCGATGTTTCAACCTGCGTTTTTAAGCTTTCAGGGTAGCTATGTTCATGCCCGTAATAATGGGTGCAGACTTCTGTCGTAATTGTAAATCCAGGTGGTACTGGCAAATCAAGCGATGCCATTTCAGCCAAGTTGGCGCCTTTACCACCAAGTAGGTTGCGCATTTCCGCGCTGCCATCGGTTTTACCCGCACCAAAATCATAAACCCATTTATCTTTCGCTGTATTCGCCATGACCGCTTCTCCTGCGCCAAGATTACAAAAATTAACTCTACCGAGAAGCCTAACATTGATTCTACATATTATGACATGCGCACCGCCAAGAAAGCCGCCAGTTATGCACATCACCATATGCTACAAAACGTAACAAAAAGGCCGCATATCATTGCGGCCTTTTACAAGAAACGGTGTTACTTTGAATTAGCGTAGTGCTATTTTCATGTCTTCATCAATTACATCACGCGCAGGCACATAATAATCCCCTTGCTTATCTAACGCAGCAATCAATTTACGGTCTTCTTTGTATAAATCAGGGCCGTAAACAATCTCACCACGTGCATTTAGCCAGTTTGTCTGATACAAAATGTAAATCGGCATCTTATGTTCAACCATTAAGTCTTTAGGCTTTAGACTGTCATAGATTTCCTGCATACGCGGTGTGCCCCATTCAATATCATTACCCTTCAAGATAAATTCAGCGACCTTTTCAGGGTATTTCAAACGAATACAGCCAGAGCTTTCTGAACGATAATCTTGGTCGAACAATTCAGGGTGGTTCGTGTCATGCAAATAAATCACATGTTGGTTCGGCATCAATACGCGGATACGTCCCAACGCATTATGGTCACCCGGTTGTTGTACAAGGCGGTATTTGTTAAATTCACGCCACCCCATATTTTTCCAGTCAATTGCTGTAGGGTCGTGATAAATAGCCTCATGGCCATAACCTTCGATAACATCAATTTTCTTTTCGAGAAGAACACTTGGATCTTCTTTCATTTTTGGCCAGTAATCTTGTGTACGAATACGGTGCGGCACTGTCCAACGCGGATTAATACGCACACCTGTAATTTCAGCAACGAAGCTTTTCGTTGGGCGATATGTACGGCCAACAATAACCGGCATATTTAATGTCGCTTGCCCATCTTCAAAGCCCCACAGAGACATTGACGGGATATTAACTTCGATATATTTCTTCGGACGGTCTGGCTCAATCCAACGCATACGTTCCATATTCGCCAAAAGTTGGTCCGCACGCTCACGCGCAGTGCGGTTCAAATATTTCACGGTTTGCGGGCCTAGAACGCCATCTGTCTTTAAGCCGTTATCTTTTTGGAAGGCTGAAATTTTCTCAACCAATGCATCATCATAAACGTAATTATCCATGCCATCTAACTTTGGCATCCCCATACGTGCACGGAATTGCGCCACGGTTTTATGTGATTGCCCCGGTTGAATAATACCCGCATAAGTCACTTCGACTTGCGGCTGATGAAATTCGTCAGATGTGACCATCTGCACATATTCTTTTTTCAGGCGCTTATACAGCCCATTTTGCGGCTCTAATGAGTGAATATAGCTGCGTAAATCAGCCTGTTCTGCCGCTTTGTGTAGCACTACAGACGGCGCGATAGGCTTACGCCAATATTCTTCATGCTGCTTAATTGCCTTTGGGTCGACACGCATGCTCGTCATATCATGGGCATAAAGCGCCAAACCGTAAGATAATAAAAACTCACTGCGCGCCAACACACTTTTTCGGCGTGAATAATTCGCGCCTAAAATGTCTTTATCTAAATATTTTTGCGGGTTAAGGCCATGCTGCCAAGCGCGTTCCAGCTCTGATATAACAACATTGGCTTTATCAATTAGCCCTTGCCCTTCATCAACCCATAGCGGCGCAAAGTCACGCTGTTGATAAAAAGAAATCACACCATCGTATACAGCTGGGTTAAACTTCATCGACTTAATCTTCTCATCAATCGATGATGTCATATAACGCTGCATATAAGATGCTTCGGCCTGAACTGGTTTGTAACCAACCGCCGCAACCAACGCCACAGCGCAGAACAGCGCGGTTGATTTTCTAAAACTTTGAACGTTTTTGTCTAATATAAAATGCGAAATACCCATGACAAGAATCCTAGCGAAAAATAATCTTACACTACGATTCTTTCATAGACCCGTTAACAAAAGCTTACTTCTGTTCACCTTAAGTGAAATAAAGTCTGCATAAGTATATACGCATATAAAAAAGCCTAATTTTTAAGAAGAAAAACGAATCAATATTATTGACATAATTTACAAGGCAATATAACACTTACATATATAAAAATAATGGGGGACGTTTTGCGAGTCATTTCATATTGCCATCAGGGCGTAGATAAAGATCAAACATCTAATACAGAACGCTTAGAAAACTTAAATACGCTAGTAGATACACTTACAGAAAAGCGTATCAAAGATGTCGATGCTATTGTACTGCCTGGTGGCTACTTATACCTCGATAATCTTGATATTGATAAAAAATCATTAAATAAGAGCGCTATCGTTAAAGACTTGCACAGCATCTTAAGCCCCCTACATAAGACATCCCCTAATACAAACTTAATTATTGGGATAGACACAAAACCAGAAGAAAAGCACCAACGCATAATTGGCGGACAGCAAATTGCCTTAGCGCTAGATTTTAATAATGTCACTGGCGTTGGAAGAAAAATTTGCCCCGTACAAGAAGACTTCGATGGGCTGCAATATCCAGTTATGCTTGTCCATGAAAAAGATTTTTATGATGACCGCCGCTATGCCAAACTTAGCCCTAATAAGCTCGCCTTACTCTGCGCATGCTATGATATGTTTGGCTTTGTCGATGCAAAACGCGCAAACATACAACGCATGCGTAATATAATTTTACTTGAAGACATTAACGGAAACCTTCATGAAGGCCGAGACGCTTTTGTATATTTCAAAGAAGTAATTCAACCTCGATTTGATAAGCTATTCAAAGAAAATGAACAAAATATTGTACTCGCAACAGCAAATATTCACCGTTTCGAGCGCACTCCAAAGGAATCATTCTGGCATCGTCATGGAATTGCCAGCGCAAGCGCAGCATTTAATGGCTGTATGAGCATCGCAGCCGCTCATTTTGAACAGCTCCCTAAAGATAGCGACAAAGGGACACTCTGTGCTGCTAATGTTGCCACATCTCATCTAGAACAAGCTGGCCACAGAAAACTACACAGTCACAAACCTGATCACGCATTTTATATTAAATCACAAAAAGGCGCTGAAACAGCGGGACTTGCCAGAGTTTTTAAAGTTTAAAAACGCTTTACCTTACAAATCAACAAAGACATGCGTTTCGCCTTCAGCGCCCGGATGCGTCACCGCGCCCTTTTCTGCTGAACCGACGAGCTGCGCATATTTATAAAGCGCACCTGATTGATAGTTATGCTTACGTGGCGCCCATGACTTACGGCGTGCGGCCAGTTCATCATCACTCACCAAAACATCCAATGTGCCTTTATTGGCATCAATGCGGATCATATCCCCATCTTTTAACAGGCCAATTGGCCCGCCAACGGCTGCTTCGGGGCTAACATGCCCAATACAGAAACCGCGCGTGCCGCCTGAAAAACGCCCATCAGTTATTAACGCGACTTTGCCGCCCATATCTTGACCGTAAAGCGCCGCGGTGGTTGACAGCATCTCTCGCATACCTGGCCCGCCTTTCGGCCCTTCGTTACGAATAACCAAGACATCGCCTTCTTTATATTGGCGCGCTTGTACGGCATTAAAGCAGTCTTCTTCACATTCAAATACGCGCGCAGGCCCTTCAAAGGTCATTTCTTTTAGGCCCGCAACTTTCACAATCGCACCTTCACTTGCCAGATTACCTTTCAAGCCGACCACGCCGCCTGTTGGCAAAATCGGGTTTGATAAACGGCGCACAACATCCTGATTTTCAGGGAACTTAATATCCGCCAAATTCTCGGCAATGGTTTTGCCTGTTACGGTCATACAATCACCATGTATATAACCGCCATCGAGCAGTTCTTTCAGAACAACACTAACGCCGCCAACATCATACAGGTCTTTAGCCACATAGCGTCCGCCAGGTTTAAGGTCGGTGATATATGGTGTCTTCTTGAATATCTCCGCCACATCATGCAAGTCAAAATCAATACCGCATTCATGCGCCATCGCGGGCAGATGCAGCGCTGCATTAGTTGACCCGCCTGTTGCAGACACAATCGTCGCAGCGTTTTCAAGCGCTTTACGCGTTACAATATCACGTGGGCGAATATTCTTTTCAATCAAATTCATTACGGCCGCGCCCGATGCTGCGGCATATTCATCACGTGATTCAAATGGCGCAGGCGCACCTGCTGAATTAGGTAACGCAAGACCAATCGCTTCAGACACGCAGGCCATCGTATTCGCCGTAAACTGGCCACCACATGCCCCCGCTGATGGACAAGCCACGCATTCCATTTCCTTCAAATCACCATCAGAGAATTTGCCTGTCGCATGTTTGCCAACGCCTTCAAAAACATCAATAATCGTTACATCTTCACCGCGGAACTTACCGGGCAGAATAGACCCACCATACATAAAGACTGACGGCACGTTTAGGCGAAGCATCACCATCATCATCGCCGGTAATGATTTATCACAGCCCGCCAAACCGACAAGTGCATCATAACAATGCCCGCGCATCGTCAGCTCAACACTATCCGCAATAACCTCACGCGACACCAGCGATGAACGCATACCTTCATGCCCCATCGCAATACCATCCGTCACCGTAATCGTCGTAAATTCACGTGGCGTCCCAAAATGTTCGGACACCCCACGCTTCACAGATTGCGCCTGACGCTGAAGCGCAATATTACACGGCGCAGCCTCGTTCCAACATGTCGCCACGCCAACTAATGGCTGATGAATTTCTTCTTCGCTCAAACCCATCGCATAATAATATGCCCGATGCGGCGCTGACTTCGCGCCTTCGGTTACATAACGACTGACGAGTTTGGATTTATCCCATTTACCGTTGGAATCTTTCATGAGTAACCCCTCTAATAAATTTACAGATTAGCGTTTAAAGCGTCCGCGCTTTTTCAATGGCTTTACGGAAGATAATTGGACGTGCAAGTGGTGGCAGAACGACTTCACCCACGCCCATGCCGCGTACGACGACGCGGCCATAATCAAATATGCGCCCCCAGAACCCTTGCAGGACGTTCACGCCTTCGATACGGTCAATACTGATTTCGCCGACATAACGCGCAACAAGGCCGCGCTTGTATATTAAGCGTGATGTTGTGACCGCAATTTCCGTTGTGACTTTATCAACCATTTGCTTAGCAAATTTCATCAAGCCCATTACGAAGGAAAGAAGTGCACCAAGCTTAATTAACGGGTGTAAAGCGCGTATATAGTCAATCCAGCTTGCCGAAGCATCCGGCGCATATTGAAGTGCTGGCACACCAAAATCAATATACAGATACACAGGTACAACCAACATCAGCACACAGAACACAACGCCCCAGAAAATACTAAACGCGGCATAGACATTATACATCCAGTGATAGCGGCCTATATGGACGATTTCTTCATCTGGTGCGAGGGATTGTAATACATATTGCATTGTTTATTCATCTCCTAAACAAATACCAAGAGCTCGTGCAGTATGCACTAGTGTGCCATCTAGGTCTACGTCTTGATATGCTGCTATCGCTTCCGCAATTGGCACATCAACAACCTTACGATCTTGCCATGCTACCATACGGTCAAACTTACCTTCCGCGACCAAGTCAACAGCCTTAACACCTAACGCCGATGCAAGCATACGGTCATTATATGTTGGCGCAGAACCACGCTGCACATGGCCTAAAATTGTTACGCGTGTCTCAAAACCCGTCGCGACAGCAAGCTCATCACCAATAACGTAACCAATACCGCCATAGCGTTTTTCACCATCGGCATATTTCATTTTAGCGCTGCCGCCATCTTGCTTTTTAACCGCTTCCGACACAACAACCAACGCAAAGTTACGGCCTTTAGCCTTCACTTGTTTTAATTTTTTAGCAACAGCATCCACTGAATACGGGATTTCTGGAAGCAAAATCACGTCCGCGCCACCTGCAATGCCACTCGCCAAAGCAATATGCCCTGCATCACGCCCCATAACTTCCAAAATCATAACGCGGTCATGTGATGCCGCAGTTGGCTGCAATCTATCAAGCGCTTCGGTCGCAACGGTGACGGCGGTATCAAACCCGACCGATGTTTCCGTCTTTCCAATATCATTATCAATTGTCTTTGGGATACCGACTAGTTTAAAGTCACCCTTTTCCGCCAATTTTTGTAGAATAGCGAAGCTGCCATCACCGCCAATACCAATAATAGCCTCTAGCCCCAGCTTTTTCGCGCCAGCGATAATTTCATCGCTGCGGTCTTTAAACGTGCCATCAGGCATTGGGTATGAAAATGGGTTGCCTTTATTGGTAGTCCCCAACACTGTGCCGCCACGGCGCAGCATATTGCCATCAAAGTCTTTAAGTTCCAGCTTACGGTATTCAGGCTCTTCTTTCATAAGCCCTGCTGTACCGTTAATGATTCCCAAAACTTCCCAATCCAACAAATCTGCACGGTGAACTACCGCACGAATAACCGCGTTCAAACCAGCACAATCACCACCGCTTGTTAAAATTCCTATGCGCTTCTTGCTCATATCCCTAAAATCGCCCTCTAAAAAAGTACTATTTATAACAACCTACTATCCTAATGATTTTTTTGCCTTTGCCTAGCCAATATTTAACGTCATTAACAAGCAACATATAATATTTGACATAATTTAGATTGGTGTGTATATTAGAAACTTAGCAAAAACACCACAAACTAGAGAACGACTAAAATGAATAAGTTGATCAATACAAAAGCCCTTGGCGATATGTTTGAACAAATTTCATCACAACATTTTGGAATAGATGAACGTCTTTTATTTGAAATGCAGGCAATGGCCTTGCAATCACAGCTTTATGCAACTGCGGGAACACCCAAGGTGAACCAAATTTGCGAATCTTTAAAGCAAAGAAATGGTGATAACACAATCGGCATATTCAAAGACGCAGCCGGCGAAACATATATTAGCACGCAAACAGCTGCGACATTAGGAGAATACCTGATTAACAATATAGCCGGCGTGTCACAACAGGCCATCGTAAACAGCCTGACGACAGCGCTTCAACACGCGCCTGATTTTAGCCACATGAAAGCGAATCTAACGCCCGTAACCCCATAATATAATAACAATGGTAATAGTAAGGTAAAAAAATGTCAGAAAATAAAATCGTTAACGCAACGCAAATTGGTACCGCTTTCAGCAAAGGCCTACAAAATACAGAAGGGTTCGGTGCACAGACATCCGTTAATTTAGACGCAAATGCCCTTTCAGATGCGCTCAATACCATGGGACTAAGCACTGGCAAGCAAGACGGCGGTGATTATGCACAGAAGGGCATTAATGACTTGGCATCAAGTTTTGCTAGCGTCAATAATGATGGCTCAATAGGTATATACCAAACAGATGAGAACACTGATTACTATGTTTCAGGCAGTACGCTTAACGCGCTCGCGCAAATTATGATTGATCAAACAGCATCGGGAACAACGCACGGTAAGGCTATCCTAACGGCCTTAAGCAACGCATATGAAGGCGCGGAAGATCATAGCAAAAAAGCTGGTTTACGCCCTATTACATTATCTTGATGACGTCCATGCGCATTCAAAGCAAAAAACTATACCCAACAGGTTGTTTTTTTGATATGGTATTTATCTTGATTAAATAACAAATTGCGTAAAAGAAGTATGGATCCAGAAGAAGAAGAAATCCTCCGCGAAAAACTCGCACAGCTGAAACATGAACATAAAGACCTTGATGATATTATCGAGCGTCTTGCTAGTGCGCAGCCCGTGGACTTCTTGCAAATGACCCGCCTTAAAAAGCGCAAACTTGCGCTAAAAGACATTATCAATAAAATTGAAAGTGATCTGCTGCCAGATATTATTGCTTAACTCTTCTTAAGCTAAGCCATCATTCTCACTAGACACTTTTGGCGCCGCGTACATCATTTTACGTACAGGTTCAATGTAATGTTCATTAAAATCCTTAATTGAAACACGAAAATCCACGCTCATATATTCAAATATCTCACTATTCGGCGTGCGCGTGAATTTATAATGCGGATTGTCCCCTTCTGTATCCAAACCAACGCCTAAATCATTACGCCCACATAATGTATCAGACTTTATCTTATCATTATCCCCCTTAATAATGGAATGCGCGACAACGCCGCCAGCCCCCAACAGCACAATCTCATCCGTATCTTCATACCCTTCAGGGTTTTCTCTTAGGCTTTTACCTGTATGCGAATGGCAACAGGTGCGGTAAGCTTGCGGATGTTCAGGGTCAAGAACCGTCAAAGCAATACGCGTCAGTTTATCATGCGCCTGTTCCAACACAGTACGCGGCGGCTTACCAACAACAACATCGTTAAACTCTTTTTCCATTAGATATCCCTTATTTACTGATTAGAGCATACAGCACAATATTTACGGAATGATTAACGTGGTTAAATAACCATTTTTATTGCCCGCCCCTTTTCCCGCCCTATCTTTTTAAGTATGATCTGGGCAGACAATATTGAACGGAGAGAAAAATGACTATTCCCGCTGAAATTAACATGCACCAAGCTATGCGCACTGAAAGCGATTCTATTGGCGAAATCGATGTCCCTTCTGATCGTTACTGGGGTGCACAGACTGAACGCTCTTTGATGAATTTTGATATTGGTGAAGAAAAAATGCCTTTGCCGCTTATCCGTGCATTGGGCATCGTCAAAAAAGCTGCGGCATTAACAAACCTTTCTCTTGGCGTAATTGACGCAAAAATAGGCAACGCGATTATTGACGCGGCTGAAGAAGTTATTGACGAAACATTGGCTGATCACTTCCCACTTGCTGTATGGCAAACAGGTTCCGGCACACAGTCAAACATGAACACAAACGAAGTCATCGCCAACCGCGCCATTGAAATGCTGGGCGGTGAGCTTGGTAGTAAATCCCCCGTTCACCCGAACGACCACGTGAATATGGGGCAATCATCTAACGACACATTCCCAACCGCAATGCATATTGCCTGTATCGAAGAAGTGCACCACCAATTAATCCCTGCGCTTGAACATATGCATTCTGTATTTATTGATAAAAGCAACGCCTTTAAAGACATTGTCAAAATCGGCCGCACACATTTGCAGGACGCAACGCCGCTCACACTCGGTCAAGAATTTTCAGGCTATGCCAAGCAAATTGAAAACAGCATTGCCCGCGTAAAAGCCACCTACCCACATATGCTACAGCTTGCGCAAGGCGGTACAGCTGTGGGCACAGGCATTAACTCCAAAGCTGGCTTCGCTGAAAAATTTGCTGACAATGTTGCAAAAATTACGGGCATAGATTTTGTGACCGCCGAAAACAAGTTTGAAGCCCTCGCCGCGCATGATGCATTGGTTGAATTGTCAGGCGCATTAAACGTGCTTGCAGTATCTATGATGAAAATCGCCAACGACATCCGCCTATTAGGCTCTGGCCCACGTTGCGGCATTGGTGAATTGAACCTCCCTGCGAATGAGCCTGGCTCTTCCATCATGCCGGGTAAGGTCAACCCAACGCAGTGCGAAGCCATGACCATGGTCTGCGCACAAGTGATGGGCAACCACACAGCTGTAACAGTTGCTGGCTCAAACGGTCATTTTGAATTAAACGTCTTTAAGCCAGTCATGGTTTACAACGTGCTTCAATCCATCCGCTTGCTAAGCGATGCGTGCCGCAGCTTCACAGAACGCTGCGTTGTCGGCATTGAGCCGAATTACGAGCGTATTGATGAACTTCTACATGGCTCACTGATGCTAGTCACAGCGCTTAACCCGCATATCGGCTATGATAATGCCGCCAAAATCGCCAAGAAAGCGCATTTAGATGGCGTAACGCTTAAAGAGGCAGGCATTGCTCTCGACATGTTCACAGAAGAGCAGTTCAAAGAATGGATCAAGCCAGAAGAAATGGTTAAGCCGAAAGACTAATGGATATGGACATTCATATCCCGAATGAACAACCAGAAAAACGTTCTGTGACCATCGCTGGACACAGAACGTCCTTATCCCTAGAACCCACATTTTGGAAAGCCTTAAAACGCATCGCCGATGATGCCGACATGTCCCTTTCCGCCCTCATCACCGCCATAGACGACGCAAGACCAGAAACCACAAACTTATCAAGTGCGATTAGGTTGTATTTGTTTAACAATCCGTCATCCCGAGCGTAGCCGAGGGATCTTTGCCCTTTGCCACCATATGAGATCTCTCCGCCTTGGTCGAGATGACTATTTTATTGATTACTTAGCGCTCATATTTAAATCTTGTGTAGAACTAGATACAGGCTGTTCCGTCACGCAGCCTCTCAGCGCTGCAATCATATCACTAGATGGCAGCTTATCTGCTAACAGACCCAATTGTGCCGTCATAAACTTCACCAACAAAGTCATACGCGATGACGATGAAATTAAATCTTCAAGGACATTACATTTGAAACCGCGGCAAGATGCTGTTTTCACAGATTCAAACAAACATGCATGACTGTTCACCCCCGCGAAATAGAGCTCATCATAACCTTGATCGCGCAAATATTCCTGCAAGGTTTCATTGTCAAAAGCATTATTCATTTCTTTATAAAAGACAACATCGCCGTCTGCAGGCTTCGCGATATAGAAAGCCGCCGCCCCATCTTCGTCAACACTCTGCGCAGGACCATCACTATCTGTATGGTGATAGCCAACCCATATAATGGGGATATGCCCCCGCACCTTTTCAACAAACGCTTTAATACGCTCCGCCGTATCATGGTTCGTTTTCACATTGCCAAGGGTATTTTTAAAGAAATGCTCCAATCGGCCATCCGCTGCAGGATTGCAAAATGCATTTTGAATGTCGATAATAATTAACGCTGCGCCCATATTCCCCTCAATTCATAGGAATATTAATGCCACACGCGCCTTAAAATTTAGTTAAGCGCGCTAGATAAGCGGGCGTAAAAATGCAGACTTATTCAAATCAGCGACGCTATCGAATTGATGTGCTTCCCAGCCATGGGCGTTGGCAGTGTCGATGATTTCTTGCGTATCATCATAGAAGATCACCTTACGCGCAGGGTCACGGTTTAGGCGCTTATCAACCTCAACGAAATATTCTGGGCTTGGTTTTCTGTGCCCTATCGCAGCAGAATGGAAGATATCCTTAAAGTACGCACCAAAGCCAAGGTCTTTCATTAAATATGCTGCGCGGTCATGCGCTTGGTTGGTGGCGATATACAAACCCACCCCATCAATGGCAGAAAGTGTTTTCACTTTCGCCAACAGCTCCTGATTAATACGGGAATCATTCTTCAGCCAGTAATCAATAAAGTCCTGCGCGTCACCATTATAACCAATGCGCGGCAAAACGGCGCTTAACGTATCAAGCATATTGGCCTTACCGACTAAAACTTCCTTCACAAAAACGCCAGAAATATAATGATCATAGAAATCTTGGCGCTTTACGCCTAAATCACGCTCCATATGCTCATCCCAGCAATGGCGGAGTTCTGGCTTCGCGTGATAACCGTTAATCAAAACACCATCGACGTCAAATAGGACATACGTCATATCAGAGCTACAGCGTTAGCGTTTTACATGTTTTAGACGTTTCTATATCCGCCGGAATAAACAAAGGCGCTGTATAAGTCGCTTCTTTACGGCACAGCGTGCCTGTTTCTTCGTTAAAACTTTGCGTTACGGTTTTAAGCTGCGGCACAAAAGGCCAACCTGATAAATACGTCGTATCATCAGCGATAGTAACCTTCGGATCAATATCCTCAACGGTCCTCTCACTCCAGTCATTAATCCACCCAACAGTGCCTGTTAAAAAGCTCAAGAATACAAACGCAGCAGCCAGCCCCTTTGCATTGCCTGCGTATACATCAATAATATCATCTTCTTTTGCGCTCATGCCCAACACTCCCATTAAATTTTTAACAATACAGTCTTTATATACATAAAAACAAATATGTCAATAAGAGTGCGCATTAAAAAAGCCGCTCAAAAATGTGAGCAGCTTTCCTAATAATATCAATTCAATTTCACGCTGCTTGCGCTTGGTCTTTCAATTCAGCGCAGGCTTTTTGAATGCGGCTACATGCGTCTTTTAATACATCAACAGATGTTGCGTATGAAATGCGGAAGTGCGGCGACAGGCCAAATGCTTCGCCATGCACACATACAACGCCAACGGCATCAATAAGATAAGCAGAGAAATCTGCATCGCTTTCGATTTTCTTGCCGTCTGGCGTGTATTTACCGATTAGACCTTCACATGATGGATACACATAGAATGCACCTTCTGGTGTTGGGCAGTAAATACCATCAATATCATTCAGCATAGAGACAACAACGTCACGGCGCTCTTTAAAGGCCGCATTACGTTCTGCTAAGAATGACTGGTCGCCATTAAGGGCTGCTGTCGCGGCAATCTGTGTAATCGAACATGGGTTTGATGTGCTCTGCCCTTGAATTTTGGTCATTGCCTTAATCAAGTCAACAGGGCCGCCCGCGTAACCAAGGCGCCAACCGGTCATGGAATATGCCTTAGACACACCATTTACCGTTAATGTGCGGTCAAACAAATCAGGGGCAACTTGCGCCATTGTTGTAAATTCAAAATCATCATAAGTGATGTGTTCATACATATCATCGCTCATAATGTACACATGTGGGTGCTTACGCAGCACAACCGCCAAAGCTTCGAGGTCTTCACGTGTGTAAGCTGCGCCTGATGGGTTACCCGGTGAATTTAAAATCACCCATTTTGTTTTCGGCGTAATCGCAGCTTCTAATTTATCCGCTTTTACCTTGAACCCCTCTTCTGCTGTTGTATCAACAAATACAGGCTCACCGCCCGCAAGGATCGTCATATCAGGGTAAGACACCCAATATGGTGTTGGGATAATGACTTCATCACCAGGGTTAACGCTCGCGATTAAAGCGTTATATAACACCTGCTTGCCACCCGTGCCGGCAATAATTTGATCAACGGCATAATCTAATTCATTTTCACGCTTAAACTTCGCGCGGATTGCTTCGCGCAATTCATTCGTCCCTGGCACAGCTGTATAGCGCGTCTGGTTTTCCTGAATGGCTTTAATCGCTGCTTCTTTAATGAAGTCAGGCGTGTCAAAGTCAGGCTCACCTGCAGACAGACCGATAATGTCTTTACCTTGCGCCTTAAGCTCATTCGCTTTGGCAATAAGTGATAATGTTGGTGATGGTTTAATCTTACCGAGAAGATCAGATACTAGCGCCATTTTCATGCTCCCTAAATGTTCAAATATTTCCTGATTTTAGTTAGCAGCTTTACCCCGTAAGGACAAGTACCAATAAGGATGTTTTATACAAGAGGATTACAAAAACCTATTTTTCATAAAAATATTGACCCGCCCCGCGGAATTATGTTAACAACAGCCACATAATAGAGCGAGGCAACAAAAAATGACTTTAGACTTATTAAATAATTTTCTATCAAATCTGCCAGAAGGATTCACTGATAACAACACCCATGCAGACCTGATACAGCAGCTTGCTAGCCAAGCAGACGCTAAAGTCAACGAATATAAAGAAACGACAAGCGCGCAAGCTGTAACCGAAATGAATGCAGCGGCAGATAAACAGAAACTTCAACTGTAAAAAATAAGAGGCAATAATTTTCATAATAATGTTGACATAAGGGTTAAAATTATGTTAACAATCGTTCGACGAGTTTAAAACTAAATAAGGTGTGTAAAATGACTACGGCTGATATTAAAGCATTACTAGATGCAGTTAACCCCGAAGACAAAGGAAGCGTTAATACAATAAAGAGTTTTATTAATGCAAAAAAAGATGACGCAGAAAAAGAGCTAAAAAGCGTCACGAATGAAGCAATACAGGTCTTACAACAAGAATGTCACGAGCGCATTCTCGCGGCTATTGAAGAGCGTGACAGTGCTACTGAATTCTTGAAAGCGCAAGAAGCAGAAGAAGCAGCGGCTCTTAAAGCAGAGCGTGACCGCAACATTAATTTCTTTGCAACAGCAAAACAGCTGGTAGAAACATTAAAGCGCAGTGAACAAGGCCTACCTGTACAATTTGCAGATAGTTTTGAACCAAAGCTAGCCTCGCTTACAAAATATGGCTTTGACATCAAAGACGATGCGACCATCGCCCTTCTCTTCTCTCAAGAGGTTTGTGGCTCATCTGCATATAATATTAAATCATACAAAGATTTCCAAACTGAACTTGCAAAAGTTGAAGAACGCAACAAAGACTTTTCAGTTAAGCAAGCAAGCGAAAAAGCTGTTCCTGCGTTCCAAGCAATTGGTGAAGCACAAAAAACAATTACAACCGATATGCCTGTTGAAGTTAGCCTGACAGGTGAAAATGGCACAGAGCAGTTTGCAGATGTGTGGCAAGAAGAGTCATATAATGAAAGCTACTATGATGAACTTACATCTGCGCTTAGTGACTTCAAATCCCAAATGAATGCTGCGGCTGAAAAAGTTGGACGCCGCCCATCTAAAGTTTACTATGCCTTCTTTAAAGCAGCCGCAGACAACGGCATTGATACAGATTTAACATCAAAAACTAAGTTCGAAGCATATGAAGCTGACCTTATCGCAGAAGCTAAAGAACTTGATATTCAGTATATCACAGACCTTTATCAAGATATGAGCTCTCTATCATACGAATCTCCAAGCTATGATGCACGTATCCAAACAAATATTGTCAGCATCCAAGACCAAATCGCTGCTGTATCAGAGCGCTACGGCCTAAGCAAAGATGAAGTAATTACAGCAGCATTTGCTAAACAAAGCATCACAACTGAAGCCGATTTGAACAAGCGCCTGCTTGCAGACAGCTTCGACATTAATGTGCGTAGCATCGTAAACGGCATCCACACTTTAAAGGTTGCCGAAGGTGCATCTGTTGAGGACACACTTAAAACAGCGCAATCTGTTGATTTAAGCGAAAAGCGCCTTAAAGCAGCCGGTGTTTCTAATGACAATATCGAAACAATTACTGGCCTAAAATCTGATTTTATCACTGCCCTAAGCAAAGGCGAGCCAACACGAGAAATTGAAATGGCCCTTGGCACAGCCGCGATCAATGCACAGTCTGATATGGTTTCACGCCAAATCAACCGTACTTATCCAAAGCTCAGCGCATAATAAATTTATAAACATTCAAATAAAGCGGCAAATCGCCGCTTTATTTTTCTCTATACGAGGCCAACAATGAATATTGATCCACTAAAAAAATTCCTTCAAACAGTGAATGATGAAAGCCTTTCGGATGAAGAAAACTATATGGCCTTCACCGATGCACACCGTACAGAAACCGCAGAAATACTTTGGCAAAGAGAACATGACATCAAGGCAGCCTATGAAAAGGCCATGAGCGACCTACGTGCAGAGCGTCGCCATTATAGTGATGGACTAGCTACAGTAATGCGCACACGCAATGCAGCCGCACGCTTGCAACACGCCATCATTAAAAATATGGCAGGTAATGACATTATTGATATTGAACGCAGCATCATCGACGAACTTGACCGCCTTGCTTGTAGCTGTGACCTTGACCTACATGATGATGAAACATTCGCGCTTGTTTTTAATAAAAAGCTTATGCCCGAATTAACACTGGATGTGACCAATAAAGCTGAATTTAATGCGCTATTGCTTACATTAGCCCAAAATAACGATGCCATTATTTTAAAACAGCACTGCGCCCTTATCCAAGATGAGTATCGCGCCATTCAAAATGAACCATATGGCGATGATTACAGCGCGCGTCTTATCGCTGGCTTCATCAGCTTAACAGAACAAATTGAAAATAGCGCTGAAGAACTATCCATCAGTGAAGACAATCTTGTTAAACAAGCGCTTTCAGCATTTAATATTCGAAGCCAAGACGACATCGCCGCAAAATGGCAAAAGGCGCAGCACAAAATTGCTGCCAATAACATTTTTCAGGATATCGATAAATTCGACCTAGGCACTCCACCGAATATTACGGATGAATTAATCCTTGAACTAAGCCGCATAAACTTTACTGCAAAACGCTTTAAGCAGGCGATGCTCACAGACAAATCAGAAGAGTTCACAGCGCTACAAAGCGAATTCATTGACGCTGTCCTAAACAGAAAAAATTATCGTCACTCGGCAAAAGAAATGAAACAGATTGCGCAAATACTGAGGAATCCTGACTTTATAGTGCATAATATTCTATAGGATTTAAACCTTAAGCCATTTTGCCGCCGCATCGACATCAACATGTAATGGCGTATCAAAATCCATGCCTTGCGCATCTAACCACGCCTTAAGTGGCGCTAAAACAGGGGCTTGCATATCTGCCTTAAATTGCTTTAAAAGGCTGGGCAGATATTGTAAATACTGGCCCTTTCCCATAAAGGCCAATTCGATAAACTGCCCAAGGCAGCGGCTATGGAACTGTGCAGATAAAATCGCGTAATGTGCATTAAACAACATCAATTCTTTGGCATTCATGTTTATAGTAAACGCGTCAATCGCACTACATTTAATATGGTCTGGCACAATACGGCGCGCATCATCTAACAAATTGACTAAATCATACACATAAGGCGCACGCATAGCGCCTTGATAATCAAGTACGCCTATACATTCAACGCCCTCATGCCCATCCAAATACATTAAGTTCATCAAATGAAAATCAATATGCGAAAAACATTCACGCGGCTTCTCAACCGCCGCCTCAACCGCATCCCATATATCAATATATTCATCGACAAAATTAGCATCGACTTTGCGCTGTAATAATATCGGCAAATACCACTGTACTAATTTACTGCGCCCTGCATGAACGTGACTGGCGTAATAATCATTTAGGCCTGATATATCATTAATTGCCGCAAGCTTACGGGCAATTTCCGCCGCATAATTATATGCATCTTCGGCTGATATTTTACCCGCGGCGATGGCTTGATCCATTCGCATATCACCAAAATCTTCGACCAAAGCAAAACCCTGCGCAGGGTCAGACGCATAAACGCGCGGAACACGAATACCATGTGCAATTAGCGCATCAGATAAACGCACAGTATTACGCACCAAGTGCCCAATATGCGCGGCGGGGTCATCATCTGGCGGGCCAATGCAAATAAGTTTCTTCTCAACACCATCCGCATGAATACGATAATAACGGCGCGGCGCCATATCTTCACCAACTGGCGTGAACTGCGCATTTTTAATGCCTTGCGCTTGCAAAAAGGCATCAAGCGCACCCATATCTTTAGCAATGGCTGTAGAATTTAGCATGAAACAAATATTTATGATTTATCGTCTGACTTGGGAACTTTGCGTGCAATTTGATGAATCGCATTAATATGCTGCTGCGAAGCTTGCTTCTTCTTATGGCGTGGCGCTGCATTTTCATGGCCAAAATGCGCTGTATCATGCCCTGACATAGCCCCAAGAAGACTTTTGCCAAAACTGCTCGGCCCCATATCAATGGCTACTGGCTCTTCTGGTAAAGGCTCGTCATCACGATCCATCTGTGTAATAACGCGCCCAACCGCATGCGCCGTAATACCCTTAAGATGCGGCTTAGACAATTGCTGCAGTAATTTTGCATCACTCATTGCCCATTGAATAAGAAGCTTCTGCGCCTTGGCGGAATTACCACTCGCTAAAACCAACGCATCTTTAATCTTGTCTTCTAAATATTTACGGCTCATCACAGGCTCTCTTTCATCCATGACGCAACTTAACGTCTATTATAAGCATGACACAAAATTGCCATTTCTTCAATGTACAAGCAAAAAACGTGCCGTAATAAAATGAAATAAAGCGGCAGTGATTAGTTTTTGCCGCCGCCGATAATATCAATGCCCGTAAACGTTTTCATTGTGCGCTGGAAAATGTCCATATTTATTTTGTTCATTTCTTCAAACGCGCCAAACGGAAAAACACCGCCAAATGACTTGTTTAACTGGTCTTGGAACTGTTCTTGGTTCGCTTTGAACACTTCCATCGTTTGCTCAAGATAATTTGGAATTACGCCGCCAATATTATCGCCATAATAACCAATAATATCCTTCAAGAAGTTAATCGGCAGCAGGTTTTCACCTTTAGATTCTTGTTCCATAATGATCTGTGTTAAAACTTGACGGGTAATATCTTCACCGCTTTTCGCATCTACAACAACAAAATCATAGCCTTCTTTAACCATGTCACAGAGGTCTTCGAGCGTAACGTAAGAGCTGCGGCCTGTGTCATATAGACGGCGGTTAGCATATTTTTTAACGACTGTCGGCTTATCTGTTTTTGTCTTTGCCATTTTTAGTCTCTCCTATTATCTTAACGCTATTCTCTATAAATATAGCGCTACGCAAAAAAAGTAATAATGCTATTATGCACAAATAGTACAAAATGAAAACAAGAATATAATGCACAGCACCCATGCCATAAAAACAGAACGCCGCGGCCCGATGCCAATTATGATGCATCTGGCTTTAATGGCGCTTAGCCAAGAAAATATGCAGCATATTCTACAGGGGATCCATAACTACCATCACCATGATTTCCGTCGCGAAAATGAACTCTCTCCACTCGAATCAGTCTGGACAGCTGGTGCATCAAAACTTCTGCATGCGCCCACAAAAACGCCCAAACAAAACCATGCCCCTATATTGTTAATCCCCTCATTCATCAATGGTGCGGAGATATTCGACCTCACGCAAGAACGTTCATTCATGCGGTGGCTCGCCGCGCAAGGTTATGATGTTTACTTGTTTGATTGGGGTGATTTAACATCAGAAACAACCACGCCGAACTTAACGACCATCATCACAGGTAAGCTTGTAGATGCGCTGTCATTCGTTACGGCGCAGCATAACACCCCTGTGCATGTGCTTGGCTATTGCCTCGGCGGCAACCTTGCCCTTGCCCTAACATCCTACGCTGAGAAAAGCGTAAAAAGCCTTACTCTACTCGCTACACCATGGGACTTTCATCACAGAGACAATGCACTGCGTAGGTTACTGCTCGACAGTGACAAAAACGTCCGCGCCCTTGCTGCAAAGAACGGCGGCCTTTCAACGGCTTATTTACAGTCCCTTTTTATTCAAACAAACATAATGCAAAGCGCCGCAAAATATGCCAATTTTGGGCGAAACGATCCACAATCCGCACTTGCCAAACATTTTGTAGCGACAGAAGACTGGGTCAATGGTGGGACTGATATTCCCGCAGCGCTTATCGCCGAATGCATAAGCATATTTTACAAAGACAACGCATCCCACACCAGGCAGTGGGCATTAGATAACGGCCACAATATTTTGCCCTCTCAAATCAACTGCCCATGCATGATCATCACCCCCAAAAATGACGCGATTGTACCCTATGCTACATCACATGCGCTGACACTGCACATGCCAGAGGCCACATGCATTTCGCCAGATACGGGGCATATAGGCATGCTTGTAGGTCGTAAGGCCGAACAGATATGCTGGCAGCCAATTTTATCGTTTTTAGCGCAGCACGAAAAATAATATTGTCGCAAACAAATATTACACTTGAAAACCGTGGCTTTACTGCTAAAGTTTAACGCAATATTTTATAGATTTATTTCTGGAGGGAAAATGTCACACGAAGATCCAATCGTAATCGTTTCGGCAAAGCGTACAGCTATAGGTAGTTTTGGCGGTAGTTTATCAAAAATTCCTGCATCTGAACTTGGCGCAAAAATCATCAGCGCAGTGTTAGAAGATGCCGCCGTTAACAGCAATGATGTTGATGACGTTATTATGGGTCAAGTCCTAACCACGGCAACAGGGCAAAACCCTGCACGTCAAGCCGCAATGGGCGCAAGCATCCCTGCCGATAAAACCGCCCTAACGATTAATCAGGTTTGCGGGTCAGGTTTACGCAGTGTTGCCCTTGGCATGCAAGCCATCCTTTCAGGTGATAGTAATATTGTCGTTGCAGGCGGTCAGGAAAACATGTCCTTATCACCACACGCAATGAACCTTCGTGAAGCCACAAAAATGGGCCCTGGTACAATGATCGATACGATGATCGTTGACGGTCTTTGGGATGTTTATAACGACTATCACATGGGCATTACGGCTGAAAACATCGCTGAAAAATACCAAATTACACGTCAAGACCAAGACAACTTCGCCGCTACTTCACAGCAAAAGACTGAAAAAGCGATTGCTGACGGCAAGTTCAAAGCGGAAATCACACCAGTAACGGTTAAAGAGCGCAAAGGCGAATTTGTTTTTGAACAAGACGAATTCCCACGCGCGGGCGTTACAGCAGATGGTCTTTCAGGCCTGCGCCCTGCATTCAAGAAAGATGGCACAGTTACTGCAGCCAATGCATCGGGCATTAATGACGGCGCGGCGGCTGTTGTTCTTATGCGTCAAAGTGAAGCGCTAAAGCGCGGCATTAAGCCATTGGCACGTATTGCGTCATGGGCGACCGCCGGCGTTGACCCAAGCGTCATGGGCACTGGCCCTGTGCCAGCATCCAAGAAAGCACTTGAAAAAGCTGGTTGGAGTGTCAGCGACCTAGATCTTATTGAATCCAACGAAGCATTTGCCGCACAAGCATGCTGCGTCATGAAAGAGCTTGGCCTAGATGGTGACAAAGTCAACGTTAATGGCGGCGCAATTGCCCTTGGCCACCCTATCGGTGCTTCTGGTACACGCGTACTGGTCACATTGCTGCATGAAATGGCACGCCGTGATGCGAAAAAAGGCCTTGCGACGCTATGTATTGGCGGCGGCATGGGCATCGCCATGTGCGTTGAGCGCGGCGAAGGCGCTGAATGGAAACAGGTTGCTTAATACAAAGTACACTAAAAAAAACATCACTAAAATTAAACCTAGCGTAGTCTCTAGTTGCTGACATACGAGAAACGGAATTTATCATGAGGTCTAAAATGGTAGGCGAAATAGCTATCGTTACAGGCGGTACACGGGGTATCGGTCTGGAAATTACACGCGCATTAACAAGCGAAGGATACAAAGTTGCAGCAATTTACTACGGTAATGATGACGCAGCAAAGCAATGTGAGGCTGAAACAGGCGCAAAAACATATAAAGTTGATGTATCAAAATTTGATCAATGCCAAGCAGTTGAAAAACAAATCGAAGCCGAGCTAGGGCCGATTGATGTGTTAATCAACAATGCGGGTATTACACGTGATGGTATGATGCACAAAATGGGTGAAGATGACTGGCACGCCGTCATTGAAACCAACCTTACATCATGTTTCAACATGTGCCGCGCGGTAATTACGGGCATGCGTGAACGCCAAAGTGGACGCATCATTAATATCAGCTCTATCAACGGGCAGAAAGGTCAACTTGGTCAATCGAACTATGCTGCGGCAAAAGCCGGCATTTTGGGCTTCACCAAGTCTCTTGCCCTTGAAAGCGCGCCAAAAGGCATTACCGTCAACGCAATTTGCCCTGGTTATATTGAAACTGATATGACCGCGCATATTAACCCAAAGGTACTGGATAACATTATTCAACAAATCCCAGCGGGTCGCATGGGCCAGCCACAGGAAATTGCTGAAATGGTGCTATACCTATGCTGTGAACGCGCGTCATTCGTGAATGGATCAACATTCTCGATCAATGGCGGCCAGTATATGGCAGCGTAAAACGCTTTAAAATAAATAAGATTTATTGACCCAATATCTGCTTCAAAATGAGCTGTGTTGGGTCAATTTGTTTTTGGGGCTGTTGTTCAGTCTGCTGATTATCATTCGCAGGCGCAGTTGGCTGTTGTTGCTGTGTTGGCAATAAATCTTGCAACACATTGTTTAGCGCCTTGTTTAGTTTACGGTTAATTTTATTTCGAATAAACTCTTCTACAACGCTGCTCGCTATATCTTTAACTGGTGCATTGAATGGCCCCTTAACTGTAAAGGCCACTTGCGGTAATGCTTCCGTAGCATCCCCCTTATAAGTGATCATGTTTTTAATGTCTAACGTACGGTTTGTAAGTAAAACCTGCCCTTTACTCCAAAGCTCAAAAGCATCAGCTACAAATCGTGCGTCATCCAATTGAATAATTCCACCACTAATCTTGTAAGGTATATTAACCGTATTAAATACAGTTTGCCCCTTCTGCATAGCATTATTCATTAAGTCATCAAGGGCTCTTAAATTGTTTTCTAGCTTCGTATCTAAGCGCAAGACTTGGCCAATCTTCGCTAGGTCAACGCCATTCACGGCAGTTCTCTGCCCTGTAATTTTGCCGCTGCCATTCAGTCCATATATCAAACCAGATGTACTGCGCCCCGTGCTTTGGAACGCCCCATCCCCAGAAAAGCGCCCTTCAACAAATGGGGCTTTGTTATCTTTCTTTATGGCCTTTAACAGCGCCCCAAAATCAACATCCGTGAATTTATAACTTGCATCTAAACGCCCATTTTCTACGAGCTTATAACCACCTGATGCAGAAATGTTCCCGCCATATGCATCAAAGCCAAGACCATTTAGTGTGACAGTTTTGTCTGATAGTAATAGCTGTCCACTCACATTGCTAAGTACGGTTTGATCTATTTTCAATTTTGCGACATCAAAATCAACATTCGCTTTAATATTACTCGCCACAGGCCATGTAATTTCTTTACGTGACCAACCTGCTGTATTTCCCTTATTCCCTTGTTTATGGCGCGGGGTATAATGCAAATAATCCGTCTTTAGCTTCAATACGTATTCCTGTTTTTGCGCCACGAATTTAGCGCTACCGCTAACATCGAGCGCTGAATTACCGATCTTACCTTTAAGGTAATCAACCTCAACCGACTTGTCTTTTAATACGCCAATCTGCGCCTGCAATTTAGCGGCACCGTTAAGATGCACATCATCAAGCATCTGTTTAAACATCTGATGGTCTGAAAATGCAGATAGGCTTTGCGCATCAATATCAAGGAGCAGTAATGAAGCATGATCTTTAGGCAGCTGTGCCTTATGAAGCGCATTGAAATTCAATATGTTCTTACCTACCGCGACATCCCCTGTCCAGTTATAAGCCTTTGAGTCGCCAGATAAGCGCAAAGTTAGCGCCGCTTCGCCATTAGGAAGATAAGACAGGATTTCGTATGGCTTTTTAATACCAAAACCTAATTCTAGATTATAACGTGGGTCGTTATCGCTATTTACGACCAGCCCTTTAAGGCGTATTTTATCCACGCCATTATATAGGCCTTCAAGCTGCCTCACATCAACATTTCCACTTTTATCGAATGCAAATTTGGCATGCACATTTTTGAGCGTATTTTTCTGATATGTAAGACTATCTAAATTGATATCCCAATTTGAATACGGCAATACAGGCAACTTACGAATATAATCCAGTACTAGACCGTGAAAGTAATCTTGCCCCTGCTCTAAATACACATCGAATAAAGGTTTTGTTTCCTTGGCAACGACCTGGCGTTTTTTATAAATCTCGCTAACATTTAGGCGCGGCGAATTAATTTTTATATCAGCCGCAGCCGCCTCCTCTGGGCGCTTAAACGCAATATTGAATTTATGCTGTAAACTATCAATTGATGTGTTGATCGCAAGGCTTGTATTTGCACTATACTCAACATGAGTTTTAGCTGATAAATTTCCTAATATACGTGCAACAACACTGTCTAAAACAATATCCGCATCTAAATTACTATGTACATCGGCATCTAATACGACAAGCTTATCACCATCCATTAAACGGCCTTTAATGCTACCGCTATATTTGTACTGCCCTGATGATATTTGCAAATCTGTTGCTTGAATTTTATAAGGCCTATTGGTCGCATCACGCTCTTGCTGAACGGATAGCATCGTGCGCAGCTGCGCTTTCTTGTCTGCCGAAATATGCGCAAGCATATCATAACCTGAAACATCAATACGCGTTTCACCTTGATAAGATAAACCATCTTGCCATGAAAATATACCTGCGCCACTTAACTTAACACGGTCATTTTGTACGGATACAGTCCCATCAAGCCCCAGAATTTTCTGCGCTAGATCCTGAATATTTACCTTCATTTGCGTAGCAAAGCTCTGTTCGCCATGTGAAACACGCGCATTCAAATCGTAATGCCCAAGTAGCAAATTCTGAGTAAGCTTAAGGCTAAGGGCATTAAAGACTTTAGCCGTTTCGCCGTACCCTAGAACCAATGATGCATCACTAATCTCAAAATGACGTAAGGCAAATGACTGACCAGCACTATCCTTAGGGGCTTTGGTCTTACGCGCATCCATAAGTGCGCTTATTTTATGTGTCTGCCATGCATGAACATCTGCCATTTTTACATCAGGCTTATTCAATTTCAAATTATCGACAACAAAACGGCCTTTGAGAAGATCTACAAGGGATATGTATAAATCCCCCTGTGCAACACTAGCCTGAAACAGCTTATCTGCAGCCGTTTGCCCGTTATCAACGACAATGTCATTAACGCGCACATGCGGCGCAGGCCATAATTTATATGAAATATCCCCATTAATCGCGATGTTATAGCCCAAACGCTCCTGCGCCGTATCAACAATATATGGCTTTAGGCTATCCCCTGATATTGCTCCACTAAACAGCGCAGCAGCAGCCAAAGCCACAACAGAGATGACAAGAAGAAAAACACCTAGAAAGATTCGTTTTACGCGCATTATACAGAAGACAATGTATATACATTAATTCAGGTGTCCTGTGACCGAACAGGAACATTTACCACCACATATTTAAATATGGCGAATACCTTATAAAGTAAAGTCGTCTTCGGAGTTATCCGCGTCTTTTTCTAACTGAAGCTCGCGTGAGAAGCGTGCGACCGCATCAAGGAAGTTATTTAACTCTGGCAAGACTGCATTTCGAAACTCTCTGCGTTCTGTTTTTGGTAGGGTTTCGACAACATTATTGTATACATTTAAGACTGTTTCTTGCAAATCATCCAGCCCATCATTTTTATTGAGTAGCGCGTTATTCGTTTCAATGATACGCTTGGTTAACATGTTTACAATAGCACGTATTGTCGTGTCACTACGCCTCAGTTTATCGTTAAAAACATTGCGCGTAATAACAATCAAATTACAGTGCTCAGTTGCCCGCACTGATGCTGTACGCGGCTTATCAAACACGAGCGCCATTTCACCAAAAATTTGCCCTGGGCCCATTTTGCCCAGAATAATTTCACGCTCACCCGCCATGGAATAAACTTCGACTTCGCCGCTTTGCACTAGATATGCATTATTGCCGCGCTCACCTTCATGTAAGATGATATCGCCGCAAGGCACGTAACGACGCTCTAAAATCGTCATATCTTTAGATGTTTTAACCATTCGCCCAGCGCCTCATAAAATTATTATTATTCAATAACATAATAATGAAATTATATTAATAAAACCTTATAATGGAAACAGGTAAATTAATCAGGCTTTTTAGTCGCGGGCTTTTTAACAGCCTTCTGCTTTACAGTTTCAGGCGTAATAATCCCCGCTGAGACCACAAGCTTAACGCCCTCTTCAACCGTCATGTCCAAATATTTTAAGTCAGACTTAGGTACGAATAACAAAAACCCAGATGTCGGGTTTGGTGTTGTCGGCACAAAAACATTCGCTGTTTCAGCTGACGTAATATCCTGCACTTCACCATGTGTTGTTCCGGTCAAGAAACCAATACACCAACACCCTTTACGCGGATATTCCAACAAAACAACATCACGAAATGCTTGTGATTGGCTCGCCATTATCGTCTCAATTATCTGCTTAACGGCGGCGTAAAGCTTCGAAACGATGGGCATACGATGCATAACGTAATCAGATATACGGAGTAACAAACGCCCAAAAAAGTTGCGTGCGAACCATCCCACCAAAATGAAGAAAACAATGGCGGATATAATACCAACACCTGGCAACGCATATGGCTGATAATGTTCAGGCAATAAATCAAGCGGTAGAATTTTGCGTACAGTCGTATCGATAAAATTAAAGAAAATGTAGGTCAAGTAGATAGTAATAGCGATTGGCGCAGTTACAAGAATACCCGCCAAGAAATACCCGCGAAGACGCCCACCGATACCGATCTTGCCTTCTAATTGACTTTCTAATGGTGACATTTACCGCGCCTTTCCTTTAATTTCCGTTGACTATAAATCACCCATAATTTACTTCAACCATAATCATCTATTTAACTGTGAAATATTACGTGTTTTACACATATATCGCGTTACGTAATACTTATTTAATATTTTTCGCCTATTATAAGGCTACGAAACTGGGTGAGGAGCAATGAGGTAGTGCCGTTTAATCCGTCTGAAATCATGCATATGAACGAGCTTAATGCTTGGGCGCAGCCTTATGCTGAGTTGAGCGGCCAAACGCGCGAACAGGTCATCGGCGACATCATCAATATCTGGCAAGATGAAGGCCGCCTAATTGACTCAGGCGAACTCGCCGTAAAGCTCACCGAAAAATATTTAGACCAAAAAGGCGTCAGCGAAAGCGCCAAAGAACAAATCCTTGCCGATATCCGCGATATTGAGGCAATTAAACGTGAAGCCGACCATACGACCGGCGTTTTAAAGAAAGATCACAAAGGCGTTGAAACCGCCCTATCCCACATTTATGCCAAAGAAACTGGCCGCCCTGTAATGATGCTTGAGTTTGATTTCGGCAATATGGGCGGAACGAATGAATTATTCCAGAAAAAATTCGCAATTGAGAAGTTCCAACAAGAGCATGGTCATGCCAATTTCAGCGAAGCCAAGGCTGCGTTTGAAGGGATGCCCTTAGAGGATCAAAAGAAGTTAATTGATGACATCAACATCAAGCAAACATTCTCTAAAACCGACATGGCCGCAAAAATCGTAACGCAAAGCGTCTATTCCGATTTACAGGCACATTTTCCTGACAGCCAAGTAACCGCCATTCGTACTGGCGGTGATGAACTGCGTTTTATTGTCGAGGGCGTAGAGCCTAGCAAATATAACGACATCATTATGGCGACAACACATAATGTCGAAATCAAAATGGCCGAACTCGGCCTATTAGACCACGAACATGCAAAAGGGCGCGATAACCGCTTTAAGGATGGCTTTGGCGGCGGCCTAGCTGCAAAAGATATGCGTGAAATCAATGATCCTGACAATATAATTGCGCAAATGGACGAAGATGTGAAAGCGCATAAGGATAGTATTGGTGAAGTACGCGTCGGCGACCATATTAATGTCGAAGAAACCGTGAAGCGTAATTTCGGCATCGCGCTTGATACAGATATTAGCACCCTGCCCCAAGCTGAACAGCAACGCTTCAACGAAGCTTTAGAAAAACAAAAATACATCCTAGAAAAAAATGCTGACAATATTCGTGCCCACGCACCTGACCCAGCACAAACCATTGCTGAATTCGATCAAAGATCCGTCGAAATCCTCGCCGAAGTTGACCGCACACCGACAACAGATGTGAATGACCCAACATTAAAAACAGCCGATGTTGATGGTCTGCAATATGAACAATACGCTACCATCGAAGAGCGCCGCGCCGCCTATATGGAACAACAGCGCGTCCCTGCATACGAAGCCGCCAATGGTGGGCAGCTAGATGAATCTATCAAGAGATTCATGGATCATGAGGCGCGCAGCCTCAACCCAATGGATCCTTCCGCGGGTGTAAACACCGTAAATGATTACTACGAAAATGCCAAGTTATGGCACGCAGCCGCGGGTGATGGCCCCAAACCAAGCACTATGTTTGTTGGTTTCCAAAATTTAGGCGGCCTAAACAACCTGCTTGGCCATGATGGGGCAGATGCTGTACTGACCGATATGGCCAAAATCGTCAAAACATCCCTGACCGATGCCGGCATTGAGCCAGATAAATTCATTATCACCCATAACGGCGGCGGAGAATTCCGTTTACTTGTCCAGCCAGGCTTTGAAGACCAACTAAAAACAGCGCAGCAAAGCATTGCGGATAGAACAGCAGCCTTGAACGGACGCGACATATCGGGCTATCTAGCCGATAAAGGCATACAAGTTGATGGCGATACGCAGGCAAAAATTGCGGGCAAAGATTTTTCATCAGTTGAAGACCCAAAAGTCCGAGTCACAAGTATTGATGGCCACAAAATAGAAGGCTATGCCGATGGCTTGGCCGTGCTTTCGACACAAAGCGAAATGGATATTGCCCCACGCGGCACAGAAGGCAGACCATGGGATGTTGACCATGTTCTAACCGAACAGAAAAAACATTTAGACAGCGTGGTCGATGATTTCCGCCACGATGAAATTTTAAAATATCAGGACATTGACGACAATAACCCAGTTGACCCGAGCAGGACATACACCGCGAAGCGAAGCAACAACAATGCTAACAAAAATGGTCTCAGCGCTAACTTCCAAACCGCGCTAGATAATGACGACGCAGACCTTGTAACAGCGGATTATCAAACAGAAAGCACAGCCCCATCTGAAGCCGATAAGCTAATGGAATCCTTTAGGAACTGTAAAGACCCAATAGAAGAAGACAATCCCAAAAACAAAGAAATGCCACCAAAGGCTAAGCCGCCAGCTGATAATCTTGAAATCTAATTCAAGATTCAACCCATAATTTATTTGCATTCCTTAAAGATTCATGGCATTTATGTATCAAACATCAATAGAATACTTGCTTTAATGACTAATTAGGCAGAATTTTATACGATGCCTAATACAACACTTAATACAAAATAAGGAGTCATTAATATGGCAACTGGTACAGTTAAATGGTTTAACCCAGAAAAAGGTTTCGGCTTTATTCAACCAGCAGACGGCGGCAAAGACGTGTTCGTACACATCTCAGCAGTTACAGAAGCAGGTCTTCAAACATTAAACGAAGGTCAATCAGTTGAGTTTGATATCGTTGAAAGCCGCGGCAAAGAAGCAGCCGGTAATCTTAAAGCTGTTGCTTAATTAAGATTCAAATTTATAGTTTCATGAACGCCGTTGTTTATCAGCGGCGTTTTTTATATGATTGTGTTTATGAGATTATTGCGTGCGCTCACCTTTATGGCACTTGCCATCATCATATCTGGCTGCCAATCACCGGTATCCCACATACATGGCGCGAGCGATGAAGAAATAAACGCCGAAATCCGCCTACAAAAAGAAATGGTTTTCACCAAAGCCGCCGAAGAAGCTGAGCATGTCGAAATCATAATGCACAATATTCTATTAAAAAATGCTGAGCTATGTACCAATAAAGCGCGCAGTGTAGGTTTCTTAGTGCACAATATTGATGATTATCGCGGCGAAAATAAAGAAATTGCGGAATCTCTATACCAACTCGACCATGTTCAGCAAGTCGAAATCGTCTACCCCCATACCGACGCACATAAGTATGGCCTGAAAAAGGGAGACAAAATTATAGCCGTAAATGGTATCGATGTTTCCAGCGATAAAGACAAAGCTAATAAAATATCAGACGCCTTTGCCAATAACACGCAAGATATCAATAAGGTCCTTATCCTTAGTGATAACACCGAACGCGAAATCGCATTAAAGGCACAAGAAGTTTGCAATTACCGTATGCTTTATTTTCCAAACAGCCTTGAAGTCAATGCTATGGCCGACGGAAAACGCGTGTTTTTTATGCGCGGCATGTACCGCATAGCTAAAGATGATAATGAACTTGCACTTATCATCGGACATGAAATTGCGCATAACGTCATGAAACATTCAAAGAAAAAAGAATGGAACAGCTTATGGCTACGTGGCTTAGCCAATGCTTATAATATAGCACTTATCTTGCGTACACCTTATGTCTTAAATGAAGATATGGTTGATTACGCCATAAATGAAGTTCGCGACATTAATAGCGTTGATTTTGAACGAGAAGCTGATTATATCGGGATGTATTTTGCCGAACGCGCAGGCTATGACACATCAAATGCCATCAGACTATGGCGCAAAATGGCTGTTGAGTTTAGTGGCTCTGCAATAGAAAAACGCAACACCCACCCCGCCACGGCCGAACGCTTCGTTTACTTACAAAAAACGCATGATGAAATCAAAGCCAAGCGTCAAAATAATCAACCATTAATCCCTGAAGTCACATGGCGGGACGACCGCATAGACATAGACCTTGTTGATCTATCCAAAGCAGATGGCACACCCGACACGCCTGCATATCCATAAATTAAAGCCTACAAAATTAAAATGTTGGGCGACAATTTTTAATAATGAACCCGTCTTGCGCATAGTTTGATGCAACAGTGCATTGTGATGGGTCAAGCCCCGCTGCTTCCATAGCAGCTTTTTGCGCGTCGATCATTTCTTGCTCTTGCGCTAAATTGATAAATTTATAACCTTCATCGCCTATTTTCTCAACGCGATAATCATTTATATCTGTGCCTTCAGGCATATTTGCGACAAAATAGTCTTTGGCTTGATCCAAGTGGACTTTATCCAGAACGCTATCACCATGTAACCAAACACGGTCGAGCTCTGCAACTGTTTCCAACGCGGCGGCTTGATCTTGTACAATTGCCGCGTTTACACCTGTATACTGAAAATACGCATAATCAATACGCGCTTTTACATCACCAGTTTCAACCGCATCATTCAAAAGCTGCGCGCCCCATGCATCGGCATCAACAAGGCCAGAAAGCTCACCGAGTTCATCAAAACCATAAAAGCCATTAATCAAACCAAGGCCGACATCACGTACAGCCCATGTCTGCCCCTTAAGAGCCGCATCAATCATTTCCTGCGCTTGCGGCGTTAAATCAGGGTTTTGTGCCAATAACGCCAATTTCTCATAGGCGTCTTCAGGAATAACCAATGCAGGTTCTTCTATAACAGGCTCTTCTGGCGGTGTTACATCTGCGTCTTCTTCTGGTAAGTCCTCAACAAGTTCCTCGTCCCCCCCACTTTCAGGGATAATATCTTCCACCTCATCATTCGGCACTTCAACAATATCTGGTGCACCAACACTAAAATAATTATCGGCAATCCAGTCTGCACCGCCGAAACCGACAAAAGCCGAAGTTGTTGTTAACGCCATACGAAGGGAATAGCCCTTCCACTTAGACTTAAAAAAGCTGAGCGCGCTGTCATGTTCTGTTTGTTGTTTGTAATCTTTAGTGAAGCTGTAAGCCGTCAGGCCAACACCTGCAGCAACGGTAAAAACCGGCCCAAGAACAGCCGCACCAGCTGCCATAGCTGCAATCTTAGCGCCAACACCAGCTGCAATTCCCAAAGCTGCAGGAGTAAACGCTTTTTTCAGCGTTGACTTATTCGGTATACGTTTCGCTACGCTATTCCAAACATTACGCAAAGAAAATCCACGGCTTGTTTTATTCTCAGTAGGTTGCTGTTCACTCATCATTTAGCCTTTTCACTAATCCGTTAACGGACAATGTTTTTGCATAACACGAACAAAAAATCAAGAAAATTAATAAAAAACCAAATAAAACATCAGTTTATATCAAAAGCATTGACAGAATAAACATAATCATGTCATAACCCTGCTCCGTAAAACATAGCGTTCCAGCAAACCAAAGCGCTACGGATTTAATTAGAGGACTTTGAAACATGACAACAAGTAAACTTTCGAAATTAACACAAGCAACTGTATTGACCGCAGCCCTTGGTGCATCATCAGCAGCTTTCGCAACGCAAAACGAGACAATTGATAACAACATCAATGTCGGCGGCCCAGAAACCTTTATTACAGTTGAACCTGCTGTAATTGAAAACAACCCGTCAGTGTCATCAACAGGCACAGCAACAGCGCTAGGCGGTGACCAGAATACAGACATTCACATCGCCCCAATCGGCGCGACAGCCGCAAATGGTGACGTAAACGGTACAATCGCGGATTATTCACAAACACTAAACCACACAGAAGGCGCACAGCTTACCGACAACTCACAAACACACAATAATGCAGGCGGCGCAGAAGTATTTGTCGGTGATACTACAGCGACAGGCGGAACTGTGAATGGCACAATTACTGACAACTCACAAACTTTAAACAATGCCGGTGGCGCGGAAGTCCTAGTCGGCGATACAAGCGCACATAGCGGCGATGTAAACGGCAACATTAACGGTACAATCGCCGACAACTCAACCACGAACAACAGCAGTATCGCTGGTGGTGCGGAAGTTTTTACAGACATCCAGAATGGTGGCGTAACTGGTAATATTTCTGACAATTCAGAAACTAATGTTAACGCTGGTGGCGCGGAAGTTTTCACAGACATTCACAACGGTGGTGTAACTGGCAATATCTCTGATAATTCGTCAACTGATATTGATGCATCTTCACAAAATACGCTAGGCCAAGAAAACAACCAGTCTCAGGACAACAATCAAGCGCAGGAAAATAATCAAGCGCAAGAGAACAATCAGTCCCAAGACAACAACCAAGCACAAGAAAACAACCAAACAAACCAACAGTCCACCTCTGTTGACAATAGCGGCAGCGGTAACAGCGAAAACCAAAACACACAGAACACATCTGTTGGCGGTAATAACAGTAGCTACACAAATAACAGTGTTTACAAAGCTGGCGCAGCTGCAAACATCCCACAAGCTGCTGCAATTTTGGCGACGAAGCAGTGTTCGTCATCATTCTCTTTTGGCGCTGGCGGCGGTAACGTCTATGCGGGTTACGGCGGCTTGTCATTCGGTTATGTTGGCAGTGAAGCAGTTGCCCTTACTGGTAAGATGAAGGTTGACGGCAAAAGCGTTGATGTCGCATACACTATCCCTGAACTTGCAGATCTAGCGCCAGCTGAACGTGCGCCAGTTTTCGCAAACCTACGTAAAGGTGAACAAGAAAAAGCCACATGTTTAATGGGCAATTACATTGCACAAGAACGTTCACTGCAAAAAGCTTACGACCAAGCGACTAAAGTTGCACAGATTAATGCAGATGCCCACACAACAAGCACAAGCATTAACGCACAAGCCAACATGTATATCGCTGAAGTCCAAGCAAACAGCGCCGTTCAAGTTGAACAGCAACGTGCAATTGGTCAGGCGTTCAACCAAACAGTAACACATAGCTGTAACTTGAAGCCTACGGTTATTCAAGACGGCGCTAACAAGCAAGCTGTTGTGAAAGAAACACTGGCCATTCGCGGTCAAGGCCACGAAAACTGCGAAGAAGTCATGTGGGGTACATTTAACGCCCTAACAAACGGTCAGTCAATCAGCACACAGAAGCCAGACTTTTCAAAATATACGAAAAAAGTGGCTCCTGCGCCAAAAAACTAACGAATCGTAACGCTAATTAAACATAAGAATTCAAGGCCGCCTTCCTCCCCTATTGGCGGCCTTGTCCTTTATAAACAGGCACTTACAATTAAATGTTGAATTTACCATAACAATGATATAGATTAGCGACCGGTAATAAAAATAAACGGTGTGTAGTATGAATATTAAACAAGCTTTCGTAACAGTCGCCCTTCCCGTACTTCTTTCGGCATGTGCATCACAGCGCCTTGTCCATCAACTTAATGATGAATGCCTACATAAAGTCACAGATGAAGACGGAAATACCATAAACGTTGCCTTTGATGAAGCATGCGGTAATCATAAGCGTGAACTCGCCCGTTTGACCCTCACCGAAGAAACTGAAAAAGCCCTAAAAACAATTGACGCTACACAGCAAGGGCAAATACAAATCATCAACCAAGAAAAAACAAAAATCTTCTGGCAAGCCCTCGCCCAGCGCGCCGCCGTAGAAATCGGCAACCCGCACCAAGAAGACACCGCAACGCGCCTGTTAATTGCCGCACGCAATCATGAAGACCCAGAAATACGTAAGCTGCTCACTGAAGCCCAGCAAGACCTTGGCATCACGAACACTGCCCTAAACGATAAAAACGCAACATGGGATAAAATCCGCGAAGCACAAGCCACGCCCGGCATCCAAATTATCGACCTCGGCAACGGTGAATTTTACATGGATAAATACAAACATAGCTACGGTCCATTAAGCACGCCGCGCTAAGCACTTAATTCAGACGAAACTTAACAACGCGCCCCTCTTCACCATAGGTAAAGTATAAATACCGCCCCTCCGCATCCCACTGGAATGGTTGGTTTGTGTACGGGTTATAATATTCTGTTGCCGCTTCGACATAGGACACAGCATTCTCCAAAGGCACATTTTCCGCCCGCATTGTAACGCCTAGTGCAGCAAGTTTGAAACGGATTTCGTTAACTTTCAAAAGCTGTGGTAAGTGTTCCCACTTAATCAAACCTGGATATAAAAGCACCATCATCGTATTCGGATAAAATATACCCGGCGTCATCGCTCCGTAAAGAAACCATGACTCCTGATCCATTACCCTTTGAATTGGACAGTCCTTTATATCTTTGGCGTCTAGGCTATGTGTAGACAGACGATCAAATTCATCAAAACACGCATTCATATCGTTCCGCACGGCGTTGACATTGCCTAAATGCCAAATCATAAGCGGTTCCATAACCCCAAAATCATCCGACGGATCAAATCTGAAAAGCTGCGGATCAACAGAGAGCATTGCGATTAAATCCCCCTCATATTTTTGCGCGAGCTGCGGCGCGATGTGTAGTAGTTTTTCTAAGGCGTGAAAATGTGCCTGAACTGCAATTAAAATCACAGCCTTATTCACTATTGTGTCGCGGCTGGGCAGGAGTTTCTTATAGAGCGCCATAAAACGCAGCCACTCATCCATCGCCGCATCATATTGCCCTCGTTCAGCCAAATAAATGATCTGCGCAGCTTTTAATTGAGAAAGTTCATTTATCTCTGACATTTTACTTCCCAAATTCATGGGAACAGGTGCATACACATAATCCAATTTTGCCAAGGCATTAAACCGATCCCACATCACAGTATGTTCAGCCACATAACTTTGCCAATCGTCCCAGTTAGCGCAGCTAAAATTATCTTGCCAATCTAAGTTATAGAGGCAATGAGGCTTCTTCATATTTTTGCTGTTAATTTTTAATTCAGCCTGCTCATTAAGCTTAACCGCTGTCCCTTCTAACTTTGGCACTTCATATAAATATTTTGGGTTAATTTTGGCGTAACGCTTCATCTCTTCAAATATTTTGAACTTTGTGTAGGCGGATTGTCGTCCATACGCATAAAAATCTTCGACATTCGCAGGGGCGGTCATGCCTTCAAGCGCGAAAAACAAATTATCATCCCACACCAATTCATAACCACCATAAAGCCGCGCTTCATAACGTGGGTCAACTTCTGGCGCGCGGTAATTCTGCACAATCAAAAAAACATATAGCAGCGCAAAAATAGCGACATTTAAAAGGACAAAGCCATGCTCCAAGCGGAACGTCACCACACTAAATCGGCTGCCCGCCCTTTTCTCAAATTTTTTACGAATTTTGTCTTGGCTTTTTTGCGGCAGGATTAAACGCGCACCAAAAAGAATCTCATAAAAATTACGCCCATTAATCTCACGCAACAATAAGTAACACCATATAATTTGTGCCCCTAAGACACTCACAACAAAGCTCTCAAAAGCATAAATCGTCAGGTCAAAACCAATGGTAAACACATAGATCGCCCCAAATATGATGGGCACATTCTCAACCAATAAATAGATAAGCGCTTGCGACAAACGCCAATCCTGCCCATCCACGCGCGCCAATTGCCCCCATTTCTCAGGATTTGGCCGTTTAAGTATTATTGGAATAGTGCATAAAGATATAATCAGCCACAGAATCAGAAATAAATGAATGCGCGCCTGCTCAGCATACACGGCATAATAAAACCCCAACCACTGCTGAACCCATTCATCAGATGTTTCCAACATTTCCCCCAGCACAGGCGGAAGGCTATAAAAATCAAAATAAATGCCCAAAAGCAGTTTTGATGCAAAAAAGCATACAACCAGCATACCAAACTTCACACACATATTCGCTTCGCGCTGCTTTTTTGCTAAATACGTCTCAAATTTCTCGTCCACCCTGCCCCCACTGTACTTAAGATGTAATTCAAACAAATATCATGCCTTACAAAAGTGCATAATTTGTTAATGTAGCCCCGTTTAACCTTTCATTAGGCGTATTCTTATAGAATAACCATAATTAATGGAGGGGTGAGGCTTACATTTATGCAGGCAAATTTACCGAAAACATATAAAACGCTTACCATTAGTCGGCAGGATCTTATTGATTTTTCTGAGCGTCTGGCGGCGTGTCTTCCGCCGGATTTTTTAAAAAATCTTGGTCGCCCGCTGCGCATCGCGGTTAATGGCTCACTACAATCTGGTAAGAAAATCATTCCTGACTTTATGCGCGATACACTGTTAAGCGCGGATGCCATTAATGGCCGCACAGGTAATGTCAATTATGATGAGAAAGTCTCTGGTCGTTTAGCCGACCAAGACATAGATATATCCTATATCGACCTTGCATGGGATCAATATGTGTTTTCGTTTTATGACCCTGATGCTCATGGCGCGCCCTGCACATGGTCAAACCAGAAGACATTAGACTCGCATCTGCAAGGTCATAGCGAAATGGGCGTTGCCTTTATTCAAAATGCAGATTCTAGGCGTGTACTCGGCCATATCAATGCCGCGCCTGATATTTCGATATGGGTTGAAAAAGATGATTACCGCCAAAACCAACGTTTTTTAAAGAGCCAAAAATGTTTCGGTCTAGGCCAAAAACTCGCTGAGAATTTCTCCAAAGCATCAATTGATGAAGGCTGGGGGCGTTATATTGAAGTCGAACTTCATAACCCAGAGTTACAAGAGTCCGTCCCCGTGCAAAAACTTCTAAAAGATTTCAAATTCGAACAAAAATAAGCGCACAGCAAATGCTGCGCTATTTTATACTTATTTATGATATTGGGAAGAAAAGTGGTGACCGCTCGGGGATTCGAACCCCGGACCTACTGATTAAAAGTCAGTTGCTCTACCAACTGAGCTAAGCGGTCACTATGGATATTTGATGTGCTTCCGAAAAAGCTGACCCATATATATGGATTTCACTTTCCTGCGTCAAGCATTATTTATTAGATAATACGAAATTTCTAAAAAATATATTAAGAAACACAGATTTAAGCTGCATTTTTTAATTTAGTTAAGACCGATGGTGTGACAAATTCGGATACATCCCCACCAAGCGCGCAAATTTCCTTAACAAAGCTACTGGAGATAAATTGCCATTCATCAGACGCCATTAGGAACACCGTTTCAATCGACTTGTTCAGCTTGGCGTTCATGCCCGTCATTTGGAATTCATATTCAAAGTCCGATACCGCGCGCAGGCCACGAATGATGCAGGATGCGTTTTTCTCTGCCGCGTAATGAATAAGCAGGTGGTCAAACCCCTCTACTGTGATCTCGCAGTGTTTATCTGGCATATTGGCAATGTCTGTTTCAGCCATTTCAACGCGCTCTTCGGCGCTGAAACGTGGGTTTTTGCCTGCATTAACGGCAACGCCAACAATCAAATGGTCAACCAGTTTACTGGCGCGGCGAATAATATGCAGATGGCCTTTTGTGATCGGGTCGAATGTGCCGGGGTAAATACCAATACGCTTTGTCATGAACTTTCTCAAAAAAACACTTTAAATTTACACTGAAAACGGATAATAACGATACGGTGTCAGAATACAATATAATTTTGTCCTGTAGAATACAGCAAAATACTGCGCCATGAACCGATAAAAATGGAGAATAGTAGATGACCAACTTTGCCCCCCAGCCGAAAAATGCGAATGCCCTTATTATGTTAGAAGACGGGACAATTTTTTGGGGGAAAGGTTACGGCGCTGAAAAACTTAATATCGGCGAAATTTGTTTCAATACATCAATGAGCGGCTATCAAGAAATTCTGACTGACCCAAGCTACGCCGGACAAATCATCACCTTCACCTTTCCGCATATCGGCAATGTTGGCGTTAACGAAGAAGACATCGAAAGCCCTGCCCCACAATGTTTGGGCCTTATCACACGTGAATATCCAACAACCCCATCAAACTGGCGCACAGCGAAGCCCCTGACTGATTGGCTCGCTGAAAACAACCTACCTGCCATTTCAGGCGTTGATACACGCGCCCTAACACAGCAGCTCCGCGATAACGGATCCGCCCGCGGCGCGATTGCCTATAAAGCAGATGGCCAGTTTAACTTAGACGAGATTTTTGCCGCTATTGAAGAATGGAGCGGCCTAAGCGGGCTAAACCTTGCCAAAACAGCGCAGCGCGGTGATAGCCAAGGTTGGGATAGCGGCCTATGGCAGCTCGGTCAGGGCTTCCAAAACGCCAATGACGTGCACGCCACACAAAGCGGTATATTCAAAGTCGTTGCACTTGATTTTGGTGCGAAAGACAATATTATGCGCGGCCTAACAAATGCAGGCTGTAACGTCACACTTATTCCCGGCACATCAAGCTTTGATGAAATAATGAAGCACAGCCCAGATGGCGTGTTTCTATCCAACGGCCCTGGCGACCCTGCCGCGACCTATGCCGAAATTAAAGACACATTAAATGCGATTTTGAAATCTGGCCTGCCACTATTCGGCATTTGCCTAGGCCATCAACTTTTGGCACTAACGCTTGGCGGACAGACACGTAAAATGAAATTCGGTCATCGCGGTGCAAACCACCCTGTAAAAGACCTAACAACCGGCAAGGTTGAGATCACATCCCAAAACCACGGCTTCGAAGTTGTCGCAGACAGCCTACCAAGCAATGTAAACGTTACCCATATCAGCTTGTTCGATGAAAGCTGCGAAGGCATTGCCTGCACTGACATGCCGGCCTTTTCCGTACAGCATCACCCGGAAGCATCCCCCGGCCCACATGACAGCCATTACCTATTTGATCGCTTCGTAAATATGATGCATGAAAAAAGCACAAAAAAAGCCGCTTAACAGCGGCTTTTAGCTAACACGGTTTTTTGATTATAGGCTCGGCTGTACCGATAGCCCCATATATCCAAAACCTTCATCAATACCGGAATAGCGATCTTTGATTAAAGTAAAGCGCAGATCATAACCATTTAGCGCATTGCCATTGATTTTATATTCGAATTTACCGTGATCATATTCTTCTGGCAGAACGTCTTTCGCTTCAGCCAATGTCCAAATTGAAAATTCGTTGCCTGATGAATTTGGCGACGTGTTCGGCACATATTTTTCTGAAATACGGTCTATCCCAAAATACCCAAAGCCTTCCTCTATACCTGAATAACGGTCTTTTAAGACCAAGAAATATTCAGACTCGCGCTTGTCATATACCACATGCAAACCATCAGGCAATGTGCGCGCATAATGCAAATCACCCGTTTTCGTTACGCTGATATTCTGCGCGGTAAGCGTTACCGTATTAACGCCATCCGCTGGCGCGGCGCCATACGGATTTTCATCTGGTTCTGCCGTTAGTATTGCCAACGTTACCAGACCAAAAGCCGCTACACCAAAAATTGAAACTATGCCACCTGCTTTAGCCATACTGAACTCCCTAAATTTGAATTGCTCAACAATATATGGAAATAAAATTATGTCAAGAGACTTCGGTCAATAAAGTTCATTTATTTCGCCGCGCTTTATATTCTTCTATGAAGCCACCCGCCAGAATACCCGCAGGTAGCGCGACAATGGCAACACCAATAAGCGAAATTACACCTGCGCAAATACGCCCGCCAACCGTGATGGGGTAGACATCGCCATAACCAACTGTGGTTAATGTCGCGACTGCCCACCACATTGCACGCGGAATACTGCCAAAGGCTTCGGGTTGCTGCGCATGTTCAATGAAATATAAAAGCACAGCGCTTAAATAGAGGAAAAACGCCGCCACGCCAAAGGTCACAACCAATTCCCGCCAGCTTTTTTTGAGGGAGCCAAGTACTATCGCCAATGAATTTGAATAACGCCCTAATTTTAAGAAACTAAGTATCCGCAGCGCCCGAAATATTCTGAGCCAATACACATTGAAAGCCCCGACAAATATTAGCGCAGGCAAAAAAGCAATCAAATCAATTATCGCAATAAAAGAAAACATGAACCTTATGCGCCCAAACTTTCCCGCATATTCTGGACGCTCTACGCAGCTCCATAGCCGCAGGGCATATTCCAAAGCAAATAACAAGGCAACCGCGACATTGGCAATTCTAAAAAAATAGGCATATTGCTGCGATATTGTTTCTTCTGTTTCGAAGGTGAATAACAGCAAACTAAATACAATAAGTGCCAAAAGTCCCCACGTAACTGGTGACGGCGTTTTCCTGTCCCACCCTTTTGGGGTTATATGTTTATAAACAAGGACGCGTAATTGTTTCAAATCAGGCAATAATAATCCCCCTATAATACTTTAAGCATCACGAACCACGACTAATTTGCCGCGAACTCATGACTTCCAAAGAAAATCAGTAAACTCAGCACGATGAGTAACGCAATCCAGATTATAATGCTTAAACGTACAGATTGTTTAGATTTTTTGCGTTGGTACCATTTGCGTGGGCGTATCCCTTTAAACGCCATAACAACATTAGCTGACAAATTCACACATATAATATTAACCGTCAGCAATAACCCTGAAAAATATGCTGCGTTCCACGCCCCCGCGCCCAGGCTCATGCCAAACACCACGGCAGGCGGCATCATAGCCACAGCAACCATCACCCCGACCATGGCGCTTGAAATCCCGCTTGTCAAAGACAATACAGCCGCCGCCCCCGAAGCTAACGCCAACACAACCGCTGAAAGACCAATATCTATGCGTGTTATATATTCAATATTATCAACATAGGTCGAATTTGGAACAAATAAGCCGAACAATACCGCCAATACCAACGTGAACCCTAAACCAATGCAATTGGTTTTCACAGCCCGCAAAATTAAATTACGGTCACCAAGCGTCACCCCAAAACTTAGCGCCAAATTAGGGCCTAGCAATGGCGCAATAACCATAGCTGCAATAACCACAGCAACACTATCCGTAATAATCCCAATAACCGCTACAATCGTTGAAAGGAAAGTCAATATAAGGAAATCAATATTTGCCTTAGCGCCAGCTTCAACACGGTCATATAATGCTTCGCGCGTAATTGTGCCACTTACCAATTTCTTGGCCTGCTCATCTTCTACAGGAGCGCTGCCATCAACTTGCGGAGACGGCATAACGGAATCAACAGGCAAAGTAATGATATGCCAGCCCTCCTGCCCAGATAATAAAGCCTGAATTTTATCCGTCAGCCCCTGCACTTTGTCAGATGTTACCAAAATATTGAATTCAAAATCATCTTCTTTGCGGTGACTATTTTTCCAATATCTTATAGCTTGATGTTCTTGCGCATATTGCGCCAATTCATCAAGTTTCGCCTTCGCACCGATAATCCGGACAATGTGGCTAGGCATTACGCATATCTCCTATCACGAAAATTGCGCTAAAAACTGCGCTTCGGTCAGCTTTTTGCAATCATCTTCAAATTTGTAATAATGCGGTTTCTTATCAACAAAGATATGTTCTTCGGTAAATAAATCATCCTGCCTATCAAGCAATGCCGCTGATACGCCGTAATACATAGGCTCATCCCCCAAAAGCTTACAAAACATATTCGTGCCGCATTCACCGCAAAAACCGCGTTCAGCCCATTCTGAACTTTGATACCACTTCAGTGCATGATCTTTACTATCTATCTGCACACTATTCGCCACGCATGACGCCGTGATTGATGGCCCGCCATGATGTTTACGGCATAGGTTACAGTGGCAAACATGTACCGCCGCGCTTTGAAGTTTTAGTTTGAAATGCACTTTGCCGCACAAACACTGCCCCTTACGTTCTGCTTCTTGTTCACCCATAACGCGCTCCTCAATAATTATCGCGCCTAGATTTTAGCGTAAAAAAGAAAGAGACACCAACCATTTCCGGTTCGTATCTCTTCCTCGTTTATATGGGCTTGAATTTTATAGTGATTGGTATACCAACGCTTTATACAAAGCGGATATGGTCGCTGCCTGCATCAAAATAAATTGACGCTGCAGAGTCCTCTTTTCCTCCGTTATTCTGGTCATTATTGTCCGCCAGCAATGCATCCATGCCAGAGCGCACAGGCGCCTTGGGCATATCCACATGTAACTCTTGCGGCTGCTCTAATGAATTTTGTGCAGATTCACCATGATTATCAGCAATTTCCTGCTTCATTTCATGCTTAGCTTGAACCACCATATTTTCAGCGTAGCGCAGCATAGAATCTGTCCGTGCATTACTTTCTGCTGTTTGGGCTTCCAAAGCGTCCTGTCGAACGTCTAACGCATCGACCCTCTGCTCCATATTATGAATGGCTGTCGAGAAAAAACCGGTCTGCCGATTTAATACATCAACCATCTCCCTTACTTTTGCGAAGCCGTTACGCAACCTTTCAAAACTAATTGAAAGCGTAATTGCTGCCCCCACTGCCGCGATGGCTGCAAAAACCGCAAAAGCCAAAGAGATAACCATATAGGTTTGTTCAGGACCTATCATAGTTAGCGCCTTTCTTTGCTTTAGTTAATATTCATGAATTTCAAGATAAAGCTGATGACCTAGAATAAACACCAAGTTGGAAATCTAAGACGACACACACTACCCATGAAAAACACACTCACAAATATTAATTTACATAAAACATAATAATAAATAGTTATTTTTCAATTGGATAAACGCTTAATTTAAACAAAATTATAATAAAATTTTATGTGTAAGGGGCGCATCGGAATACGCGGAGAATAATGGCTAATAGACTGGCACCAAGCGCACCAACTGCACTTCCGCATACTGTGATGATGGCTGAATACTATCTACACGGCCCGTTGCAAAATTAAAGGCCATAGCCCCCTGCACATCACAATCAAAGCTAGATGAAAGCAAAACTTTATTTGTAATATCAGAGTGATGCTTAGGGTTGTTAAAAGATTCTTTTAAAGCTTTAAGGTTTTTGTTCTTATAAAACAAATTTTCGATCATATCGCAGGTTGGAATAAACCATTCTCCCTTATATGCGTCCTGTTCGACCCTATCCCAAAGCCCTACATGGTGTCCCGCCTGCATCTTGCCATCACGTAAAGACATGACCATGCGTCCCTCAATACGCGGCACAGGGTTAAAATAAACAATGCCATCATGGATAAGTCGCTTGCCACTATTGTTAAAAACTGTTTCCTCCTGCGCTTTACGTAGGCGCGCGATATATTCATCTGCTTCGTTTTTTGAGAAAATCTGCTTTTGAATAATTTCACCCTTCCCGCATGGCAAGTCCCATGTTAATGGCTCGCGCGCAGCAAAGGCATGAAATATGCGGCGTAAATTTTGATCATGCGGTGAAGGTAAATCATATTGACCAAGGTAGATCCCTTGATATGGATAGTAGCGCCCTTTTTTGAATGCCTTATTTAAAGCCTGCTGATCGGCAGCCTTTAAATCAGCCTCGGAAACCAAACGATCCACGCCATTGCTCACATCTGGCGCATGGACCTCAACAGGGACAGGGGCAACAACGACCAGCTTACCATTACGTAGTTCTATTTTATAATCACCAAATGATAAATTTATTTCTGGTGGCTTATTATTTTTATTGACCATTTTAATATCTCCCCATTTTTATTTAGATTTAGCCATTAAGTTAGCGCTAGTCAAGTGAACTAAGTAGTCCCATTTTGAAACCACTGCACCCATTTAACTTACACTCCTAACATAATATTTATTTAATAACAGCATCTTACATATGGAACATATATTGCATTTTACATAAAAAATAAAAAGGTGTTTACGGAGGGCTAAATGAAATATATAGCAATGAGACGGTACGAATATATCAAGGCAGCGATCTTTTCACTTACATTACTCACATGCACATTTATTATAATATGTTACGCGTTCAGCCAAAACCGCTATAACATTGTTCTTGGCAGTGAATTAAACGCTAACGGAACAGTCGAATATATGTGCCTTGGTAGCGGCTGTGATGTCATGAACCGCATGACATGGCATGACAAATAATTAACCTATTAATATAGGGCTAAACTACAGCTTAAGCTCTTTATAATAAACGGCGCGATCCCAAATTGGGCTACGGACCATACGCCCAGTAGGACGGCCATAATTTTCATCCCAATCCTCAATGATCGACGGTATATCTTCAAGGCGCACCAATGTTGGGCCATAATCGACAACTTTTTCATGAAAAGTAGAACCAAAAATTGATTGCTTCAACTGCCCCTTATAACAGCCCTTTATATTTGTTCTAACAAACTGCAACTCACCAAGTTCATAACTATCTTCAGCTTCATTATATTTCTGATATTGGTTCGAATACACCATTTTTGGTGAGCGTGCAAAAGCATCATTAACCGCGTCTGTGAATTTTTTAACTAATGATTTCATTATTTATCTTTCAATTAAAGATTAACGCCGTTTTTATAAGCAACCGCTTGATATTCAGTGCCGCGCCCCACACGAACAAGCTCTCGTCTTGTCCATCCGGCTTCGCGCATATCCGCCTGCCACGATTCAATAATTTCTTCAATCGCATCTATGCCAACTATTTGTGGGCCATATTCAAGGACTTCATCTCTATTTAGCTTACCAAACCCTAAAAATGTACCGCCAACGCGCTCAAAAACAAGGCTTCCGCAGTACCCTGCGTAATCTTTATTTTTCTTAAATTCCAAGAAAGCGTGCTGCCCATCTTTTTCATACTCATCAGATAAAATTCTAGATGGCACACTAAATACACGCATTACGGCTGCATCAAATTTTGCTTTTAATGATAAATCTTCGTATTTCATCCCATCGCTCCCAACGTGTTATGTTTATTCGTCTGTACATACGTATAAACATGCATCGCAATTATGTCAAGCCAAACACAACAAGAAAAGGCGCACAATACGCACGCCTTTTTATAATTTATATATACTTAGAACGCTTACTCTTCGCTTGTATCAGCCTCTGGCGCTTCAGATGCCTCAGCGCCATCTTCGGCAACAACTTCGCCGTCAATCACCTCTTCTGCATCATCCTCATCTTCTTCAGTCAAAGATGCCACAGACACAACGCTTTCGCCTTTGCCAACAGTAAACAGCTTCACGCCTTGCGCGCTACGACCCGTGATACGAACGTCTGTCACGCCCGTACGTATCATCTGCCCGCCATCAGTCACTAGCATGATTTGGTGTTCTGGCGTAACAGGGAATGTTGCAACAACTTCGCCCGTTTTATCCGTTACATCCATGTTAATCACGCCCTGACCACCACGGCCTGAGATACGATATTCACTGGCATAAGTACGTTTACCGTAACCGTTTTCAGACACACAAAGTAGAACCTGTTTATCTTCATCGGCGACATCATCGGCTTCAGCCTTGATAATAGACATACCAATCACTTCATCACCCGAAGCGAGCTTCATACCACGCACACCTGTCGATGCACGACCGGCAAAGACACGAATATCTTCAACTTTGAAACGGATCGCCTTACCCTTGCGGCCCGCAAGAACAACGGTATCTTCTGGCTCACAAAGTTCAACAGAAACGAGATCTTCTCCCTCACCGAGCTTCATGGCTATCAAACCGTTTGAACGGATGTTTTTGAAGTCCGACAATTTGTTACGACGCACTGACCCATGGGCGGTTGCAAACATAATGTTGTAATCATTCCATGTTTCTTCATCTTCCGGCAAGGCCATGATAACGGAGATTTTCTCACCTTCTTCAAATGGCAATAGGTTCACAAGCGCCTTGCCTTTCGAAGCTGGGTTACCCAGCGGTAATTGCCAAACCTTCATACGGTGTACAATACCGCGGTTTGTGAAAATCAAAAGTGGCGTGTGCGTGGATGCAACGAATAGCTGAGAAATAAAATCCTCATCCTTCATTGTCATACCGCTGCGGCCCTTGCCGCCACGACGCTGCGCACGGTAAACTGAAAGCTGCGTACGCTTCACGTAACCACCATGCGTAATTGACACAACCATGTCTTCACGCTGAATAAGGTCTTCGATATCACTTTCAAATTCTGCATCGCAAAGCTCTGTACGGCGCGGCGTTGCGAATTTATCGCGAATTTCTTGTAATTCTTCACGCATAACTTCGAACAAACGCTCACGGCTGCTCAAAATTGCTAAAAATTCAGCGATTTGGTCGGTAATTTCACGCAGTTCACCGCCAATCTTATCACGCTCAAGGCCTGTTAAACGGTGCAAACGCAAATCAAGGATCGCTTTCGCCTGAATTTCACTGATTTGATAAGTACCATCATCATGTACAGGGAATTCAGGGTCATCAATCAATTCGATCAATGGCTTCACATCACCCACTGGCCAACGTTTCGCCAATAACTGCTCACGCGCAACTTGTGGATCTGGTGCATTACGGATCAACGCAATAATTTCATCGATATTCGCAACAGCTACAGCCAAGCCAGCCAATACATGCGCACGTTCACGCGCTTTGCGAAGCTCATAAATTGTACGTTTTGTAATAACTTCTTCACGGAATTCAACGAAAGCCGCAATAAAGTCACGCAACAACACCATTTCTGGGCGGCCATGGCGCAACGCAACCATGTTACAGCCAAATGATGTTTGCAATGTTGTGTGTTTGAACAATTGGTTCAAGACAACCTCGCCATGCGCGTCACGTTTAAGTTCAACAACAACACGTACACCATCACGGTCAGATTCATCACGAATCTCAGCAATGCCTTCCACGATTTTTTCACGCGCGACCTCACCAAGGCGCTCAAGCAGACGGCCTTTATTCACCTGATACGGTACTTCATGCACGATAATCGCATAGCGATTGTCACGAATTTCTTCAATCGAGGTTTTCGAACGGATAACAACTGAACCGTTACCTGTAGTATAGGCGGAATGAATGCCTTTACGGCCCAAAATCTGTGCCCCTGTTGGGAAGTCAGGGCCAGGAATAATCTCCATCAAGCTCTCATTGGAGATATTGGAATCTTCCATATAGGCAAAACAGCCATCAATGACTTCACCGAGGTTATGCGGCGGAATATTGGTCGCCATACCAACGGCAATACCGCCCGCACCATTGACCAAAAGGTTCGGCACACGGCTTGGTAATACTTTCGGCTCATAAACCGATTCATCATAGTTTGGTTGGAAATCGACCGTTTCTTTATCAATATCTGATAAAATCGCCTCTGCGGCTTTATCAAGCTTCGCTTCGGTATAACGCATCGCCGCAGGTGGGTCACCATCCATTGAACCAAAGTTACCTTGACCGTGAATAAGCGGCAAACGCAACGAGAAGTCCTGCGCCATACGCACCAAGGCGTCATAAATCGCGCTATCACCATGCGGGTGATATTTACCCATAACGTCACCGACGATACGTGCAGACTTACGGAATGGCTTGTCAGATGTATAACCGCCCTCTTTCATCGCAAAAAGGATACGGCGGTGCACTGGCTTCAAACCGTCACGGATATCTGGCAAAGCACGGGATACGATTACGCTCATCGCATAATCAAGATAAGATTGCTTCATCTCATCTTCTAACGATACCGCTGGAAATTTCTCTGTATTATCTATACTTACGTCGCTCATAATTCGTCGTTTTTCTCTATTGTGATTAGTAATCGTTTAAGTTCATTTTAGAACAAGTCATATGGGGCAAAGCCTATAAAAAATAGGTGCGCGACATAAGACGCCGTAATAAAATAAAATCAAACGATTATGACGTGTATTTTTAGCACCTCAAAGCCCACGCAGCAAGGCTTTGCGCCAGAAAAACACAAGTTATTCATGGAAAAGAAAACTTTTATTATGAACGGTAAAAAATTAGGTTATTTTTTAGGTGTAGATGGGGCTGTTTTACGCACAAAACACTCGCCAGATGATCCATTCACCCCGCGCACGACAACATCTGCCTGATCCTCACGATAACGCCCATAGCCAAAAGCAAAATCAAACTGCTTCCAGCTTATCCCGCCGTTATCGCTATACGTCCCTGACGTTGTGATATCCGTAGCCGTGCTCACCGTCGTTCCATTGCCTAATGTTCTTTTAGACTTAATGCCCAAAACAGAATTAAGAAAGGCCGCCGAAAGCCCCGCATCCTTAGAAATTTTTTCCAATTCATCTTCTGAAACATCAATAACAACGCGTACAGCCATAGCAATATCCTCAATATATTTTTGAGCACATTAAATCATACAGCAAATTATGTCAAGTTGCTTTAGGGGCGCGACTGCAAGCCCTTATTGCCGTATGTCGCCTTCATAAAGGCCTGATCAAGCATACTTGCAAGGATATTACTCACAGCCGTTTGGAAGTCGCCCTGCTTCTCCATGATGGACTTGCCTAGCGGAGAACCATAGAACGCGGTCATCGCCTTAATCTCATCGGCGCTATAGGTATTGACCAAAGCTGTAGTCATTTCGGATTCTAAATGCGCGTAATCCATATTCACGCGCATTTTCTTGATAAATATAGCGCGCTCAGCCTCGGGCTTGGTCGCTGCAATTTGTGCAATTGCTGCATCCGCCGCTTCACCGACTGGGCGCACTTCAAAAAAGGCCTGCGCCAACAGCTTCTTTTGATTCAAATTATCATCTGCCGCATGGACGCTGCCCATGACCGCACATAAAGAAAACATCATTACTGTAAGAAGCTGTATTTTACGCATAATCAAACCTTACTTTTTTTACTTAGAATGGGATTTCGTCTTCCAAATCATCAATTGGCGCTGCCGCCTGTGCGTTACCGCCGCCAAAGCCGCTATCGCCCTGTGGTGCAGATGAACCAAAGCCGCCGCCCTGCTGTGCGCCGCCGCCGAAGTTACCTGCGCCTGCGCCGCCAGCAGCATCAAGCATAGTCAACTGACCTGTATAAGGACGCAAAACAACTTCAGTTGTGTATTTCTCAGCGCCGCTTTGGTCTGTCCACTTACGTGTTTCCAACTGACCTTCGATATAAACTTTTGAACCCTTGCGCAGGTAGCTTTCCGCTACTTTCGCGATTGGCTCGTTAAAAATAACCACGCGGTGCCACTCAGTGCGCTCTTTACGCTCGCCGCTATTGCGATCTTTCCAGCTTTCCGATGTTGCGATTGACAAGTTACAAACTTTACCACCGTTTTGCATTGTCCGCACATCCGGATCATTACCAAGATTACCAACCAAAATAACTTTATTTACTGATCCAGCCACAGCTGTGTCCTTTCTTCATTAATAACTACATAGGATTTCTGCCCCTACTATAAACATTGAGATTAAATTTCCTAGACGCTTTATACAAATAAACCACAGCAAATTCGTATTTTTAATAGCGCTCTTCATAATCATCAATCCCCACAAGCAAACCGACTTGACATAAAACAAAAGCATCGTTATGATCGCCAAATCATATTACATAAAAGGGAAAAGTTATGAGTGGGCAGCATACATCTTTATCAGCTTTAGGGCGCGGGTCAGGTATTCGCCAACCAATTAAGCAGAACAATCATGAATTATGGCTGAAATTTCTGGATGTTGATAGCAATGCTTTGTGGGATGATCTTGGAAGCCGCCTAGAGCCTGACCAACCTTTTTCTGAGACGTTAAAGACAATGCAGGGCCTAGACCAAGCACTGAATATTGGTTTTGACGATTATGAACGTTACAGCTTTGCCCTAATGCTGCACGGCCTAATCGACGTTAAACGTTTTCTATTCGGCGGCTTTATTGACGTGCACCACCCACTTGATTTTCACAATAGCACGGCAGAACATTCCCTTTCCGTCTGCATCAATGAAATTGTCCCTCTATTTAAGAATATCGCAACTGACTTACAGGCCGATGATGCGCCGATGCAGCCAGTTGCCGAAGGTTTCCGCGCGGCGATTATACGCACATTAATGCATGATATGGGCGAAGAGATCATGGAGTTCCACTCCTTCGCCGAAGAAAGCGCCCAAAACGCGGATGAGAAAAAAGAAGAGGCTCAAGATAAAATCAAATTAGAAGCTGAAATCGCTGGCTTCTTTATGAAGCTCGCTTTATATGCGTCCCTCGACCAACGTGCCGATTCCTTTATAAATGCGCTAAAAACCATCCGCAGTGAGATTGTAGATGACGAAAAACAGCGTTCAAAGTTCAGCTATAAAGAAACAGCGGCGCATATTCGCAATTTCTTTGCGTCTTATGACTTTGATGCCACCTTCCCTGGCTTTGAACATGAAAAACGCGAAATTGACTCGCGCCTAAACCACTACATGAAGTTTTATTCTCACGCCGAAGATTTTCGTGGCGTTGGCGGTCCTGCTGTTAAAATCGCACAGATTATTGATGGTAACGTGACCTTCCTTAAACATGCTGACCGCGCAGCAAAACAAGATAAAAACGACGCTGTTCCCTACGCGCTTGCCAATAACAACCGTATTCTTTCGGCCTATACGCGCAGTGAAACGCATCTTGCAAATTTATTTAACGCCGCCGTAGATGGGCAGTTAATTGAATCTATGGCACGCCATATTACCAAACGTAATTACGAAGTGTTGATCTGGCATATTTGCATGGGCCCTTCTGTCCTTCACCGCCCTGCCGCTGGACAGGCAAAATCAGAGCGTAACGAAACCATCAAAAAACGCGGCGATGTTGCCAATGATAATCCACGCTTATTAGAATTAAACGCGCTAAATGTAACCGAAACAAAAGCTGCAGCAAAAGATAACTTTCAACGCGCCGCGGACCGTGCCCTTAAACGCGATACAATATCCGCACGCACGCAGATGCTTCTTTACACGGCAGCATATTGTAATGACAGCAATATTGATGAGCTTGACCTATATAAAACACCGCTTGTCTTTATGCGCGATATGCCAGAACATCTTGTCCCTTATATGCAAGTGCTCGACACAATCGAACGTGACCAAATTGACATTACATCAACAGAAGGCCTAAACAGCCTGCGCAAAACATTCAAATACGAAAAAGATGCGCGCTACCCTGATGTGATCTCAAATATTCGCAATAATTCAGCGCAAGTTGAAAAATTCTTTAATTGGTATAGCGATTATCAGAAAATCCAGTATAAAAACATCTTATCACAGACCATCTAAAACACTGTTTTTAAAGGTGAATAAATAATTGCATAAAATTTTATACGTTTTTCATATATTATTTACATAAATATGATATTATTTAATCATAAGGTTTACGAATTAAGAAATTAAATAAAGGGTAAAAAGTTTCTCAAAAATGGCCATAAGGGCATAAGTTTTAAGGTTGTGCGAAACGTCCCCAAAACTGTATGTGTGCATCTTTAGCTTCGGCTAAAGTTCTTAGCTCCAATTTTACGATCATGCTTTGAACACACACTCACAAACTGCGTGCATACAGAACAAGGACATTTTATAAGCCGGGATTGGTAAAAAATTAAGTTACCATATCCCGGCTTTTTTTATAACAATATTTCTCTGCTGTTTACGTAAAAAAAACTTGTCATTTCTATTATATTTTGCTTAATTAATGTTTCAGCCCATAAAAGCAGGCCGCAATAAATAAACAAAACAGCGGCTCATGTTTGGCTGACGCGTATATTATAATAAATTCAGGGAGTTCAGAATGACAACACAGCAATCATACAGCCTTAATGCGACACGCGCGATTGAAAAGCTTGCAAAAACAATGAAAGCGATCATGAAAGATGAATCGATCCAAGCCTATCTCCGCGAAGCCCCTGAGAGCCTAACCGAAGGCAAAGACCTGTACCAAATTGCTATGGAAGATGCGCGCGCCGCATTTGAAATGATATTCAAAGGCAGCAGTGACCAAGAAATTCCGTATGAGATTTATGAAAGCATCTTACGCCACACTGATAGCGATAAATACAAAGAAATATGCGCTATACAAAATACAAAAACCCGTAAAGAAGCCGTTTATTCTATTTTCCAATCCCGTGCGCAGCAATCACACGCAGCACAATATCTATATAAAAACGCCTTTAACGGGGATAATTCATTCTCAAACCCACGTTATATGGTTATTTTGGCTGATAAGCTTGACCTTGAATCTTTCGAAGCGCTAGGGCAAAACTACATCAACATGCTTGCTGACATGACCAATGCCAGCATGAATGACAATTTACACAAAGTCTTTGCTAAAAATGCGGACCTACAAGGCCATGTCCAAGCGATGGTTGATGAACTTTATGAAATAGAGACCGCACCACAAGCAGAAGCCGAGGGTGACGAAGACTTTGAAGGCGAATATGATGCGCTTCACACAGAAGACGCTGCAAATTATCAAAACGGTTACGAAGAAGAAGAAGATTTAAAGTCAACTATTCTTGACCCATATACAGAAAAACTCATCAAACTATACGGTAAAGAACTACGCCCGACCGTCGATAAAAAGCATAAGGCGCGTCAAACCTTTGCCGAGAAGAACAAGGTTGATGTGCAAGACATCATGTTCACACCAGTTGATGAAAACCTTTTGGACGTTACCGAAACCTTAATGATGACCCCTACCCACTCAAACGTGATAATGGTCGCCGAAAAAGGTATGGATACAAGCGGCATTGTAACGCGTATTGCTGAAAACCTATACCATGACCAAGTGCCGCAAAAACTTCTCGGCGCACGCGTCGTGCAGCTTGATTTGGAAAAGATGGTTAACTATCTTAAGAACACACCATCAGCGATTGAAGACCCTTCTGTCAGCACAGCGCAAGTTGCTGCTACACAGCTAGAAGCAACACTTCACATTTTATTTTCACAAATTGATCAGCACAACAAATCAGGTCGCCCGCCAATTTACTTGTCTATCAAGGGGTTTGAACAGGCGGTTAAGCCAAAATCTATTCTAGGCGGCAAGCTTGAAGAATGGTTTACATACTGGCTTGGAGATGAAAAAGACGTTCGCATCATTGCTGAAATCAGTAATTCTGGCTTAGATGCCGTTAAAAGCGACGCGCCTGACCTGTATAAAATACTCAACACATATAAAGTGAAAGAGCCAAGCGAGAAAGAGACAATCACCCGCATTAAAGATTGGCTATATTTCGGTCGCGGAAAGCCGTTTTCGGATAATTACTACTTTAGTGAGAGCATCATCGAAGCTGCCGTTAAGCTTTCAAATAAGCACGTAAACAAGGCCGATGAAGCACAGCCTGGCTTAACAACAAGCATCATCACCCTTGCGGCGACGGCAGCAGAGCAACGTAATTCTGAAGAAATCACTTTGGAAGACGTTGTTGATGCCATTGCAACACGTTCTGGTAAGGCACGCGATATTATCCTGTCGAACCAAAACGAGCGTTTGGCGACACTTAATGCCTCTATTAAAGAAAACCTCGTCAATCAAGACAACGCGATTGACTCAATTACTGAGAGCTTTGACCTTATCCGTATGGGGCGTCAGCAGAAAAACAAGCCTATCGGCGTCTATTTATGTGCAGGCCCAACAGGTGTTGGTAAAACCGAAACAGCGAAGCTAATAGCTGAGCACCTTGGCGCAGGTCTTGTAACGATTGACATGGCTAACTACACAGCTGAACACACAATCGCGCAAATCCTTGGTTCACCTCCAGGCTATGTTGGTTTTGGCGGTAAAACACCACTTGAGGAAATCGAAAACCATGACATTAATGTTGTGCTTCTTGATGAATTTGAAAAAGCACACCCTGACATCTTCAAGGCCTTCATGGCACCATTTGATGATGGGCGTATGATTTTGCGTAACGGTAAAGTGCTAAACTTCGAAAACACAATTTTCCTTGCAACAACGAATATTGGTGAGAAGAACAAAGAATTAGCAACGCGTACTGTTGGCTTTAAAGAAACAGCAGCGGAAGATAAAAGCAAAACCGCTGTTATGGACGCTATTAATGACCGCTTCCCACCGGAATTCAAAAACCGTTTGGATGACATCATCATCTTTAATGACCTAAATAAAGATGCCGTGCGCGTTATTGCTGAGATCAAACTGAACAAGCTTGCAAAGCGTTTTGCCGAAGACAAACAGCATGGCGCTTTTGAAATCAGCGAAAAAGCAATGGAACAACTGCTTGAAATTGGTTTTGTTAAAGGCATGGGCGCACGCCCACTTGAACGCGCAATCAAAAAGAAAATTGACTTGCCGCTTGGTCGTTGGTGCTTAGACAACCAAGATAAAGACCCGATGGATTACAAATTCACAGTCGAAGAAATCACCCCAGAATTTAAGGTGACAACAACAGCATTAAACGAAACTGCACCTGCCGTTTCTAACGATAATGCGAAGACTGTACAGGCAAAAGTTCAGCCACCTAAACTTGGCTAAACCGTCTTTTATAATAAATACAGAAAAGCCCTGCATATTATGTAGGGCTTTTTATTATAGTTAGCGCTTTTCAAATAAGAAAAAACCGCTCCAATAAGAGCGGCTTTTAGAAAATTATACGAAGTACGACTAGTCTCTACGACGTTTGCGTTCTAGCTTACGCCAGCGACGCACTGCTTCAGCTTTTTCACGCGCTTTTTTAACAGATGGTTTTTCGAAATTACGACGAATTTTCATCTCGCGGAAAATGCCTTCACGTTGCATCTTCTTCTTTAAAGCTTTCAGCGCTTGATCGACGTTGTTATCTCTCACGTTTACGCTTACCACTTTATTCACCTACTTTCTGGTTGGTTTAATTAAAAAAGCTTTATAAAACAATATAAAGCCGTATGCTGTGTAACAATTATAACCACAAAAAGCAAAAGAAAAATGAACAAAGCCGTAATTTTATTCGCTTTAACGGCCTTTTTATATGCTTTCACAGGGAGCATACCAGCCACAGCAAGCGATATACAACCTGAACAGAACACACGTCTACTTGCCCACGATGTCACAGTACCGTCAAATATAAACGCACAGCAAATGGTTGTCACAGCACATCCACTGGCCACAAAAGCGGCACTAGACACACTTAACCAAGGCGGCAATGCCGCTGATGCCGCTATAGCTGCACAGCTTGTTCTCGGCTTAGTCGAACCGCAATCATCAGGCCTTGGCGGCGGTGCATTTGCACTTTATTTCAATGCAAAAAGCCGTAAACTTTACAACCTTGATGCTCGCGAAACAGCGCCGCAATCTGCTAAAGAAGATATGTTCTTAGACGCAAACGGTCAGCCGCTTGATTTCTTTACGGCATCTACATCAAAAAATTCTATTGGCTTACCGGGTGTCCCATCTCTTTTATTCACGCTTAATCAAAAATTTGGCGACAAAAGCCGTTGGCCTGATTTATTTACGCCCGCAATATCATACGCGCAAAACGGTTTTGCCGTCACGCCGCGCCTAGCAGATTCTGTGGCGCAATATCAAAACCGCCTAAAGAAAAATCACGCATTGCCCTATTTCACAAAAACAGATGGCAGCCTTATACAAAGCGGTGACATTCTTCGGAATGCACAATATGCTGAAACACTTTCAAATTACCGTGATATCGGGCCTAAATTCATCACGCCACATTATCGTATAAAAAGCCGCCCCAATTTATGTGCAACATACCGCATGCATTACACCATATGCTCAATGGGCGAGCCTTCATCTGGCGGCCTAACACTGCTGTATATTTTACGTTTACTTGATGGTTTTGATTTGGGCAGTACACCTAATGCTGAGGCCTATCACCTCTATCTCGAGGCATCAAAACTCGCATTTGCCGACCGTAATCATTACATGGCTGACCCTGACTTTGTCGATACACCAGGCAAGGCATTGATCCACCCAGAATATCTAAATGTACGCCGCGCGTTAATATCAGTAGAACACGCGCAAGAATACACATATGGTCACCCTAAAAACTGGCGCGGTAAATATCCTCCACGCCATGTAGGGCCAGATGAAGGCGGCACAACGCATATCAGTATCATTGACAAATATGGCAATGCGATATCTATGACGAGCTCAATTGAAATGGCTTTTGGTAGCGGCTATATGAAGGATGGTTACTTCCTCAACAATCAGCTGACCGATTTTTCATTCATCCCTGAAAAAGATGGTATCAAAGTCGCGAACCGCGCCGAAGCCGGAAAACGCCCACGCTCATCCATGAGCCCGACAATCGTCTTTGATAATAACCACGCCCCTATTATGGTGATTGGCTCAGCTGGCGGCAGCCGTATTATCGGCTATGTCGCACAACGTTTAATCGCGATGATTGATTGGGGCTATAGCGCAGAACAAGCATTAAATATGCCCGCCATTCTTACGCGCGGCGCGAGCGTTGAAGTTGAACAAAACTTCCCACGCGCACTCGAAACCATATTACGCGCCAAAGGCCACAACATAATCCGCAAAGATTTAAACAGCGGCCTAACCGCAATAAAGAAATCTGCCGCAACATATGAAGGGGCTGCCGATCCACGCCGCGAAGGCATTGCTATCGGTCAATAACCAATATCGCGCGAAAGTCATTAACGTTGGTTTGGGTTGGTCCAGTGACAAGCAAGCCGTAGAGCTGGTCGAAGAAACCATAGGAATCGTTATTCTCAAGGTACGCTTGTATATCTAAGCCCTGTGCGGCGGCTTTTTGTTTTAACTGCGGAGTGAAGAATGCACCAGCATTGTCTTCGCTGCCATCTATACCGTCTGTATCCGCAGCAAGACCAAATATTGTATCTTTAGGCTGCATAAGATTAAGAAACGACAACGCAAACTGCCCATTATTACCGCCGCGTCCATTACCACGGACTTTCACTGTGGTTTCGCCGCCAGAAAGCAATAAATATGGCGTTTTAAAATTTCGTGTACGGATCAAATCCATATGTACCTTAGCACAATCCTCGCTTGATCCCTCCAAAGCATCCGAAATGATTTTTACATCTAAACCTGTTTTCTGTGCGGCTTTAGCTGCAGCTTTAAGTGAAATTTGCGCACTTGCAATAACATGAACATCTTGTGCAGGCGGATCTGAAAGCTCAATATCCATAGCATCATCTTGTTTCAGATGATGTAAAAAAGCCTTTGGTACATCTATGCCGTAATCCTCAATCACCTTTAGCGCGTCTTTACGCCCTGTTTTTGCTGATAATGTTGGTGCGGACGCAATACTTTCAATGTCATCCCCCGCAACATCTGACACCAGTAATGTATGTAATTTAGCTGGCGCGCAAGCACTGGCTAATCCGCCGCCTTTTACTTGCGACATCGCTTTACGGACGATATTCATTTTCTGTATCGGCGCGCCGCTATGGAGCAAAGCTTTATTAATCGCCGCCTTATCATCTAATGACAAACCATTAATAGGCTTAACAAGCAAAGCTGATCCACCTCCTGAAATTAGACAGACAACTAAATCATCCTTGGTCAAAGCCGAATCTTTAAGAAAGGCAAGCAACGCGTTCGTTGCCTTTAGGCCTGCCTCGTCTGGCACGGGGTGAGCGGCTTCCAAAATTTCAATATGTTCGCACGGCGCAGAATAGCCATAACGGGTAATCACTACGCCTGAAAGCGGGTGCGTATCATGATACGCCCAATTCTCTTCAAAGGCCTGCGCCATCTGCGCCGAAGCTTTCCCCGCACCAATTACAAAAACCCGCCCATTTTTAGGTGGCTTCGGCATATAGCGCGGCACAGTATTTAACGGCTGCGCCGCATCCACAGCAATATGATAAAGCTGCGTAAGAAAAGCTGTTGGATCCCCTATGTAATCCATCAAATCTTTTGACATCACACATCCCCTACGCCAATGATTTTAGCCTGTGGAAAGTCGAATTTATCTTTATCATATTCCGCATCACCTTTATTCAATTGAATATTGGGCTGCCAATGCGTCACGATATGCGCCATGTTTGGGCGATCACGCCCCTCTGGCTGCGCTGTGGGCTTACCGATATAAACAAACCCCGCGATGTTATCACGCGCATCTAACCCGATCTTTTCACGAAAAATAGGGTTATAACAATACCACTCTGTTAGCCAGTTAGCGCCATAGCCTAAAGCATTCGCCGCAATCAACATGTTCTGACACAGCGCACCAGCGGATAAGAACTGTTCCCATAGCGGGTGTTTACCGCGGCGCATACGTGAGACGACCATCACAACCAATGGCGCGCGCATAAAACGTTCAGCCTCTAAATCAAGCTTTGCTTCACTGGCATCGGCATCTTCCGCAAGATAAGCGGCGCGCAAAATGTCACCAGCTTCACGGCGCGCATCGCCTTTAAAGACTACAAAATGCCATGGGAAGAGTTTGCCATGGTCTGGTACGCGAGCTGCGGTCTTCAGCAGCGTTTCAATCTCGGCATCGCTTGGCGCGATATCATCCATATATTTTACGGATAATGAACGCCGCGTTTGTAGATAATCAACAACATCCAGATTCTTCATGCCTGCAAAATTACGTTCACTCATGTCTTCCCCCTATTCTATTGGCGGTACATCGCTTATCGGCAAATCAAGTGCCTTACCGCCGCGCGTTTCATCTTGGTATGAAAACCATAGCAAATCATCACGCCCCGCAAAATGATAATCTGGTTTGAATATCAGTTTAAGCACTTCATCCAAAGCCGCATCGATATTCACAAGGCCGCTATTCACCAAAAACACAAAACTCACATCATGTTCTGGTGCATAAAACGCAGCAGACGCAAAACCTGGAAAACGCCCCTTATGCCCATAAAAGCGACCAAGTTCCGTATCCCAGTGCGATACGCCCGCCGTATCAGCTATCTTGTCCTCTTTATCATTGCGCAAGATAGCATTCACAAAAGTTAGCACATCATCCGCCGTCGCGAATAAACCGCCATCGGCAAGGCGCATACAGCCTGTCCAAACTTCAGTGCTGCTGAACGGCAAGCCTGCACTATAACGTTCCACCCCAAATACATCATATAAAGATGAATTGAATCCTGTTTGCGTCAGGCCAAAGGGATCAAAAATCTGCGCCTTAAAAATATCTTCTAAATCCGTCTGACTATACTGTGCCTTTAACACACTGCCGAGCAAGACATAGGCTGTATTACTATAACCAAGCGCCGCCCCTGCCTTCGCATGCGCGGGCACATCGCGTAAAAACTTTAAAATCTGATTTTCATCTTCAACACAGCGATTATTCAAAAAAGTATCCTGAATAAATGGCGCATCAAGATAATCCGCAAAACCTGACTTATCATTAAAAACATGACGGAATGTTACAGCATCAAAATTATCAACATCACGGCCATCCAAATCATTGGTCACGTAATCACGCAATTTATCATCTAAGCCAATTTTACCTTCTGCGATTAAATGATTAATAATGAAGCCCGTATACATTTTGGTAAGAGAGCCAATACGGAAGCGGCTCTGCGCATCAATCGGTTTATTTTCTGAATCTAGCGCAGAATAACCAGCATAATAGCTTTGTCGGTCATCTCCATTTTGCACGATTAAGGCCGCACCTGGCACAGGATAATGCGCTGTGAGCTGATTTAAAAAATCCTCTATATTCGTATTTTCAGCATGCGCTGTAGATATGGCGCATATTGATAAAATAAAAATAAGGATCCAGCGCATCATATGCGCCTCTAATATTTAGGGAGTTTGAAGAAGATAACTGCGCAATATATAAAGATCAAGCCACACGCAATTGCATTATAATTCGCCATAGATAAGCCCAATATAGGGTCCGCCCAAGGAATTTCATCACAGCGCGCTACAGGCGCAGATTCAATGCGCGCAAGAATATCTTCAAGAGAGCCTGACATATCACCGGCGCTACAGCCTTCTAAACCCTTCCACCATTTGCGTTCTACGCCAGTATGGAATGATGCTATCACTGTATTACTCAAGAAAGTCAGCCCCATGAAACCAACAGCAATTTTACGCCCCTTTGTTGTGCCTTTCTGATCAAGCACATAACCAACCAACCCGATAAAAATCGCCAGAACATAAGGAATGCGTTGATACAAACAAAGCGGACATGGTGAAAGGCCAAACACATATTGCGATGTCAGCGCCGCCGACATAGCGAAAAAGGAAAGCAGAACGACACTAGCAAATAACCCTGACGGCGTGAACAAAAATGAGATTAAGCGCTGAACAGCCATAGTATAGTCCTTTAAATTACAGCAACATGGACTTAATAAAGTCCTTAATCATTTCAATACCTTCAAGGCCAAAATATATCAATAAAGAATATAATATTACAACCCATAAAAGCCCAATAAACGCGCCGACAATAACCGCAAAACCATCGCGCATCAAGACACCAATTGCCATTAATGCAATAGAAAAACTTGGGATCGTATTCGAAAGCGGAATCGGTATAGTTACGCTAAGCGCCATAATAAGCCCACAAACACCAATCAAACGGGACGCTACGCCTTGTGTGATAAACGCAAGGCGGGGCTTAACAAGCTTTTCCAAACGGGCAATCCATGGGCGCGCCGTTTCAATCATTTCACCTAATTTACGGCTATCGACTGAACGTTTTTTGACTTTCTCTGGCAACCAGACATTAGAACGCCCAATCATTTGTTGAAAAGTCAGGATAATAAGCGGCAGCGCAATAATTAAGTTTATCCCCGGCGGTACAGGAAGCGGTAAAGCAGCAGGCAACGCAAAAATGAACAACAACGCGCCGAACCCCCGCTCATGCAGCGCGCGCAGTATATCTTCTACGCTTGTGCGTTCGCCAGTTAACGCATTTTCAAAATCTAATAAAAGCTGCGAAAGGCCGCGCGGGGCATCGCTTTGTATTTCAGACATAAACAGTCACTCAATTCTATAAATTCTAAATTATACTATAGCCATTTAATTCAATCTTTAAGCAGCCCGTATTAAACGACTATACTAATGCCTGAAATGACGCTGCTTTGTAAAGACCATTGCGATGGCGCGATCATCAGCTGCGGCAATAACTTCTTCGTCGCGTACGCTTCCACCTGGCTGAATAACCGCAGTGACCCCTGCATCAGCCGCAGCAATTAAACTATCTGCAAACGGAAAGAAACCATCTGATGCAACAACAGAGTTTTTAAGCAAGTTTTGTGGTTCTTCTAAAGCCTCCCCCATAAGGTTCGCCTTATAAATAGCGCTACGTGCAGCATCAATACGACTTGCCTGTCCGCCGCTAATCGCCACTGTCGCCATATCCTTAGCATAAACAATCGCATTAGATGTCACATAACGGCTAACATTAAATGCAAATAGCAAATCTTGTAGCTCACGCTCTGTAGGGCCACGCTCCGTGACAATCTCTATGTCATCTGCGCTCACCTGTAAAATATCGTGGTTCTGCACAAGAAAGCCACCAGACAAGCTGCGCTTCTCCCAAAACGGCGCTTTGACCTCAGGCAACTCACCCGTGGCAATCACGCGCAGTTTTTCAAATTCGGATAAATATGTCAGGGCATCATGTTCAAAAGATGGCGCAACAATTAAAACCGTAAATTTCTTCATAATTATTCGCGCAAGCTTCACATCAACGCGACGGTTTAGCACGACGCAGCCGCCAAAGGCGCTGTCTTTATCGCTTGCATAGGCCCGCAAATAAGCGTCTTCCACACTATCCGCACAGGCCACGCCGCACGGGTTTGTATGTTTTATAATCGCCACGCAAGGCTCAGGGTAATCTGCAACAATTTGCAGGCCGGCATCACCATCCAGAACCGCATTATAACTTAATGGCGTGCCCTGTATTTGACGGGCATTTACAATACCAAAGGCATGATCACCCGTATTATATAGCGCCGCCTTTTGGTGTGGGTTTTCACCATATTGCAAGATACGGTCTAAACTGCCTGATAAGCTCATCCGCGCGGGGAAGTCATCATCACCTTTATTATGCCCCATAAACCAGCCAGATATATTGGCGTCATATGTTGCTGTCAGTGAAAACGCGTTTGCGGCAAGGCGCTTACGTAAGCTCTGCGTCACGGCGCCATTATGGACATCTATATCATTCAAAATCAACTGATAATCTTTGGGGTCAGTTGCTACAACAACATGCTGATAATTTTTCGCCGCTGAGCGGATCATCGCCACCCCGCCGATGTCAATATTATCTAGGCATGTATCTTCGTCCTCGTTCTCACGTACGAAATCAACGAATGGATATAAATTCACAACGACCAAATCAATTGGAAAAATATCATGCTCTTCTAACGCCTGACAATGCGTATCATTATCGCGCTTGGCAAGGATACCACCATGAATTTTAGGGTGCAGTGTTTTGACGCGCCCTTCCATAAGTTCAGGCAAGCCAGTAAAGTCCGATATTTCATCGCACTCTATACCTTTGTCTTTTAAAAAGTCGCTTGTCCCTTGTGTCGCAACCAATTCAACACCACGCGCCCTTAACGCAGAGGCCAACTTCTCAACACCACTTTTATTGGATACAGAAATCAATGCACGCTTTATTAAAACTGAGCGCGGATCTGTAATAACATTATTTTGATGATCGTCTGCGATAACATTATCCCCCGATAGGTCGGTAAAAGACAGGATTATTAAAACCCTGCGCCAGCACCTGTACCCACCATAGTTGTTTTCGCCACTGTGCCATGCTGTCCTGTTTTGGCATATAGGCCGCGCACATCTTTAATAGAAGAAAACGTATCCGTAACACCTAACACAGTCTCAGCGCCACCTAAGAACAAGAAACCATCTTGCTCCATCTGGTTAGAGATACCTTCAAGAACTTTTGCTTTTGTCTTAGTATCAAAGTAAATCAAAACATTGCGGCATAACACGACATCAAACTTGCCAAGGCTAGCCATAGATTCAAGCAAATTGAAATTACGGTAGTTTACCATAGCCTTAATTTCATCGTTGATTTGCCACTTATCTTCTACCTGTTTAAAGAAACGCACAAGCTTTGTTACAGGCAAACCACGCTGAACTTCGAATTGAGAATATATCCCCTGACGCGCTGTGTTAAGAACGCGGTCAGAAATATCCGTCGCAACAATCTCTATACGGCGCCCACCTAGCTCAGCCTGTTTTTCCTTCAGAATCATGGCCAAAGAATAAGGCTCTTGTCCTGTCGAACATGCCGCACACCAAATACGCAATGTTTTACCGCGCTGCGCGTTTTCTATAATATATGGCAAGACGACATTTTCAAAATTCTCAAATGGACGGATATCACGATAAAACGATGTTTCATTCGTGGTCATCGCATCAACAATTTCCTTAACCAGTTCAGGGTCAGGAAGCGCACGCAAGCTCACACTCATTGCCTCCAATGAATGATACCCCCACTTTTTCGCGATTGGCGTCAGGCGAGAATCAAGCAAATACGATTTATCTGGCGTAATATCTAGGCCAGAGCGTTCGTATAAGAGGTCTTTATATAAATCAAAATCCGCTATTTTCATTTTATTGCTTACACTGCGTTAAAAAATCATTCTACTAACATAGCTTCCTATTTCATTTAAGGGAAGCACTTCCATACAAATTCCTGCTGTTGCGACTGCTCCTGGCATGCCCCAAACTACACTACTTGCTTCATCCTGCGCAATTACACGCCCGCCCTTTTCAACAAAACTCTGGCAAGAACGCAGTCCATCAGACCCCATACCTGTTAGAATCACAGTGATAAAAGCAGTACCGTATATATCCATCAAGCTACGGATCATCGGGTCAACAGCTGGTTTACAGAAATTTTCTGGCGGCCCATCATCAATTTTGATATAGGTTCCGTTAACCCCCTTTTCAAACAACATATGTTTCCCACCTGGCGCGACATAGGCCTTGCCAGCCTCCAGCTTCATGCCATCTTCCCCCTCCACAGTTGGTATAGATGTATGCTGCTGTATGTGGGATGCCAAAATTTTTGTAAAAGTCGCGGGCATATGCTGCGTTATAACAATTGGCACATTAGGGGACTTCAATGCAGATATAAAAGTGAATAGCGCCTGTGGTCCACCCGTTGACGAACCAATCGCTAGAACTTTGGGTGGCATCGTTGATAGGCTAGCTTTAGAAACTAGTTTTACATCCTTAGTTGTACCAAACTTTACAGGGCTAGTCGCAGAGACAGGCGATGTAGCAGGTGCGGCCTGAGAAGAGGACTGCTGTTTTGGCTTAACAACAAAGCCAGAACGTTCAGAGGGCTGCGCAAGTGCGCTTGCCCCACGCCCATGCGGTGAAGCAATATTCCTGATTTTGTAAAGAAAAGATTCTTTAAATTCACTATCGTTTTTAATATTAATGGCCGTCGTTGGCTTACCAATACAGTCAATGGCGCCCAAGGACATTGCCTTCATAGAAATATCGGCATTTTTTGTGCTCAGAGTGGAGCACATGAGTATTTTCGCATCTGGTTTCTTTTCAAGAATTTTAGGCACGGCCGTAATGCCGTCCATAACCGGCATTTCGATATCTAATATTATAATGTCTGGATTATAACGATTAACCATATCAACCGCTTGCTGCCCATTCACAACGGACGCTACAACTTCAGTATCCTCCGCTTCATCAAGGATACGTGACAAAAATCCTCTGACGACCGCAGAATCATCAACTAGCATAACTTTAATTTTATTTGGACTGTTTACCACGCAAGCTTACCTAGACTAGATAAATAAAAATGACACATTAAAAACTAAAGCAGCCCAATTTGTCTGAACTTTGTCTCAATAATATCACTATCAAAAGGCTTCATTATATATTCATTTGCGCCAGCTTCTAAGGCACGCTGAATATGTTGAATATCATTTTCTGTGGTGCAGAACACTACGCGCGGCGAATCCCCATTATCAAGCATACGAAGTTTTTCTAAAAATTCTATACCACTCATAACAGGCATGTTCCAGTCCAACAAAATAGAATCCGGCATACTCACTTGGCATTTTTCATATGCCACTTGGCCGTCTTCTGCCTCATCACATGAAAAGCCTAAATCTTCCATTATTCTGCGCGCAACCTTGCGCACCACACGTGAATCATCAACGACCAAACAAGATTTCATAACAAAACTCCAAGTTCACACAAGCTTAGCTTGCATGTTAGCAGACTATTGAACAAAATAATAGTCAATTAAAACAACTAGATTCTTAAATCGTTAATTAGTTTTGGTACATCTAAAACAATCAACAGCTCTTCATCTAAACGATATATCCCCAAAGACACGCCACGCCATTTCGGATCTAACGTTACAGGGTTCTTTTCATAGCTATCTTCTTTAAGTGCCAAAACATCACCGACTTCATCAATCGTCAAACTATAGAGCTCTCCTTCATGCTCCACAACAACACTCATCACGGACTTGCCCTCTGCCCGTTCCGACAAGCCAAGACAGCGGCGCACATTTATAGAAGTTACGATACGTCCACGTAAATTGAGTGATCCATCAACCTCAGGCGGCGCTAAAGGAATTTTACTAACATTTAAATCACCCAAAACATCCTGAAGCTGTAAAACTGGTATACCGAATAATTGCCCCGCAATATAGATTGTTAAAAAATCATTTGCACGACCAGCAATAGGGTTAACGCCCTCAGAACCTTTACTTTCAATACTTTGCACATCACCAGGGCACATACAAAACTCCTTTTAAAAAATACAATTAATCACACGGCAATAAACTATCCACGCGCAGCAGACGCCAATGTTTCTTCCAATGTGTCTAATAAAGTTTCACGATCAAATTTTAAAATATACTTATTAAAGCCAACCTCATGCCCCTTATCTAAATCAGACGGTGCGCCATGTGATGTTAGCGCCACAAGCGGTATATCATGCCAAATAGAGTCTTCGGACTTCACTTTTTTTGCAAACTCAAACCCACTCATGTCAGGCATTTCAATGTCACTAACAATCAAATCAAACGTCTCACCCTTTTCACAAAGCTCTAACGCTTGTGCAGCACCTTCAACCGATGTCACACGATATCCAGCAACACTTAACAAAGGGGTCAGCATATTTCTAAAGAACGGGCTATCATCAACCAACAAAATCTTGCGGCGCGCATGTTCACTTGTATTCTCCACATCATCACTGTCATAGCCAACAGATGTTTGAATATCAAACCAACCGTTAGACACACTGCTCATGTAATATGTAACATCACAGACATCTGTGGCCTTACCTGCAATAATTGCACTCCCCATAACACCGTCGCGTCCTGACATTTGCACATCAACGTGCTCTTCAATGATATCAACGATTTCATCAACAATAATGCCCATAGACTTTTTACCTTCAGCAAATACCAATACAGGCATATTACCTTCTTGTGGTATTTCCTGTGAGGCGCTAAACGGCAATAGCGGCATTAATTGACCACGATACTGAACCAGCATTTGGTTGTTTGCGTGTTCAACACTATCAATATTCACATTCTCTAAACGCGAAACTAGCGCCAGCGGAACGGCCTTAGGCGCTTTATCACCTGCACGGAACAACAGAAGCGTTGTTTTCTCCGCTGTATCATGCTGAACGCTTTCTTCTACATGCTCTACGCCTGCGCCCACATCAGTGCCTTCTTCTTTGCCCGTAGCGCGCGCAATACCCGCTGGGTCCAAAATCATAATAACGCTACCATCACCAAGAATTGTATTCCCTGAGAACACTTCTATTTCACGTAAAATACGCGCAACAGGCTTAACAACGATCTCTTCAGTATCAAAGACACGATCAACGATTATACCCAACATATATGCACCAATTTGCGTCACAATAATATATTGGTTCTGTGCCTCAGAGTGCGTCTTAAGGTCAACTACATTGCTTCCCCCATCTGCCTCAGCCGATGCACCTTCTTCTGATGCTTTAACTTCAGGCTCTGCATTATACCCCTTAAGTTTAAGCACATCATTAAGATAAACGAGTGGCAGCAACTGGTCACGCAAACGATAAACCGGTGACCCCTTAATCATCTCAATTTTAACTTCAGATTTTTCTGAAACCATAACCAATTCGCGAACAGTAAGCTGCGGAACAGCGAAACGCTCACCACTTGCCTCAACAACCAACGCGGAGACAATCGCCAAAGTAAGCGGAATTTTAATTAAGAAAGTTGAACCCTTGCCCTCAATAGAGGTAAGCTCAATAGACCCACCAATTTTCTCTATATTAGTGCGGACAACATCCATTCCCACACCACGTCCAGAGACAGCCGTAACCTTTTCTGCAGTGGAAAAGCCTGCATGGAAAATAAATTGCTGGATTTGCTGTGTTGACATTTCAGCGATTTCATCCGCTGTAGCCAGTCCATTAGCAATAGCTTTTTCAATGATTTTCTGTGTTGAAAGCCCCTTACCATCGTCAGAAATTTCAATGATAATATGCCCACCTTCATGATAGGCATCTAAAGTCACATGTCCTGTCGGAGACTTACCCACCGCTTCACGGTCAGCAGGCTTCTCGATCCCATGATCAGCCGAATTACGCACCATATGTGTCAGCGGGTCTTTAATCATATCCAGAACTTGACGATCAAGCTCTGTGTCTTGACCATGCATATGCAGTTCAATTTTCTTATCTAGTTCAACACTTATATCGCGAATTATACGCGGCAATTTCGCCCATGCATTTCCGATAGGCTGCATGCGCGTTTTCATCACGCCATCTTGCAAATCAGAAACAACATGATTAAGACGCTGCAATGGCGCCGTAAATTCACTATCATTTTGCTGACGCATAATCTGCATCAACTGATTTCGCGTTAAGACCAGCTCTGACACCATCGTCATCAAATTTTCAAGCACATCAACATTCACGCGCAAAGACTGCGCAGCAATTGACGTCTTTTTCGCGGCCGCGCTTTCTTCACCTGCGGCCTGCGGCTGATTTTTCTTTGCCAATGCCGCAGCCTCTTCGGCGCTATCATCTAAATCTTCGTCTTCGTCATCCACGCCCAAATCATTTGAAGCCATAATATCATCAATAGACACCTCTGAATCATCCGTGTCATGCTCATGAGGAATTTTATCGCCGACGAGTTTGATAGAGTCACTCTTAGCATCTGACGCAGCGGCTTCATCCAAAGCACGCCCCTCATATACAGCATCCAAGCGTGCGATTATATCAGAGTCATCCCCTGCTGGCTCTTCACCATTTTGTTCGATGCCTTCTAATATAAAGCGCACCCCATCAATCGATTCAAAAATCAACGTTACAGCGGGCGGCGTAACCTCCAAATCACCATCACGAAAACGGCCAAGCACGTTTTCAGCATGGTGTGCAAGCTTTTCAAGGCGCGGAAGCCCCAAGAAACCACAAGTACCTTTAATTGTGTGCATTAAGCGAAAGATTTTGGACAAAAGATCCCTATCATTAGGGTCTTTTTCAAGATTAACCAGATCAACATCTAGTTCTTCGAGGCTTTCATTTGTTTCTGTAATGAATTCGCCAATAAGTTCGTCCATAATAGTCTCCTAAGAAATGCAGAATGATTAGCTTTTTCAGCAGAACGGTAATCACTTAAAATAATTTATTTAAAATACGTATATATTAGAGGATGCCGAAAAAAGATTAAAGAGTTGTTACTATCTGAAAGAATATCACAATTTTGAACAAAAAGAATCGGTTTTCTGCGTAAAAAAAAGCAAAAAAGGCGAGATCAAGAATCATCGCCTTTAAAATCAATGCGTTAGTATCAACAAAATATTAGAAGCCTCTTATGCAGACAGCTCAATCTGCACACGCTTGCCTTCATCCAAAACCTTGGCATCAAGCTTGTAGCCATAATAAGCAGCCAAAGCCGACAGCGCATATGGATGCACTAAACGAGGATCCAAATCCTCAACCTCAACATTGCCATGCAGCGCATCAAGCACACCATCACGAAGTACAGCGCCCTCACCTTCCGCAATAACAAGCGTCCCTTCACCGCCATCGGCAGGATCAACAAAGATAAAACCGCCCTTTGGCAAACACTCCTGCGCCAGCATCAAACACGCGATAAGCATTTTGCAAAATGCAGGTGGCGGCGTATGAAACCCTAAATCTGCATGCGGATCCCAAGCTTGACGAATTTTACCTTCACCGCGCAGCAGACTGCCCATAATTTCTTGAACATCTTTAGGCTCAATTGACTTATCACGGCCACCCGCGCCATATGCTAAACGAAACGCCTGTAAACGGGCCGATGCCATCTGCGCGCTCATCTTAATTAAACCAAGCGCATCATCAAACGCATCTGGGCCCATATCTTCCATAAATTCAACGCCATTATTGATTGCACCAACTGGGCTAATCAAATCATGACAAATACGGGATGCCAACATCTCCATGACAGATGCATCTAAAATTGGGACTTTCTTTTCGCTCATTATACGCTCCTAAGGACAAATCAAATCGTCCTATAGTGTACCCGATTAGAACGGGATAACAACACCTAACTTTTCAAGTTCGGCGGAAAGCATTTCCTTCATCTCTTCTAGATATGTTTTACGCGACGCTTCAACGCGGGCCGTAAGGGCATTTTGCGTATTTGATGCGCGAAGCAACCACCACCCTTTAGGGGTAACAACACGAACACCATCAGTATCAGAGACCTGCATATCTGTATCTGTTTCTGCTTGCTTCTGCATTGCGGCCAACACTTTATCAACGATTGCGAATTTTTCCATTTCATCAACTTCAAAACGAATTTCTGGCGTATTGAACAGCTCTGGGAAATCAGCCAGCGCTTCATTCAATGACTTACCACCTTCAAAATTTGCAACAATATTGAGCAAACGCACCGCGCAATATAAAGCATCGTCATAACCATAGTAACGGTCAGCGAAGAAAATATGTCCACTAAGTTCACCTGCTAGCGGTGCTGACAGTTCTTTCATGCGTGACTTAATAAGCGAATGCCCTGTCTTCCACATTTCAGCCTTACCGCCAAGACGCGTAATTTCATCAAACATCGCCTGTGAACATTTGATATCACCAATAATCGGCGCACCGGGATGGTCCTTTAAAACATCCGCGGCATAGAGCGCAATCAATGTATCGCAGCGTATAATTTCACCCTTATCATCAACTACGCCAATACGGTCAGCATCCCCATCAAAAGCAATACCAAGGTCACAGCCCTGCTCTAACACAGCGCGCTGCAGATCCTTCAAGTTTTCATCAACCGTTGGATCTGGATGGTGGTTCGGGAATGCGCCGTCAACATTATCAAACAACAAGATATTCTCACCCGGCAACTTACCGACAAAACCGTGGATCACCGCGCCTGCCGCGCCATTGCCGCAATCCCAAGCAACCTTTAAAGGACGCCCTTTGCTCACTTCCAAATCACGGATAAGACGCGCGACATATGTTGCATAAACATCAAGCGCCTGAACCTCACCCTGACCAGATTCATAGTCCCCTGCCGCAGCGATGCGTCCTATCTCCTGAACAGCATCACCAAAGACAGAGCCCTTTTGATCCATCATTTTAAAGCCATTATAATGTGATGGATTGTGCGAACCTGTCACAACCAAGCCACCGTCAAGCATGCGGTCATGTACCGTGAAATACAGCATCGGCGACGGGCCAACACCTATATTCATTACGGTTAAGCCACAATCAACAAAGCCTTGCATAACCGCTTCTGCCAATGCAGGTGAGCTATTACGCCCATCACGACCAACCGCAACACGCAAACCGCCTGCACGAACAATTTTTGTACCCAGCGCGCGGCCAATTGCATAAGCATCGTCTTCACCAATATTTTCACCAACAATACCGCGAATATCATATTCACGCAGCACAACAGGGTTAAATTCATGGGCAGATTTCATATGTTGAGTTCCTGTTTCTTCGTATTTCATTGCAAGATTTTGCATTACAGCGTCCCCGCCTGTTTTTTAACAAAGTCGCACACAGATGTACCAATTTCAGGGTCACGCATACCAAACGCAATATTCGCCTGAATAAAACCAAGGCGGCTGCCGCAGTCATAACGCGTCCCATCAAAACGGTAACCATTAACTGGTTGCTTGCCAATCTGGTGCGCAATTGCATCAGTTAGCTGAATTTCATTACCCGCGCCTTTATTGAATTGGCCTAGATATTCAAATATCTCTGGCTGCAAAATATAACGGCCTATAATCGACAATGTCGATGGCGCATCTTCAGGCTTTGGTTTTTCGACAAGCCCCTTAATGCCAACGACCTGACCATTTTCGCTTTCAACGTCCAAAACACCATATTTAGCCGTATCGGCGCGCGGGACATCCATTACAGCAGCCATGTTACCACCAACATCGGCGTAACAATCAATCATTTGTTTTAAGCATGGCGTATCCGCCAAGACAACATCATCAACAAGCATTACCGCAAATGGTTCATTCCCCACCAATTTATGTGCGCACCAAATTGCGTGCCCCAAACCAAGCGGACGCGCTTGACGCGTTAAGAACAGCTTACCTTCTGGCATTTCACTATCGCGCACGCGCTCAACCATATCAAGCTTACCGCGGCTTTCGAGTGTTTCCATCAATTCTGGCTGATAATCAAAATGCTCTTCCAGCATTTCTTTGTGACGACCACTAACAAAGATAAACTCTTCAATACCTGCTTCACGCGCTTCTTCAAAAGCATGCTGAATAAGTGGACGATCCACCAAAGGCAGCATTTCTTTCGGCATCACCTTCGTTGCTGGCAGGAAACGTGTTCCTAAACCTGCGACGGGGAAAACGGCCTTACGTACAGGGCGGTTTACATCTTTATTACTCATCGTCAAATTCCATACTCTATTAACGGAAGAAAACTTCTAACAAATTTTTGTTAGCTTGTTAAACATCTTTATCACTTTTTTCTAATAACACATCGCGCGCCGCGTTAATCTTCGCGGCAAGCCACGCATTACCTTCTTGGTCGGGATGGTTCTTTTTTATTAAACGCGCATGCGCTGATTTCACGTCCTCTGCACTTGCGCCATCCTCCAGCCCCAAAATCTTATACGCCTCTGCCTTGCTTAATGCTGTTAAATCAATTGCCTCATCCTCTTTGGCGATTGCACCTTCCGTACGAAGGCTTTTAATTTCTTTAACAACCAACGGCGCAACGATGAACAACACCAAAAGCGCAGGAAGTGAGCGCCCAAGCAAGATAAGGTAAAATAGTGCAAGTGGGATAATTATAAGCAGGACAAAGCGCCACAGCGCTTTCTGTGCGTCTATGGTTGAGCCTTTCTGGAAGAACACCAGAAACACACCCAATAAAATAATTCCTGCTCCTAATAATAAAATCGGCATAGCGCGCATTTTGCAATTTATCTGCGCCCTGTCAAGTAAATGCCACAACACGCAAGTTAATCTACACAATTAAACAAGGCATCTTGCCTTTACGGAAATAACCTTATATGGTCATAGGAAATTATAAATTCAGGGATAAAAACATGACAAAGACAGCATCACAAAAACCAACAATTGATGTCCGCATGGTTCGCCTACGCGATGCGATGAAAGCCGCCGGCGTAAACGGTTATATCGTGCCAAACACTGACATGTATAATAATGAATATGTCCCAGAATCCGACCAACGCCTAACATGGCTGACAGATTTCACAGGCTCTGCCGGTACAGCTGTGGTCTTAGAAAAACCACATGCCGCTTTTTTCACAGATAGCCGTTACACCATCCAAGCACAAAACCAAGTACACAAAGTATTTTTTAAAGTCCTAAACAGCGTTAAAGCGAAAGATGAAGATCCTGCGCCAATACCGCATTTCATCACGGACAACGCCGCGGCGGGCAGCGTTATCGGCTATGATCCGCGCCTTATGTCTGTAGACCAAACAAAGTCAATAAGTGACGACCTTGCCGCACATGGCATTACCTTAAAAGCCGTAGAGCAAAACTTAATCGATCCACTTTGGACAAACAAACCCGCCGCGCCACAAAGCAAAGTGACTTTATTTGATGATAAAATCGCCGGACGCAGCGCTGCTGAAAAGTGCAAAATTGTTGCAGATATTGTTAACAAAGACGGCTGCGATGCGGCGCTTATCACTATGACGGACTCCGTTGCATGGCTGTTGAACGTTCGCGGCAATGATGTAGCGCATGTACCGGTTGCAATGTCCACCGCCCTCATCCACACAGACGGTAAAGTTGACTGGTTTATCGCGCCAAGTCGCGTCCCACAAGATGTTTGCACAGCATTACAAGGCCATGTAAACATCATCGCACCCGATGACATGGAAGCACATCTAAAATCTATCGCCAACGGTCAAACCGTTAGCATTGATGACAAGGTTTGCGCCAAATATTTTGAAAACATGCTAAAAGATAGCGGCTTCAAAGTGGCCTATAGCAAGGAGCCCGTATACCTTCCACGCGCCTGTAAAACCGCCGAAGAACAACAAGCTATGCGCGATGCCCATATTCGTGATGGCGTCGCTATGGTCAAATTCTTGAAATGGATTGAAGAAAACGGCCCAAGCGGTAAAGTTACCGAAACAGATGTCGACAAAAAACTTATCGAGCTCCGCTCCCTAAGCCAAACATTCCGTGACACAAGTTTCGACACCATCGCAGGCTGGGCTGATAACGGCGCCATTGTCCATTACCGCGCAACAGATGCACAGCACAAGACCATCACCCCTCCGGGTATTCTATTGGTCGATAGCGGCGCACAATACACAGACGGCACAACCGACATTACCCGCACCGTAGCGATTGGCACGCCAACCGCCACACAAAAGGAAATGTTCACCCGCGTTCTTAAAGGTCATATCGGCGTTGCTAAAATGGTTTTCCCACAAGGCACAACCGGCAAAGAAGTCGATGTCCCAGCGCGTAAAGCATTGATCGAGATTGGCAAAAACTTCGGCCATGGTACAGGGCACGGCGTTGGCTGTTACCTATCAGTCCACGAAGACAGCGCAGGCATTTCCCCGCGTAGCGGCCTTCCACTTCATGCCGGTATGATCTTATCCAATGAACCAGGCTATTACGAAGAAGGCGAATATGGCATTCGCATTGAAAGCCTTGTCATTACCCATGAACGCGAAGATGGTGAGCTTGAATTTGAAACCATCACCCTTGCCCCGATTGATAAAAACCTTATCGACCCAAGCCTATTGGATGCGGATGAGCTAGACTGGCTAAACAAATACCACCAAAAGGTCTTTGCCACATTATCGCCGCAGCTTGATGCAGACCACCAAAGCTGGCTAATGCAAGCATGCAGCCCCTTACAAGGCGGCCAAGCCCCTAAACAAGCCGCGGGCATGAAGCCTTAGACTATGTTCTGACTATTTATGAACAGTTGGGGTCGCTCGGGCAGCACAATGCTTATTATGCTGTTCATCATGCGCGCGATTAAGTTTCTCCTGCAATGCCTGCGGCGCGAAAGACTTAATTTGACTTAAATCTTCATGATGACAATCATGCACCTCTTCAACATGAGCTGGCGGCGTCATATGATCATGATGTACATGATCATCGTGGAACAACATTTGATGAGCGCCCCAAGACGCCAAACCGAAACATAATGTTAAAGAATACCTTTTGGCACGCCCCCATTTGGTTTGTGATGTTTGACAGTTTTTATTAAAATACCGATGAGAGACATGGTCACCAATAAAAGCGCCACCAATCGCAAAACCCAGCTCAATTAGCGGGTTATGATTGAGCGCGGCAATTCCAACAAAGCCCGCGGCAAATGACAACAAGCAGCACGGCGCATGCTCTATCGCAAGCGTCAAAGCCTTACTTTTTGCAGAAGCAAAAGAAAAATGAGAACGCAGTTTCATATTTTATACGATCACTTGATGATTTGCGTATGACATGATGAGCAGCCACATCCCTGCCCATGCTTATCTGTGGTAAGCTCACTACTATGTGAATCATCACAATTCAAACTTGGCGCATGCCCATCCATATTAGGTATAAGCACCGCTGTAAGCAGAAGCATATTCGTAAAAATCTTAGTAGCTGGCTTATTCATATCAAGATACCTTTAAAAATACATGCTGTTATACTATAACAGTTCTACAAAGTATCCTTCGCATTTGCAACACAAAAATTCACTACCTTAGTGAGATTCCCCTATGGTATAATGACTTTATAAGTTTTTAATAAAAGCCGTTAACTACATAGATACGAGTGAGAATTATGCCTATGAAAGATGTAAAAACAAATAGCCAACCATGTGAATGTGATAAATGTGAATGCACCAGTTGTGACGAAAACTGCACATGTTCGTGCTGTTAAATCATTAGCATTTTGTAACCATCATATATGCAATGCTCAGAACAAAAATTCTGAACGTTGCATTTTTTTTATGCCTAATATAAAAACAGTCAAATATATTTGACATAATTAGCGCGCTGTGCTACACCCTTTTTATACAAAAAAATGCGGCTTCATACCGTCCATAAGATAAAGAGGAAACAAAGTGTGAGCGACAAACAAAAATACGAAATGGCCATAAGCAATGAACTGCGCGAAGATATGCGCCAACAGCTTTTACAAAGCTTTGAAGCAATGGTTTATCTTGCCGATGATCGTGCCGATACATGCAAAAACGACTCAAACGCCGCCATAAATGCCGCAAATATTGCAAAAACACTCATTAATCGCGACCTTTTATCGCCAAGAGAGCAAAAATCCCTCGCGGACGGCTTAAAGGCTTGTTTTGACCTACATTCAAAACGCGCAAGAAGTAAAGACAACATAAGCAGCGGCGCAGCTGTAAACGCCTTGTTTGACGCCCTATGCGCGTTAAACGATTATGCCGAGCAAAAGAACCGTTTCGGCACATTTAAACCTATTCAATAAGATACAGAGAGAAAGCACCATGTCAGAAGACTTAAAAATGACCCATGAAGAAGCATTAAATTTGAAAGAAAAACTTACGAAGATTTTTGACGCACATGCCGACAAAGCCATTAATGGGTGGGGCGATGACGACAAGGCCGCCTATGGCCAAAGTGCAGCACATGCAGCGCAAGCGCTTATCAAACTTGACGAACACGCATTAAAAATGAGACTACCTGTTAAGTAAAAATACTTACTCAGCCGCTTTACTTGGTGCGCTTCCACCCAGTATCGTCACATCTCTACGTGGGAATGGGATGTTAATGCCATTCTCTTTGAAGCTATCCCACAGCGCCAGCATCACGGCGCCGCGCACATTGGTAACGCCCTCTTCCGCATCCTGAATCCAAAAACGCAAAGTAAAGTCGAGAGAGCTATCCCCAAACCCCACCAAATGACATACTGGCGCAGGGTCTTCACAAATACGTTTTGGCGTTTTCGCCGCTGCTTCCGCCAAGGCTTTAATCTGATGCGGGTCAGATGCATAATCAACACCGAACTTAACCTCAACGCGCACAAAGGTATTACCATGTGACCAGTTTACGACCTTCTGCGTGATAAAATCTTCATTCGGAATAAGGAAGGATTTATTATCACGCGTCACAATCGACGTATAACGCGCGCCCATATAATCAACCCAACCAAAAGTACCTTCAACTTCGATAATATCGCCCGGTTTAATCGACTTATCCATTAACAGCAGCATACCTGAAAACAGGTTGGATACAACCTTCTGCAAACCAAAACCAATACCCAAACCAATCGCACCAGAAAGCACAGCAAGAAGCGATAAATCAACCCCCGCCGATGTCACACCAATCAATATCGCGAAGGTTATTAAAACAATGCGCAGCACCTTACCAATCAACACTTTAGATGAAGGCGAAATGGACTTAGCCTTTTGCACTTTGCGTTCCAATACAGACGCAATAAACGATGCCAAATACACCAATATGAACAGCGACAGAACGCCCTTAATTATCGTCAGCGCGGATATACGAAACGCCCCAACATTCAGGCCAAAATCATCAAGCGCAGCGGATGTTTCATCAAGCACGCCCAAAATAGCGAGCGCGGCAATAACCCACCCGATTAATGAGATAGTATGGCGCATCGCCGGATTATTTATGATTTGCACCAAAGCACGGATAATCACCCATGCGATTAACAAATTCGATGCTAATATCAATAAAGACGATGAAAATGGCGGCGGGGTCATCATTGACACTTGTGAAGCGAAAATAAGTATTACGGCCGCAACCGCCTGCATGACCAAGGCCACGATACGCTCCAACGCGCGTTCAACACGATACGGCCAATCAATATGGTCTAATGATTTAATGATTTTAGGGCTCAACCATTTACGAACGCCATAACCTGCCATCAAGGCCACAGCAATAATCGCAAATTGTATCCACGTATCTGGTAAAAATGCGCCATTATATACGGTATCCGTAACATCTTTAAAACGCGCTATATTTTTTCCTAAAAAATCCATAATTCCCCCAAATATAATTACATGTGCAAATGCGGCGCTGATGGCTCAAAGTCTGGACGCTGTACACGCTCTGCTTTTAAAGCTTGCGCCATTGCAGGTGAGAACGCGACCAAATGCGGCGGCACTTCACCCAAAATAGAATTGGCTTGCTCTTCATTGCCAACATCTTCACGGTGCACAGCCTGCGCAAAATGGCAATTATTCAATATATCATGCAGACCCGTTACATCACGCCCGCCACCTGTATTAGCTTCATTCATCGCGGCCATTTCGGCCGCCATATGCAATACTGGTATATTCAGCGCTTCTTTGATTGTGCCTTTATCAATCAACCCGACATGAGCGCGCGAAAATTCATGCATATGTTCCGCCGCATCTGCATGCACGGCGATGTTGAGCAAAAAGCTCGGCTCTTGTTGACCAAATTCCAGATAAAACTGCTGTGCACGATCATCATAGACGAGCGCCAAAACAGGGTATTCAGGCGCAACATCAAACAAGAAGCACAACCCGCCACCATTTCTGAAAAACAAATCAACATTCATAAAGAAGGAGTATAGCGCGCGTGCCCTACAAATCAATTCATTAGAATATTTTATACAGACCAGCGATCAGATACTAAGCCACAATAATATATGTCTTGCACAATTTTTCATAAATATGTATATTCAGAGCCATGCAAAAACTTATTGATATATGGCGCGTAGAAAACAGTGATGGTGATGGCCCTTATAAAGGCGGCAGCCCCGTTGCTAAACTATTGGAAGAAATCCCCACCGCGCAAGCGCCCCTCCCTATGCAGGATAATAAATTACTTGGTATATTCGGACGTGCCGTGACTTACCCAGGCTACAGCTTTGGTTTTAGCTCACTGGAAAGCTATAATGCATGGTTCTCCAACCCAAAACATCAAAACGCCCTGAAAGAGTCTGGCTATTTTCTTGCGCAATACCAAGTTAATCAACACAGCATCCGCCACGGCAGCGCACAGCTTTTGTTTAAAAAAGAAGATGCCGCGCTTATCCGCAAGCTAAGCTGTATAATATAATACCCTGCGCATAATATTTGACTCAGGGGCATAAATATCTATTTTGCATTTCATACACGAATCATATAAAAGAACATATAGAGAACAAATAACTGAGTGATCGGCCCCGACCATGTTGACTGAAATTGCTATTCAAGGCGCACGCGAACATAACTTAAAAGACATCTCCGTCACGATGCCGCGGGATAAGCTGATTGTTATTACCGGCTTGTCGGGTTCAGGTAAATCATCCCTCGCCTTTGACACGATCTACGCCGAAGGACAGCGCCGCTATGTGGAAAGCTTATCCGCCTATGCGCGTCAGTTTTTGGAATTGATGCAAAAACCCGATGTTGACCAAATCGAAGGCCTATCCCCTGCCATTTCGATTGAACAAAAAACCACATCAAAAAATCCGCGCTCGACCGTCGGCACAGTTACTGAAATCTACGACTATATGCGTCTACTTTGGGCGCGCGTCGGTATTCCCTACTCTCCTGCCACCGGCAAACCGATTGAAAGCCAAAGCGCATCACAAATGGTTGACCGTATCATGGCAATGGATGAAGGGACAAAGCTGTACATCCTCGCCCCAATCGTCCGCGGCCGTAAAGGAGAATACCGTAAAGAATTGCAAGACTTCGCCCGCCAAGGTTTTCAGCGCGTGCGCATTGATGGTGAATTCTATGAAATGGATGATTTGCCAACCCTAAACAAAAAAGTAAAGCACGATATTGATATTGTTATCGACCGCCTAATAGTTAAGGAAGATATGGGCAACCGCCTTGCGGACTCTGTCGAAACGGGCCTACGCATTAGTGACGGCTTACTTGTCGCGATGAATGCCAAGACAGATGAAGAAACACTGTTCAGCGAAAAATTCGCCTGTCCAATTTCTGGCTTCACAATCGCAGAAATTGAACCGCGCATGTTTTCATTCAACAATCCACACGGCGCATGTCCGCAATGTGACGGGCTTGGCATGCATACACGCTTTGACCCGAACCTTGTTGTGCCTGACCATTCCAAAAGCCTTGGTCAAGGCGCGGTTGTGCCATGGTCAAAAAGCTTCGCACCATATTATATGCAGGCGCTTGAAACCGTAGTTAAAGCCTATGACTTTGACATGGATACACCATGGCGTGATTTATCGGATGACGCAAAAGAAGCCATCCTGCACGGCACAGACTTCCCGCTGACTTTCGTTTACAAAGACAAAAGCCGTGAGTTCAGCTCAACCAAGCCATTTGAAGGCGTCATCACATCCCTCCGCCGCCGCATGATTGAAACGGAAAGCCAAAGCGTCCGTGATGAACTTTCTGAATATCAAAGCGCATCACCATGTAAAGCTTGTGACGGCCACCGTCTAAAAGAAGAAACCCGCGCAATTAAAATATGTGGCAAACATATTGGTGAAATTACTGAGCTTTCCATCGAAAACGCGCATGAATGGTTTGATGTCCTGCCGAAGGAACTGACCAAACAGCAAAATGAAATCGCGCACCGCATATTAAAAGAGATTGTTGAGCGCCTAACATTCCTGCGTAATGTCGGGCTAGATTACCTAACGCTTAGCCGCACATCAGGTACATTATCAGGCGGGGAAAGCCAGCGCATTCGCCTAGCTTCCCAAATCGGCTCCGGCCTAACGGGTGTACTATATGTATTGGATGAACCATCTATTGGCCTGCATCAGCGTGACAATAACCGCCTACTTGAAACCTTGACGCGTCTGCGCGACCTTGGCAACACCGTCATTGTTGTTGAACATGATGAAGACGCCATCCGCAGCGCCGACCATGTCATTGATATGGGCCCCGGCGCAGGCATACATGGCGGCACAGTAGTCGCCGAAGGCACACCTGATGACATCCTTAAGAACAAAGATAGCATCACAGGCCAGTACCTAAATGGTACACGAAAAATTGATGTCCCAGCCACACGCCGTTCCCCCAAAAAGCAGGGTAAGAAAGACCTACATATTGATGTTATCGGCGCGCGCGGCAATAACCTTAAAAACGTGACCGCATCATACCCACTCGGCGTATTCACCTGTGTCACAGGCGTATCAGGTTCAGGCAAATCAACCCTGACTTTAGAAACACTTTATAAGGCTGCGGCACGCAAGCTCAACAAAGCCAAAGATATCCCTGCCCCGCACGATGAAGTTAAGGGATTAGAACATCTTGATAAAATCATCGACATAGACCAAAGCCCGATTGGCCGCACGCCGCGTTCCAACCCTGCGACTTACACAGGCGCTTTTGGCCCAATCCGTGATTGGTTTGCAGGCCTGCCCGAAGCCAAAGCGCGCGGCTATGGCCCAGGGCGTTTTTCATTCAACGTTAAAGGCGGCCGCTGCGAAAACTGTCAGGGGGACGGCGTCATCAAAATCGAAATGCATTTCTTGCCTGATGTTTACGTGACCTGCGAACATTGTCAGGGTAAACGTTACAACCGCGAAACTTTGGAAGTCCGCTATAAAGGCAAATCCATTTCAGATGTGCTTGAACTCTCCATCGAAGAAGCGGCTGATTTCTTCTCTGCCGTCCCAACTATCGCGGGCAAGTTAGAGACCTTAAAAAGCGTTGGCCTTGGATACATTAAACTCGGGCAACCTGCCACGACCCTATCGGGCGGTGAAGCGCAGCGTGTAAAGCTATCTAAAGAGCTATCTAAACGCGCCACAGGTAAGACCCTCTATATTCTTGATGAACCAACCACAGGCCTGCATTTTGAAGACGTCAAAAAACTCCTCGAAGTCCTGCATCGCTTGGTTGACCAAGGCAACACGGTCATCGTCATCGAACACAACCTTGATGTCATCAAAACCGCCGACCATATCATCGACATAGGGCCTGAGGGCGGCAATGGCGGCGGCACAATCGTTGCCGAAGGCACACCTGAAGATGTCATAAAGGTCAAGGCGAGCTATACTGGTCAGTTCCTGAAGGATATGCTATAAGTTCACTTTAGAAGGATCTTATAACATGCAACTCATCCTCAACCACGCCACGCGCAAATATCGCCGCCTGTATTTCTTTGCAGGCTGCTTACTCAGCGTTGTAGCCATTTCTGTCTATGCACTTGCATGGGTGCCCACACAATATGGCTTAGAAGATCATATCGCAGCATTGGCGATCACTACGGCAGCGAACTTTCTTTTGTTTAGAGGCTGTTTACAGCTTTCTAGCCATTGGAAAACACCCATCATTATTACCACCTTGTTCACAAACTGCTTCATCGTCACCAATTTGGTAATCGGCGCACTGAAATATTATCAATAAGAAACTTGACTTTACATAAGAATATAATGTAGAGTGCCCCGCAACGGTAATAGACATTTTACGGGGTGTATAAAATGACAGATCATAATACAGATCAAAATAATGAAGATAATTCAGGCGTATTCATCGCACTGCCAAAGGCACAATTTGATGACCTCATCAACGGTCTGCGCGGCGCGACAAAAGAAGAGATAGAAGAAGTGCTAGCAGAACGCGGCAACCTTACTGAAAACGAAATTAAAGCGATTAAAAAAGCGGTTCATGAAGAAACCCGCTCCGCTAAAGCTGATTTCATTGCCGAAAAGCGAAAAGCATTCCAAAAATGGGGCCATGCATCCTCGCCCGTCTACTGGCTGAAAGAACGTGTACCAAACTATAACCTAACAAATTTCTTGTTTACTGGTGTGTTTATGACCGCAGTTGCCAGTATTGCAACATCCGTGACCGCTAATTACTTCACTGATAAAATGAAACATACGGAACTAGGTGAAATCCTTGCCGCGTCACCTGAAACAACCATCAATTCAGGAACATACAGCCCCGAAATTGGCCAAGGCCCATATGTATTTATTGGAAATGCCTTATCCAAAGGCCTCGCGGACCAAGGCGCATCCGGTTACGGTTACAACAACCCAGGCGGCGCAAAATATAACTATTTCACTTTGGCTGAAGACGGCAATGAAATGCATTTGTCATTAGTTGAACCAGTTGTCGTTGACCAATATAAGAACAGCAGCCCAAGTAAATCATCACCAGATACAAAAATGGGTGACTACGCCTTACTTGTCAAAAAGATTGATATTCAAGAATGCGCATGGTCAGCATCCCCTGTTTACACCGATTATGCAGACATTATGAATGACCTTGAAGACGGTAAAGATTTGCGCATTTCATGGCAGTGGAACGGTACAGGCTCAGACTATGCGCGTATGACCGTTTACACCACATTATTCAATAAATATGCCGACCAAATCAAACTTGTGCCAACCAAAGACAATGTTGATATGCTCCAGAAACTTGAAAGCAAAGATGTAGATTTGGCCATTTTCACCGAAGCCGCTGGCACATTTGACGGCGCCGTTACAGGCACATTGCGTAAAGCCATTAATATTGACAGTGTTAACCTCGTTAACTTTACACCTGATGTTATTCCAACGGTTGAAGGCGAAGAAGCCGTATCCTTAAGCTACACATTCAAAACACTCTCTGTTCCATCATCACTGACACAATGGGGCAGCGCGCCAACAGCATCTAAACCAATTGGCACAATGTGTAATGAATATATCGGCCTTTATGGACGCAACCCTACATCAATCGATTCAGTCAGCAAAGCAATGGCTGCAGAGCGTACCCAAAACCTTGCACGTGATGTAGACATCGTCGAAGCGACCAAGTTTAAAGCGTTCCCTGCGCGATAAATAATCTAACATAGATATAATATAAAGCGCCCCTTAGTGATAAGGCGGCGCTTTACTTTTATATCAGAGCGGCAGATTTACAAAAAAACCTAACCGCCCTTCCCCACATTATTTGGTTTATTATTAGTTATTCTTTATAGGCTGCGGCCTAATTTAATCATTTCTTCTGGACGTGGAATGACGGAATCACGATCCACATCATTCACCTTACCGCCGGATGTTACGGTTTCAGCCAGTTTTCCATCTTTAAAAATGAAAACGACCTTCATTTCTTCACCTTCTACGGTATTCTTAATTTTCGTCCCGAAATTTGAAAAATACCATGATTTGGTAATATCTTTATAAGATAGCTCATATCCTTCCGTACGGCTAAGCTCCGCACCAATATCCTGCAAACGGTCACTATCAACATTAATTCGCGGCTCTGCGCCGTATTGCGCGCGCAGCAATGCTGCACGATCTAACTTATAAAAATCATCTAAATTAACATTAAGTGATGCAGATACTTCAGAAAGGCTCATCCCATGCTGTAAACCACCGACGCGCGTTTGAATTTCTTGTATACCTGAAAACAAATCCGCATTAGTTTGGCTGATTGATGAACATGCACTCATAAACACCGCAGAAAGCCCGATCACGCTAATCGCCCCTGCACGCTGTAAACGTGTCATTCCCATACTCATTACTCCCTTATTATTATAGAAAGTAAATAAGCACATTAATTATAAAAATGGCAAGTTAATAGTGTGCTGCGTATGCGAAAAAGAGGTATTTAAGGCACAAAAAAAGCGCCAAAATGGCGCTAAACTTACAAGAAGGGAAAATGGAGCGAGTGAAGGGATTCGAACCCTCGACCCCAACCTTGGCAAGGTTGTGCTCTACCCCTGAGCTACACTCGCTTAAGTGTTTGGCGCTAAGTTCCGCGCCGTGGGTAGAGCGAAATATATATTTTTACGCAGCTAATGCAAGCGAAAAATTCAAATTTTTTTATTTTTTTTTGGAAAAACGAAAAAACGCCCTTTTCAGCGGGCGTTTTGGTTTGTTTACAGAACAGTTATGCGTTTACACACCGACCTGAACAAGCGGCACTTTATAGCCATATGGTGCCATTGAACGCGGATTACAAGCGACTAATGTTAGACCCGGCGCATGACGCACGACTTCATCGACATCGTCCTGCATTTCGTAATGCATCAATTCACCTTCATGGTCGATGTCTTCGTAAATTAGCATAAATAGCTTTTGGTCTCGGTAGTATTCCACCCGCTTAACCTGCTCTGGAAACTCAGGGTTCGCGCACAACACGATGCCCCCATCGGGAAGACGTCCTAATTCTACATTCATTAAAGCTGCGTCCATATTATGCCCCTTAAATACCTATCAAATTATAAATTTATATCAAACGCTTGGCGTATTTGTGGCGCCTGCACTTCTGGTTTTGGATCCTGAATATTCAGGTTCTGGCGTAAACCATCAATCACGCCTGCCCCTGGCGCCCCCATGGCCGGCTGCATCATCTGCAAGCCTTCGAGCATATTTTGCAATTCTGCCCCTTCTACTGCATTATCTGGCTTCATTTTAGTCCTTCTCTAGTCACACACACATTAAAATTACGATCTATGCATACAAATTAGCGCAAAATTCTTACTAAATCCTTTACGGCATAAAATATTTTCCCATAATATGAAGTATAACTGCAAACCAAGCCGAAAAATATATGTAAAATTAATATGTTAGATATGCCCACAACCCCTGAAGAAATTGTTACCCAGCTAGAAAATTTAGGTATTTCCTACGAATTGCATCATCATGAGGCTGTTTTTACTGTCGAAGAAAGCACGCATATTCATGAAAAGATAGATGGCGGGCATTGCCGTAATTTGTTTTTGAAAGATAAAAAAGGCCGCATGGTTTTAGTTACCGCGCTTGATAAAACGGAAATAGAGCTAAAAGCCCTCGCCGCGCATTTAGAGCATGGGCGCTTTTCTTTTGGCTCTGCGGAGCGGCTTTGGGAAAATTTAGGCGTTAAACCGGGGTCGGTTACCCCTCTTGCGCTGTACAACAACGCCAAGCGTGACATCACCGCCGTATTAGATGCGCGCATGTTTGACCATCAACAAATTTGTGTTCACCCATTAATTAACACCCAAACCATATGTTTTTGTCCAAAAGAGCTTGTTCGATTCCTTGAAAATTTAGGCTATAATCCTATCATTGTTGATATGGACGCGCTTAATGCGTCATAGTAAGAAAAAAAGAAACACATAGAGACAAGCGACGAAACAGAAATGTTTTCACCAATGACACAAACTTTTGAAGAGCTACCAAAGGAAATTCCAATTTTCCCGTTAACGGGCGTGCTTTTATTACCAAAAGGCGTGCTGCCGTTAAATATATTTGAACCTCGCTATATCGCGATGATAGATCACGCCCTTAAACACGACCGTTTAATTGGTATGATCCAACCCAAAGCGCCCCTTGATGAAGAACAAAAAACAAAAACGGACCAACTAAACCTCTACACCGTCGGCTGCGTAGGGCGTATCACGAATTTCAGCGAAACACCTGATGGTCGATACGAAATTATGCTCTCTGGCCTAAACCGTTTTAAAATTAAAGACGAAAATCTATCTGCAAATGGCTACCGCACCGCACAAGTTACATGGGATGGCTATAGCGACGATATGAGCGGAGAAAATGCCTTTCAGCTCGACCGCGATGGACTAAACCGTCTGCTCAAACAATATTTTGACACACATCAGTTAAGCGCCTGTTGGCAAACAATAAAAGAAACGCCCAATCATATGCTGATTACGGCGCTATCGATGATCTGCCCTTTTTCAGCGCAGGAAAAACAAGCCCTTCTTGAATCCCCGACTTGCGAAAGCCGCGCAAAATGCTTGCGCACAATGCTTGAAATGTCCGTTGCGGAAAATGGCTGCTGCGAGCATAGCTCGTCATGTTGTTAGGACTTTAATTCCCTTGCGCCTTGCGGATTTTGCGCCATTTAGCGGCATTAGCGTTATGTTCCGCCAAAGTTTTAGAAAAAGCATGCCCGCCTGTACCATCAGCCACAAAATAGAGATATTTATGCGTTTCTGGGTTTAACGCGGCGGCTATCGCAGCGCGTCCAGCATTGGCAATTGGTGTTGGCGGCAGGCCTTTATAGCGATAAGTATTATAAGGTGAATCGACTTTTAAATCCTTTGACAACAAGCGCCGCCCTAACGGCCCCTGCCCATCATTTTGATGCTTACCCAGGGTAAGGGCATAAATGACTGTTGGGTCAGTTTGCAGCGGCATACCAATACGCAGGCGATTAACAAACACCCCTGCAATGCGCGCACGTTCACCGCCTATGCCGGTTTCTTTTTCAATGATTGATGCAAGGATCAAAGCTTCTTCTCGCGTTTCAAACGGCAAATTTTCGGCGCGGGTGGGCCATAATTTATCAAGTACTTGCTTCTGCGCATTTGTCATGCGGCTAATTATATCGGCGCGCGTTTCGGCCTTGGTATAGTTATACGTTTCAGGCAGCAAGCTACCTTCTGGTGGAATATTTAAAATGACATCCCCCGTTAGGTTCGCTTCCGCATTTAAAATTTGTACAATCTCATAGCTCGTTGCGCCTTCTGGCACAGTGACTTGACGTTGATGCGCCACGCCTTCAGTGAACTCTTCAAGCACACTGAGCATTGAGCTCCCCGACGCAATCATAAATTCGCCGCTTTTAAGCTCTGCGCCTTGCGCCGTTGCGCGCGCCCAGAGCTTCATCATCAGGGCGCTTTCAATAATGCCTTCATCTTCCAAATAATGCGCAAGGCGGTTCATGCCCCAGCCGCGCGGCACTTCAATCAAACGGTCCTCACTAAGCGCACTGGGCTTCGTCACCATGTTAACGGTATAAAGCCCCAAACCACCCAGAGCGAGGATCAATATAATAAAGATAGTGAATAGAGAATGTACAAATCGCATTTTTACTATGAATATTGCTGTTAAAATATTTACTTTTGTTGTTATATCCTCTATCACCGTAAAGAGAAAGTTTTGATTTAGAGGATGAGCGTAAAAATGAGCAGTTCTGTGAATGTTGCCGAGTTAAAAAACGAGCTGACAGAAATGATCGAGGCGGCAAACGACCTCGAAAGCCTAGAAGAAACCCGCGTAAAAGTTTTGGGTAAAAAAGGCCGCCTGACCGATGTTATGAAGACATTGGGCGGTATGGATCCTGAAACGCGCAAAGAAATGGGCCAAGCGCTTAACGTCCTTAAAAACGACATAACTGGCACATTAGAAGAGCGCACCAAACGCTTAAAGGACGAAGCATTAAAGCTACGCCTTGAAAGCGAACGCGCAGACATTACTCTATCCACACGCCCAGAGCGTCAAGGCCACATCCACCCGATCACCCAGACAATGGATGAGATTGCCGCCATTTTCGCGGAAATGGGCTTCACATTAGAAGAAGGCCCAGACATTGAAGATGACTTTCACAATTTCACAGCACTAAACTTCCCAGTCGGACACCCTGCGCGTGAAATGCATGATACATTCTACCTTCCGGATGATCCTGAAGCCGAAGGTGAAGCGGCAAAGAAACTTTTGCGTACCCACACATCAACAGTGCAAATTCGCGCTATGCTTAACAAAAAGCCGCCTTTAAAGGTTTTAGCGATGGGGCGTACATATCGTTCAGATTACGACATTACCCACACACCAATGTTCCACCAATGTGAAGGTTTAGTCATCGACAAAAACACACATATGGGGCATTTAAAAGGCTGCCTCCTCGAATTCGCCAAGAAATTCTTTGAAGTTGACGAATTGCCAATGCAGTTCCGCCCATCTTTCTTCCCATTTACTGAACCTAGCGCCGAAGTTGATATTGGCTGTAGCCGCAAAGATGGCGGCCTAACCATCGGCGCGGGCGATAGCTGGCTTGAAGTTTTGGGCTGCGGCATGGTGCACCCGAACGTCATTAAAAACTGCGGTTTAGACCCTGAAGAATACCAAGGCTTCGCCTTCGGCCTTGGCATTGAACGCCTCGCCATGTTAAAATTCGGCATACCAGACCTTCGTACATTCTTCGAAGGCGACGTCCGCTGGATCGACCATTACGGCTTTAATCCGGTTGAACGCCTGTAAGGCATAAAAGCACAAACGAACACAAAGAAAAGCCGCAGGAAAAAACCATGCGGCTTTTTACGTTATAGGGCAATATAATAAATTCGCTTGACGTTTCCATAAGGCGCACCTATGGTAAGGCACAAATACCATAAATCAATAAGAACAGACCATGTAAGGGACATAACATTATGGGGATTCAGTTAAAGGCATATTTCGAAAGACCAGCGAACGCTTCTGTAAATTCATTATCCACTATCAAACACCCTGCACTTACAGGTCTACCCCTTCCGAACTTTACAAAAGGTGATTTATCAGCATTAGAAGACGCGATGAATACGCGTATTATAAATGAATGCGCTGATAAAGGCATTTACTTCGCAGAGGGTTTCAAGCCACTAGAAAAATTAGTCGCATCAGAAAATTCAAAATTATTTTGGGATACATCTGGTAAGGAACAAGACTTTCTCATAGAAAGAATCGGTATCATGATGAATTTACCACTAGCGTTTTACGACCAAAACTATCCAGGCCATCAATTCGCTGAATTTGAAAAAACCAGACATATTCAAGGCGTAATCGAAAACGTTTTAGGCCTACATAACTACAAATCAGACCAATCTGGCGCCGCGCTCGATAACGGCAAGAAAATTACACTCATGTCCCAAGACAGCGTCATAATAACGAATACACCGAACCAATTGCGGCAGCTTTTTAATTGCGTTGTGCATATAAGCGGTGAGGATTACACGCTTGCTCCTGAAGATGATGATTTTTCATTTGCACCCGTTCTGGATATTGACCTTAACGGCAGAGCTGTCGTGAAACTATTCTATAACCTTGACGATCATTTCAGCCCGAAAAACCTAGAAGAATTAGCATCAAAAGCCTTAAGTGAGCTTGACCACCATAGTGAGATTTATGCTGTAAAATGTGAACCAATAACCATCAGCATGCTACGCCCTGATTTTGATAAGCTAAATGACACACATATCATCAGTGTTGAAAATCCACATTACAAAGATAACACGGCGCTTAATCAGCTAGCACTGGTCAGCCCTAAAATCTAGCATTGAAATAATTATAATTTTATTTGATTTGCGCCCAATATTACACCGCGGTCATTTTTAAGAAGCACGACAAAGGAATCAAATTCCGCGCGCGCCGCGACGGAAAAACCGACTTTCTGCGCCCGCCCGTCCCAGCGTCCAATTTTCTCTTTCTGGCGGACAATACTGACATAAGGCAGCTTTTTGCCTTTATTCGCGCCCTCAGCGATGGTGATGTTATGGTCTTTCTCAACCATATATAGCCATATATCTAAGCCCGAAACATCAGCAAACGGCAATAAATCCAAATCATAACGTTTTTGACCATTTGCACTAGCTTCATCAACTGCCGTGACAGCTAATTTTTGAAGTGCAGCGCCTTTTGACGCTTCAATTACTTCATCCATCAGATAATCAAATTCGTAACCGACATAATCCGCCGCGCCATTGACAACAATTTGCGGGGTGTAAAGAGTCGCGCCACGGATCATCCGCGCATAATCACGCTGCTGCTGTGAGCATTCAGGCGTTGAAATCGCCCCTTCCCGCACATCAAAATAATCAACATGACAAGCGAGAACGATTAAGTTCGTTCGCTTCTTTAAATCCGCGATAAACTGATCCGCCATAGGACAAAACATACAGGCCTGCGATGAAAACAGCTCCATAACAACGGGCGTTTCACCCAACTGCCCTTCAAGTTCACCATCATCATACGGATACGTATAGCCCATCACCGCGTTTTGCGCTTTAGCGGGTAACGTTGTCTCACCCAGAAAAACAAAGGAAAAACAAAGCAATAAAGGGATAAAAATTAACGGTGTTTTAATCATATTCTTATACCATGGTAACTGACTCTATAGAACAAAAATTAGGAACAAATAAGCATGCCAGAAGGGCGCAGTAAAGTCATTTGTTATTCCGATGTCGTACCAAGATATATTTTAATGGCCTTGAGTACGGCGCTTCTCCTTTTCGCTCTATCCACAAAAGTTTTTGCGGCAGATCAAAATGTTATCAGCAATTCAGCGCATTTTAAGTCACTGAATATCGCCCCCATGATGAATGATCCTGTGCACGAGTTAATTGAGCGCCACGTCCGTGCCATCCGCACCCGTGATGCAGACCGTGCATATCACTTAATCAGCGTAAATCAACAAGAAAGCTATGGCACATCAAAAAAATATTGGCGCGAAGTTCGTGATAATATGCGCCTGCTTTTCAACCATACATCTTATAAATTTCTTGGTCAAAACCACATAAACGGCATGGTCATCCAGAAAGTCAGCATGATAGACCATGACGGCAAAGAAAACCTCGTTATATTCCGCGTTAAAAAAGACAGCGCTGACCTATGGCGCATTGAAAATATCATCGTCACCTCGGCAAGCGATGACCGCGCCTAAATAATTATCTTGATATTCTGTAAATAAATATTATAATCCGATGCTCATCAAAATGCATTTGGAGGGATTATGGTTTCGACAAGCGATTTTTACGCCTGTCCAGTAAACAGCAAGAACATACGTTTCTTGCCTGCCCTCATTAACGGACAAGCCAAGCACCACCACTCCAAATTTATCGGCACGACATCAAAATTACGGCAGGACTTTTTAAAGGCTGCACAGCCTACGGCAAATATTCAGTTAATATATCACCGTAAAATGGGGTTAAATCCTATCGGCTATATGGCTTTTAACGAAACCATCACCGAAAACGGCGCTGGCTTATATTTGGAAGATATTTTTGTGCAAGACCATGTCCGCCAACATGTCCGCGGCGCAGGCAGTTATGGATTCCATCAGTTAATAGACACCGCGCTAAAAGGCCAAATGTCTTTCGTACAGTGGGCGGTTGCGATGAATAACGAACCTGCAACATTCTATTTCTACGAAAATAAAATCGGCGCAAACCGCCTCGACAAAGAACTCTATGATATTGACCATGTCCTACAAAACGGTATGACCCCAGTTTTAGAGCTTATCAATACACATTTCACCGTTAAGCGCGCTGATAAGTCTGATTTAAGAGCCCTTCGCGCCAGCATTGACAGCTACAACAACCATAGCCGTCACCCGCTATCCGTAACGACGGACGACCTTATTGATCGTATAAAAGACGCCATTACGCACCACAATGCAGATGTCTATATCTGCCGTGATGACCGTGGCGGCATTAAGGCTCTTAATTTCATCAATTCAAATTATTCAACATTCCGTACAGTTACGGGCATCAAGGCCGAACCGATGATTGCCCTAACCGATGATGCACTTGAATACCAACAGGCGCTATGGGCAATCATGCATGAAGTGCGTGAAGATGCTCATTCAACAGATCGTACAGGCCACCTTGTCTGGACAATTAAAAGTACAGATTCCCTTGGCCACCGCCTTATGAACACACAAAATGCAGAAATCTTGCAAATGGAAGCGCATAACATTGCGTCTACACTTGTCATGTACGGAATAAAAGATCAAAATATCTCTACGAGTAAACGTGACAGTCTGATCCCTAAACCATAACCTTACTGCCAATAAATAGGTCTAACACACATGTCTATAGCTATTATTACACATGACGAATGTCTTGCCCATGACACGGGCGACAAGCACCCTGAAAACCGCATCCGCCTTGAAAAAGTGCAGGCCGCTTTACATACAAGCGCGCAAAAGAACGAATTCGACTTTTTTGAATCGCCCCTAGCCGATGATGCGCAAATCCTACGCGGTCATGCCGAAAGCTACCTACAAAAGGTCAAAGATACTGTCCCAACTACAGGCACGGTTAATCTTGATGAAGACACCATCCTTTCATCAGGCTCATTAAATGCCGCACGCCGTTCAGCTGGCGGTGCGATCAAAGCTGTTGATTTAGTTTGCGGTGCAAACGCCGCATATAAGGTCGCGTTCTCAGCTGGTCGCCCACCAGGGCACCACGCTTTATATGAAGGCTCTATGGGCTTTTGCGTATTCGGCAATGTTGCCTTGGCCGCCGCCCACGCAATTGAACAATATGGCCTGAAACGCGTCGCTATACTTGATTTTGATGTACACCACGGTAACGGCACGCAGCAAATATTGGATCATAACCGTGAACATAACGGCCATAACACTTTGTTCATATCTTTCCAAGAAAGTGATATTTGGCCGTATAACAAAGATGAAAACACCATAAAAAACGACCATACATTAAATTACCCAATGCCAACAAAAGCGCCCGTTGAAATGTATTATGATGCATTCAACACAGAAATCCTTCCTGCGCTAGAGGCTTTCAGACCTGAACTGGTTATCATTTCCGCTGGCTTTGACGCGCATCGTGATGACCCACCAGGCGATGCATTATTTAACGATGCACCAGGCCGTCAACTATTGCTCGAAAAAGATTTTAACTGGATGAGCATGCGCCTTCTGGACATTGCACAGAAATACGCCAATGGCCGTCTTGTTTCTGTTATGGAGGGTGGCTATAACCCTGACGTCCTTGCTAGCTGCGTTAAAAGCCATGTCGAAACATTAAACGCCTATTCGCAAGAATTAGCCAAAGGCGATAAAAAAGTTGCGTGAACAACATTTTTACTTCACTTTTTTGAATTAAATATGCTATCTAAGGGCACATAAATATGTGCCCTTTTTACTGAACAAAATACAAGGAAAGCCGATGTCCGCTCATAAAGAATTCCTCATCACTTGGGAACAAATGCACCGTGATTCCAAAGCCCTTGCTTGGCGCCTAATTGATAAAGGCCCATGGAAAGGTATAGTTGCCATTACCCGTGGCGGTATGGTACCTGCCTGTATTATCGCGCGTGAATTGGATGTTCGCTTGATGGAAACATACTGTATTTCTAGCTATGACCACGACAATCAGCGCAATGCAAACATCCTCAAAGGCCCAGAAGCTGCAGGTGATGGCGAAGGCTGGCTTGTCATTGACGACCTTGTAGATAGCGGCAACACATTCCGCATCGCACGTGAACATTTACCAAAAGCGCATTTCGCCGCAATTTACGGCAAGGAACAAGGCATCCCAACAGTTGACACCTTTGTCACTGAAGTATCCCAAGACACATGGATTCACTTCCCTTGGGATATGACTGTACAATATGTTGCGCCATTGGCCGAAACACGCAAGAAGTAGTTTTACATATAAATTGACACTTAAGATTTATTTTGCTATAAAACCCTCTACTACGGAGGGTTTTTTAATGCACGCAATTCGACCACGAAAACTTACAAGTATCAGGCTGTTAACATCCATATTCAATACGGCTGACATGGTCGGGCAAGCTGGACGACAGCACAAAACCATGCAGCAATGCGTGCGCGACACCCTGCAAAATCAAAAGTTTGACATCCAAATGCCCATTGAAATAAAGACGGCTGATGAATACGCGACATTATTTGAAAGCGCCTTTAACGCCGCAACCATGAACCTTATAGACCGCCAAAAAATACCAAGCCCCAAAACGGTTGAGCTACAAGCCGAAAAACTTATCGAATACCTTAAAGGGCAAAATGTAATAAAAGTCGCAACAAAATTACAGCAAGAGATTTATTAAAGGATCCAATAATATGACACAGCCTTTATCAACATCAGCCACAGGAAAGTTACTTGTTAGTATTTTTAGCTCCATGAATCCCGTCATACAGAAAGCTGACATTAACGACCAAACCGCTGAGAACGTACGCACGCACCTGCAAGATATAGGCTTTGATATTAAACTGCCCTTAAAAATAAGGCTTGCTGATGATTATGCTGAAATTTTTGCGCATATATTTGACCAAGTAAATGATGATGATTTAAGAGCCTATGCCAGCGAGAAAGCTATGCACGCTGCCAATTTTGGACTAAACGGTGCAGATGAACATAAAGAAAAGTTTCATGATGTTGCACGTCATAATACGTCTGATCGTATCAAGCTCGTCAAGAGCGTCATTGATGATATGCAACGCGCAAATATAATAGACATCGCGCAGAACTTTAGCCCAATCATACGGTAAACGCCTAATAATACGTTTTCTATGCTTAATTTTATTGACTCTTATATATTAGGGCGTTATAAAACGCTGTTTGAAATAAAGTGGTTTGGCGAAATTGGCATGCCTCAATCACTTTTTTAAAAATCCTAACTTTGTTTAAGGAGTAGAAAATGCCGAAAATAAAAACCAAATCCAGTGTGAAGAAACGCTTCAAAGTCACTGGTTCTGGCCGTATAAAAGCCGGTCGTGCTTTTACAAGCCACATGATGATGAATAAGCCTAAAAAAATGAAACGCAAAGCACGCCGCACTGGTGTTCTATGTGCTGCTGATGCGCGTATCGTTCTACGTAGCTGGCTTCCTTACAACCGTAAAAACAAAAACAAAGCAGCACATAAGAAAACTGCTGCGAATGGAGGCAACTAATGGCACGTGTAAAAGGTGGTACTACGGCGCATGCGCGTCACCGTAAAATTATTAAAATGGCGAAAGGCGCGCGCGGTCGTGCGAAGAGCTGTTTCAGAACAGCTGTACAACGCGTTGAGAAGAATCTTCAATACGCGTATCGTGACCGTCGCAACAAAAAACGTGACTTCCGTCGTCTTTGGATTCAGCGTATTAACGCTGCTGCACGTCTAAACGGCATGACATATTCTCGCCTAATGAACGGCATGAAATTGGCTGGCATCGACCTTGACCGTAAGGTATTGTCAGACATTGCTATTCACGACGAAAAAGGCTTTGCTGATATTGCGAAACAAGCACAAGCAGCCCTAGACAAGCAAACGAAAAAAGCGGCATAAGCTTTAAACGTATAATGAATTTTAAAAAAGCGCTGCAAAAATGTAGCGCTTTTTTTCATGCCCCTCGCCCGTTAACATGTGTGATATCAAGAGACACAAATAAAATTTACCTAAAACACGATATAAATTTTACACAAATGCAAAAAAATTAACACAATCATAAGAATTACCTAATACAATAGTTTAGTGTGTTTGGTTCTTATATACGTTTATCTGGCATTAGGGAATGCCCTGTAGACCGTAAGTAAATATAAAAAAATAGAGAGTTAAGAGATTGCATATGGATTTCTCACCATTAGAAAAATCAGAAAACCTTGGTCATTTGATGGTTAAGCTTCACGATGTCTATAATGAATATAAGCAAGATATTTTCGGCACAGTGTTTTCACAAAACCGCATTTCCGATGTTGTTGAGGAGATTTTAACCGAAGATAATATTACCGAAGAAGAACAAGCTTTGGTGACAGAAATCCTTCTTGCACTCATTAAAGAGGCAGAATCCAAATTAAAAGCAGCCATAGCTGACCGTATATCCGTTATAGATGGCGCTCCACATAAATTATCATTTGAGCTTGCTAACAACGAAATTGACGTTGCTCGCCCTATTCTTGAAAATTCCGTCACATTAACAGACGATGACTTGATTTATTTGATTAATACAAAAACCGGCGAACATTGGCAAAGCATTGCACGCAGACGTAGCCTTGAAGACGCAATCATTAATAAGTTAGCAGATACCAATGATACAATGACGTATAATGCGCTGCTTAAGAACTTCAGCATTCGTCTTACGCATTATTCCGGCGGAAAAATTGCCGAAAAAGCACAAAAAGAACATTTACTGGCAAACGGCCTCCTCGCGCGCGATGAGCTATCAAAATCAATTATCCTTGATATCTATCAGCATGTTGGTGAAGCACTACAACGCCAAATTCAGAAGAAATACAATTATTCTAGCGAAGAGCTAAACAAAGCAATTCACGACATATCACATGAACTGTCTGACGGGGAAGCCCTATCGACCGCACATATGGATGCCTATGAACAAACAGCACTTGATGACAATGAAGACGGTGAGAGTGCTGGCATTGTTTCGCATAAAGAAGCATTTTTGGATACAGAGCGCATTACCAAACAGGATGAAGAATATCAAACCGCGCTCAAATATAAAAATAACGGTGAACTGGACATAGCACTTATGATCCGCCATTTACGCCGTAAACAATTCCGCTCATTCATTTGCCAATTGGCGGTGTTAAGCGACCTAGACCCAGGTTTAATTAAAGACATTCTTAGACAGCCATACGGTAAAGGTCTTGCCATTATATGTGTCGGCCTTGATATCTCAAAAGCGGATTATATGAATTTCTTCCTACTAACGCAGCCACTGCGCGGCTCGAGCCGTATTGTGTCAGACGCAAATATCTCAAAAGCGATGAGCACATATAGCCGTGTTGACCCACGCAATGCTGCACAGATATTGGAAAATAAATTCAATTCAGGTGAACATATCCGCTAACGATAGCGCTTTATCATTACTTCTTCATAAGACGCGCAACGAAAAAGCCGTCTAGTCCGCCATATGCAGCCCAATAAAACGGCAGTAAACGTAAATACCCTTCATCGGTAATGGCTTGACTAAGTTCTGGCACTTCATTTGGCTGGATCGCCTGCACTTCAAAGCCATCATGACGGGAAAGAAAATCATTCACCTGCCCCTCACCTTCAGCTTTTTGCAAAGAACATGTGCAATAGAGCAATACACCGCCGGATTTAAGCATATTCGCCGCGTGATCCATTAAGTCACGCTGTATTTTCACCATAGCCTGAACATCATCAGCCTTTTTAAGCCATGCAGCATCAGGGTTACGGCGAATTGTCCCTGTCGCTGTGCATGGTGCATCAAGAAGCACCATATCCATCTGTTCTGGCGCTTTCCACAATGCGCCATCAGAAACAGCTGTAATAACATTATCCTGAAGCCCTGTACGCGCGATATTGTCATCCAAACGCTTCATACGCGTGGCGGAACGATCAACCGCATAAACCTTCGCGCCTTGCGCGGCAAGCTGCATAGTCTTACCGCCTGGCGCAGCACACAAATCTGCAACGGATTTATTTAATACATCGCCCATTAACTTCACAGGGAACGATGCAGAAGCATCCTGTACCCACCAAGCACCTTCGTTATAGCCCTGCAAATCAGGGATAAGCGCGTTTTCTACGCGGCGTAGAGTCCCGTTTGGCAGTATTGTGCAGCCTAGTTTTTCTGCCCAATCCTCTTTATCGAGTGGGTCAAGTACCGTAAAATCAAGCGCAGCTTCTGCAAGGCTTGCCTGCGCGATCTCTACAGCATACGCCTTGCCATAGTCCTTCTCCCACATACTCAACAACCAAGACGGCGTATTTAAACGTGGGATGTCTTGCTCCGTTGTCCATTTCTTACCGTTTTCAACGGCGCGGCGTAACACCGCATTAATGAAACCTTTTGCACGCTTTGCACCTGAACGTACTGCCAATTCTACAGTCGTGTTCACAGCGGCGTGGTCAGGCACATTCATAAAAACAATCTGTGCAATACCTAAATGCATAAGATAGCGTACAATTGATGGCGATATTTTTTGCTTCGGGTCAGAAAAACCGCGGCGCATAATATCTTCAATCTGTCCACTACGGCGCACGGCTGTTGTAACCATCATTCGTACAAAGTTGCGGTCGCGCGAACTTAACTTTAAAAAGTCGCCATGGCTTTCAAACAAACTATCGAGGAATTTTTCTTCTTCCCAAAAAGATTGCAATAATGATAGCGCAACCTTACGTGGCCATAATATATCATCCCCCTTTTGTTTTGGGGAAGATTGACCGTCCTTATTTTTTTGCCTATGCGAATGATCCGCCGCCATTGATTATGCCTTTACCTTTTTACCGCTTTGCCGATAATCGGCTTTAATATCTTCTTCCAGATCACAGCTATATTTAATTATATCTGTCCATAGCTTATATATAAAATCAGAGTCGATATGCTCGCCCGCCATATCTACAGCATTATTGCGCACTTCATCAACGCGGTCTTGTAAAACCGCCTCAATCCCCTCTCGCGCCTTTAAGTGCCCGACCTCTGCTATAATGCCAAACCGTTCAATAAACAAATCAATCAGCTGTCGATCCACAGCATCAATACGTTCTCGGTAAGGTTTTAAAATCTGCATTGTCTTTTCTCCTGCCCTGTATATATAGTGTTATACAGGAAAACGCAAAACATCAAAATATATAGCGGTTAAATTATGACGAAAACACAGATAAAGGCCAAGGCCGAAGATCAAAAAATAGAAAGCACCACACAAGATGCAAAAGAGAGCGCAGCTGAGCGCGAAAAGGAATATGGCGGCCGCCAAGAAGGTTTAGAGCCAACACGCTACGGCGACTGGGAATTAAAAGGAAAATGTGTCGATTTTTAAGATAGTCGCAACAACGTAAACTTAAGCACCAATAAAAAAAGGGCGAAATATTCGCCCTTTTCCGTGTGGGTATCCCCGTAATTATTTATCATCATCCGCAACGGCGGCGACTTCGTCATCATTGGATGGGCCAACAAGCATATTATCGGCAACCAGACCTGCATTCTGACGAATGGCGGTTTCAATCTTGTTGGATACTTCAGGATTTTCACGCAAGAAATTCTTAGCATTCTCACGGCCCTGACCAATACGCTGCCCATCATAAGAAAACCATGCGCCAGATTTATCAACGATATTACCCGCCACACCTAGGTCAAGGATTTCACCCATTTTAGAAATGCCTTCACCATACATGATGTCAAATTCAACCTGACGGAACGGAGGTGCCATTTTATTTTTAACAACCTTCACGCGTGTTTGGTTGCCCACCACATCTTCGCGGTTTTTAATTTGACCAATGCGGCGAATATCCATTCGTACGGATGAATAGAATTTCAGCGCGTTACCGCCCGTTGTTGTTTCAGGCGAACCAAACATAACACCAATTTTCATACGAATTTGGTTAATGAAGATCACGACTGTGCGTGAACGTGAAATAGAGCCCGTCAACTTACGTAGCGCCTGTGACATCAAACGCGCCTGCAAACCAACATGGCTGTCGCCCATTTCACCTTCTAGTTCAGCCTTTGGCACGAGTGCCGCGACCGAGTCAACAACCAAAACATCAAGCGCACCAGAACGCACCAAAGTATCTGCAATTTCAAGCGCCTGTTCACCTGCATCTGGCTGTGAAATCAAAAGGTCATCAACCTGTACACCTAATTTCGCGGCATAACCCGGGTCTAGCGCATGTTCCGCATCAATAATTGCACATGTTCCGCCCGCTTTTTGTGCTTCGGCAATTACATGCAGCGCAAGCGTTGTTTTACCTGAACTTTCAGGACCATAGATTTCTGTGATACGGCCGCGCGGCAAACCACCGATCCCAAGGCCAATATCAAGGCCGATCGAGCCTGTTGATACGGCCTCAATCTCAATTGGGTTTTCGCCGCCATTAAGCTTCATAATGGAGCCCTTACCAAATGCGCGCTCAATCTGTGATAAAGCGGCATCTAATGCTTTTTGTTTTTCTGATGAATTTTTTGTCATGTCATCCTGCGTTTTCATTTTTGTTACAGCCATTGTGCTCTCCTATTAGATTGCATAGTTATACGGAAGTGACAATGCCCTTACGCCCAGCGCAGTCAACACGTCCCCAAAATTCTTAAATTTCTAAAACTGATGAGACCAAAGACAAGACTCGTTCGTTCTTTTTTTGTTCTCATAGAATCAATTTAAAACAAAAAGAGAACAAATACAAGAACAAAAATTCTTTTTATCCTACAAAACCTCTTTCACCTTCTCCGCCAATTGCTTGAGCGAGAAAGGTTTAGGCAGGAAGAATATGTTTTCATCCATATGTTCTTTAAGCTTTTCTTCCGTGTAGCCAGACACAAATATGATTTTAATGTCTTTGGTAATTTCGCGGATTTTATTAACGAGCGTTGGCCCGTCCATATTCGGCATAATGACATCTGTGATAATGAGGTCAAAATTTTCAATACCTTGCTCATTAATAACGGCAAGTGCGCTTTCACCACTATCCGCACCAACGACTTGATAGCCTTTATTCGTCAATGCCCGTTCAGAGAAGCTGCGCACAGCATCTTCATCATCAACAAGCAGGATTTTAGCTGTCCCTGTTAAATCTTTCGGTTTCGGTGGTGCATCAGCAGCAGCAACGACGGCTTCGCGAACATCATCATCTTCTTCTTCAAACGTATTCTGGGCAACCGGAAGGTAAACGATAAAGGTTGTCCCTTCTCCCACCACGCTTTCAACATCCAGAAAACCACCCGTCTGACGAATAATACCATATACTGTGGCGAGCCCTAAACCTGTGCCTTTACCAACGTCTTTGGTCGTGAAGAACGGTTCAAAAATACGCTTTATGTTTTCAGGTGCAATCCCCATCCCTGTATCAGATATAGCAATTTTAACCCAATGCCCCGGCGCCATTTCATCGTCACCGATTTTACGTCCCTTCTTGTTGGAATAATGCTCAGTCATAATTTTGAGCTTACCCGCCCCATCCATTGCGTCACGCGCATTTACAGCCATATTCATAATGACCTGTTCCATCTGACCTCCATCGACCTTCACAAGACCAAGGCTATCGCCGTGAAGAATTTCAAATTCAACGTTCGGCCCAATCAGACGGCGTACCAAATGCGATACTTCAGTCAAAATATCCGTAATGTCCTGCACTTTCGGGCGCAATGTCTGCTGACGCGAAAACGCCAAAAGCTGCCGCACAAGGTTAGAAGCACGGTTGGAGTTCTGCTTAATCTGCATAATATCTTGGAAAGATGGATCACCTGGCTTATGACGCAGCAATAACAAGTCACAGAAACCAATAATCGCCGTCAGCAGATTGTTAAAGTCATGCGCTACGCCCCCCGCAAGCTGGCCAACCGCTTGCATCTTCTGTGACTGCGCATATTGCTGTTCCAATGATTTCTTTTCAGATGTATCAAGAAAGTGCAGAACAATACTGTCATCGCCATGCAAATTTTCAAAATGACGGCCATAGACAATGGCGTAAGTATAGCCATTTTGATCCGCGCCATTTGCACCTTCGGCTTTGCGCAGGCGCACTTCATCAATCACTTCAATATTGTCGCTACCGCCAATCTTGGAAAGGCGGCGTTTTATGTCATGGCGGTCTTCCTCATGTATGAAGGATAAAAAATCTTTTTGTTGAACCGCATCACTGCTATAGCCGGTTAATTCAAGAAAGGCGCGATTACTGTCCTTAATCAAGCACTCTTGATCTATCATAATAATGCCAAGCGGCGCTTCTTCAAAGAAACGCGCAAAACGATCTTCCGACTTCTTAAGCGCATGACGCATCGCACTTTCAGCTGATATATCATGCACTACGGCGCGCGTACGAACGGTTTTATCATCATTCATCACAACAGTCTGGCTGACCGATGCATCAAACAAACGCCCTGCAGGGCCCTTTAATTGAATTTCCGCGACCTGCCGCGCCCCGCCGCCCTGAATAATATCATAAGGACGCGCATCATCAGGAACCTCATGAAGAAATGAATGTAAAACCACCTCATTCAACAATGTGTTCAAATCAACACCAAGCCAACGCGCAAAAGTCGCATTGGCAAAAACAAAGCGCCCTTCTTCATTGACTGAAAAGAAGCCTACCGGTGCGTTATCGGTAAAATCTATAAGTTTTTCACGCTCTTCGTCTTTTGCCTGACGTGCCATATAGCGTTCGGTTTCATCATCAACGCGCCAATGAATATAACCAGGCCAATTTTGCAAAGGCTGCGCCGTCACCAAAAACCAGCGATCTTGCCCATCAAGCGTGGTTTGTAAATCTATTGACCCTTCCACACCACGATGCGCACTATCTGCTAAGGCTGAGAAATGCGTGCGCGCCTGATCGTTCTGCGTAAATAGTTTTGATAGAGCATCAAGTCCTGGCACACCATAACCGCGGCATAGTTTTTGAAAACGCTTATTATAATATAATGCATTATCCGCTGTATCTGTAACCAGACGTGCGCCGCGGCTTCCTTCCAACACAGAATCAAGTACACGGTAATCAAAATTTTGTGTTTCTTTAAACAAGCTACGTTTTGCACGTTTAACAAAAACCCAAATCGCGAGGAAGCTGAGCCCCCAGACCATCAGCATATATACAAGGTCACCAACGGGAAAATGCTTTAAACGGTACAGTTCCAAAGATAACGCAACAAACAGAAACGCAAAAATAGCGCTAAACATGCTCCATAAAAACAAACGGAACGACCACTGCATGTTTTGCTTTTTCTCGACGGCTTCTACCGCCGCGCTACGATGCTGCTGCGCTATAAATTCACTATGATCAGGCATTTTGTTCATGACCAGCCACTACTCAGATAAATTGGTGAAAAAAATATTTTTCAACTTAACATGTTCAACTAATTTTTTATACAGAACCCTGAAACCATATGTTTTCATACACAATATATTCCACGCGCCCACACAAAATACTGCGACGCAGCACATGTTGCGGTTGACATATTACCAAACAGGCGTAACATGCGGCCAAATTTAGAATACACATAATTCATAAAACAGGGGTACAGGATAATGGATAATCATTTCAAAAATGTAGCTGGCAAGCTCCCTAAAAACGTATATTTAGTCTATACAGATGGTTTAGTTGACAGCCTACGTGCTGCGGACATGATAAAGACAGTTTGTCAGTCATCACAAAATGGCGAAGAGGCAAATGTCTATTTCCTAGATGCGCTTAAAACCGTTTATCTAGACGATGAAAGCGACCTTAAAGATTACGCTTTAAATTGCCACGGTTACACACATAGCGACCATAAAAAAGCCTGCCATGTTTTTCAGGACTATTTACAAGAAAAATATGACATTGAGAGTACATGTCTAACATCAAAATATACAGGTGGCATGCAATACGCGCTTATGCAACTTTTTGAAAATGAAGATGCAAACAATGTAGTTGTCATTTCATCAGATAACTTGGCTGACTACATTCATGGCGAAGTACACACTGCACGCAGCGGCCCAAATGGCGTTACGAAACACGTTCAATACGAAGTTGCACCAAATGACACGCCATCACAGCAAAGCAACACAACAACTTTAAACTGCCCAGCAAAAGAACAATATAATCGGCAGCTTTAATAACGGCACATTTTGACCGTTAACGACTAACCGGCTTTTATAAGCCGGTTTTTTCTTTTTTTAAGGTTAGCGCCTATTTCTTACGTTTTTTGAAAACGTAACTGATAATCTCCGCCACCGCTTTATACAGGTCAACAGGAATATCTTGATCAATTTCAACTAAATCATAAAGTGAACGCGCAAGCGGCTTATCTTCAACAACCTCAATTCCATGCTCTGCGGCGACCTCCTTGATCTTCAAAGCGATGTTATCAGCCCCTTTGGCGACAACTTTCGGGGCGTCCATTACTTCAGGGTCATATTTAAGCGCCACAGCAAAATGCGTCGGGTTGGTAATAACCACATCAGCAGATGGTACCGCCTGCATCATGCGCTGCTGCGCACGTTGATGTCGCAATTGGCGTAAGCGCGCCTTCATATGCGGGTCACCCTCGCTTTGCTTATGCTCATCCTTGACCTCTTGCATCGTCATCATCATTTTCTGATGATGCGAATAACGTTGGTAAACCACATCAATCAACGTCACAATCAATAAGGCAAATAACATACCTGACAAGACACGCAAAGTGATGGAACGAAGCTCATCCACCGCGTCCAACATTGGCAGCCCCACAAAATGATCCAAGCCATCCATATAGGGCGCAACAAGCAATACACCGACCGCGCCAACCACGATTATTTTGAGAAGGCCTTTTAGAAATTCGATAATCGCCTGCATGGAAAACAGCCGCTTAAACCCTGCCATCGGACTAACTTTTTTAATATCTGGCTTAATTGCTTCGGGGGAAAACATAAAACCTATTTGTAATACAGGCGCAAGAAAAGCCACCGCCATTAAAAACAAAAACGGCAAGACCATTAGACGCAAAACATCAAACAGCGCATCCCCCAGAATACTTGCCAAACTCCCCCCCACAGAAGGAATAGCCCCCGCCATTTCAAAATACCCCTTAAAAAGCGCTGATAGCTCATACATAAGGTGCCCAGACATAAAGGCGACAATAATTGTCCCGCCCAGCAAGATCATCCAATTGTTAAACTCACGCGAAAGCGGGACCTGCCCCTTCTTTTGGGCGTCCTCCAGCTTTTTCTGGGTGGGTTCTTCGGTTTTCTGGGAATTGTCTTGTTCTTCGCTCATCCCCAAGCCTTATCGTGATATGCGTTCCATTCTGCTTTCAGCATAACAGAATCAAGTTGAGAAAGAATAAACGATGCGCCTAAAACCATATTTAACGCCGCCTCTTAAAAGCTTTGCTCAAGGAAGAAAACCAAACCGTTTTCAAACTCCTGAAGCCAGAATAATAGCATCGCTGCGGCCGTCACAGCCAAGGTTATAAAACCAATCAAGATCTGCAGTGGCAAAGCAAGCATAAACACTTGAATTTGCGGCATAATACGTGCCAAAACACCCATGCCGATATACATCACCGTACCAATAATGATTAACGGAATAGACATTTGTATACCAATGCGGAATGACGATGCGACAACCTGCCCAATCATTTCAGCCATAGATTGCGCCTGTAACAATTGCCCGACTGGAAAAGCATGATAACTTTCCAGCAGTCCCAAAAGCATTAAATGGTGCAGATTCGTCACAAATAGCAACGCCACACCGGCAATCGACAGAAACGCGCCAAGAAGCGAACCTTGCGATGACATGAGCGGATTAAAAAGCTGCGCGTTACCAAGGCCAACCATCATCGACATAATCATACCCGCGACATCAAGCGCCGACATCATAATCCGCGCCACAGTGCCGATGAACATGCCCGTGATAAATTCAAAGATAATCAATAAGAACAACAAAACAGAGCCTGGCAATGGATTAGGCATATAGGCTTGCGTCACTGGGAATAAAACAAAAGCAAAACCAAGTGCAATATAAAGACGCACTTGTTGCGGTACGAGCGTATCCCCCAAACCGGGCAAGATCATCATCGCCGTACCAACACGGACAAAAGTTAGCATGAATGCAAAAACGCCCTGCGTAATAAAGCTTTGCAATTCGGACATATTACCCCCCGCCAATAATACGGTCAGCAATACGCTCCATATAGGCTACCATAATCAAGGAATAGTGTGGCAGTAGAAAGAAGATAGCCATGAAAATCGCAATAATCTTAGGTACAAATACCAATGTGATTTCCTGAACCTGCGTCAAGGCTTGCAGAAGCGCAATCAAGACACCGACAATCAAGCCCACCAACATAATCGGTGTACTGATTTGTATAATAAGCCAAATGGCTTCACGGATGGATTCTATAATTTCGGCCTGTTCCATAGGTACAAGAGTAAAACAGCATACAGACTATGTCATTACGATTATAAGAGTTATCCCCTACGCCAAGAACACTATCCAAAATAATCATTTGTGGCACCCCCTTGACCATAACAGAAAACAATCTATAGTTATGTATAATACACGTAGTGTATGACCACTTAATTTTTGTACACAGGACTTTTTTGTACAAGGGTTAGCTGGCCATCATGAATTTATAATAACCATAGTTGTTTCAATTTATTTTGAGACCAGCCATATGGGACGTAGCCTATAAGCATAGGCGAGTGACATAGGGCGCCGTGGCAAAATGAAGTCAAACGACTATAAATTTATGTTAGGAGCCCTATCATGAAAGCTTTACCTTTGACACTTTTAATAGGTTTTACAACAACCGCACTGCTCGCAGCCATCCCGATTGCGCAGAGTGCGGATATGGACAGAACTATGGATCGTCCAATCGCTCATGTCGCTGACAACAACGAAGAAGGCATTGACTCATATAAAGATATGTCAGCCCTTCCGACAGCTGCTGAACTCCAAAAAGTAAACCCTGCCGCGGGTGGCGGCTTAACTGAACCACAGTTAAATGACTGGGAGCTTCACAGATTGCAGCGTTTTTATAATGGCGATGATGGCGTAACCAAGTAGTCTGTCACCTCAACGAAGGTAGAAAGCAACGCCCATATGGATTTCATATCCATATGGGCGCGTTCTATTCTTGGAGGAATGAAAAAGCTATTTTTCTGAGTTGTCTAAGCTTTTTAGCTTATCTTAGGACAAGCACCATAAAGCGAAGTGGCATGGGCGCAGTAATAAAACAAGTTAAAAAGATTAGATTGGCATACGAAGAATTTCTTGATACGCACTAATCATACGGTCCCGTACTGCGGTAATAGTTTCTAGCGTGACTTCCGCAGCCGTTACAGCCTGCACAACATCAGTTAAATCTGCATCACCAATAACAGCGCGCGCAGACATACGCTCACCTTCATGCATTGTATCAATGGCTGATTCTGCTGATTCACGAAGAATATCGCTAAAACTCGCGCCGCTATCTGGACGTGCCACACTTTGCGCCCCGGCATTTTTTGCCGAGTTCGAATAAATATTCGCTGCTTGCGCTGAATTCATATTAACATCTATAGGCATAATTTGCTCCTACTCTACTTCCACCCTATTATAACATATATCTTGTTTCGCCTGAATAGCCATCATTAACGTAGCAAATCAATCGTGCGCATAACCATACTGCGTGATTGGTCAAACATACCTAAATTCGCTTCATATGAACGTTGCGCCTCACGGATATCCATCATCTCAACTAAAGTATCAATTTTAGGCGCTTTCACATAGCCATCTTCATTCGCGCCAGGATGGTTTGGCATAAATTTCATTTTATATTGCTCTTCATCTGGTGTGGTAACTTCATCAACTTTCACTACGCTGTGGCCTAATTCACGGTCTAAAACATTTTTAAACTGTACATATTGTTTTTGATATGGCGTCTCGTTCGGCGTTGTTGGTAGCGTACCTGCATTCGCAATATTTTCTGAAATAACACGCACACGTGTTGATTGTACGCGCATACCATGTGATGAAATTTGTAACGTATCGTATAACTGTGACATGTGATCCTCCAACCTATGCTAATATATTGTTTTTATTGTTTATTACTGCTTACCTGCGCCAATGGCTGTTTTCATCATACCGACCTGCTTACGCATTAAATTCAGCATCATGTTATAATCCATTTGCACTTGGTTTGACTTTACAAGCTGCTCATCAAGGTTAACCGCGTTACCTGATGGCGTTACTTCATATGTTGATTGCTGCTGCTCTTCGCCAATGTCACCGATTTGATTGCGTGATGTCATGTGGCTGCCCATTGATGTCGATACATTCACACGGTTATCGCCGCTAACCTTCGCCAGAACGCGGCCGAAATCAACCTCTGTAAGGTCTTTTGGAATATAGTTTGCTGTATCGGCATTCGCGATATTTTGCGCAATAACCTGCTGACGCGCATTCAAATATTTCATTTTTGCGCCCGCTGCTTTGAATAATGCAAGATTTTCTATTGTCATTTTTTCAGTCCTCGTGTCAAAATTACTCTAACTGTTTCAAACCCGATACATACTATGCAGGATCTGTGCCAATGGCCGAAGATGACAAAAATAACAGCATAAGCACTTCAAAAATAAGCAAAATACCCGAACGCCAAACTGCTGTTGCACTGTCAGAAGGCATCAAAAAAGGCTATTTGCCATCAATTAAAGCCACTGGTAAGGGATATATTGCCGAGCAGATTCTTAAAATCGCCTATGAAAAAGGTATAAAAGTCCGCCAAGATAGCGCCCTTGCCGAAATGCTGGCCAGTTTTGATGTAGATTCGCCTATTCCAAGTGAGGCCTTTACAGCAATTGCAGAAATCCTATCCTACCTTTATCGCGCAAATGGTGAGAACGCGCCCTTTGATGCCATATTGGCGCATATGGAAATGCTTGATGACGACTCATCCACAGATGATGAATAAATCCCTTATAGCGCGCAGTATTTCATACCTAATCATATTATAATGAGCCCAGATATGATTCTGCCTGATAGTTTATGAAGAGGATACACATATGAGCGCCGCGGAAAAGATCCCTACACAGCACGAAGACAACAAGAATTACGATGGTAAGATCGAAAGTTTTATGATGGATCGCAACCTCGCGCTGGAAGCATGTCGCGTGACAGAGGCGGCAGCCCTCGCCGCCTCATTATTGATTGGCTGCGGCGATGAAAAGGCCGCCGATGCCGCCGCCGTTGATGCCATGCGCAGCGCCCTAAACAGCCTACGCATCCGCGGCCGCGTGGTAATTGGTGAAGGCGAACGTGATGAAGCGCCGATGCTCTACATTGGTGAAGAAGTTGGCAATAGCCGCGGCGGCCCTGAAATTGACATCGCCCTAGACCCACTTGAAGGTACAACCATTACAGCGCATGGCGGCATGAATGCACTTGCCTGTATTGCCCTTGCCGATAAAGGCGGTTTCCTCAATGCCCCAGACACCTATATGGAGAAAATCGCTGTGGGGCCAGGTGTTAACCCGAACATACTCGATTTAGATGCCCCCATTGAAGATATCCTTAAAAAGCTAGCAAAAGAAAAAGACGCGCATGTGCGTGAATTGATGGTTTGTATCCTTGACCGCCCACGCCACCAAGACTTGATTAAAAACGTCCGCGCCGCTGGTGCACGCATTAGCCTTATCCCTGATGGTGATGTCAGCGCCGTCATTGCGACAACCGACGAAGATAAGGGCATTGACCTTTATGTCGGCACAGGCGGCGCGCCTGAAGGTGTGCTTGCCGCAGCTGCCCTACAATGTACAGGCGGCGGCATGCTTGGCCGTTTAGTCTTCCGCAATAATGATGAACGCGCCCGCGCGGAACGCTGCGGCATTACCGATTATGATAAAATTTATAGCCTTAACGAACTTGCCAAACCAGATAATGTCATGTTCTGCGCGACCGGCGTTACAGACGGCGCAATGTTACAAGGTGTTAAGCGCCGCTCAGGCCGCGCCCATACGCAAACCATTGTTATGCGCTCTCGCTCAGGCACAGTGCGCATTGTTGATACACATCATAACTTTAAGAGAAAACAGGGTTTTACACCGTTAGATCAATAATGCCAAAACTAAATTTACATAAAACTTGACGTTGCATGTGAATTCGTATTATATTATTTTCACTTAAAACGGTAATAGTGGAATAAAATAATGACTCTTTGGAAAAGCACAAAAGCAGCAATAGTTGCTACACCTTTAATCATCACTGGCATGTTTATCTCGAATGCTTACAACAGCGCTGCGGATGCATCAGTGACAGCGCCAATTGAAACGCCAACACAAATCACACAGCAAGCAAAAACAGATGCAGCATCAACACGCTGTAGTGTACGCCTCGGTCGTGATTTCAGTGAAGGTCGTTCAAGTAGCGAACGCCTAAGCCGCGGCGAAGCCATGGCCGCCGAACGCGCTGCATGTGAGCAAGCAAAAGCGGCGCAAGCGACAACAAAAGCTGACGCCTCGCCAAAGCCATCTGCTTAATAAATGATAGTTTATATAACTTACGACACAAAAAAAGCTTGGCATCCTACCAAGCTTTTTTAAATTCACGCATAACCAATCCTTGATCCTTCGCGCTTTACCCACTGCACACACGCAATTTTTTAATCATCAAAAAATTAGAATAAATAAGACATCACCACATAAAAACCAAAGACGGCAAATGCGATATACTCAACCTGTAAATATGCTTTTTCGTTGTAATCTTTCTTCTTATTCTCTGAAACACGCTCACTCATAATCTTTGCCCTCTTTAATTTTTTCACTTAAAACATACCGACCGGTCTGTATATGCTTATATACTAACAGCTATATGGTTAAAATTTTATTAACATAATTCTTGACATGTGTACGCGCGTACTGTAGAACATAAGCATTAATTTTAAGAGGTGTGTTATGACGATAAAATCAAAATCAATTAAAGCCGCATTTGGGTTAGCTGGCTTAGGTTTATTATATTTATATGGGTCCAATGTTTACACGATCCAACAAGATAAGACGGTTCACAATGATTGGGGCGATAGCTGCGCCGTAAACATGAATGTAAAACAAGGTGGGCGCGTATCTCTGGATATAACAAAGCACGGCAAAGATATTTTCAACGAAACACAGTTCGCCTTGCCCACAGCATGTAATGAAACCAATAACTACAAAAAAGGCCAAGAAGTCCTAGACGAATTCCGTTGGGGCAGCTTTGTGTTAGAGCTTGGCTCAATGTCTAGCTGGAAAATGCATTCTACAGGCAAACAAGAGCCAGCTAATGCAGATCAATCCTCTTGTTCTGTTGAACTAACGCTACGTGAGCGCCGCTTTACCTTTAATCCAATTCTAATGGGTAAAGACCCATGGAACGCACAATCATTTAATTGGAATATCCCTTGTGATGTTTACGACCAAGTCGAAGTCGGCCATAATTTTGTCACCGACCCTCTACGTGAAGGAAGCTTAATTAAACGCGCCATGACTAACAACAGCGGCAAAGCTGTTAGTATGTGGAGCGTCGAAGTGAGCGAAAAATATCCAAAGCCCGCCGGCGTATAAATAAACAAAATTCCAAAAACATGTGCATGGCTTTATAAACGCTCTGCACATGTTTTTTTTATGGGCTTATACTAAGCGCCATGAACTTACAGGAAATAACATATTTTTTAGCAGCATTGCTTTTTGTCCTCGCGCTTATGGGGGGGCTTGCATTGCTGTTAAAGAAACTGGGCATTGCAGGACCTGCGATGATTACACCGGCAAAACGCCGCTTAAAAGTCATTGAAAACATGCCCCTCGACGCGCGCCGCCGTGTTGTATTGATCGAACGCGATAATCAACAGCATCTTATTCTGCTTGGGCAGCATAATGACCTTGTCATTGAACAAAATATATCTTTGGATGCTGAAGATCTAAGAAATATCGAACAAGGTAAGGAGCGCGCCGCATGATCCGCACATATAAGCACGGCTTTTTTATAATCGCCCTCCTCACTCTAATAAGCGGCATCATCTTGCTGCCGCATGATGTATGGGCGCAATCCTTTACATTAGATTTCGGCGAAGAAAACACGAACGGATCCGTCACAGGGCGCATTATTCAAATGGTTGCCTTAATAACCATCCTGTCGCTTGCGCCATCTATCCTTATTATGATGACCTCATTCACACGGATTATCGTTGTATTGTCATTCCTGCGTACCGCTATGGGTATTCAGCAAACACCGCCAAACACCGTGCTAATCTCGCTTGCTTTGTTCCTAACGCTATTTATCATGGCGCCAACGATGGAAGCCGCTTACCAACAAGGCATTCAGCCCCTTATCAATGAAGAGATAGATGAAATGACCGCCTTTGATAACGCGGTTGAGCCATTCCACGCCTTCATGTTGAAACATGTCCGTGAAAAAGACATTTTGCTATTTGCTGAAATTGGCAATGTCCAAAACGTCGAAAGCCCACAAGACTTACCTTTGCGCGTTGTCGTGCCCGCCTTCATGATTTCGGAGCTGCGCCGTGCCTTTGAAATTGGCTTTATGCTGTTCTTACCGTTTTTGATTATTGATATGGTCACAGCATCCATCTTGATGTCGATGGGTATGATGATGTTGCCGCCGGTGATGATCTCCCTGCCTTTCAAGATTATTTTCTTCGTCCTTGTTGATGGCTGGAACTTAATTTCAGGCTCACTCGTCCGGTCATTTGAAAGCGGCCCGCCGCCTGGCTTCTAGCCCCAGTTTTAAGCCCAAGTTATAAGCTATGACGACAAAAACACGCTTTGCCCCCTCTCCAACTGGCTACCTGCATATAGGTCATGCTTATTCCGCGCTGTTTACTGCCGCACAGGGGGATGAATTTATCCTGCGTATAGAAGACATTGACCAAACCCGCGCGCGCCCTGAATTCTATGACGCGATATATGAAGACCTCACATGGCTTGGCCTTAAATGGGTTAAGCCAGTCCTCAAACAATCTGAAAACATGCCCGCTTACCAAGCGGCGCTAGATCAGCTCACCGATATGGGCGTACTTTACCCCTGCGACTGTACACGCAAAGATATTAACGAAAGCGCCGATGCCCCACACGGCCCAGAAGGTAAGCTCTACACGGGTCATTGCCGCCATAAAAAAATCACTGATATGGCAGACGACCATAACTACGCCCTGCGCCTTAATATTGATGCCGCGCTAAAACACATATCCACCCCCTTAACATTTTACGACCATAAAGCCGGCAAAGTTGATGTTGACCCGCACTTGCTCGGCGATGTGGTATTAGCACGTAAAGAAACGCCAACCAGTTACCACTTATCTGTTTGTATTGATGACCATGCACAGGGCATTAACCTTGTCACCCGCGGTGATGATCTCCTCTATGCCTGCCATATCCACCGCGTAATTCAAGCTTTGCTCGGCCTTGATGAGCCTGAGTATCATCATCATAAATTACTCTACGACCATGAAGGCAAACGCTTCGCCAAACGCAATAAAAGCGTGACCCTACGTGACATTCGCGCCAAAGGGTTTAGCGTTGACGATGTTAAAAATATGATTGAAAAAGGTGATTACCTAAAGCGCCTTAGCGCGGAAGGTTTATAAGCCGCGCAATTCATCCACCTTGTAAGGGCGTCCATTTTTAAGCGATGGAATTTGACTACGTCGTAAGGCAACATCGGCCAAATCAATCTCCGCCGTCACAATCCCTTCATCTTCGCCCGCTGCAGCAATAACTTTCCCCCATGGGTTAATAATCATCGAATGCCCCCATGTTTCACGTTCGCCTTCATGCGTACCTGTCTGTGCGGGCGCAAGAACAAACGCGCCATTTTCAATCGCACGGGCGCGTAGCAAAGTCTCCCAATGCGCCTGTCCTGTCGGTACGGTAAATGCCGCGGGCACAGTCAAAATCTCTGCCCCGCGCTGGGCTAAATCACGGTATAAATGCGGGAAACGCACATCATAACAAATACTCATACCAATGCGGCCAATATCACTATGGACAAGCGCCGCGCGCTCCCCCGCATCGAAAATCTGACTTTCGCGATATGCCACGCCGTCTGGCGTATCAACATCAAATAAATGGATTTTATCGTAACGCGCAACGATTGTCCCTTTAGGTGATAATAAATACGATCTGTTCAGTAATTTATTATTGTCCCCTTTAATGGTAAGGGATCCGAGCAATAACCATACGCCCCGTTCTTGAACGCGCTTCGTAAAATGCTCCAAAAATGGGTGCCCGCTTTCCGCCGGTGCGCTACGCAACTTCTTTGCGGATGGGTGCACCATGTGGCAGCTATTTTCTGGCGTCAGGATAAATTCCGCCCCGCCATCCGCCGCCGTCATAAACGCATCATCAATTAACGCCAAATTATCAGCAATTTCAGGGCGCGCCGATGTTTGTATCAAAGCGACATTAATTTTCTTATCCATTAAACTCAATTCCCTTAAGCGCGCTTACGCGCTTTTTCTTCAATCTGTTTGATTTGCGCATCACTTGGCGCAAAGCTGCCTTCAACATGCTGCCCGCCCCATTTAACAAGGGAAAGCATGACAGGGCGTAAATCTTCACCCATTGGTGTGAGGCTGTATAAATAACGCACAGGATTACTTTGATACTGCGCTTTCTTAATCACGCCCGCGGCTTCCAATTTCTTTAGCCGATCCGCCAAAATATTGGTCGATATTTTCTCAGGCGCCTTTAAAAAGTCCTGATACTGCCCAGCGCCAAGCAACAACATGTCACGAATAATCAGCAGCGTCCATTTATCACCAATAACATCAAGCGCACCGGCAATTGGGCAGCGTGAGCGCGTCGCAACAGCCTTCAAATCACTATATTTCATTAAAAAACCTCATCCAGAACAGAGTGAGGCACACACACATTATATTGAATATATCACGACACAAGGCATTTTAAAAACACCTTGTGTCCAAAATATAACTTAAGCCAGCATCGCGTCTAACTTGCCATCATAATCAAGCTCGTGAATATCATCACAGCCGCCGATCAATTTATCATTGATGAAAATTTGCGGCACAGTACGTGGCCCGCCAGTGCGTTCAACCATTTTGGCCCGCGCATCTTCATCACCTGTAATATCATATCCGGTATATGCTACACCTTTACGGTCCAATAATTTTAATGCTCTTGTGCAAAATGGACATGTTGTCCAATAATATATTTCGACTTTCGCGCTCATCGCCCTATACTCCATAAAAAATAAAACTCACTAAGAAATTAGTATAATCAGATTATATTGCAATGTTTAAAACAAAGAAATCAGATATTATTATTTCAGGCGCGGGGACTGCGGGGCTAACGCTTGGCCTACTTTTGGCCGATGCAGGGTTGCAGATTACATTTATTGACCCGATCAAATCGCCCAGCAGTAAAATGCTAAAAATGCCCGCAATTAACACCGACATCGGTACGCGCACCACCGCCGTAATGAATGACAACCTCGCTTTGTTTGATAAAATCGGCATATCTAATGCTATCGCCCCCTATTGCGATGAACTGCGCGCCTTACAAATCATTGATGCGGATAAAGACAATGACCACGCCATAACCTTCGCCGCAGACGAGCTTGACCTGACGCGCTTTGGCCTAAATATTCCCAATGTAATTTTGCTGAAAGCTTTAATGCAAAAAGCCTTAAAACATAAAAATATCACCCTGCATTTTGAAAATGAAATCACGGACATAGAAAATACCCCACAGAATGTTAGCGTCACACTTAGCACGGGCAAAACATTAAACGCCAAATTGCTTATCGGCGCGGATGGCCGCAATTCAAAAACGCGCGAACTTGCCAATATAGCCGTCACAACCAAACAAAGTGGGCAGCAAGCGTTAACCTGTATTTTAGACTGTGAACATCATCACAACTTCACATCAACCGAATTTCATTATGAAGGCGGGCCATTCACCCTCGTCCCGCTACCAGATAATAGCGTGTCCCTCGTCTGGGTTGAAAAAGACGCCCAAGCCGAATATTGGATGGCAGAAGACAAAGACGACCAAGAAGCCGAAATCAACGCGCGCAGCAAGGCTCTACTTGGGCATTTATCCCTAAAAACCCCTATCGAGGCCGTGCCGCTTACATCATCACATGCCGAAAAACTCTGGCAAGACCGCATCGTCCTCATTGCTGAGGCGGCCCATGTCCTACACCCGATGGGGGCGCAAGGTTTGAACACCAGCCTTCGTGATGTCGCGCAGCTTTATAATGAAATTTACAATGCGCTTAGCTGCGGTATAGATTGCGCCAGCCCAATCATATTAAAAAAATATGCCGATGCGCGTATGAAAGATTCAACCCTCCGCAACAATTTTTCTTACCGCTTAAATAAATATGTCGCGAACGATTCAGGCACATTAAAAATGCTCCGCCGCTTCGGCCTAAAAACCCTCGAAAAACACAGCGTCCTCCGCCACATGATTATGCGCTATGGCCTTGCGCCGTATAAAGCAGCATAGCGTTTTATTTCTTAACCGCGCGCGCCACGGATAAAATATGCACTTTATTTGCCCCAGCGCCCTTTAACGCTTTGGCGCATTCATTGACGGTTGCGCCTGATGTCATGACATCATCAATTAATAAAATCGTCTTGCCGTGCAACTTACCTTGATCTGCGACAGCAAAGGCGTTTTTAACATTGCTCTTTCGGTCTTTGGCGCGGCGGCGGCCTTGTGGGGATGTTGCCCGCACGCGCTTCAATAGTGACGGCGCATATATCTTTCCCTGCCGTTCCGCCAAGGCCTTAGCCAGTATTGCCGCCTGATTATAGCGCCGCTTTAACAGCCGCGTCCAATGGAGCGGCACAGGCAAAATATAATCCGCCGCTGATATCACATCATAACCTGCACGTTCCATCCATGGGGTAAAGGCGCGCGCCAAATATAAATGGTCACCATGTTTATAACGCAGCACCATTTGCCGCGTTAAATCATCATAAACCACAGCCGCCCGCGCGCTGTCATATTCGGGCGCATCTGCTATGCATGACGCGCATATCGTACCATCCTCAACCGCCAGAGATGCCGTGAAGGGAACGCCGCATGTATCACAATAAGGCGCGGCGATAAAATGTATCTGATTCCATATGTCTGGTGACAATTGCCCAGTTTCGCCGACAATATCCCCAGATATCGGACAGCGCGGCGGTACAATTAAATCCAGCATAACTTTGAGAATCATTCGCACTCCCCTTGTTTACGACAATAAAAATGCACTATAGTCCAGTTCTACGCTAAAAAAAAGAATTGCTTTTTTTACGTAAATATATTAGTAGTGAATACTATAAAAGAAAAAATTAAGTTTCTACCAATCTTATCATAAGTAAGCGAAGAAACTTAGGTTATAGAGCATAAATGGTATCGTTAAAACAAGGACATAACCGCGCCTCGCAAGGGGACGATGACGTAGACCTGATACGGCGCATGTATCAAAAGACTCCGCCGCACCTCATTAACGACGAACAAAAAGAACTTCTTAAAGACATTCCTGCCCATTTTGTCCGCCGCGCATGGTATAATTTGGCGCATATGCTGCTAAACGATAATGCGTTAATTGCCGTGATGGGCTGCGGCAATGGTATGCTGACATACACCATGGCTGTGTTAAAGCCGAACCTGCAATTTGTTGGCATCGATAGCGATAAAGACGCAATCAACTTTGCCCGTCAAAATTACCGCTTGCCGAATACCGAATTTATGCAAGGTGACATTTCCCGTATTAACCTTGGCCCCGAAAGCGTCGATGCGATTATTAATAACCGCATCCTATATGAAATTTATTCCAACCACGCCTATAGCGACCTTTGCGTTACGCGTGCATTAGAACACCACTTCTCGCTTCTTAAGGCTGATGGCACAATGTTCATTCAGGACTATGTGATGCCAGAACCTGGGCAGTTCGTTCTGATGGAATTCCCTGACAAGCCCGGTTTAAGTGAAGATTTCAACGACTTCACAAATGCGGAGCTGTTGGAATGGTATTCTGAACAAGCGCGTTCCCATGATGAATATTCAGGGTTCTTCCTTGAAGAATTACCGCCGCGCTTCCCCAAAACACGTCTGTTCCGCCTTCCCTATAAATGGGCCTATGAATTCATGGTGCGTAAACATGACCGTAACCTGTGGCGAAACGAATTAGACAAAGAATACGCTTTCTTTACTGAACGTGATTTCCGCAAGAACCTAAAATCCCTCGGCGGACGTGTGCTTTACACTGCAAAACAATGGGACGAAAAATTCATTGCCGAGAACTTTGATGGGCAATTTAACCTCTATAATGAAAGCGGCGTAACACTTAGCTATCCACCGACTTCATTGGTGGTCTTAGTGCGCAAGATTAACCACAAGCAAAGCTTACGCCTTAGTGAGCGCCGCCGTTCAAAAAAGCCGACCGGTGAATTACAAATCTCATCCATGCGGAACAAAGATAATGGCGAGTTAATCGACATTATTTCCCGCGCCGAAGCGTCAGCGGATGTTCTACCCTACCGTATTGACGAAGCGAACCAATCTTTAAAAATCTATGTCCATGAAGGCAACCCACGCGGCCTTGCCAATGCTGTACCACGCGGCACATATAATTTAGATGGTCGTTCATGGTCAGGCCACATGATTGAAGCAATCAGCGTTCGCGCCGATGATGTTCCAACCGATCATGACGGTGACAGCGCAGGCGTTAAAGAGTTTGCCGATAAGTTCTTTGGCCTTAAACCATTCTTTGGCGCAACACTAGAAAAAGGCGCTGGGTATTATACCGACCCGAAGCATATTGATGAGAAGATAGATACTTACTATCTACAGATCGCCGAACATGACGAAAAAACCATGCAGGTATCTGACCATTTGATGGACAGCAACCATTACAAAACACGCGGCGTGCTGCGTGAGTTGGATGCACAGGATATTCTCAATGCGATTACGGTTGGCCTTATTCCAACTAGCCGTTTGGAAATCCAAATTCGTAACCTGCTGCAAAAATATAAGATGAAAGCAACATCATGGAGTGAATCGCCGCTTCAGTTGAAAGAAAATCCAAATATCAAAGAAACTAAGGTTAATGACCTGATCCGCCGTCTGCGCGAAGATAAGCAGCAACCTTTTGAAAAGGCCAAAGGGTCAGCCGGACAAATTCAAATTTCGCACTCTATCTTCGTTGATGAAGGCCTCGCCGATTCAGGCGGCAGCGCGGGGATTAGTTCGCATGAGATGGATTTCTTCCTACCGAGCACCCAAACCACAAATGTTGCGGTCGTTCTACCATTATCCAAAAACATCAACGGCGAGGTTATGGCCGGTATTTGCACAGACTTTATGCCCGTACCGCAGCGCTATAAAGGCAGCGCCTTAACCGTAAGTGTACCCAGCTTTGAATTGCCAAACTCCATAGATTCCATGGAACAAGCCAAGCGCTTTATAGCCGAAAAATTTGAAGTTGATCCTAAATGTGTAAGCCCACTTGGTCCAAGTTACTTTAAACATTTAGGCGTCACGCCGCAGCGCATCTTCCCATTTGCCGTAAGCGAAGCCGCAGGCGGCGCAGGTCACCTAGCCGGCGTAACCGAACATGTCATGACAGCGGGTCTTTTAAGCCTGTGTTATTGGGATAACCATGATAGTTTCATCAAAGTTGTAGCTATGGCCTATCAACAATTCTGTCAAGATAGCGACCTTTCCGTTAAATGGTCACTATCAAAATCATTCGCAGCGGATCATTCGCGCTCAATATCTGAAATGGGTGAGTATGTTAACCAAGGGTCAAACAGCGGACAATCCGCGCATGTTCCTGCCCCCGCGAATAAGGGCGGCCGCACTTTAGCTGCGCCAAGTCAAACAGGTGGCGCTGAAAACAGTATTACAGACGCGGCACGTGCCGCAAAGAATAGCGATACATCAAATGACAGCAGCGCATCATCGAATGATGGTACAGCGCTCGTCGCGCCGAAGAAGAAAGCCAAAAGCCACGGCCGCACAGGTTTATTACAGCGCCTAAAAGGCCGCAGCGAAAATATAGATCAAATCAAAAATGGCATTAAGGCGCAAAGCTTAGGTGCATATGAAGAAAAAGAAAAACCAAAGACGGATAAAGATCAAAAACTTCGCCGTAAAATAGATTAGCCTCATGCAAAACGCCACGATTTTCGACAAAACGCGCCAACGTACCCAGCGCAATAAATATGCGTCAGAAATTGCTGATTATAACTTTCTAATCGATCACGCTGCCCAATCCATCATTGACCGCCTATCCGTAATTACCCTCAAATTCGATAAAGTCGCAATTTATGGCGGGCGCACGCCTGCAAAGACGCTACAAAAAATCATAAGCGCCCTTAACGCCAAAACTGTATTCTTATGTGATTATGCAGAAAATCTTTGTCACGATATGGCGCGCACGTTACCTGATACAAATATCTTAGTTGTGCAGTCTGATGCAGAATGGCTGCCTTTCGCGAACCACAGCCTCGACGCCTGCATCGGTATATTTGAACATCACAGCTTAAACGACCTACCTGGCGCGCTTGTTCAGGCACAGCGTGCATTAAGGCCGGACGGCCTATTCCTCGCCGCCATGCCGGGGGCAGATACGCTCTATGAAATGCGTGAAGCCATGCAGCGCGCAGAGTTAGATCTTTACGGTGGGATGTCACCGCATATATTCCCCTTCGCCGATAAACAGCAATATGGCGCATTAATGCAGCGCGCGGGCTTTGCTTTACCCGTCGTTGATTCCGAACATTTACAGGTTAGCTATACAAACATCTTCAAACTCTTCCATGACCTAAAATCCATGGGTGAAGGCAATTACCTAACCGCGCGTAATAAGAAAAACCTAAGCCGCCAATTTTTTGACACTTGTGAAAAAATCTACCGCACAGAAAATGGCTTCACAGATGAATCACGCTTTGATGTAACCTTTGAAATCATTCACCTTATTGGCTGGGCCCCTGACAAAACAAAACAGCAGCAGCCATTAAAACCAGGCAGCGCGGAAACAAGCTTAACCGCGATATTGTCATCAGATGAATAAAGGCGTATTATGCCTATCATGATGACGGTAAATTTGATCCCCGCGTTTAGCGATAATTATATTTTTATTTTCCCCTTAAATGGCGGCGCTATCGCCGTTGTTGACCCTGGCGATGCTGCGCCAGTCATTGCGCATTTCGACAAAACAGGACAAAAGCCTGATTATATTTTCCTAACCCACCATCATGATGACCATATTGGCGGCGCGGAACAGCTTCGCACCAAATATGGCTGTAAAATCATTGGTCATGCCGCAGATGCAAAACGCCTACCGGCATTAGATATAGCTGTAAATAATGGTGATCAGATCAATATTGATGGCACAGATATAAACGTCATCCGTACAGACGGTCATACAATTGGCCATATTTGTTATTACATGCCCGCGCAGGAAACAATCTTTGTTGGCGATACATTATTTGTTATGGGCTGCGGGCGTTTATTTGAAGGCACGGCGCAGCAAATGTTTGAATCCTTACAGCGTATCAAAAGCTTGCCTGACGCTACATCCATATATTGCGCACATGAATACACTTTGGCGAATGCTGAATTTGCCAATGCGCATTTACCAGAAAACGAAGAGATAAAGAATGCACTTTATTTCTTTAACCAGCTCCGCGCGGATAATATCCCGACCGTACCAACAACATTGCGCGCAGAAAAGCTAAGCAACCCGTTCCTTATCGCGGAAAGCGCAGAGACCTTTGCCGAAGCGCGCACAGCCAAAGACAATTTCTAAGCCACAGAATCTATGACCATTCGCAGCGAAGAATTTGATGATATTTACTTCTCCCCTGAAGATGGCGTTGCAGAAACGGAATACGTCTTCCTTCGCGGTAACAACTTGCCGCAAAACTGGCTAAACAAAGACCATTTCACAATCGCCGAAACAGGGTTTGGCACAGGGTTAAATTTCTTTGTCGCATGGGACATGTTTGAACAAGCGGCTTCCCCACAGCAAAGTTTACATTTTGTTTCCTTTGAAAAGTTCCCACTAACGCCCGAAGTAATTAAAGATGCGCTATCCCCATGGGCAGCGCGTTTTGGCGATAAAATTGATGCATTAATCAAACATTACCCGCTACGCATCAAAGGGTGGCATCGCCTAAACATTGCGCCACAAATTACACTCACCCTAATATTTGATGATATTAACAACGCGATACCCGAATTAAACCTGCCGATAGACGCATGGTTTTTAGATGGTTTCGCCCCATCCAAAAACCCACAAATGTGGGATGAACCACTATTCAGCGCTATGCGCCGCTGCGCCCATAGCGAAACCACCGCCGCGACGTTCACCGCTGCAGGATTTGTAAAGCGCAGCATGCGTGATGCAGGTTTTGATGTCAAGAAAGACAAAGGGTTCGGACGAAAACGCGATATGCTCGTTGCCACGTTCAGCGAAGAAGAAACCGCTCCACACACGCCCATCACAAAAGCGCCCCCACAAAACATAGCCATAATTGGCGGCGGTCTAGGCGGCACAGCTGCGGCCCATTTCCTTGCCCAAGCAGGCCATAAAATCACCCTATTTGAAAAAGAAAATAGTCTTGCTGCCAAAGCATCTGGCAATGCGCGCGGCCTTTATAACCCACGCTTTAGAAAACAATACGATACGGAGTCTATTTTCTATTCCTCCGCCTATGCCGTGGCGTACAGAACATTTAAAAATATAGGCGCAGATATTGATTTCACCCCATGCGGCGCAATGCATTTATTGAATAACGAACAAAAACAAGACCGCCTGCCTGCCACCAAAGAAAATTGGGACTGGCATGATGATCACATGCGCCTCATCAGCACAGCTGACAGTGAAGCCTGCTGCGGCATAGATTTACCGCATGATGCATTATACTTAGCGGATTCTGGCTTCGTCTCTCCACATAAGTTATGCCATGCATTTAGTGCGAATATTAATATAAAACTCGGCATAGATAACATTGATTATGCCGCCTATGACGCGGTCATACTGGCCACAGGTGCTGATTTCGCAGATTTCCCTGAACTAGAGCCCCTAAACCTACATACCGTGCGGGGGCAAATCACTTCGCTGAAAGCGCCTGATAATGTCGCCCTTAACACCGTTTTATGTTATGGCGGCTATACTACCCCCGCAAATGACGGTGAAATTATCTGCGGATCATCCTTTCAACGCTGGCGTGACGATACAGATTTAGACCCGCAGGATAATATTGATAATCTCGCCATGCTTAATGCCGTCCTCCCCAAGGATCAGCACATAGATCAGAGCCAAATCACAGGCGCACGCACAGCCCTTCGCACTGCTGCGCGCGACCATTTTCCCATTATTGGACATCTGCGCGATAACCTTTATGTATCGACAGCGCATGGATCGCACGGCCTACTTTCAAGTATTATGGGCGGAATAATTTTATCAGAAATCATCAGCTATAATGGGGCAAGCGCATTACCTCAAAATGTGCTAAAAAAGCTGTCCCCGCAGCGTTTTACACACACAAAATAGATAAAATCTTATTTAAATATGATTTAAAACTATTAACGCATACAGCTTCACCTATGATAGACTTAATAATACTAAGGGGTAGAGATATGAAGAAGACTATATTAACTTATTTAGAGCGTGAAGACGGCGCATCCGCAGTGGAGTATGCATTGATGTGTGCATTAGCTGTTGTCATTTTTGGTGGCGCATTTGCCGCATATTCGGATCTACTGCTGGAATTCTTTACAAATTTCATTGATAATATTAATCCATTTTAATTCACAAAATCCGCTTTATAAGATGCCCTGACCTCTAGGCAAGCGCTTATCAGGCGTATATAACATGTCTTATGGATTTTTTACAGAGCACATGGCTAGAAAACGCGCCGCTAGGCGTGCACACAATATGGCTAACGTTATTAGCTATATTCGTAGCCACGCTTGCGCTTATTCCTCCTACACGGCACTTTGCCATTAAACTCGGCTATGTTGACGAACCAGGCGGACGCAAAATCCATCATGCCCCTGTTCCGCCAATTGGTGGATTTATCATCTTCACGCTATTTCTGGCCTTGAATGCCGTTATCTTTACGCTGACGCCCGCTTTGTTAAGCCTATACGCGGCACTTGCCTTACTGCTTATCACGGGTCTTATTGATGATAAGCGTCCTGTGCCTGCATTACTAAAATTCATTATTCACTTCGTTGCCGCAGGTATTATCGTCTTTGGCGGTGGCGCGCAGCTTGATAATATGGGCAATATGCTTGGCTTTGGCGACTGGCATTTAGGTTGGTTTTTCGCGCCCATATTCTCCATCGCCTGCGTCGTTTATCTGATTAATGCCGTTAATATGATGGACGGGTTAGATGGCCTTGCCGGTGGTAAAAGCCTAATGATCCTTTTTTGGCTAATGCTCGCCGCGCATATCAGCGGCCACAGTGCAGCCATGCTTCATATCGGCATTATTGCCGCCGCGCTCGCTGGGTTCTTATTTTATAACATGCGCCATCCATTGCGTGACAAGGCCTGCATATTCCTCGGTGACACTGGTTCCATGGGGCTTGGCTTAATCATTGCATGGTTTTGCATCCATATTTCCCAAGGTGAGAATGCACCATTAACGCCCATTTCTATCGCATGGATTATTGCCCTGCCGATCATTGATGCTTTCGGCTTATTTGCCATGCGTATCTATGAAGGCCGCCATCCATTTTCACCTGATTTACGCCATTTCCACCACCATTTCATTCACGCAGGATTCCCCGTTGGTGACACAACCCTAATGATTATTACGCTCGGCGCGGGCCTCGGTGCGGTTGGCTTCGCTGCAAGTATATTCAACTGGCCAGAACCATTAATGACGGCTCTCTGGGTTGTTTTATGGCTGGGGCACGCTGTTTTAGTTATCAAATCACATCATTTCATCCGTTTCCTTGAGAAACTATTTCACATTAGATACAAACGACACAATAAGGCAGAACAATGAAAATTGCGTTTCTCGTCACACGCCTTGATGAATTTGGCGGCGTACAAATCCATATTCGTGACTTAAGCACATGGCTGAATAATCAAGGCCATGAAGCACTTGTATATTCTGGCTGGCCGGGCATTATATCTGACCATATCAAAGCTATGGGCACGGATTATTTTGAAGTGCATGACATGGGGCGGCCAATACACCCTGTTAAAGACATTAAATCCATCATTCAGCTTCGCCGCTATTTAAAAAAGCATCAGCCTGATATTCTATCTTGCCATTCATCCAAAGCTGGTATTGTCGGGCGCATGGCCGCCATTGGCCTACCAACAAAAGTCATATTCACCGCACATGGATGGGCCTTTACCGAAGGCGTATCAAACGGTGCACGCATCGCTTATAAATGGATAGAAAAATGCGCCGCGCCATTTTGTAGCAAAATCATCACGGTCAGCGAATATGACCGCCAATTGGCCTTAAACCATAAAATCGCTAAACCAGAAAAAATTATTGCCATTCACAACGGTATGCCGGAGCGCCCAGCCCCAGCACGCGCACCGAAAGATAACGCCGCGCAGCCGGTTAAACTGATTATGGTAGCCCGCTTCGCCGCGCAGAAAGATCATGACACCCTACTGCGCGCCCTTAAATTGATTGAAGACAAGAACTGGCATGTCAGCCTATGCGGTAATGGCGACAGCCTCCCTACGCAGCAATTAGCCGTTGAATTAGGCCTAACAGATAAAATTGATTTCCTTGGTGAACGTGATGACGTGCCAGAGCTTCTTGAAAAGCACGATATCTTCTTGCTCATCACGCATTGGGAAGGCTTCCCACGCTCCATTATTGAGGCCATGCGTGCAGGCCTGCCGTCCATCGCAACCGATGTGGCAGGCAACGGCGAGTCCATAACCCATGGAAAAACTGGCTATTTGGTTAAACACAAAGATGCCGAAGAGGTCGCAAACGCTATTACACAGATTATCGAAGATGAGACATTACGCCTAGATATGGGCAAAGCCGCCCGTGCAGCTTATGAAGAACAGTTCACATTCCTACATATGGCGAAACAAAATCTGGCTTTATATGAAGCGCTATTAAATAAAGCCTAGAGCTCTATCCGCTCAAGATAGGTAATGACCTTTTCGTATTCACCTTTAACATCTTCTAGAACTTGATCACGGTCCGATTTCTTGGCAACAAGAAGTTCTTCTGCGCGTTGTAGATCAACAACCAGTTTTTGCGCCCCAATCATCATAGAGCACCCTTTAAACCCATGTGCGATTTCAACCCACTCCTTGGATTCTCCACCTTTACATGTGCCCTCAAGCTTTCGGATAAAGTCTTCGCTTTGCACTTTAAACATATCTATAAATTTTTGGATTTCCGACTGGTCTCCCATAAAGCCACGAATCAGCTTTAGGTCAATCGGTGGCGATTTCTCATATTCCGTAAGATGCACACGCTCACTTGAACCACGCTTGGCTTGGTCTGAGAAATCAACCCAGCTTGACATGACTTCTTTCAAATATTGCATTTCAACTGGCTTAGCAATATAGGCGTCCATGCCAGCTTCAAAACATTTTTCTTCTGCGCCTTTCATGGCGTCCGCAGTCATCGCAATAATCGGAGTACGTGCGCCATTATCAATGCGCATAGCTTCAATTTCCCTGATCTCACGCGCCGCTTCATAACCATTCTTTACAGGCATATGGCAGTCCATCAAAATTAAATCATAACCGCCAGTCTTATATTCATCCAACACCGCGCGCCCATTTGCTGCAATTTTAAATGTTTCAACACCAATATGCTTTAATAGTCTTGTTACATATTGCTGGTTCAGCACGACATCTTCTGCCACCAATACACGCACATCCCCGACAGCTAAGCGGTTCGTTATTTCAGATACATTATGCGACACACTAAAGACCGCACTTTGCGCAGGTGTTGCTATATACTTACGCGAAGAAACAACAAATGGTATTTTAATCCAAAAAACAGAACCAAGCCCGAATGTAGAGCGCACACCAATTTCACCGCCCATCATTTGCACAAGGTCTTTTGTTATTGTTAAACCAAGACCAGTACCGCCAAAACGCCGCGTAATCGTATCATCAGCTTGTCTGAATTTTTCAAAAATGGCTTCTACCTTGTCTTCGGGTATGCCAATGCCATTGTCTTTAACTTCAATATGAAATTCCACATGCTCTGCATCTAGCGCTTTATATGATACACGTAGGCGAACATAGCCTTGCTCATTTGTATCAACCTCACCGCCCTCAAGGTATGGATCCTTAATATATTTAATTGCATTTCCAACTAAATTGGTAAGGACCTGATTAATACGCAAACTGTCACCCAAAACAATCGGCAGATCATCCTGTTTATAATCAACTGAGAGTGAAACGCCTTTTTGACTTGCAACTGGAGACAACGAAGCAACCAAATTATCAATTAAATCATGCAGATTTAAGTCCTTAGTTTCCAACGTGAATAAGCCAGACTCAATCTTAGAGATATCCAATATATCGTTTACAATATCTAACAAATTCTGTGACGACTTATATATCACGCCAGACATTTCTAACGTATCTTTATCAACATCTTCACTGTCTAAAATCAGCTCAGTCATCCCCATGATACTGTTGAGCGGCGTTCTTAATTCATGCGACATATTCGCCAGAAACTTACTTTTCATACGGTTTGCGGATTCCGCCTCCTCCATCGCCTGAACAAGCGCGTGATCACGTTCTTCCATTTTTTTAACCATGGAATTAAACGCGTTAACCATATCGCCCAATTCATCATAAGACGTTTTCGGGACCTCTATGCTGTAATCTTCATTCTCAACGAAGTTATGCGCAGCATCGCGCAGGGCTATAACAGGGCGGCTAATAATAGACTGCATCTTCGTTGCAATCAGATACACCACGACCATCACAACCAATAATATACCAGCATTAAAAAGAACATCTAACATCCAGCTTTTATTAAAAGCCGACAAATCATAGTGAATCAACAAATCCCCCACACGCTCCTCAGAGAAGCGCATAATAGGGCTAATTACAACAATATGCGTAAAATCATCAACGGCAGAACTATTTAACAAGCTTTGTTTACAAGATGCCTGTCCCGCCTCCCGCGTATATTCTGCGAACAAGCTATTTGCTAAATCATATACACAAGCATATTTAATGGAGCTTTCAAATGTTAAGCTTTGCAAATTTTCAAGCGCGGCTGCTTTATCAATAAAATCAAGAGATGATATCAAGCTTTGCGCAGTAATATCACTGATAACTGTTATACGTTTTTCAATTTCTTTTTTCGTAAATAAATAACCGCCAATATTCATAATGCTCATGACAGCAACGAGCGTTACGAATGTGGTTCCCACCGTAATAAGCAACAACTTTGTGCGTATCGACATTTGGCGATAATTAAACATACAACCTTCCCATTATATAAACGCCCCAATATTTTAGCCCATTTAATCCCTAAGGTATATAACTATAAAAAAATATCATAGCATTATTAAACCAATAGTTTATAATGACCCCGCTGAATTAGCGATAAACGTCAAGACGTTTTTAAATATAGAAAATTTGACACAACCATATGAGACGCGTTTTCCGAGCATTAACCGTTGTCACCGCATATTGTTTAATATGCGTCACGCCTTCGCATGCAGCAGATCAATTAGAACGTGTAAAAGCTGTATTTCTTTTTAAATTTTTTGATTATGTCTCGTGGGAAAATAAAGCAAAAGCACCAAAGACGTTATGTACATTCGGTCATCATCCCTTCGGAAAAGATTTAATATTCATAGCAAAAATGCGTAACAGCGATAAAATAAACATTATCGACATCGACACTCTGGCAGATGCCACTAAATGTCATGTGCTATATATTCATCACATCGACAATAACAAAACCCTAAACAACATCCCAAACAACGCCCAGACACTTATCGTCAGCAGTGATATGTCCGCGTTAAAAAGCGGCGCAATGGTTTTAATGGAAGAAAAATCCGGACGTGTACAGCTTTCGATAAACCTGAAGGCAGCAGAGCGTAAACATTTAAAAATAAGTTCCAGATTGTTACAAATATCGAATGTAATTCGCTAAGAACACCTAAAACGTCATCCGTAAACGACCGTAAATAGCCCGACCATTTTCGATAGGAAACGAATTAATATTCTGACGGTTATACTCTGGGAAGCTTACATCTTCATCCAAAAGATTTTCGCCATAAAGGGTAAAGTTAATGTCTGGATACCCGTCCAGTGCAGGTATAAACGCATTCAAATTTACATCTAGATTCGTAGAGATTAAATGATACGGTTGCGGCGCATCATTAACTTGCAAAACCGACGGATTAGTCTCTCGAATATCTTGCGGCGTACCGAACCAACTATCGAAAACACCAAATGACCATGAATCCGTTTTATAGGACACCCCCATTTTTGCCATAAAATTAGGAGAGAAAGTTGGATCATCTATATCAGAATCGCTCTCCCCTTCCTGCCAAGAAGCAGATCCCATAACCTGCCAGCCATCCGCGAAATAATACTTCCCTTCAAGCTCAACCCCGTGGAACACTTGTTCACCGGTATTCGTAATCCACACGCCTGCACCGAAAGGGTTGGACGTGCGGGCAATAATATCATCCATACGGCTGCGATAGCCTGTCAGCGCAACATATGCATTATCATCATTATAAAAAGCCTGCGCCTCTAATGTTTCAACCACTTCAGGCTGCATATTCACATTGCCTGTAATCACGTTCGGAATGGAGACTTCTCGCTCAACCGCTGTAGACGAGCGAAAAGCTTCACCATAAAGCAATTTCATACCCATATTTTCATATGGTGTGTATATGAATGCTAAGCGCGGCGAGATATCGGCCTTAAATAATTCAGAATCATTTAACTGTACACCGCCGACAAATTTAAATGCCGAGCCAAAAGTATAGTCAATTTGCGCATAGATATTGTGCAAATGCTGTTGATATGCACGGTCTGCAACGTAACCATCCTGATGTTCAAAAAAACCGCCATAGGTCAGGTTTAAGTTGTCATTCACATGCGTTTGCAACGACACTTCAGCGATCAATAAATCATCACTATTTCTTTCTGGCGCATCTGTATAATAACCTGAACGTGTCCGGTTATAGGTTAGGTGCGTTTCGACCTTCGTATCCGCAGCATCAAAGTGATGCTCATAACCAACATCAACAGTCGCGCGTTTACCATCACTATCTGATTCAGGAAAACGCCCAAATATCCCCAAAGAAGACTGCGCCGTACGGTCAACGAAAGCCAGCATATTTAAATTCTTATAATGCCCCTTAACAAAAACGCCATGCCCCTCTTCTCTGGCCCGATAACTCCCCTCTGCAGAGGTTTCATCTTTAATCGTAAAGCGCTGCCCCTTAACATCGGTAGCCTTAAATGCCGTAGAAATCGCCCAATCTTCACCCGCGTATGACACACTCCCCTCCTGATCACGGCGATTAAACGACCCATATGTCGTTTGCACAGCGCTGCAGCCACCTTCACAAGATTCTTTAGAAATAATATTCACAATGCCCGCATAGGCATTTGTGCCATAAAGAACAGATCCCGGCCCACGAATAACTTCGATTTGTTGAATATTGCTTACCGGATAGTGCGTAAACAACCCATAATTCAAATGTCCGCCGTAACTATCGCGTACAGGGCGGCCATCAATTAAAAATAATATGCGATTAGGATAATGCTGATTACTTGCCGCACGCAAAGTCACCATATTATTCGGGTTCGCAGTGCTATTTAAAACTTGCAGACTTGGTACGCGGTTAAGGACATCATGCAAATTTACCGCGCCATAACGTTTAATATCATCTTCACTAACAATACTAACCACACTCGGCGCTTCTGATACATGCTCCAAACGCTTAGACGCAGAACTCACCTGCACCTGTGACAGCCCTTCAATATCAAGCGCCATCAGCTCTTGGATAGACATCTCATCCGCCGATACAGGCGTAGAAACCAATATAGCGGCGCACGCGGCCGTCAGAAAAAAAAGAGATCTAGTCATAAAAAAAAACTTAATAATCAAATATATAATATAATAAAAGTTAGAGAGATAGTGCCAGAAAAATGACAATCAAGCAAGGTCAATAAGCAGAAAGTCACAACATATAGGTGGGGATAAGTCCTGTGCCTTGCCGCGGTCATCTTGCCCTGTATTTACCCAGGCCATAGGATTAAATTATGATTCTGTATGCAGCTTCTGCATGTGACCGTCATTTCTGAATGGTGATAAATATGAAAAAAGTTAAAATCAGCCCTCTTAAAGGCTACGCACGTATTCTTGTAACATCAACGGTTCTTGCCGTCTCACTTACAGGTTGCGGTGCGCTTGAACGTCTTTCACAGAAACTTCCTTCACTAGATGACAATTATACATACCCTGAAGAAGCAAACAATATTCCCGTGGATAGCTGGGCAAGCCCGCCACAGACACAAACGTCACATAATGGCGCAGCAGATATGGCGCAGCCGCAAGGTCTAAAAATGAACTCCGTTGCACAGAGCATGGATGAACCGCTAGGCACCGAAGAAATATATGCCCGTTTTCAATTCATGGAACAGCAAATTGGCTTAATGCGTCAAGATATGGAGCGCATTGCGCCGCTTCTTGGTCGCTTATCTGTCATGGAAGAATCTATCCGTGAACTTTCACACGCGCTCAATGCAGCATATCAGCAACCATCAAATAACGCGATGCCCGCAGCGCCCGCAACAACAATGATGGCGCCTGCTATGCCTGCCGCTAATACGCCGCCGCCGCATATGGCGCCTTATGGCCAACCAATGCCAACGCAAATTTTACCGCAAGGCACTGCCCCCGCTATGATGAATCACAACGCCATGGCACATAACAACTACACAGCGCCACAAACACAACAGGCAGCGCCCACACAGCCAAAGCAAGTTGCTACGCCAAAAATGGCCGCCGGCACAAATGTCACTGGCATACGCTTTGGCAAATATAAGGGGCGCGACCGCGTGGTGTTGGATTTAACCAGCGCCGCAGACTTCCGTTATGACCTAGATAACAATGAAAAAATCCTAATTGTTGACCTGCCTAATGCAGCATGGAGCGCACAAATGGCCAAGAAAGTCAGTTCATCTGACGCCATCAGCGCCTATAACGCCCAACCCGGTCAAAATGGCGGCACACAGCTTGTCTTCTCGCTAAAACGTAACGCACGTATCAGCCAAGCCCGTCCACTCCCACCAAACCAAAAATACGGCCACCGTATTTTCATGGATATTGAGTAGGAACAGCCTTCATAGAGATAAAAAAAACGCGCATAGAAATATAGCGCGTTTTTTCTTTATAATTCTTTTTAGAACAAGCCATATGAAGTGACGCCTATAAACATAGGCGAACGAAATATGACGCAATAATAACACAGAGGTATAGTGCAGTTTTTTCCTTTAAATTCACTTTAGGACAAGCCATATAGAGCGAAACCTATAATCATAGGTAATAGAAATATGGTGCAATAATAAAGTAAATTTAAAGGAAAAAATGGTGCGGGCGGGGGGACTTGAACCCCCACTCCCAAAAGGGAAACGGATTTTAAGTCCGCAGCGTCTACCGATTCCGCCACGCCCGCGCATTTGTGATAAGAGCTAAGCATAAAATAGTCGGTAGTCTGCTTAACCGAGGGACATATTTACATTAAATCTTCATAGGCATCAAGCGCTAATATAGAAGAAGCGCAAGATTTATACGGATTTTATACTAAGCTTCAATTCAGCCTAGACATCAGCATCTAACGCTTTATAAATCTGTGCCAAGACATCACGCCCTTTAGACGTCAAATATATGGCTTTCTTACGACGCTCTTCAGGCGATATTTTTAGTTCAATCAAGCCATATGGATTACCGTTTTGGCGGTATTTAGACAGCGCACCAACAATACGAGACACAGTAGAAAGGCCGAGCCCCATTTTTTGTGAAAGCTCCGTCAGGGACATGCCCTCTTCCATAGAAATCTGCGCCAAACAAATGCTATATTGCAATGGAAATTCACTGTCAATTTGCCGCAAAGTCTCCAACACGTTCAAAAATGTTGTTGTCGCACTAAAATTTTCTTCACTTAGCGCAGCGACCTGTACCGCGACCTTGTTTTCTTGCTTACCAACCATGTGAATATGTTGCTCCTAAAATTTTATACTATTCTAGTTAACAACATAAACATTATCCTGTGCAACACCATATGTTCATAAGCATATATACATATGCAGTGGTCAATATTGATTACTCAAAAAAAGTCATTGAACTTATGCTGCATTTGGCAAATTTTGCCACGCACATAAACATCCATGTCATTGATAATATAGTGTTTACCATTCATCGACAGCCGAATACAATATTGCTGCAAATCCATAAATCTTTCGCGCTTATCATCATATAAATATGTGCCCACAAATTTATCGGCACTAGAAAAGTCGAGAAAAAAGACGTTTCCACCAATGAATTTGTTATAAAAGAAGCGCGCACACGATATATCAACCCCAGCAAATTCAGTATTCACAAAGCATGTTTGCGAAATGGTGCTATAGGCGAGGCATGCACCGAGCAAGCTCGCCTCTGTAAAATCACATTTCTGGATCATTGCTTCGCTAAGATTCGCGCCAATCATATTTGCGCCTGCAAAAGACACATCATATAAATGCGCATCATCCAAATTCACGAAGGATAAATCTTGATAAGATAGATCCAAATTATGAAGCTTTACGCCTTCGGCGACAGCCATTTCTAATGCTTGTTTAAGATTATTTACTCGGCATTGATATATCGTGATGCCGTCACGATTGGTTAACCGGAATAGCTCCGGCTTTTCTAGTCTACTCATAATTTCCTCACACAAATAGTTGCATAGTTGCAATTATTGTTTGAATAGAATATTTGAAATAATATGTCAAATAATTTTCTTTGATTGAAACTTTATGCATGAATGACTATCTTATTTAAACCCAATATTACCAAGGGCTGAGACTAGAGAAAAATTTTTATGACAACTGAAGCCGATATGCCCCTCACGCAGGGTATTACCATCATCAAAAAATTTACCGAAACCCTACCGAACCGGCCGGGGGTGTATCGCATGCTCAATGAAAAAAGCGAGGTGCTCTATGTCGGCAAAGCCAAAGCACTAAAAAAACGCGTCCTCAACTACACACAGCCACAGCGCCAGAGCGGCCGAATTTTGCGCATGATCTCCCAGACCCGCAGCATGGAGTTTATCGAAACCGCGTCTGAAGCCGAAGCCCTACTCCTCGAAGCAAACCTTATAAAACAGCTAAAGCCCAAATATAATATTTTGCTGCGGGATGATAAATCATTCCCCTATATCATGATTACTAACGACCATGATTACCCTATGCTTGAAAAACATCGCGGCGCCCAGAAAAAGGGCATCGAGTATTTTGGCCCTTTTGCCAATGCAGGCGCAGTGAACCGTACCATCGCCTTCCTACAAAAAGCCTTCTTGCTTAGAAATTGCAGCGATAATGTCTTCGCCAACCGCTCTAGGCCCTGCTTACAATATCATATCAAACGCTGCACCGCCCCGTGCGTGAACAAAGTATCCAAAGCCGAATATGCGGAGCAAGTCGACCATGCCCGCGCCTTTTTAACAGGAAGAAGCGATCTGGTCTTAAAAGACATGTCCGAAAAAATGCAGCGCGCCAGTGATGAATTAGACTTTGAACGCGCCGCAGAATATCGCGACCGGATCAAAGCCTTAAACGCCATCCAAGCCCATCAAGATATCAACATTGCAGGCTTAGGCGACGTTGATATATTCGCCGCCGTATTACGCGAGGGGCGCAGCTGCATTCAGGTTTTCTTCTTCCGCGGCGGACAAAATTTTGGCAATAAATCTTACTTTCCGCGCCATAATAAAGAAGAAACAATAGAAGAGATCCTTCCCGCTTTTATAGCGCAGTTTTATTTACGTCACCCTATTCCGCCGAAAATCATGCTCAATCAAGATATAGCGGACGCTGAACAAACGCTGCTTGAAGATGCGCTATCAACAAAGGCGCTCAAGAAAACATCCATCAGCGCCCCACAGCGTGGCGATAAGAAAAAATTGATGCAATTTGTTGAAAACAACGCATTAGAATCTTTAAAACGTAAAATCCTGATGAGCGAGAGCGACCATCGCCACCTTGAAAACCTTGCGAAGATATTCAAATTAGAGACACCACCTGAACGCATTGAAGTGTTTGATAACTCCCACACAGGCGGTACAAATATGATCGGCGCTATTATTTGTGCCACTGGCGAAGGTTTCGAAAAATCAGGCTATCGCAAATTTAACATTAAAAGCAGCGCCGCATCAGACGATTTTGCCATGATGCGTGAAGTCATCTCTCGTCGTTTCAAAAACTTCCATCAATTAGATGCCGATGACCAAAAAAATGTGTGGCCAGACTTACTGCTTATTGATGGCGGCTTAGGACAGTTAAATGCCGTGCATCAAGCATTAGAAGAGCTTGGCATTTTTGAAGATGACCTCAATGTCGTTGCTATTTCCAAAGGCCCTGACCGTAACGCTGGACGCGAAGAATTCCATAGCCGCAAGTTTAAAAGCTTCACCCTACCGCATAGCGACCCAACCATGCATTATTTGCAGCGCCTGCGCGATGAATCTCACCGCTTCGCCATTGGCACGCATCGCAGTAAACGCGGCAAAGCCATGCATAAATCTATCCTTGATGAAATTGACGGTATCGGCGCCAAACGCAAAAAAGCCCTGCTCACCTTCTTCGGTTCAGCGGATGCAGTATCAAACGCCAATGTGACTGAATTGCAAAAGGTTGAAGGCATATCCTTGCAAATCGCGGAGAAAATCTATAATCATTTTCATGAATAAGTTAGGGATATACACCATGATTTACACAGTAAAATGCCCACTGCCATGCGGCGATGCCTTAATTGCCGTATCTCATAACGGCCTATGCGGTCTCTATTTCATCGACGCCGCACATAGTGTAGAACAATTAAAGCAGCGCATAGCCAAAAACCTTGGCGTATCGACAAATGATATTCAAGACAACGCAGATATGACTTTAGCTTATATCGAGGGCATAACACAGTTTTGGCAAAACGGCATCTGGCCTAGCCATTTAAAACTTGACCTTCACGGCACAGAATTCCAAAAGAATATCTGGGCACATTTACTAAATATCAAATCCGGTGAAAGCTGCACATATAGTGAACTTGCTGCAAAATCCGGTAACCCCAAGGCCATTCGCGCTGCAGCCAGTGCGGTTGCGCGCAACCCTGTATCATTAATTGTGCCATGTCACCGCGTATTACCGAAAAGTGGCGGCGTAGGGAATTATTTATGGGGTAGCGCCATGAAACGTGAAATCCTCATCCATGAAAAAGCAATTGCCGCTTAAATTTCAAGTGCATCCTGCATAGAATATAAACGCCCTGCGGGTTTATCTTTAAGCCAGCGCGCTGCGAATATCGCGCCTTCAGCGAATAAAGCGCGATCTAACGCCTTATGCGACAGCGTTAATTCCTCACTACCACCAAAGAAACTAACATCATGCGCGCCAATCACACCGCCGCCACGCTGTACAGCATAACCAATTTCCCCCTCTTTACGCAGTACATCTGCGCCGTGGCGACCAAACACAGCAACATCATCATGCGCCACTTCGCGCCCATCCGCCGCCGCGCGCCCTAACATTAACGCCGTGCCCGAAGGGGCATCGCGCTTCATGCGGTGATGCGTTTCCGCTATTTCAATATCATATTCCACGCCAAGACGTGCGGCGCTTTGACGCACTAATGCACAAAGCAAGTTTACGCCAAGTGACATATTTCCTGCATGTAAGATCGGCACATGCTGTGCGGCAACCTCAATTGCATCCATCTGCGCGGCATCCATACCTGTCGTACCAGACACCATGAATTTACCGTATTTATCACAATTCAATTCCGCCAAGCGCACAAAATTATCCGGCAATGAAAAATCAATAACGCCATCAACACCATCAAAAAAAGTATCTGCATCATCGGTGACGTCCAACGTTAAATCAGACGCTGCATAACGCGCCAATCCAAAAACCAAATTAATGTCTTTATATTGGTCTGGATTTTCGACAATTAAACTTTTTAAAACGCGCCCAACACGGCCATTTATTCCACTAATGCCTATTTTCATTTTCAATTACACACAGTTTTATGAAATTTTTTTACCCCTCAATTTAGCCTATAACTTAGAAAAAATCAAAGACTCAAATCATTTTTTAAAAAGAATATATCAAATTCGCAGTGCAGCACGAAACAATGTTACAAAAAATGTTTGACAAAATAATCATTATACGTATTATGTGATTATCCATTAACAAATTGTTAATCATTTGAGTGATTAAACGTTTTAGGTGAGTTGAAAAGTTTCAGGGATTGAAAGTTGCTTTTTATAAATCGGTTGGGAGGCCGCAAGCAACAAACAAGGGAGAAGCCGCCAATAAAAAAAACAAGGCGGCATATTGAAAAGATAAGGCTTTTGTACGGCGTCCACAGGATGCATTACAAAGGCCTTTTTCTTATTCTAGCCTATCCGCATGCAGCCCAACATCACTTTCAGGAACAAATGACACCGCATGCGGGCGCATCGTTTGAAAGCGCAAATCTCCACTTAAACCGACTTGATCAAGCGCATCATAATAAAATTCACGTATCCGCGCCGCCATAGCATCACTTGGCAGCTTTTCAAGACGCAGTGCAATGTTCAAACGCTTATCTTGAAAGAGCCCATCTAACTGCACATCCCCCATGGTGTTTAAAGAAAAATCGAGCACAAAGCGTTTAGGCGCATCCTCACCTTCGCCGCCCTGTCCCTGACCGCCGCCATGTTGTGACCAATGCAATGCTATTGCACTAATTTGGCCATCATTTAGCATCGGCATCATCAGGCTTCGCCACTCTGTAGCACTACGCCCTTGTTCTTGACGGCTTAGTATATCACTGCCATCAGCAGTATCTTTAAGGAAACTCCGCAACACATCTAAACGCCCGAGCTTAGCAAAGCGCTCGTCCATCTTCCCGTCAAACATTTGCGCTACATCGCCGCTACGTAATGCAGCAACCAAAAACAATAACGCCGCGGGCATCTCTGCAGGTTTCGCAATATTCGGAACCATCATTTGATTTGCTAGAACGGCAGGTGAAGACGCCAAAGCTGCTGTGAAACTTTGCAAATCTCCATTAAATAACTGCGCAAAGCCATTCGCCATGTTCGCAGACGCCATAAATGGCGATAAACTTTTCGGCCATTGCGCCTGCACCGCATCACGTTCGGCGCTTCGATGTATGGGCACATCTACATCATCAGAAACTTGCGGCAATTCGACAGGAATAATATCCCCCGTTTCAATCGCATGAAAACGCGCAATATCACGTGGGTCTTTTAAACCAAAAACCAATGCCTTATGCGCAGGCCAGTTCGGCCAATCAGGCTGCACAATTTTTTCGCCCTTTTGCGTTTCACCAATTACACGAACATTAATGCCTGCCGCCTGCCCATTCATAAGCTGCGTTGCGTTTAAGGCGCGTTCATCAATGACCTTAATTGATGATGTAAACGGGTTTTCCGCGTTATAACGCGCCGTTTTATCGCTGCGTCCTTCATCAACCACCACAATTTCAGGGCTACGAATATCCTGCCCCATCATATCGCGGATATTCGGTGCGCGCTGCGCATCATAGACAACAGGCTGTGCAGTATGACGCGGCGGCGCATCTATTGGTGGCATAGCTTTCGGTAAAAACGTTGCAACATCCGCGTCACCATTAACGACCGGGATCAATTGCGCTACTGGCACGGCAGGCTCGACACTTTGCTGCGCGGGACTTTGCGTCAACACTATATGTGGCGTATTCTTCTGCACGGGGCTATCTGCAGCTTTTGATGCATCATCATTCTCTTCAAACACAAATGACGTCAATATTTGTTGCGTTGCGGGGACAGAAAGCTTCACCGTATAATCCTGAGGAAGTGCGATCAGGGCCTTCGTAATTTGAATAGGCAAAATTTGCGGCTCAATATCAGGCGGAACAATCACATCCTGCCGCGCCATCAAATCAATTGAAAAACTGCGCAGAACGGACTTCATGTTTTCTGGACTGCGCGGTATAACCTCACGCAAGGCATCAATCTTTTGTTCAATATCTTCTAATTTTTTAAGGCGCCCTACCATATGTGCAAAATCATCATCACGCAGCGGCGGAGTATTGAGCGGCATCTCAACTTCTTGGCTTTCAGCCACAGTCTGCGACGATACATACGTTTTGGCCGTGACATGATCGTCAATTAAAATCAAGTTATATTGCGGCTTTGCTGTGTCAGCTGCCACAACATTCAAAGCCAAGCGCTGCCCGCCATGTATAACATCTTGCGGCACTTCACTGGCTTTTAAGCTTATCGTGAATACTTCCCCCTTAAAGGCCAGCTGAATATCGACTTTATCTTTTTGATTTGCAGATACATCCACTACACGCAACTGCGCGAGCACAGCATTTTTCAAATCAAAATTCTGCTTTGCTTGCAAAATTTCAACTTGTGCATTTAGGAAGTTTTGAATGACGTCTGGGAATTGCGGTGGCTGCACCGTGAAATTGACAGCCGATAACTTCAAATTATCTTTGCTAATAACGACATTCTGTCGCATGGATTGTAAAAGATTCTGAAGGCGTAAATCACTCATGCTTTATTATACCATAGCAGAAAAGCATGCAGGCAAAGCTTATTGCCCCGCCGCTGCCATTTTCTTGCGCTCTTCCGCCATATCGCGCATTGTTTGACGCGCGATTTTCTCAACATCCATAGCCGCTTCCGCGCCTGGTGAACGTTTAAGAATTGGCGTTTGAGAACGTATTGCATCTTTCACGCGTGAATCCATATGCACAATTCCCGCAAGCGGCGGCTTAATGCGCAAGAAGTTTTCACATGCACGCAGCAATGTTTTATAGGTCTTTTCCCCTTCCATAGCGCCCTGCACCATGTTCACAACCACACTCACATATTTTGACATACCTGCAGCGCTGCCTAGTTTGATAAAGGCATATGCATCGGTCAATGATGTTGGCTCATCTGTCGAAATTAACAATGTACGCGTTGCCATAGATGACAGCATACGCACCGTACGATCAACGCCCGCACCAAGGTCGATAATCACCACATCATATTTACCGGCAACGTCCAATAACTGATCACGCAGAAGCGCCAAACGCTGTGATGGCAACGCAGATAAAGACGCCTGGCCAGAACGGCCTGCAATAATATCAAAGCCGCCATCCTCATAAGGCTGAATCACTTTACTCATGCTTAAACGACCACGAATAACGTCGTTCAAATCACGTTTTGGCATCAAGCCAAGCTGCACATCAACGTTCGCCAGACCAAGGTCACCATCAAACAATAGGACTTTGTGCCCCATTTGTGCATAGGTATGCGCAAGTGTAATCGAGAACCATGTTTTACCGACACCACCCTTACCACTGGCGACAGCAATAATATTTTTACCACGACGAAATACAGGCTTCCCACTCTGCGCGTTTGGTGTTTTGTCTGTTACCGATGCATCATTCATAATTATGATTCCTGACTACTTCTTCGAATTAAAGTTTACCTTTTTGTTTAATACCTGTGAAGGCATTAAAATTTTACTTAGTTTTTTCGGGTTCAATCCTTGCAACCCGTCCGCCACTTGTGGCGTATCGCTCATCTCTGCAAAACTCAGGCCACCTTCATGTGCCGCGTTTAGCAAGCCCCCTAAACGGCGCGCAACGTCCAGACGAGTGGTCAACATGCGGCGCACGCCCATTGTTGAAAAGACCCGTGCAATTTCACCGCTTTCTTCTGCATCAGCGCCCGCGCCCATAACAAGTATAGGCTCAACATCTGCCGCCGCTGCTAAAGTCGCAAGCGCCTTCATATCATCACGGTTAAACGGATTCGCACCGCCTGTATCAATGACAATTTGGTCACAGCCTTTAGCCTGATCAACCGCTTTGGCCAATGCTGCAGGTGATGTTGCTTTCACCAATGGAATTTTCAAAATGCGTGTAAAGGCCTGAAGCTGTTCAATGCCCCCTGCACGTAATGTGTCTGTTGTAATGACAGTGGTCGTCATATTATTCATCACCGCACGCGCGGCAAGTTTTGCTGATGTGAGGGTTTTGCCCACCCCCGGCGCACCAACAAGCATAATCGGCTTCTTAAGTGGACGCGCCTGAATTGGCTTAAACGTAAACAAGTGCTCAAGCGCCGTGCTAAGCGCCAAATAAGCGTCATTCATTCCGAGTACTGTCGCACAAGAAATAATCTGATCCGTGACCTCTTCTGGCACAGAATGACGCAGCATGACTTCCGTGAGCTCTTCGACAATCGCCGCTTCATCATCTTCATCATCATGTTGCAACCAGTCATCCGCCGACGCAATACCGTCATTGCCGATTTCGAACGCAGGGCCTTTACCATCAATGTCTAATTCATCAAACATATCATCTTCTTTTCGTATACCGTAATCACTTTCCCCACGACCAATATATTCAGGATCTTCTGCTGCATTCGCACCTGCGCCAACATGCATACGTTCAGGCTCAATTGCCGCCGTCACACGTACAGATTTCCCCCCGTCTTCTTCTCTAGTCGCAATGATGATCGCTTCTTCGCCAAGTGCATCGCGCACCATCTTCATTGCTTCCGTCATACTTTTTGCGTAGAACGACTTGAGTCGCATGGATAGGTAATTCTCTTTATTTGCGGGACAAAGCCTTAAAAAGCTGTATAAGAACCTGACCCTAGTTACAGTATATATTTTCTAGAATCACTATTCTACAAGATAAACGTAAACAAAGCCTATGTGAATCCCTAATGTGGATTATTTTTGAATTTTTTTTATTTTTTAGGCGCCGTATTTCCTGCGGAAACGTTCGCAGGCTTGCTCAATCTCATATTGAAATGCTTTGACCATCTTATCTTGGTCATTGGCAATTTCACCATCGACCAATAACTTAATAGTATTATAGATGATCTTATACAAATCTTGTAAATCACCGTTTACAGCTTTACTTCTTTGCATCAAATCAAGCACATTATTACAAACTGATGTGATGGACTTATAACCAAACATTTGCCCATTTGATTTTAAATCCAATATCGGGGCGCGCAACATCCGTACATTCAAATCCTTACCGCGCTCAAGCAAGAATATGTTACGGCGCATATCGTGCAAACATTTCTCCGCAAGGTCTTTAAACATAGCGGGTGAATTTTGACAGGCATCAAAGCGCTCTTGTACACGTGCCAATGAAACAGATGAAAAGCCACCGCCGCCTACTTTACGCTTTAGACCATTATCAACTTTAAAAATACGTGCCTTATTTACCATGGATCACCTAAAAATAATCATTAAATATCAACAGACCACTGGTCATCGCCCATATCTTCATCACGGCGCTTCGGACCTTTATAAGCGACTTTCATCGACTTTCTACGACGATCTGGACCAAAATAATGCGGGGCCTCAACATAAGATCGTGGGCGTTCAACAATAGCTGACAAACGATTCGCCAAAGATTCTGCAGTAAATGGCTTAACCAAAAACTCGTTTACCCCAGCATCACGCGCTGCGGCGACATATTCTTCAGATGCATAGCCCGTCACCATAATAATTGGTACAGTGCGCGTTGAGGCCCCTTCATCTTGTCTAATTTTTTTGACTAGGCTTAAACCATCAACTGGCTGCATCTGCCAGTCACATATAACAACATCAGGATTTTGCTGCACACATAAATCATAAGCCGCCTTACCATCAGATGCTTTAAGAATATGCTTCACGCCAAGGCAGTCCAATGCATAACTCATTAAGTCCTGCATCATATTAATATCCTCAGCCAGAACTACTCTTACGCGGCTAAAGTCGTAACTCATGCTGTTCCCCCATGAGGTTGCTTTCATACAAATAATACCGTCACAAGCATAACAACTTAGAGTATATTTTGCAAAATTTCTTTATACTGCACAACACATAGACATATTACATTGAACACGCAACCATTAGCGCCTTGCAGCAATCCATTTAACCCCATATAATCAAACAAAATTTACACATTCTGCAAGAAAGATTAGCCGCATGAACAAAACATCGCTTTATGTCCCCGTTTATAGCCTAACCCTCATCTTAAGCGCCGTGCTTCTTTTTTCAGTCCAACCCATGTTTTCTAAAATGATTCTGCCTCTACTCGGCGGGACATCGCAAGTGTGGAATACATCTATGCTATTCTTTCAGCTCTGTCTACTTGCTGGCTATGCCTATGCGCATGGAACAACAAAGCTTCTTTCCGCAAAACTGCAAGCCATAATTCATGTCTGCCTAGTTACAGCTTTTATAATAAGCTTACCATTTGGCGTAGATGCTAGCCTAGAGCCCCCCTATAACAGCGACCCAACATTTTGGCAAATTGGCTTAATGCTAACAACCATTGGCGGACCATTCTTTTTAGTTTCCGCGACCGCGCCTATGCTACAAAGCTGGTTTACACATAGTGACCATAAAGATGCGCACAATCCGTATTTTCTTTACTCCGCAAGTAACTTCGGGTCGGTAGCCGCCTTGTTAGCATATCCGGTGCTGATTGAACCTTTATTAAACCTTCACAACCAAACTATGTCCTGGATGTATGGTTACATTATATTAATCGGCGCATTCATCCTATGCGCCATGTTAATCTGGAAGTCATATAGCGAAAAACAAAGCGCTATCCAGAACGATGAAATAGAAGACGAAGAGACAAAAGTAACATGGGGCGCACGCGTTAGGTGGCTGCTCCTAGCCTTCATCCCATCATCCCTTATGCTCGGCGTAACAACACATATCACGACGGACATTGCCTCCGCCCCACTATTCTGGATTTTGCCGCTAACGCTTTATATACTGACATTTGTTATTGTCTTTGCACGCAAGCCAATCATTTCAAACACCGCCTCAATATATATAAGCTGCCTGTGTATTATCATCACGGTAATTACATCGATTGCCTTTAAACAGGTACATTTCATACCAGCCTTTATAATCCCACTTAATCTCGTGACATTTTTCTTTGTTGCGCTGGCCTGCCACGGCAGCTTGGTCAATACCCGCCCTTACAAAACACACCTGACAGAGTTTTATTTATTCATGTCCGCAGGTGGCGCATTAGGTGGATTCTTTAACGCGATTATCGCGCCGCAATTAATGACGTACCCGCTTGAATACCCACTCGTTCTTGGACTTGCCACCTACGCTTTTTACATTGGGCAGCAAAAATTTTTGTTCAGCGGCCTATGGGCAAAATTAACAGTGCCAAGCTTAATCACTAAAAACAGCGAAGCATTATGCATTGCCACATTTGTATTAGTCTTTGGCATCACGGCGCAATTTATGCCGCATAAAGGCATACAAATGGCTATTGGACTGCTTTGCGGTCTGTGCTTAATGACCACCATTAACGCCCGTAAGACATTTGCATTCTGTGCTATCGTCTTACTAACCTTCCCGTCATTTGCTGCCTACCAAAACTTACTTGACGGCAACAACAATATTTTAGTCTCGCGTAACTTCTTTGGTGTAAAACGCATAACGGAAAACAACCTTGTCCGCACATTATTCCACGGCACAACACAGCACGGTAACCAACCAGTCGCCGAAGAACACAAATTAGTCAAAACCGGATATTACGCCGCAAAAGGGCCGTTTAATGATGCATTCAACGCTTTAAGCCTTTCGACAAAAGGCCAACATAATGTTGCCATATTAGGACTCGGCATAGGTGTAATGGCTTGCTATACACAACCGCAGCGTCATTATGATTTCTATGAAATTGATGTTGACGTCATCAGAATAGCCGAAGACCCTAACTACTTTACCTATCTATCTGATTGCGGTAGCGAATACACAAATCACTTAGGAGACGGCCGTATAGAGATTAGCAAACAGCCAGACGAAAAATATAAAATGATTGTCGTTGACACTTTCAGCTCTGACAATATTCCTGTCCACCTCATCACCCTTGATGCGGCGCGCCTATACCAAGAAAAACTTCAGGATGACGGCGTTCTGGTCTTCCATATATCTAACCGCTTTTTAGATTTGGAACCCGTCATGCATACTATCGGTGAGGCCTTAGGTCTAACCACTCTTAAAAAATACAAAGATGAACTAACTGAAATTGGAGACACGAAATTGGCGTCTTATCCTGCACAGCTTGTTATCATGACAAATAATGAAGATTATCTCACGCATGTTAAATCATTAGGATGGAACGAAACAAACGCCCCAGATGACTTTAAAGTCTGGACAGATAATTATTCAAACATTCTGTCTGTGTTAAGATAAAGTCACAATAATAAAAAGCAAAAGCGCCATCATTCATGGCGCTTTTTTAATACATTAAGCTTACCTGCTTATATCTGCCCAACGGTCTTAATTTTAGCGCGTGGATGAATTTCATTCTGTGATACGACCACTGTATGCGGACGGAAACGTTCAATCACCGAACGTACAAAAGGACGTATCCCAGGTGACGTCAACAGCACAGGCATTTCACCCTGTGCGTTTAAAGTATCAAACTTATCACGCACAGCTGCAATAAATTCCTGCATGCGCGTTGGCGCCATGGCTAGTTGCACTTCATCCCCGTTGCCAACCAACGATTCAGAAAATGCCTGTTCCCAATTTGGTGAAAGCGACACAAGCGGCATATAACCATTATGGCTTGTATTACGGTCACAAATATGACGCGCAAGACGCGAACGCACATGCTCGGTAATCATCGATACGTTGCGCGTGATGCCTGATGCCTCAGCCACACCCTCCAAAATAGTTGGCAAGTCACGTATAGATACACGCTCTGACACAAGGTTTTGCAAGATACGCTGAAGCGCTCCAACAGAAATTTGTGATGGAATAACATCCGTAACAAGTTTCTGATATTGCTCTGGCAATTCATCGAGCAGTTTTTGCGTCTCCGCATAAGACAGCAAGTCCGACATGTTATCACGAACAATTTCAGTAATATGCGTTGAAATAACGGTCGCCGCATCAACCACAGTATAGCCTTTGAAATGCGCTTCTTCTTGATATTTCTCATCAATCCACATTGCAGGCAGACCAAAGGTCGGTTCAACCGTGTTTTCGCCCGGAAGCGATATTGGGTCACCTGACGGATCCATAATCATAAACATTGTTGGGCGCACTTCGCCGCGACCTGATTCAACCTCTTTAATACGGACAACGTAGCTATTGCTCGGCAGTTGCAAGTTATCCTGAATGCGCACGGACGGCAGAATATAGCCCATATCTTCAGCGAACTGACGACGCAGACCTTTGATTTGATCGGTTAGTTTATTCTCACCTTGAACAAGCGCCAGTAAGTTATAGCCAAGTTCAATACGAATAATATCCATCGCCAAAGTTTGTGAAATTGGCTCTTCCGCAGGCTTCGCTTCACCGCCCGGCAATTGCCCCTGCTGCTTGGCTTCAAGCGCTTTAAGCTCAACTTGCTGTGCCGTAGCTTTCTGTTCTGCAGCATAAGCTAAATACGACAAACCACCCGCCGCAACAGATAATATAAAGAACGGCACAAACGGGATACCCGGCGATATCGCCAAAACAAACAGCATGAACGAGCTCATCGCAATGGCTTTGGGGTATTTTGCAAATTGTGCAAGCAGGACTTTATCTGCCGTGCCATCAACACCAGCCTTGGACACCAATAGACCTGCCGATACAGAAACCATCAAGGCAGGAATTTGCGAAACAAGGCCATCACCAATCGTGAGCAAAGTATAAGTCGATGCAGCATCGGCAAGGGTAAGCCCCTTCATCCCCGCGCCAATGATAATACCGCCAATAACGTTAACAACAGTAATCAGCAATCCGGCAATCGCATCACCACGGACGAATTTCGCGGCACCATCCATCGCACCGAAGAATGTACTTTCTTGTTCTAACTCTTTACGGCGTGTTTTTGCCTCATCTTCGGTAATTAACCCTGCAGACAAATCAGAATCAATCGCCATTTGCTTACCAGGCATCGCATCCAATGTGAAACGCGCAGCCACTTCCGCAATACGCCCAGAACCTTTGGTAATAACGACAAAGTTTACGATAATCAAAATCGCAAAAACAATACCGCCAACGACATAATTGTCTTGAATAATAAATGAGCCAAAAGCCGAGATAATCGAACCCGCGGCGCCATCTCCCTCATGCCCATTTGACAGGATCAAACGCGTAGATGCAACGTTCAAACCAAGGCGGAGCGCCGTCACAACAAGCAAGATTGTTGGGAAAGACGATAATTCGAGCGGACGATTAATAAACATTACCGTCATCATAATAAGTACGGAAAATGTTACCGATAGCGACAACCCCATATCCAGCGCAAATGGCGGCATGGGCACAAGCATGAATGATAAAATCAGCAGCATACCAAGCGCAAACGCAACATCACTGCGTAATACGCCACCAAAAATATTGCCTAAGGCGCTGCCGCCTGTCGTTGTCGGTGTTTCAGCCATAATCCGTGTAAATACTCAATGCATTGAACAGGCAATGATTTGCCCCGTTATTCAAAAGAAACTGAATAACCCTTATATAATAACTGTTAACAGCGTTTTAAGCAAACAAGATCGCCATTTTATGAGCAAAAACGTATAGGCACAAAACCGAAGAATAAACTTAAAACATTAAAACTGTATCTTTAGTTTCTCTAGAGAGCATGCGCGCCCGCGTGCGCCGCTTTCCAAGCAAAGAACGCTCCGACTTACACTGCCATTTTCACCAAAGCTTGACACAGCTGTAAGCCATATGCCCGCCAGACCATCATCACTAATCTGTTCATTAAATGAAAATTTGAGCCAACGATGTTTTTTAGAAATGCTTTCAAGCACGGCAGGGCAATGACCTATAAGATTATCATCAACCGCATTTACACCGAAAAGAAATGTCAAAGGCTGACCCAGATTCTTGTACTTTGGATTATTATTTACGCTATGAAGTGAGACTGAATAACATCCCAATTGCTCAGGTGGGCTACTATAATTCGTATATAACGTTTCCCGTTGAAAGAACGCATTGTCTTCCCCCCGCATTACGACCATAAACCCCGGTACATCACATTCAATGATTGGACCTTTATATCCCCCAGAAAAAATATTTTTTATTTTCTTAAACACGCTAAACACTCCACTTGATTATAGCAAATAGATATAGCAAGCGGACAAAATTATGTCAACGCGGTTTACGCTTCGGGAACATCAAGCCCTTCATCACGGTATTGATTAAGCTTATTGCGCAATGTACGAATGGAAATACCTAAAATTTTTGCTGCATGGGTACGGTTACCAAGGCAATGGTCAAGCGTATTCAAAATCATATCACGCTCAACATCCGAAATCGTCCGCCCAACTAGGTTTTCGACAGCACCTGGGTTCTTCACAGCGCCCTCTGTATACGGCGATTCCGGCGCCTTTGGTGCAGCTTCGGTTGGTTGCGGCGCAGGTTGCGCACCATAGCTCGACACGCCGCTAGGGTCAGGTGCATTCATCGCGCCGCTGTTTGCAGAAACGCCTGATGAAAACCCGCTTTCTTGCAGCATTACCGCTTCCGGCTCAATTTCATCCTGAACAGACATTAAAACGCCGCGATACATTGTGTTTTCAAGTTCACGAATATTACCACGCCACGGGTAATTTATAAGCTTTTGCGCCGTATCATCAGATATGCGCTTTTTAGATACGCCGTTATCTTCAGCAAATTTATCAGCAAAGAACTGCGCAAGCTTAACGATGTCTTCTTTACGCTCACGTAGCGGCGGTAAATCTAGTGCAACAACATTTAAACGGAAGTATAAGTCTTCGCGGAATTCACCTTTTTGAACAGATTCTTCTAAATTACGGTTAGATGTCGCGACAATTCGCACATCAACCTTAACATTTTCATTACTGCCAACACGGGTGATTTCTTTTTCCTGAATAGCGCGCAAAAATTTAGCTTGCAGCTGCGGATGCATTTCTGACACTTCATCAAGCAACAACGTGCCGCCATGTGCTTCTTCAAACTTACCAATACGGCGCGCGGCTGCCCCTGTAAATGCGCCCTTTTCATGGCCAAAAAGTTCAGATTCCAGAAGGTTTTCAGGAATAGCCGCACAGTTAATCGCAATAAACGGCCCATCTTTACGCTTTGATGTCTTATGAATGTAATTCGACATCACCTCTTTACCTGTACCAGATTCACCACGAATAAGAACCGTTGCATCCGATGGCGCAATACGTTCAACTATCTTGAGGAGCGCTTGCATACTCGGCGCGCCGGCAATCATTGTGCCATTATCTTCGGTAACCGCCTGCAATACTGCCGCAATCATGTCCGCATCTGGCGGCAGCGGCACATATTCTTTCGCACCCTCACGTATCGCCTTTACAGCCGCAGTTGCGTCTGAGCCAATACCACATGCGACAACAGGTACATTAATGCGTTCTTTTTCTAGATTCGTAATAAACGCACCGATAGGCTGCTTGACATCAACCATTGCCAAATCCGCGCCCTTACCATTTCGTAATGCGCCAAGGGCTTCCTCAGTGTCTTCACAATGCACGACTTTCGCCCCTCGACGCAGGGCAATTTTACCGGCTTCAGCAATATGACCTTCTAAATGACCAACGATCATTAAACGCATAGATTTCTCCTCGCCTTAGACAATAAGGGCTTAATCAAAATATTTAATCTGTTCCGACGGTGGAAGCAAGCTGTTTAAGATGTGCTCTAAACGGCGTGGGCTTTCTTGCTTACCCATCGACACCAAAGCAGTATGGATCAAAGCACGGTTAAGCGCTTCTTCTTGTGAATTTCGTTCTAATTTCGCTGCCATCGGCGTTAAAATAACCGTACCCAGTATCGCGCCATAAAATGTCGTCAGCAAAGCAACCGCCATCGCAGGCCCGATAGCTGACGGATCATCAAGCTGTGCCAGCATCTGCACAAGTCCAACCAACGTACCAATAAGCCCCATCCCCGGTGCAATTTCAGCGGCGCGACGCACAATACCCGCAGAACGTTGATGACGCTCTACCAAAGCGCCAATCTCTTGACTCATAATTAAATCAATATCTTGCGCCGTATACCCATCGACCAAATATTGCATGACGCGCGATAACTCAGGGTCTTTAGCAACATCACTTTCGATACGTGATAAAACTAATGGCCCATGTTTACGCACCAAAACCGCCATCTCCACCAACTGGCGCGCCATTATTGAAGGCACCTGCAATCGGCGGAACATCGCACGCGACACAACTTTCCATGCACGCCCTAATTCTTCACCCGTATAGGAAATACTAGTCACCGCAATAGTGCCGCAAACAACGATCAACACCGCAGGCATGTTAAAAAACTGCGCGTTACCAGACCCAAACACGATTGCCGCCAAAATGAGGCCAATAGCAAAGGTTAAGCCCAATATTGTCGCAAAATCAATAACGAGAACGGGACGATGAATACGTATGCCGGATACATCAACTTGCGGAGAATGTCCTGCCGCGCCGCCTAGAGTATCGTTATTCTGGGATGTATCACTCATAATATATTTAACGCCTTAAACTGTTCTTATTAGCGGTCTGACTTAACAATCTCAGTCATAGTAATACCAAGCTTATCTTCAACAACCACGACCTCGCCACGGGCAACCAAACGGTTATTCACGTAAATATCAATTGCTTCACCAACTTTACGGTCCAAATCAACAACCGCACCACGACCGAGTTTCAACAACTGAGAAACCTGCATTGTCGAACGCCCCAATACCGCAGAAATTTGCACGGGAATATCGTAAATTGCCGTAACATCACCAGCCATAGGCTCACCCGGCACATATTCTTTTTGTGGGCCGTTATTAATAAGCTCCCCCGCCATTTCATCCAAATTCAGGGCGTCCGCAACAGTCTCAGCGCTCCCGCCCATTGCGGCCGCCATATCCATTTCATCAGCATCATCTGCGCCATCATTCATAATATCGTCTATGTCATTCTGGCCCATGCCATTTTCTTCATCACTCATGCTCATCGCCTCCGTCAACTATACCTTCATTTATATCTTCTTGATTTTGCGTATTCTCTTCCGCCGAAGCAAGTGTCTTTATCAATATATCTGCAATCTTTTCACCCATAGCTGCTGGATCTAGGATTGCTCCACCATCTTTCCAACGCATTTTAACCGCACCGGCGCTTAAACTATCATCCGCTTCGCATATTAAATGTTCAGGCCGCGGTGTCATTAATGCCATGCGCGCCTCAATATCATCTTTATCCTCAGAACGTACTGCAACCACAATTTCGTTTACGCCTTCATGAAGCTCAAAGGCCTTGCGAATAATATTTTCAATTTCCTCTGCACCATAATGTTCCAAGAACACAGGAAATGACTTTTGGAAGATACTTAAAGACAGACGTAAAACTTCTCGTTCAAATTTATCTATACGATCAGCTTCTGCCCTATATATTTCATTATAGCTTGCAGCAACAATTTTTAGCTGCTCCGCGATGTATTGCTCACGCGAAGCCGCACTTTCTTCACTCGCCTTTTTAAAGCCCTCATCATAACCTTGCTGCCTTGCCTGTGCTAATTCTTCTTCTGAAAATGTCGGGGGTGGCGGTTCTAAATCCTCTTCTTCATCTTCTTCAGGCTCATCAAAGCTATGCATATCGAACATGAATTTCTTCGTTCGCATATCTTTTCGTGTTGCTTTCTCTTTTAAATCATCACCATTCGTATTCATTAATACGATCTCATTTCTTAATAGATCATTTCATCTTCTTCAGTGCCAGTTGAGATAACAATCTCACCACGCGATTCGAGGTCTTTGGCTACATTGACAATATATTGCTGAGATTCCTCAACATCTTTCAAGCGTACTGGCCCCATGGCTGCCATATCTTCCTTCATAATCTTCGCTGCACGTTCCGACATATTAGAGAAGAACAAATCTTTCACTGTATCCGTTGCACCCTTTAGAGCCGTTGGCAGCTTATCCTTATCAACGGCACGAATAAGCGTCTGTACAGAGCCTGCATCAAGTTTATCAAGGTCTTCAAATGTAAACATAAGCGAACGAATTTTTTCAGCTGCCTCTGGCGCCTGCTCTTCGAGGGCCTCCATAAATCGTGTTTCAACAACACGCTCAAGGTTGTTGAAAATATCTGCCATCATTTCATGAGAATCGCGACGCTGCGTACGCGCCAAATTCGACATAAACTCAGTACGCAAAGTACGTTCTACATCATCCAAGACATCTTTTTGTACGGCCTCCATGCGCAGCATTCTGTTAACAACTTCCATCGCAAACCCCTCTGGAAGGAGTGCAAGTACTGCAGCCGCATGTTCAGTCGCAATTTTAGACAGCACAACCGCAACTGTCTGCGGATATTCCTTTTGTAAGAAGCTTGCTAGAATTTCTTCGTTCACATTACCAAGTTTTTCCCACATCGTACGACCAGCAGGGCCACGAATCTCTTCCATGATGCGGTCGACTTTTTCTTTACCCATCACGCGCTGCAACAGGCGCTCCGTACTATCCAAGGTACCAACAAGGGAGTTTGTCGAACTCATCTGTTCAGCAAAATCAACAAATAAGCGCTCAACAATAGCCGAATTAACTTTACCTAAATTCGCCATAGTCTGCGAAATTTCTAGAATTTCCTCATCATCCATAAGCTCGAACACTCTAGAGCTATAATCTTCGCCCAGAGATAAAAGTAATATTGCTGCTTTTTCACCACCCGTTAGGGTTCTAAAGTCTTCGCGTTTACGCATTCTCGCTTATCCAAATACCCTTATAAATTAATTATCCTGCTCCATCCATCCGCGCAATACGGTCACTGCTTCGTTTGGATATTGATCAATGATGTCTTCAACCTTCTTAACAGATGACGCCTTCACCTGGCCTGCGATTCGATCCATACTGATCATATCGACATCCTCTTCATCTGTGCTATCAAAATCTAGCTCGCCCATTGGCATCTCTGCGCCGCCCGCCCCAGTTGGCCCAGGTGACGCTAACATCTGCTGCGATGTTCCAGACCCCAGAAGTTCATTTTCAATCGCAATTGAACCTTCATCTTCACCTTCAGCTGCACCTGCGCTTATTAAACGCCCAATCATTGGCTGCAGCACAAGCAAGACAACCAAAATAATCATAACGGCAACCGTAAGAACTTCTGCCGTCTCCAACAGATCATCCTTCGCAAATCCTAATATAGTATCTGTTTGCTCAATATCACCAATTTCGACTTCAGCAAATTGCATGTTAATAACTTCGAGGGAATCACCACGCGCCTCATCAAAACCAACGGCGGAGCGCACAAGCGCATATATCTGGTCTAACTGCTGCTGCGTACGGGGGGAGTACGTTTTATTGCCCTCTTCATCCATCACATAAGAACCATCAATCAGAACAGCAATAGATAGCTTATTCACTTCACCAACTTCGCTAACTGTACTGCGTATGGTTTTGGAAATCTCATAATTTGTAGTTTCCTCAACGCGCGAAGCCTCCTGCGTTGGCGAATCCATCCCCAACAAATCACCACCAATGCCGGGCAAATTATTTTCAACAGTTACGCCCTGGTTCTGCGGGGCGCGCTCACGGTCACTTTCTTCAACAGTTTGCGTTGAACGAACAACCTGACCTTCAGGATCATATAATTCTTGATTTGTGCTGACACGATCAAATTTCAAGTCGACAGTCACGTTCGCGCGCACTTTATTGTAGCCAACAACATTACCGACAAGCTCTTCAATGTTGTTTTGTACGCGGCGCTCATAGCTGCGGCGCATTTCTTCGCCGCGCTGCGTTAGCAACGCATCGCCATCTTCACCGCCACGCGCCAATAAATTACCATTACTATCAACAATAGACACATCATCAGCCTTTAACTGAGGCACTGCTGATGCGACCAGCGACTGAATAGACACGACCTGTTCACGTGACAAACTATTACCAGGCACAAGACCAAGGAACACACTTGCCGAAGCCGGAAGGCTCTCACGGCTAAACAATTCACGTTTTGGCAAAACCAAATGCACACGCGCACTTCGTATAGGAGAAAGAGAAATAATGGTACGCGACAATTCCCCCTCAAGCGCACGTACCTGATTTACATTTTGCACAAAATTTGTTGTGCCAAAGCCAGATTGCTTATCGAAAATCTCATAGCCCATAGACCCGCCATTCGGCAAACCTTGCTCCGCAAGCAGCATGCGTGCACGACCGACTTGATCTTCTGGCGCTAAGACAGAGCTGCCATCTTGGGATATTTGATAAGGAATCTGAGCCACTTCAAGCGCGGCAGCAACCTGCCCTGCATCCGCAGAAGACAAATCGCGGTATAATAGCGAATAGTCTGGGGTAGATACGCGTAACGAAACAAATACGAAGAAAGCAAGCAGCGCCAAAACAACGCCGCCCATTATACCGAGGCGCGCCGGGCCAATTTGTTTTATTACATCTAAAAATCCATTCACGTCTTGTACCTGCTCCAGCTACTTATACAATAATTTATTCCCCAACCACGGTCATGAAACAGCCACAAAGCAGGACGCCTAAGGCTTCTCAAAGAATGTTCAGGCCACACTACTCCACGCACCCAAAACAAAAGTAAACGATTGTTTTTGCAAAAGCTTTACCTACCTAAACCCACGATAAAATAAAGTTACAAAAACTTACTCTAATATAGTATACATTGTTTTTTACGGCGTTACCACCTTACAATGCGATTTTAACGGCATTAAAACATAGAATTTTATGTTTTATTCACCTAAAGTTTATAAAAAACTTGACTTAAACGGGTAAATCTACCTATAATTGATATTAGGGTATTGTACCTAGCTGGGGAGCTGGGCACATATTAACAGGCCATCAAGAATTGATGCCCTAGAAAGGTTAGGAAAAACCAATGTTAGAAGCAGTAAACTCTGTTGTCTCTAACGCACCATTATTAAAGGTAAGTGCAGACAACATCCGTATAGATAAAGGCGCGTCCAAAGCCGTTGATGTGGCTCCCACAGTCACAACAAGTGCTTCCGCACCTTATATTAGCCCATATGTACACCTTGCCAGAGGACAAGCGATTCTTCAGATTCGTGATAACAACACTGGCGACGTGCAAAGACAAATTCCACCAGAGCTTGGCGCTAAGCGCAGTGCAACACCTTCTGCAGGAGCAGAAGTAAAGCAATCTGTGTCAGCCGCGGCGTTAACATCATCTCAAGCAGATTTTGCGCCGAAAGCCATTACGCTGGAATTATCTGAACCTTCACAGGCAGCACCAAAGATCTCGGCACAAGCCGGTGCATCTGAATATGCCGCTGTGACGCAGTCAGTAACACCATCGTCTTCGAAGGGTGGAGAGGTCTCCGTCTCGACATAAGCGAAGTGTAATACTTAGCTTAAATCCTTTATTACGCCGACATGAATGAATGTGGGCTATTTGTGCTGCGTGCACCTTGGCGTTTCTATGGCACCGCCATCAAACACAGCTGAAAAATTGCGCCTTAACGCCTCGTCAACCGCTTCTTTCGTGAAAGATACCCCCAAATCCTTGAGTGAAGTCACGCCGAACGCGGCCAAACCACATGGAACAATGCCATTAAAATGGTCAAGATCAGGGTCTAAATTCAAAGACACACCGTGAAATGTCACCCAGCGACGAATACGCACGCCAATCGCAGCGATTTTTGCCTCCCCTACGCGGCCATAGGGCTTCAAGTCCACCCAAATCCCCACGCGCCCTTCACGCCGCTCACCTTTAATGCCAAATTCAGCCAATGTGCGAATAAGCCATTCTTCCAATTTACAAATAAACGCCTTAACATCTGGCGCAGATTGTCGCGCTTTCAGGTCAAGCATCACATAACCAACACGCTGCCCCGGCCCATGATAGGTATATTGCCCGCCGCGCCCCGTTTGATAAACAGGAAAGCGCGCATCAAGCAAATCATCATCCTTTGCACTACTACCTGCCGTATATAATGCAGGATGCTCCAAAAGCCACATAGCCTCATCGGCCGCGCCATCGCGAATGGCCGCAACGCGCTGTTCCATAAAATCATGCGCATCTTGATATTCAACGTGCCCTGACGAAACGATATACTCCATAGATCATCCTTTTTTAATAAAACGCGCAATATTTTACTTGCACGAATAAAAATCTTTTGCTATTTCACATAGCCTACTAAGTCACATAGTGCAAGTGCGGCCGTGGCGGAATTGGTAGACGCGTCAGACTAAGGATCTGGTGGGAGGTAATCCCGTGGAAGTTCGAGTCTTCTCGGCCGCACCATTTTTTCAAATATAAATGTTATCGACCTAAAGTGTTCTCCACAACGCGCACCCAATATTCAATGCCGAGCGGAATAATATCGTCATTAAAGTCATATTGCGGCGTGTGTAGACCTTGGTTATGGTGAGATGTTTCATCCGCTTCGCCCTGCCCCATCCAAATATAGCATCCAGGTACAGCCTGCAGCATCGCGCCAAAATCTTCTGCGCCCATTGACGGGGTAACATCTGTATCAACAAGATCTTCACCAACGAGCGCTTTGGCAATATCCGCACATTGCGCGGTTTCTGCCGCTGTATTGATAGTCGGGTCATATCCGCCCGCGGCAAATTCACAAATCGCTGAACCACCCAACATTTTTGCTGTATCAGCCGCTACTTCGTGGATACGCTGCATCATGTTGCTGCGCATTTCAGGGGTAAATGCACGCAAAGTACCACTTAAATGCGCACTATCAGGAATCACATTAAACGCGCCCGTCCCCGCATTAAAATTTGTAATGGAAATCACCACAGGGTCGAGCGGATCAGCTGTACGGCTCACTAATGTTTGTAGTGCCGTGACAATTTGCGTCCCGATAATGATTGGATCAATCGTTTTATGGGGCATGGCCGCATGACCACCCGTACCGCTAATTTGAATATCAAAACGTTCTGCCGCAGCCATAATTGGCCCGCTACGCATCGCAATTTTACCCTTGGGCAGTTTCGGCCAGTTATGAAGGCCATATACAGCATCCATCGGGAAGCGTTTAAAAAGCCCTTCTTCAATCATTTTATGCGCACCGCCTGCACCCTCTTCAGCAGGCTGAAAAATCAAATGCACCTTACCATCAAAATTACGATTTTCTTTTAGGTATTTTGCCGCGCCGAGCAGCATCGCAGTATGCCCATCATGCCCGCAGCCATGCATTTTGCCTGGTATTTTTGACGCATGCGGCTTGCCCGTTACATCTTCAATAATATCAAGCGCATCCATATCTGCGCGCAGACCAATAACCTTACCACTATTATTTGTTTCACCTTCTATTGTTGCCACTATCCCTGTTACCGCGATTTTGTCCTCAAAAGTAATGCCCCATTCGCTCAACTTGTCACGCACAAGGCCAGATGCAAACTCTTCTTCATATGACGTTTGTGGGTGCTGATGCAACGAACGTCTATAAGCGGTAATTTCATCTTTGATATCTTGGATAGAATTGCGGATTTTCATGTTATGCTCCTAACGATTAACGGTTTCTATTATATCCCTAAATATTTCTGGCGTATAGAGGCGCTATATTGATCTTTTTGTGCAGTCCAGCATAGAATTTTGCGGTTGAAGGGCTGCTATGCGGAACATTCACTTGCCGCAATTACTGGCATTTGTTAAAAAACGATATGTAATTCGTTACATGTAATAGAGTGTATTAAAATATAGCCTTGAAGAGAGCGCCTAAATGAAAGATAGCCTACGCGAATCCGCCCTTGATTATCACAAAAACCCAAAGCCGGGTAAAATAGCCATAACACCGACAAAAGCGATGGCGACGGCCAAAGACTTGGCCCTTGCCTATTCCCCTGGTGTTGCCGCACCATGTGAAGAAATCGCCGCCGACCCATTAAAGGCGCTTGATTATACATCACGCGGCAATATGGTTGCCGTAATTACCAATGGTACAGCCGTCCTTGGCCTCGGCGCAATTGGCGCACTGGCATCCAAGCCTGTTATGGAAGGGAAATCCGTCCTTTTCAAAAAATTCGCAAATTTAGATTCAGTAGACATTGAAATCGACGAGCTAGATGTTGATGCCTTTGTTGATACTGTCGCACGCCTTGAGCCATCTTTTGGTGGCATTAACCTTGAAGACATCAAAGCGCCAGAATGTTTTGAAATTGAAGAGCGCCTGCGCGAAAAAATGAACATTCCGGTTTTCCATGATGACCAACACGGCACAGCCATTATTGTCGGCGCAGCCTTCACCAACTGGCTGCACTATACAGGCCGCAATATCAAAGACATCAAACTCGTTGCTTCTGGCGCGGGTGCATCGGCCATTGCCTGCCTGACTATCATTCATGAAATGGGACTGCCGAAAGAAAACATTATCGTCTGTGACCGTAACGGCCCAATTTATAAAGGTCGCAACGAAGGCATGGATAAAGCCAAAGAAAAATTTGCCAATGATACAGAGGCACGTTCACTAGACGAAGCGATCAACGGTGCGGATGTGTTCCTTGGCCTTTCTGGCCCTGGCGCGGTAAGCCAAGACCAAATTGCAAGCATGTCAAAAGCACCTTTGGTCATGACACTTGCCAATCCAACGCCTGAAATCATGCCTGAACTTGTCCGTGAAGTGCAACCCGAGGCTATTATCTGTACTGGCCGTTCAGACTTCCCGAACCAAGTAAACAATGTGTTATGCTTCCCATTCATCTTCCGCGGCGCGTTGGACGTTGGCGCAACTGCGATTAACGAAGAAATGAAACTTGCCTGCGTAAAAGCAATCGCCGAGCTCGCACGCAAAGAAGCCGACGCAGAAGTCGCAAGCGTCTATGAAGACGAACAATTGGAATTTGGTCCTGAATATCTTATTCCGAAGCCCTTTGACCCTCGCCTTATCGTTGAACTTCCGCCTAAAGTTGCCGAAGCTGCGATGAATAGCGGCGTTGCAACGCGTCCGATTACCGACTTGAACGCTTACAAAGAAAGCCTACAGGCACATACCATCAAAACCAGCATGGTTATGCGCCCAATATTCTCCAAGGCAAAACAAAACCCGAAACGCGTCGCATATTGTGAAGGCGAAGAAGAAAAAGTCCTGCGCGCCATTCAAACGGCCGTTGATGACGGCATTGCAAAGCCAATCATCATTGGCCGCCGCAAAGTCGTCGACATGCGCATCAAAAAATTGCGCCTACGCCTTGAAGAAGGTAAAGATTACGAGCTTTGCGACCCAGAGAAAGATTCACGTTACCGTGATTATTGGGCAACCTATCATGAGTTATTGGAACGCCGCGGCGTTACGCCAGCATACGCTAAAACACTTGTCCGCACCGATACAACAGTAATTGGCGCCCTTATGCTACATAAAGGTGATGCAGATGCCGTTATTTGCGGTGCTTATGGCCGATTTAAAGATCACCTAAAACATGTTTACGATATTATTGGCGTACACAAAGAGGCAAAAAACCTTTCTGCGCTTACAGCACTCATCACAAATAAAAGCACCATTTTCATGACCGACACACATGTAAATGTATGCCCAACCGTTGATGAAATTGTTGAGAACACACTGCAAGCCGCCGAAGAAGTACGCCGCTTCGGTATCGTCCCTAAAGTCGCGCTTGTAACACACTCAAACTTTGGTAGCCGCGATAGTGAAAGCGCCGTACGTATGGCCGAAGCTTGCCGCATCATCAAAGAGCGTGATCCAACACTCGAAATAGATGGTGAGATGCACGCAGACGTCGCTTTGCGCGAAACGGTTCGCCAAGAAGTCATGCCAAATTCAACATTAAAAGATAACGCTAACCTACTTGTCATGCCAAATCTTGACGCGGCAAATGTCGGTTTAAACATGACCAAAGCAATGACGGATGGTATATCTATAGGCCCGATGATCCTCGGGGCGCGCCTACCAATCCACATTGTGACACCATCCATGTCAACACGCGGCATTGTCAATATGACAGCTATGGCAACAATTTCTGCGCAAGTCGCTGAACAAAAACGTGATAATGTTGTACAAAAGACATTATTTACAAAGTCACAAGCATCAGCTTAATACGCGGATATTATAAGAATAAAACCAAAGCCTTCTTTGCGCATATGTGAAGAAGGCTTTGCCTTATGCCCTTGCATGACTTACGAAAAACTGCTATAAATCTTGCGAAAATAATCAATACAAATCATTAAATAAACTTTAGGGTAAGGGATGACTTCAGACAGCGATCTCATAAAAGACACTGCCGAAGAATTGGACGAAGACAAAAAAAACGTCCAAGACAATCCCCTATTCGGCCTACAAGACGCGCAGGTAAAGGCCGTCACAGCACTTCTTGATGCTGGTAAAGACGCAAAAAAACCGCTGCAAGGCTTGCTTGATGAAATGCGCAATGCTGACATTGCGGACTTATTTGCCAAGCTTCATACAGACCAGCGCGAGAACCTCATCAATCAACATGGCGAAAGCTTTGATCCAAATGTTTATGCAGAAATAGATCACGACTTACGCCCTGAAATTATTGACCTGCTGCCAACGGAACAAGTGGCAAATATCGTTGATGAGCTCGATAGTGACGATGCGCTTGATTTGATCATCTCGCTAGAAGAAGAACGTCAGGATGAAATCATCCGCCAGCTTTCTGCCAAAACCCGTATGGAATTGAAAGAAGGCCTAAACTTTCCCGAGGATTCCGCCGGTCGTTTGATGCAGCGCGAATTTGTGGCAATCCCACAATTCTGGACCGTAGGTAAAACCATTGACTATTTACGTGCCGCCGCCGAAGAAATCCCAGATGAATTCTTCGATATTTTTGTTATTACACCAACATATCATGTTGCAGGCGAAATTCCATTGAGCCGCCTGATTAAAGCTAAGCGCTCAGAAAAACTTGAAAGCCTGACCCTAGATGATATTCACGCCATTCCCGCGGATAGCGACCAAGAAGACGTGGCGCGTATTTTCCGCCGTGAAAACATCGCATCCGCCCCTGTTGTTGATGACAATGGCCGCTTAATAGGTGTGGTCACAGTTGATGACGTCATCCACGTTATCGACGAAGAAGCCGAAGAAGACTTCTTGAAACTCGGTGGTATTGAGGAAGACGATTTATACCGCGCCGTCCTATCGACCACAGGGTCACGTTTCCGTTGGCTGTTCGTCAACTTGCTAACTGCGATATTCGCATCTATGGTCATCGCGCTGTTTGAAACAACCATCGAAAAAGTCGTTGCCCTTGCCATTTTGATGCCGATTGTCGCATCCATGGGCGGTAATGCAGGCACGCAGGCGCTAACCGTTGCTGTACGCGCCCTTTCCACCAAAGAGCTTACCCGTTCAAATACAATGCGTATCATTTGGAAGGAGACCTTGGTTGGTTTCATTAACGGCGCGCTATTCGCCATTCTTATCGGCGCGGCAGCGACTTTATGGTTCCAAGACATTATGCTCGGCGGCGTCATTGCCGCGGCAATGATTATTAACCTACTTATCGCGGGTCTATTCGGCGCAGGCATCCCCATCATGCTCGACCGCATGGGGTCAGACCCTGCCATATCATCAACCGTTATTTTGACCACCGCGACAGATGTTATCGGCTTCTTTGCCTTTCTGGGGCTTGCCGCTTTGCTTCTCGTGTAATACAACAGGCCGATGCCTAAAATGCTGTAAAGTGAAACTATGAGCAAGAAAAAAACCAAAGCAAAATCACCATCCAAAAGGAAGTCCGCATCAAAAACAAAAAAAACGCGCCCTTCACTATGGGCGCTTTTTACGAAGCTGTTTAAATTTGGCATCTTACTCGGCCTTTGGGGCGCGCTTGGCGTTATCTGCTTAACGGCATGGTATGCCCGTGAACTGCCCGCGATTACCAAGAACGTCGAATTTGAACATCGTGCCGCGATTACCATCCTTGCCAATGATGATAGCCAAATCACGCGCATTGGCGAACTACGTGGCCTCACAATTCAGATACAAGACGTACCGAATTATGTTCGACATGCTTTCATATCTATTGAAGACCGCCGCTTTTATACGCATTTCGGTATCGACCCGCAGGGTATTGCGCGCGCGATTTATACCAAAGTCTTCCGTGGTGGGCGCCTTGCTGGTGGGTCTACCATCACACAGCAATTGGCAAAGAACTTATTTTTAAGTCATCAACGTAGCTTAAAACGTAAGGTGCAAGAAGCTCTCCTCGCCCTCTGGCTTGAGCGAACATTAACGAAAGACGAAATCCTCAGCGCTTATCTTAATCGTGTTTATTTCGGTGCGGGCGCTTATGGTATAGAAGCCGCTGCCAACACCTACTTTGATAAATCAACGCAAGACCTAAACCTTGGCGAAGCGGCTATTCTGGCAGGGTTACTCAAAGCGCCATCACGCTATGCACCAACCAACAACCTTGCCCTGGCACAAAAGCGCGGCCGCCTCGTCCTCAACGCCATGGTTGAGGAGGGCTACATCACCCGTAGCGAAGCTGAAATGCAGGCAGGCCTGAGCGTCACGCGTCCTAAGCCACGCCCAATTGATGCCGATAGCGGCCGTTATTTCGCCGACTGGATTATGAGCGAAGCAGCCAAACTAATCTCTATGCCAGAAGAACACATTATCATTGAAACCACCCTTGACCCTGAACTGCAAAACGCATCACAAGGCGCATTAAACCAAGCGGTGACAAGCCATGGTGAAGAACGTAAATTTTCACAGGGCGCGACATTATCATTGGGCCGCGACGGCGCAGTTTATGCCATGGTCGGCGGCGTAAATTATCACCAAAGCCAGTTTAACCGTGCGACACAAGCCTTGCGCCCATCAGGCTCTGCCCTTAAACCATTCATATATTTAACCGCGCTTGAAAATGGCTGGCAGCCAGATGATAAAATCCTCGACGCCATAATTACTGACCAAGAAAGCGAATACCAACCCGCCAATTACAATGATAAATATTACGGCGAAGTAACACTGACCGATGCCCTTAGTAAGTCTATGAATACCGCCGCTGTACGCCTGACACTGGAAACCGGCCTTGGTAATTTCATCAAAAAGCTACGTAAATTTGGCATCACTGCGGACTTAAACCGTGACCTGTCCCTCGCCCTCGGCAGTGCGGGTATCAGCGCGATAGAGCTTACAGCTGCCTATGCAGGCTTAATGAATGAAGGACAAAAAGTAACGCCATACGGTATCAAACGTATTCTAACAAAAGACGGCGTGGTCTTATATGACCGCACAGATCATCGCCACAGCCAAGCGCGCATCGCCAAAAGCCGTTATGTCGAACGCCTGAACACCATGCTAAATCATGCCGTCACTTATGGTACAGGGCGCGCTGCACAGATCAACGGCGTTAATGTCTACGGTAAAACAGGTACATCTCAAGACACGCGCGATGCATGGTTTATTGGCTTTACAGATAAAATCACAACGGCGGTCTGGCTCGGTAACGATGACAACACCCCAATGGACCACGTCACAGGTGGCTCATTCCCCGCGCGCATCTGGCAAGACCTTATGCGCCGCGGTTTAGAGGATACTAGCCCTGCTTATGCATATCAAAAAGAAGGTCAATCAGGGTTTTCACGCTTATTAAGCTCAATCCTCGGCGGCAGCGACAATGCCCCTACAGTCACGACAACACCAAAGCAAAGCTACGATTTAAACGAATAAAAAATACCCCCGATATAGGAGGATATATCGGGGGGAGTTTATGCTATCTGGTGTAATTAATAGCTAAGGACTATTCTGTTTTATCGCCATATTGGGCGAGTAGAGATAAACAAGCGGTGCTTATAGCGTATTTGTGATAACGCCCTCATCTAGGGTTCTGTATTCACGTTTAGCCGCCGCGAATTTATCTTCACCTAGCCCATCCCAGTGGGCATATAAATCCTGCAATGTTTCACCTGCACTACCGTAATCTGTTGCATCGCGGCTGCGGGCGTTATCCGCAAATTCCAAAAACTCATTCGGAAATGACAGGCGCGGTGCACGTAGACCTAGGTCTAACAATATGCGTGCAACTTGCGCGTCTTGTATATCCATCATATCTGCCGTGAACTGAATGGCTGAAAGAACCTTTACTTCCATACGGCTGTTTGGGACGTAACGTAGGTGACGCATGAAACGTGCGTAAATCTCCATATCTGTCTTGTCTTTTAAATCCTGTGGCGGTAGCGGTAAAATGACACTTTCGCGCGCTGCAGAAGTAACTGTGTTGTCATTTGTTTTTACTGTGCTGTTTATCGTCTTGCTCGTCATGTTGGCCTCCCTTTCGTGGCTGTATAACTTGTGCTATGACTCCACATTGCCTGTCGATAATTAATGGAATCTTAACAGCGCCACCATTTGCCCTAAAACAGCCTATTATGCTGTGGGTAAGTCAAATATGGCTGGTTCGTGTATAAAAAAAACGTTTGGAAAGCAGATTCGGTTCTCGAATCATTGATTATTTATAAAATTAACTGTGTATATTAAGTGCGCACACTAGGGATCATCAGACATATAACAATGGGTTATCGATATGAATCTCAACACGAAGAAAAATCATCGGCTATATATTCAAGAAAAATGCGCCGTAAAACTTACCGCGCATTTTTGTATCTTTATAAAATATATATAGACTGATTATCTTCCAAAATACTTACCGCCCCAAGCCCAATGTTTGTTTAACCTTTTCAATAGGATCTTGTGAGATAACAAAAGCACTCGATTCACAGTCAAAACGTCCAAAGCCAGCCCCAATACCAGACTTAAACGAAATTTCTGTATACCCCTCTTTAGGGACAACGTCTTTAATAGAAAATTTCTATATAAATACAGTCTGAAGAGGAGATTCTTCAAGCGTACGTAATGCCAACTTTCTGTTGCTTTCAGAAAGGCCCTTACATCCAGCATCAGTATAATATGTAGCCCCGCGAAGCTCTACAAAAGAATTATTATCTTTGATACAAGGAATTAGTTGTGTTAAATCAGCCGCCGAAAGATGTTCCGAATCCTGTCCGAAGAGACCTCCCTCTTCGAGAGAAACTATTGCAAGCTGCTGATTTAAAAAGCTTTTATTAAATTTGTGTTTAATTTCATAACTTAAAAGGTCGCGTATCCGAACATATTTCGCGGATGAACTACCAGCTTGAGCATCGTATAAAAACATAACATATTCCTCCTATTACCTCACCAAATAGCGGGCATACAGGAGGATATGCATTATGTCAATAAAATTTACACCGCTTTCTGCATCGCGCCTTCTAGACCCTCAACAATCTTATCAAGAAAAGCTTGTGTATTTAGATATGGCTGATCTTTACCAACTAAGATCGCAAGGTCTTTGGTCATGAAGCCCGCTTCAACTGTATCGATACAGACCTGCTCTAGACGCTCCGCAAAGTCGATCAATGGCTGATTGTCATCAAACTTACCACGATATTTCATGCCGCGTGTCCATGCGAATATAGACGCTATCGGGTTAGTTGATGTTTCTTTGCCTTGTTCATGCAAGCGGAAGTGACGCGTCACTGTTCCATGCGCAGCTTCGGCTTCTACCGTTTTGCCATCTGGTGTCATCAAAACAGATGTCATTAAACCTAGAGAACCAAAGCCCTGCGCTACGATATCAGACTGCACATCGCCGTCATAGTTTTTACATGCCCATACAAAGCCGCCATTCCATTTAATGGCGCAGGCAACCATGTCATCAATCAAGCGGTGTTCATAGGTTAAACCTGCCGCATCAAACTTGTCTTTGAACTCATTATCAAACACTTCTTGGAACAAATCTTTGAACTGGCCATCATAGGCTTTCAAAATTGTGTTCTTCGTCGACATATAAACGGGATAACCACGCTGCAAACCATAGTTAAAGCATGAGCGCGCAAAACCTTTAATACTTTCATCAAGGTTATACATGCCCATTGCCACGCCAGGGCCATCAAAGTTAAAGATTTCCATTTCCTGTGGCGCGCTACCATCTTCTGGTGTGTAAGTCATAGTCAAACGCCCAGCACCTGGGATTTTTACATCTGTCGCGCGGTATTGGTCACCAAAAGCATGACGACCAATAACAATTGGCTGTGTCCAGCCCGGCACATAGCGCGGTACATTGTCACAAATAATCGGCTCACGAAAAACTGTGCCGCCAATAATATTACGGATTGTCCCGTTTGGGGAACGCCACATTTTCTTTAGGCCAAATTCTTCCACGCGGCCTTCGTCAGGGGTAATCGTTGCACATTTAACGCCAACGCCGTGTTCTTTAATCGCGTTTGCTGCATCAATCGTGATCTGGTCATCGGTCGCATCACGAGATTGGATCGACAAATCATAATATTTCAGATCCACATCAACATAAGGCAAAATCAACTTCGTTTTAATGAAGTCCCAAATAATACGCGTCATTTCATCGCCATCAATTTCAACGATCGGATTATCAACTTTAATCTTGCTCATTTCGCCCTGTTCCTTCCTGTTTATGCGTAATGGTGGATAGTGAAAATTATTATGGCGCGATTGTGTGAAATATCAAGGCATCCCCTGCCCCAAGCACAGAAACGCCCCCACATAAAAACTTGACATAATTACCATTATGTTTAATATGCCCAGTTGAATTCATGGGAGCCCAATAATGTTTAAAAAGACAGCATATAAAATCATCGATAAAGGCACACCAGAACAGCTGCGCGCTTTTCTGCAGAAAAACCCTGATAAAGTGAATGAAAGAGGCGGCGGCGACAATACTACACCACTCACACGCGCCGCATTTAAAGGCCGCGCCGATATGCTGCAAGTTTTATTAGAATTCAACGCCGAATTGGATTGCATGAACAAACACATGTGTAATGCGCTTATTCTCTCTTCTCATTTCGGTCATCACGACTGCGTAAAGTTACTATTAAATGCTGGCGCAGACACCACTATTTTAGACAACAGGGGGCTAACCGCAGAGCAAAATGCAAAAAACGACTCCATTAAGCAGCTATTCATCAATCATCGTAAAGCCAATGAGGAACTTGTTTCCGAAACCAACACATCGATCGATAATAGCAAATTCTGTAAAGATGGAAATTACCTTGTCTCCATCACCGAACACACCGAAGTAACAAAGCTTAGCCTAACCACGGTCTATAACTTCAAGGCACAAACCGTCACCTATTTACAAGGTACAAAAGAATCCGCGCCGCATGTAGTGCCGTTTAATAAGGCCGCGAGCCCCAAAGAACTAAAAGCTGCTGCGGAATATCTACAAGAAAAAAACGGTGACACATGTAGCTGGAAGCCAATGCTTATTCAATAGAGGAAAAAACATGTTTAAAAGTGAACGAGACATTTTTAAAATCATTAAAAACGGCACAATCAACGAATTAGAAGAGTTCGTAAAAGCCAACCCTGATTGTTTGAATGAACGCTCTGGCTTTTGGTCGGACAAACGCCCACCACTTTCTTACACGATAATGCACAAGAAAACCGAATTTGCCAAAAAACTCTTAGAGCTCGGCGCAAACCCCAATGAGGAAGATGCATATAATAACCTCGCGCTTCACCACGCGGCGGCCACAGGTAATGAAGAGCTTCTAACCCTGCTCCTCTCACGTGATGATGTTGATATTAATGCCCGTGGCCACGCAAACAATACAGCACTGCATTACGCAGCCTACAATAACCAGTTAAATACACTAAAGCGTTTGATCAAGAATGGCGCTAAGCTTAACTTACAAAATAAAGATGGGTATACAGCACTTCATAAAGCCGCATCCTTTTCTAGACTCCCAGTATACAAAGCTCTACTCCTTGCAGGCATAGATAGAACAATCAAAAATAATGCAGGAAAGACAGCTTCTCAAACATCAGAATCAACATACATAAGGATTGTAGATTCAGAAATAGACGCTTTGCCGCAGAACACGCAACAAGATGAGTCTTTAGCTACGCTATCAGAAGATATAAAATCCGGTAACTTTGTCCAAGAAAACGAAAGTGCCGTATCCATCACTAAGGTCTTTGAAGCATCAGCAACAATTCAGAAAATCATTTACGATTTTTCCGATGAAACGATCACAACCATCACAACTGAACCCACTGGCAAAGCACAATGCGTCAATGCCTTCAAAAATGCCGCGAGCCTAAAACAGTTAAAGGCCGCAGCAGAATATTTAGAAACACAGGGCGGCAACACATATAGCTGGCAACAGCGCGTGATTATATAGGAAGCACATTTATGTTTAAGAAAAATAAGATCGCGGCAAAAGATATCTTTGATTTAATTGATAATGGCCACCTGGATGATATCAAAAACTGGCATAAAGATAATCCTGAAGCATTAAACATTATTGGCACAGACTATAAATGCACCCCCCTAATATGGGCAGCATGGCATGGTAAGAATGAAATTCTGGACTATCTAATCACATCTGGCGCAGATCTGGATGCACAAGATAAGGACCACGACACTGCTTTATCAAGCGCAGCAAAGAAAGGCCGCGCATATTGTTTGCAACGCCTCATCCTTGCTGGGGCAGATACATCAATTAAAACATCCTACAGAAAAACTGCCAAAGAGCACGCGCCTGAATCATGCCGAATGATATTTGATTTAGAAAATAATGGCAAATTCATCAAGGAATCTGCCTATATGGTGTCAATCAGCGACTATGCCGAAGCCAGCCAATTAAGCATCAAAAAACTATTCAATTTCAAGGCACGCGAAATTATTACCATCACGCATGATATGAGCGGGCAAATCAATTCACGCGAAGACTTTAAACAACAATATCAATTAAAACAGGCCGCAGAATTTTTGAAAAAAGAAAATGGCGATTTATGCGGCTATAAAATACCAGCCATTATATAGGGAGATGCCAGATGTTAAATTTTGGAAATAAGAAAATATTCAAGCTGATTGAAAAAGACAATCAGGAAAAATTAGAAGCATATATAGAGAAGCATCCTGAATGCCTGACGATGACGACCAAAAGCGATGAAAACCTTCTTATAGGTTATGCCGCCGCCTGTTATTACAACCTTTCTTTAAAAACACTTCTTAAATATGATGCTGGGTTAAACACCCCCAATAAATGGGGATACCCGCCAATTGCAACAGCAATAAACAGCAGAAACCTATCAGGCGTAAAACTCCTTATCGAAGCCGGCGTTGACTGTCACTGCGTATTAGAAAGTGGTTCGACTCTGCTACACTTAGCTGCAAGGTATTGGGACACAGAGTTAATAGAACTGCTTATTGCACAAGGTCTCGACCCAAATGCACAAGATGAGGACGGAAACACTCCGCTGCATATAGCTGCTTCATATGATCGAAGTAATGTTGCACACACCCTATTAGCCCATAATGCCGACCCGACTATACGCAATAAAAATGGTAAATTCCCACAAAACCGTACGAGGGATAAAGACATACAAATTCAAATCAAAGAGGCGTTATCAGGTAAATTTATTCAGGAAGGCGACTTTCTTGTATCTGTTTCAACATTTGCGCAGCTTGCCAATATTGATGAAACCGCGCTTTATAATTTTCAGGCGCGCACGGTATCTTACCAATACAACAACACCGGCAAATCCCTAACCAAAAGCTTTGACGAAGCGATCAGCAAGACTGAGCTACAAAACGCCACCAAGTTTTTGGACAGTAAAAATGGTAATTTATGCGGCTACACGCCAACATTAATTAAATAAGGGGAACAAATATGGCGCTTATAAAAGCAAAAATTTTTAAGCTCATTGATGAAGGTGACTTCAATCAAGTTAAAACCCATCTTGCTGAAAACCCAAAACAATTAGAAGCCCTAACATCTGTTGGGTCAGGATATGCAAAAAGAAAGAAGATCACGCCTTTACACTATGCGATATACCACAAAAAACACGATATTGTCCGCGGTTTGATAAAACTCGGCGCAAATGTTCATGCGCGCGACAACTACAAAAGAAGCATATTACATACTGCCGCTATGACTAATGATATTGACATGGTCAATATTGTTTTGGAAACAGATGTTGATAGAGACGCAAGGACAAAATACGGGTATAGTGCCGAACACTACACAAGCAATAAAACCATACAAACACTAATTAACCCAAGCTATGTCAAAGAGCAGATCGCTGGACAAACCGTGCATGTCTTTATAAGAGAAAACGACCACATCGTGTCCTATACCGATGTCGCCGAAGAAACCGAAACAACATTCACGACCTATTTTAACTTTGCCGATAAAACCATCACACGCAAAACCAAGGATAATGACGGGCAAAGCAGCTATATGCAACTATTCAACCAAACAGCTAACCCACACCAATTAAGTCAAGCGGCTAAATTTTTAGAAGAACACGATGGCAATTTACATGGATATAAACCGCCATCTGTAATAAAGTAATAAGATGAATAAAATACAGAACATATTTTGCACGGCCTTGATGCTTACAACCTTATCCGCCGCGCCAGTTTTGGCGCAAGATACAGCAGAAAATATGCTCGCATTCAACATATTAAGCACGACTATTTCCACGGATAAAACGATGTGGAATGGCCAAACGCATAAAGACAAGTTTACGGCCATAACCGTGCGATTGGATTTAGAAAGCAAATGCATTGGCCCATATAATATTCATGTGGGACTGTTAAGCGCAGAAGATAAACACATCACAAGCCAGCCCTATTTCGAATACGCATCACCTGTGAATGCCCCATCATTAATGTTCGTGACGGACGCAGAAAACGAACAGCACAGCATAAAATTCAGATTTTCAGGTGAGGCCATCCGCCGCAAGGGCATTGATGGGCCATATAAGATCAAAGTCTATAACTGGCCATTCCCTGAATTAAAATGCGCTGATACCATTCAACCTGCCCCTACATACTGGCTTAATACGCCGCCTTATAACGCCGCAGATTTTGGCGAATATTGTGGTAGCGGCGAAAACGCCCGCCCCTGTGAAGACGTTTACGAATAATATGCCGCGCGGGCGGCATGTGCACAGTATTTCCTTGACTTAAAGGTTGTGTTTATGTAAATTTCATTGGTTTTATTAAACATAGGCGCAAGGAAGATAAAGATGGCAATATTCGGATTGATCGGCAAAAAAGAACAAGCACCGCCACCACCACCGCCAAAGCCACGTACATTTAACATGGATAATATTTACGATGTTATTGAATATTGCATCCTTAAAGAGCCTGAAAACGCGACCGCCATTATCACAAATTTTTTGGAAAATAACCCAGACCAGTTAGAAAGACGCTACACAAATGAAACCAAACCTGAACGCGGCGCAAATTTTTGGAGCGCAAATGGTGCAACTCCATTAATGATATTAATGAAGTACAACCAAGACAAAAATGCAAAACTTCATGACTATACCGAAGACGGACAACGTATTGATGCCAAGATAGCGATTTTTGAATGGCCGCTTTTTGAAAATATTATCAATCTGGACGCAGACCTAAATGCGCAAGACAACAACGACCTATCTGCATTATTCTATACAACAGATGACAACAAAGACATCACAGTAAAGCTTCTCGAAAACGGCCTAGATTATCAGACATATTTTAATGGCGAAAAACAATCAACATCATCAAACTACAGTGCATTCGTACATTATGCGATACAAGAATTTGAATCAGGTAAATTCGTCCGCCTTGACGATCAAACCGCCGCTTTAAGTCATATTTTCTATGTAAAGGCTTCGCAATACATGCCAAACGGGCTATTCAAGAACTACAAGGGTAGTGATTATTTATTGAGAAAACGACTGCTTATTGATTTTGAACAAAATGCCATTCATACGCAGGAAGGCTATGATGGCTCATCAGCCCTCCGTGTCTGTAACTGGCGCACAAAAGATATTGAAAGCTTTGATACATATATGAACCAAGGTCTGATCGAACGCGCCCGCGCCTTTATGGATAGCGGTGAGCGTATTGAAGCAAGTAAACCAGCGCTTAAACAAAGTGGAAGCCATATTCTTATTCGCTAAAAAAGAATGTATTTAAAGTCATCAAAAACGGTACGTTCGGCGACCTAAAACTGCCATTAATCAGCTAAAGATTAAGCGTCTAACCCGACAAGCGCTTTGGCGTATTCTTCTGGCTTGAACGGCTGTAAATCTTCAACCTTCTCACCAACGCCGACTGCATAGACTGGCAGACCGAATTTTTCGGCGAGCGCGACCACAACGCCGCCTTTGGCTGACCCGTCAAGTTTGGTGACAATTAACCCCGTCACATTGACCAACTGTTTAAATGTTTCAACCTGCGTAATCGCATTTTGCCCAGTGGTTGAATCTAATACGAGCAATACTTCATGTGGTAGTTTATCATCATGCTTTTTAAGAACGCGGATGATTTTCTCAAGTTCCGCCATCAAGTTTTGTTTATTGTGCAAACGCCCTGCCGTATCAATCATCAACAGATCAGCGTTTTCATCCAATGCCTTTTGGTATGACTCATAAGCCACTGCGGCGGCATCTGACCCAAGGTCTTTGGATACAAAGGCACTGCCTGTACGTTCTGCCCAAATTTGTAGCTGTTCAACCGCCGCGGCGCGGAATGTGTCCCCCGCGCCCAGCGCAACCGTCTTTCCGGCTTTGAAATGCATTTGATGCGCTAATTTACCAATTGTCGTGGTTTTACCCACGCCGTTCACGCCGCACACCAAAATAACGCGCGGGCCTTTTTCAGGCTTTTTCATTTCAAACTGCGCCGCGCATGGCTTTAATATCTCCGCGATTTTCTCCGCCAGATATTCTTTAACTTCTTCATCGCTGACTTCTTTGTCAAAACGGTCTTGTTCCAACATCGACACAAGGCGCATGGCTAATTCAGGTCCCAAATCCGCCGTGATAAGAATTTCTTCTAATGCTTCTAATGTTTCGTGATCTAATTTCTTCTTGGTAATCAGGTCACCAATGCCCTGCCCAATTTTCTGTGATGATTTGGAAAGGCCGCTGCTTAAGCGTGAAAACCACCCACCCTGCTGCTCTTCAGTGTCTTCTTCCTCATGCTCATCTTCTTCAGATGCAATCTCTGGCATTTCTTCTACGGCTTCGGGTACAGGAACTTCCTCAATATCCTCAATCGGCGTTTCGAGGGCTTCTTCAACCGCGTGCACAACTTCTTCTGCGTCTTGCACAGTTGGTGTTTCTTCTATGGGTTCTAATGCAGCTTCCCCTTCTGGGTGGAGCAATGCATCTTCTTCTGCGCTATCTTGTTCGGTTGATTTTTTCTTACGCCAGAAAATCATAGTAAACCTATCTCTTTATACTACGCGGCCAATTAACTTGCCGTCTTCGATTTTATCACTAATTTCTACTGTGGCGAGTGTACCTTGTTCTAAATCTTTATCAAGCTTTACTGGCAGGAAATGTTCTGTACGGCCGATATTCCCCGCTTCGACAATCACTTCACGTGTTGAATTAACATGCTTACGCAGCAAAGCATCAACCTGACGCTCCCCCGCTTCGCGCAGACGCGCCGCACGTTCTTTACGGATTGGATGGTCAACCTGCGGCATGCGCGCTGCGGGTGTACCTTCACGTTCCGAATACGGGAAGACGTGCAGGAATGATAAGTCGCATTCATCAACAATCTTCAGCGTGTTTTCAAACATTTCATCCGTTTCCGTTGGGAAACCCGCAATAATATCCGCGCCAAATACAATATCAGGGCGCAATTCACGCGCGCGCTTCGCCATGGCTATCGCATCATCACGTAAATGGCGGCGCTTCATGCGTTTTAACACCATATCATCGCCTGCCTGCAAACTCATATGCAAATGCGGCATTAAACGCGGCTCTTCACCAATTAAGCGCCAGAGATCATCATCAATCTCAACCGGGTCAAGCGACGATAGGCGCAGGCGTTTTAAATCCGGCACTAACGCCAATACACGGCGGATCATTTGCCCCAATGCAGGCTTACCCGGTAAATCCGCGCCGTAAGACGTAACATCAACGCCTGTAAAGACGATCTCGTTATAACCGCTTTCAACTAATTTCTTGGTTTGCTCGGCAATGACGCCAATCGGCACGGAACGTGAATTACCGCGGCCATATGGGATAATGCAGAATGTACAGCGATGGTCGCAGCCATTTTGCACCTGTATAAACGCGCGGGCGCGCCCTTCAAAACCTTCGATTAAATGCGATGCGGTCTCTTTAACCGACATAATGTCATTTACCTGCACCTTTTCACTTGATGGATTACCCCAGCTTTCGGCCTTCAGCTTCTCATCATTGCCAATAACGCGATCAACTTCTTCCATACCGCCGAAGCCTTCAGGGTCAATCTGCGCCGCGCAACCTGTAACAATAATTTTAGCATCTGGGTTTTTACGGCGGGCTTTGCGTATCGCTTGGCGCGCTTGGCGTTCTGCTTCTTTAGTCACCGCGCATGTGTTGAAGATGATAACATCTTCCATATTGGCATTTTCGGCATGCGCGCGCATCACTTCACTTTCGTAAGTGTTCAAGCGGCAGCCAAAGGTAACTATTTCCGGTGCTTTAGACATAGCGAGGGTTATGGCATATTTTACGCGCGAAAAGCAAGAAAATTAAGCCTTGCTAAGCTTTAGTCAGCTTAAGCTATTTCGTTTTCTTATTCTGACAATTTTGCCATGCTTCAGGTGCGGCGCTGCAGCCCATCATACACAGGCCACCACTTGTGCCTATAATCTTTAGGTCCTTATCCAAATAATAAGCAGGCCCATCCGCTGCCGCATTACAATCAACATAGACCATATCATCGCAGCGCTCTGTAATTTTACAGGCCTTGCCATAGGCCTTTTTTATTTTTAATGACTTTAAATAATCCGCCTGCACCGGATTATTCACCGAAAACATGAGGATGAGCGCACTACATATCAAACAAGTTTTCTTCATTTTCTTTTGCTTTTTTTCGCGAAGCCTCTAACGAGAGAGAACAACACAAACAACACTGCACCAATCCCTATACCTGCACCAACAAACCCAAGAATCAAGCCAATCATATCACCTGTTTCCATTGTTAATACCACGTCTCATTAGGATTATACGGCTAAACCGAGTATTTAAGTTGTTTTGAAGTTAAAGTATGAATTACGCCTCAATTCAAGCCGAGGTCCTTCACACAAACATCTGCAGCAAGGCGAGAATAGCACTTATCATCCTCAGAGGTCGATAGCCCCTTACCGCCAGTTGAAAAATTAGCTGTACATCGAAGATGGTCGTATTCTACTTCACTATATTCATGCCAGTACTGACGTGCCAATGGCAAACCATGAGACGCCGCTTGGTTATCGCCGACATCCAAAGTAGCGATGTCATTAAAGCCACGGCTTAGAATATTTTTTTGAATATTGTCCATATCCTGGTCATTTATAAAACGCAAAGGAATACTTTTGCCAGCCTCAAATTCTATATGTTCATTTTTATATAGCTTCATCTGCAGGGCTTCTTTAATAGTCACCGCGACATCTGCAGCGTGATAAACAGATTCAATAAATGTTTCTAGCAAGGAAAGCTGTCCCGTATTGTCATCATATGCAGTTACCAACCACCCTTCAAAAGGCCCTTCTGGTATAACATCGCCCGGCACAATATCATTAGGGTCAAATGGCTTAACAACATCTTCTATTGTGGCCATATAACCTTCACGTGTTAAAATATTTACTGACATAACATCCCCCTCTAGAACAAAAAAACTATCGAAGAAATTAACACACAAAGCACATTATGTCAAATAATGGATCCCTCATATACATAAGCAATAGGGCCGCTCATAATAATACGCCCCTCACTATTCAGCTCAATATGCAACTGACCACCATCCAGATGAATAAAGGCCGCATTTTGTGTTAAATCCTTTTTATATGCCGCAACCAATGTTGCGCATGCACCTGTCCCGCATGCTTCAGTAATGCCTGTACCGCGTTCCCATACACGCATGCGGATATTTTCAGTGTCTATGATATGCGCAAATTCTACATTGATCTTTTCAGGAAACATCTCATGCGTTTCAATTTTAGGGCCTACTATATCTAAGGCGATGCCTTCGGCGTCCTCAACAAAGAATACAGCATGCGGATTACCAACATTTACCGTGAACGGTGTGCTGTATCCATCAACAGTAATCGGCACATTTGCGCTATCACATTGTTGTGCAAGGGGAATGGCATCCCAATCAAATCTTGGCGCGCCCATATCAACACTTATCCAGCCCTGCACTTTATGACTATGCCACGCTGATAAAACGCCTGCATCAGTCTCAATTGCGACGTTATCTTGTCTCATTTCATTAAGTAATATATCCGCCACACAGCGCGTCATATTACCGCACGCCCCGACGCGACTGCCATCTGCATTATATATATGCATGAAGCAATCGGCTTTATCACTACGTGCAAGCACCGCCATTTGGTCAAAACCAATACCTGTCTTGCGATTTGATAGTGTAATGATATTTAAATCCGGCAAGGGCGCATTCCGCGCATCAAATATTGCAAAGTCATTGCCAAGGCCATGCATTTTTATAAAAGATATAGGCATATTCATTCTTAAATTAGTCCCAATTACAAAAAAAAGCGCATAGCCTATATCTTTAAGCTATGCACTGCATCATATCAAATTATAAATGTTAAAATGAATATTCTTCTTCTTTGGCCATACACGCAATGTTTATATCTTGATCGTAACTGCCTACACTGACATATAAGTCGTCAACTTTTACCACGAAACTATTCTTGCGCAACACCTCACCTGATTGTGGGTGCAGCCATTTATATTCCGTCCAGCCACCATCACTCTGAAGAGATTTGACTTTATCAAAAACATATTCACCGCGCGTATCATGTAGATATTTTATGCTTTTTCCTACAAAAAGCGGGTTTACGGGCTCTGATTTAATAACACCTTCACTATCGAAAACCACGACATATAAGTCATCCTGCACAAAGCGTGAGTTCTGACTATTAAATTGTGCAAGCGCTTTCATTTTCCCGTATTCACGCACAAAGTTGGCTGCTTTTAATGCGTGCGCCTTTGCGTCCCATAAGCTTGCACCACTTGCCAAGCTTTGTTTGCCGCACCCACACACCGAAACAACCAAAAAAGACATTAAAAACAGCGAATTAAATGTAGTTTTATTCATATTTCCCCCATATAAAAACACACCGCAACATATCCTATAGTTTATATTAACACGCATAGATTGCATTTTACAATCTGATATTGCAACCATAGGAAGTAATTGGATTTTTCATCTCATCAGAATAAACTACTTTAAAGGGCGCTAATTAATCATATGAAAATATATAAATATTCATATATATAGAAATCAGCCGCCCCCTACACGCCATCTGCATAATGTTTTTCCTATAAAGACGTTGACATTTCTGTACAGATCCTTATAAAGAGCAGCGTAATAACACAGTTTCACAGCATTTTTGGAAACTTGTGTCCATTGTTTAGCAAGGATACCCCATAGTCGGCGAGGTTTCGCTCACTGTGGTTAATCCGTTTATGAGCTGCATATTTCAGCCTGCTAAACAAGATAATGAAAGGTCTGGATTAGACGATGTTTAAAAGTTTGAGTGACCGCCTTGGCGGTATATTTGAAAAGCTCGGTAAAGGTGGACGTCTTAGTGAAAATGACGTTACCGCCGCTATGCGTGAAATTCGCATTGCGCTACTAGAAGCCGACGTCGCCCTGCCAGTTGTCAAAGAATTCATCGAAAAAGTTAAAGCCGAAGCCGTCGGCCAAGATGTTATCAAAGCCGTATCCCCTGCACAGCAAGTTGTTAAAATCGTCAATGATGCGATGATTGACATGCTCGGCGCCGGCGAAACAGAGCTTAACCTGAACGCCAAGCCACCAGTTGTGTATTTAATGGTTGGTCTGCAAGGTGCAGGTAAAACAACATCGACAGCCAAAATCGCCCACTGGCTGCGTGAGAAAAGCCGCAAAAAAGTATTGATGGCCTCACTTGACGTGCAGCGCCCTGCCGCGCAGGAACAGCTTGCTACACTTGGTGAGCAAACAGAGACCGCAACGCTTGAAATTATAAAAGGGCAAAGCCCGCTTGAAATTACAAAACGCGCATTAGAAACCGCCCGCCTTGAAGGCTATGACGTTTTAATGCTCGATACCGCAGGTCGCCTTGCCATTGATGAAGAGTTAATGGACGAAGTTGCCGCGGTTAAGAAATTGGCTGAGCCAACAGAAACGCTTCTAGTTGCCGATGCAATGACCGGTCAAGACGCCGTCAACACAGCTAAGGCTTTTGACGACAAAATGGGCATTACCGGCATTATGCTTACGCGCGTTGATGGTGACGCACGTGGCGGCGCCGCGATGTCTATGCTCGGCGTAACAGGTAAGCCTGTTAAATTAATCGGTACTGGTGAAAAATGGACTGAAATTGACGCGTTCCACCCTGACCGTATCGTTAGCCGCATTTTGGGCATGGGTGACGTTGTATCCCTTGTTGAAAAAGCTGTCGAGACAATGGATCAGGCGAAAGCCGAAGAAATGGCCAAGAAATTCAAAAAGGGCCAATTCGACTTTAACGATATGCTTGACCAGTTCCAGCAAATGAAAAAAATGGGTGGCATGGGCTCTATGCTCAAACTTTTGCCAGGCATCAGCAAATTTGCAGACCAAATCGACCAAGCAAATATGGATGATACGGTCTTGAAAAAACAAGAAGCCATCATCCAATCGATGACCAAAGATGAACGCGCAAAACCATCTTTGTTAAATGCATCACGCAAAAAACGTATTGCCGCGGGTTCAGGATCGACTGTACCAGAAGTTAACCGCCTGATTAAACAGCATCAACAAATGGAAAAAGCCATGAAACGTCTGAAAAAGATGGGCATGGGCGGCATGATGAAGCAAATGAAATCCTTAATGGGCGGCAAAGACGCCGCAATGATGGATGCAATGCAAGGCATGGATATGGGCAATGTTGACATGAACGACCCAGAAGCCATCAAACAGTTTATGGCCGAAATGGATGGTGACGGTGCAAATATGAATGCACCAGCATCCCCACTTGGCGCAAACCCATTCACATCTGGCGCAGGCGCAGGTTTACCAGGCCTTGGCGGCGGAATGGGCGGCGGCATGCCTGGTTTAGGTGGAATGTCGCATGGCGGAACAAAAAAGAACCGCAAAAAGAAAAAGAGATAAATAAAGTTTTGAAATTTAACGTTGAGATTAATCATATTAAAGGAGTAGAAAATCATGGCAGTTAAAATTCGTTTGGCACGTCGCGGCCGCAAAAATCGTCCATTTTACAGCATCGTGGCTTGTGATAGCCGCATGGCACGTGATGGCCGTTTCATTGAGAAGCTAGGTACATACAACCCACTTCTTGCAAAAGACGACGAAAAGCGCGTTGTTCTTAACGAAGAGCGCATCCAGTACTGGCTAGGTCAAGGTGCACAGCCATCTTACCGTGTTTCAACTTTCTTGGGTAAAGCCGGCCTTACAGAAATGCCAGCAACACCAAACAACCCACAAAAAGCGAAGCCAAAAGCAAAAGCACAAGAACGTCTTGACGAAAAAGCTGAAAAAGCAAAAGCAGCTGAAGAAGCTGCTGCTGAAGCTGCGGCGGCTGAAGCTGCACCTGCAGAAGAAGCACCAGCTGAAGCACCTGCTGAAGAAGAAGCAAAAGAAGCATAAGCTGACCACTTCAACGCAAAATAAAACAAAAGCCTTGCGGATTACTCTGCAAGGCTTTTTCTTATTCGTATAAATCTCTTTAGAACTGCGCCGTAACCGTCACACGTTCTTTTGGTGATTGATTACCCAATTCCCTTTCGCGCATACGCATTAATTGGGTCGCCGTCGTCGGGCCTGCACCAAAAAATTTTTGTCCCTGAATAGCTGCTGACATTTTTTGGTAAAAGCGTTCTTCACTACAATCAAGGTTATTTAGTAATGTTTCTGCAACTTCGATCTGATGTAAACGTTGAATCTCTTTATCTGCGCCTATAGCCGTTGGATTAAAGCGATGATGGATATGCGCATCACCGAATTTAAAATCACGCGACATCAAAATAGACGCACGCTCATCTCTAAACATCTTATCCAGACGACCTAGCGCCTTATTCTGCACATCAATGTCACCCTTATTTTCCTCCATAGCGCTCATCACTTTTGCTGCATAAGGATTGTTACGCAAGCTGCTCTCTACCTCATGTGTCGACATTTTTCTAATTTCATTCGTCATCTTAACACCCGTTCAATTAAATAGTACTTATTTATACTGTCCTAATCTTAACATATGGTAAAGGCCACAAACAAAAAGCGATTCTAAAGCGTTATAACTAAAGCGAAAACACAATCACAACAAAGCTACATAAGGTGATAATTGCACCGGGAATAAGGCTTTGTGATATGTCATGCTTCATAGCGCGATGATAAAGCATCAATAAAAACGGTGCAGCTAATAACACCGCCGTAACGTAAGACGGGTCAGCCGCCCACAGTACCGCATACCAAGAACATAAACAAGACAGTGCACTCACTACAGACAACACAGCGATATTACGGTTTATTCGTAGTGGCTGAATTGGAATATTTTTAAAGCGCATCCACAGTGCCGTACAAACGACTTGCGAGAGAAAAATGACAAAAGACAACATCACCATAGCATCAAGCGTATCATCCACGGTCTTTTTTACCCATATTTGTGACAAACCAATCATCAAGGCGTTCAATACGACTAACCCCACAAAGGATGTGTGCGTAAAACGAATATGGCGCATTTTAAACACAGTAATATTGGCGACAATCATCGCCGCCGTTATCACCGCAGCATTAACAGGGTGGTGAGCTAACCACGCCCAGCGCCCTTCCCCGATAAACAGCCATAGCGCAAACGTGAATATCATGGCGAGCGGCATAAAAAGCGATGCGAGATGCGCGCTATGCTCCTTCGCGCCATAAAATAAACTTGTTGTTGTAACTGCAGACGCAATCCCCGCAACGATAGCCCCGCTATAAAACGCCATGCCCACAGGCCATTCAATAAACGGCAACGCCACCCCAAACATCACAGATATCACAACACAGCGCACCAAATTCAATTGCAGCGCTGGCATACGAATATGCTGATTCCACACCGTCATAAAACAGGAAAATATCAAACAAAGAAACGCAGGAATAAGCCACATACATACAACCCCAATATAAAGGCCATATACTACACGGTTATCACATACTTAAAAGTAATAACTTATTCATCCAAATCTAATTCTGTGTCCCAATAGAGGAAATCACTCCAACTATCATGCAGGAAATTTGGTGGGAATTGGCGTCCGCATTCTTGCAGTTCAGACAATGTTGGCTCATGCGGCTTACGGAAGGGATGCATATTGCATTCTTTGGGCAGCTTGCTGCCCTTTTTAAGGTTACAAGGCTGGCAGGCCGCGACAATGTTTTCCCAATTTGTCCGCCCGCCTAACGCGCGAGGAATAACATGGTCAAACGTTAATTCGTGTGATTTAAACTGATCACCACAATATTGACACGACCATTTATCACGTAAGAACAGGTTAAACCGCGTAAAAACAGGCTTACGATTATAAGATATATAATCTTTAAGCACCAAAACACTAGGCAGATTCATTTGCGCTGAAGGCGAATGAACCACGCGTTCATATTCCGATATAACATGTACCGTACCACGAAAAATGGCCTTAACAGCTTCCTGCCAAGGCCAAATAGATAAAGGATAATAACTGAGCGGACGGTAATCGGCGTTCAAAATCAATGCAGGGCATTGTTCTAACGGCGTATGTCGCCCAACTTCCCGCATCCGACGGGTTCGTTCCCGTATTTTATCGCGTATGAGATTATGATGATGCCCTGCATCATGCCCTGAATGACCATTTCCGGTCGTGTCACTATATCCATTTGCCATGGCCATCCTCCTGCCGGCTAGATAATCGGTTAGCGCGTATATTCTTTGCACTCGACACAACCATAATAACAGATTCTTCCGTCCCCCTCATCCACTCTGTGCATGACATGTGGATAAGCTTAGGAAAAATCCCCTAATACACTGAATTATAACACATATAGTTGTGGAAAACAAAGATTCACAACTATGGATAAAGTATTCTCTTTAAGAAATCATGGCCTTTTTGCACGCCTTCAAGGTCAATACCGTGCCCTAAACCGGGAGTAATATGCCCCTGTACATCGTAACCCGCGCCCTGTAAAAAGGCGTGTGCTTCATCAAACATATCAACGGGCACAACCTCGTCAGCGCTGCCATGCGCCAAATATATAGGGAATTTCAAGAACTTATCTGGCGCATCCATTAATGCCTTACCATTAAGCAGCGCCCCAGAGAAACCAAGCACCCCTGCAATCGCCTTATCCATGCGCGGCGCAGTGTAGAGCGACATCATTGTCCCCTGTGAAAAGCCAACCAAGGCAATTTTCTCGAAAGGAATTTTAAAATTATCTGAACAGTCTTGGATAAATTTTTCTAAAATCGGTGCTGCAGGATTAATATTAGATAGCATCACATCTTCACGGCGATCCATCAACGAAAACCACTGAAAACCAAAGGCCGATATTTCACATTGCTGAGGGGCATCAGGCGAAACGAATAATGTTTTGGACATATCCGCATCCCATTCAGGCGCAAGAGTAATAAGGTCTTGCCCGTTAGAACCATAACCATGCAGTAAAATCACAAGGTTTTCAGGGTCTACTTCATTACCGTATTTGTAGAAATTAAGGTCTTGCATATGTCTGTCCGTCCCAGTTTATTTACCGGCATTTTTAGCATAGCCCCGCACGCAAAGATAGAGGACAGTTGCGTTTAATACATGCCAGATAAAATGCGTCCCTTGCGGAAAGGCATTACAAACTCTCATATCCAAAGACCGGAAACAAATTGAGATAAAAAATAAAGCAGCCGCAATTAATAATATAGCGCGCTCTGCTATAACTTGCCCGCTAAAGCAGTGCCAAACGCCATAGGCGCTAACTAATAAAGCCGCAGGTAAATACGCCAGACTACCATTCATCACGTCTGGTGGTATATATGATACGCCGTAGCTAAGTGCGAAAAACACCGCAAAAATACCAAATATTTTGATGACACCTGCTTTCATAACATCATTCGCGTACAGCGCAATAAAGCATAGCTGAAAAAGAAAAATCGGCACAACGTCAGATAACATTGCCCATTGCACTGCAAATGTATGAAACAAAAAGCTGCCAATGCCAATTGCTGTAAGCAAACCAATGAGAATATAAGCCCGCCAATTTACATCACCCAAACGCTGCACATAACGATGCGCGCAATAGGCCGAAATAATAAACGCAACATTTGTTATGGCATTTATTGGTTCAGCCCAGAAATCCGGCGAAAGGCGTTCGCAGTATATATCAATCGGAGTTAGGTTCATTGTAAATTTATGGCTTTAACGCACCAGCTTTAGGCTTGTTTGGACGCACCATTAACCCTGCTGAAATTTCGCGGTTAATCGTAATTATGCTTTCCAGCATTGATACATCCTGCGTGCGTAAAATATCCATCTCTCTTTTAAAAATAAAATTTGCTAAATTAATGATATTACTCCGCAAAGTCTTTGCTTGCTTATCTTGCGTATCTTGATGTTCGATAGCCTCTTGCTTTTCAATAGCGGCATCATAGAACAACAACCAAATGGAGCGATTATAAAGCAAACAATCAGATAAGATCTCTTTCTTATCAAGCCCCTGCCACTTACCGTCATCGCTCCAGTTCGTTTTGATATCCTCAAGTGCGTCAGCTGATTTCACAAGCACGCGCGCCTCTACCTCGCGCTGGTCACGTGATAGATTATGCGCGTTCTTGCCATAGGCACCGGCTGCATCTGCATAAGATTTGTTATTCATATGTTACGCACTTTCTGTTTGGTCTTGCGGTGTTTGGCCAGAAGCTTTTTCCAAAAGCTCTTGTTCAAACGCCATTAATTCACGCGCTTGTTTCATCGCTTTATAAAAATTCTCTTTCAAAATAAAATTCGTAATATTAATGAAAAAGAGTGCTGTTGACGGCGCGGCTTTCTTGATCTGATCCGCTTCTCGATAAAACTGGTCAAAATAAAGTTCCGGCTTACGCGCCAAATACATACACTGGATCAAGAAATATATACGCTCGCACGGTGTTTGCGCATCATCCTCTTGCATGACATCTTTTTCACGCAAAATGGGGGCATCGCCCGCAATGTGAAGGCGTGTACGTTGTTTATCATTCGTGATAACCGCTTCCCCGATTAGGATTTTTTCATGCGGTTTTAAGTCAATTACGAGGGCCATGAGATTCTCTCCTTACTATAAATATATGCCTTTGTTCTAAAGAATAAAGACCGGCATTCTGCCGTATTAACCATCATATTTATCATTATAGCACAGTCTGAACACAGAAAAAAATGGGTAATTTTTGCCTAGAATATGAAAATCAATGTATCTTCCATATAATATTTGACAAAGCAGCGCCACAGACCTAAAGTCCGTTCTCATAAGCATACAAAAGCAATCGGGAGAGTGGAAATGACAAAAATAAAAACAGAAACAGAATTCGCATACTGGCTACAGGGTTTCTTTGAAATCTCAGGCACAGATCAACTAACAGTCGATCAAGCAAAAATAATCCTTGAAGCCGCAAAAACATTGCCCGCCAACCAACAGAAATTGGCGCAAAAAATTACGGATACAATTATTCAAAACGGCGCAGCTAACGCTGGTCCAGAACTTGCCGAAATTCTTAATGATATGTTCGAACATCACATCGACCCGTCTTATGCCGGCAATCAAAATCAGTTCAACAGCATCCACAATAATGGTAAAGGGCCAAACAAGCCTGGCGTACGCTGTTAAAAAATCATGACTAATTATGAATTTGTGAAATGGATGGCGGGTTACTTCACGCTTTCTGATGCGGAAACCTTATCAAAGAAGCAGCTTTGGGTGATGAATAACCACCTTAATTTGGTTACAGCTGTTGAGGGCGTCCTGGGCCCGTTTAACCAAGAAGTCCGCGCGATGATCGTTCATCAGATCGACCAATTAGAACACGATGATGATTATTCGCCCGCTGAATTTACCACAGCGCTGCGTGAAAAAATTCTAACGCAAGCAGAGAACATATAAAAAAGCCCCTAACACATTAGGGGCTTTTCTTTTTCATTCATTGTATCGCGATATTATGCAGCGATTTTCAATGGGCCTTTTTCAAGTAGGCTTTCCACATGCGCCCAGTTGACCATGTGTTCCAAGAATGATTCAACAAACTTAGGACGTGCATTACGATAATCAATGTAATAGGCATGTTCCCAAACATCACAAGTCAAAAGCGGTGTTTTACCTTGTGTGAACGGTACGCCCGCATTTGATGTGCTAACAATCTCAAGTTTGCCGCTTGCATTATCCATTACAAGCCAGCCCCAACCTGAACCGAATTGACCAACACATGTTGCAACGAATTTTTCTTTAAACGCATCATAGCTACCGAAAGCTTCGTCGATTTTAGCCGCGAGAGATGCGCTGAGCGCGCCTTTACCGCCTTCTGGGCTTAGGCAGTTCCAGAAAAAGCTGTGATTCCAGTGTTGTGCGGCATTGTTGAACAAGCCGATTTTTGCTGTATCGTTAGCAACCGCCATGACGATCTCTTCTAACGTCTTGCCTTCTAGGCCTGTACCAGCAAGAAGCTCATTACCCTTCGCAACATAAGCTGCGTGGTGTTTATCGTGGTGATACTCAAATGTTTCCTTGCTCATATGTGGCTCTAATGCATCATAGGCAAAAGGAAGCGCAGGTAATTCAAACGTCATAATATGGTTTCCTTTATTATTTTAACATTGTCAAAAATACGCGAATAAGGATACATTGCCCATTGAATTTAACAAGGGGTAACGAATAAGAAATATCAAGCTATGCAAAAAAGTTACGCGCAGGACATCGTCCAAACTCATGATTACACTCGCTACCTCGTTAGCCTTTCCGCCAAAAGCTATGCACAAAAGCAAGCGCTTTGGGCGTTATTCGCCTTTAACTACGAAGTCGCCCGCACACGCGAGATTGTCAGCGACACCACAATCGGCTTAATACGCCTAACATGGTGGCGTGATGCATTAAAGGCCATTTACGACATGCCAACTGAACATAAACGCAGCCTAGATGACCACCCCATACTACCCGAGCTTGCTGATGCGATTAAAACCTTCGCCCTGCCTTATGATTTATTCGATGAATTACTATTAGGCCGCGAATTTGATTTGGAAGACCTTCAGCCCGAAACATTAGATGGGTTAATCACCTATATCAAAAACACCAATGGGCCACTCTTGAAACTAACCGCAAGGATTTGTGGTTCTCAGTATTCCGAAATTCAGCTCGAAAAACTTGCAAGTGCTAATGGCTTAATCGGCATAATTTCAGCCGTGCCTTATCATGCACAACATAATATCGCTATGTTACCCAAAGAAAATATAGATAAAGACGCCATTATAAGTGCAAATACAGAAAAACTCGTGCCCACCCTGTCTATGATCTGTCAAGAAATTCAGGAATTACTGAAAGATATAAAACAGCCACCAAAAGGTGTTATAAAAAGCCTGTATAGATTAACCAAAATCCACCTTCACCACATTGAAAAATCTGGCTTCGACCCCACAACGACAAAGTTTCAAAAACGTCCGTCGTTCCTTGCGCTAAAAATGTCTATTTAAAACTAGGGTTACTCCCCTGCTGATAATCTAGCTCTGCACTTACGGCTGGGCCATCTAAACGCTTATCATTAGTTACTTGGCCATCGGTGTTATACGCTTTTGCGCGCTCAAAGAACGCTGCAAAATCAGACGGCTTCTTAAGGCTTAATCCATCACTATCTTTCGCAATATCCTCTATATTATGATAATGTGCATTTAGCCAATTCTCACCGGTCTTAGCAGGCTGATTTTCCTGCGCATAAAGTGCGTATTCAGGATATTTCTTTTCAAACTTTGCGTTAAATTCACGCACTATACCTAATGCCATCTATAGTCTCCTTAACTGTATTTACGCTCATAGTGTAATGACAATAAATTAAGAAGCGGTAAAATAAAGCCCCGAAACCGTTAAGTCACAGGGCTTATAATTAAGTATTCATCGGCTTTATTTAGGCGCGCGCTAATTCAACCAATTTCGCCATGTTTGGGGCGTATTGTGTACGAAACTCCTGCGCTGTGCCTGCATCAGTCTGCGCAACATCAATAAAGGCCGCGGCTTCATCTTCACGAGAAAGACGATAAGCAACCGTTGCGAATATTTCAGCAACTTCAATTGTTGAATCATCAACGCCGCCTGCCATTGCTGTAAATACAGCGGCAGCCATGTTATTATTTTCATCATCATTCATTGAATCTTCGACATCCCTCGCCAAACCTGGCTGATCCGCTAGTGGAAAGCCCGCTGCTGAGACAAAGTCATCGCATAAGTTTGCAAGTTTTCTAAGTGACATATCATTTCTCCCTATAATTATATTTTATGCCTCTGCAAGCTAAAATAAAACCGAATTATAAGCAACCTTTAAGTGCAAGATTGCCGCTTCTGCACTTGACGATGGCAGAGGTTCAATATAGTTGTCTATTTATCAAGATAATAAACAGGCACGGTTTCATGCATCACGTTCATATCTATTTCAACGACGCCGTCAAAGATACGGCGATGGCATTAAGAGAAAAAATCAGTAAAGATTTCCCAAACCTCAAACAAGGCCGCGTGCATGATGCCCCGATAGGGCCACATCCAATGGGAAGCTTTCTCGTCATTGTTGAAAACAACTTAGCCGTGTTCAAGAAATATCTATCGCAGGAACATAACGGCCTATCCATCCTCATCCACCCCGAAACCGGCGATGACTATAACGACCACGCCGAAGCCAACATCGAATGGCTCGGCACCGCAAGACACCTCAACCGCGATGTGTTTGGCCCGAAGGTTTAAGCCTGATTACAAACGAACATATTGCCGCGAAACATCCCCAAAGTTAAAGTCATCCCACCACATAAATTCCTCGGGGCTCAATTTATACAAGAAGTGATCGCCTTCATCTTTCAAAAAATCATCAAGCGTTTGGAAATCATATAACGCAGGATACCTCTCCGCATATAGCTCATAAGGCATTCGACAGCCTTCTCCAGTAAGGAGCTCTGCTTTTCCGGCGATCACCAAGGCCTGCCCTTTTTGCCCCAAGCCCTCATCAAACCATTTATGAAATGTACAAGCAATATTAGGGTTTTGTTCTATCTCTTGGGAATGACGGCGTGTTTTGCGAGACATCCAATACACATTATCTTCTTCATCCATCACATACCATACATTACACAACCAAGGTTGATTATTAACACAGCTTGCCAACTGCATCATTTTTATATCTCTCAAATACGTGCGGTAATGTTGGCGAATATCGTCTAACATCTACTCACCCAAGAAGTAACGTTTGGTAATTTTACCATCCTCTAGTTCAAAAACCAGCGGTACGCCCGTTGGCATTTCCGCTTCGTTGATGCTATCAGGTGTTTCTGCGCCGATGATGATTAGCGTAGCGCGGAGCGAGTTACCATGCGCAGCCATTAGGACGGTTTCGCCATTATCTAGGCACGGCTGAATTTCTTTTTCAAAATATGGGCGGACGCGGTTTTCCACGACGTCTTTTAGGCATTCGCCTCCCGGCGGTGGAACATCATAACTGCGGCGCCAAATATGCACTTGCTCATCACCATATTTTTGGCGGGTTTCATCTTTGTTAAGGCCTGTTAAATCGCCATAATCACGCTCACGCAGATCATCATGGCGTACCATTGCAGCAAACTTATCTGGCTGCCCTGCTTCGGTTAAAGCAATATCCGCCGTACGGTTAGCGCGCTTTTGTGTTGATGAGAAAACTTTATCAACTTTTATGCCTGCATCTTTCAATAATTGTCCCGCGCGCTTGGCTTCGGCCTCGCCGTTTTCTGTGAGATCTACATCCTTAAAACCCGTGAACCGATTTTGCAAATTCCACTCGGATTCACCATGACGAAGTAATATTAGTTTTTGCTGCATTACACACCTTTATAAAATTTGATTCTGAATCGAAGCTAACTTCGTGAAAAATATAGCATTTCTGATTAAAACGATAAACAACATAAAAAACAAATTCTTAGCAAAACTCTTTGACAAAACCTGCTAATAATGCGAAATATATGGCCATGGAAAAGGTTTTGTACATGACACGTTACGGTTGACGGCTGACGGCAGCGAGGTCTTTCTCCCCGCACACACACAAAAGTCTTCTGCTGTCGTCAGCTGTCCACCGAAGCAAGTCATATAAAATCTTTTCTATATCAATACATTAAACTATTAAAAAGGAAAGACTATATGTTTAATATCTACCGCAAAGAACTAGACTTTGCAGGCCAAAAACTTGTCCTAGAGACTGGTAAAGTCGCACGTCAGGCTGATGGCTGCGTGATCGCAACACTAGGCGGCACATCCGTACTTTGTGCTGTAACTGGTAAAAAATCAGTCGCTGATGGGCAAGATTTCTTCCCACTTTCAGTACACTACATCGAAAAAGCATACGCAGCGGGTAAAATCCCTGGTGGATTTTTCAAACGCGAAGGCCGTCCATCTGAAAAAGAAACACTTGTTTCTCGCTTGATCGACCGTCCGATTCGTCCACTATTCCCTAAAGGCTTCCTAAACGAAGTTCAGGTTGTATGTACTGTTGTTTCACACGACATGGTTAACGACCCTGATATGGTCGCGATGATCGGTGCATCTGCTGCACTAACAATCTCAGGTATCCCATTCATGGGCCCAATTGGCGGCGCACGCGTTGGTTATAAAGATGGCGAATTCATCCTTAACCCTACAATTGAGCAAATGGCTGAAAGTGACCTTGACCTCGTTGTTGCAGGTACACAAGAAGGTGTGTTGATGGTTGAATCTGAAGCAGAACAGCTTTCAGAAGACATCATGCTTGATGCAGTTATGTTCGGTTGGAAAGGCTTCCAGCCTGTTATCGACACAATTATCGACCTAGCTGAAATGTGCGCGAAAGAACCATGGGATATTACAGAAGAAGACCCAGCAATCAAAAAGCTTGGTGAAGACCTTAAAGCTGAATTTGCTGCACCTTTGACAGAAGCATACAAAGAGCAAATCAAGCTAGAACGCCAGGCGAAAGTTAGTGCGCTTCGTGACCAAGCTGTTGAAAAGTTCACCAATGAGGACGCTGGCATCGGCGCAGAAGTCGTAACAGCGAAATTCAAATCAGCTGAAGCTGACGTTGTTCGTGGCGGCATTCTTAAAACAGGTGGCCGTATTGATGGTCGTAAAACTGTTGATGTTCGCCCGATTGTTGCTGAAGTTGGTATTCTTCCACGTGCACACGGTTCAGCTTTGTTCACACGCGGCGAAACACAGGCTTTGGTTGTGACAACGCTTGGTACAGGCACAGACGAACAAATCATCGACGCATTGGACGGCGAATATAAAGAAAGCTTCATGCTTCACTATAACTTCCCTCCATACTCAGTTGGTGAATGTGGCCGTATGGGCGCAACAGGCCGCCGTGAAATTGGTCATGGTAAGCTTGCATGGCGTGCGGTTCACCCGCTTCTTCCATCTGCAGAAGACTTCCCATACACAATCCGTGCGGTGTCAGAAATCACTGAATCAAACGGTTCATCATCTATGGCGACAGTTTGTGGTACATCACTTGCCCTTATGGATGCAGGCGTTCCACTGAAAGCACCTGTTGCAGGTATCGCGATGGGCTTGATTAAAGAAGGCGATGAATTTGCTGTTCTTTCTGACATCCTTGGTGATGAAGATCACCTAGGTGACATGGACTTTAAAGTTGCTGGTACAAGCGAAGGCATTACATCCCTACAGATGGATATTAAAATTACATCTATCACAGAAGAAATCATGAAGATTGCACTTGGCCAAGCGAAAGACGGCCGTCTGCACATTCTGAATGAAATGGAAAAAGCCATTTCTTCTGCACGTACAGGCTTGTCTGAATTTGCACCACAGATCAAAACATTGACCATTCCAACGGAAAAAATCCGTGACGTGATTGGTACTGGCGGTAAAGTTATTCGTGAAATCATCGAACTTACTGGCACAAAAATTGACATCGAAGACGATGGTACAATTAAAGTTGCCGCTCCAGATGGCGCCGCGATTGAAAAGGCCGTAACAATGATCCGCAACATCACCGATGACCCTGAAGTAGGCCAGATCTACGAAGGTAAAGTTGTTAAAGTTGTTGAATTTGGTGCATTCGTGAACTTCATGAACCGTGACGGCCTTGTTCACATCTCTGAACTTGAAAACCGCCGTGTTGCGAAAGTCACAGACGTTGTTAACGAAGGTGACGCCGTTAAGGTTGTTCTTCTAAACGTTGATGACCGTGGTAAATACAAGCTTTCTATGAAGCGCGTTGACCAAGAAACTGGTACATTGATCGAAGAAGATGCCGCGAATGATGCGGAAGCTGCAACAGCATAATCTTCACGCTATTGATTAAATAAAAGGCTGCTTATTTAAGCAGCCTTTTTTTAATGGATAATGTTCTTGGATTCTTTACGATATTCAGATGGTGACATCCCTATCTGCTCTTTAAAGACGCGGTTAAATGTCGCGTTGGAACTAAACCCTGCCTCTTCTGCGATATCTTGTATCGGCGCATCTGTTTGCGCGATAAGCGCCTTTGCATCATCTATACGTAGGCTATTAATTAGCTGCGGTATGGTTTTATTGTAATGAGCACTAACAAGGCGCGAAAGAAGCCCTTCAGATATCTTTAGTTCTTGTGCTAAATCCGTCCGCGTTAGGCTCGCCTCTTGATAAATCTTTTGCACTTCCATCAAATTAATCAATGCATCAAGCGCTTGTTTATCTTCATCGGTTAAAGGGACTTTATCGGCTCCCTTCACACCATTATTATCATCAGCGACAAAATAAGCCTGCGGATAAATACGGAATAAGCTAGTCGAGGCCAAATAGACAAAAACGTTACAGATAATTAAACGCAGCATATCCCAGACATTATTTTGAAATGCGCCTAAAGTTTCAAAGAATAACCCGCCGATAAACAACACATTGAAAAAGACCAGTGCCATAGACAGCCAGTAACGATCATTGCCTGCATTACTTTGGTTATTATATAACTGCGTCAACAAATCGCGTCGCACCCATAGGCCAAGAAGCGTTATCGCCCCAAAGACAACACTAATCACAGGCAAATAATCTTGATACAAGCCATCATACATACGGCTATCAATCTTATAAAACACATATAGCAGGATAGGTAGCAATAAAAAGCTATAGTAACCAATATGTGGTAGCTTCGGCATGCGCGCCAGATTAACGATCAATAATACACTAAGCGCTGGTACACTCGACCATAAGAAAAATGACAGCCATTTAAAAAAGCTTGTATTACCTTCGATAAAAACGCCCGCAAATTCGGCATAAAAAGCGCCGCCGATAAACAAAAAATAAAGCACGGGAATGAAGGCATGCTTAATATGCCCCGAACGGAACGCCATATAAACCAAAACAGAGACCGTCTGCGCGAGCCCCGTGATGGCCAATAAATCAAATAAAGAAAAGCGTAAATTTTCAATCATCATAGTAATTATAGGTCATTTTTATTTGGGGCATAGGGGATGAATTGCAGCTTCCGCATCATCCAAAATACGGTTACATAAATAATCGACCATAAAATTAACTTCATTCGGATGCATATCTTCTGCCCCCTCTTGTAACAAACGAATTGTCATTTCATATGCTGCCTGCTTATCCCCCTGTTCCAATTTAATGAAGGACGGCATATTTTTTGCCCAGCTTGGTAACTCAATTCCTTTATTTTGTAAGTCAGATAATTCGTAAGCCATAGATAGTGCTTTATCTAAATCTTTCTGCTTATGCCGCGCAAAGAAAATAGCATTGACGAGCCAACGCCATTTCTTATAATTTGCCGCTTCACGCAACCCGACCTCACGTAAGAAAGAAATCACATAATCAAGCTGCTCAGGCTTATCTGTCGCAGAGAAGTAATACGACACCATCATTGGCACGAAGTTCGATTTCGGGTCTAAATAGTCCAATACAGAAAACCACTTCGACAGGCGTGCATAATCCAAATCACGGAGCGGCGTAACCTCCCCGCCTTGATCACCCATATTTTGTAACGTTAAGCCATAAGAGCGATATGCAAGCTGTTTATCCCCCAAAGTAAAGCTCGCCGCAGTTTCTTGCTGTGGCGGCGGTGGGACATCAAACCAAACGGGTTTCATATGCCGCGTCTGATTCCAAAAAATCAATTGGATGGCGAAAAATAAGATAAGAAGAACTGAAGTATTTCTAAGGGATTTATCCACGCTAGATTCTCCCTTAAAACTCACGGCGTACAAGATCAAATATAGCAGCAAATAACAAGACTGGAATAATCACTAAACCATGTGCAATTGATAACACGCAAGCCTGTACATCTTGTACGCCATAAACTAACCAGCTTGTCTGTGTTAACAAATCCAAACGTGGAATAAACATCGAAATAAAGGTAAAGACCCCATTCAACAATTCACCGCCCGGTAAATCAACGCCGCTATGTGATATACCTAATAACTGCCCCATCATACGGGCAAACACATAGAATCCCATGGTCGCGAGCGCACTGCCCGCTGCGCTGGTTATAACCATTGAAAAAAACAATGCAGCATGAACAACAACAAGTAATTCAACAATAAAACTGAAGCACCATAAAGCAAATGACAGGCTAAATGGCTCATAGACCGCTAGACCAACGGCCAAAGCGGCACATAAGGCAAAGAAAAGCGCGACAGCTGATAATGCAAATGCGTTAGACAAGACAAACCCTGTGCGCGATATGGGGCGCGAAAGTAAATATTCAATCTCACGATTTTCAAACAAACGGCGTACATAAAAACACACAAATAAAACAATGCCAATTACTGCAAATAAACGCATACTACCGCCCATAAAGACAACAGCAAATATTTCTTTCTCCGTCACAACAGCCGACGACATGAAAAGCGACATACAAACAGATAACGCAAAAGTGACCGTCATAATCCAAATTAAACGGTCACGTCTTGCAGCTTTTAATGTGTAGTTAATTAACGGTAGAGACATCATCCCCAAATTTCAATTCGTGTATGATAATGCCTTACAGCTTTAGCGGACGACGGTCTTGTGAGAACATGCGGTAGAAGTCTTTATCCGTATTGTGGATTGTATCTTTCGCATTGTTCACAATAGTCGCCTTCAAGAAAACAATAAGTTCTGTTTTTTGGACACGGTCATTGTGGTTTTTAAACATTGAACCAAACAATGGTAGCTCACCAAGAACTGGCACCCCGTTTTCTTCACTTACTGTGCGGTCTTCAAGCAAGCCGCCAAGAATGGCGACGTCGCCTGATGGAATGCTAATAATCGAATCCATTTCCTGTACACTAACAATCGGCACCTGTGATGAAATACCATCAACATTTGCACCGTCAGCCTCTGCCTGCGCAGCAGAAAGAAGAACACCAGGGTCTTCGACAAAGTCTTCAATACGTGTAATTGTTGGACGAACAGAAAGTGAAATTTCGCGTGTGTCCAAATCGATAGATGGCATAACGTTTATCAATACACCTTCTGGTACTGTACGGATTTGAGAGTCTGTCTCAATTTGAGTTACACCTTCATCTGTTGTAGTATCAATATCAATTTCAAAGTAAACCGTGTTTTCTGCAACGTTCAGAACAGCAGCTTGGTTGTTAAGCACAGTTAAACGCGGACTCGCCAATGCATGTACAGTACCAAAACGTGAAATCGCATCAACAACGGCATTCAAATCATTGCCTGAATAGCTGAGTGAGAAGTTAGATGAGCTTGGAGGGCTCAATGCGCTACGCGCTGAACCGCCTGATGTGTTAAACTCGAGGCCAAGCTCACCAGATAAGAAACCACCGACCTTAGTCCAGTCAACACCCGCAGAAAACTCATCGGTCAGACTAACCTGTAAAACCTTCGCTTCGATCAACACTTGTGACGATACAGAGCGTTTCAATTCCGCTAAGTAGCTCTTAACTTCTTTATGTTGCTTCTCGTTCGCGAAAATAGACACTAAACCAGCTTGCTTGTTTATCGTAAAACTTGGCGTGAAACTAACCGCGTTGGCAGATGCTGCCGATGATGGTAAGGACTGAATACGCAGCACTGGCGTAGGACGCTGTGCATCGAATGCATCTGCCGTCAATTCAGCATTTGGATCACCGCCGACACTTTCCGCTGACACTGGCGCAATAACTGGCGGCGTTGTTTGTGATATATTCAGTGATGGGTCAGAATCTGTACGTAATGTGTTCTGCGTGGAGTTTGAATCAAGGATTTGTGCAAGGTTTTCATCAAGACTTTCCCAGAAATCAGACTTTGCTTCGGCTGTAACGCCAAAGCTTGACCCTGTATCTGCACCTTCACCAGAAACAACAGAAACATCTGTGTTCATTGATGACTTGCTTTCACGCATCAAGTTCAAATAATCAATCTTATAGCTTTTAGAATATGGCGTATCCAATTCAACACGGATCGTATCGTCTTCAAACTTATAACGCAAACCAGCGATTTCAGAAATACGGTTAATTACAATGTCTAGCGGCTTATTACGCGCTGTAAAAATAATCGACCCGCTAATCCGTGGATCAAGTTCAATATCGTATCCGGCTTCCTTAGCCATCTCAAATAACGCATCACGTAACGGCACATTTTGGTTCAAGGATACGGAAACAATTGGCATTGGTGCAAATTCGCTTGCGTCCGACATCACATAATTTTCAAGCTCAGGCACGCCATTTTCGAGCTCTGCTGGTAATTCAGCTTCACGCGGCGCCATCGCATCTCTATAATCCTGCATTTCCAGATTCGTACTACGGTCTAGCTTTGTATGATTATTAGCCAGATCACAACCACTAAGGCCAATTACAGCCGTCGTCATAATTAGGGATATTTTTGTGAAAGCGTTTTTTTTCTTTGTTGAGAACATCCGGAAACCCACTTTTTAGACTATATAAAGGACAAGAACCAATCACGAGATTATAGATTAGCCATGATTCGGCGTAGATGCAGAATCATGATCCTATTTTGCTTGTTTTTCTGGCTTTAGGCAAGGGAAGAAATCCTATGACACCAATTTAAGACACAACCTAAAGGCTGCACAAACGTTTAATCAGACATTTTTAAGCGCGAAGTATCAAGATTAGTTAAACCGACATCCGTATTTCCCAAACGCATTTGCTGAATTTTCAGGCGAACATCATTTGCTGTATCCGCGTGTGCAATCGCGATTTCTTCCGAAATTAGGCCGCGGCTGTACAGATTAAGAAGTGACTGATCGAATGTACACATCCCCATATTAATGTTCTGCGAAATAACTTCGGGAATTTTTGCGGCCTTGTTTTGTTCAATAAGGTCCTTAATAAGCCCTTCATTAATCAAAATTTCCATGGCTACAGTCATACCGCCATTAACGGTTGGCACAAGACGCTGAGAAATAATTGCACGTAAGTTCATCGCCAAAGACGCACGGATTTGGTCATGGCGATCTTCGGGGAACATATTCACAATACGCTCAATACCTTGGTAAGAGTTATTCGTATGCAGTGTAGACAAACATAAATGCCCTGTTTCAGCGGTCGCAAGAGCCTGCTCCATCACCTCACGGTCACGCGCCTCACCGACCAGCACCACATCAGGGCGCTGACGTAAGGAATTTTTGAGCGCAACGGCATAGTTTTCAGTATCCACACCAACTTCACGCTGCGTCACTACGCATTTCTTATGCTCATGATAATATTCAATAGGGTCTTCAATTGTTATTATATGCCCCGGACGTGCTTCATTTCGGTGATTGAGCATCGCTGCAAGCGTTGTCGATTTACCTGAGCCAGTTTGCCCCGTAACCAGAATAAGGCCGCGTTTTGTTAATGCTAAATCCTTTAAGAGCATCGGGATTTGCAACTCTTCAAAACTCGGGATTTCAGTCTTTACGCGACGTATAACCAGCCCCGGCGTTTGCTTCTGTCGGAACACATTCAAACGAAAACGTCCATATTTCCCCATATCTAGTGAGGTGTTAAGTTCTTTATCCGTTTCATACTCACGGCGCTGACGGTTCGTCAGCACCATCCCTAAAATTTCATTTAAGTCTTTTACATCCAATTTTTGTTCCGCAATATTAATTATGCGGTCATCAACACGTATGGTTGGCGGAAAGCCAAGCGTGAGATATAAATCACTCGCGTCGTGCTCAGCCATAGCTTTGAGATAATTGAATATAACAGGTACGCTCAAAACGAATATCCTTCTTCTGCAGCCGCTTTACCGTCTTCATCTTCAGATGATTTTTGTCCGCCCGCATGTGCCTCTGGTGCTTGCGGCGCTTCATCATCTTCAAAATCACTTTCTTCATCAGATGCTTTTAGAAGTGCGCGACGTGCTTCTCTACGTGAAATAATTCCACCCTCAGCAAGGTTTTTAATCGCCTCTTCCATCGTGACCATGCCGTAACGTGCACCAGTTTGCATCATCGAGTACATCTGTGCGATCTGGTTTTCACGAATAAGGTTTCGCACCGCATTCGTACCAACCAAAATTTCAAACGCACCAACACGGCCTGTGCCATCTGCGCGCTTAAGAAGCGTTTGCGCAACGACCCCCTGCAGTGAGCCTGAAAGCATGGCGCGTACCATTTCTTTATCGCCAGATTCGAATACGTCAATAATACGGTCAATTGTTTTGGCCGCTGAGTTCGCGTGCAATGTACCAAATACCAAGTGGCCTGTTTCTGCCGCAGTTAACGCCAAAGATATTGTTTCATGGTCACGCATCTCACCAACTAGAATAACATCAGGGTCTTCACGTAGCGCAGATTTCAGTGCGCGGTTAAAGCTATGCGTATCCGTGCCAACCTCACGGTGGTTAACCAATGATTTTTTAGACGTATGAAAAAATTCCACAGGGTCTTCAACTGTCAAAATATGTTTACTAGTCGTTTGGTTAATGTGGTTAATCATTGATGCCAAAGTTGTTGACTTACCAGACCCCGTTGGCCCAGTAACCAAGATAATGCCTTTTTCCAACTCCGCAAAACGGCGCATAACGGGCGGAAGCTCTAACTCTTCCATTGTTGGAATATCAGATGGAATACTACGGAACACAGCCGCCGCACCTTCACGTGTGGTGAATGCGTTCACACGGAAACGTGCTTTCTCACCAAATGAAATCGCAAAATCAATTTCTAATTCTTTCTCATACTCGGCGCGCTGCTCTTCAGTCATAATCGAGAACAGCATTGTACGAATATCATCACTAGCAAGCGGATCCATCTTCACACGTTTCATTTCGCCATAAACACGCACAATCGGTGGCTGATTAGAACTGATGTGCAAATCCGATGCGTTATTTTGCATTGAAAACGCAAGAAGCTGAGTAATATCCAAGGTAAGTCCTCCTTAAGTGGTGACCGCGCGAGTAACGCCGGAAAAGAATACGCATTCTTGCGCATATACTAGAATATCATATTTTTAGAATGTAAAAACTCTATTAACAAAAAAGAACATTCACCCATAAAAATACACGTAAAACGCATCTTTGAAAAGATAGCATATAACAAGCGCAATAATAAGTGATGGCCCGAATGGAAAAACCACCGCCCCGTGACGCAGCCGCATGACCCCGCCATGCAAAACGCCCAAAACACCCGAAAGTATCATGAATATAGGTAGAATCATGCCGCCGAGCCACACAGACGCTGCCATATAAAACTTCACATCGCCAAGACCAAGCGTATCTTTACGCAAAATTTTTGAAAAGATAAAACCAATTAAAAATGATGTCGCACCAAACACAACGACATCAAAGCCAAGTGCCAATAAACTGGCAACGCTTATCCCAGCCCCATCAATAAACAAGCGAAACACCACGCCAATAACAAACAAAAGAAACACAAGAATATTGGGTAATATGAAATGCTCTAAATCTATAAATAAAAGCGCTAATAAAACCGGCACAGCACAAAGCGCAACAAAAGATTTAAGGCTAAGCCCCCAAAACAAGAATATCATTAAACTCAATGCAACACTGCACAACTCAATCAAAAAATATTGTTTGCCGTACGGCGCACCGCAATATCGGCATTTTCCGCGCAAGCATAGAAACGACAATACAGGAAACAAATCAAATGCCCCTAACTGATGGTTACATCCCGTACAGTAAGATCGCGCTACGCCCGATTCGTCCCCACCCTTTTTCGCGCCACGCCCAAAAGCAACGGGTATACCGCGCGGCAAACGGTAAACAAGCGCCGTCGTGAAACTACCGAAAAGCCCCCCCATGATTATGGAGAGGCTTATCAAAATTACTGTATCTATGATATCAAATGGCACTATAACTGCCCTTACATATTGCGTAGGCGACTTAAACGATCATATATAACTTCACGTTTTATGCGCCCGCCACGGTTAAGTGCATCAATTTGCAGCGCATGCTCATAATGTTTAATTGCGTCATCATAATTTTTATTACGGTCATATACTACCGCAAGATTATAATAATGAAGTGCATTATTTGGCTCTATCGATGATGCGATACCAATATAACGCTCAGCGCTTGCATAGTTATGTAGCTTCGCTTCCGCAAGCCCCATCTGTGCCACGATAGCCGCATTACCAGGATTCTTCTCATAAAGCCCCTTCAGGCGCTCCAACGCGACGGCAGGATACTGCTTTGAAATTAGCCCCATAAGGTTTACAAGCACCTTTGGATTCTTCGGTGTGAGTTCCAACAGTTCTTCATAAGCTTGAATAGCTTTTTCTTCATGTCCTGTCATCTGCAAAGCAACTGCGCGCCCCATCAGAACGCGTTGGTCACGTCGGTTCTTCGCATATAAATCATCAAACATCTGCAATGCAGCATCATAGCGGCGCAAATCAAGCGCGCGTTGAGCTGCAACAAAACGTGCATCTACACTGTTTTTTGTGCCTACACGATCAATAATAACAATGCGCTGTGCTGGGTCCTTATCAGGGTCAGCCTTAAGTGGCGCATTCAAATCCGATGTCGTTACACCACGATCAGCACTATAATATTTTTCTTCTATATCTTCAAAACCGCTAGACGCCTGTACGCCGCCCTTACTTTCACCGCTAATCGCTTTCAAAGCTTCCTCGCCGCCTGGGGCCAGGCTTGGCTTATTTGGCTGAATTGCCGGCACAGGGATAGCTGGCGTAGGAATAGCATTATCACTTATTTCTTCTTCAGCTGGTGCATCCTCAACGACATTAGCAATTGGTGCTGGTGCCTCTATGGCTATATCTACAGGCGTATTATTTTCAGCAGATATATCATCTTCCACTGTCTCTACAACAGGAAAATCTGGTAAAGTTTCCGCATCTATCTGCGCCTCATCAGTATCATCCATGGTGTCTTCTGGTACAAAAGCACCTAGCTCGTCTGGCGATGCGTTAATAAAAGGATCATCCCCCAAATCATTTACAGGCGCGTCAATATCCACAAAAGAATCATCCGGCATAGCCAGTGCATCTGGCGCGTCAATTTCAGGCATCTCAATTTCAGTGACATTTTCCACGACAGGTGGAGTAAAAAAGTCATCTGTAGGCTGCGCATGAGCCGTAGCCCCTAACAAACATAGACTTCCACCAGATAATGCGATTGCAGCACAACTTAAAATATATTTACGGACATTCATTGAATAACTCACTCGTGAGGGGCATGGAAAACCAATAGACAGCTTGTATTGTACATCAAGAAAACATCAATGCCAAGCGCATATAAAACAGACCCACAAACCTTTATCAGCGGTTGTGCAAAACTAGATCCATAAAGCATCGTTCCAATGTTTCCCCCTCGCGCATTTCAACAAACTCATGCGGTGCACCAAAGAAATGAATTTTGCCCTGGTCAATAATCGTAACTTTATCACAGATCTCTTCCATATCAGCCAGAACATGGCTGCTAATCAAGAACGAAACGCCTTTTGCTTTTTCCGCCTTAATTAAATCTTTCACCAAACTTCTCGAAAACGGGTCAAGGCCACTCATCGGCTCATCAAGTATCATCAAATCACATCCTGTTAAAACCGTTGCAAGCAAGCCAATCTTTTGCCGCATCCCTTTGGAATATGATGACACTTTTTTATCTAAAAACTTCAAATCAAATGCCAAATCATGCACGGCAAGGCGTATCGCTTCGCGATCTAGCTTTTTACCGTAAACGCTTAACGAGAATGCGATGAACTCATACCCCGTCAAGAATGCTGGCGGTTCAAATTTCTCAGGTAAATATGCAACCGCATCCTGTTTACCCTCTCGTTTTTTATCGCTCTTATAATTTAATGAAAATGTTCCCGCTTTTTTTTGACGAAGCCCAAGTAGTGTTTTTATTAGTGTAGTTTTACCCGCACCGTTAAGGCCAATCAGCCCAACCGTTTCCCCGCGACAAACAGCCAAATCGACATTGGTCAAAACATCAATATTTGGATAACCAACACATAGTTTATTTGCGTGTAATAATGTTTGTGATTCAGTCATATCAACCCGGGAAGAATAACTTTGCATCCAGATTAAAGGTCTGATTTGGGCGCAACTTCACAGGGAAAATCGTATTGGTTCCCTTATCAAACCATTTAAGGCGCACAAAATCGTTACTCACCTGTATATCTAGTATCTCATCAGGCAAGTTTTCAGGCGTAATGCGTAGTTCATTCAAATATATAGTCCATTGCTTTTTATCTTTATAAACTATGCCACCTAAAATCAGATCACGGCGCGCACGAATCTCACGTGTCGGCGCCGCATTCGTAGACACACCAGAACCTGGAAGACGTGCCTCAAAGCCTCGGCGTGCTTCTTGAATTAACGCATATTCCTGCAAATTGAAGAATAACGACTTCATAACAGGCTTTTCATATGTGAAATTCTCATCACTATCAAGATCAGCAATAATATTATCAAGCATGAGCCTAAATTCAGTTGTTGCTTCTTCTTGATCTTTTCTCAATTCAAGCAAATTAGGTAATACCACCTGCTCGTCCTGTATAAGTTGCTGTGTCTGCGCACGGAATTGGCGTTCATCTAAAAAACTTTCACCCTGATACAAAGATTGCGCCCCCGCAATATTACCGCTTAAAGCGAAAACTGTAACGCCAAGGCACAGCGCGCACTTTATGGTACGAAACGATATCGCCTGCTTTTTGTTATTCATATTTATATCACCTTGTCGCGTCATCTTAACCTATTCAACAATTACTGCGCTGTTGCCTCTGCTTCCTGTTTCGTTTCCGGCACAGAGTGCCACAAAAAGCTAACATCGGCATTCACCAAACTAATTGGTGTACCTGAGCCAATCTTTTTCAAGACATCAGGCGTCAAAGTTTCATTACGTTTTAAATCTATCGATTCAAACTGGACATAGCCTGGGAAATCACGTTCAATTAACTCAACAAAACTGAAAATATCGATATCGTCAAGCGCCTCAATCTTAATATTAACCTTACTATTCACCCAACGTAAATTAGGCTGCGTTATAAAAGCGCTAGATTGTGACTTATATGGACTCACGTCATATTTCGCGCGTAATACCTGAGATTTCTTTTGCGCTTCAAAGAAAATATCGCGCAAAACTTCACGGTCTTGCTCTTCAAAGAAGCCGCGCTTTTCAAGCAAGACGTAATCTGTGACTTGCCCACGCAAGGCTGCGAACTGTTCACGGACTTTTTTCACTTCATTGAATCGGTCACGCACCTTACGTTTCAAACCATTTAACTGGCGCTCTTTGATGGTTATAGTGTCATTCATATATTTATAACCAAAACCGCCACCGACATTTAACGCCACGAGCAGCAGAATAAAAACGATACGCTTTACACCTAAAATAGAAACCATTATTTCAAGTCCTTTCGTATCATAATAGACGCAGTCAAATCAGCCTTACTTCTTTGGCGTGAGACCTGTCGCTGCTGGACATTAGCGACATTATAGCCAACTTCATCCGAAAAAGTCGCCGCTGAAGCCAAGTCCTGAAGCTCTTTTGTGATTAAAACCTTATAATCACCACCAAAATGTTTCTCTAAACGTGCACGAAGTGCCTTTACACTGACATTGCCCAGCTCGACCTCCACCTCGGGCGGGAAGCTCATAGACAAGTTCGCCTCTATATGGCCCTTACTCTGATTGTAGCGATTTGCGCCCCCTGTTGGCGGTGCTACATAGCGAATGGAAAAATCATCAAAACGTATATTATGACCCAAATTATCTGTCACATCCTTAGCCCATGCTAATGTGTCAAAATTCTTAACGGACAAATCATTATAGAGGTTTATCGCATTAAAAAATTTATCAAGGTCGATACCGATTTTCTTCTTACTTTCCACCTCGCGTTTATACATGTTTTCCACTTGGACACGCTGCTCCTGTGCCAGTTTTATATCTGCATCAACTTGATAAAGCTTTTGCCCTGTGATCGACACAAAATAAATGGCAGCCAAAAACGATACTGTTGCAAGCATCATCGCGCCATTGGCAATTTGGCGTGGCTGCATAATGGTGTCTAAATCTTTAGACTTTAACGGCAGGTCAAGTACGGCTTTGCGCCCAGCCCATGCAACATGAAGCGGGTCAGCCAATCGCATATCATCCTGCGCGCCGATACGAACGCCAATCTTTTTCGCAGCTTCTGCAACGGTTAAAACCGTCAAATAACACGATACGGTAATCATCGCCTCTAACGCTTGAGATGCCTCAGGATTAGAAATCACGATAACGTCCAAGCCATCTTCCTGCGCATAACCAAAACGCGAAAGATAACTCATTGTTGCTGTAAACTCTTGTGAAACCTCACTCGCCCATAGGCCAGGGTCAATATCAGAATCAACAATTGGTGTAATACGTGTCAGCGCAAGCTCACCATCTTTAGTGACGATCTGACGCAGGCCGCCATTAACATGCTGCCCTATAAAGACCACCCATTTGGACTTTTTACGTTTCGTCTCTTTTGCCAAGCTCTGCGCAAGCTCACTAATCATACCCGCCGATTCAACAGGCAGCGTCGCATAACCAAATATCTGCGCATATGATTTATTAATAGATTCTAGCGCCAACTTAAATGGCTGCGTAACAGGTACACCCGTGAATAAATAATAATCCCCCGGCTGTTTCTTATCTGACTTCATCGCAAGCGCTGCGCGCACTGGATGGTTCGGAAAGACAACCGCTAATTTACGGCGAATGACCCCAGTACGGTCAAGCGCACCAACTTTTGGCAGCTTTTCTTTACGGTAATGTTGCTCGACCATATCGTTAAGCAACAGAACTGACCCTGAACATTTCTTACTTAATACGCCAAGCGTTTTATCAATGAACTGTTCATCAACCCATGGCACGACACCTTCCAAGCGCACAAACCCTGCACGCACATTGTATATGGCCAGACTTTCATCTGTCATCATAAGAACTGTTCGCGATGGAGCCATAAACGGCACGGGTTTTGAAGCCATGAATATTGTCCTTAGAAACCTATATTTTCAAAACTTGAGTAGATTGGACCAAATACCGCAGCCGCAATCCACAGAATCATAATACCAAGGAACGCTGTCAAGAACGGTTCGATCATAGCAATCATGCCCTGAATCGCTTCATCAACATCCTTTGTATAAAAATCAGATACTTGTTCGAGAACCGATGTCAAATTACCAGATTCTTCACCAATTTTAATCATGCGGGTCACCAGACTTGGGAACTCCCCACTAAGCGAAAACGCTTCAGATAGCGGGCTGCCGGCCTGCACATAGGCTTCAACAGCCTCCATGGCCTCAATCAAAGCGAGGTTACCCACCGTTTGTCGCCCGCTTCTTAAACAATTCATAATATCAATACCACTGGCAAACAATGCGCCAAAGGTTTGCGCATAGCGCGCAATATTAATTTTGCGGGTCAAGTTGCCGTAAATTGGGAATGACAGCATCATATAATCGACACGATATGCAAAATCTGCCGATAACTTCTTAAGCCCTTTAAAACCAAAGAAGACAGCGAACGGCGCACCGACTATCCCCCACCAATAAGCTTGGAAAAACTCAGATGTGTTAATCAGCCATATAGTATAGAACGGCAGCTCCTGACCAATATTCTTAATGAAGCCAACAACTTCTGGCACAACATAGCCCATCATCACAACGACAACCAACACAACCGCGCCAAGCAAAATCATAGGATAACGAGTCGCTTTTTTAATTTGCGACTGCATTTCATCCATCCATTTAAGAAACTTCATCAACTGACGATATGATGATGTCAAATCACCTGTATCTTCACCTGCGGCGATCAATGAAATATATAAGCTGTTAAAAATTTTCGGATGACGCGCCAAAGATTCGGACAATGAACTGCCTTCCGACACGTCACGATGCACTTCCGCCATAACATCACGCAAGGTGTTGTGATCTGTTGTGTCACGAATATCAGCTAAGGAGTCTAACATAGGAACACCAGCTGATTGCATTTGCTCCAAATGCATGAACAACTGAATAAGATCACGAATCTTAACCTTCTTCACACCAAGCGATAAACCGCTAAGCTTACTGCCGCCATCCATATCAGAACACCCCATAAGTTCCATGCCCGCAGCCTGAAGTTGATTATACAAATCAATTTCATTCTTGGCGGACATTACCCCCTTAATCGGGCGCCCCTTGGCATTTAATGCTCTGTACTTAAACTTATGAATAGCTGCCCCCTATAAGCATTGAACCAGCAAAAGATTGAACAATCAGCGAATGCATGGCAGAACGCCATACGAATTAGTCTTTGTCTATATTAACAACTTTTGACACGGCTGCAAAGTCTGATGTGCCTTCAAGTATTTTTAGCATACCATCATCTTTCATGCTTTTAAATCCTTTTTGAAAAGCCATCTTCCGAATATCCGATTTTGGCGCATTCGCAGCAACCAAATCATCCAAATCTTCATCAAACGTCAAAATCTCCGCCAAAGCGATACGCCCTTTATATCCTGTACCACTACAAACCGAACACCCTTTTTCACGTGCCTTGTAAATTTCAGGCGGGTTTAACGGATCCACCTTCAAATATTTACACTCTTCCTCAGTTGCACGATACGGCTCCTTGCATTGTGAGCATAGACGGCGCGCCAAACGCTGTGCAAAAACACCAATAATCGCCCCCGCAAGCATACCCGGCTTAATATTTAAATCCATCAAACGCGGCAATGCGCCGAATGAATCGTTTGTGTGGAGTGTCGTATAAACTTGGTGACCGGTCATAGCAGCCTTAAGCGCCATTTCAGCCGTCGTTTGGTCACGAATCTCACCAATAAAGATAATGTCAGGATCTTGACGCAAAAGCGCCTTAATGCCATCAGAGAACTCCAAAACACCTTCACGAACATTTGTTTGACGAATCATCGGCAAACTATATTCCACAGGATCTTCAAGCGTCTGAATATTCACCTCTACCGAGTTAATATGGTTCAGCATCGAATAAAGCGATGTACTTTTACCACTCCCCGTAGGCCCCGTAACAATAATGATCCCTTCGGGTTTCGTCTGGCAGTAATCAATTTTTTCCTGATTAATTTTACTGAAACCCAATGCCGAAAGCGGCATAATACTTGAGCTTTTATCCAAAACACGCAGAACAATGTTTTCGCCCCACACTGTTGGTAATGATGACACACGAAAGTCAGCTTCACGCCCACCAACATTAATGTGGAAACGTCCATCTTGCGCGCTTAACTTATCCGCAATATTCATATTGGACATCAATTTTAAGCGCTGCGATATACCATTCCAATGCTTTTTATGGATCATATATGCTGTCGACAGAACGCCATCTAAACGGAAACGCAGACGAATAAAGTTTTCTTCTGGTTCAAAGTGCAAGTCAGACACACCTTTTTTCACCGCATCAAATACGAGTGCGTTCACCAAGCGCACAATTGGGTGCGTATAAGCCGAATCGCCCGAAAGCTCAGCGACATCAATATCGTCACCCTGTTTCTCAAGCTCTTCCAAAATATCATCAATCGCACTCGAATACCCATAGGCCGCATCAATCGCATCCGCCAAAATAGTCGGCGTACTAACCAATGGACGAATATGCAGCCCCTTAGGCACATAACGGCGCAGCGAGTCCATCGCCACCACATCATGCGGGTCAGTCATCACCACGCAAATTTCATCATCATCAATTGACACAGGCAGAACGTTCATTTTTTCTGCCGTTGCACGATCCATCAACTCTAACGCCGCGCCATCAAAAATCGTATTCTTCGGGTCAAAAACCTCGTGGCCCGCAGCTTCAGCAAGAACTTGTGAAAGCACTTGCTCATCAATAAATTCAAGATCAACAAGAACCTGACCAAGCATTTTGCCAGATATCTTCTTTTCTTGTAGCGCAACCATCAATTGCTCACGCGTAATCACGCCAAGTTCAATAAGGCGATCACCAATACGCGAAGCCCCTTCACGGTCAATATTTACGGGAACGCTTTTGCCCCCGACAACCGCGCCGCCGCTAACGCCGCCCTCACCCGCAGAATCCATATCCACATCAGAGGATTTGCGCTCTGATACGCCCTGCGTGCCGCCAACGACTTCAGGCAATACTTCCGTTGCCTCAACATCAAGCACATCATCATCCGCGCCATCATCTAACGGTACATGACCAGACACATTCAAATCCATAGAATCGACATGTGAAACAACACTCCCCGCGCCTTGCGGTGGTGTATCTGCAGATTGCTCTGTTTGGTCATCCGCCAGATGCTCTGAATCATTTTCGTGCTCATCTTCTTCTAAAGACAAAGAAACGATTTCAATATCATCTTCAGCTTTTGGGGAATCTCCACTCACTTGCGACCTCTCACGGAATAAATTTGGATAGATTATTATCACTTAAGTTTGACAGCACATTCTGTGCAAGAAACAAATCATAACACAATTCAATATGCTTAGAAATAAATATGCCCGCAAAATATTAACAATACCTTATGAAACGAGAAATTTTATATGTTTCACACAAAATATTATGCCCCCTTTCAAGACGCGCATTTTTGTAATAGAATGGACTATAAAAATAATAAATCTAAACATATCAGGACTACTCATTATGCCCGCAGAACTAAGACGATTAGTTTTTTCACACAAAGAAACAACCGAAGCGCTTTTAAAATTCGGCAAGACCGAAAGCATCCCCTTCCCTAAAGGAAAGATGATCCGCGCGAAATATGCAGGCAATGCTGAATACGAACTACACAGCATGAAGGGCAAGCAAACCGGTGTAAATAAAAACTTTAATGTCGACGGGCAAGACCGCGCCATAATCGTTACGTTTTTTGATGAAGAAACTTTTGAACACAAATTCTTCAACTTAACCGCAGACTTTGTCAGCGCTGCATTAATCAATTACTGCATTGACCACAAAATCATGCTGCCACGCGACGCACGCAAATCACTCGACCTTACTGAATTCAATGTCTGCATGGATGTTGTTTTAGACAACACAGGCACATCACAAGGCGCAGATAGCTTAAAGCTAGAAGATTAAAGTTAGAGAAAATAACAACACAAAAAAAAGGGCCGATATATCGGCCCTTTTCTGTATATTCTGTTTACGCTTAACGCGAATAAAATTCGACGATAAGGTTTGGCTCCATAAGGCTTGCATATGGAACATCTTCCAAAGATGGTGTGCGAAGAAATGTAGCTTTGAACGCTTTTTCATCAACTTCGATATATTCGCAGTATTCACGTTCTTGTGATTGTTGCGCTTCAATAACCATTGGGATCTGGCGTGAAGATTCACGCACTTCAATAACGTCGCCTTCTTTAACTTGGTAAGAAGGAATGTTTACGCGGTTACCGTTCACCAAAATGTGACCGTGGTTCACGAACTGACGCGCTGCGAACACAGTCGGTACGAATTTCGCACGGTAAATAACAGCATCCAAACGACGCTCTAGCAAACCAACAAGGTTTTGACCTGCGTCACCACGTAGACGAGAAGCTTCTTTATAATAACGGCGGAATTGTTTCTCGCCAATGTTACCGTAGTAACCTTTAAGCTTCTGTTTTGCCATTAACTGCAAACCGTAATCTGACAATTTGCCGCGGCGCTGGCCGTGCATACCTGGTGCAGTTTGGCGAAGATTGTAAGGAGATTTAACGCGACCCCATAGGTTACAACCTAGGCGGCGGTCAATTTTATATTTTGCGCTTATACGCTTACCACTCATAGTAAAGTTTCCTTTTCTTATTTATTTTTGTCCCAATATACACCGACAATACGGTTTGATTTAAAAGCCCAACTGCCCTCAAATCAACGGAAAGCGCACCATAAATGCAGCCTTCTCTTTCTTGAGAATAGACGCAATATACGGATTACCCCTCAAAAGTCAAAGCTTTTTTACCAAAATTTAGCGAAAAACTTGAGGCGCTGTATAGGCTAACCCCAAACCTACACTGCAAAATTTATCATTCACGGATAAATCCGCCGCTGGAAAGGCCTTACGCACCATATCATTTACAACAGGAAGCTCACTAGACCCACCCGTCAACACAACCAGCTCAATATCATGCGCCGTTACACCCGCATCAGATAAACATTGCAGCATCGTCATGCGAATTTTATCAATCTGGTCATTGATTGCAGCGTGTAATTCATTCACATTTACGGGCACATGGAAATTATATCCTAGCCCTGCCATCTTCATGTCAACCGCGTCACACTCAGAAAGCGCAATCTTTGCTTGCTCCGCCTGCTGCAAATAAGCATGCCCCAATTTGTTTTTCTGCAGATGGATAAGGCGATCCAATTTATCAGCCGCCAAACTCGTTCTTCGAATTTGCTGCGTTTCATTAAGCGCCTTTTGCGTCTGCGCAAAATGAACACGTGGCCAGTCTGATAAATCTTGGTACACACTAGTTGGCATATCAAGCAGCTTACTTTGGTCAAACGTCGTGCCATATTGTGAACCAAAGCCTAAATACGGCATAAAGCTTTGCATAGACAGCCGTTTATCAAAATTCGTTCCGCCAATACGCACACCACTTGTCGCCAAAATATCATTCAAACGGTCATCCTGCGCCTGACGTGATGGAGAAAGCCGAATAACCGTAAAGTCCGATGTACCCCCGCCCAAATCAACAACTAAAGACAGTTTTTCATTTTGAATTAGGCGCTCATGCGAAAACGCTGCGGCAATCGGCTCATATTGAAAAACCACATCTTTAAACCCAATATACCCCGCAACCTCACGCAAGACGTCTTCCGATTCCATGTCTGCATCTGGCGCATCATCATGAAAATGCACAGGGCGCCCCATCACAACTTTTTCGATCTTTTCTCCCGCCGCTTGTTCCGCACGTTTTTTAATATGCGACAAATATGCGCGCAATATGTCTTTGAAATAAGTTGCGCGCCCATTTATAACCGTGCGTTCATTCATCAACGCCGTACCGAGCATAGATTTAAGCCCACGCATTAAACGCCCGTCTTCGCCATCAATATAGGCAGAAATCCCCTCGCGACCGAACAGAACATCACCGCCATCTTCATAGAAAACCGCGCTCGGCATATCAAATTTTTCACCTTCAAGCGGCACAAGACGCGCCCCGCCTGCCTGATAAATGGCACAGGTTGAATTGGATGTTCCAAAATCAATACCGCAATACGTTTGCGCGCACATAATATTTTCCCTTTACCGAAAACTGCACAGCCTACGCCATTTAGCGTAATGCTATTCATATAGTAATAACCGTGATGATAAGTATATTTGCAAGTGGTGGGCCCGGCAGGATTCGAACCTGCGACCGATCCGTTATGAGCGGAGCGCTCTAACCGGGCTGAGCTACAGGCCCACGTTGCAAAAAGCCTGAAAAACGGCTTCAGCCACATTGATTTAGCCTATTTTATACACAAGGGCAAGGTTTTGTTTCATCGCAGCACACAAAAAATTTGATTTAAAGATTTATTTTTCCTAATATGAAAAAAACAGGCACCCGATAAGAGGTGACCATAAAAAAAATGCTTACATGGGGAGCAGGTCATATGACCAAGAGTAACAAAAAATCTGTCTATATGTTGTACATTCCTGGTGGCGCAATGCTTGGCTGCGTTCCAATGGTTATGCTTAGCGAACTTGAACGCTTAACCGACATGCCCTGTAAAGATTTATTCCAAGCATTTGAAGGCGTATCCACTGGATCAATATGCGTAACAAGCTTGCTTTGTGGCCACAGCGCAGAAAGTACACTTGATCGATATAAAGCAGACGGTCAGTATTTCTTTGAACCTATCCCTAGCCGCGCCCTTAAAATGACATTTACCAATGTTGCCAGCTTTGTGTTTAGCGGTGCAGACCCACTAAAGCGCCACCGTTTTGGCCTGAATGAAATTATCCGCACTTCTAACCAGTTAACACGCGCCTTAGATGAAAGCTATAACGAAGATTTTAACGCCCTGAAGAAATTCGCAAAACAAGATATTATTAGCGAGAAATCTAAAAAAGGTGCCCTCAAAATATGTAGCCGCCTTAATAAAGACCAATCCATCTCCGAAGAAATGCGTGAAATGATTAAAACCATGCGCATATATATTGAACAAGTTGAGCCTTCTGGCTATTTAAGCTCTATGTTCTATAACGCCGCGCGCAAGCCCGTTGATTTCATTATCAAACATTGGGCCGGAGACTATCATTATTCATCAGAGCGCCCAAAAGAGAAATTTAAAGAATATTTCGGCAAGCGCCGCTTAAGCGATAGTCCAAAATCAGTATATATCGCATCATATAATTTAGAAGACGGCCAATTTGAACATTTCTATCACCGCAAAAATGACCTTCTCACCAACGACCCAGCGGCCAAAGGCGAAACTTCAGAAGGCAATGAATTTTTATGGGACAGCACCATGGCTAGCATTTGCAGCCCATTTGCTTTCGTCCCACATAAGACACTAACGGATAAAGTCTATGCCGACCAAGCGATAATCCATTCTCCTATTGCATCCGTCTGTGACCTATACAACAATAAAGATGCCAATACAGAAATAAAGCTTGTCTATTTTGGCGTTGGTAAATTTGATGAAGACTTCATCATGCAAGAGCACAAAAAACTAGGCGTTGTCGGACGCGTTTTAACTGGTGGCATCTTAACCGATATGGAGAATTACACACACTCCCTATCACGCAAGGCCCTCGGCAACCTTATCGGCGAAGAAAACATTACAATATTTAACCCGCGCCTAACATCAGAAGAGATTGAAAAACTTAACTTGATGCCATCCCGCGACACGTTAGACGCATCCCCCGAAAACACAGAAAAGCTCGAAAAAATCGCACAGAACTATTTGAACATTCCACGCGTCAAGGCCCGCCTTCATAGCCTTGCTGTTGATTTGTGCGAAAACCTATACAATATAGGTCAGCTTGATAAAGAGCATCTAGATGAAGTCAAAAAACGCTGCGATGCCGCTAATGATAATGGAAAGCCACACCACCAAGATCAAAACAACACACCTTGGGGCGGACGCCTGCGCAACTGGCTAGGTTGGAACCCACAATAAAGACAAATAAAAAAGCCGGATCAACATCCGGCTTTATTTTTAAACTTCAAAAATGATTTAAAGCGGCAAGTAACGCACACAAAACTCATTTATTTTCTGAAGGCCATGTGCAACATCTAGCGTTTTCTCTGCATCACCTTGGTACATAATCTCCAGCTCGTTTAGCAACATATCCGCAAAACCATCAGCCCATTTATTAAATAACTCACTCATTATTCGCTCCCTTTGTTCAATCGCTTGCGTAATCATACAGAAGAGAAACATTATGTCAAGACAATAGTTCTGTGAAAAACATTATTACATTGACATAACACACACTCAATGCTATCCTTTTGTCCAGAACAGAGGATAACACCATGCCCAAATTTACTAAATTACAAAAAGTCTTTACAGCCGCCGCCGTGGCAATGACAGTAGCCGCTGGCACCGCATATAATGCCATTACCGATTTTCAAGGCACAGGCATAAACAAAGCACCCATTAAAGTAGCCATAGATTCAGATGGCATCCATTTTTTAAAGCTGCCCCGTCAACTCGATATCGCCGTAAAAGCAAACGACCTAAAAAAAGCAGAAGAGCTATTAATCGCCGGTGCAAATCCGAATTTAACAACACATTTTAGCGGCCCTGCTTTAAATGACAGTACTGAGTGGGGCGCGCATCTTGATATGATGAAATTGCTGGTTAAATACAAGGCAGATGTAAACACACCCAATAATGCAGGCACATTGCCTTTAACGAAAGTAATCTGGGCGAATGGATTTCAAGGCAGTGACGAAGCTTTTGAATATTTATTAGGCCAAGGCGCTGACCCCGACCTCATCATCCCTATTGATAACCAGAACATGTCACCAAGAGATTGGGTCGAACACAAAAAAGCCGATAATCTACAAAAAATCCTTGAGAGATACGATCAACAAAAAGCATTAGCAACACAGCGAAAGCAAGTGTTCAAATACACCACATAATAAAAAAGGCCCTCTTAAGGGCCTTTATATTTATGTATCTAGGAAGCTGCGCAATTTTCTACTGCGGCTTGGGTGCTTCAACTTACGTAGCGCCTTAGCTTCAATCTGACGAATACGTTCACGCGTTACGTTGAACTGCTGACCAACCTCTTCCAATGTGTGGTCAGTATTCATACCAATACCAAAACGCATACGAAGAACGCGCTCTTCACGTGGTGTCAGTGTTGCGAGAACGCGCGTCGTTGTTTCACGCAGGTTTGAGTGAATTGCGCTCTCAACCGGCAGAATCGCATTTTTATCTTCAATGAAATCACCAAGACTTGAATCTTCTTCATCACCAATTGGTGTTTCAAGCGATACAGGCTCTTTCGCAATTTTCAGAACTTTGCGCACTTTATCAAGCGGCATATGTAGACGTTCTGCCAATTCTTCTGGTGTTGGCTCACGGCCAATTTCGTGCATCATCTGACGGCTTGTTCGCACAAGCTTGTTGATGGTTTCAATCATGTGCACAGGAATACGAATTGTACGTGCTTGGTCAGCAATCGAACGTGTGATCGCCTGACGAATCCACCATGTTGCATAGGTCGAGAATTTATAACCACGGCGGTATTCAAACTTATCAACCGCCTTCATCAAACCAATATTACCTTCTTGGATCAAATCAAGGAATTGTAGGCCACGGTTTGTGTATTTCTTCGCAATCGAGATCACAAGACGTAGGTTGGCTTCAACCATTTCCTTCTTGGCACGCCCCGCCTCTTTTTCCCCCTTTTGTACTGTCGAAACAATACGGCGGAATTCCTTAAGCGGCAGCCCCGCTTCATCACCAATGCACATAATTTGTTCACGCATTTCACCAACGCGCTCACCATAACGTTCAACAAAACGCTCCCAGCCCTTACCTTTAAGGCCAGACACCATCTCAACCCATTTCGGGTCAAGTTCGTTACCATAGTGATGCTTCAAAAAGTCTTCACGGCCAACGCCACAATCCGTTGCAAAACGCATAATCTGGCCTTCTAAAGACACCAAATCACGGTTCATTTTATAAAGTTTTTCAATCAACTGCTCAATACGCGCAGGGTTCAAGCTGACTTCATTCATCAACTCAACCATTTCTTCATTTAGCGCTTTATATTTTTTGTTAGTTGCGTCGCTCGGCTCATCACCTTTATGGAAGGCTTCCAAACGCTCTTTTTGCACTTTCAAAATTTTCTTATAGGTCTTCTGAATACGCGAGAAGATGTCGAAGACAACTGGACGAAGCTCTTCTTCCATCGCTGCGAGGGATACGCCGCCGAGATCGTCATCACCATCATCGTCACCGTCTTCGCCGTCTTCGTTCTCTTCACCGTCTTCGTCTTCTCCGTCTTCTGATTCTTCATGATCGTCTTCATCATCATTGCCATCAGAATCAAGCGCTTCTGGATCAGCCTCTGGGTCATCAGAACTATACATGGCCTCAAGATCAACGATCTCACGCAATAGAATTTCTTCATTCTGTAGCGATTCATACCATGCAATTAGCGACTCAATCGCTAGCGGGCTTTCACAAATCCCGCTAATCATCATTTCTTTACCAGCTTCAATGCGCTTGGCAATCGCGATTTCACCTTCACGAGAAAGAAGCTCAACTGTGCCCATTTCACGCAAATACATACGTACAGGGTCATCGGTACGGCCTGTATCGTCACTGGCTATGTTACCGCCAGATTCGTAATCACTCTCATCGTCATCGTCACCGGAACCTTTTTTATCCGATGCCGTAGCGTCTTCGTCAAAGTCATCTTCGCTTTCAACGATTTGTACGCCGCCATCTGACAGATTCGCCATAGCGTCTTCAATTTGTTCTGAAGAAAATTCTTCGGCAGGCAGTGCCTTGTTCAGCTCATCGTAAGTTATAAAACCACGCTCTTTACCGATTTTATTCAATTTCTTAACGACACTGGCAATAGACCCTGCTGAGCCTACTTCATCGTCACGATCTTGATTTCTTGCCTTTTCACTTACGCTCATTTAACTATCAAGCCTGTTTTTATTACTGTTGTACCCAATCCACCACGTGCTTTTATAACATGTACATCAAGGCGCCCACTCACCTGAAAAATCTATATAGACCACATTACTTAAATTTAAAGCACAACTCGGACAGATTATACTAATCCGAGAAGATCGCAAATTAAAGCCGATTTTGAAAGAAAAAGCCAATATTTTTTTAATAATGTATAACTTTGCCGTAACATACCATAATTAAAGGACTTTTTTAGACAGCATTCATCTTCTGCAGCGCGACTAAACGATCCGCATTCTCTTCTGTGAAGTCTTTTTCAAGCGCTTTAGTCGCTTCGGCGAGCGCAGCCTTATGCGCCAACGCGTTTAGACGGGCGACGGTACCATCCCATCCTTTAATCGCATCATGCTCTTCCCCGTCTGGTTTTAGCCACGGCGCATGCAAATATAGCCCCTGCTGTTCACGTTGACGGATAATAGCGCCATAGCCGCCTTGTTCTAGCTGTGTATGAAGCGCCGACATGTCTTCACTATAATCTTCTATATCCAGATCAAGCAGCGCCTGTTTTAAGCGTTCCATATCGCCTTGCCGGAATGGACGATACGCCATGACATCATAAAAACGCTCTAATAGCGGATAAAACTTAATCGCGCTTAACACCAATATAGTTTGCAGCGTTTCAACCAAGGATTCATCTTCGCCAGATAAATTTAAAACCGCTTGGCGGCGGTACTTTTCCAAATCGGGCTGCGTATTATTTTTAAATTTACCATCGCGCCCCTTAAAATCCTTCTTCTTAAAGCTTGAGAAAAGCTTATATAGACGGTCTTTCACATCGCGGCGGTAATATGACTTTGTTGATTCATCCGCAATCGCATCCACCGCGCTATGCAATGCCTTTTCTAAAGCAGCGCGCTCTTCTGGTGCGTCAAAGCGCTTACCCGTCACATTCGAATCCCACAGAAAATCAGCTAAGCTCATCGCCTGACGGAAAACTTCACGCAAGGCTTTTTCGCCCTTAGCCTTAATATAAGAATCTGGGTCTTCTCCTTCAGGCATGAATGCGATTTTTACCGTACGATCAGACGACACATGCGGCAAAATACGCTCCATCGCCCGCATCGCAGCGCGCTTACCCGCGCCATCACCATCAAAACATAAAATAGGCGTTTTTTGATTATAGGCACCAATCTTCCACAGCGTTTGGATTTGCTCATCGGTCAGCGCAGTGCCCATTGGCGCGATTGCGCCGCGAAAGCCCGCTTCGTGACAGGCAATAACATCTAGATAGCCCTCAACGACAACAGGCGTATGCCCTTCACGGCTTGCCTTACGCACTTGATACGCACCATATAATGTCGCGCTTTTATTAAACAGGCTGCTATCCGCGCCGTTTATATATTTCGGCGGGACGAAATCATTACTATGCGGCGGAAATCCTGCAGCATTGCGTACATGGTCTGGCAGTATGCGCCCACCGAATGTCACAACGCGTCCACGCGTATCAAATACGGGGAACATAATACGTTCACGGAAAAACGCATAAGGCTTACCATCTTTTTTACTGGCGCGGCATAAACCGGCTTCGATCATCTGCGCATCATCATAGCCCTTACTACGCAAATAGGTCGGAAGTGCCTGCCCATCCATCGGTGCGCAGCCAATCATAAAGGATGATAACATCCCGTTCGATGCCCCGCGATCTGTCAGATAATCAAGGAAGGTTTTGTTTTCAGGGGCGTAGAGTTGCTGCGTAAACCAATGCGCGGCATCCTCCATTAATTCATAAAGGCCTTTGCGCACTTGTTCAAAATGGTAATCCGCCGCCGTTTGCTGACGCTCAACAGGCATTGCCACGCCAGCTTTATCGGCAAGCTGTTCCACAGCCTCAGGAAACGGCACATTGTCATGTTCAACAATAAAACGTATCGCATCCCCATGCGCCCCGCAGCCAAAACAGTGGTAAAACTGCTTATCATCATTAACATAGAAAGATGGTGTTTTTTCTTTATGGAACGGGCAGCACCCTTTGAATTCACGCCCTGCACGCGTCAGCTTCATACGCTGACGGATAATATCCGACAACGTTACGTTATCACGTATTCTATCTAAAAACTGCGGTGTAAATTTGCTCATAGGCCATGATTAGCAATATATGCCTGTATTTTCTAGTGCCTTTAAACAACAAATCAGCACTTATAGCCATTTTAGTTGATTTATTAGCCCAGCTTTTCTTTTACAACGGCACTTGCGCGCGCCATGTCTAGCTTGCCTGCATATTGTGTTTTCAGCGCAGCCATAACTTTGCCCATATCTTTAATGCTTTCCGCGCCAACTTCAGCGATAAGGCCAGCAACGGCATCATCAACCTCAGAATCAGAAAGCTGCGCAGGCAGGAAGCCTTGAATAACATCAATTTCCGCCTCTTCGCGCTCCGCAAGATCCATACGTTCACCATCACGATAAATACGTGAAGACTCCTGACGTTGCTTAATCATTGACTGCAAAAGGCTCAAAACCTCCTCATCCGCGATTCCATCCTGACCAGATGCGCTACGTGCATTAATATCACGCTCTTTAATCGCCGCACTAATAAGACGGATGGTTGAAAGGGAAACAGCATCTTTTTCTTTCATCGCTGTTTTCATTGCAGAGTTAATTGTATGACGAAGATCAGACATATCAGCTTTCTTAATACTTAGATTTGGTTTGCACACTATATACTGCCCCTATCTCTCACAATTCAACGCCCTTTTGCAACATAAAAATGAGCAAAAACAAATTAAAACCGTTCAAAACAGATTTTTATTTTACGTATTGATTTTTGCCGCACGCTTCTTTATAAAAAAATCATGGCAAAGAAAACAAAAGAACGCATCGGCATTTATGCAGGGTCATTTGACCCCCTCACCCTTGGTCACATTGCAATGATTAAGGAAGCGGCCGTGCTTGTTGATCGCCTAATTATCTCAATCGGCATCAACCCCGCTAAAAAAGGTTTGTTCACAATTCCTGAGCGTGTTGACCTGATTAACAATGAAATTCAAAGCGGTGCACTTAAAGGCATTAAAGGCTGTAAGCTAGAAGCCAAAAGCTATGACTGTATGACCGTAAAATTTGCGCAGCAAGTTGGCGCGGCCGTCATGTTCCGCGGCTTACGATCAGCCAATGACTTTAATGATGAATTAGGTTTAGCGCTCACCAATAAAGATCAAGACAGCAGCATTAAAACCGCATTCCTGATAACAGATCCGACACTGACATCTGTATCCTCAAGCATGGCCAAAGCCTTGATCAAAAATGACGGCAAAGTATCCACTTACCTGACCCCAGCCATAGAAAAAGCGACCCACAATAAACTACAGCAACTAAAAATCTAATTTATAGCTTACAAATATATTTCCGACCTTCAACCTCGAATGCCACCTGGTTTAAAGGCTCCACACCATAAGGATGAGCTTGAGAAATAGACATAATTTGACCGCATATTTTCTGCGCATATTGATCTATTTCGTTATATTCATGTTTATTTTCGGGTAAAAGAAACATCGATCCATGAAAAGCAAATGCTGTAACTACGCAACCAGCCAAATCAGTTAAAGAATTCATTTAATAACTCCACAATAATAATTTACATAAAAATACAGGGTAATCTTTAATTTGTCAAATAAACATTTTCTATTGCCAGCACAGACTATCTAGCTTATAGATTTCTTCTCGGTACATATATTCACTTCTCGCTGTAAGGATACGCGATATGCCGAGCCGTAAAGACATTCAATCCATTTGTATTATAGGTGCTGGTCCAATTATTATTGGTCAGGCTTGTGAGTTTGATTATTCTGGAACGCAGGCCTGTAAAGCCCTGAAGGAAGAAGGTTATCGCATTATATTGGTGAACTCCAACCCCGCGACAATTATGACCGATCCTGACTTGGCGGACGCGACATATATCGAACCGATTACGCCAGAGGTTATTGCCAAAATCCTTGAAAAAGAAAAACCAGATGCTTTGCTACCAACTATGGGCGGTCAGACCGCGCTCAACACCGCGCTTGCTCTGGCGGATGATGGCACGTTAGAGCGCCTTGGCATTGAACTGATCGGCGCGAACCAAGACGCAATTGAAAAAGCCGAAGACCGTCAAAAATTCCGCGACATCATGGATGAAATCGGACTAGAAAGCGCAAAAAGCCGCACCGTGCACAGCTTAAGCGAAGCCCTAGATGGCCTTGACTTCATTGGCCTACCAGCAATTATCCGCCCTTCATTCACATTGGGCGGCACAGGTGGCGGCATAGCCTATAACCGCGAAGCGTTTGAGCGCATTGTCCGCGAAGGTTTAGATGCATCCCCCGTCACCGAAGTGCTAATCGAAGAATCACTTTTGGGCTGGAAAGAATATGAGATGGAGGTTGTCCGTGACAAAAACGACAATGCCATCATCATTTGTTCGATTGAAAATATCGACCCAATGGGCGTGCATACGGGCGATTCCATCACGGTAGCCCCTGCCATGACACTGACCGATAAAGAATACCAAATCATGCGCAACGCATCCTTGGCTGTATTGCGCGCGATTGGCGTTGAAACGGGCGGGTCAAACGTGCAGTTCGCTGTAAATCCAGAAGATGGCCGCATGATCGTCATTGAAATGAACCCACGTGTGTCGCGTTCATCCGCCCTTGCATCCAAAGCCACGGGCTTCCCGATTGCCCGCGTAGCTGCAAAATTGGCGGTTGGCTACACACTCGATGAACTGAAAAACGAAATTACAGGCGGCAAAACCCCCGCATCGTTTGAGCCCAGCATTGATTACGTTGTCACCAAAATCCCTCGTTTCGCATTTGAAAAATTCAAAGGCAGTAAAACAACATTATCTACAGCAATGAAATCGGTCGGTGAAGCGATGGCCTTCGGCCGCTCAATGGAAGAATCTTTACAAAAAGCATTACGTTCCCTTGAAAAAGACCTTGATGGCTTTAACGACTTGCCTGTTGGTTCACCATCCCTAACGCAGGAAGAACCAACCCATGATCAGATCCGCGCTAAACTGTCAGACCCGACCCCCGCGCGCATCCTTTATATTGCACAGGCCTTCCGCCACGGTATGAGCGCCGATGACATTCACGCCTGTACAGCATACGACCAATGGTTTTTGGCCTGCATTGAAAACATTGTAAACACAGAAAAAAACATTATCGCCAACGGCCTACCGACATCCGCTGAAGACTGGATGCATGTGAAAAAGATGGGCTTTTCTGACCGCCGCCTAGCGCAGTTAATGAAGGTTGATGAAGACAAAGTCCGCGCTGCGCGCCACAGCCACAACATTCACCCCGTATACAAACGCATCGATAGCTGCGCGGGCGAGTTACCATCCATCACACCATATATGTATAGCTGTTATGAAGGCGACGGTCTAACCCCCGCAAAAAGCGAAGTTGAGCCAAGCGATAAAAAGAAAATCATCATCCTTGGCGGCGGCCCGAACCGTATTGGCCAAGGAATCGAATTTGATTATTGCTGCGTCCATGCGGCATATGCCCTTAAAGAAGCAGGTTATGAGACCATCATGGTCAATTGTAACCCCGAGACAGTATCAACTGATCCTGACACATCTGACCGTCTCTACTTTGAACCGCTGACGGCAGAGGACGTCATCGAACTGATCCGTGCAGAACAGCAAAATGGCGAAGTCGTTGGCGCGATTGTCCAGCTTGGCGGGCAAACTCCATTGAAGCTTTCGCATATCTTGCAAAAAGAAGGCATCCCAATTTTGGGCACTGACCCAGACGCGATTGACCTTGCTGAAGACCGCGAACGCTTCCAACAACTCCTTGAGAAGCTAGAGCTTCGTCAGCCGCCAAATGCTCTTGCTTATTCAGCCGAAGACGCGATTGAAAAAGCGGCGCATCTGGGCTTCCCACTCGTCATTCGTCCGTCTTATGTTTTGGGCGGTCAGGCGATGGAAATCGTACAAGATATGGATGGCTTAAAACGCTATATCGCCACGGCGGTGAATGTATCAGGCTCGTCCCCTGTTCTGCTCGACCGTTACCTCAAACAAGCCATTGAAGTTGATGTAGATGTGTTAAGCGATGGAGATGAAAGCTATGTTGCAGGCATCATGGAACATATTGAAGAAGCAGGCATTCACTCAGGCGATAGCGCCTGCGTTCTGCCGCCGCACTCACTGCCATACCGCACCGTGCGCGAACTTGAAAAACAAGCCAAAAAACTCGCCAAAGCTTTGAACGTTGTTGGTCTGATGAACGTCCAATTCGCCTGTAAGAAAAACAAAGATAGCGGCGAATATGACATTTTCATTTTAGAAGTTAACCCACGCGCGTCACGCACTGTCCCATTCGTGGCAAAAGCCACAGGCGTGCCTGTCGCCAAAATCGCAGCGCGCATAATGGCGGGTGAGAAATTAAAAACCTTCCGCAAAGAAGATATGCTGAAAGGCATGGCGCCCGACCATTTGGCCGTGAAAGCGCCGGTCTTCCCATTCTCTCGCTTTGCAGGTGTTGACCCAATCCTCGGCCCTGAAATGAAATCAACGGGTGAAGTTATGGGCCTAGACATGGAAGTCGGTCAAGCCTTCGCCAAGTCACAAATGGGTTCAGGCATGACACCGCCGCTTGAAGGCACAGTCTTCCTCTCCGTTAAAGATGAAGATAAAGATGAACTTCTCCTCATCGCACGTGAACTTGATGAAATGGGTTTTGGCCTTGTTGCGACAAGCGGTACATGCCAATTCTTGAAAATGCACGGCGTCCCTGTGAAGCGCGTCAACAAAGTAATGGAAGGTCGCCCGAACATCATTGACCACATGATTAACGGTGAAATTCATTTGATGATTAACACCACCAAAGGGCCGCAAACCCATGTGGATTCACAATCCATCCGCCGCACGGCGCTGATGAACAAAGTGCCGTATTATACATTGCTAACTGCCGCGCGCGCCGGCGTACAAGCCATTCGCGCCATGAAGAATAAGCAGATTGATGTGAAACCGCTGCAAGATTATTTGAAAGACGTTGCTTAAATTTGTGGTTTAAGAGCAGATGGCTGCTGCACATAGCTTTGAGAAGCGTCTTTATATAAATAGACTTGCTGTTCATCGAGCATGTGCAGTTTGTCTGGCTGCTGCGGTAAGAATTGTGAATATACAAATTTGATTAACGCATCCCCATATTGCCGCTTATCACCATAAAGACCAATAAGCTGCGTATCTTCTACGCCGAGCATTTCATCAAGGTCATGTTCACGCATCATATGCGCCGCGCCATAAAGAATAACAGACTTCTCATCATTCGCCTGCGTTTGAATAAATGATGCGATATGTTCATTATCCTCCCCCAAACGTTTTTCAAAGAAATCATCATATAATTTCTGCAATCTATCTTTAAAATTAGGGTCTGCCAAAACTTTGCCGTAAATGAATTTTTGCGTAGCGATAAAGATTTCCATGGATGACATAGATGCATTAACGCCGCTTGCTTCCATTTCACGAACAACAACACCAGCCATTTCGAAAAGTAAATCCTTACTTTCTGCTGACATGCCTGAACTGCCCATACCTGGGTCAGCAAAATGCATTTTTATACCTGCTTCATTCAAGTCAACAATCATGTCCGCCATCATTTTATGGTAGCCACGCATTTGCTCAGGGCTCCACCACAGCGGGCTAATCTGCGCGGTAATCTCACCAACAAATTCGTCTTTTGTCGTTGTGCCCGAAGCCAAGTCATCAACTAAATTTTGCATTTGCTGCGGATATTCAATAAAAACATGCTTCACGTCCGCATTGATAATATTTTGCGTGTTTTCTGCGCCAAAGAAATAGCTGCGCACTGCACCAACGGTATGGCTCATATCACCGTAAAATGTATATTTTTTATCTTCTAATAGCTGGGGGTATAATGCAGATGCGCTAACAAGCTGCGTGCTTTGTTCCAAAGCCTGAATATTCTTATTCGTCAAAATATTATTTAGTCCATCAAGCGGATCATCCCCTTGCGTCGCAAGCATCATCATGACAACACCAGTCGCCGCAGTCGCGTTAAATACACCCGCAAGCACGTTCACAAACCCGTTACCAATACTCCACAAACCACGATTCCATAGTGATGCTTTTTCCGTTGTCTTGGCTTCTTCAACAGGCTCAGTATTCGCCGATTGCGCTTTATCTTTTTTATTGGCTTTAAACACACCCCACCCCTTTTGTCATTTTGTGTTCTAATGTGAGATGAAAAAGATATTATATTATGTAAAAAGATAAGTCAATATTATAATTCTATAATTTGAGAGATATGTTGGCGGTAACCATTAGCCGCTTGCGCGCCCTTTACGCCAACAGCTTTCTCAACAAGCTCACAGCTCGTATATTGCGCGCCATGTTTATAAACATGTTCATTCAGCCAAGCCGCCAAAGGCGCAAAATTACCGCGCTTAATATCGCCAGCATAATGATCTGGCTGCATATGCTGATACAGGGTTAGCGCATAATGTTGCCCCATAAAGTAATTGTCAAAATCTGCTAAATCACCCGTAAACCAATGCGGGTCTTGTAATACACCGCCCCCATCATCGTCATATTTCGCAGCCGCGCCAATATAACCCGCAGCTTCCGCATTAAAAATATGCTTAAGCTTTTCCGTCTCACCGCCGTTTTGTACCAATGTTTTCATCACGGCGCGGCGCTGCATTAAATGCAGCGGATAATGCATAACATCGGCGCTGATGCGCAGCCCGTCTGAACCACCCGTCGCAATACTCTGATGAAGTGCCGCAGCATTCAACGCCACTTCTCCATGTGTTTCTTCGCCAATCACCCGCGCCAAATATTCCGCAAAGGCAGGATGATGCGCAACGCCATGTTCCCAAAATAGCGCCATAGCTTCATCCATATCACGCCCTACGATCAAGCCATCAGCCTGCCCAGCCAAGCTACGCGGTAAATTCTGACGGTATAGCGCATGACCACCTTCATGCAAAGCCGTCAGGAAGCTGTTCAGCACATTGTTTTCATCATAGACCATCGACAATACAACATCATCATGATAGCCCAAACATGCTGGGTGCGCCCCTTTACGGACATCAATACGCGCCATATCAAGCCCCATATCCGCCCATAATCGCGTTACGATACGTTGCTGTGTGTTTTTGTCCAAGACCACAGGCGGTAAAGAGAGCACCTGCGTGGATGCAGATTGCTTATGCTTTGCGGTATTGAGTTTAATATAAGAACGATACGTATCGCTCATTATTTGCCCCACATCACTATCTCGTAATCCGCGGCTATGTTCTGCCAATGCATATTGGTACGGATCGTAGCCAGCATCATGCGCGCGCGAAAATTGCATCTTGAGTAATTTCTGAAGTGGCGCAGCGGCTATAGAAAAATCACTCTGAAGTCGCGCTTTCTCCCATGCTTTAAATGTACGTATTTTCTGCCCATGTAGGCGCAGGCTATCCCATAAATCAAACTGTGGATGGTAAGACGCTGCATGTGCCAATTGCTGATAACGCAATTCCTCGCCATTTTGGCTAGTTAAGGCCTGCTGCAATTTCGGGCGAGAGAGTAAATAATCCAACCGCAATTGATTGATAAACAAAGCCGCCCCGAAAAAGACCGTTTTAATGCGCCCCACTATACCAGACGAAGCCGTCAACAAGTGCCAGCGCAAGCGGTCATAATCCTGCACTAATGCTGTGTATTTATAACTATATTGATCAAGCGTCTTTTGCGCGCTTTCTTCCCTGTTCATAGCCTGTAGTTTATAGCACCCCTATAAAAATTCAAGCCTGAGCAAATAAGCATTCACTCAAAAAATTCAGCTTGATCCGGCACGCGGCTAAAGGCGATTTTTGTGCCTACATAACCGGCGCGCGTTTTGGGGGATACGCCAAGCCGTAAGGTTTCCGCGCCATATTTACTGTTCAAATTATCCATGACCTGCGACAACGCTTCATTCTTATGCGTAAGCGCCTGATAGGATTCCGACGATTGGTCAAACAAATCTGGCGTAATATCTTGCCTACGGCACAGCCCATGCAGCGAAATAGACACCTTAAACGGTCGATCCCGCGTTTGACGATAGGCGCGTGAAGCCATCACCTCATCCGCCATTTGCGTCCACAGCCCTTCAAGCGCTTTCAAAAACGTAAAATTATCCTGCGCAGGCGAAAGCCGCACATCGCGCGCCCAACGCTGCCCTGATTGAAAACGAATGGCAAAGACAAACCCCGCCGCAAAAAACTCTTTCCGGCGCAGTCGCGTTGCCGCCTTAATCGTCAAACGGCGCACAACTTGATAGGCCGCATCCGCATTGCGCAGCTCCGTATCTAACACCCGCGAATGACCAATCATTGTTGTTTTCGTTTCTTGGTCTGGAATTTCATAACCGCGCAATCGATACCAAAACCGCTCCCCCTCAACACTGCCCCATATCCGCCGCGCATGTTTAGGGGATAAATGCCAGAACTGCTCCACGCTTGTAATACCCCCGCGCCGTAGCCGCGCCTCCATCCCAACATTAATGCCGCATAAATCGGTTAGTTTAAGCGCAAATAACCGTTCTTGCATCGTATCCGGCGAGAGGATCACCAAGCCATCAGGCTTCTCCATATCCGTTGCCACCTTTGCTAAATAAGCGTTGGGTGCAATACCAATCGAACAACGTATATGTTCACCTAGGTTCTGCCTTAACCCCGCCTTCAAACGCAAGGCCACGGCACGCGCTTTATCCGCCGTACGCTTATTGGGTGGCAGGCGGCTTGATAATTCATCTACTGAACAGACCTTATTAATCGGCGTATGCTTAATCACTTCCGACAAAATACGGTCGTGATATTCAACATATTTATCATGCCGCGCCAAAACCGTAACCAAATCAGGACACATCATTTTTGCTTCTTTTATACGCGTTCCTGTTTTTATGCCATAGGCCTTCGCCTCATAAGATGCCGCAATAGCGCAGGTATAATCCGTATCCATCGGTACAACCGCGACCGGACGCCCCCGCAGCTCAGGGCGCTCCTGCTGCTCCACGCTTGCAAAATAACTATTCAAATCAAAAAACAGCCACTTACAGCTATTCATTTCTGGTGATTCCAACATCAAGAAACTCCGCACAATATGTTCTATATATGTTCACAATAACGGCAAAAATAGAACAAAACAAGAATATAATGCGCCTTGTATAAAATTAATATTATTTTTACGGCTATTGGCGATGATAAAGAACAATGGTAAAATTACGCCATAATTTCCAAAACCTTGATCAAGGATAAAGATAGTGGATAACGCAGCAGAACAACAAAGCCCCATCAATGAAAGCCAGTTTTATATGTGGCGTACTTTATTTGCGCTCGTCCATGCCGACAATGTCGTGACCGATGAAGAACGCAAATTCATGGAAAAAGCCATTGATACCCTATCATTAACTGATTATCAGCGATCCATTTTAGTCGCCGACACCATGGATGCATCTGACATTGGCGAAATGTTCAAGCGCATCACTGACCAGCATGACCGCACCGAATTTTTCCGTCACGCGCGCGTGCTTGTTTGGTGTGATGGTGATTTTGACAAACAAGAACAAGAAATAATGTCCAAACTTAAACGCGCCCATGTCGCTGACGTTGATTTTAACGCTATGCTTGATGAAGTTAGCCTAAGCTTTGATGATGAAGAAAAAGAAAACGTCATATCAGAACATCAACAAATTGAGAAAGAGCTTGATAGCGGTGAAAGCGAAAGCTTGATGAGCGCCCTTAAAAAACTTTTCAAACCATTTTGATAAAATACAGTAAAACACGATGAAGAAGTTTATTGCCAAAGCATCGGCGAAATTAGGGTTAACGCATAAGAAAGATATACCTGCTGAAACGCCACCTGATGCCCCTGTCGATACCACAAAAACACGCGAAGATGGGCGCGCCTATTTCAACGATGGGCGCATAAGCTTTAAAGCGCCTGAAGGCTTTGGCTTTTTAAGCGAAGATATGATCGTCCAAAAATACGGTACAGATGGCCGCCCAGATGCTGTGTTAAGTAATGAAAATGCCACTGCAACCATTGCCTGCACCATCCGCCCTGAGGACATGTCCGTTGCGCCAATTGATGAAATGCGCCACGCGATTTCACGTTCATTCGAACAATCCGTACCACAAATTCGTTGGTACAGAAACACCATCCTAAACATTGATAATCGGGAATGGTTTTACGCAGAGTTTTCATCAAACCAGCCAGACGCGTATCTCTATAACATGATATTAATGACGGCTTATGAAGGCCAGACCCTGGCCTTCAATTTCAATTCCATCATGGGCGAAAAAGAAAACTATAAAGCCATATATTATGAATCCATGAAAAGCATGAAGGTCTCATAACCTACTCACGCCCACTAAGCTTCTTCAATATTTCCGTTGATGGACCGTCGGCCATGACGTGCCCTCTATCAAGCAGGATCAAGCGCTCAACAAGTGGTAGCAGCGACGTTCTGTGTGTAATTAGGATGAATGTTTTATCCTTAATAAAGTCGCGTAGTTTTGAGCGTACGCGCAATTCAAGGGCGTTATCCATACCATTAGTCGGTTCATCCAAAATCAAGATTTGCGGGTTCTTGAGGAAGGCACGCGCAATCGCGATGGATTGCTGCTGACCACCGGATAGGTTCTTGCCATTCTCGCCGACCTCCAAGTCATAGCCATAGCCCGTTTGTTCAACAAATATATCAAGGCCTGATATTTCGGCGGCGGCTTGGAACTCTTCCTCAGTTACATCTTCGTTACCAAGCAAGATGTTTTCCTTGATTGACCCACTAAAGAAGAATGGCTTTTGCGGCACAATACCAATATGGCGGCGAATTTCCGCTGGATAAATCGTATCCATTGAATAACCATCAATATGAACCGAACCACCCTGCGCATGGAGGAAGCTAGTCAAAAGCCCTGCAACAGTACTTTTACCCGCGCCAGTACGGCCAATAATGCCGACCTTCTCACCCGGCGCAATGTTAAAATTGATGCCCGTCAGCGTTGGGCGCAGCTGCCCCGGATATTGAAACGCAACATCACGGAACTCAATACCGCCCTTAAACGGGCCCTTTGTTGCGTAATTACGTGTTGGCTGACCCTCATATGGCATTTTGAAGATATTATCGATCATTTTCAAAATATCACGTGATTGTTTCATGCGCGAAATCATTGCGGAAACATTCATAATCGGTGCAACAGCACGGCCTGAAAGGATCGAACAGGCAATCAACTTACCAACGGTAAAGCCTTCATTGGCATGTATCTCATAAATACCAAAGAACACGACAGCAATTGTCACGCCCTGCGCAATCATCACAGACAAGTTCTGCGAAATATTCATCATCAAATGACTTTTACGTGCGGCGGCTGCCGAATGCGTTGTTGATGTATTCCACAAAAACAGACGTGTGCCCATCGCGTTATGCATTTTGATGGTTTCCAAGCCGTTTAGCGTTTCAACCATAACAGAGCTTTTATTCTGCATCGACGTGAATGCATTGCGCGTTAAACGGTTAATCGGTATTTGCACAAGCAAGTTAATGACCAAAATAAGCCCCGCCGCACCAAGTGCGATACCTGACAAAGCAGGCGAGAGTAAATAGATCACAAATACGAACAATAGGAAGAACGGAAAATCAACAATGGCTGGCGCAAGGCGCGTGGCGTAATAATCACGGATGGATTGTAATTCGCGGAACAGATTGACGCGCTCCCCCACCGACAGGCGCAGGTCAATAGACGGCAAATGCATTAAACGTTCCATCAAATCAAAGTCAAACTGACAACCAACACGGGATGCAACATGCTCAAGCAGATAGCTACGCACGACTTTAAAGAACATGTCTAGCAACAGTACAAGCGTAATACCGGTCGTCAAAACGAACAGCGTATCTTCGGCGCCGGGGTTCGGCGCAACACGGTCATACACATTCATAGTAAAGAGCGGCACAGCTAAGGCAAACACGTTAACGAATATCGTCGCAACAATAACATCGCGGTAAGCTTGCCAGTGTTTAAAGATGGGCTTCCAAAACCAGTCTACTGGATGCTCATGCGACACGCCGCGCGCATCCATGCCTTGTTTAAGTTCCGCAGGCGCAAGAATAATCGCTTCTTTTGTGTAACGCGCCTCTATATCATCAATCTTGTCCGTAATGAACCCTTCACCCGGTCTAAAGATTTTCCCTTTATGCGTCTTTTGCGGCAGAACGACCAGCGCCTCACCATCTTCCATGATGATGATACACGCAGCTTCTTGGCTCAGCACTTGGTTAAAGCTCATCTTCTGGCGCCACAGCGCTTTTAAATTTGTACGCTGCGCAACCTCTAAAACTAGCCCAGGAGTCATCGGCGCTTCGCCACCTGGCACTTCCAGTAATATGCCGTCCATATCAGTATGAATACCGTAAACCGACATCACATATTGCATTGAGCGTTTCAACGATTCAGAATTTAATGGGCGTTCAGGCATTTTCATAGGGGCATACCGTAAATATAATTAAGAAACAATCGAATAGCGCCAAAATTCTTTTCGGCGAACATCTATGATAACACGATTAGCGCAGGGCTCAAAATGAGATATCCCGAATAATGCGAATAAAAACATCATTCCCACACGAATATTAACACTTGCTAAAGTATTTCTTTATAGAATATGCTCAGGTTATGCAAAAATCAAAGAGACCAATGGCTTACAAAACGCCTTTATTTAACAATATTGCCGATTACAATGTTCACTTTTTAAACCCAAAAGCGACATTGCAGTATTTTGACGGCGAAAAACGCCCGCAACAAAATGCGAAGCGCTTTTCAGATATGTTTCAGGACATACGCGAAACAGCGCCCAAATTCATCCAACATCTCATCAAGATCAACCGCAACGTCCTTGGTGAAGAAAGAACCATAGACGCCCTCAAAGCCGCCGCATTGTCTGACGAAAGCGCAGACACCTTACAAGAGTTCATCGCACAAAGTGACTTAAAAACTTTAAGCGGCTATCTTTGCCAGCTCTATAGCGACAAAATTGACCGCACCGCACAGCTCTACACCGAAGCCGAAGATATCTTAGATGACTGGACCGCTGAACACGCTGGCACGGCGAAGCTTTATGACTTCCCCGCATTTCAGGACTATTTTTTGAAACACCCACGTAATAGCACAGCAGCGCCGTTAGACAAAGACCATGGCGCGGATGACCGCTACGCGCTAGAAACACCATTATTCCGCATCTGCGTTAAATCCCCCTACAGCGCCTTCAGTAAATTATTTGCCGATTACGCTGATAAAAACAACCTGCAGCAACCATTTAAAAAAGAATTACTGACAGACTTACAGCGCGCCCGCATTGTTTGCCCTGACCAAAACATATATGCCTTTATGAAAGAAGCATCACATTACAGCAAAAATGGCCTATTGCACAAAAATAGCGCGGATAATATGGGCGCCGTTTTAGAGGATAACCGTCTTGTCGCGCCCAAGAAAATGACTGGTCACCGCGTATTCTTCCAAAAGTTTTCATTACCGACAGACAATACTACGCGCGGATCTTTGGTTGAATTACAAATTTTGCCGCAGTCTATTATGGACGTTAACGACCTCACCCATATTTTGATGGATAAAGCGGATGACCTATTAAATGTTCCCTCTCCATCACTAGAAGCACGTATCCACGCCAACTTCTTGTATAATTTATGCAGCCTAACACATCGACGCTGTGCACAAATTGGCGGGTTCAATAAATTAGTTGCCGAAGGGCTAGACCCTAAAGAAACAATTCTAAATATGATGCATAACGACCAACGCGCCGAAGTAACATCAGCTGTTCTCGCCTGCGAGATTGCCTTAGAAGACATATTGGTTGACACACGTAATGGTCAAGACATATCAGACAACACCATAAACTTACTAAACTGCGCCGAACAAGCTGTGAAAAAGTCTGTCAAAAACTGGCAGAGCAGTGAAGGTAATATATACAAACTACTGGCGCAAATTGATGCACGCATAGACCTTGTTTCTGGCGTTAAAGCAAGCAAAAAGGATGAACGTGAAGCGCAGCTACTTAGTGAAACGAAGCGCCTAATCTATGATCAAGTAAGCGATACAAACATATTGCCACCCCTAAATGTGACAGATAAGACAAGCGCCGATATAACCGCCCTTAAAGAAATCCTTACGGGTGACGATGATGGATTAAGTGATACCGCACAAAAACTTATCAGCCTTACAGAAAACATGACAACCGAGATTATCCTTGGGCACACGCCTGATGCATCACGTATTATCTTTACCTCATTAGGCCTTGCCAATGCAGAATGCGTTAAGAACGCACCAGATAAACACGCCTTAATGCAGGCGCTCAACAAATCTGCGGTCGATAGCGCAGCTATTGCAGACGCCCAACGTCAAGAACACTACGAAAACCTGCTTAACCGTAAACGTAACATTGAATATTATGCCAATGAGCTATCCCGTGACAACGACAGCATCCATCATTATATCGGCATTCAACGTGACATTTTTGGTAACATCAATACCGCCATTGAATATAAAGAGGGCCAAACGCGTCAAATTGATACACAGCGCCTAAAAAATATGTTTGCGCATAGCTATGAACGCGTGAAAGATCCAATCGAAACTATCCCAGAAAACATCCGCAAAGACATTGCCCGTAGAATTGTCCGTTTTGCATTTGCGCCGGATGCAGATTCACCGCAATTATCGCCACCGCCAATTTAACACATTACCTATAAAACAATTGTCCCAGACCACCTTGCGGTAATCTGGGACGAGTTTGTGTGGGGAATGCTTAATAAATGTCTTGTACCTAAATTAATAAAACCTGTATCAATTAGATAAGGAGACTAATCCAAAACATATTATTAAACAAAGTAACAGTTATCATTATCTTAACTTTATGTCAAACTATTTTTATGTAAAAATTGTATTTTTTTATTTAACTCAACGTAAAGCTACAAAAAAAGCGACCTAAACCAAGGTCGCTCTTAACAAAAAAATCTATATTCAACGCCTAACGTGATGGCTTCTTCGTCGGCGTTGGTACGTTGCTATCAGGGAAGTATGCCGCGCTGCCCTCATTCAGCGCACGTATAATACGCAAATTACGTTCAAGCTCTGTACGGGATGGGTCTAATGTTTTTGCGCGCTCTAGCAAAGTGATCGATTCATCAATATAGCCCTGTGTAGCAAGATTTAACGCCAGATTGTTCATTACTGGAACTGGGCTACCTTCCCAGCTGTTTAATGCTGTGCGAAAAGATTCTTCAGCCTCTTTATAACGCCCCAAACCATCTAAAGCGATACCTAACGTATGCGCAGCAAAGCTGTTGTCTTCTTGTTTCTTTAGTGCGTCTCGCGCAAAAATTTCAGCTTCGCTATTTTCACCTTTCGCAACTTTAATCGCTGCATACTCAGCAAATGTATCTGCCCCACTATTTACGTCTTCCGCAAAAGGCGACAATATTGCTTCCGCTTGCCCTATACGTCCGCTTTTACGAAGTATGCGCGCATACTCAACTGCCGCCTTCTCGCTTTTTGGGTTTTGCTTATAAACACGCTCATATACAGCAACCTTCTGCGTATCATCACTCGTCGCTGCAGCACGCTTCTCGGCGCGCTCAATAGCCATATCAACTTGCGCATCATGTTGTGTTGTTCCACTCGCGCAGCCCACCAACAATAGAGATGTCATTCCCAATGCAAGTAAAGATTTAGTTTTCATTACCAATTCCTTATGTCTTTTTTTTTATAACGTTTAGACCGTAAACCATAAATTATTCAAACTGATTTTCAGATGCATCAGATAAAGCCGGAGGCGTATCGCCTGAAGAACCTGAATCATTATCATCTTCGTCATCCTTGTTACGAATTTGTTCGTTCGTGTTAATGCGCTCGTTGTTAGAGAAATCATAAACTATGTGACACATATCAGGGCAATAATAGATTGACTGGAACGAACATAATTCATCATCCGCACCACAAGCCTGTTTTACACGCACATAATTTTGCTTTTTCGCGGCAACAATAACGCGCTTTTCAACAATTGTATTACCATCGGCATCTATCGCACGGAAATATGTCGCGCCCGGCTGTACAGGCATCAAAATCAAAGTACGACGAGAATCTGGAAATATATTCAGGAATAAATCATTACCAATAAGAATATTGGCCACATCCTGATCCAACTTCAACACCAAAGGACGGTCTGCAACCATATTAATAACATCATCATTTGCCGATGTCTCGACAACACGCATGCCAGATGAATCATTATCTGTAATTGCAATCATTTTTTCTGCCGCATTAGCTGTGAATGCGCCGCCCAGAACAAACACAGATAGGCTCAGACCGAACAATAACTGCGCACGAAGCATCTTTAAAATCATAATTATCTCAACTTTGTTTGAAAAACGGTAAAAAGAATATTCTAATTATACTCTATCTCATTTTTGCAACAAATGCATCCCGTTTTTTTTATTTAAGATACGCAGTATGCTAAAGCTTAGGTTTATATAAAAACCCCAGTTTCGTTGCAAAATTTTGTTGAATTAGCTTTTATCATAAGTAATTTGTGCTACACTATTAAGTGCGTTGATTTGTTTTAAAGGAATTAACGCAACCGGTTTACACTTTAATCTTATAAGTTGTTTGTATTCATAAACAATATCTACAAAAAGCTTTAAGGCCTTATCTACACTGGGGTTATGCGTATTATTATAGATCATAAAGAACAGCGGCGTTCAAATAAAAAAACCGCTTTCGCCCTACTAACGGCAACAGCCATCGCACTTATATCAAGCGCGAGCGTCACCGCCTATGCGCAGCAAAAGGACATACCCCCGCAGATATATAATCCAAAATCCGCATGGGCCGTAAAAGACCAGGCCACAGAAACAAATCCGTCTTGTACCATGTCACGTGGGTACAACCCTGAAATTTCCATTCATATCCGTTCCGACGTAAGCGGGAAAGCCACATTAAACATACGCAATCACCCCGAAGGCTTAGCGCGCATAAGTCAGGTGAGTATAGACGGCGCGCCACTAAACAATATAGAAACAACAGCCAACAGCTTGACCGCCACCATAGGCCATGCTGATGAACTGTCCAAACTTTATGATGCGGAGGCCATTGTCCTTAACGAAGATGGCGGGCGTAGAATGAGGTTCCCCGTACAGTCCACGGCTGTGGCTGAAGCAAAAATGTCCTTATGTGTTGATGTTATCGACCAATTGAAAAAGGCCGTTACGACTGCAGGTGCCGCCGATATTATTGACACAGTTTCATTGGCCACTCCCACCACAGTAGACATGGCCGACGCAGCCCCGCCAGCCCTTGAAACGCCACTAACCATAGACGACATCATTTCAGACGTTACAGCAGCAGACGACCAAGACAGCGCAGATGCGCCAGATGATGTCGCACAGCTGATAGATCGCATTTCCACGTCAGATTCTAAAGCACAAGACGAGACACCAGAAATAATAGATGCCCCTACGCCCTTAACTGCTGAGTTAAGTGACGATGTTGAAACAATTACAGCCACAGGCACTGCGGATGATATTGAAGACATTAGCGCAGACTTATCCGAAGAGCTTACGTCCACAGAACCAGAAACAGAGGTTATAGACCTAGCCGACGAGGTTGCCGCAGATCAACGTGAAGAGAATATAGCGGGCGCGCAAGAAGAATTTGTTAATCTTGCACAAAGTATGGAGCAAGATGCCCTTAAAAATTCAACGCCGCCGCGACTCGAAGACAACATAAAAGACAATAATAAAGATCCGCTTTTAGACGTTGAGGCCCTTATTGATGAATCCCTGCCGCTTGCCCCACCATCCGTCACTCCAATTGACGCGCCAACTGAGGAAGTAGCAGAAGAAGTAGATGTGCTTGATACCGCATCCATAGAAGTCGCCAACGATGACACCGATATAATCGCTAATCTATACGAAGTACAGGAAGAAGCCGACAACACCGAAGCTACAGTTGAAGATTTTGGCGCTACAAATGGCGCGACAAATAAAGTATCACCTGGTGAACAAACAGATGTTATGGATGATACAGCCATTTTATCTGCCTTAGAAAACAGCCTAAGCGTTGAAACACTTCCGCCTGAACAAAATAACGCATTAACAGATGATTACCCAAGCGATATTCCGTTAGATGAACTCGCAACACTTGCCTCCCCTGCCGAAGTTACGATTGAGGGCGAATCTACAGCTATTGATAATACTGAAGAGGCGGCATCAGACACCGCCATTGCAGAGATAAATAACACAGATAGTGAACAAGCTGCCGAAGATGTGAGTGTTGAAACACTAATCGATCAAGCTATGCTTGATGTACCTGCACAGGACAGTACCGAGCCAACTGAAGAAGCAACTGAGAGCGCTGAAACAACAGAAGAGGCCTCTAGCACATCAAACAGCAATATTGATGCTGACACCTTGTTTGAAGATGGGTTAAGCCTTGATATCGAAGATGATAGCTCTATTTCATCTAAAGAGAATGAAGATATTATTGATGAGCTAGCCGACGAAGATTTCAGTGATGAAGAACTCCTCGCCTTACTGGATGATCCGGACGCCCTCGCCGAAGATTTCACAGAAATCATGATTGAAGAAGAATTTAAACAGGTAAAACCAATGGAAGGCATCAGAGACATGTTGGGCCTTGGCACACCTGATGATATTGAATACAAAAAAGTTCCATGGTTGATGGAAGAAGACATCGACGAGCAATGGAAGTTAAAAGTAAAACTTCTTGAGCGCGAAAAAGAAATGCTGCGCCTGAAGTTGGCAGACACCAAAGCAAACCCAATTGCCGACCTTATTTCACGCAAGCGCAACAAACGTACCCAGGAAGAGCTTGTTGAGAAAATACGCGCGCTTGAAGCTGAAAACGAGAAGTTGAAGAAAGGCCTAGTCCTTAGCAAAACACCTGAAGAATTCTTGGGTGAGGATCTAAAAATATCTGATCCAAAATCAGGTATGAAAATAGGCGGCGCACCGACAAGTAAAATTGACCTAATTGATGAAGAAGTCGATAGCGAGCTGACATCCCTTGAAACACGGATGGATTCATTCCTTAAAGGCGTAGGCGAGGACTATGCCCTTGCAAACCCTGAACAAGTTTCACCACTAAGCGCGTCTTCATTAACGCAAGATATAATCAACATTCTCAAAGAAGGCTATGTGGTTGATCCAGATTCCCTTAAAATTCGCGCGTACCGTCATAAAGCATCCGGCACTGCCGTAACTGCATGGGAAGCTGGCGATCTAGAAGGACGCGCCGAACGCAGCGTACTGCCGCCAAATTCAGACTTTACAGCCTATGTCGAACGTTTTTTAAACGCTGCGCAGCTACGCTGTAACGGTAACTTTACCGCCGTGCCAGACACAAGCACACGTAATTTAAAAACACTGGATATCCATTGTAATGATGGCGCATTAGGCCAGCGCTCTTCCGTCATATTTGTTCGCCATGGACAAATTATCACGGCGATTGCAACAACGACAAACCTGCCTAAAGGCGATACAGATTTCTTACGCGATATTCGCAAGCGCATTATCGAAGGTATTCGTATAATGGATAAAAAGAGAACTTAAAGGATTACTAAATGACCGTTTTTGATATGCATAAATCCGGCTCATGGAATTACCGTCCCGTGTTCTTTTTATGTATGCTGTCGTTTTTGTTATTCCTTATATGGGCGACCCAGTCAGAGGTCGACCAGTTCGTCCGCGGTCAAGGGCGCGTTATAACCCCCGGTAAAAATAAAAATATCCAGCATTTGGAAGGCGGTATCCTCGCAGATATCCTTATCAAAGAAGGGCAAATGGTTAAGAAAGGCGATGTATTATTCATTCTTTCAAACCAGTCTGCAGAGTCAGACCTGCAAGAAACCCGTATTCAAATTGAATCACAACAGCTACGCCTCGCCCGCCTAGAAGCTGAACTATTAATGAAAGACACCGTAAACTTCCCTGAAGACATTGCGGAAAAGCTACCTAGCCTCGTCGTTAACGAACTGGCTTTGTTTAAATCACGTCTTAGCCGCCGTAATGAACAGCTTCAGGCCTTAGAAGAACAAGCCAATCAAAAGCGTTTAAAACTGGTTGAGCTAAAAACACAATATGAAGATTTAAGTAAAGAGTTGAGCATCGCGCAGGAACAATTCCGCATCAACCAAAAACTCTTACGAAGCGGCGCAATATCAGAAACGCGCTATCTCGATTCCAAAAGTAAAGTGTCAAACTTCAACACACGTCTATCATCCGTCCGTAAGAAAATTCCTATCAGCGAAGCAGAGCTTGCTGAAACTGAAGCGAACATTCAAGAAACCATTCGTAAGCACGAAACCGAGGTTTTGGATGAAATCAGCGAAGTAAAAGTACAAATTCAACAATTAGAAGAGCGCATTAAATCGCAGCTTGATAAAGTGCAGCGTACAGCTATTCTCGCCCCTGATGAAGGCGAAATTGTAACCATTTATTACAATACAATTGGCGGCACAATCCGTAGCGGTGATGTTATTGCGGAACTTGCCCCATCAGACAAGGAACTCATTGTCGAAGCGCGCATATCAACAGCTGATCGCGGCAAACTTTGGGAAGGCTTGCCTGCGAACATCAAAATTACTGCATATGATTATTCTGTATACGGCAGCCTAGAAGGCCGCATTGAAAGCATATCCGCGGACACAATCCTTGATGAACAGGGCCGCAATTATTACCGTGTACGCATCAGCCTAAAACAACAACAAATTGGTGAAGGTATGCCCGTGCGCGCCGGCATGCAAACCGAAGTTAATATCCTAACAGGTAAGAAAAAAGTTTTGGATATTATCCTGAACCCATTAAAGCGTTCTATGGATAATGCGCTCGGCGCGACTTAATTACCAATCAACCTTGCTGCCTGGTAGAGCAACTTCAAGGCCTTCCATTTCATCATCCACAATGATTTGGCAGCATAGGCGTGAAGTATGTTTAAGATCAAAAGCAAGGTCGAGCATGTCTTCCTCTTCCTCACTAATACCATCTTCAGGTAAAAGGCGTTCATGTGCATCTGGGTGCACATATAGGTGACATGTCGCGCAAGATAGAGAACCGCCGCACGCACCTTCTATTTGGTCAATGCCGTTTTGTATCGCCACTTCCATTAATGACAGGCCGATTGACGCATCAACATCCTGACGATTTCCATCTGGGTGAATAAATGTAACGATTGGCATAGGATTTCCTTATAGTTAAATAATTAAGACGTTAGCTTTTGCCAGAATTTTATGAAAGCGTCAACATCCGCTTGTGATGTCTTCCACCCCATAGATAAGCGCATAACCGGCATAGGCTCAGATAAATTCGGGCGCAGCGCTGCTACTGTACGGCTCGTCTTTACCGTACCGCTTGAACATGCCGCGCCGGAACTCGCACAAATACCCGCCATATCGGCTTTCATCATTAATGTATCTGCCTTTAAATCATGAATCATAAATAACGACGTATTCGGTACGCGCGGCGCATCTTTCGCCAAAATATCGACGCGCGGCGTACCGTCCTGACGTTTGGCATCCATAAACATACGCTCTATGTCATCACGCCACGGGCGTATATGGCTCTCATAATGGGCAATATCCTTTGCCGCCATTTCAGAGGCAAGCCCCATACCGGCAATCCCCGCGACATTCATTGTGCCTGCCCGTTGGTGCCCTTCTTGTGACCCGCCAAGGATTAACTTTGGTGGCGGCTTACCTTTAGCAAAAGCCAAAACGCCAATGCCCTGTGGCCCGCCATATTTATGCGCAGACAATGTTATATAATCCGCCCCTATTGCATCCATATCTAATGAAATTTTCCCTGCAGCCTGCACAGCATCTGTATGAAACAAAGCTTCATATTTTTTACAAAGCGCGCCTACTTCAGCAACGGGTTGAATAATACCCGCCTCATTGTTCACATACATAACAGACACCAACACAGGGCGCGGCGTGGCCGCTAATAAAGCTTCAAGTGCCTCAAGCTGAATAACGCCATTCTCATCAACAGGGATGAAATGAACACGTTCCCCGCTTGGCTTAATCACGGCTGGGTGCTCAACATCAGAGACAATCACATTATAACCCTGCGCGACAAAGCCATGGATTAGCGTGTTATTCCCTTCACTTGCCCCTGAATTAAAAATAATCTGGTTCGGCTCAACATTTACAAATGCGCCCATCTGCTCGCGCGCTTTTTCAACAATGCCGCGGGCACGTTGACCTGACTTGTGAACAGCCGATGCATTACCCACAATACGCATTTCAGCCGCCATTAATTCGACAACTTCATCACGTATTGGCGCTGTCGCATTATAGTCAAAGTAGTGAATCGCCATTATTTTCAACCTATTATAATTCTAAATTTCGCAAAACTACGCCCAATTTAAAATGTTATGAAAAACAAGCCGAACCAATTTTACACAACAAAAACAATGATTTATCATTTTTAATTGGACATAGTAATTTTTATACGCTATCAACAATACCCGAATGTAAAACAATAATTATATAAACTACATTTTGGGTGTGTTTTTAGCGGCTTACCGCAAACTATTGTCGTTTCAGTTTGTTTTAGAACAAATCATATGAAGCGAAGCCTATCAACTATAGGTGAGCGACATATGATGCTGAAGTAAAATAAACTGAAGCGATAATATAAAGAATTTTGAACACGAAAACCAGACTAGATTGGAATAAGATGCCTGAAATTATCATTAACGGTCCTGAAGGCCGTCTTGAAGCACGTTATACGCATTCTAAAATTAAAGACGCACCATTAGCGTTAGTCCTACATCCTGACCCCGAGCGCGGCGGCACGATGAACAACAAAATTTCATTCATGATGCATCAAGCATTTGTCGCACGCGGCTTTTCAACAATGCGCTTTAACTTCCGCGGCGTTGGTAAATCACAAGGTATTTTTGACAAGGGCGAAGGCGAGCTAAGCGACGCAGCAACTGTTCTTGACTGGATGCAAGAAATCAACCCGAATGCGCCATATACATGGGTCGGCGGTTATTCATTTGGTGCATGGATTGGCATGCAGCTTCTTATGCGCCGCCCAGAAATCAAAGGCTTTATTTCTGTAACGCCGCCTGCAAACGAGGAAGATTTCTCCTTCCTTGCACCATGCCCACAATCAGGCTTGATTATTCACGGTAACGCAGATGATCGCGTCCCACCAGAAACAATCGAAGAGCTTGTTGGCCGCCTAAACGAACAAAAAGGCATTTCTATCGACCACCGTACAGTTGATGGTGCAAACCACTACTTTACAAATAAGGTTGATGAGCTTGTTGCCCATATGCATGACCACATGAACGCGCGCGGCGCAGGCGTCATTAGCAATATTCCTGTGCCACAGATTGCACAGAAAAAAGCTGCAAACTAAGCTTATAGATTTATTGAATTAACAAAAAAGCGCGATAAATTATCGCGCTTTTTTGTTTAAAGTGATTTCGCTTTTTCTAGCACATCTTCAACATGGTCTTTGACCTTAACTTTGCGCCATATATGCGCAATCTTGCCCTGTGCATCAATTAAAAATGTCGCACGCTCAATCCCCATATATTTACGGCCATAGAGGTTCTTCTCCACCCACACGCCGTAAGCTTCACAAAGGCTGCCCTCTTCATCCGAAAGCAGCGTTAAATCAAGGCTATGCTTACATATAAATTTGTTATGTTTTGCCAGCGTATCCTTCGATACGCCAATAATTTTTACGCCAAGCGCATCAAATTCAGCCTTTTGTGCCGTAAAGCCAATAGCTTCCTTCGTACAGCCAGGTGTGTCGTCCTTCGGGTAGAAATAGACAACATAAGGGCCTTTAATTTTGTTACTATCAACCGTGCCACTTAATTCGCCTTCTGCAGGCAGGTTAAATTTAGGGGCATCATCACCAATATTTAGATTCGTCATTTTCTGTTCCTTATCATTTTTGTTTTAATAAGCTGTGCGTTCACGGTATAAAAGTCAAGAACGGTGCTAGAAAAAAGATAACAGCACCATTATAGTCAGATATATTTTCAAAGCAGAGACATAATGAGTAACGCTGTAAAATCGCAAAATAAATTTATTGAGCTATGTAAGCGCATGGCAGGTGCCTGCGCGTCCAAAAAAGCGGCGCGTATTGGCGCTGAAATCTTAGCTATTATTCTCGTTTTTCTTCTGTTATTCGTCGGCCTAGTTCTATGGAAGCTACGTAGCGCACCGATAGATATTAGCTTCGTTAAACCCGCTATATTAAAAACCGTTAATAGTGAGGGCTCCCCATATCAAGTGGACTTTTCACATATCGTAATTGCCTGGCCTGAATTAGAAGGCAGTCTGAAATTACGCGCCTTAGACATGCAGTTAAAGTCCGGTGCGCAGGAAGTCTTCTCCATCAGCAAAGCCGATCTATTCCTTGATATGCGCGCCATGATCCGCGGTAAACTTGCTATAGACGAAGTTGTATTATACAGCCCACGCGCCCATATTTTGCGCGAAGCTAACAACAGCTTTTCCATTGATATTGCTTCAGATAAAGAAGCTGTAAAAACAGCGCCCGATGCACAGCAAGAACCTGATACGAACTTTGCCAGTGACATAATTGAAACGCTACTAAAGCCAGAAGAGGATGCGCTAAAAGCAGATGATAAGCTTGGTTACCTCGATCGATTTGAAATTCGTGAAGCTGAAATTATCATCAGTGATAAAGTATCAAACATGACGTGGTTCTTACCACAAATTGACCTTGCACTCACACGTTGGGACAAAGGGATTAACGCCCAAGCTGCCATAAACCTTTCCCCGTACAGCAGCGAAGATCACAATAAAGTTAACTTAGACGTCACTTATGAGCGCGATAACGAACAGCTAGAAGCTAAAATTAACCTAGAAAAATTCGATGTTGCGATACTATCGAGATACATCAAAGAACTTAAACCATTCCGCAAACATGAAGCCAAAATAAATGGTCGTTTCATTGCGACATTTAACAAGGATTTGACCCTTGATAATGCCGTTATTGATGTAAACATCCCTGAAATAGGCATTAACCTGCCGCAAGAATTTCAACACAAGAAAACCATCAATAATATCATTTTGTCTGGTTTTTTCGATAATAAAGAACGCAACTATCAATTAGATCTACGTAGCCTAGAAGTCGACGACACTAAACTAAATGGAAAAATCAGCGGTACATTTCAAGGTATGGATTATCAAGCAACCGCAAAGCTTGAAGCGCCCCAAATTGATTTGAACTTCTTTAAAAACAACTGGCCAAGCAGCCTAAAAAGCGAAAGCGCGTCCGTATGGCTGACCGAAAAACTCTCCAAAGGACAGTTTCACAATATTAAAGGACAAGTCGCCCTTGCGCATAATTTCGATAGCGGTGCGACCACAGTAACCGACCCGCGCCTCGATTTCTCTTTTGATAATGTCCATATTAATTACCGCGCGCCAATGCTTCCTGTCGATAACGCAGAAGGCCACGGTTTTATAGACGAGACCGGCTTAGAAATTTTCGTTGATAATGGTATGGTAGCTGACCTGAAACTCAGCGAGGGTGATGTAAAGCTTAAAAATATATATGAAACAGGCAAAGGCATTGCCGATATTAAATTAAAACTCGCAGGGCCAGTGCCGACCGTCTTCGCCTATATCAGCAAAGAGCCGATTGCCTTAGGTGACCGCTTTGATTTCAAGCCAGAAGAAACCAAAGGCGATGCCACACTAGACATAGCACTTACCTTCCCCACAATTAAAGACTTGCTCGCCACCCAAGTAAAAGTCGATCTAGATGCAACCTTAAACGAAGTCTATATACCAAACGCCGTTAAGAATTATGCCTTAACTGACGGCCCTTTCACCGTAAAATATGATAGCGAAAAAATCATCCTTTCCGGCAATGGTAAGCTATTAGATCGCCCTGTTAAGCTTGATTGGACACGCTATGTCGATAGTGATGCACATAAGGACTATTCGATCATCAACGCATCCTTTAAAGGCGACAAAAAGCTAAGGGATGCTTTTAACATTGATTTGGACGATTACATTAGCGGAACGCCTGCCGTAAAACTCACCTATAAAGAGCGCCCCAATAACGCCGCGGTAATTGACGTTGATTTAGACTTAACGCCAGCAAAATTCTTCATAAATCCATTTGATTACATCAAAGCTGAAAAACAGGCCGGCAACGCGTCCGCGCATATCATTATTCGCGATGGTGAAGTGCACGAAATAAATCGCCTAAATATTAACACGCCTGATACTGTCATTAAAAACGCCAAAATCCAATTTGGTAAAGTGGGCAAAGAATGGGACATTAAGTCAGGTGAATTCAATAAAGTTCAAATCCAGAAAAACAAATTTGATCTAGAAATATCTAGACCATCCTCACAAGTCATGCGTTTTGAAGTTGACGGCACCTATCTTGACCTTCTTCCGTTCCTGTCGGTTGGCGATAGTGTAAGCGGCAGTGATGAAGACAGTAACAATAAAACCGCGCCTAAGCCATCCGATAAATCGGGCACGGATATTGAAGTATTTGCCAAAACGAAACGCCTGAATACCAGTAAAGTAGATGGCCGTTTAGATGACGCCACGGCCTATGTCATGATTAATGGCAATGACGTTATCAACCAGTTGGAAATGGACGCCAAAGCCGAAGGCAAGCCGGTCTACCTCCGCTACAAACCCGCACAAGATAGCGGTAAGCTAGAGTTCCGTCTTGAGGCCGACGATGCAGGCGCGTTCTTACGTGCCTTTAACCTCTATGAGAATGTCAAAGGCGGCAAGATTGTCGTATTTGGCGAGCCAACCGCGCAGGGCCACCCGAACAACATAAAGGGCAAAGCAATGATTGATGACTTTATGGTCACCAATGCACCTACGCTTGCGCGCTTGCTCAATGCCATGACCCTTACAGGTGTAGAAGAACTGCTTACTCAAGAAGGCATAACATTTGATCGCTTGGAAAGTAACCTCAACTGGAAAATATCTAATAGCGGTATCAAATTTGAATTCCGTAAAGGGCGTACATCTGGAGGCGCACTTGGCCTAACTTTTGAAGGTAATATTCACCAAGGCCAACGCAATGAAATTGATATAAACGGCACCATCGTCCCCATCTCATTCATCAATAAATTTATTAGTAAAATTCCGCTTCTAGGTAGCATATTGACTGGTGGAGAAAACCAAGGCATCTTTGCAGCAACATATACAATCAAAGGCACATCGGAAAAAACAAAGGTTTCCATTAACCCGTTATCCGTCCTCGCGCCTGGTATAATCCGCCGTATATTGTTTGAAGAAAGTCCTGATGATAGCGATGAATAAAATCCGCTATTAAAAAATCTAATTTGAAATCCAGTTCTTAATCGCTTTAATACCTAGGCTATATGCGATTGGTGTGCGTACCATAAAATATTCAATCTCATTGAATTTCTTATTCTTGATTAAGTTTTCAAGTTCTTTCATCATTTCGCTTAAGGCGCGCAAGCCAAAATTTCCAGCCATCCCTTTCATTTCATGTGCGCGCTGGCCGAGCGTTGTCCAATCTTTTGACTGATGCGCAACAGACAGGCCTGACAAAATTTCTTGCCCTTTTTCATCAAAACCATCAACCAAGGCAACCAATTCGCCATGATCCATAGACAGCTTTAATGCTTCAAGTAGTGACGCCTCAAACACTTCACCGCGCGCTTCAATATCCGCACGAAAAGCATCACTAATCGGCTCATCTTTATCGGCATTACTTGTATCTGCAACGAGCTGATCTACATCTTCTTCAGACTCATCATGAATAAACTGTTGTAACGGCGACACGCCGCCATCAATTGCGACCGCGCCTTCAGCATTTGCGACATCGCTTGTATCAGCATATACATTTGTTTCCATCTGGGCTGGCAAAACGGGCAATTCATCATCGTCAACATCGACCGTTGACGCTACAATCGTTTCAACTGATGCCTCTACAGCCGTAGCATCATTAACAATGCCCTGTGGCGCGGCATCTTTATCACCAATAGATACAATTGGCGTATCTTCAGCATTCATACTTCCCCCTGATAAAAGGGTCTGGCGAATTTCTTTGTATTTCTTCGTTGTTATCTCGTTACTAAATTCATTTGTTTCATATTTATTAACCATAGTAGACAGCGCATTTGGGTTTACTGGCTTAAGAATGAAGTCGTCCATCCCCGCCTCATAACACTCATGAACCGCATCCATTCCCGAATTACCTGTCAACGCCACAATAGGTATTGCTGATTTTTCAACATGCTGCATTTCACGAATTTTACGCGTAGTTTCAAGGCCGCTCATACCGCGCATATTTACATCCATAAAGACCATATCAAAGCGTTCAGACATTAAACGCTCAAGCGCCTCTTCACCACTTTCAACCTTAATACAAACATGCCCCAATTTATCAAGGAAGCCATTAAGAACTTTAAGATTAATGCTGTTATCATCTACAGCAAGCATACGATAAGACTTACCACTTACATTAACGTTTTTAGATGTGCCATCTTCACTTAAAGCTTCCGCTGCATCGCCTTCTTGCATATCCAGTGTAAAGAAGAAAGTTGACCCTTCGCCTTCTTTACTATTTACGCTAATTTCGCCGCCCATAGCATTAATAAGCTTCTGACAAATAGATAAGCCCAGCCCTGTTCCGCCATATTTACGTGTTGTTTCTGCCTTAGCTTGCGTGAAAGGTGTAAACAAATTCTTTTGCGCATCATTTGATAAACCAATGCCAGAATCCTGCACACCAAAGTAAACAGAGTGAATTGGACGGTTACCTGATAAGCCCGTTGCGCCAGGTACCATTTTCTTTTCATCACTTGTCCCCATATCAATGCGTTTCACGATGATTTTTACATCACCGTAATCCGTGAACTTAATGGCATTACTTAGCAAGTTCAAAACAACCTGTCGCAGGCGTGTCGGGTCGCCGACGATAAATTCCGGCACGTCCGATTCAATAGATAAGCCAAGTCCGATTTTCTTCGCCTCAGCATGACCGCTCATAAGCCGCTCAATACCTTGCATCAAACGACGGACATCGAAAGATATAAATTCAAGCTCAAGTTTGCCGCTCTCAATTTTCTCGTAGTCAAGAATATCGTTGAGCAATGCAAGCATCGCATCGCCTGAATCTTGAATAGTTTGTGCGTAATCTTTTTGCGTGTCACTCAAAGATGTACCCATCAGTAATTTGACCATCCCGAGAACGCCCGTAATCGGCGTGCGAATTTCATGGCTGATCACAGCCAAGAAAGCAGACTTCGCTTTATTCGCCTCATCCGCCAAATCTTTTGCCAAACGCATTTCTTCTGTCTTTTCCGCTTCGCGCGAACGTGCTTCATCCAGCAGCTCACGCTCACGATCAAGCACGCGCAACAAACGCTCACGGTCAGCCGTGTCTTTTGAATTACGGTAATTTGCACCACTAGGAAAAACATTCTTACCAATGCCTGATAAAGGCGCAGCAGCCTTCTTGTCCGTTGGGCGGCGAATAGGCATAGATAAAATCAGCAATAACGAAATAGCTAACTGTGCATATACATAGGCATAGCCAAATAAATACGATTTATCGCCTAATGAGAACTCTATAGAAATACTACCTGCGAAGATTGCCCCGCTATACAAAAGGCCCGCGAGCATAGTTAGATACTTAACAAGTACCTTAGACTTGATATTCGCGGCAAATAAAATGAAATTGGCTAGAATAACGACAAAAATCGCCGCTAAGAACACTAAATACGCATAATCATCTGGCACGGCCAAAACAGAAAACCCCGTAAGAACCAACGCCAAAGCTGGCATACCAAGTGCCATTTGCTGCATAAAATTAGAGCTTATAACTTTATCATAAAAATAGTTATAAAAGACATAGAACAAGCAAATCTGCGTCAAGATGAAGCTAAAGAACAACGTCTGTTCATATAAAGGCACCCCCGCATACAATACGGTGTTTTCGACCAGATAATGTACCAAGCCAAAAAACAGAAATAACGTACCAAATAATTGATGCGGTTTACGATACATCAATGTGAAGGTTACCATCATAAACAGCAACGCAATATACACGTAAATCGTCATGTTATGGCGATCAAGCAGGTTGATCCCGCGCCCAAAATACTGTGTTTTCTTATATAAGCGCGGCGCGATTATAAATGGCTTCTTCGCAGCAGGCTCCACGTACAGCACCAAATGTGACGTTTTACCGCGCGGTAAGTCTAGCAATAAAGCGCTTTCAATCAAATTATCGCTTTTTTCAAGCTCTTGATTTTCGTTACCAAAAATTTTTAATATTAACTCACGCTCTGTGACATCATAGGCCATAATTTTCTTTACGAACCCTGAACGCCCATTAAAAGTATCACCAAAATCCAAAATCCAGTTATCTGTTTCGGATTGGTTGTTGATGCGTAACATCATCCAATAAGACGAAGATTGCGATGTTAATCGTAATACGCGCGAGTCAGATAGAAATGACGATGGCTTTGCATTAATTTCCTTCCACGCAGAAGACAAATTATATTTCTTAAATTTGTCTTCAAAGACGAAAACCTTGCCTTTCAAATCAATCGATGACATCTCTGAATTCAGGGCAATAACACCCAAAGTGTTATTACTTGCAGCAAATGACTTAACACTCCCCCCCACAAAACAAAACATAAGCATTAGCGCAGCACACAGCACATGCATATATAGCGTCAGTGCAGATAGCTTATAAAAGCCTTTAAGTTTAGAGAGTTTATTTAGGGTCATTACACACTCGATAAAAATTTAAAAATTAAAGTGAACGTGCAACGCAAATTACCATTTAATCAAAAATGCAGCCATCAGCACCAAAACAACAATCACGAAAATTGTGCTTATTTTTGAAAATTGAACAAAAGATTCCCATGTTTTCTGTGCTGCATCAACTGTTTCTTTATCAACAGACACCTTTTTTGTACTTGCCATTTGTTAGATTACCTTTCAAGAATTTAATAGCTTTTGAGCTTGTGTATGATAGAGATCAATTAATCACCTCCACAACAGACATATATTTTATACCGCCATCAACATGTCGGCACAACAAAAACAGCTTATATTTTAACATTATAAAAACATTTAATAAACGCCGAAAAATATAAAAAAAACATAAATATAACGCACCGCACTTTTCCGGACAGAAAGCCTTGCCAAAATCAACGGACAGCAATATGCTTATTATTCATTTGAAACAGCTTTCGACTAGAGAAAGAAACGAATATGTCTCGGATTTTATTACGCCTGATGAGCACAATGGCGATCATCCTTTTTTATGCGCCCAGCGCATTAGCCAGTAATGTCTACGTTATCCAGAACATCGAAAGCGAAGCTACTGCAAAAAGCGCCGTTGCTGCACGTGAAATTGCATTCAAAAAAGCGCTAAATCAATCCTTCAATCTACTTGCACAGCGTATCGTTAGCAAAGAAGAATTTGCAGCATTCACCATGCCAGATAACGACACAATATCCAACATGGTGATGGATTTTGAAATTACTAAGGAAAAATCATCAACCACTAGCTATCGCGCAACATATACAGTGCGTTACAATAAAAAAGACGTTCAAAAATTTTTCGCCCAGAACAACGTTAATTACGCGGATTTAGAAGAGCAAAGCTTACTAATACTACCATTCTTGCAAATGCAGACGACCACCACATTATGGGATAATAACAACCCATTCCTATCCGCATGGCAGCAAGAAACAAACAGCAGAAACGCGGTTACAAAAATCATCGCGCCGATCAAAGATCTACAGGATATGATCGACATCAAAGATCAAGAAGCCTTAAACTATAAACCCGAAAGCATGCATAGCATCGTATCGCGCTATAACGCAAAAGAAGCTGTAATCGTCATTGCATCCCCACAAATGGGTGTTGAAAAGCTTCACGAAGCACCAATTAACTTCTATATCTATAAAACCGATAATAATCGTCCCGAATATATTGATACATTGACAATTCAGCCGTCTGCGGGGCGTGACATTGTCAAACATTCCGTTAAGCGTATTAAGCAGTTCCTACAAGAGGAGTGGAAACGCGAAAACAACATCACCCCAGGCCAAGGCACTGGCCTTACAAACGCACTGATACGCTACCCGAGCTTAGACCAATGGATCAGCATCAAGAATACGCTAGAGCGCCACGCTTCGGTTGATAAAGTTGTTATAAAGTCGCTGCGCACCCAGGAAGCCCGCGTTGAAATTTACCACAATTGGCCGTTAGACCGCCTTGCGGTATCCCTTGAACGTGGCGGATTAACCATCAATCCTATAGGCGCTGGCTTATATGAAGTTCGCCGTAAATAATAAGGATCGCCATAAATGAGCATCGAAAAACAAAGTATATTTTGGGTAACCGTCCTTACATTAATAATTCTAAGCCTTTGGCTATTACAGGCTGTATTACTACCATTTGTATTAGGCGCAACAATAGCTTACCTCCTCGATCCTTTGGTTGAGCGGCTCGATAAATGGGGCATCAACCGTGCGCTATCAACAATTCTCATCTTGACTGTTAGCTTTGCTGTTTTTGTCTTGATTGTCGCGCTTATTGTTCCAGCCTTGTACAACGAATTACGCGCCCTCATCGAAGCACTTCCAGAATATATTGAAAAAGCAAAAGCGTTTATTTTGCCTTATATCGACATCATCAAAGAAAAAACGGGGTTAGAAAGTCAACGCGACATCATAGCTATACTCTATGAACAAAAAGCGACTGCGTTCAAAGCAAGCAATACTGTATTAAACGGCCTTGCCGCAGGGGGCAGCTCACTCGTTACATTGTTGTCTATTATTGCCCTTACACCATTATCAGCCTATTTCTTCATAAAGGAATGGCCGCGTATCATGGCTTACCTTGAACAGCTTCTTCCACGTGCACATGAAAAGACATTAAAAATGCTTCTGAACAAAATGCATAACATTGTATCTGGCTTTATTCGCGGGCAGTTAATGGTCGCGTTCTTCTTGGCGATTTTCTATGCCATCGCCCTCAAACTTGCGGGTTTACAATATGGCGTCATTATTGGCCTTAGCGCTGGATTTTTGTCCATTATCCCCATGCTTGGTGCAATTGGTGGGTTGATTGCCGCGACTGCGACCGCATGGCTCACCACATTTGAATTTGGCTATACAGGCTTAATTGCTGGTATATTCATTTTTGGTCAAATCCTTGAAGGCAATTTCCTAACCCCTAAATTGGTCGGCGACCAAGTTGGCCTTCATCCATTATGGGTTATCTTTGCTGTAATGGCAGGCGGCGCATTAATGGGGCTTGCTGGTATGTTCTTGGCTGTGCCTATTGCCGCTATCATCGGTGTGTTAATTGGCTTTGCGATATCACAATATAAAGCAACGCCGCTTTACACGGGTAAAACTAAAGCCGTTAAGAAAGCGCCGACAAAGGCCGCAAAAAAGAAAACGCCACAAAAATCTGCTTAACCTTGTGACGTTTTTCGGCTATACCCGTATCTATGAATAATAACGAAGACGTCACATACGCGCAAATCCCGCTCGACCTAAAGCACCGCACAGCCTATGGCCGTGAAGACTTCCTTATATCCCCCTGTAATCAAGATGCGGCGGCGTGGATTGACAAATGGCCCGACTGGCCGGCTCCTGCTCTCATGCTATATGGCCCTGCGGCCAGCGGTAAAACGCATTTAGGCGCAGTTTGGGCCACCAAAAGTAAAGCTGCCATCCTTAACCCTGACGATATAATCCAAAATGACGCTGAAGCTATCAGTAAAATGGCCGATAATCTGGTCATTCGCCACGCAGATCTTCTGATTGGGGATCGCCCATGTGAAGAAAAACTCTTTCATCTTTATAACATGAGCAAGGAAGCCCAGCGCAGCATATTACTGACGAGCCGCGCCCCCGCAACCAACTTAACATTCATTGTACCAGACCTTGCCTCACGCCTACGCGCAGCGCCGTGTATTGCCATCCAATCACCTGATGAACCACTATTGACTGCCTTATTAGTAAAACTGTTCCGCGACCGCCAGATCACGGTCAGTGAAGATTTGATCCAATACATCCTGCCGCGTATGGAACGTTCATTCGCCGCCGCGCAAGACTTGGTCATAAAGGCCGACAAACGCGCATTAGCAGAAAAGCGGAATATTACTATCCCGCTTATCCGTGAAATTCTTATGTCTGAATATTAATTACGATTCAACAATCGTTACGTAGAAGTTGTTTGAACCATCATTATAAGTGTAATTACCGCCACCTTGGTCTGTAAAGCTACCATCTGTATTTACATTCACGAAGCCTACTGACGAATTAATCGTTAGGGTTTCGCCAGCTGCAGCATCACCACCGAGTAACGCTTTAACATCAGTACCATTAAGATCGAAACCATCACCACTATGTGTTACGCCTGTGAAGTCCAATTCTTCAATATCAGTAAATACATTAACCAAATCAACCGCATCGAAGCCTGCACCACCATTAGCTGTGAAGGTCACACTATCTGTACCCGCGCCACCATCAATCATAGTAAAGTTACTATCAATCGTGCTCAGGCTATCATCAAACATTGTGAAGGCATCATCACCTGCGCCAAGGATAAGGTTCTCAATCTCCGCGAATGTGTCTGTTGATGAATCTGTGTCTTTATCAATTGTCGAATTGTCTAGGTCAACATCAAGGTTGCCTGCAATGCCGCTAAAGTCAATTGTATCGTCACCGCCAACACCGCCATCGTAATCATCATTTCCTAGACCACCGAAGAACAAGTCATCACCAGTGCCGCCAAGTAATGTATCATCGCCCGCGCCGCCTGTGAACGTATCGTTACCGATACCACCTTCAAAATAGTTGTTCTGTGCATCACCTGTAAAGGTATCTGCGCCATCTGTACCAATGACACCTTCCATGTCGTATATAGCATCGTTACCCATGCCCAGACCAGAGAAGTCATAGTTTTCAATGCGTTCATCCGCATTTGCATTGCCAAGGTTTACTACGACACGACCAGTTAAGCCACTCGCATCAAGGATATCCAATGTACCACCTTCACCACGGAATTGGTCACCTGCATTGTCTTCCGTTGCAATAAACGTATCATTATCATTGCCGCCATAGAAGTTATCTGCACCTGCGCCACCGGTGAATGTATCGTCACCTTCTCCGCCACGGAAATCCATAGCTGCTGTATCTGCTGTGAATGTATCATCCAGTGCCGTACCAACGATACGTTCAATATTAGTGATATCATCACTACCTGTTGAAGCGCCTGTTACCTCAGCAGACACATTGCTCATATCAACAACGATGGCAGAAACTTCCGCAGAGTAATTCAATTCATCAATTTCACTACCGCCGTCAATAACATCATTGCCTGCACCTGCGACAATTGTATCAGTACCCGCGCCGCCATTAAGCACATCAGCATCCGCGCCGCCATCTAGGTAATCAGATCCCGAACCGCCTGATAGCGTATCCGCACCATCATTACCAACAAGTGTGTTCGCTAGCGTGTCGCCAGTTAATGTGTCAGCGAAGTTAGAGCCAATTAGGTTTTCTACACCATTTAATACATCTTCACCTGCCGAACCATTGACGGTAACCGCTGCATCTGTACTACCATTCAATGTAACGATGATTGCACCTGTATGCGCAGAATAATCAACAGTATCACTACCCGCGCCGCCTGTAATTGTATTGCTTACACCTTCTTCACCGTAAGCTGTATCATTGCCAGTCGAAAGAACGACATTTTCAAAGCTATCAATAATATCCGTACCATTACCTGTAGCTGTTAGCGCATTATTGCCAAGATCAACAACAATCGGGCCACCAGTAAGCGCGCTTAGGTTCAACGTATCAAGGCCTGCATCACCATAGAATGTATCAACTGTACCATCTGCCGTAACGGTAAAGGTGTCATTATCATTACCGCCATGCAGAATTTCGCCCGCGCTGCCGTCAGTAAATACATCATTACCATCTTCACCATAGACCGTAACGGTGTAATCATCACCAATAAAGGTGTCATTAAGGTTTGTGGCATAGATGACTTCAATTTCATCATTCAATGTGTCTGTATTATTATAATCATCATTAATAATACCATTCGCACCTGTTGTCAGGTTAACGAGAATAGAATTGCTACCGCCACTCGTACGATAATCAACAACATCAATGCCATTACCGCCCGTAAGAACGTCGTTACCCGCATTACCGATCAATGTATCGTTACCATCTTCACCGCGTAGCTGATCCGCCCCTAGGCCGCCATATAGGATATCGTCTTCTGTACCACCAAATAATAGGTCATCACCCGAACCACCATCAATCGTATCTGCGCCCGCACCACCCGTTAAGTGGTCGTTACCCGCTAAACCGTTAATAATGTCATTACCGCCTAGACCGTCAATAGTGTTCGCACCAGATGTACCATCAAGAGAGTTATCATTATTATCCGCGGCAATCACACCAATATCGAGTACAAGTGTAAATGTCTCACCGGCATAAGTAATGGTGTATGTGTTACCCGATGGCGTAACGGACGTTGCGTCAGCCATAGCAGCATCATAAGCAAAACCATCTTCCGCGTGTATCGTCAAAGTTTTACCATTCGCAACGCCACTGCCGCCTAGCAAATCATAGACGTCTTTAGCGAGGATAATCATATCGTCGCCAGAATCGATAGTCGCTTGCGTCAAATTAATATCTTCAACATTAACAAAGCTATTGGCAAGGTCCGCCAAATCAAAGTTAATTGTACCGCTTGTAACCTCAATTGTATCAACACTTGAAGCCGCGCCTGCGTCATAAACGTTACCGCTAATTGCCATCGCCGCGATTACGCTTGATGTAATACGGAACACATCGTCCTGCGCTGTACCGTTTATGCGCTCAACATTGTACAATCTGTCTGTACCATTCGCACCACCAGAATCTTGTTCCACCGTTACGTCATCAATATCAGTTTGTAGGTCAACAATAATCGCTGTGGCATCAGTGCTGTAATCTACAGTATCTTCACCGCCTTCACCGTCAATTGTATCGTTTCCTAAGCCAGCATTTACAAAGTCATCACCTGTACCGAGGTTTAGAATATCATTACCGTCAGATGTGAATAGTGTATCTGCCCCTGTTGACCCCGTGATATAATCATCACCGCGCGCCGTGTAAATAATTTCTACTTCGCTAATATTACCATCTGCGGCGATAACGCTGCCTGGCGTAATAGTGTCAATATCATAGTCGCCTGTCGTAAGATCTAACGTAATAGTGTTTATCGATGTCACATCAAGCAAATAGGCCGTATCTGTACCATCGCCGCCAATAATAACATCGTTATCGGCCGAATTTGCACCCTTCGCATAAATGAAGTCATTACCATCACCCGCATCAATGGTATTACCGTTCGCGTCACCTGTTAACGTGTCGCCATATGCCGAACCGATAATATTTTCGATGCCGATTAATACATCGTTACCACCCCAGCCATCAATCGCTGTACCAGCCTGTAGGTTAACTGTAACGCCCGCTGTATCATATTCATGACTTGCCCAGTCCTCAGTTGATGCTAAGCCCGAAGATGTATCATCACCATCTAGCGTATCATCACCTTCCATACCAGCCATTTTCACGCCGATAGAACCACTCTGCGCAGTAATCACGTTAACTTGGTCACTACCGATAACTTCTGCAACACTGTTCGTAAAGCCTGTATAGACATTCTCAAAACCAAGGATCGTATCGACATTCGCCTGCGATGTCATAGTTCCATTCGTTAAGTCTATAACTGTACCCGTTGTTGTTGTGTTCTGGCGAACATATAACGTGTCTATACCGGCACCGCCATCAACATAATCATTGGCATTGTCGTTATTGAACATGCTTATATAATCATCACCAGCTTCACCATAGACCGTGTCCGCAGATGCCGTGCCGCCGCCAAAATATAACGTTATGTTATCATTTCCATCGCCGCCATAAATTGTGTCCGCATGGTCGCCACCATTAATAAAGTCATCGCCTAAACCACCATAAATCAGGTCAGCGCCTAAGCCACCGTCTATTAAGTCCGCGCCATCATCACCATAGATTGTATCATCACCGTCATCACCATAGATTTCGTCCGCGTCGCCGCCGCCCTCAATATAATCATTACCTGCATCGCCATTGAGCGTGTCTTGTCCTGCATCACCGTAGATACTGTCGTCATCATCACCACCAGCAATAGTATCATCACCTGTGCCGCTATAAATCGTGTCATTACCCGCTCCACCATTAATTTGGTCATCACCTGCTCCACCATCAAGTATATCCGCGCCATTATAACCATTAAGCTGGTTATTATATTGGTCACCAGTAATGGTGTCGACTTCGTTTGTACCGCGCACATGCTGGAAGTAGAAGATATGGTCTGTATCGCCATATGTATCAGTTGCAAGGCTCTCGTTAGAACCATCAAGCGTAACGGTCACACCGAATGAACCACCTTCATTCAGATAATCCAACCAGTTACCTTCGCGTCCAGCGGCGTGCCCTGGGTCAACACTTAGGCCGCCAGATTCATCATGACCATATAACCAGTCTTCACCTGCACCACCATTGATATAATCGTTATTATCAGCCCCCGTAATTGTGTTAGATGCTGCATTACCATAAACTGTGTCGTCACCAGTATCATCATTCAACGTAATATTTTCAATGCCGTAAATGTAGTCAACATAACCTTTATTCGACGTTACGGTATTCGTCATAAGGTTAATAACAACATCACCGCCAAGCTTATTAAATCTTAGTTCATCACCAGTGTCATTATCTGTGGTTTGGTCGATCCCCGCATAGACAATATCACTATCATTATCACCGTATAATACAATGACATCATCACCATCACCGCCATAAATAGTGTCCGCGCCATAGCCATCTTCTAAGTAATCATTACCGTCATAGCCATAAACTGTGTCATCACCATCATTACCACGCAGACTGTTATTAAGCGCGTCACCTTGGATAAGGTCGTCAAAATTTGAGCCTTTAACATTTTGGAAACCGCTAATAACATCCGCACCAATATTTGTCGTGCCGCCACCAAAGTCCGTAATCGTCTGGTTGCCAGCATCATCAAGGTTAATATCAATACCTGTTGTCAACTGTAACGCATTCAAAGTATCAGAGCCTGTGCCTGCATCATAGGTATCCGCAACGCCATCAGACGAAAGATAAATTGTATCATCTTCAGCGCCACCATAAATGGTATCGCTACCCGCGCCACCTAGAATAACATCAGCGCCCGAGTCGCCATAAAGCGTATCATCACCAGCATCCGCATAGATTGTATCGTCGCCAGTACCGCCGTAAATCGTGTTATCGTTCTGCGTCCCCGCATTGGCGAATGCCGCTGCATCCCATTCAATAATATAACCACGCCCACCAGTATAAGGTGTGGCCGACGTATTTGCTTCACCGACATTATCAGCCGTTAACCACCAGCCGCCCGTGCTCATCAACAAGTAAGTCTGACCAGCGCGCCCATCCGGCTCATCCTGCGCAGTGGTAGATCCTGTTGGCTGGCTGAACACATCATAAGCACCCGTGATATAATCACCAGCTTCATAGAAGTTCACGCCATCAAGCGGGCCGCCCGACCATTCCCACGCGCTTTCACCAGAATTATAAACGCCGCCCATCCAATAATTTGTACCATTGGTGCCTAGCTGACCGTAAACCACACGCGTTTCAGTGCCAGATTCCGCCGTTACCAGACGGCCAGCAACATCGCTTGGTGTATATAGGCCACTTTCGCCGCTACCGGCCAAAACAGTTGCAATAGCCGCAGCTTCTGCATCTGTCCATGTTAATTGTGTATCAACAACTTTATAAACGGTGTTTGTATCCGCCAAGTAAACAAGCGATTGATCTTTCGCGAGGATTTCACCCAGTTCAACACGCGCATCAATAATGTCATTACCGCCATTACCATCGGCGTAATCATCACCATCTTGCAAGTAAATACGGTTGGCAATTTCGTCACCATTGATAACATCACCCGTGCCGCCGACATAATTTGTACCAACAATATGATCGATAAGCGTTAATGTGTCTGTTTCGGCACCAAAACTAACCGTTGTCGTTCCGTTATAATCGAGCGTTACGGTTAATGCATCGCTAACCACTTCTGAGTAGGACACAGTATCATTCTGTGAAGAATGACCTTCTAATGTATCATCACCACGGTAACCTTGCATATATGAGCCACCGATCAACGCATCAAAAATGTTAACTTCATCATCACCATAGATGTAATCAAAGCCGGTGAGTGAGCCTATCACATTCTCAAAGCCGATAATTGTATCTACTGCACCAGTTTGCCATGTAACTGTTTCTGCACCCAGATCAATGATTAAGCCATTTTCCACTGTGCCAACACGCTCGCCCGCAAAATCAGAATTTAGTGTCGCCGCATCATCATCACCAATTTGGATAGTGTCATTCGTGCTGTCATCCAGTGTATCGTCACCCGCATAAACTAAGTCATTATCCCAATCACGAACGAGGTGAATTACATCTGCACCTGTGCCGCCATAAATCGTGTCTGCGCCACTGCCATCAAAGACTTCGTCATCTCCATCACCGGCATTGATAATATCATCACCAAAATAACCACGTAGATAATCTGCACCACCTAAACCAAAAATCGTATCATTACCCAAACCACCACTAATTGTGTCATCCGCAGCCTCAAGGCCCGTTAATGTATCATCATGGTCTGATGCAACAAGCGCAACAAAGCCATTGATTGTTGTGCCTGCGCCGACATTACTGCCCGTAATGGTTTGGTCTTCTAGGTTAATTTCCACGCCGCTGCTTGCGCGTGATGCGTCAATAATATTGTTACCCGCTTCACCATCGTAAACATCATCAGAGCCATCTGTTGTAATGAAGATACGGTCATCGCCATCACCACCAAGCAATGTATCTGCGCCTTCACCGCCATCAAGCGTATCCGCGCCATCACCGCCAAGCAATGTATCTACACCACTATAACCAAAGATAGTGTCGTTACCTAATCCACCATCAAGAATATTTGTACTGCTCGACGATGCTGCATTGATAACATCATTGCCTTCCCACTCAACAATATAGCGCTGCGCGGTACCTGCATAATCATTAAACCAATCATTATCGCCTTCATAAACTAAATAATTTTCTGTGCTGGTCGTATCATTCGGCAAGTCCGTACCAAAGTTTGCATATTCTGTTAAAAATGCAGTACCTGTCGTTGAGTTTTCAATATAAAAGGTCAGACCATCCTCAGTAGTACCCGTGGCATCCCATTTCCAAGTGCCTTCTTGAGCTGAATCCGTACCACCAAGGAAGACATTATATGTACCCGCGATCAAATCAATAATCGACATCTCAACAGGCGCCGAGTCAAACGGTGCGTGGATTGTAGCCAAATGCCCACCGACACCATTAATTGTATCCGCCGCCGCATTCGCTTTCGCCGTGCTGTAAGCTTGCGCTGATGTTTCTAACTTGTAGAAATTACCTGTATCAAAGCTGTAATAAACACCATTATCGCCTTCAAGCAGATTATTCGTCCCACCACCGACACTGTGATATTGGATATTTTCTAAATCACCGAGTGATTCATAAATAATTGAGCGCGCATCAAGAATATCATTACCATCACCACCTGAAAGCGAATTATTACTCGTACCTGCTGTGTCCATCACGGCAACGCGGTCGTCACCACCCTTTGCTTCAATGTTAATCTCACCTGTTGGGATAACATCCGCACTTGCATAAATATAATCACTACTTGCCGTGCCGTGCATGGTTTCAACGGATATAAGGTTATCAACCTCCCGAGGAATAGAGCTACCATCAATTGATTCCGCAACAATAGAATAATCATAACCACCTTCTGTGGCAGCACCGTACCAGAAATGCATATCCGAACTATAAACCGATGATGAATAACTTGTTATATCTTCGCCCGTGCCACCATCAATCAAGTCATTGCCTAGGCCACCAATGATAATATCATCACCGCCCTGTGCAATTACAGTATCGTTACCTGCGCCCGCATCAATTTCGTTATCACCATCATCTGTGCCCGCAAAATTACCACTACCATCAACATAGCTGCCATCAATGACGTCATCACCTGAGTTACCAAGGATCGGTACAAGCTCAACCGTTAGGGTATATGTCGTAGCGCCGCCCGTAATTGTATATGTATAAACTTCACCCGCACCACTATCATCAAAGCTGTCATATGTGAAATCCAGCCCGCCTACACCATCAACATCCACCAAGCTACTCGCGCCATCCCAAAGGAAACCAATACGCGCTTTAATAGTCAGGTCAGTTTGCGTTCCCATGAAGGCTGCTAAATCATCCAAGTGAATATTGAATGTACTTGCACCTGGGTTCAGCGCAACAAAGCTTATCTCTTCAAAACCAGTAAAGAATGACGCGCCACCATCCGCGAAGACATCAAAATCAAAATCAGCGCCACTACCATCATTTACAAATTCAATAACGTCACTGCCGTTACCCGCGTCATAGTAATGTACACCCGCAACAAGTGCTTGTAATACAGATGCAGAGAATTTAAACGTATCGCCATTCGCTGTACCTTTAATACGTTCAATATTTGTCAGCGTATCAACGTCACCACTTAAATGCGTTACGACAATATTTTCAGGGTTATCGCCGATATCATCAAATAAAACCTCAGTTAAGGTTGTCGCCTCTTGGTCATATTCAACAATATCAATATCTGTGCCGCCTTCACCGCCATCAATTGTATCGTTACCAGCCTTACCACGTATACGGTCATCATCATCACCACCAAATAATTGGTCGTCACCATCACCACCATCTAGAAGGTCATTGCCCGCACCGCCTTGCAAATAATCATTACCTTGATAACCCAAGATAATATCATCGCCGTCAGCCGCGTTGAATGTATCATCACCTTTAAGGGCGATAACAACATCAGAACCTGCAGTTGCTGGGCCAGAATAATCAGCCTGATCATCGTCGTTATCCGTACCCCAAATGAAATCACCGCGAATTTCAAGGGTGATCGTGTCACCCGTACCTGCATTTACAACTTGATATTCAAGGTTGTCATCAACATTAATAATCGGGCTAACAATCGTCCAATCCACGCCATCATTAATTTCAAACTCCAATAGTGAATCTAGCTGAAGAACAAGGCGATCACCGTCATCACCACTAGATATACCAGCAATATCATCCCCTGTCAGGATCAATTTATCAGTGGTAATATCACCTGTTGTGAAGCGCACCAGCTCGATATTATCGGCAATAGTATCAATATCCGTACCATAGACTGTGCCAAGCGTGCCAGTGATGCGTAGCTCATCTTCAAAGCCTGCGCCCATACCATCTTGCGTATAACCATCAATATAGAAGTTTGCGCCCCATTGCGTGATAGTGTCATTAAAGTCTGTAATGATGAATGTATCGTGCGCACGTGTACCAACGAATTGTTCAATGCTGGTAAATACATCGTTACCGTAAACACCACTATTTACAGTACCAGAACCGCCTGTTGTTTCATCAAAGTTAATGGTTATACCTTCAGTTGCGCCCCAAGCATTACCCACACCATAATCAGCGTAGCCAAAGGTCAAGAATCCGCCATTACTAACATCCAGACTATAATCAAGTGTGTCTATGCCGCCTTTACCATCAATCGTGTCATTACCGCCCGCGACAACAAAACGGTTTGCTGACCCTGTACCATCAACCCAGTCACCACTACTGCCGCCAATGAAGTTTTCAAAGGACGTCGTGAACGTATCCGTCAAGTCATCTGTTCCAAACCCACCATCATCCACATCATCCGCATAATAACCAGCGGCAAGGTTTGTATAGTTCTCATCAACGCCGCCAGCTGTACGCCATGCAAGGTTATAGGTGTCAATGCCGTCACCGCCATCAAAGGTGTTTTCACCACCTCGCCCGCCAATGGTATTGTCAAATGTATTACCAGTGACAGTATCTTCGCCACTACCGCTTCGGATATGCTCAAAGCCAGTTACTTGAATTGTGCCGTTACCAGAAATCGCCACGTCAGAAACAGAAAGATCAATAATAATATTCGCACCGATACTATACATATCGATCAAATCGCCACCGTCCAAGTCATTATCACCGCCATGATATTCTGCGCCAGTATTATTATTCCCACCTGTGCGGACATAATCATTGCCAGCTTCGCCGTAAATTATATCACCGACCCCGCCAGAAGGTACATTTGTACCACGTCCATTAATATAATCATCACCGTCGCCGCCATAGATCGTTTCATCATCACTATTGCTGCCCACAAGCGTGTCATTAAACGCAGTACCGCGGAAGCTTTCAATGCTTAAAATCGTGTCAAGCTCATCACCTTCAGCTGTTGTTTCGAACAACGCGTCATCATTCGCATCTTTGTAAATAAAGCTGTTTTCTAAGTCTAACGAAATTGCATGCCCATATGTTGAATAATCAATAAGGTCGATGCCAGCGCCGCCTTCATAGGAATCTAAGCCATCACCACCAATAAAGGTATCATCTTCATCATCACCATAAGCAAGGTCATTACCAAGGCCGCCCGTAATAACGTCCACACCTGCACCACCGTGAAGGGCATCGTTACCGTCACCACCATCAAGCGTATCATCGCCATCATTACCGGTTAACAAATCTTCATCCGCGCCGCCGATAAAGTGGTTGTTGTTTGCGTCACCAGACATAGTGTCTTTGAAACTTGTACCAATAACGACTTCGATCGTACCATCGACTGTATCTGTTGTCGCGTCCCCAGTTTTATCGATTGTGTAGTCTACACCCCAATCAAATTCGATCTTACCTAGTGTTAAGCCACTATAATCTAATGTATCGTTACCATCACCGCCTAAGAAACCGTTATCATAGCCTTCGGCGCTAAACATAGTGTCATCGCCCGTACCACCGACAAGTGTAACGCCTGTGCCATAAGAAGAATCAGCTGTTAATACGTTAGGCTGTGCGTCAGTACCAACAAAAATTTCAATATTCTTAAAGCGCTCTATAGTTGTACTGCCATCAAACGTTAAGGCATAATAACCACTTGCATCTGGTGCATTTGTCAAGTCAACAATAATGCCATTTGTTGTACTATCTGAAGCATCCAAACTATCGACACCTGAACCACCATCGACTGTATCAGCACCATTACCACTATTGATTACATCATCACCATCGCCGCCAAAGATAGTATCAACTGCTGCACCTGTCGTAATCGTGTCATCATTATCGCCGGCGTCAACAGTATTTGCGCCAGTACCACCATAAATCGTATCTGCACCATCACCTGTTTCAAAGAATATAGCTGAAGATGTAGTCGTGCGTGTAATAATATCATCGCCGGAACCTGTTAATATACCAACAAACGAATACACATAGTCTTTTAGAATGCCACCTTCATACAAGCCCTTATAGCCATTACCTTCATTAACATCGCTATTAATGCTCAAATTAGTAGTAAAGCCACTATAATCCAACACATCATCGCCGCCTTCACCAGCGAATAAGTCATTGCCCGCACTACCGACCCATGTATCATCACCGTCACCACCATAGACAGTATCATCAGTAGCCGCACCCGTGAATGTATCTGCACCAGAACCAAGCTGAATGCGCTCAATCTCTCTTAGCGTATTGGTATTACCGTCCCAAGTTAAATCTTGATAGCCTTGTCCATCCGCTGCACCTAGCGTAACTACCATATCTGTGCTTTCAAGCTCAAGCGTATATAAGTCACCTGCAGCTGTCCCATCAAGGTAACCATCAAAGGTTGTACCAAGATTGTCACCATAGAATGTATCATCAAAAATACTACCTATAACGCGCTCAATGCTTATAAGATCATCTTTACCGCCGCGGCCATCATCATCCACTTCATAACCATCATTTTCACCGCCGCCATGGTCACGGTCTAGCATATCAACGATAATACCGTTCACACCTTCTGGGTTAGTAGCTGTACGATCGTTATAGTAAATTGCCGTATCTGTACCACTGCCACCGTTTAGTGTATCCGTACCTGGGCCACCAGAAAGAACATCGTCACCAGCATCACCAAATAGGGAGTCATCCCCTTCTAGACCATAAATACGGTTATTACCTGCATCACCGCTTTCGACATCATCGGCGTCATCATCTTCAATTGGTGGCTTTTCAATAATAACTTCAAGTGTATCACCACCTGCGTTTTGGAAGTTATATGTTTCAATACCGTTGACTTCATCATTATCGTAATATGTTTGTGTATCAAACGTTGCACCAAGTGCAATATTAATCGTCTGACCATCTGAAGCGGTAATTGTAATTGTACGGTCACCTGTGCCGCCGCGAATACCAGCTAACTGATCTGCATCAAGGTCAAAATCATCAGCAACGACTGGGGATGCGTTTGTAATGTCAATGTAGTTTACATTAGTGAAATGACCATCCAAATCGATACCGTCAAAGTCCAAATCACCTGTAATTTCAAGCGTATCCGTAGTAGATGCACCAAGATCATAGGATGCGCCCGCAGCAAGCGCTGCAATCAATACTGATGTTACACGTAATGTATCACCGCCCGCGCCTGTAGTAATGCGTTCAAAATTAGAAATTGCATCTGTACCAATAGATGTGCCTGTTGCCGTGCCAGAGTTAGTATCACCAAGGTTAAGAACTATTCCATCTGTATCCGCGCTGTAATCAAGGAAGTCATCATCCGTACCGCCAGTACCACCATCCATAGTGTCATCACCTGCGTCACCATAGAATGTATCATCATCATCACCGCCAGTTAAGACATCATCACCTGCGCCACCTGTGAAAGTATCATCACCTGCGTTACCGACAAATGTATTCGCAGCTGTATCACCTGTAAATTGGTCATCGCCTGCACCGCCAGTTACACCTTCAATGCTAATCAACGTATCTGTGTAACCATCGCCTGATTTTACGACCGTATCTGTACCGCCACTAAGATCGACAACAATATCGCCTGTTTGATGCTCATAGCTAACGTAATCTGTACCTGCGCTGCCGCCGTCAAATGTGACATTGCCTATCGCGGTTGAACTTGCGGTGACTGTATCATCACCAGCTGTACCAATAACGTTATCAAATCCAGATATAGTATCTGTACCAACATTTGTGCCGCCATTATCACTAACCGCGCCAGTCTCCAAATTAACTGTTACACCGCCACCAGTGATGTTAGAGAAATCAATCCAATCATTACCTGTACCAGCATCAAGATCATCGTTATTATCTCCGTCATCAAGGACAATAACATAATCATCACCACTACCTGCTGTTAGCGTATCTTGACCATCGCCAACTGTGATTGTGTTCGCGCCGTCACCTGCAGTAATCGTATCATTGCCTGTACCATCAATAATCACGTCATCTGTGGCGCCCGCAACAATTACGTCATTACCAGCACCACCATCAATAGTATTCGTGCCCGTTGTACCAGTAACTGTAATTTGATCGTTACCATTACCTGCATCAATTGAGTTAGAGCCTGTACCCGCAACAATAACATCAGCGCCATCGCCTGCTGTAATGCTGTTATCACCATTACCGACCGTAATAATGTCATCATCAGCGCCCGCATCTATTGTGTTATTACCATCGCCTGCGGTAATCGTATCGTCAGCAGCGCCTGAGACGATAATATTGTTACCCTCTCCAGCATCAACGGTATTTGCGCCACTACCAACATCAATATCATCATTACCAGCGCCAGTTGTTACATCATCCGCACCACCTGTAGCAGTAATTGTATTATCACCATCAGTTGCCGTAATGGTGTTGTTGCCACCACCAGCGTCAATTACATCATTACCTGTGCCGACACTGATAATATCTTTATCACCGGTTGTTGTAATGGTGTTACCACCATTACCTGCTGTAATTGTATTTAGACCACTCGCTGCGCTGATAGTATTTATACCATCACCAACCGTAATCACATCAGCGCCAATGCTTGATGTAATCGTATTCGCGCCGTCAGTCGCCGTAATTGTATTATCGCCTAGCCCCACGCTAATCGTGTTGTTACCATCTGTGGCATCAACAATATCGTCACCAGTACCCGCCGTAATAACGTTGTCACCCCCCATCGCGTCGATGCTGTTATTACCATCATCGGCATCGATAGTGTTGGCTGTCGCAGTACCAGTAATAGAGTCATTTCCTATGCCTGTATTCACGTTACTAAAGCCTATGATCGTATCTGTCGCTAAACCAGCGTCAGTCATAGTTTCAGTTGTCAGGTCAATAACGTAATCACCCGTACCCGAACCATAATTAAGGAGGTTTGTACCTAGACCAGCATCAAAAGTTTCAGCCACACCATCATTACCGGCGAATGTATCATCAAAATCAGTACCAATTACATTTTCGATAGAGACGATATCGTGATATGTGCCGCCATTAACAGTGTCTGTAGCCCCGCTAAAGTTTACAGAAACAAAAGATGTGAGGTTACTGTAATCCAGCGTATCAGTGCCTAAGCCACCATCAATTGTACCGTTATTTTGCGCGTAAACGACAATAGTATCATCACCATCTTCAGCATCAACCGTATCAGAGCCACCATGAATATGAATAGTATCTGTACCATCACCAGAATTAATGATGTTCGTCGCACTCACTGTATTAGTATAGATTGTATCATTTCCGCTGCCAGTATTAACGTTTAGGAAGCTATTAATGACATCACCTGTTGCTACAACAGTATAATTATTAACATTTAAATCAATCGTTAGGTCTAAACTAATATTAGTAAAGTCGATAGTATCTGCGCCGCCGCCGCCTTCAAACGTATCAGCCTCGCCATCATCACTCGCAATGATAAAGTCACTATCACCTTCACCATCAATAATATCGATACCTGCGCCGTCATAAATGGTGTCTATACCAGCACCACCATCTATAGAATCGTTACCAGCGCCGCCATAAATCGTATCATCGTCCGCGCCACCATCAATAGTGTCATCATCGTCACCACCATCTATAACGTCGTTACCATCTTCACCATATAGAACGTCGTTATTGCCTAAGCCGTTAATGACATCAGCGCCTGCACCGCCATAAATTGTGTTAATTTCAGCCGAACCATCAATAGTATCGTCGCCTGTACCCGCGCGGAAGTTTTCAACGTCAATGATTGTATCTGTACCGCCAGCCGCGTCAGTCATCGTATCGTTTTCGAGGTCAGCAACAACTTTTGCAGTATCTGCACTTTGGTCTACCCAGTCACTACCACCCTTCGCATCAAAAGTATTGTCTGTACCGTTCTGACCTGTGAATGTATCAGATTGACCTGTTGCGATGATGTTTTCGATACCAACAAGTGTATCGGTATCACCCCATGTATCAGTAACAATCACTGTACCTGCTGATAGGTCAACAGTAATGCCGCTCGCACCACCATCTAAGTTATAATCAACAGTATCGCTATCCGCACCACCATCAATGGTATCGTCGCCTTCACCACCAATTAATGTGTCGTCTTCTGTACCACCATAAATCGTATCATCATCTGCACCCGCATAGATAATATCTATGCCAGCTTGGCCATAAATCGTGTCATTGCCTGCTAAGCCATTAACTTCGTCATCGCCTGCGCCTGCATCAATAACGTTCGCGCCTGAACTACCGTTAATACTATCTGCGCCGCTGCCCGTATTAACATTTTCAAAGCCATTGATAATATCTGTATTCGTATTGGCATCAATCATCTGATTAGCGGTTAGATCAACATCCAAATCAGCACTTGCGCTACCATAATCAATTAGGTCATTACCTGTCCCGCCATAGAATGTATCAGCGACAGCATCATCGCCAACAAATGTATCGTCATGCGTAGAACCTTCAATGCGCTCTATATCAATCAATGTATCTGTTGCGCCGCCACCATCAACAACTGTGTCCGTACCGCCAGATGTATCAACAACAATGCCTGCACCCTCAGCTGAGTAGTCCGCGACATCTATATCCGCGCCACCATCAAGCGTATCTGCACCCGCGCCACCAATTAATGTATCATTACCCGCTTCGCCTTGTAATGTATCGTCACCTGCTGCGCCATCTAGAATATCCACGCCATCGCCAGATGTAATCACGTTAACCGATGCGTTACCGGTAATTGTGTCTGCATACGCACCAGTTGTAATCACATTTTCAAAGTTTGAAATTGTGTTACCAGTATTGTTCACATTGCTATCTAGATTAACTTCAACGCCTGCTGTAAATGCACTTAAATCCAGCGTATCGCTTTCACTACCACCGTCAAAGACATCAGCTTCACTGTCATCAGCAACGATGAAGTAGTCGTTATCCGCGCCGCCATTAACCGTATCAACGCCCGTGCCGTCAGACAAACGATCTTCGCCCGCATCACCATTAATTGTGTCATTACCTGCAAGGCCACTAATTGTATCATTACCTGCGCCACCAGAAAGGATGTTCGCGCCTGTTGTACCGTCGATTGTGTCGTTACCAGTACCACCAATAAAGTTTTCAAATCCTGTGATTACATCCGCGCCAGTGCCGTCACCAGTCATTGTGCCTGCGGCCAGGTCAACAACCAAGTTACCAGTACTTGCGTTCTGATCTAATGTATCGTTACCAAGGCCAGCTTCTAATGTGTTTGCTTCATTCTCAGCGCCAGTCATAGTATCGTCATGATCTGTGCCTCTAACATGTTCTAACCCGACAAGAACATCTGTCGCACCGAAGCCATCCGTCGCGCTACCTGTGCGTAGGTTGACCGTTACGCCATCTGTACCGCCTTGGCCGTCATCTTCACTGTAATCAACCCAGTCATCTGTACCCGCACCGCCGTCTAAGTGATCTGCGCCTGCACCACCGAATAATGTATCCGCATCCGCCCCACCATATAGGGTATCATCGCCATCCATACCGCGCAGAATATCCGCACCAGCAGCAGCCGCGATTATGTTCGCAACCGCGCTACCTGTAACCGTATCGTTACCCGCGCCAGTGTTAACATTCTCAAAGCCGAAGATTGTATCTGTGCCCGTGCCATCACCAGTCATCGTTTCGTTGGTTAAGTCAACAACCAAGTCATCTGTTGTTTCACCACTATGATCAAGCAAGTCACCATTGATTTCATCTTCGTCATCATTCACGCCGCGCGCATCAAGAATATTATCTTCGTTTTCTGCACCGGTCATTGTGTCGTCAAAGTCTGTACCAACAACGCGTTCTATACTGATTAATGTGTCTGTATTACCGTGACCATCGGTAGCAAGATCAGTTGTCAAGTTAACGACTACGCCTGCTGCGCCGCCATCAAGTTCGTCTTGTGCATAGTATGCCGTATCATTGCCCAACGCGCCGTCAAGCGTATCATTACCCGCGCCACCAATTAATGTATCGTCACCGCCACGCGCGTTGATGTAGTCATCGCCAGCCTTCGCATCAATAATATTTGCGCTGTCATTTGTTGGGCCAAATAGGTAATCGCCATCCGTCGTATCTGCATCACCATCACCCAAAATTGGTGGTTGGTAAACATCAATATAAATTGTATTGCCACTACCGTCATTGAATTCGTAGCGCGTAGTTGATGCCGCAGGCGTAGTTACACCGACAAAGTTATTATATGTAGTACCTGCATTTACATTAAATGTTGTACCGTTCACGATCTCGATACGGAAGACACCACCATTCGCCACGCCAAGCATAGAGAACGCTTCATCAGCTGTAATGTCAAAATCATCACCATCAACTGGCGTAACATCAAGAAGGCTAAGAGTTTCAATATTATCAAAGTGTGCGGCCAGATCCGAACCATCGAAGTCAAGCGCTGTACCTTGTAAGTTAACGCGGTCACTGCTGCCGTTCGAGCCGTCATATACATGCGCCGCCGTAAGCGCATCTAAATTCGCTTTGGATACATTTATGAAGTTAAATGTATCATCACCATCACCACCGGTTAGGGCCTCAACATCTGTGAGTGTATCTGTATCAGCACCTTGATCTACACTAAAGCTCTCAACATCTGACATGTCGATTGTTGTGCTAATCGCAGTTGCATCACCTTCATAAGATACTTCATCACTGTCTGTACCGCCGCTACCAAGGTTAATAACATCATCACCAGCCCCGCCATAAACAAAGTCTTGGCCATCACCTGTTGTAATTGTGTTATCGCCAGCATCACCAGTAATGGTATCGTTACCAGAACCTGTCGTAATATTATCAATGCTGTCCATTTGGTCGCCATCAGCCGTTGTTAAGCTGTCTGTACCTAAATTAGCTGTAATATCACCCGTGAAGCTACCCATATCAAGCGTATCAGTGCCTGCGCCACCTGTGAATGTATCTGCGCTACCATCTTCGTTTGCTGTAAATGTATTATCACCGCCTGCGCTGCCGTCATAAGTATCCGCGCCCAAACCATCAACGAATGTATCGTTACCTGTACCCGCAACAACTAGATCGTCACCCGCGCCTGCAGTAATTAAGTTGTTACCATTACCTGCATTAATTGTGTTCGCATTCGCATCACCAGTCACGGTATCATCACCTGCACCGGTATTTACATTTTCAAAGCCTGTGATTGTATCAACGTTTGAATTCTCATCCGTCATTCTCTCCGCATCAAGGTCAACAATAACTTTCGACGCGCTGCCTGATTGGTCAAGCAAGTCTTCTGTACCTAAGCCTGCATCAAGTATGTTTACTGTGTTTTCATCGCCTGTGATTGTATCATCATGGTCTGTACCAATAACGTTTTCAATATCAATCAAGACATCAGAATGTGTAAAGCCGTCTGTCGCTGTACCCGCACCTAGGTTAACAACAACCCCAGCTGTGCCGCCTGCTGCATCATCTTCGCTATAGTCAACAGTATCAATGCCAAGACCACCATCTAATGTATCTGCACCTGCCCCGCCGAACAATGTATCCGCGCCGTCTTCACCTTGTAACGTGTCAACATTTGCACCACCACGAATAACGTCAGCGCCATCGCCGGCACTTACTGTGTTTGCACCATCGCCGGCATCAATCAAATCATTGCCTATACCTGATGTGATAATATCCGCGCCATCACCTGATGTAATAGTATTGTCACCGTCACTCGCGATAATTGTATCGGCGTTAGCGCCTGTTGTGATGATGTCTTTGTCAGTGCCTGTTGTAACTTGGTTCAACCCATCGCCCGCATTGATGATATTTAGACCATCACCAGCAGATATAATGTCATTACCTGCGCCTGTTGTAATCGTATCCGCGCCAGTCGTTGTTGTGACGCTATTATTACCTGCGCCAGCGTTAATATCGTTATCACCTGCGCCTGCGTTAATCTCATCATTACCAATACCAGATGTAATAACATCCGCACCTGCAGTTGCTGTAATGGTATTATCACCATCACCCGCAGCAATTGTGTTCGCGCCATCACCTGCATTAATGATGTCTAGGCCGCTGCCTGATGTAATTTCGTCTTTATCATCACCCGTTGTGATTGTATTTGCACCATCACCCGCATTAATGATATTCAGACCAGCGCCAGCATCAATAACATCATCCCCTGCGCCTGATGTGATTGTATCTGCGCCAGTTGTTGTCGTGATATCGTTATTACCGTTACCAGTAAGTACAACGTTATCACCCGCACCTAAATCAATATCGTTATTACCATCACCCACAGTAACATCATCATTACCAAGCGTCGCTGTAATAGTGTTATCACCATCACCGGCATCAATTGTGTTTGCACCATCACCTGCCGTAATAATATCTATGCCACTACCTGATGTGATAATATCTTTGTCATCACCAACAGTAATTGTGTTTGCACCATCACCTGCTGTAATTGTATTCAGACCTGCGCCAGCATTAATGACATCATCGCCTGCGCCTGTTGTAATCGTATCCGCACCAGTCGTTGTTGTAACGCTATTGTTACCTGCACCAGCGTTAATATCGTTATCACCTGCACCTGCATTGATGTCATCATTACCAATACCAGATGTAATAACATCCGCACCTGCAGTTGCTGTAATGGTATTATCACCATCACCCGCAGCAATTGTGTTCGCGCCATCACCTGCATTAATGATGTCTAGGCCACTGCCTGATGTAATTTCGTCTTTATCATCACCCGTTGTGATTGTGTTTGCGCCATCGCCTGCTGTAATCGTATTCAGACCTGCACCCGCATCTATAACGTCATCGCCTGTGCCCGATGTAATCACATCTGCGCCAGTTGTCGCCGTAATAGTGTTATTACCATCATCCGCGTCAATTGTGTTGTTACCCGCGCCAGCGTCAATAACGTTACGACCTACTGTACCGGTAATATCATCATTACCAATGCCAGTATTCACATTTTCAAAGCCGATAATCGTATCTGTCGCGCCGTCCCCCGTCATCGTCCCCGTCGCAAGGTCGATCACAAGGTCATTCGTATTACCTGTGTATTCGAGTAAGTCACCATTCGCGCCTTCGCTACCAGCATCAAGGACGTTCACCTCGCCCGCTTGGCCAGTCATTGTATCATCGAAGTCTGTACCAACAGCATTCTCAATATCGTTTAATTGGTCAATATCTGTGTGGCCATCTGTTGCTGTATCATTTTCAAGATCAACGATAACACCATTTAAACCGCCATCAGCCTGATCTTCAGAATAATCCGCTGTATCAATACCATTTCCGCCATTGAAGATATCATTACCGCTGCCGCCATAGATAATATCATCATCATCACCGGCATTGATTGTATCCGCACCCGCGCGACCATAAATTGTATCTTCGCCAGCATAAGCGTTTACAATATCATTGCCTGCTAAGGCATCAATTATGTTGTCACCATCGTTCGCAGGACCAAATGTGTAATCCGCATCGTTTGTGTCATCACCCGCCGTACCAAGAATTGGTGGTTGATAAATCTCAAGGAATACACTGTTACCACTGCCGTCATCAAATTCATATTGCGTACGATATGCACCGACTATACCGTTATTTGTAATATTGGTATAAGTTGTTGCGCCAGAGAAATCGAAAGCAATACCGCTAACCGCAATAATTTCAAGCGTGCCGCCAATAACATTGCCAATCAAATCAAAAATGTTATCGCCATTAATGATGAAGTCATCGGCTGCGACAGGAGTTGCACCGCTTAGGTTGATGCTTTCAATATTCTTGAAGTTATCAACCAGATCAGCCGCTTCAAAATCGATATTGCCTGTGATTGTCAAGCTATCAACACCAGCCGAACCGTCAAACACATTCGTACCCAGCGCCGCAATACCTGCTGATGTAATTGTAAAGCTATCTGTTGACGCGGAACCAACCAATGTCTCAACATCGGTGATTGTATCTGTATCACCATTCTGCGTAACGGTTACGTTTTCAACATTCGCATCTGCGCCATCAATATCAACTGTAATTGCGTCTGTATCGCCGCTATAGGTCACGGTATCTTGGTCTGTACCGCCGCTACCAAGGTCTATTGTATCGTTGCCTGCACCGCCACGTACAAGATCATCACCATCGCCAGTATTAATGACGTTATCACCCGCTGTACCCGTTACGGTATCATCACCTGAACCAGTAGTGATATTGTCGATGCTTGTCATTTCATCGCTATCACCTGTTGTCAGCGTATCAGTAGATAGATCAGCTATAATGTCTGATGATAGAGCGCCCAAGTTTAACGTATCTGTGCCTGCGCCACCTGTGAAGGTATCAGCCTCACCATCATCTACGGCGTGGAATGTGTTATCACCGCCGACAGCCGCGTTATATTCATCAGCGCCCGCGCCGTCATAGAAAATGTCATTATCTGCGCCGCCAATAACAACGTCATCACCAGCGCCTGCTGTGATTGTGTCATTACCCGCACCAGATTGAATTGTGTTGTTACCTGCATTACCTGTAATGATATCATCACCATCGCCAGTGAATACATTTTCAAAGCCGTCAATTGTGTCTGTACCTATCGCTGCTCCAGGGTCAGCCGCATTCGCTTGGAACACATTTGTATCAAGGTTAACAACCAAACCACCGCCAGTGATTGATGATGCATCAAGCGTATCGCCACCCGTTTCACCGCTATCACCACCGATGTACGTATCATTTGCGCTATCTTCATTAACGATAATTGTATCATCGCCATCGCCACCATCAAGATAATCCGCGCCACCTGTACCGCCGTCTAGGATATCATCGCCATCTAGGCCTTCAATAGAGTTTGCACCCGCATCACCAGTCAAAGTATCGCCTTGGTTCGAGCCAACAATATGCTCGATTGTGCCAAGCGCCATACTATCCGCACCGATATCGGCCGCAGAAATATTGCCGTTACTCAGATTAATAATAATGCCGCCATTTAGAATAAGTGATGCATTTAATGTATCTTCATCTGCACCACCATCATAGTAATCAGCATCATTATCTTCTTGGATCCAAAGCGTGTCATCACCATTTTCACCATAAAGTGTATCTTCGCCAGCATCACCGAACAGATTATCATCACCATCATCACCGTAAAGCGTATCATCACCAGCCAAACCCTTGATGGTATCATTTTCAGATGTACCTTGGATCGTCGCATCATCACCTGTCGTACCCTCAATCGGCACTGTTTCTGTGATGATGGTTAACGTATCTCCACCTTTTTGATAGGTGTAGTGTGTTTCAAAACCACCAACAGTCTGTGTATTTGTAAGCGTCCATGTACCATCTTGTACATCAATCAATGTACGATCTTTTGCGCGGATGCGGAATGTACCATTTAAATCACCGCCATTCATTTTAGTGATTTGGTCAACATCAATTACAAAATCATCAGCAACAGCAAATACACCCGTGCTTAGCGTTAATGTTTCAATATTTGTGACAATATCTTCAATACGGTCAGCATCAAAATCAATTGTGCCATTAATAAATAATGTATCACCGTCAACTGATGCATTCGCGCCGCCATCAAATAGTGCACCATCTGAATTATACTGAACAAGGTCAGCCGCGCGTAGCGTAAAGCTATCATCAAATGCCGTACCAAGAATTCTTTCTACATTTGAAATAGTATCTGTGTTTGCCGCACTATCTTTGGCTACTGTACCGCTATATAGGCCGCTTAAATCAACAGTAATAAAATTATCATCGCCGCTGTAATCGAGGATGTCGTAATCTGCGCCACCATCAATCGTGTCATCGCCATTGCTACCGATAATGCTATCCGCGCCCGCACCAGATGAAATGCTGTTATCCGCAGCTGATGTTGTAATGGTGTCAGCATCAGCTGTACCAATAACATGTTCGAAGCCTGCAATAACGCTGTTGCCATCAACAGTGCCTGCGCTTAAGTCAATATTCACACCCGTTGCAACTTCAGACGCATTCAATGTATCGCCATTTGTATCCGCACCGCCATCTAAATAATCATTTGCATGATCAGCGCCAAGGAAGACTTCATCATCACCGCCGCCAGCGACAATTGTGTTCGCAGTTGCATCGTCGCCGCGCACGGTGTCATCACCATTGCCGCCGATGAAGTTTTCAAAGCCTGAAATTGTATCGCCTGTATCAATAGTTTGACCAGATGTATCCAAATCAACCGTTACGCCTGCAGCAATCGCCGCTGCATTCAGCGTATCGCCCGCCGCTGTATTCGTGCCACCTTGTAGATCATCCGCGCTTGCGCCATCATTATCAACATAAACGGTATCATCACCAGCGCCACCAATAACAGTATCCGCGCCAGCGCCGCCCGTTAAGCTATCATCATCATTACCGCCATCAATGTAATCATCGCCAATGCCGCCAGAGATTTGATCCGCGCCATCTAGACCATAAATATTGTGGTTGCTGCCATCATCTGTAATAACGTCATTTTCAAGCGTACCCCAAACACGTGCAGCTGATTCAACCACTAATGTAATCGTGTTCGGGCCATCTGAAATAGTATAAGTCGTATCATTCCCGCTTACAGAAACAGCAGAGCTTAATGTGAATGATGCGCCATTCTGAATGTTGATTTTCTCGGTATTCGCGCCATCCAAACGAATGCGAATGGTGCTGCCATTACCAGAAGACAATGCGGCAATATCATCAACATCAATAGCAAATTCGCTAAAGCCTGTTGTTACGCCAGTCATGTCGATCACTTCCATATTTGTGAAATGATCCGCAAGCTCAGCAGCATTAAAGTCAAGATTACCTGTAATCGTCAGCGTATCCGTACCGCCTTGACCATCATAGAAGTTATCAGCGCTCATTGTCGCGAGCAGTGCAGATGTTAATGTAAAGCTATCTGCTTGACCTGTTGCTGTGATCTTCTCAACATTGGTTAATGTATCTGTATCGCCGCCTTGCGTAATGGTGCTTGCGTTGACATCCGCGCCCGCTGTTAGGTCAACATCAATGCCTGTTGCATCGCCATCATACAGAACCGTATCAACTTCGCTACCGCCATCAATTGTGTCATCACCAGCATTCGCGCGAATAACGTCAGCGCCCGCGCCTGCATCAATCACATCATCGCCCGCACCTGTAGTGATCGTATCATCGCCCGCGCCTGCATCAATCGCGTTACCTGAATCGTTACCTTGAATAACGTTCTTACCATCGGTCGCAATGATATTTTCAAAACCATCAATACTATCACCCGTAGAAATGGTCTGCGCGCCGTCTGTCAAATCAATATCAACAGCATCTGTACCTAGGTTCGTAAGGTCTAGCGTATCGCTGCCTGTACCACCAATTAATGTATCGACTGTCGCGCCATCATTATCAACGATAACAGTATCATCACCATCGCCACCATCGATATAATCAGCGCCCGCACGACCTTCGATAGTATCTGCGCCATCTTCACCCAATAATGTGTTGCCGCCCGCATCACCTTTGATGATATCGTCTTGGTCAGAGCCTGTAACATGTTCGAAACCGTCAATTGTATCCGCGCCTAGGTTCGCTGCGCCGTTATTCGCAATAGTCTGACTGCCGCCATTATCGAGGTCAACATCAATACCGCCACCAGATACATTGCTTGCATCTAACGTATCGCCGACAGTCTCGCCGCCTTCGCCAGCATCATACGTATCTGCATCACCGTCACTAGAAATAAAGATGCGATCATCACCATCTTGGCCATAAACTTCGTCAATGCCGTCTTCGCCGTTTAGGTTATCATTACCGTCACCACCATAGATCGTGTCATTGCCTTCACCGCCAAGCATGATGTCATTACCAGTATTAACGCTATCGCCGCCGTCTTCCCAGCCATACATAACGTCATTACCTTCTTTACCGTCCATGACGTTATCGCCTGGGTTACCGTAAAGTGTATCATCCTCAGCAGAACCAAGCTCATCACCCTCAATCGGCACAATAAATACGCGTACTTCGTATGTATCGGCACCGTCATTAACATAGTAAACAAGCTCACTTGTACCGCCATCAATTGCGTCATAGCTAAGGCTATCACGACCATCAACAAGGAATTTCTGACCATTAGATAACGTAAAGCGCAGAACGTTGCTGTCATCATTACCCGCAAGCGTTCTAATATCTGCAACCGCCATATCAAACGTATCTACGTTATCTTCTGGAATTGCACCCGCAAGGTCAAAACTAAATACATTACTAAAGATCTGCGCAAGCTTATCAGCCTCGAAGTTCAGCTCGCCTGTTACATAGGCTGTATTAGAACCCGTGTTACCATTAACAGTAATGCCGTTTGTAATAAGGTCATCAATTTGGGCATCCGTCAGGCGATAATGGTCGTTATTGCCAGAACCGATAAAGGATTCAACATCTGTAATTGTGTCTGTGCCACCTTGACCATCATCAACAGTGAAATCACCATCTGTAGAATCAAATGTTACGTCTAATGCACCTGCATTGCCTGCATATGTAACGGTATCACTACCAACGTCACCGATGATAATATCATCACCATCACCTGCAGCTTCAAACAAGTCGTTACCTGCGCCGCCATCAAGTGTATCATTACCGTCACGGCCAGCTAATGTATCGTCTCCACCCTGACCATAGAAGACGTTATCTGTTGCGTTATCACCACGCATAACGTCATTGCCTGTAGCCGAGCCATATACAACTTCAATACCTTCAATTGTATTTGTGCCAAGTGCAGGAATAGTTACTGTTGTCGCGCTATTAATATTTGTAATATCAAAGCTTACGCTTGCCGCAGATGAATAATCAACCGTATCAACGCCCGCGCCACCGTTAATCACAACGTCTGATGCACCATCATGTGTGATGTGGTCATTACCTGCATTTGTGGTAATTTCCATTTCATCACTGCTGTAACCGCTATCGATGATAATGGTGTCATCGCCTGTGCCAGTTTCAAAATTCTCAACATTAATGACGCTGTCAGTTTCTGTACCGCTGACAACAACGCTAACCGCGCCGCCAGTAAGGGATGACATATCAATCGTCATATCATCTGCATTACTGCCATAGCTGACTAAATCATTCGTACCCGCGCCGCCATCAATGACATCCGCGCCACCTTGGGCATAGATTGTGTCGTCATCGTTACCACCATCTACAGTATCATTGCCTGTACCTGTGGTGATTGTATCGTTGCCGTCACCGCCATTAAGAACGTCATTGCCTGCGCCGCCATCAATTGTATCTGCGCCGTCTAGGCCTTGCAATGTGTTGCCGCTTGCATCACCAGTAAGAATATCATCTTGGTTCGAGCCAATTGCATGTTCAAAGCCAGTGATTGTGTCTGTACCAAGATTTGCGCCAGCATCTGCCGCATTATCAATCATGGACTGACCGCCCGTTAGGTCAATAACGACACCACCGCCAAGAACGTTTTGTGCAGAGATCGTATCGCCATTTACATGCGCACCACCATCATATAAGTCATTTGCACTATCGCTATCAGCGAAGATAACATCATCATCATCACCGCCGTAAACTTCGTCAGCGCCTGTGCCACCATAGAGGCGGTCATTGCCTTCACTACCGTAAATCGTATCATCACCGGCTTCACCGTAAATCAAGTCATTACCTTCGTGACCATCTGTTACGTCATTACCGGCATCCGCAAGGATGTAATCATTACCAAAGCCACCATCAATAACGCCGCCAGTATCTGCACCAGGTGTACCTTGGATCGGCTCAAGAATTACGCGCAATGTAATTGTACGCCCGCCAAATTCGAAGGTGTAGATCTGTAGAGGGTCTTCATTAGTTACTGGGAAACCGCCGCCATCAACCGGGCCAGTCATGTCATCAAAGTTAATGCCGTTGGTAACATCAACTTCAACACCATATTTGAAGATCATCTCAAGTTCGTCACCATTGCCAGAACCTAGCAATGCAGCAACTTGGTCACCATTAATGTCAAAATCAACATCATCTGCGTCTTGTGGAAGCGCACCAGTCAGGTCAACGCGGTCAACATTGACGAATACATCAACCAAGGCATCCATATCGAAGTCAAGGTCGCCAGAAACCTCAACTGTATCACCTGTACCAGTTGCACCATCATAAACAAAACCGCCTGCTTTCAATGCTGCAAGTTTGTCATGTGTAAGTGTGAATGTATCGTTACCCGATGTACCGACAATAGTTTCAACGCCTGTGATGCTATCCACATCCGCTGCAGAATCTGTAATAGTCGCGCCGCCAACTGTATCTGTAATATCAACGCTAATAGTGCTGCCATGCGCACTGTAATCCAACACATCACCTGTGCCAGCGCCGCCATCAATTGTGTCATCGCCTACGCCGCCAATAATAAGGTCGTTACCTGCACCTGCGTAAATTTGGTCATCGCCCGCGCCCGCTTCTATTGTATCCGCGCCATCATTCGTCCAGAAGATATTATTATTCGCATCACCTGTGATGACGTCATTACCATCACCAGTCGCAACATTTTCAATGCCTGTGAATGTATCTGTCTTACCTGACATTGCGCCGCCGAAGCTGACTGTTGTTGTCGCGCCTAAGCTCATATCAAAGGTAATATTTTCGGTAACTGTTGTTTCTGTCAGATCCGCAAATTCACCCGCATCAGCATCATAGCGTAATGTATCGCCAGTGCCCGCGCCGCCATCATATTCATCATCGCCAAGTGACCATGCAAACTTATCATCACCCGCAGCGCCAGTAAGCGTGTTATCCGCGCTAGAGCCATAGAAAGTATCACTAGCGCTGCCGCCAATGACATTTTCTATACCACTAATCACGTTCATACCTTCAGCTACGTTACCTGCCAAACCGTCAGTCAAACGAATGGTCAAGGATGTGCTAGCACCTGTGAAATCAATAAGGTCAGCGCCCGCGCCACCTGTAATAGTATCCACCTCGCCATCGCCATCACCAAGAATGAAGACGTCCGTGCCATCATCACCATCCATAGAATCTGCGCCTGCGCCGCCAGTCAAGGTATCGTCACCAAGGCCGCCACGAAGTATGTCATTACCGCCCGCACCGTCTAACGTATCATTACCGTCACGACCAACAAGTTCGTTCGCGCTAGCGTTACCGACAATAATATCGTTCTGATTAGAACCATATACATTATCAATATTCGTAATTTCATCATTACCAATATTCGCACCTGGATCAGCCGCATTATCCTGAATGCTCTGCGCGCCAGATAGGTCAACATCAATACCACCAATTGTAACCGCATTTGCATCAATTGTGTTAACGCCTGTGCCGCCATCAATTGTATCTGCCGCACCATCGCTCTCAATGTGGATGATATCATCACCCGCATCACCATACATGGTATCTGAACCATTACCACCTGTTAGCGTATCGTTCTGATCTCCGCCATGGATCGTATCATTATCATCTTCACCATAAATTTGGTCATCACCTTGTAAGCCCCAAATTTCATCATCACCTGCACGACCATAAATGCGGTTATCACCAGCGTTACCGATAAGATCTGAACCGCCAAGGTCATCATTATCGTCTGGGAAAGCATCGCCCGTATCCTGACCAATAATCGGCAATGTTTCGACATAAAGACGAATAGTATCACCGCCGCTAACATAGTCATAACGAACTGTATCAACGCCATCAGGAATACCATCAGCTGGGCTTGTCATTGTATAACCTGCAAGTCCATCTAAAATAGATAACTCAGTACCATCACGGACAATAATACGCATATCACCAGATGCCGCGCCAATCATTGCCAGCAGGTCAGCATCTGTTACATCAAAAGTACCCAAGAATTCAGGCTCAGCTTGGCCCAAATCAATTTGTTCAATATTCGTGAAGAGCTGCGCAAGCTTACTTGCTTCAAAATCAATTGTGCCCGTTACGCGCACCGTATCAAGCGTACTGCCCGCAGCATCAAAGAATTGGCTATCGCCCACAAGATCATCAAGGATTGTGCTATCAAGCACATATGTATCATCACCTGCTGTACCTGTAATGTTTTCAACGTCAACAAGAACATCAGTTTCTGAATTCGTAACGACAGTTTGGTTATCTTTATCTGTGAACGTTACCGCAATACTAGCCGCGCCAGTATAGTCCGCTGTATCATCGCCTGTACCGCCGTTAATGGTATCTGTACCTGTGCCCGCGGCATAAATAATATCATCGCCAGCACCTGCAGAAACAGAGTCATCACCATCACCAAGCGTAATTTCATCATTGCCCGCGCCGGATGAGATGCTATCGCTGCCCGCGCCGCCATCGACCGTATCAGCGCCGCCGCCAAGGTTAATAATATCGTTACCCGCGCCACCGTCAACAATGTTCGCGCCGCCAGTTGATGTGATGTTATCATTATCATCACCGCCATCAATGGTATCATTGCCTGTACCTGTCGTAATCAGGTCTTCGCCTGCATCACCATTTATGATGTTATTACCTGCTGATGCGTCGATGCTGTCATTACCTGCACCCGCATTAACCGTATCATTACCCGCATTCACGATGATGTGGTTTGCAACACTATCACCATTAATCGTATCATCACCATCTGATGTTTCGATGTTTTCAATATTCTTAATAGTGTCTTCAGCTGAACTATCGATGGTGACGGTCGCATCTGTCGCGCCATTCAAGGTTACCGCAATGTCTTCACCTGTACGGCCACTATAATCAATCTTATCAGTGCCTGTGTTACCGTCATAGCTATTGGCTTCAACGCTGTTCTTGTCAACAATCACATCGTCACGATCTGTCGCGATAAGGTTCTCAACACCGCTAATTATATCTTTATTTGCCGCCTCACCTACGATGTAAGCTTCGCCAGCATTCATGTCAATCACGGTTGTTTCGCCGCCGCCTAGGCCTGTATCACCAGAATAATCAAGCGTATCTGTATCGCCCTGACCATCTATTGTATCGCTCGCGTCATCAGAAAGCAGACCGTGAATAAGGTCATCACCTGCGCCACCATCTACAATATCAACGCCTGCGCCCGCAATAATTGTATCGTTATCATCACCGCCATCGACATAATCATCGCCATTGCCGGCGTCAATTACATCTGCGCCTGCGCCGCCAGCAACATAATCGTTACCATCGCCCGCATTAATAACATCATCGCCATCTAAGCCTTGCAATGTGTTGGCAACTGCGTTACCCGTCAATGTATCGTCTTGATCCGAACCTGTTGCGTTCTCAAAGCCATTAATTTGATCTGCACCAATATTCGCGCCACCAAGGTCGGTAATGCTTTGCGCACCGTTTAGGTTAATATGAACGCCGCCGCCTGTAACTTCACTCGCGTCAATGGTATCGCCGCCGACTTCATCAGTAGCATCATCAGTATCACCTTCAATACCGCCATATAGATAGTCAGTCGAACTATCGCTTTGAACCATGATACGGTCATCGCCATGCTCACCAAAGACAGTATCAACACCATCATCACCATAGATTGTATCGGCACCTTCATCACCATAAACGGTATCATTACCTGTACCCGCGAAGATATTATCGCTGCCATCAAGGTCATTTAGACGGTCACCAGCCTGCGTACCATAAACTGTATCGTCACCGCCAAGCGCCAAAATATTGTTGTCACCAAGGTTACCGTAAAGAACATCATTGCCTTCAGTACCACGGATCGGCTCATATTCAACAATAAGCGTTAGCGTACCACCATTAAATGTATAGGTATGTTCAAAGCCCGTAATAGAAGGGGTTAAACTGTCAATTGTATACGCGCCGCCTGAATCAACATTAATAGCCGTACCATCTTTTACAACAATACGTAATGTGTCCGTGCCGCCAGGTAGGAAGCTTGCAACTTCATCACCACGAATTTCAAACTTATCTGCGCCACCTAGCGGCACAGAATCCGCGACATCAATTGTTTCAACATTAATGAATGTGCCAACCAAGTCAGACAGCTCAAAGTCTAACGTACCATCAATCTCTACCGTATCATTACCAGCCGCGCCGTCATAAACAAAACCTGCACCTTGTATAGCGGCAACATCTGTAGAGGCTAACTTGAACACATCCCCCTGCGCCGTACCAATTACACGCTCAAAGTTCGTAACGGTATCAACATCCGCATTGATTGTATCGGTCGCTGTAATATTGCCCGCAGCATCAGTAATATCAAAAGAAACTGCATTCGCATGCACAGAATAATCCGCAACGTCTGTACCGCCTGCGCCGCCGTCCAGACTGTCATCACCTTCACCGCCAGCAATTGTATCATCACCTGCGTTACCTAGGATAACGTTATCATTGGCATCGCCAGTAATTGTATCATCACCGCTACCCGCAACGACCTCTTCGATATTACGCAATGTATCTTCATTAACGCTATCCATCTGTACAGTCGCGTCGGTTGCGCCATTCAAAGTAACGTTAATGTCTTCTGTGCGGTTTGAATAATCAATACGGTCATCATCACCCGCCGCGCCGTCATAGATGTTCGCAGTTGGCGATGTGTGTGCATCTGTAATAATATCGCGCTCGCTTGAACCCGTGATATTTTCAATACCTGTAATTGTATCGCCCGTACCGGCCTCACCGCCAATATAGACTGTGCCTGCCTCCATATTGATATAAGCAACTTCAAGCGCATCAAGACCAGCGAACTGTAATGTTGCCGTATCAATATCCGCGCCGCCGTCATAGCTATCAATATCGTTATCGCCAAGGTTGATGATAATTGTATCTGCGCCTGTGCCACCAACAACTGTGTCAGCGCCAGCGCCAGCATCAAGGTAATCATCACCCGCCATGCCGTTAAGCACGTCAGCACCCGCGCCAGAAACAAGTGTGTTCGCCACATTGTTACCAGTTAGGTTATCATCACCCGCGCCTGTGTAGATATTTTCAATACCGCGGATAATCTTATCAACTTCTGTGCCGTCAAACGTTACAGTAGAATCTGCAAGCGCATTATCATTAAGGACAACAGTAACACCTTCTGTAATGCTTGCACCAAGCAATGGCACCGAGGCATCCGTTACAAAGTAAAGCGTATCTTCACCGCCTTCACCATCATAAATATCCGAACCAGAAGACCATGCAAAAACATCATCACCTGTACCGCCATAGAAGCTGTCATCGCTTGCATTATTACCGTAGAATACATCGTTAAATGTAGAACCTTGGAAGATTTCAAAGTTTTGGAAGAAGTCACCGCCGCCTGCGCCGCCAAGCTGTGTCCATGCACCAACATCAGATGCGCCTGTTAAATCAACAATAACTGTGCCAGAGGCCGCGCTTAAGTCTAACAAGTCACCATTGGTTTCATTGCCTTCGCCTGCATCAACATATTCGGTAACCGCATTATCACCAATGAATGTATCATCTTGGTCAGACCCGACAAACTCTTCAAAGCCAACCGCGCTATCTGTGCCGATTGTCGCGCCAGAGATTTGGTCCGCTGACATATCAATAACAACACTGCCAGTCACATTCGACAAATCAAGTACGTCACGCGTTGTCTGTGTGCCAGCATCAAATACATCATTATTGGCATCATCCAACACAACAATCGTATCATCACCAGCGCCTGCTGTAATCGTGTTCACTTCGCCGCTGTTTTCAGTGATGATATCATCATGGCTTGTACCGATCACATTTTCAAATTCTGCAATTGTATCACCAGTATCAATGCTTTGAACGCCATCAAGGCTAACCGTAATCCCACTGCCATAAAGTGACGCATTTAATGTATCGCCGTTTGTTTCGCCGCCTTCGCCGCCTTCAAGAACGTCTGAGCCATCATTACCAAGGAAGATAACATCATCACCTTCTTCACCCTGTAAGGTGTTGGCAAGCGCGCTACCTGTCAATGTATCGTTGAAATCAGAACCAACGACATTTTCAAAACCGCTAATAACATCAGCGCCAATTGCGTTCGTATCACTTGTGATAGATTGACCACCACCAAGGTTGACCGTTACGCCTTCACCAACCAATGATGCGTTTAATGTATCCGTGCCTGTTTCACCGTCATAATTATCAACTGCGCCATCAGCCGCAACGAAAATTTCATCATTACCTGCGCCACCTTCGACAACGTCTGTACCTGTACCGCCATAGAGCTGGTCATTATCATCACCACCATATAAGAAGTCATTATCTTCGTTACCGTAAAGCGTATCGTTACCCGCTTCACCATAGAGCGTATCATTATCTTCATTACCAAAGATAATATCGTGACCGTCTTTACCATATGAAATATCATCACCTTCATAAAGAACGATCAGGTTGTCACCAAGGTTACCGTCAACAGAAACGCCACTTACGTTCGGGTCGTCAAACTCTGTACCCTCAATCGGGATAATATCAATTGTTACAGTAATTTCATCGCCGCCAGCATTCTCATAAATATATTGCTTTTGCGTTAGCGTATCGGTAACTGTTGTCTTATGCGTATAGCCGCCGCCATCTAGTGGCTGAGGAACTTTCGTACCGTTAATCACGCGGATATTAATCTCACCAGCATCTGCGCCAAAGATACTGTGCACATCAGCCATATCAATGTCAAATGTATCAACCGAACTCGCAGGTTCTGCGCCGACCAAATCTATTGTTTTGAAGTTTTGGAAATGCTCAGCGATTTCAGCCATTTCAAAGTCAAGAACACCAGTAATAACAAGCGTATCACCCGCGCCGCCTGTATCACCCAAACCATCATATTGGTTATCGTTAGAAAGCGCTGCCAATGCCGCTGATGTAATGCTAAATGTATCGTTCTGGTTCGACCCATCAATTTGCTGAATGTTGCTATATGTATCTGTATCACCATTACCATCAATAATGGTTTCTGTGACAAGGTTTACATTCACATCACCGCCATCATTTTGATAGCTTAATTTGTTGGTTGTACCCGCGCCGCCATCAATAACATCATCGCCATGGCCAGCTTCGAAATAATCATTATCCGCGCCGCCTTCTAATGTGTTATCAGCAGATGAACCAATAATTGTATCCGCGCCCGCTGTACCGACAACATGTTCAAAACCGCTAATGTTATTATCGCCATTTAGCGTATTATTTTCTAAGTCAACATTAATTGGGCCAACGCCATTTTCTGTCGCATCCAACGTATCGTTATCACCCGCGCCGCCAATATATGTGTCATTCGCATGGTCACTATCGACATAGATTGTATCATCACCAGCGCCACCATCTAATGTGTTAGCTTCGCTGTTATGACCACGCAATGTATCCGCCTGATCAGTACCAATGACATTTTCAAAGTCAGCGATTGTGTCGTTCGTGCCGCCAATAGTGCTGTTTTCAAGGTCGATATCAAGGCCCGTGCCTGTAACGCGTGATGCATTTAGTGTATCGCCATTTGTATCCGTACCACCGTCATAGATGTTTGCGGCAGTGGTTTCATCTTCCATATAAATGGTATCATCACCCGCGTCACCATATAGAGTATCGCTAGAACCATCAGCCGTGCCTGCCGCGCCGCCCTCTAATGTATCATCACCAGTGCCGCCGTTAATCGTATCCGCACCTGCGCCGCCCGCGATAATATCGTTATCCACACCGCCATCGACAACGTCATCGCCCGCACCAGCTGTAATGTCATCATTACCGCCCATACCGTAAATATCGTGACCATTACCGTCATCGATGATTGTGTCCGCAACGTCAGAACCCCAAACATTCGGCGCATTAATTTCAAGCGTGATTGTGTTTGGACCATCCGTGAAGGTATATGTTGTAATGCTGCCGCTTACGGTAACATTGCCTACAATGCGATAAGTACCGCCATCAAGTACATTGATTTGTTCTTCATGCGCGCCATCAACATTAATGCGCAATGTGCTGCCATTACCAGATGCAAGCCCAGCAACATGGTCACCAGAAATAGTGAATGTATCACCTGTTGTTGTTACGCCCGTCATATCGATAACTTCAAGGTTATCAAAATGCGTATTCAACTTATCGGCATCAAAGTTCAAGTTACCTGTAATGACCAATGTATCGTTACCGCCACGACCATCATAGAAGTTTGCCGCAGTCATACCCGCAAGGTCGGTAGATGTTACATTGAATGTATCATCATTTGCAGTCGCCAACACGCGTTCAACGCTTGTAATGCTGTCTGTGTCGGCGCTCTGGTCAATTTCACCATTTGTAATATCGACATTAATGGCATCACCGCCAACATAATCAATAACATCTGTACCCGCGCCGCCAAGGATTTCATCACTGCCATCACCCGCGAAGAATGTATCATCGCCGCCCTGACCATCAAGCGTATTATCGCCTGCTGTACCTGTAATTACGTTAACGCCGTCAGAACCCTTAACATGTTCAAAGCCACTAATATCATCGCCAGTCGTGATGCTTTGCGCGCCAGTTAAGTCAACATCAATATCATCCGTCCCCATATTGACAGATAGGTCTAAAGTATCTTCGCCGTTACCACCAATAAGCGTATCAACATCCGCGCCATCATCATCAAGTACGAGTGTGTCATCACCTTCGCCGCCATCAACATAGTCCGCGCCATCACGGCCTTCTAACGTATCGTTACCTTCGCCACCAAGGATCGTGTTGTCATCTGCATCACTACCGCGGATTACATCACCTTGATCAGAACCGACTGCGTGCTCAATACTAACAATTGTATCTGAACCAATATTCAAACCACCCGACTGATCCGTCAAAGTTTGTGCGTTCAGGTCAATATTCACACCGTCTGTTACATCAGATGCATCAATTGTATCTTCGCCCGTACCGCCATCATATGTATCATCTTCGTTCGCAGTCGCATCAGCCGTATAATCAGACATGACGCGCAGCGTATCATTACCTTCACCGCCATATACCGTGTCCGCACCTTCATCCGCAAGAATGACATCATCACCTTTATAACCGTAAATAACGTCATTACCTTGAAGACCAATAATCACGTTGTGACCATCGTTACCTTCTAATGGATTATCATCACCAGCCGTACCAACAATTGGCAGGACAATAACTTCCAAAGTAATGTTATCAGCCCCGTTCTGGAATGTGTATGTCAGTGTTCTGATGCCATCGCCATCCGTCACATCACCTGGCACACCAACTTGCGTGTAGCCTGCGCCATCTGTCACGCTAAATTCTGTACCGTTTTCAGCTGTAATTGTTAACGTCTTACCTGATTGGCTACCAAGAAGTGTAAAGGCTTCATCACCATTAATTTCAAACGGCGTACCAACCTGTGGGTTTACGTCCGCCATGTTGATGGATTCAATATTAGTCACTTTGCCAAGTAAATCGCTTGCATTGAAATCAAGTTCACCCGCAATAACTAATTCATCAACGCCAGTTTCCGCGCCACCATCAAAGAAGCCTGTCGGCAAAGTAGCGATATCCGTAGATGCAATCGTAATAATATCATCATGTGCAGAACCAACGAATTTCTGAATATTACTGAATGTATCAACATCTGTGCCATCATCGATCGTGCCACCTGCAACGTCAATATCCACGCCAACACCATGCGAAGAATAGTCTGCCGTGTTCGTGCCCGTTCCACCATCTAATGTATCCGCGCCATCACCGCCATAAAGCGTATCATCACCTGCATTACCATTAAGAATGTTGTTTGACGCATTGCCTTTAATGATGTCATCGCCCTGTGAACCTTCAACATGTTCAATATCGACAACCGTATCATTACCAATATTCGCACCGCTAAGTGTACCTGCATCAAGGTCGATATTAATAGAATCACTGTGACCAGATGCATCAATACGGTCGCTATTAAGGCCACCGTCATAAGTATCACCATCTGTTGCGTCATTATTAAGAATAAAGTGGTCATTACCAACACCACCAAGCATGGTATCAGCGCCATCACCACCATCTATTGTGTCATTACCACTGCCTGCCGTAATATGATCATCGCCATCTAGACCATCAATAATATCATTGCCAGCGCGTGCATCAATTGTGTTCGCACCACTTGTACCTGCAATGCTATTCGTGCCGTCTGTCGCAATGAGGTTTTCAAAATTATCAATCTGGTCAGCAAATGCACCACCAACAGTATTCGTATCGTTGGTCAAATCAACATTACCACCAGTTGCGCCGAATGCAGTCAAATCTAATGTGTCATTATCAGCGCCGCCATCATAAGTATCTACAAACGCGTCACCGTTAGCCACGACATAATCATCACCCGCGCCACCATCAACGGTATCAGTATCATCACCACCATCAAGCGTATCGTTACCATCACCACCAAGCAACACATCATCGCCCGCACCCGCTGAGATATCATCATCGCCCTCAAGGCCGCTCAACGTATTGCTACCAGCATCAGCAATTAACGTATCATCAAAGTTAGAGCCTGTAGCATGCTCAAAATTCATAATCGTATCTGCACCAATATTATTGGTGTCAGATGTAATGGTTTGATCTGTTGCTGGGTCAGCGCCGCTAATATCAATTGTTACGCCTTCAGTTGCATATAACGCACTGACTGTATCTTCACCTGCACCGCCATCATATGTATCTGTACCGCCCGTAGGCGCAGCCGCATCACTATCGATATAAAGTGTGTCATTACCGTTATCACCGTATATGCTATCATCGCCTTCATTACCGCGAATCTGGTCATCGCCATCATCACCGTGAATCGTATCGTCATCTTCCAATGCATCAAGGACGTTATCACCCGCACCCAAATTCATCACATCGACGCCTGGTGTCGCAACAATCGGCAGCTTCTCAACAACAAGCGTAATAGTATCGCCGCCATTAGTGATTGTATATGTATCAAGAGTACCATTGAACGGGTCGCCGTCAGGATCAAGCGTTGCAGCTGTAATTGAATAGCCTGCATCTTCATTGATTTGCGCTTGATCAAGCGTCATACCGTCTTTAACAGTAATTTTGAAATTACCTGCAGCCGCGCCCATCATTGACACAATGTCAGATACATTCACTTCAAATGTCAGGTCATGACCATTTGCAGACAACGCATCCTTATCAACACCCGACAGGTTCAATTCTTCAATATTTGTGAATACACCGGCAAAATCAGCGATATCAAACAAATCGCTGCCAACTGCGCGCACAATATCTGATCCAGCATCACCGTCATACATGTTGTTACCGAGCATACCCGCAAGCTGCGACACATCAACACGGAAGATATCATCACCCGTAGAACCAGTAATATCTTCTACATTTTGAAGAACCTGCGCATCACCGCCGCGGCTAACAAGCGCATCTGTACCAGTTAAATCCGCGTTAATCGTCGCCGCCGCATTAGAGTAATCAACCTCATCACGGTCATTGCCGCCATCAATCGTATCTGCGCCCGCACTACCGCGAATAACATCGTCGCCGTCATTAGTAATGATGATGTTCAAATCAGCATTACCAGTGACGTCATCTGCGCCCGCGCCAGTTGTAACATTTTCAACGCCAGTGACAGAGCCTGTTGCGCCCTCAACGCCAGACATTGCACCGCCATCCAAATCAATGTTAAGTGCATCTGCACGGCTGCTTGCATCCAAATGGTCAATTTCGCTGCCGCCATCAACGGTATCAATCGCATCACCATCCGCAAGAATGATTGTATCAGCGCCCGCGCCACCATCAATCGTATCTGTGCCAGCTTGACCTGCAAGGTAATCATCACCCGCGCCGCCATTAATAACATCGTCACCATCATCACCAAGGAATGTGTTATCGCGACTGTCGCCCGTCATATTATCGGCGAGAACTGTACCGTTCACATGCTCAATGCCGTTAAGAACCGTTGTATTTGCAGGGTTACCAACAAAAGTCACCAGCGTATCTTCGCTGCCGCCCTCATTGATACTCATATCAAAGGAAATACCGTTCAGACTTTCTGTTACGGGGTCAGCTGCCGCCAAATCATCGGAATCTGAGAAATACGCCCAGTCTTCACCAAGGTCACCATATAATGTGTCATGGCCACCAGAATAAACCATCTTATCATCGCCGCTACCGCCAGATATGATGTTGTCATCCGCATTACCGTGAATTTCATCACCAAAATTCGTACCCTCGATATTCTCAACATTCTTAATATAGTCGGTCTCACCGCCACCCATATCAACAACCAGCCAGCCACCTGCAATAGTTGCACCATTCAGGTTAAGAACAATACCTGCCGCCGCGTTAAAGAAGGTGATAGAGTCAAGGCCCGCACCACCATCAATATAGTCATCACCATCATTACCAGTTAGCTTGTTATCATCCGCGTTACCAACAATCGTGTCATTGCCTTGCGTACCTTCAACAATCTCTATATTTCTAATGTAATCAATTTCGCCTGCGCCAAGGTCAATTTCGGTGTAGCCATCACCATTTGTTGCGCCAAGGTTAATATCCAGGCCTGCAACAAGGTCACTATAGGTTACAGCATCAACATCAGCGCCACCATCCATAGTGTCGTTACCTGCGCCGCCGCGGAAAATATCATCACCCGCGCCACCGATAAATTCATTGTTATCCGCGTTACCGATGAAGGTATCATCATAATCTGTACCTTCGATAACTTCGATATTCTTAATGAGGTCGCTTTCGCCGTCATGATCAACTTGCGTGAAGCCGCCACCTGCATCAACCGTTAAGTCAACAACGACTGCAGCGCCCGCACCTGCGAAGGACATTTGGTCAACGCCGCCTTCACCATCCATAGTGTCATCGCCCGTACCGCCGAAGAAAGTATCATCACCATCACCGCCATACATAAAGTCGTTGCCTGCTTCACCGTATAGGATGTCATCACCATCACCACCGTAAAGATAGTCAACACCATCACCTGCGCGGATAATATCATTGCCAAGACCGCCATCTACGGTTTGTGTGCCCACGCCTGTTGTTAGGTCATCATCACCTTGACCACCAGTTAAATGTGTTGCACCCGCAACATAATCTGTATCTGTGCCATCAACATTTACGACAGAATACATGGTGCCGCCAATATCAATTGTCGCAGTGAGGTCGACCGTTACATCACCTGTATGACCTGCGAAGCTGATAGTGTTTTCACCCGCGCCAAGGTCAATAGTGTTATCAACATTTTCGTCATCAACCACAACATCATCAAATGCTGTTGCGATAATAATCTCAAAGCCACCGCCATAAACATCAACAAAACCGCCCTGTGTTAGCGTACCGCCACTTAAATCAAGCGTAGTATTACCAGTAGAATCTATAATCAACGTATCAATGTCAGAGCCGCCAATATAGGTATCTGATGCGCCATCATTTAGCTGCGCTGTAATTGTATCGTTACCCGCGCCACCATCAAGGTAGTCCGCGCCGGCATTACCGACTAAGACGTTCGCCGCGCTATCGCCAATAATCGTATCATTGCCAGAACCACCCGTAACATTTTCAATGTTACGAACAACATCTGTTTCGCCGCCAATACTCACATTAGCGTTATTTGCGCCATCAAGCGTTACATCAATACCTGTTGTACGATTAGAATAATCAACCTCATCCGTACCGCCCGCGCCATCATAAACGTTATCAGCCGCAGAACCTTCAGAATCGACAAAAACATCATCCCCGTCACCAGAAATAAAGTTTTCAATATTTGTAATTGTATCTGTACCTGTCGTGCCGCTGATTGTACCGTTCTCAAGGTCAAACGTCATGGCATCATCATGATCAGCAACTAATGTATCAACATCAGCGCCACCATCATAAGCGTCAGCAACACCATCATTTGTTAAAATGATACGATCATTGCCTGCACCACCCTGAACATCATCAGCGCCCGTGCCAGCGTCTAACGTATCATCGCCAGCCTCACCATTCAGCGTGTCGTTACCCGCGCCTGTGCTAATAATGTTATCCGCGCTGTTACCAGAAATATCGTCATTACCGCTGCCGGTATAAATATTTTCAACGCCGCTAACCGTATCAACCTTGGTATTACCGCCATCAAAAGTAACGGTTGCCGCTGCCGCATCCTCCAAATCAACGGTTACGCCATCTGTCATTTCAGATGCTAAATCAGGAACAGCTGCATTCGTCGTATAATAAAGCGTATCTGTATCACTACCGCCAACATAGGTGTCATCGCCTGCAGACCACGCGAACGCATCATAACCTGCGCCACCATCGAAGATATTGTCTGACGCATTACCATAGAACGTATCATCGAAGCCTGAACCGACAATACCCTCAATATCCCTAATTGCATCAACATCGCCGCCAATATTGATGATTGTGTAACCACCAACAAGCGCACCCAAATTCGCAATAATAGCTGCCCCAGCCGAGGCAAAACTGTACACATCCTGGCCCGCACCGCCATCAACAGTATCTGAACCTGTACCACCGATAATTACATCATCACCAATACCACCATAGAGCCAGTCATCACCTGTACCGCCATCTAAGCTATCGTCACCCGCATCACCATGCAGCGTATCATCACCGCCACGGCCATAAAGCTCATCATTATCGCCGCCGCCAGAAAGAACGTTATCCTCTGTATCGCTACCATAGAATGTATCTGCCGCGTTACCACCAATCAAATACTCAAAATAACGGATTGTGTCATCATTTGAGCCACCGACCGTCACCGTCACAACATCAAATGCATCAACTGCATCTAAATCAATCACAACAGCAAGTGTTTCCTGCGTATAAGCAGCCGTATCTATACCATTGCCGCCTTCAAGAATATCCGCGCCGGCATTACCCTCGATATAATCGTCACCATCGCCACCATGTAACGAGTTAACCTGACCATCACCAATTAAGGTATCATCAAAATCTGTACCAATAACATGCTCGATGTTCTGAACGACATCATCACCGCTGCCGCCCCAATCAACCTTATTCTGGTCAAGGTCGACATGAACGCCGCGACCAACTGAAGGCGCAGACTGCAATGTATCAATCCCTGCGCCGCCATCATACGTATCAGATGCATTATCATCATGTAAGAAGATTAAATCATTACCAGCGCCCGCATCAACCGTATCCGCGCCCGCACCAGAATTAATCGTATCATCCCCATCAAGCGCACTGATCGTATCATCACCCGCACCCGTACGGATGATGTTTTTCTGGTTATTACCTATAACTTCAACATTACTTGTACTAACCTCCGCAAGCGTGAAGTTTTCAATATCGCTAAATGTATCAACCTTGCCAGACCCTGCAAATGTCACCGTTCCAAGACCAAAATCAACCGTAACATCGCCGTGCGTATCAACTGCCTCAGTCGTAATATCTGGCATCGCGGCATCAGGCGCGTAATAAATAGTGTCATCGCCATTACCGCCTTCAAATGTGTCGTTACCATCAGACCAACCAAAGATGTCATCGCCATCATTGCCAATAAAGTGGTTATCCAGCACATCACCATAGAATGTGTCAGCAAGCGCGCCACCCTCGATCACCTCAACGTTTTTGATACGCTCCGTGTCGCCATCGTGCGTTACATAACCAAAACCAGAACCATCCAAAGCCGCAGCGCTCAAGTTAACAACAACAGCCGTCGCCGCCGTATTGAAGTTCATACGGTCATTACCTGCGCCACCGTCAACCGTATCATCGCCGCCTGCTGCGTCAATTAAGTTATCAGCCGCGTTACCTGTAATCGTATCCGCCTGGTTCGTTGCCTCAATTACTTCGATATTTTTAATGCGATCCGTATCGGCGCCAATATTAATTAGCGTATAACCGTCACCATCAACACTACCAAGGTCAATAACCAAGCCAGAGCCAACCACATCAATATAGCTAACTTTATCGAGTAGACCATTGCCACCATCAAGCGTGTCGCTACCTAAGCCACCGATCAATGTATCGTTACCATCACCACCGATAAATTCGTTATCCGCCGAATTACCAGTTAAAGTATCGTCCTGCGCAGACCCCTCGATAACCTCAAGATCTTTGATATAATCTGTCTGACCGTCATAATTGACCGCAATGTAACTGCCTGAATCGTTTAGCGTAATATCAACCCCAACCGAAGAGCCAGCAAAAGAAATCTTATCAGTACCCGTGCCACCATCAAACGTATCATCACCCGCACCACCGTCAAAGCTATCATCACCATCACCACCGAATAACGTATCATCGCCAGCACCACCGATTAACGTATCATCGCCATCATCACCGTAAAGCGTATCAACGTCATCGCCGCCATCTAGCGTATCATTGCCGTCACCACCATTAATGATATCATCACCAGCCAAACCATAGGCAACATCATTAGACGCACCTGCATCTATAACGTTCGCAACAGATGAACCTGTGATGTCATCCGCCCCATCAGAACCAATAACATTCTGGATATTTGTTAGCGTATCTGTATCGCCGCTGGATTCAGTCGCTGTGCTGCCATTCAGGTCAACAACAACCCCCAAGGCATCATAACTATAATCAACCGTGTTCGTGCCCGCACCACCGTCAATCACATCATCACCGACACCACCAGCGATCAAGTCATCACCATTACCGCCATCCAGCGTATCATCACCCGCCGCGCCATCAATGGTATCATCGCCATCATTACCCTCAATCGAGTTATCAGCCGAGCTACCAGTAATTGTATCCGCCACACTTGATGCGCGGATTACTTCAATATTTAAAATTGTGTCCGTACCTTGACCGATAATTTGCCCTGCCTGCAAATCAATAATAAGGCTCGTACCGATAGCGCTCGCATCAAGCACGTCAAGAAGGCCATCGCCGCCATCGAATGTATCATTATCAGTATCAACGCCCAGCTCAATAACATCATTGTCATCACCGCCAAACACAGTATCTTCACCTGCGCCATCAGACAAAATATCCGCGCCCGCATTACCCATTAAAATGTTATTTTGCGCGTTGCCATAGATTGTGTCATTAAAGCCCGTACCAATGATGCCTTCAATACTTGAAACCGTATCTGTACCACCATCACCATCAAGGATTGTACCCGCACCAAGCGTCACCGTAATGGCAGAACCCGCATTGGTATAATCAGCCACATCCAGACCATTGCCACCAATTAAAGTATCATTACCCGCGCCACCGCGTAAGATATCATCGCCATCACCACCATCAAGCGTATTTACACCGCTATCGCCGTAAATCGTGTCATCATTTTGCGTACCAATAACACTTTCGAAATTCGAAAGAATGGTCTGATCACCATTACTGATATCCGCAGAAAATGTACCGCCACCCAAATCAGTCGACAAATCAACAAAAACACTTTCGGCAAGTAGCGAAGCAAAAGTAATAACGTCCGTACCCGCGCCACCATCAACAACATTGTCACCAAGCCCTGGATCAACCGTATCATCACCATTCAAGGCTTGAATTGTATTATCCGCCGCGCTACCCGTAATAGTATCCGCAAAATTTGTAGCAATGAAAATTTCAAAGTTGAGCGCCGTATCATTACCAAGCGCACCACCTGCCAAAGTCCCCGTAGCCATATCAAATTCGATACCACTCGTGAAGCTAGACGCATCAAGCGCATCGATACCCGCGCCTGCATCATAATAGTCATCCGCACCATCTTCATTCAGCGTAATGACATCCGCACCATTGCCGCCCAGAACGGTATCCGCGCCAGCACCTGCGTCAATTGTGTCATCACCATCGTTACCATGAATAATGTTCGCGCCAGCAGTACCCGTTAGCGTATCGTTATTCGAACCACCATACACACCCTCAACATCATAAAGCTGATCATCATTTGAACCACCAACAACAGCCTGAACATAGCCAGAACCATCATCACTCAAATCAACAATAACAATACCCGCCTGATCTGAGAAGTCTGCTATGTCATTACCGTTACCACCATAAATAACATCCGCGCCACCTGCGCCGCGCAGAATATCATCACCATCGCCGCCATCAAATGTGTTAACCGCAGCGCTACCATAAATCGTATCCGCCGCGCTCGATGCAATAACAACCTCAATGCCATAAATCTCATCAACACCCTGACCAGTCAGCGTGCCATTAACCAAATCAATGAATAGGGAGTCAGATGTTGCACCTGCATCCAAGGTATCAATGCCTGAACCACCGATAAATGTATCATTATCCGTGTCAACAGACATCAGAAGAATATCATTACCCGCACCGCCATCAATGACATCTGCGCCCGTGCCGCCAGAAATCGTATCATTACCGCCCGAGCCATAAATGATGTTATCCTCACTGCCGCCGTAAATTTGATCTGCAGAACCAGAACCCACGAACTCTTCAACGCCACGGACCAAGTCTGTTTCGAAACCAATATTAACCGTTGAATAGCCAGAGCCATCAACGACATTCAGATCAACAATAATACCCGTTGCCGTACCCGCATAATCAACAATGTCATGCCCCGCGCCACCATCAATCGTATCATCACCGTCGCCACCAATAATGCTATCATCGCCCGCGCCCGTTGAAATCACGTTATCATTGGCATCACCAATAATCGTATCATTACCCAAACCACCAATAACATTTTCAACTGAGCGTATGCGGTCCGTATTACTCGCACCAACCGTCACCGAAGAATAGCCCTCAGCATCAACAGTATTCATATCATAGTAAATATTTCCGCTCTCAGCCGCAAAGCTAACACTATCGTTACCCGCATCACCATCAAGAACGTCGTTACCATCACCACCAACAAAAACATCATCGCCAGCGCCACCAAGCAATGTGTTATTAGACGCGTTACCGACAAGCGAGTCATCACCATCTGTGCCAACAACATTCTCAATACCGCTAATCGTGTCATTACCAATATAGTTAGGGCTAGTTGCGCTTGGGTGATCCGTCGCTGTACCAGCTTGCAAATCAACATAAATACCGTCCGCCCCAATATATTCGAGCGTATCCGTACCTGAGCCACCAATAATCACATCATTAGAACCAACGCCAGCTTCAGCCTGCTCATATATATAATCATTCTGGTCACCGCCATTTAGCGTATCCGCACCCGCACCACCAGAAAGCGTATCATTACCATCACGCCCAACAAGCGTGTCATTACCATCACCGCCATAAAATGCGTTAGCCTGACCATCACCACTGATTGTGTCATTGCCGTCGCCCGCATAAACAATTTCGATAGAAGATGCAAAATCCTGCGGCAAACCGTTGAAGTTGATCTGATAAACACCACCAACCATAACAGACATATCAAAACTAATATTATCTGTTACCGCAACACCAGCTGCCGCAGAATAATCAAGCGTATCCGCACCCGCACCACCAAGATAGAAGTTTTCACCCGCACTCCAATAAAACGAGTCATTACCTTGACCACCAACAAACGCGTTATCATTGACATCACCATAAAAAGTGTCATTGCCCTGCGTACCAACAATGTCCTCAAACCCTTTGGCGAGATTCACATCACCGCCCTGGTTAATAACAGAATAACCATCAGCATCAACAGCACGCAAATCAACAACAATAGAATCGGTCATGTTCGCGAAACTCAGAACATCCTGACCATCGCCACCATCTATCGTGTCATTACCTGTACCCGCAAAAACATTATCATCCCCACCCCAAGCATCAATCGTGTCATCACCGCCCTGCGACACAATCACATCATTGCCCATCGTACCATATACAGTCGCATTGCCTGTACCAGTAAAGACATCATCACCAATCGGGTGGTTATCAATAACCCAGACCGGATTACCATCACCATCAACAACATTATAATCCGCAGCCGACGCCGCATCGAATATACGCACCTGCTGCTGCATACCACTGCTCAACACAGGGTCGTCCGGCAATTCAAAACCACTAGTCGGATCAAAAACTGCACTCATATTGATAATCATATCAAAGACTTCATTCGCCCCAATATCAAACACGAACGGCAGCTCAATCTCACCCTCCGCATTCACCTCTGGCAGCGGAATAGTGTAAATACCCGCAACAGGCGTATAACCATAAATCACCACATCTGTCGGAAGGCCAGTAATCGTAATTTCAGAGACATTGAAACCATCAGGCAATTCAGGCTTAAGAACCAAATTCTTACCCATGGTCGTTTCAGTGAAGTAGAGTGGATTATCCGCATAAATTAAGTGATCACCAGACTCCGTTAACAAAGAGATCGTTTCACGCTCCTGCTGACGCACACCAGAAGCATCTTCCTGACCACCAACAGAACCACCACCACCACTGACAACCGTATCACCAGAATCATCAACCTCAGTACGCGTCTGAACCACATTACCCGAAAATGCAAAATCGACCACGAAGTCGGTAAAGTCCTCAATCTCCTCATCAATTTCAGGCACCGGCGCAAATGTCTGCGATGGCGGCTGAACCGGATCAGGTGGCGGAGTTAAAAATTGCCGACCACCCGTCGGAGATTCAACAACAGGCACACCTGTCGAAGGATCGATAGGATCAATTGGTTCAACAGGGTCATCCTGAGTCTGACCAATTTCAGCTAAAACAGCCTCAATATCAGAGTCGCCCTGCGCATCCTTTTCTTGAATAACCTCCTCTTCTTGCTCCTTCTCCTCCTGCACCTCAGACGCAGTTTCCCCGTGCTCAGCATCACCGAACTTCGGGTTAACCTCCAACGATGTAAAGGACATAAAGCTATCTTCAGTAGAAATATTGCGTATTATCCCTGCTTTTCCAAGGAACTGGGCTGGATCAAACTCTCGACCACCAAGGAAGAATTTAGGCGCTTCTTCTGGTGAGAATATATAAAGAGCAAGGTCAGGGAAAACAATACGCGCTTGGGTGTCAGGATTAACAAGAATAACGTCAGAACCAACAATTTCAACTAGGATCATCGCTAAATCAATATGATCTAAAGACACAGAATCACCAGGGTTCACGTGAACCACTAGCTCGCCCGCCTCCGGAAAATCAATATTAATTTGATGGCTATCCGCCATTGCGCCTACCTAAAATTGCCCAGTTCTAAATCAATCCCCATACAAAACACACACGGATATTCTATCCGCGCTATTTTAAATTATGAAGCATAGACGTAAACAAATCATTAACGTCTCGTTAATTGTTTAAAAATTGATCAACACCCCTTCAGAACGAAGAGACACACGAATCATAACATGAGTGATTCGCCCTTGTCACGCGTATTTTTCGGACAGATTCAAATACGCCACAAACGAATTTAAGTGACTTGCACTTCCAATGTAAACGAGCCCGCATCAAACGTATAATGCGTCACACCCGGACTAACCACCGTACCCGCAGGGTTGTCCAAAACATGCGTACCCGCCTGTATATCCAAAACAAACGCCGCACCAACATCCATATGCAAGAAATTGCTCGAGCCGACCATGGAAGAAACATCATCGCCCGTAATCGTAAATGTCGGATTCCCCCCATCCAGCGCCGCGCCAAGGAAATCTATATTCTCAATATTATCAAAGACATTAGCCATTTCCAGACCATCAAAGGTAATAGACCCAGTAACCTCAACCGTATCACCACCCGCCGCATTTGAACCACCATCAATAGAGTCAAACTGCGTATCAATCGCCAGCAAGCTGGACGCATCCAGCGCGAACACATCATCAAAATTAGATCCTAATAAATTCTCAAAATCAGAATATGTATCAAGCTGAGAGTCGCTTGACTTCAACACCTGATCGTTATCTAAATCAACAGACACAGCCGCCAAAGCCGCGGTGTAATCTAACGTATCCGTGCCGTCACCGCCATCCATGGCATTCGCACCCAAACCGCCACGCAACACATCATCACCATCCCCACCATCAAGGAAGTCATCATTATTGCCGCCATCAAGAAAGTCATTGTTGTCACCGCCATACAGCGAGTCCGCACCCGCGCCACCAATCAAAGAGTCATCACCGCCGCGCCCCTCAAGGGTGTCATTACCGATACCGCCTGTAAAAATATTATCACTCGCATTACCACGAATAACATCATCCAAACTTGTACCAGTCACATTCTCAATACCGCGCACAACATCATTACCAAACAGCACCGATGTCATCAATTCCGCAGCCAGGTCAAGAACAACATCCCCACCCGCACCATCAAGCACTAGCGTATCAACCCCAGCCTCACCGTCATATTCATCCGCAACACCATCCTCTGAGGCATAGATCAGATCATCATCATTACCGCCGTAAACGAAATCAACACCATCACCCGCATCAAGCGTATCATCACCCGCACGGCCCGACAGAACATCATCACCGAGACCACCATAAAAAATCTGATCCCCATCATCGCCGTACATGGAGTCATCACCCAAGCCTGCATATATTGTATCAACATTCAAACTAACGGAATCAACCTTACCTAATGCCGCAATATTTACATCAAAACGCAACGTGCCCGCATCAAAGGACGACATGTCAAAATCTAGATCGTCCGTCAGATCACTCGCCACATCCACGCTGTTCGCATCCGCATAATATAATGCGCCAGTACCGCCGGTAGCCGCAAATATATCGTCACCCGCGCTCCAACCAAAACTGTTATTACCGCCCAAGCCCTCGAAGAAATCATCATCTGCACCACCGATCAACTCATCATCAAAACTTGTCGCGATAATATATTCAACATCTTTAACTTGAACATTTTGCACAGCGCTCGTCGCCGCATAGAAACCACCACCAATATTTGTTCCTAAATCAATAGTGAACGCCACTGCCGAATATGAAAAATCAGCCGTATCATAACCATCACCACCATTAAGAATGTCATTCCCTAATGACCCAGACAACGTATCATTGCCATCGCCCGTTTCAATAATATTATCCGTAGAAGACCCCGTAACCGTATCCGCAGCATTACCAGTAATTACATTCTCGATATCCCTAAGCAGATCCGTATCACCACTAACTGTTGCTGTGCTGTACCCATTTGCGTCCACCACAGACATATCAATAACGACAGAATTCGAGTAACCTGAATAGTCAATTAAATCCGAAATACCATCACCGCCCTGATAAGTATCATCACCGCGCCCGTCAATAATCGTATCATCCCCCGCGCCAGACGCCACAAAATCATCCCCCGCGCCAGATTCAATAACATCGTCCCCTGCAGCAGATGCGATAACATCGCGCGCAACGCCACCATAAACCGTCGCATCACCATCACCTGTAAAAATCGTGTTCTCATTCGGGTTATTCGCCATAACCCAAACAATATCACCATCACCATTCACAAAGTTCAAATCACTTGGCACGGCCACATCCTTAACATTCACCTGACGCTCAAGCGTTTCCGTCAAAATAAGGTCTTGCGGCGTTTCAAAACCACTCTCCGTATCAAACTCCGCAGTCACCTCAAAGTTCATTGTGAATGTTTGCGTTGATGGCACAGGATAAACCACAACAAAATCAATATTACCATCCTCATCAATCGTCGGATTAACGATTGAATAATTACCACCAGCATCTGATACTTGCCCCTCAATATCAAAGGACACAGGAAGCCCTGTAATATTTATATTGGTCAGATCGAAGCCAGATGGCAAAGACGGCGTAATACGAATAACGCGCGTCATTGTTGCCGCATCAAAATACGAAGGGTCATCCGCATAAATCACATGCGAGTCATTCTCGCCCGTCGTATCAATAATTTCAGGCGAAATTTGCACAGAGTTACTCGCATTATTTGTCGCAGCCTCAGAACCACCACCACCATATATAACGCGCGTATCATCACCACCAATACTTTCGACCGTGTCGCGAGAGCCTAGCTGCACCAAACTCGCCGTAAAACCAAAAACCGTATTACCCGTATTCCCCTCAGGAATATCAACCGGCTCAGGGATCGGCGTTGGCGGCGGCGTTGGTGATGAAGAATTAGGCGGACGCGCCTCAGTACCAGCATCTGTGCCAGAATTCATAAGCGCCTCGCGCTCTTCTTCCTTTTGGATCTGCTGTTGCTCCTCAATTTGCTCTTGCTTTGGGTCACCTGCTTGCTTTTGCCCTACAGGCTGCACAATTGAAGCCAACTCATACATCAACTCCTCTTTAACGCTCCCGACATCAGCCTCAGCAGAAATAACCTCATCTTTCGTGGCCACACTGTTTGAAGTGTCTTCCTCACCACGCGTCGTAACTTCATCACGAATTTCAGAATAGGTAATAAAGTCCGTTGATGTCACGTTAGCGACATCACCGACTTTAGAGAGCATCATATCTGGCTGAAAGACTTGCCCATCAACACGCAAGACCGGCGCATCATCAGGTGAAAACATATACACACCCAAACCAGGCATAACAATCTTGGCATCACTATAAATACTGGTAAAGACAACATCAGAGCCGATAATATCCACCTTCAGCTCTTCAATACGTATACCTTTAAGATCAATAACATCATGTGGACGCACATACACAAGCTGCTGTCCATCAAGCGGCATATCTACTTCTACGCGTCTTTGTACCATGTTTTCCTATCACCAAGACATACTTACCACAACATACCAATTTTCGATGTTTTTCATTAATTTTACGTTAAAACGACACAAAAATTAATATTTTCTAATTTAAACAATAGCAAAAACTAAGAATGGTCTGTGGAATATTTGAAATATAATACATCTAGACGATGCATCGGACTTTCCTGTAGTATAGACTAAGTTTTGTGTATCTTAAAGGCAATTATACAAAATCTCACCTTAGGAACCACTGTTCACAACCACAACAAGTTTAACAGAGTTAAGAGAAGCTTATGCAGGATCAGACCGGTCAAGACACCGAAAGAAACGCCGAAGAAATTAGCACCAATATATGGTTCTACGTCACCCCAGGCATGATGTTAACTGTTGCAGTACCAGTTATGCTTGTGGCGTTAAACTTTGAACAGCTATACAAAAACTTTTCAACAAACATCCCGCTAAACTCAACGATTATCGCTGTAGCGCTTATCGCCATGGCTAAAGCTTTTTTTAACAACCTAAAAATTTATAACTCCGCCATATTCATCTCTGAAATCGAACGTTTGGAAGGCCAAGCTGAAATTGGCCCGCATGAAAGCGAATATCTATTCAAGCTTCTGCGCTCTAAAGGCTCGCTTATGGACATCCAGAACATGTTTGCCGCATTGGAGAATATGTCTATACATGGTTATTTGAACCTAACAGATAATGACGCCCGCCTGATTAAATCAAAATACGGTAACCGTATTAACACTGAGCGCCAAATCGTAAACTATTTTGCCGGCATTCTGGTTATGCTTGGTTTGATTGGTACATTCTTGGGTCTACTCCAAACCATTGATGCCGTTGGTACGGCCATGGGTGACGTATCAGAAAGCTTTAACGCACCAGCGGACGGAGATTCAGACCCAACGGCTAAAATTGGTGAATTCATTAAATCTATTGCCGCGCCGCTACAAGGTATGGGCCTTGCCTTCAGTTCCTCACTCTTTGGTCTATCTGGCTCGCTCTTACTAGGTTTCTTGAACTTCTTCTGTGGACGCTCACAGAACAAATCTATCGAGAACTTCTCACGTTGGGTTGATAACCGTATCCCTAAACTTAATCCAGTACTTGGTGAAAAAATCAAAGCCCACAAAGTCCCTGGTGCAAATGACCTGAAAGCATGGCTTGCAGGCTTCGTATATCTATCTAGTAAGACAAACCAACGTATGGGGCAAATCTTCCTTGCGTTGACAAAATCAGCACAGGCATCGCTTAAATCTGCGCAGCAAACCGAGAAAATGTTTGAATCACAACAAGACATGGTTGTTAAGCTAGAACAAATCAATACAAAGATGAGCTCGATCAAAGATTCCATGGCTTATATCACCAAGAACATCGACCCATCTCTACGTTACAGCGAATCTATTCGTGACCAAATGGTCTATATGAGTGAAATGCTGTCATCGACATTACGCGTAAACGAAGACCTTGCCATGAAGCAATCTGACAAGCTGTCTGTTCTGACCAACCAAATGCGTGAAATGAACGCAACATTTGAAAGCATGAATAGCGTTCAGTCATCCTTGATTAAAGAGATCGACAAATTGCAGCAGCGCCAGCAACAAGAAGAAAACGTTGCTGACTTCTCTAACATGGTATGGCAGTTAAACCAAATCATGGAAGAAATGAACCAGAAAAACCGTGAGCAATATGACGATGTCTACAACATTATGGATGATTCATCACAAGAGCCTATGACACCTCCAATCATTCCAGATGCACCAAAGCAGCAACCTAAGGAAGATAAACCTGAAGGCAAGGAAGGCATTGACCTGAACATATCTGAAAAGAAAGATGACAACGATCCGTTTATATAAGTAAGTAAACTTTATTGAATACTAAAAAACATATATACTAGATATTATGAACGACAATTTAAGTAATAACGAGTAAGGAAAAGCGATGGCTGGTGGTGGTGACGACGACGATATGAGTGGCAACGCATGGCCTGGCTTCGTGGATATTCTATCCGCGACCGTTATCATGTTCGTTTTCTTCGTGATGATTACTGCGATTCTGATGTCCGTGATGAGCATGGATTACCGTGAAAAAATCAAATCCGCCGCAGAATCCGAAATCACTGAAGAGATGCAAGAATTTGTTGACCGTATTGTTTCAGGTGAATTGTCTGTTGAGGAAGTGCAACAAAGCCTAGGTAACCGCGCCAAAATTGATGCCCTTGTCCGTGAAAACATTGATAAGGACAAGAAAATTCGCGAAATGGCTGCCGCAAAACAGCTCATTCAAAAAGAACTTATTGAAAAAACAGCACAAATCGAACAACGCGCAACGGATCTTATTCATACAGAAGAGCAAGACTATGTTGTATCAGAAGATGGCAAAGCTGTTTATGTGACATATAATCGTAACTCCGTCACATTGACTGAAGAAACGATTACATCGTTAAAAGAGTTTTTAAGAACACATCAAAAACGTACGGGGCAAGATAATCTTCGCGTGTCCGTTCTGGCCGCAGAAAACCCGAATGCGCCGACTATCACTGTTACGCGTAAAGTGGCATTAAGCCGCGCACTGACTGTACGAAATGTCTTCTTGGCTAACGGCGTGACATCAAATAACATTTCGATTAAATACGCAAAACCGCGTGAGGTCGAAAGCACATATGATTGGGTTCAAATCAAAATCGAGGATTGATTATAATCCTTAATTTATTTATTCTGGGAAAGCTATGTTCATCAGCGAAACCATAAAAAACAAACTAACAAAATATAGACGGCGCCTGCTTCTCGGTAGTGTGCTGCTTGGTCTGTCTTTTGTTGGCGGGTTCAACGCGCAGGCAGAAGAACAAGACGGCCCTATCGCCCTATCGCTAGAGACCGTTATTCTCTTCGCCCTCAATGATGACCCTGATATTGGCGTAGCCAACGCACAAAAGGCACAGGCCGAAGCTGGCATTGATGAGGCCGCATCTGCTTTTTACCCGCAGGTTGACATTTTTGGCTCTTACGGCCGCGAATATAACAACCCAGCCAGCGCATCCAATAGTGATGGCACACAATTTAGTTTGGCAAATAACACTAATGATTTTTCAGTCGTTGTGAACCAATTTATTTTTGATGGCTTTGCCACACAGGAAGAACTTAAACGCCGTAAAGAACTAGACGCATCTTCCGCTGTTCAAGTCGACATTGCCCATGAAAATGTTATTCAGGATACAATAGATTCCTATCTTGGCTATTACCAATCACAGCGTGATGTAGAATTGGCACAGAAGTTTTTACGCACATTACGCGAAGTAAACAACAAAGTTGGTCTTATGGTTGAAGCTGGCGCGGAAAGTAAAGCAAAGTTGAGCTACGCTAATTCGCGCCTTACATTTGCCCGAAACGAAGTACAAACCGCGCAATCAACCATGATTGACTCCCTAACAGATCTTGAATTTTTGACGGGTCGCCTGCCGACATTCCGCGCGATATATCCTGAAATTTTTGATATTCTTGAATTGAAAATTGATGACTTTCTCGAAGTCGCGCAAGAAAATAACAGCTCCGTCGCGCTAAACGAGCATGATCGCCAAGCCTTAGTTCATGAATACCGCAAACAGCGCGCTGCATTTTATCCAACTATTAGCGGCCTGGTTGAATTTAACCAAACATATGATTCCGGCGGTAAGGTTGGTAAAGACCGCACAGCCGGTGCTTATCTAGAATTAAGCTATACATTATTTGATGGCTTTGCCCGCGAAGCCGCCACAGACCGTGTAAGAAGCCAAATTAATGAGATTGATTTCCGCACCAAAAAAGTTGAAAAAGAAATCAAACAAGCGATTAAGCTTTCTTATAATCAGGTTTTATCGCTACGTGAAGAATTACGTTTGGTTGAGGACGAAATTGTTTCTAACGAAGAATTACAAACATTATATCGTGAACAGTTTGAATTCGGTGAAGGTGACATTCTGCGCTTGATAGAAGGTGAAGAGCGCCTTTACAATTCTTACCGCCGCAAAAATCGCGTGGAAACAGATATTGCGCGCAACATATACACCTTAATGCAGAACCTAGGCTATATGCGCAAAGAGTTTTTCTGCTCTAGCTGTTAAGCGGTGCCTGCATCATCCGTTCGGCGCAAACGGTTAAGCAACCCACGAAAATCATCCGGATATGGCGCAATAAAGCGCATTTCTTCTTCACTGCGCGGATGAATAAACCTTATTTCACCAGCATGTAGCGCCTGACGCGGGAAGTTAAGAACAAGGTCTTGCAATTCATCTTCTTTATAGCCGCCACGATTAAGCAGGCTAATCTGCTTCGTTTTCTGCGCGCCATATAGATTATCCCCGACCAGAGGAAAACCAATATGCTGCATATGTACACGAATTTGATGCGTGCGCCCCGTTTGCAGGCGACACTCCATTAAAGACAGCGTTTCTTCACCTTCACCAAATGTCTCAATCGCCTTGTAATACGTGAGTGCCTCTCGACCTTTCACATGCGATGTCACCGCCATACGCACGCGGTTTTGTGCATCACGTCCAACTGGTGCATCCACCTTACCCTGAATAAGCGTAGGCACGCCCCAGCATAGCGCATGATACACGCGTGAAAGGCTGCGATCTGCCAATTGATCCGATAAGCCCTTATGCGCAAAGTCGTTCTTCGCGACCATAATTAAGCCTGATGTATCTTTATCAAGGCGATGAACAATACCGGGGCGCTTAACGCCGCCAATACCTGATAAACTATCGCCGCAGTGATGTAGCAACGCATTAACCATTGTGCCATCATCATTGCCAGCACCAGGGTGAACAACAAGGCCGACAGGTTTATTGATTACCAATAAATCATCATCTTCATATAAGACATCCAGCGGAATATCCTCCGCCACTGGTGTCGCGTCTTCTGGTTCAGGAACTTGCATCACAATAATGCCTGTTTTCGCAATTTTCTGCGATGGGCTTTTCACCGCCTCACCATCGAACCAGACATTGCCTGTGCTAATAAGCTGCTTGATACGCTCCCGTGAATAATCCGCAGGCGCAAGGCCGCTTAACGCTTTATCAACGCGCTGGCCTACTAAATGGTTTTCAATTTCAAAACAAAGGTCGAGATTTTCTTTCATGAGTGTTACTAAGCACAAAACCTATCTTAACGGCAAGGATTTTTATAAGGCATCGGCGCTTCTACAGCCAACAACCACCCACGAATGACAGGCGCTAAAGTCGCATCTGAAAGCGGCTCATCCTCCGCAAGCTTATCATGATAGCTCATCTCTAGCGTTGTTTCTTTTAACTGCTGCAAAGCTGATTTTTCTTCTTCAGCTTCTTCGTTAGGTCCATCCTGATTTTGGCCAATGAGCATTTCTTCATTTGCCTCACTGCGAGGGGCATAGCCCGTATAAAGCTGCCCGGCTATGCGGAAAGACCCATTATCCAAAACATGCATTCGGCGCGCCATTGATTCCGCCCCTTCAACAAAAGCCTGATCCTGAAGGATTGTTCCTTGCGGGCTGAACGTAATGAGACGGATATGTGAACGTACTTTTTCGCTAGGCTCTAAAGCGATAGCATTGGCAAGAACAGATATGCGCCCATCTTCAAATAAATGCATATCAACAGCTGAATAACTATATTGTTTACGCCCTGTAATAAAGCGCTGCCACTTAGGCTCACCCGTCGTGTCGCTCATCATCACCCATAGACTGGAATGAACGGCTTGGTCAATAGTTATACTGGGCCATGCCGTACCAACACTGACCACGCCCACATCACTATAATTAGACGCCTTCACAAGTTCCGCCTTTGCGCCGCGGGCAAATGACTTCTGCCAATATACCGCGCCGAGTTTATCAAGATTCACAATCCATCCACCAAGGCGGACCTCTCCATCCAAAGTGCGGCCGACCTCTACCGCGCCAGATCCTAAATAAGACCCATCCATATTCACGCCTACCGACACCATATAATTGGGCGTCCCTGGTAAATATTGACGTTGATGGATAATATTCGCCTTCTTATCTAACGTATAAAACACGCTGCTTGGTTGCCCCATAGCGTCACGTTTCACGTGTTTAAGCGTCAGGGTAATATCACCATCGCTGTTAAACAACATGTCTGACAACGTTAAATCATAATCCGCTTCTTTTATCGGGTAATACTGGATATCTTCACCATCAAAATTCATGCGCATGATTTGAACATAACCACGCCCATCACTGCCCTTAAAATCAGCGCCAACATAAATATTGTCCCCATCGCGCAATACGCGAACAACGTCTTCCAAATCATCGACGCTGACTTGCCGTTCACGTACGATTTGACCTTCATTATCATAGCGTATAATCGACAAATCGCGCGCTACAGCATCGTCATGGATATCCGCACTCGACACACCAACACTCAAAGCATAGCCGTCATCAAGCGCTGCATAATCACTGACCCAATCATAACCCGTGCGCCCGACAACACGGCGCCACATAAATAAATTATTAAAGTTCGGATTACGCAGCGGGATAATCGCCTCATAAGCGGGCGTACAATTCTCCTGCATTTGCGCCTGTGCCGCACGAGGGAACGGCAATAAAAACGCCCCTATTAAACAAACTAATTGTATTGAATTCTTTATATTCACGAACATTCTGCCCTATATATACTGCCTTACTGGCATGTGTTTAGGCGCGTCATATCCAGCGCCATTATATCCGTATTATACGCCAAAAAACGCGCCTTTTGAAGTGCAGAACCACTAAGCCCAGATAGTTTAGCATTATCCGCCCGCGCCCCACCAATCCAAAGGCGGTCATTTTTATACGACACAGCGCCCGCAATATAATTTTCTTTTTCCGCATCACCAAGGCGATAGGCTGTACAAATTTGCCCATCATTTTTAACAAATAATAACGCGCTATATCTTTGTAAATCAGGGTTTCTGGGCTCCACGTAAAACAACAATGCATATATATCTGGTGTAATCACAGTAATATTCCGCGCGGCTATGAACGACGGCTCATGCGCTTCGACATTCTTCTGCCACAATATATTCAGGTCTTTATCCAAACTTACCATCTGGCCATGACGTACATGGTCCCCCATAACCTCGCCCGCCGCGAAATAACCCTGTGCCTGCACAGCGAGCCCTGCAAAATTACTTTGTGCGGCGTCTGATGTATAAAGTATTTTTGCGGCATCCCCCTGTACGCCAATAATTTGCGCTGCTTGCGCACTGCCTGCCAGAATAAGATCATCCCCCGCTTTGTTGATGGCATAGCTCCGCCCCGCAAACTGCGCCAAGGCTATAAATTCAGCGTTTATTGCTGCGTCATTATGTGTGATATCAACGCGGTAAGTTTGTGTTTTCTCTTGCCAGTCTGCGCCCCGCAGCAAAGCTTTTAGGTAAATCACACTATCACCGCCCTGCACGACATGAGGGGAATACAAGCTGCCCTCATCATGGCCAATTTTATCATGGTAAAGAAGCGCACCGCTATCTAGCGCTAATATCGTAATGGTCAGCTTATCATCAACGGATATATCAGCCTCCCATCCAACATCATTGGCATCTTCATCCGCATATTCACCAAATAAAATAACTATATCACTTTGCACGATGACATCATAAAAATTGCCGTATCCTTGATCTTGCGTGGCATAGCGCCATATCTCCTGCCCCGCCGCGTCATAAAGTGCCACAACGCCCGCGTTTAAAACACCTTCAACATCACTGCCACCCTGCCCCGCTGCAATAACCCGCCCATCTGGCAAAGGCGCAACAGCGCGATACATCTCATATACTTTATGCCCACCAAAACTCTGCTGTTTATGCCATTGCAGCGCCGCTTCAGGCAGCGGCTTTAGCGCATCATCAATGTAATACACATCATCACGCGCCTGCGCCGCCGTGCAAGGAAGAATCACCAAAACCAATAAAAATCGATAAAACCAGATCATAACCACGCCCCCTTAAGGCGGAAATTCGCTTGCGCCTAGCACACATTCAGATATATAAACGCTAGCATAAAGTAAGAAACCGCGTTTGACTAGAAACTGATGCCTGAATTAAAAAAAATACTCATCATTTCCGATGCGTGGCACCCGCAAATTAACGGGGTTGTCCGCACCTATGAGCATGTCATCGAAGAGCTCGAGAAAAAAGGCCACGAAATTAAAGTTATTGGGCCGCGTGACTTTAAACGCACTATGCCTATGCCGGGTTACAGCGAAATACAGCTTGTCCTGTGCCCTTATAACCAAATCCGCCGTATGATTAACGCTTACGCTCCTGATGGCATCCACATCGCCACAGAAGGCCCACTTGGCTGGGCAGGGCGTAAATACTGCATTAAACACAACACGCCCTATACGACTGCATACCACACCCACTTCCCTGATTATATGGCGGAGCGCGCCGGAAAATATATCAAAGCCTTCAAGCGCCCCGCCAAAGCGTTCGGCATTTGGTTTACGCGCAAATTTCACAGCACATCTAGCGCGATGTTAGTCGCCACCCAAAGTTTGGCACATGACCTTGAAAATTGGCAATTTAAAACCCCGCGCTATAATTTTTCGCGCGGCGTTAATTACGACATATTTTACCCTGATGGTGATATCAACCCAATCCACCACCATTTACAAAGCCCTGTTGCCGTTTATGTCGGGCGCATTGCGATTGAAAAGAACCTCCGCGCCTTTCTCGATATGCCATGGGCTGGCGATAAATTAATTGTTGGGGATGGCCCCGATCGACCGCGCCTTGAAAGCCGTTACAAAGACGCGCACTTTGTCGGCGCGCATAAAGGCGCAGATTTAGCCGCCTATTACCGCTGCGGTGATGTATTCGTCTTCCCCTCCAAAACCGATACATTCGGCATGGTATTAATCGAGGCCATGGCCTGCGGCCTGCCCATTGCAGGGTATAACGTCACTGGTCCTAAAGATATTATCACCGAAAGCTTCCTCGGCGCAGTTGATGACAACCTCGAAACCGCCGCCAAAAACGCCCTTGAAAGCGGCAGCCAAGAACAGCGCGTAACCTATGCCAAAGCCAATTATAGCTGGCCACACGCCGCCCATGAATTTATGCAGGCATTGATTGATTCTTTTAAGCGTTAAAATACACGCATATTTTCAGCTTAAAATCCGCTATTTCTTGTTTACATTCAAAGGCCAAGATATAGTTTCTACTTATCAACCATCAAGGGACATAAAATGAGTAAATTTATTGAGCATCTAAAAAAAGTCTACGCAATGACAGCGGATGGCTATCGTGACTTAAAGACCAACTTCAAACCACTTCTTCATATCTATTGCGGCCAGCTTATCATTGCCACCGTAATTGGTTTGATCGTCTATTTCCAGATGAATAATTTTGTGGGTATGAGTGATGAGCAAATTATGAATGCATTTGTAAAGCTCATACCTTTATACATCATTGCTATGCTCTATGGGGTAAAAGTCTTCCATGGGCTACTTAGCTATTTTCTACGCGGCGAGGACAGACCAAAATTCTATCTGATTAAATGGAGTAAGAACGAGTTGTCTTTCATCAAAACCGTTTTATTCTACTTTGTCGCATGCGCACTATACTCCGTTTTAGCCACCGCCATTATTATGGGCGGCATTCTTTTACCATTAAGCTTACTAGCTAAACTATCAGGATCTTCTATAATGGGTCTTGTGTTGGTTATCGCAATGCCTATATCTATTATCATCAGCGTTTTAGTTGCATATATTTTCATTTTTCGCGCAAGTTTCATCTTCCCGGCAAAAATTATGGGGCATAAAATACGTATTAGAGATACAAAACCACTACTTAAAGGCGCCCTAAAAGCATATCTATCAGCTTTACTTTTGGCGTTTCTTCCAATCGCAATTATTTCATATATAGCAACGCTTATTCTGCCAAACAGTCTCGAATTCGCGGTTGGGGTAGCAGTAGGTTTTATCGTATCCACTGTCTGGGCTTCTATTTTGTGTCGACAATATAAACGCTTAGAAGTTCAATATGCGTAACACCTAAAAAAAGGCCTCATCAGAGGCCTTTTCACTATCCTAATGTTGCCTTTAACGGCAAGCCTGATTTTTTATACATTATATATTTCAAGCTTTTCTCTTCGCGCAATAACAACAGCTCTGCCACATCGCTAAAACCGTGGCGATCGGCGACATAAGCAGGTTTTTGGCCATGCATGGCAATGCCAAAATGCGTGCCCTTATTCGCCTTTGTCAGCATTTTATATTCACCGGCCTCAAGGTCTAAATCAGGATGTTCTGCAAGGTAATTAACAATATTTTCTTTACCACGGTAAAGCGCGACCAAAAACACAGGCGTTTTCGTATGGACGCTATCATCATGATCAATATCGCCAGCGTACCAACGGCTTTCAAAAGCGTAATTTATATCGCTACCTTCACGCAAGCTTAATGCTGCCTCAAAAATTGTAATGTCATCCTGATCAATCGCAGCGCGCAATATGGTATTAAAATGTTTTTCCAAAAACTCATATGGCATTTCGGTTTTATCAACGACCATATTCAGTAAGGCAGGGCTATGTTTTTGAACCGCGCGCAGACATAGCGCCAGACGGCGGTCATAATGCGCCTCTATACGCTGCTTTTCTGCATGCGCCGCCCAATTACGCGTTAACCAATTACCTTTCAAAACACTCAGCATTACTAAATTAATCTTTCTACTTTACACTCAGCTTGGTCGACATTTGTAACGCCTGCTGCTTCAATGCGTTGGCTTCCCGCGTCAATAAGATAGACGCCACATCACTTAAACCATGTTTTGCCGCTTCCGCTGATGCTTTCTCGCTGTAGGTTGTCGACTCTTTTTTCTGCCCCTCACTTATTAAAAAGCTATAGTCTGAAGAAACCGCACTTAAATCAATATCAGGGTGTTTCGCTAGATAGGTCGCAATATTCTCTTTCTGGGTTTGTATGGCCACAATGAGCAATGGCTTTTCTTGTCGGCTTGAATAAACCATATCTGGGTCATGGCCTGATGAACTTGAAACAAATGTGTAATTCACGCTTGCGGAAGCGTTAAGCGCCAGTACAGTTTTGAATGTCTCTACATTATCTTTACCTAGCGCATTCTTTAGGAAAATACTGTAATAATTTTCAATGAATTTATCTAGCTGCTCTGTATTTGCAATAGCTTGCTCTATGGCCTCAGGGTCACATTCCGTTATTGCTGCATTAATAGCTTCATATTGTTCTGAAAAATGCGCGCGCAAGCGTTTTTCTTCTGCAATGCGCTCTTGGCGTTCATTCCATATACGCGTCAACCAATTGTTTTTGAACCAATTATTTCCAGACATATTGCCTCCTCGTCCAATATAGATAAGTAGTCCTAACACACAGCGCGCATTATGACAACAGTTTTATTAACATAACCAGTGTGAATGTTTAGAGCAGAAATACTCAAGAAAGGTATAAAAATGGCAGACGAAAAAGCAAAGCATGATGCAGAAATGGTAAAATCACTCAAAGAGCTGTTCACCGAATATGTAACTTTACACAGGCAAGTCGGCGATAAGAAGTTCTTTGAATTTAAAGTGCCTTGGCATGCCATATTCCAAATTGAAGGTTACAGTACAGACCCTGAAAATTACGCAGATTATAAAGTAAATAAGAAAGCCTGTTCTGACGTTTGGTGGGTTAACGCTGACGGTAAACAAAAAAGTGCCTTTCTAGATACCCCGCAAGAAGTAGAAGACAAAATCGCCGAAGCAAAGAACAAAACCTTAGCCGCGATAAAAAAGCATCGCATGCTTATTATCTATGGCTTGTTAAGCTAGCGCCGTGAACTAAATTTCGGTGATAAAGCTTACAGGTCCCTCATCCTAACCGGACAAATCATCCTCAGCTTATTTACACTGTCCTTCTTTATCTACCTTGTTAATCACTTAAGCGCTTTTAACAACTGATCCTGCAGGCCAACAAAAGCGATATTGTCATGCGTAATCAAAAAGGCTGGAATTTCCGCAAGGTAATTTTCAAAGCGCCCTTTACGAACAAATTCATCACGGAAGCGTGATTTGTGAATATAATCACCAAGCTTCGTTGTAATGCCGCCCGCAATATACACCCCGCCATGCGCGCCATATGTCAGCGCCAAATTCCCTGCAATTGTACCAAGGAACCCATACATCAAATCGAGCGCCTCAACACATATCTTACATTCATTGTTAAGCGCTTTAGTCGCGATTTCCTCAGGTGATAAATCTGGCGCGTCTTGAATGCTAATCTCATCAAAACTACGGATCGCCTGATACAAATTAACCAAGCCCTTACCCGAACACACACGCTCTGCCGATATATGGCGGTATTTATAATGCAGTTGATCAATCAGCTCATATTCACGAAAACTACGCGCGGGCATTGTGACATGACCGCCCTCACCCGGATTAACGATATAATCATCGCCGCCCCAAACTAAACCGGCGACACCCAACCCTGTACCGGGCCCGACAACAGCGATTGTTCCTTGCGGACGCGGCGCGGCGCCCCCAATTTGTTCAATATATTCCTTATCCATTGATGGTACCGCATAAGCAATGGCTTCAAAGTCATTCATCACACGGAAATGATCAAACTTCAATTTACTCTGTGTATCTTTAATCGAAAAGCGCCATGCGTGATTGGTCATTTCAAAGACATCACCTTGCACAGGCCCCGCAATCGCAATCATCCCCGCACTTGGCGTGTTAGTATTTGCCGAAATCATCTGCATATAATGCTCTGCCGCATCAACCAAATTTTCATGGTCAACACATTGTAGCGTAATGGCTTCATGCACACCGCTTTCGTCAGCAATCGCAAACCGCGCATTCGTCGCCCCAATATCTGCAACTAACCCATATTTTTTGGCATTCATGGCGTATACTCCTTAACTTGACGGCCACAGGACGTATATTGCAGACGATCCCCCCTAAAAACACAAGAAAAATCGATTTTTGTCCACCACCTAGATTGTGGAGAACCCAAATAAAAACACTGCATTTTATTAAGTATCTTTGCTAAGCTACGCAAATAAAGAATAACACTGGGATCAAAATCAATGGCCAATATCGTACTCGCTGAAGACGATACCGCAATGCTGAAATTTCTTGAAGGCGCTTTGGAAAAAGCGGGACACACCGTCATGGCGTGCACCAATGGTCAAGATGCCTATGATGTACTAAAATCAACACCGAATGTTGACCTGCTCCTTACCGACATTGTCATGCCCGGTATGGATGGTTTAGAACTTTCCCAGCGCGCCTTAAAAATGCATCCGGCACTTAAAGTCCTATTCATTACAGGTTTCGCCGCTATTGCCTTAGGTGATAAACAACGCCTTAATGCCGCCAAACCTGACCCCAATAAAGTTATTTCCAAACCATTCCACTTAAAGGATCTGGTCGACCAAGTCGAAAAAATCCTCGCAAGTGAATAAAACCCACATTTTTCACTTGAACGCCACGCAGCGCGGTGCTATACACGCTGAACAAACCGCAAAGACGTGGGCGGTTAGCTCAGCGGTAGAGCACTTGCTCGACACGCAAGGGGTCACTGGTTCAATCCCAGTACCGCCCACCATTTTTTTCTTCAATATCATTGATTATACATTTACAATTACAAACCATATAAATGATTATGGGAGCTGGATGTCTAACATGTATTTCATAAAAAAACTAAAAATTCTCACCGTCGCAATACTTATATTTGGCGCCTTTACACTCACAGCTTATAGCTCTGCTGCCGCTCCTAAATTATATAATTTCACATGTGAAAAATATTGGGATTATACCAAAACCCAAAAGTCATCCAGCAATATGGATGACTTTATAAAACAAAATATTAAACTATGGAATTACAGCATTAAAAAGTTCAATGCTACATATCCAAAACTTACCTTACCAGATTACTACACGCCCACGACAGCCCAAAAGGCGGAAGAAAATCCTTATTTTATAATGTCTATCGGTGTGTTATGCCCTAAAAACCGTGGTAGAGAGCAAGATATTCTGGGGCAGATATTTCAAGAAAATTTATACAAGGCAGCATTTAATAAACACCGAAAATCAGTAGCTCAGAAAGATGGATGTTTGATTGTTGAAGGTTTCCGTGCCAGTCTGTTTTCTAAGGATAATACACATATACTTAATGCTTGCATAGAACGCCCCCAAAATCTAAATACATCTCTTAGAGCAAAAATCATAAAAGATGAGTCAAAAAATCCAATAGCTATAGAGGTTTGCCCACCAGAGCAAGAATGCATAATTATTCCTCCGACAGATGAGAATATCTGTTTAAGCAGCTTTTCACTTTGTGCTAGAAACGAAGAAGACACATGTACATGGCAGCCAAATGCGCAATATTTGGCCTGTTTAAATAAGTAAAACACCGTAAATTCTTCTTGATTTTGCATATCCATAATGTGTATAAAAAAACCACCTTATATAACATTATGCATCCGCAATAGGAGATAGAGTATGAAGCCATCTGCTGCGCATTTATCAGGTACACGGAAAACTATCGCAAAGATCGTGGAGTCTCCAGTATTTGTTACGATCATAACGGCATTAATTCTTATCAATGCCGTTACATTAGGTTTAGAAACTGATAAAGCCCTAATGGCTGAATATGGCGTTTACTTACATATGGCAGATAGATCTTTGTTAGCCATATTTACTGCAGAAATCGCGCTCAAACTCTTTGCATATCGTTTTTCATTCTTCCGTTCAGGGTGGAATATTTTTGACTTTGCCATTGTTAGCATGGCGTTAATCCCCTCCAGCGGTCCACTTTCTGTTCTACGGGCGTTACGTATTTTACGCGCGCTGCGCCTAATTTCACTAATTCCGCAAATGCGCCGCGTTATTTCAGCCATAGGTCATTCTATCCCTGGCATGGTGTCCGTTATAGGGGTTTTAGGGCTTGTATTTTATGTATCCGCAGTTCTTGCCACAAAACTATTTGGTGGGCATTCTGACCCGAATATGCAGGAATGGTTCGGCACGGTCAGCGCATCTACATACACACTTTTCCAGATTATGACACTGGAAAGCTGGTCTATGGGTGTGGTGCGCCCAACAATGGAAATATTCCCATTAGCGTGGATGTTCTTTGTTCCGTTTATAATTGTCACCAGCTTTGCTGTTTTGAACTTCTTTATTGGTATTATCGTAGATTCCATGCAGATAGCGCAAAAACTAGAAGCCGAAGCAAATGGTGAAGACGGTGATTTACCCGTCACAAAAAAGGATTTCAGAAACTTAATGGTACAAATGGACATGATGCGCGAAGAGATAATTTCGCTAAAAAGCCAATCCGTACAAAATAAAGTAGAGGAATATAGGAAAGAAGCTGCAAACAGCTAGATGCGGATTTGCATAGCGTTTAATGACGTCCTCACTTAATCAGCTTGTTAAGTAAATCGTCATTAAAACGAACCTTATTTCGTGTCCCATCTGCCTCAGTTTTATAGACCTCCCCATTTTCGTGGAGCTCTACAACACAGCCATTGGGCATAGTAACACTATGCGTATTAAAGCCTTCGGATAATGTAGTTTGATTATTTGTTGTTTTGGCATATTTCGGTATCGCCGCGCGCGGACCATAGTAATCAAATCCACCACCATCCCATTCATCACATTTGAATAAAGATGCTGCAAAATCATTGTAATTCAAAATATGCATATGCGCCCCACCTTTTACTTAACCAGATTACTTAGAACTTTATCCGTAAGGCGCACCTTGCGGGGGCTGCCATCTGGCTCGCGCACATATATTTCGCCGTTTTCTTTCATTTCAACAACACAGCCATTCGGCATCGTCACGCTATGTGCGTTAAACCCATCACGCAATGTTGTTTTGTCGCCATCCGTTACAGCCTTTTTCGGCGCTGAAGAGCGACGGCGATGATAACTGCCGCCATAACCATCCATCAGAATTTCATGGACATGCATTTGTGATATATGTTGCACATGATCCAAAATAAACATGGCGTACCTCCTACTTAATTAATCCCTGCGTGATGCTCGTCTTGTGACGCACTTTACGTGACATGCCTTCTGGTTCGGCAATCTTTATCGTACCATCGGCTGAGATTTTAATTTCACAGCCGTCAGGCAAAACGACGCTATGTTCATTAAAGCCTTCATGTAAAACGGTTTCACGCCCGCGCAAGCTGACGACAGGTTTAGATGGCTGCCTAGACACCGTCGAGCCACCGCCACCTTCTTCCGAAAACTTCTCAACGCGGGATATATAAAATTTTTCATGACTGCTTAGTAAAAACATAGCGCTTTCCTTATTCTGAATAATAAGTGATAAAGAGATTGGTGCATTATGTCAATATATTTATGATGCGCCCCTTGCATTTTGCGGCTCAGCACCTGAAATCATCGCATCATGTGAAAACCAAGTTAACGCTGCACATCTATTTCTAAAATTGAGATTCTCCGAAATTTTACTTGAAATTCTCCCTTACCATAGCTATACATCCGTCATAAACCATTCACCCACTAAATGAGAGTTTAAAACCATGGCAATTGAAAGAACATTTTCGATCATTAAACCAGATGCAACAAAGCGCAACCTTACGGGCGCAATTAACAAAGTTTTTGAAGATAACGGCCTTCGCATTGTAGCACAGCGCCGCATCAAAATGTCTGAAGCACAAGCACAGAAATTTTACGAAGTTCACGCAGAGCGCCCATTTTATGGCGAACTTGTTGAGTTTATGACATCAGAGCCAGTTGTAGTACAGGTTCTTGAAGGCGAAAACGCAGTTGCGAAGCACCGCGAAGTTATGGGCGCAACAAACCCAGCAGAAGCAGCAGACGGCACAGTACGTAAGCTATACGCGCTTTCAATTGGTGAAAACTCTGTACACGGTTCAGATTCACTAGAAAACGCGAAAATCGAAATCGCACAATTCTTCTCTGACGACCAAATCGTTGGTTAATAGCAAGAATATTTAAGATTTTTAAAGCCCGCTTCAGATATGAGCGGGCTTTTTGTTTAGGGCTTCAGGCCCATATCTGTAAACGCGTCACCAATTTTCTTTAACGACATAACTGTCGCGGCATGATTTACGTTGTTTACCGTATACGTAACGTAAGGATCGGTGATATAAGACATTGCCATTTGCTGTACAGCACCTAACTTATCAAAATTTTCCAAATAGCTTTCCGCGGAGCGTTTAAGATAAGCGATATGCTGATAATACTGTGCATTTTTTACTTGATAAGTATCCTGATTGTCATTTGCTGTTTCAGGCGCCACCTCATTCATCCATGCATCATCATAAGTTAAAAACAGTTCAGCCAGCTCCTTAAAGCTTACAGCATGAGTAAAATATTCGTAACGATCCGTCGATGTAAACAAATTAGACAAAACCGTGCAATCACGGCTTTGACGTTCACACATTAAACGTATCCGCGCCACAAAATCATTTGATTCCATTAATGCTTTTTCATGAAAAGGCAATAAACCATCACGGCAGGTAGAACGTGAAAAATCTAATGCACATTGACGTAGAAAATTACCCATTTATTTAAACTCCACACCTTTTGCTTTGAAACCTGCTTGCAGATCCTGAACATGCGCGCGCAATTCCGCATTATCAAAATGCTCCGAATAATATAAATGCGTATTCAGAAAGTCTAAGCCATCTTTGCTAAACGCGCCATCCAGACGATTCTTCACGGCATCGGACGCGCCATTATAAGCCTTCACAAATTTCTTCGCTGTATTCACCATAAAATTAATATCCGCATAGAGATATTGATTACACGCATTTTCAGGGTTGTTGTCCTCAGGAACAATCGCCGCCCATTCATCATCAAAATAGGCAACAAAAGCCTTCGCATAATTTGAAAAACATTCCATATATTCGGTTTTCTCCGCCATCTTGGCGAGCTCATGTATTGCTGGTGAGAATTTAAGACAAAGCGCAATGCTGCGCGTTGAAAAATCCTTATGCGCTTGGCGTGCGTCAATAAACATTTGCTTATTCGCGTCATCCTGACACATATAAGTAAAACTATTCAGCACATCTTGATAATGCACATTCGCTCGCGCCGCATACGCCCTAAACTTATCTGAAAACCCCATAAAATATTCCTCGCCTACGTATTTATTAAGGTGAGATAATGCCAGAACAATATAATTATGTCAAATGATTTTCTCTATTTAGATTTCTGCAAAACCCATATATTTTCACAAGGGAAATTCTGCGCCCAATCTTGCGGCGCAAATTCAAAGCTACTCTCTGCATTTTTAGGAGGTTTAAGCTCTATCAAATCCATGATATGAAACCCTGCCTCACGGAAAAAACGCACCCACTGCCCGTAACTATATTGATAATAAACCAGGTCATCTTCCACGAAACGATCAAGCTCAAAATAGCTTTTGCAAAGTTTATTTCTCACCTTACCGGCCTTGCTATCATAGCAAACTTCATGCAGCGGCGATTGAATATTAAAAACAAAACGTCCGCCTTTTTTAAGTACGCGATAGACTTCGGCAAGTGTTTCAGCCGTACGCGCATAGGTCATCGCCCCATGGTCACAGAAAACCATATCAAATTGACGTTTTTTAAATGGTGTTTTATCAGCGCTCGCATGAACTAGCGGAAAATCATACCCCCCCTCTTCCATTAAAGTGGCGGCATATTCCAACTGCTTTTCTGAATTATCAAGCCCCGTAGGATGCCCGCCCATTTCAACAATCGCGATGCTTAATTGCGCTGCGCCGCAGCCAAGTTCCAACACTTGCTTACCGCGCACACCCCCCAGCGCATTAATCTCGCTTTCCGGTAAGGACCACACGCCCCAGACAAAATCCTTACGATTAAGCTGCGCCCCGTGTCTATCTTGATATTCTTCGGCGAAGTTATCCCAGAATTTACGGTTTGTTGCGGCGTCTTTTGATAGTTTCATATCTATTCATACGGCAACAAACCGTCCCCATTAAGCCTTAAATGTGCAATGGACGGCCATCAACCGCCAACGCAGCTTCTTTAATGACTTCTTCCAAAGTTGGGTGGGCGTGACAAGTACGTGCGATATCTTCCGCTGAACTGCCAAATTCCATCGCCAAGACAATCTCAGCGATCAAAGTGCCCGCTTCTGGGCCTATGATATGTGCCCCAAGAACACGGTCCGTGTCTTTATGCGCAAGAATTTTTACAAAACCGTCTGTGCTGCCCATCGCGCGGGCACGGCCATTCGCCATGAATGGGAACTTACCCGCTTTGTAAGGAATACCTGCGTCCTTCAATTGTTCTTCAGTTTTACCAACTGAAGCAATTTCAGGATGCGTATACACAACACCTGGGATAAGGTCATAATCAATATGTGGCTTTTGACCATCAATCATTTCTGCCAAGATAACGCCTTCATCTTCAGCCTTGTGTGCAAGCATAGGGCCCGCGATCACATCACCAATAGCATAAATGCCTTTAACATTAGTTTCAAAATGCTTGCCTGTTTTCACGCGGCCGCGCTCATCTGTTTCTACACCTACAGCATCTAGGCCAAGGCCATCTGTATAAGCTTTACGGCCAACACACATAAGCACAACATCAGTCTTCACCTGTTCCGCTTTGCCGCCCGCGGCTGGTTCAACAGAAAGCGTTACACCATCTTTGCCTTTTTTCGCTTCGGTAACTTTGCTCGATAGGCGGAAGGTCATGCCTTGCTTCTTAAAGATTTTCAGCGCTTCTTTGCGAATTTCACCATCCATGCCTGGTAAAATACCATCCATAAATTCGATAACTTCGACTTCCGCGCCTAAACGGCGCCATACTGCACCCAGTTCTAAACCAATAACGCCGCCGCCAATAACGACCATTTTCTTTGGTACTTTTGGCAAATCAAGCGCGCCCGTTGATGACACAATTTGCTTCTCATCAATCTCAATACCCGGTAGGCCAATAACGTCTGAACCTGTCGCGATAATAATATGCTTCGCTTTATACGCTTCGCCGCCGACATCAACACTATTCGCTGCCGTGATTTTACCTGCGCCCTTTAGCCATGTGACTTTGTTTTTCTTGAACAAAAACTCAATGCCTTTGGTATTGTCACCAACAACGCTGTCTTTAAACGCCATCATTTTTTTCAAATCAACTTTAACGCCGCTAGCCTTGATGCCCATATCGTCAAATTCATGCATCGCTGCTTCGTATTTTTCAGTCGCGGATAAAAGCGCTTTAGACGGGATACAGCCAACATTCAAACATGTACCGCCCAAAGTTTCGCGTTTTTCAACGCAAGCAACCTTCATACCCAGCTGCGCCGCGCGAATTGCACATACATATCCACCTGGTCCTGCACCAATAACGATGACATCAAATTCTTTGTCAGCCATTTTAAATCCCTTTGATTCTTATTAATAATAAACTGCCGTTAGTTTTAACGCGTTTCCCCCCGCTTGACGAGGTTTAATTACCAATCATAGTAGAATAATTCGGGATTTTTCCTTGATACCTATGGATTAAACATAAAATAGCAATTGACGTAACTTCTAATATTTGCTTATATGCATTTAAACAAAAACAACAGCGAGGATGGCATGAGTAAAGTCATTCAAACACTGTCCGCAATTGCGGCGAACAAGTCCGGTTCACCTTTACTGGATGCGTTCCAACGGGAGAACTTAATTTACTATCCGATTGATGCAACCCTAGAGCCTGAAATAAAAATGCTCTGGAAGACACGCATCAAAACGACGCAAGGGCAGCTTAAAAAGATTTTCAACTGCTACGCCAATGTTTCGCAGCATGACAAAAACCATGACCACTTCATTTACATCCCGCACACAATTGAAGACCATAGTTACGACTTAACCAGTTTTGCGGTTGATACATATAAACGTAACCCTAAAACAGGCGCGCCCGTCCCCACAATGCAAATCACCAATGAAGGGTATCAAGCACGGTTAAGAACAGCTATCACGCTTGCCACGCGCGAAGAGCAGCTTCTTGATGAGATTAAGCAGTATAACAGCCCTGATCAACTGTCCAAAAATCCGATTCAGAAATTAAGTCCCGCAACATGTTTTGGCTCACCTGAGTTTAGCATCAAAACATTATGGTCAGATGATGATTCTGTGTTCCGAAATGAATATGAAGCCAAAGTCGGTGGTTCACCTGACATTCTGGGCATGTATCTCACACAGATGAAAAAAGAATTACCTGAAGACCTATATAATGTCCTTAAAGACATTCGTAAGGACAAAGAAGTTTCACTTGGCGTAATGGCTGTATGCATGACCCGCCGCTTAAAATATTTTGTGGCGCATTACGTTCAGGATCATGATGCCTATGTTCTGTATGAATGTACATTAGACCGTAATAAATTCTGTTCACCGAATTCTACATATATTCGCGGGCAAGACCTTGAACAAGAATTTGAAGCCATTTGTGTATTTCCATCTAATAGGGACACGCAATTAACGCCAGAACAACAACACGCTATACTCGAAAAATCATTAATTGACTTTGAGAACCACGTTACCTCAAATGTGAAAGGCCTATCCCGCAGCCCCGGCAGTAAGATGGAGCGCGCGAACCATGCCGTTGACCAATATTATCACCGCAACCGTTCACGCCTGCCTGAATATTTCACCCGCGCCGCTGAAAAAGCAGACGTCAAACGTTTAGACGGTAAATATGCGTTAATGGAACAAGTCTCTATGCACGAAGCTATGGCTTATATCGGCACAGGCTATGAAAAACTGGCGAAAATTTTTGCTGACGATCATGGCGAACAACAAATTGTTGATAAGAATCTTTTTCCGAAAAAGCCTTAACCTTGATTTTACGCCTTTGCAATTAAGATTGTGAAATAATATGAAAAACGGCGTAGCTACAACATATTGTAAATACTAGTTTCAAGTAAAATAGAAAAATATATTTGATTTTCATAATATTGTGCTTGACTCTGCATTAGAATCTGTATATTAAATAATTCCAATATATTTCGATGCAACACACTAATTGAGTATTTTGGTAGGGGAAATATGAGCACTATTCTCACGAAGCTATATGAAATAGCACAAAGCTTTAACGGCACGACAATGCCGAAAGACGCATTTAAGCAGGCGTTCCAACAATCAGCGCATGCGTGCTACGGACTCCCCGACGATTATGAGAACGAAATCAAGTTCTGCTCCAATAAATCCGTTAGCGCGATTCAAAAAGAGATTCAAAAATTATTTTCTACCGACAGCCGTCACGATTCAGATCAGGACGGCTTTTTTGTTGTCGAAAACTCAGCTGAAGAAAATAATTACTACCTAACCAGTATTCAGGTCGACAGCGTCACAAAAGACGAGAACGGCGATATAACAGATTCAAACGCTTTCCAAAAGAATGGCCACCAAATGCGCGTGCGCCTTGCTTTCCACCCAAATATTGTTGAACAGCGCGCGAACAAAGAAAATCAAAAAGCCCGCCGTTTCAAAGCCAATAACGTAATGGGTAAATTTGGCGCATCACAAATTTATGGCGACCCTGAAGTTTCTGTGAAAACACTATTGTCACAAAGCGAGAATCAAGAGCGCGGCGAATTTGAAGTTTTCTTAAAAGATGATGATTACGCAGGTACAATCCTACGTGAAAAAGGCCACGCTTTAGAACCAAAGTTTAAAAACAAACTTGAAGAAATCAACAACGACCCACAAACAGAACTTTGCGCCGAAGCCATTTGTATGACACGCCGCATCATGTTCTATGGCGCGCATTATGTTGCAAAATACAATGCTTATGTCGGTTATGAATGCACAATCGACAGCAACCAATTCGCTGATGTTGAATTGCGCACAGCGAAAAAATATTCAGACCGCGAAATGGAATTTGAAGCGCATTATATTTATCCAGCTGATGGCCGTGCGTTAACGCCAGAAGAGCAAAAAGAAATTCTAGATGCGTCAACGGAAAGCCTGTCTCAGTATATTGCTGATAATACAAAATCATTTAAGCCAAGCTGGGGCAGCAAAATGGAACGCGCAAGCGCGGCAGCACGCAAAATTCGTGATGGTCTATCCGCACGCTTCAAAGGCGCTGCCGAAGGTCAAAAAATTAGCGCAAAAGATACACACCCATGTTTAGCCTTGCAGCGCCACCCTGGTGATTTACTGCAAAACAACATCGGGAAACTGTATGAAATGTCATTAAAGATTGACTCTCCCGTCTGCGAAGATAATAGTGCGGACTGGATTGTTAACAGACGTACGAGAAAAGAATTCGTTGAACCGCCTAAACAATAATTGGCCGTCACGAATAGTATAAGCAGCATGAAGATTCTAGCACTTGGAAATGCCGTCATTGATGTGACCGCAAATATAGGGGATGACTTTCTTGAAACACATGAAATCAAGAAAGGGCTTTGTTACGAATCCCATATTAGTGAAGTTCCTAAATATTTGGATATGCTCAAAGGCCTCGGTGTTAATATTACCTATACAGCAGGCGGCAGCGCCGCCAATACAATGGTTTGTATCGCAGCCCTCGGCGGCGAATCGTCATTTAGCGGCTTTATAGGCAATGACAAAGATGGCGACTTCTTCAAAGACAGCATTGCCCTGTATGATGTCGACACGCGCGATATGATTATCCGTAACGGTGATGAAACCGGGAAAATATTTATCCTCGTCACGCCAGATTGTCAGCGTAGTTTCATGTCATTCCACGGCGCATCAGCAACCGCACGCCCTGAACATGCACATGACAGCATGATTGCCGCCAATGACGCCCTATATATGGAAGGCTTTTCCCTGTATTCGCCTGAAGGCTACCCTATGTATAAAGCTGCGGCGGAAACAGCCAAAGCGCAAGGAAAGCTGCTTATTTTTAATCCATGCGATGCCAATGTCGTTGAAGAAAAAAATGATGCGGTCATGGATTTGCTAAACCGCACCGATATTCTTATCGCTAACCGTTTAGAAGCGTTAGCCATGACTAAAACGGATAACCTTGAAGCGGCATTAAAGGCCTTAACAGCCATGAATAAAAAATGCAGCGTTATTACGGACAGCGCAAACGGCGCTTACATCATAGAAAACGGCGAAATAACCCATTGCCCTATTGAACGTGAACCTGCAAAAATTATCAATGATAATGGCGCAGGCGACAACTTTGCTGGCGGCTTCCTTTATGGTTATCTACAAAAGGGCTTATCAACACAAGAGGCTGCCCGCATAGGTCACCTTTGTGCAGGATATATCCTAAGCCAAACGGCTTCACGTCCCGCTAAAAAAGACGACTTGAAAAAACTGCTCGCCACGTTATAATCACGTCCCGTTCACCAACAGGATGTAAACATCAATGACATCAATACATGATGACTTGCTTCCTATCGCCGCCATGGAACGGGCGGTCGATATTGTTTTAACCTCTCCGCATCCGACAAGTAAGGTTGCCGCGGCCTTGTTCGGCCGTGACCTAAATGGTGATGATTATATTATCGCCCGCACCAATCACTGGCCTGAAAAAATTGAAAAAGCATTCGGCACTGATGCACGCATTGGCGATAGCAGCGGAACAATCCATGCCGAAACAGCTTGTATTCTAGCGGCGCCGCTAACCAAAGATGCCTCCATCTGCGTGACCGACCCGTTCTGCCCGAACTGTGCCAAGAACATTGTTGAAGCAGGCATAAAGGCCGTCTATATCGACCACAAAGGGTTTAAAAAAGACTTTGCTGCACGCCGTGGCCATGACTTTGAAAACATGTCATTGAAAATTGTTGAACGCGCCGGCATAGCCATTTTTGAAGTTATCCGTAAAGATAAAATTATCCAGCCAATCCAGATACCTAAATCAGGCTATCGCCCGAAAAGTGATAACCCGCCCTTAATTAATGAAATTGGCAAATCTGCGTCCAAGAAAATATTTAAGCAAGAAATATTAAAAGCGCAAAATATCTATGGCACAGACGACCCGTTCTGCGTGGCCTTATCACAAGATAAGTATGACAATATATACAGCATTTCATTTTCTGCACATAAGTCTCGCGGTATACGAGACCAAGAAACGCCGGCGCCCGCCGCAAAATTAGAAGACAAATATAATTACACCATTCCGCCGCTAAACCGCTTAATGATAGGCGCACATAAACATGGGCAGCGCATTTTGCCAGATTACATTTATTTGTCACATATCCCTTCAGCCCGCGAATTAATCAATTTGATGGCTGAAAATGACATATATACGCTGCATTTAAACAAAGCAAAGCTAGAGACAAAATATGCGTCTCCCGCCGCATTAACGCAGCTTCAAAAAGCGAAATTATTGAAGATGAAATTTATTTAGGCTCTGAAGGCACATTCTTACACGGAATAAGCGTTTGCCCCTTCTGCACTTTTTTAATTTCTTTAGACAGCGCATCTGGGTCAACCCCATCGTCCTTCACAGCCTTTTGGAAACTTGGGCAGGCTGAGCCACCGAAATTTTCACATTTTTTACAGCCAGTATCAGCTTGGTCGACAAAATCTTTGGCTTTTTTTGCGTTATCATCGCTCATCTCTATCTTCCCTGAAGTTTTATTTTTTTTAATGAAAGTTTAAACTAACTGCACTTTGCTGAACAAAAACAGTTTTATCACGCTTAGCATCTTCCATAGCACGTGCAGCGTCTTTGACAAGTTCTGCTTCGGTTATAACAATTTGCTCACGCAACTCTGTATGGAATAGTGACAATGTAAACAAATCAACCTCTGGTAAATCGTCTTCTTGGACTAACATTAATCGCTCAACCCATAGCGCTAGGTTAGCACTTGCTTCTTTGGCTTCATCCAGTGAAACTTCATCCAAATAAGCATCAATCAAATTAAAAATCTGATCATCATAAAATGCAACAGCCATTTGTTCAGCGGCATCAAGCGCACTCCACAGCTCTGATTTTTCATCTAAGCCCTCTTTCTTTGCCGCAATAAGCCCTATCAAATTTCCAGCATAAATAGGCTCTAATATATCTGGATTATAAAGCTCCATAACCTCACTAAACGGAATGTCCATTAGCGGTTCTGCCTGTGCAGCGAGTTCTATCCCCTCCTCGTTCAAAGGAACATCAACAATCTCCCCTTGAATTTCCAACTGAATCACATGCACGTCATCATCTGCGTCTGCCGCAGCTTCTGTGAACGCATCCACACCTGATGGAGCATCATCTTCATCGATAGCTAAAGACGGGAAACAATCTTGCATATACTCTATAAAGCCAGCATAAATATCAGCGCCATCCTTGTTACCTGTTTCATATAAATCACGGCAACGCATTACAAATCCATTATAGACATGCAAAACAAGCTCTGCGTCCTCGCCCGCTTTAACCAAAACTTTATCCATAAATAACTGATTGTTTACGCGGTGGATTTCTTCGGCGCAGTCAATCAAGTCTTGCAGTGCCGCGGACATTTTTGAGCCTAGCGCATCAATCTCTTCTAAAGCAGCTTTATAAGTATCAAGACTGTTTAGTACAGAATTCTGTGAAGGCTGGAAACCTGCAACGACATCGTCTTCAGGAATAATTTGTGGGTTACGTGCACATAAATCGGCAATATCCTGATATGTCGGGAGTGTTTTAAATTCAACGCCCGTGCCATCTTCTTCATAAATGGTCAAAGGGTATTTCTCAACGATTTCATTAAGCAACGCATAATCCATTTTTTATCATCCCTGTTTATTTATATTCACTTTCCCTAAAATGGGCATTTTTTCTCGAGCTTTTCAAGCTTTTTATTCAGCTTATATGCCTTCATACATTCAGATATAGCGTGATCCGACATACCAACCTTCAAGGTCGTACGGGCATTTTGTATATCTTCCAATGCCTTAGTCCACGCTGCACATAAGTTGCCATTACTGACGTTTTTTAAACCTTCTTCAATTTTTAATTCTAATGCACTAGCCCGCCCATATACACGGCGGCGATACGCTTGACTTTTTTCATCCGTCAAATCATTAAACAGCCCCCAAAGGCTGCGCTCGGGCTCTTTCCCACCGCCCTGCTGATCTTTACGGCGGGCATTTTCATCGACATAGATTTTCTGTGGCTTTAACGGCTTCATCGTAATTTTATTATAATTTCCCTGTTCTTAGTGGAATATAATTTACATAAAATAACCGCAACAATCAAGAGAAAATTAATAATTTATTAATCCAATTTGAAACCTGCTGCGTAACAAAGTTTGAGACGCTAATAAATGTCCACTTTTTTTGGTGTTTATTTACGTCTTACATATTGCATTTACTGGCCTGATGGATATTATAGCCGAAACGAGTATATTATCCGAAGACAGTAAATCGGGAATCGGTGATGGTGCCTATATGGGCCATCTAAGTATTTGCCACTAACAGAAAGGTATTTAAAATGAGCAAAGTCATTGGTATTGACCTTGGTACAACTAACTCTTGTGTCGCCGTAATGGATGGTAAAGATCCACGCGTCATAGAAAACTCAGAAGGTACACGTACAACGCCTTCGATGGTTGCATTCTCCAAGGATGGTGAACAACTCGTCGGCCAACCTGCAAAGCGTCAGGCCGTAACAAATCCAGAAAACACATTATACGCTGTAAAACGCCTAATCGGCCGTCGTTTTGACGATGCTGCCGTACAAGACATGATGGACAAAGCGCCATTCAAAATTATCGAAGGTGAAAACGGCGATGCATGGGTCGAAGTCGATGGCGAGAAATACGCGCCAGCACAAATCGCCGCGATGATCCTTGGCAAAATGAAAGAAACAGCTGAAAGCTTCCTTGGCGCAGACGTAAAAGAAGCAGTTATTACTGTTCCTGCATATTTCAACGATGCACAACGTCAAGCGACAAAAGATGCCGGCAGAATCGCCGGCCTTGATGTTCTTCGTATCATTAACGAGCCAACAGCTGCGGCGCTTGCTTATGGTCTTGATAAAGAGCAAAGCGGCGTTATCGCTGTATATGACCTTGGTGGTGGTACATTCGACATTTCCATCCTAGAAATTGGTGACGGCGTTTTTGAAGTTAAATCAACTAATGGTGATACATTCCTTGGTGGTGAAGACTTTGACTTGCGTATCATTGACTTCTTGGCTGAAGAATTCAAAAAGGAACACGGCGTTGACCTAAAGAAAGACAATCTTGCGCTGCAGCGTCTAAAAGAAGCCGCTGAAAAAGCAAAGATTGAGCTTTCAAGCGCGCAGCAAACTGACGTGAATCTGCCGTTCATTACAGCTGATGCCTCAGGCCCTAAACACCTGAACATCAAACTTACACGTGCGAAACTGGAATCATTGGTTGATGATTTAATCAAACGTTCAATCGAGCCGGTGAAAGCAGCACTTAAAGACGCGGGTTACAAAGCATCAGACATTGACGAAGTCGTCATGGTTGGTGGTATGACACGTATGCCTAAAGTTCTTGAAACCGTAAAAGACTTTTTCGGTAAAGAGCCACATAAAGGCGTGAACCCTGATGAAGTTGTTGCAAATGGTGCAGCTATTCAGGGCGGCGTTTTACAAGGCGACGTAAAAGACGTTCTTCTTTTGGACGTTACCCCGCTTTCATTGGGTATCGAAACATTGGGCGGCGTGTTCACACGTTTGATCGACCGTAACACAACCATCCCAACGAAGAAGTCACAAACATTCTCAACAGCGGAAGATAACCAAAGCGCTGTGACTATTCGCGTCTTCCAAGGTGAACGTGAGATGGCTGCAGATAACAAAATGCTAGGCCAGTTTGATTTGGTTGGCATTCCACCTGCACCACGCGGCGTTCCACAAGTTGAAGTGACATTCGACATTGATGCGAACGGTATTGTTCAAGTTTCCGCAAAAGATAAAGCAACAAACAAAGAACAGCAAATCCGCATCCAAGCATCTGGCGGCCTTTCTGACGATGATATCGACAAAATGGTTCAAGACGCAGAAAGCAATGCCGAGAAAGATAAAGCGAAGCGTGAAAGCGTTGAAAAACGTAACAACGCAGAATCGCTTATCCACGCGACTGAAAAGTCAATGGAAGAACTTGGCGGTAAAGTGAGCGATGAAGACAAAGCGGCAACTGAGAGTGCAATTAACGATCTAAAAACAGCACTTGAAGGCGACGACGTTGCAGATATTGCTGAAAAAACCGAAGCGCTTCAACAAGCTTCAATGAAAATTGGTGAAGCCCTCTACCGCGCGCAACAAGAAGGTGATGCGGAAGGTGCGGATCCATCAGCATCTGCAAGTGCGAATGACGCGGATGAGAGCGCATCATCAAATGACGATGACGTTCTTGATGCGGACTTCACAGTTGATGATGAAGACAAGAAATAAACATCCATAATCAAGCTTAGGCCGTTCATATAGATGCGGCCTAAGCTTTCTTCTAATCTTCATTGTTAAGTGAGTAATTCCATGGCGGAACAAGACTTATATGAACTTTTGGGCGTTGAACGCGGGGCAGATGCCGATACGATTAAAAAAGCGTATCGTAAACTGGCACTGAAATATCACCCTGACCAAAATAAAGACAACCCCGAAGCAGAAGCGAAATTTAAAGAGATTTCGCATGCATACGACATTCTTAAAGACCCACAAAAGAAACAAATGTACGACCAGTTCGGCGAACGTGCTTTCCAACAAGGCGGCGGCGCAGGTGCTGGCGGCCCCGGTGGTTTTGGCGGCTTCGGCGGCGCAGGTGGTTTCGGTGATATATTCGAAGAAATGTTCGGCGACTTTATGGGCGGCGGCGGCGCAGGTCGATCGCGCACATCCGCAATGCGCGGCGCAGACGTTCAATTTTCAATGGACATCACCTTAGAAGACGCATTCAGCGGTAAAGAGGCCAATATCCGCGTCCCAACAGTTGAAGGCTGTGATAGCTGTAATGGCAGCGGCGCAGCAGACGGCAGTGGTACGGAAACCTGCGGCACATGTGGCGGCCATGGCCGCGTTCGTGCGCAGCAAGGCTTTTTCACCATTGAGCGCGCCTGTCCAACCTGTCACGGTCAAGGGCAAATCATTCGCAACCCATGTAAAAAATGTAACGGTGAAGGCCGTCTAAAAGGCAGTAAAAAGCTTAAAGTCAACATCCCTGCAGGTATTGATGACGGACGCCGTATCCGTATTGGCGGCGAAGGCGAAGCTGGCGTACGCGGCGGCCCAGCTGGTGATTTATACATTCTTATCGGTATTAGAAAGCACGCCTTCTTTAGACGTGAAGACAGCAATTTACATTGCCGCGTGCCAATCGCCTTTACCACAGCGGCGCTTGGCGGCGAAATTGATGTGCCGACAATTGATGGTAAGTCAGCAAATGTCAAAATCCCCGCAGGCACACAAAGCAACCAGCAATTCCGCCTAAAAGGTAAGGGTATGCCGGTTCTGAAAAGTGGCGCTAAAGGCGATATGTTTGTTGAAATATCGGTCGAAACACCTGTTAATTTGTCTAAGAAACAAATTCAGCTTCTTAAACAGTTTGAAAGTGAAGGCCCACAAAAAGGCAGCTCATCAAACAGCCCAGAATCCGAAGGCTTTTTCAGTAAAGTCAAAGATATGTGGTCTGATTTAAAAGATTAAACAAAAAGCCCCTTCAATGGGGCTTTTTTTTAACTTAAAACTTATAGCTAGCCTGCAATGTCACAAGCGCCGGATTTTTCTTATCATCAATCCCAAATTCAGGGATAAAGCCAAGCTTCACTGAAACTGTATTATCATATTCACCGCGCACAAAAAACTGTCCCGCAGGGGTGACATCATAACCTAACAAATGTTTATACCCCGTAATGCCGCCAGCCATAGCGCCCACAGCGACTTCCCACTTAGACCCAAGGCGATAAGCTTGCTCCACCACGCCGCCAAGATAAAAGCTGTCTTTCTCATAGGAATTTTTATAGTAACCTGCCGTGCCGCCTAAACGGAATATTCCGCCGAATGCTTCAGTTACATCACGCAGTTGCGTATAACCTAAACCCCAATTCTTTTCATTAAATGGTTTCTCTTTACCTTCTTCCCAATACGTTGTCATGTCACGCTTAAATGGGTCATGGATGGAAAGAATATTAAAATCGAGATAATGATGTACGGATTGCTGAGCATCATCTTGGATATCTACCGTATTCGCCTCTGCTGCCAATGGCGCGGCTAAACTCGTGACTAAACTCGCTGGAATAAAAATATTGCGTAAGAACTGATTTTTTAAATCTGCGGCCATAACACTTCCCCCAAAGCAACAACAATCAATGGAAGTTATGGTAACATAAGTAAGGTGCTTGTTAAAAATAACTAAATATTATTGTTTAATTACAATGGATTATGTTTGTTTAAGTTGTAGAATAAAATCAGAAACGAGCCGTCCTACCGTAGCGGGCACATCCGCACCTTCTATTGGCGTCATATCATGCGTTTTTCCAACAGCATCGGTAAAACAGGCTGTATCCGCCGTGAACATCAAGGATGTATCATCAAATACCCGCGCGTTTGCTGACATTTTGCGGAAGCCGAGCGGCGTGACAACCGCCGTGCTCATATCAACATGCAGCCATTGATATACATCACCTTTTGGCGCATCATCTGGCAAATCTAAACGCTGTAATTCAACAACAAAAAAAGCCGCATGCTTAAACGCATATAGTAAATTAAATGAGTATGTGCCTGACATGCGCGTCCCCCTAAAAAGAAATATCAGATGGCCTATAAGCCGGGTTCTGTCCACTGTTTGCACAGCTGTATGACCATTCATCTAGGCGGTATATTGCTATAACGCTCAAGCAACCAACCCGAACGCGGCGTGGAAACCCGCCATAATGCATTCCTATTTGGTTTTGCTTCCGGTGAGGTTTACCCTGCCAGCGTTGTTACCAACGCCGCGGTGCGCTCTTACCGCACCCTTTCACCCTTACCTGACAAGTCAGGCGGTTTGCTTTCTGTGGCACTATCTCGGGGCTTGCGCCCGCCGGACGTTATCCGGCACCGTGTTTCCATGAAGCCCGGACTTTCCTCCCCTTATTGCTAAGCGGCGGTCATCCAGCCATCTGATAAGCCTTACATAGCAAAGTTCAAATCAAACAGCAAGTACACAGTAAATCTGCCATGCAATATACAAAGTCCTGAACCCACAAAAATATTTACATAACAATAGGGCTGTGTTATGCTATCGCCCAATAAATAGGGATAAACATGTTTATAGATGACCTTAATGCCATAGATCAAACTGAACTGCGCCTTAATAACGCTGAGGCCGCGGATATTTTGCACAATGTCGTATCCGCCTATGATGCGCTATTCAACCGTTTTGAGAAGGCACAAGCTGACAAAAAACCGCTATATGTTCTGATGGGAGAATATCATAACCGTCCAGCACATCATATCGCCCATACACTGCTAATTCGTGCCTTAAGCGACCTTACACAGCCGATTGTCACAGCTTTAGAATGCCCAATCAACATTACAGCTGCTGATCACCCAGATATAAAGCCTGAATATCTAACTAAGAATACCGTATCAAAAGAAAGCGCCGCAAATATAGATCTGCTCGCAAATTACAATACATCCGAATATGCGCCCTATTCAGGAAAATCATTTGAACTAAGTCTTTGCCATCAGCAGGATTGTCTTGTCACAATTTTTAACGACATTGCCCGCAATGAAGACCACAGTTTAAACCTAACGAATATACTTGGCACAAATGAAGATGACCCGTCATGGGGTATGAGCCCAAAATCTTTAAATGGCGTTGCCTTACGTAATATTCACATGAGCGAAAAACTTGTTGAAGCCGTAAAGAAATATAAAGCGCCCCTTGGCATACAAATTTGCGGACAGGCACATGTTAATGGGTCTAAACACGACTCGCCAAAGGAAAGTCTGTGTGGCCTACTAAAAGCGCAAGGAAAAAACGTATTTAATATATTCTGGGGCGCAGAAAGCGCTATGCTTACAAATCTCGCGCCATCTGAGCTATACCTTAGCCAAAACATGCCAGACCGTTTCATAGAATATGACCTTAACGAAGCCATTGAAGAAACAAACCCAAAGGCCGTTGAAAATTATACCTTAGAAAAAGACTACGTGCACGGCATATATGATGCCCTTGGCATCAAAGCGCCAATTTAAGGTATAAAACCAACTACTTTTTCGTCACACGCATCCCACGTGAAATGGAATTATCAAGCGCCGCTTTATACACCGCTGCCTGACGCACAACCGCATCGAGAAGCTCTTCATAGGTTTCTAACTGATCTTGCAGCAACATGGGGTCAGTTTGCCCCTTCTGCGCATCGCCAACAGATGCAAAAATAATGTTATAGGTTTCACTCATCTCATCAATTGAACTTAAATGTAAGCTTACCGGCATATTGGTTGTATACACACCGGCCACATCCACCACCAGATGAATAGTTTTATCTTGTACGCCGCCTTTAGGGCAAAGCTGTACTTTCACATCATGGCGTTTATTACAATATTCAAGGAAGTCATGCACCTGACGATACGCAACCTGATGCCAGCGCGTTAAGGGCTCTGCCACTTCGCGGTAATGTTCACGAAAACGGCTTGTGTAGTCTTTATGCCTATACGGTAAATCTTTATGGCTCATTGTATTCCCCCTGCAATGATTATGATCATTACATTTTAGGGAAGCGCATCAGAGTCTTAAATATCCTTGAGGCGTTTTCTAAACTCTGTCCACGGGAAAGACGGGCCAGGATCTTTTTTACGATCTGGCGCAATATCATCGTGGCCAATCACATCCGCCGCAGGAATGTCATAGCGCGCCTGTATCGCGCGGCATAACGTTACTAACATATCTATCTGCGCATCAGCAAAGGGCGGGTAATCCGCATATTCGCCTTCATTGACCAGTTCAATGCCAATTGAATGCGAATTTATATCCGTTTCGCCCTTCCACGCCGACACGCCTGCATGCCACGCGCGTTTATCTTCATCAACAAACTGAAATAGTGTGCCATCTGCATCAATCATATAATGCGGGCTAATCGGGCCTGCATTTGGGTCAGTGGTTGTGTTCAAATAATATGCGGCCGCTTCATCTGCCGTTTTTGTTCCTGTGTAGTGGACAATAATCAAGCTTGGCTGCGAGCAGCCTTTACGGTCATTAAAATTCGGCGATGGTGTCTTGATAATTTCCATAGATGTAACTTTCTTTACTTTCCCCACGAACTATATGAGTATGATGAAGATTATTGCAAGTTTGTTATTAGTTCTAGTGGCGTTATTCGGTTGGCAAATGCGGAGCTTTGCTGGCCTGCCAGTTGCGGAGAGTATTATGGATGAACAACCCGAAGGTTACCCGTCCATCACATTAGGTGGCGGCTGTTTTTGGTGTCTAGAGAGCGAATTTCGTTCCCTAGACGGCGTCAAACACACACGTGTCGGCTATATGGGCGGCCATGTCAAAGCCCCAAGCTATGAACAAGTCACCACCGCACGCAGCGGCCATGCAGAGGTTGTGATGATCACCTATGACCCAAAAGTTTTGCCGCTTGAAAAGCTACTGCATTATTTCTTTGAAATCGCGCACGACCCGACTACATTAAACCAACAAGGCGTTGATAAAGGCCCGCAATACCGCTCAGCCATATTCTATGCCAATGAGGAGGAAAAAGCTCTCGCCGAGAACGTCATCACCGCTGTAAACGCTAAAAAAGTTTACAAAAAGCCCATCGTCACGACATTAGAACCCGCAGCAACATTCTGGGAAGGTGAAGATTACCACCAACAATATTACGAGAAATACGAAGAGCAAACCGGCCAAGAACACATCCGCGTTTTCCTAAAGAAAAAGAAGAAAGCCGCGAAAGGGCTGTATTAAAAAAAGGCGTTTTATGCCACACCTCCTTAAAACTCTTAAGCCAAACGAATATCTGCGCCGCACGCACTTAGTTTTTCAACGAGCTTCTCATAACCGCGATTTAGGTGATAGATGCGGTTTACAACCGTTTCGCCTTCGGCAACTAAGCCTGCAAGCACAAGCGCAACACTGGCGCGTAGATCTGTTGCCATGACTTCTGCGCCTTTTAGGCCTGATACGCCACGGACTAAGGCTGAATTGCCGTGTACGGTGATTTCTGCCCCCATGCGGATAAGTTCAGGCACATGCATGAAGCGGTTTTCAAAAATTGTCTCGGTAATCATCCCTGCGCCCTTACAAATGGTCATCAAGCTCATAAGCTGTGCCTGTAAATCTGTTGGGAAACCGGGGTGCGGTTCCGTCATAATGTCAAAGCCCTTAAGGTCAACGCCATTGCGCTCAACAATTAAGTCCTTACCATCCTGTTCGATATGCATGCCTGCTTCTTTAAGCGGGCCGATCAATGTTGTTAAATGTTCAGGACGCACGTTTTCAAGCACGACCTTACCGCCGGTCATTGCCACGGCAATCATATATGTGCCCGCTTCGATGCGGTCAGGGACAATCTCATGTGTGATGCCGTGTAATTTCTCAACGCCTTCAATCACAAGACGCGCTGTACCAAGGCCTTCAATTTTCGCGCCCATTTTAATAAGCGCTTCACCTTGATCAACAATTTCTGGCTCACGCGCCGCATTGTTAATGATTGTCACGCCTTTGGCTAACGTCGCCGCCATCATAATATTTTCAGTCGCGCCGACCGATACTTTGCTGAAATTGATTTCCGCGCCTTTCAAACCATTTGGCGCTTCGGCCTTCACATAGCCACCATCAAGCTTAATTTCTGCGCCCATAAGCGACAAGGCATCCAAATGCATATCAATTGGACGTGTACCAATCGCGCAGCCCCCCGGCAGTGACACTTCCGCCTTACCATAGCGCGCCAGAAGTGGGCCTAGGATCAACACAGATGCACGCATCTTACGGACAAGGTCATAAGGCGCAACATGGCTTTCAATCGCCTTGGCATGGATCATCGCCATACCATCTTCACGCAAGACAACTTCCGCGCCCAATGTTTTCAGCACGGCTGCCTGCATCTTAATATCACCCAAATTCACTGGGCAATTTTCAAGGTTAACTGGTTCATCGGTCAACAAGCACGCGACCATATGCTTAAGCGCCGCATTCTTCGCGCCGCTAATACGGATACGACCATTCAGTTCATTACCACCCTTAATAACCATTTTCTGCAGTTCAGAAGCCTGCGAAAGTTTATTTGGGTCAACGATAATTTCTTGGGCCAATGCGCTCATTTCTGCGTGCTCCGTATTAGTTACTTGCATGTTGTCAATTATGTGAAAGGGTGTTGTACATTAAGTACGTGGCAAAGTCACGCCTTTTTGTCCCATATACTTACCGCCGCGTGCATCATATGTCACATCACAAGCGCTAGAGCCCTTGAAGAACAAGAATTGACATACGCCCTCATTCGCATAGATCTTCGCTGGGAGCGGTGTCGTATTTGAAATTTCAATCGTCACATGCCCTTCCCATCCTGGTTCAAGCGGCGTAACATTCACAATCAAACCACAACGTGCATATGTACTTTTACCCAAGCAAACAACCAACGCATCTTGAGGGATTTTAAAATATTCAACTGTGCGGCAAAGTACGAAGCTGTTTGGTGGAATAACGCAGACATCGCCTTTACGCTCAACAAAGCTTTTTGAATTAAAATTCTTTGGGTCAACAATCGCGTTATCAACATTGGTGAAGATCATAAATTCGTCAGCAACGCGGGCATCGTACCCATATGATGACAAGCCATAAGAAATAATCTTTTCATCATCAACATAGCGCACCTGACCATCAACAAATGGTTCAATCATTTCTTCGTTCTGTGCTTTCTCGCGTATCCAGTGATCTGGCATAATACCCGGTAAATGGTCGGCGCTGTCTTTTAACATACGCATTGCCGCGCTATCGCCTGCTTTTTTCTTCACATCATCACCTAGAATATCGCTCATATCTTCGTCCTTTTACCTTATACTTAATCGTCTTTGCTGTGATCTTGTTTCTTTGTCTGCGCATCGTCAGCCGCACTGCGTTTAGCCTGCTTACGCCGCGTCAAATTCGCCCGCAATGCAGCGGCGCGCTTATCGAACTTTTCGTTCTTATCTTTGTTACCTGACATAACAACCCTTAAAAAAATTCACGGAATTAAGCCGAATATAGTCAATATCAACGTGACAATCCAGATTTTTTATTGTATCTTCCCCTACGTTTTTCGGAACGCCGCGGTAGCTCAGTGGTAGAGCGCACCCTTGGTAAGGGTGAGGTCGAGAGTTCAATTCTCTCTCGTGGCACCACCCTTCCCAAGCTAAGTTATTATTTCTATTGCATAAGGCTGATGCTAACCATACAGCAAGTCAGCCGCAAGAAATGCAAAGAAAAAGCCTGTCGAATATATAAGCACTGAAAAGCCTAATATCCCCCAGCTAACTTTACGCAGCCGTGCACAAGCTTTGGCCTTTAAGGGATCTGCCGGACAGGGCGCATTACGCGCACGCCATTGCATAAAGGCCGCCAAGGCGAGCAAGCACCCCGCGAAAGTGAAAACAATGCCTTTATAATCAGATATAGCTGTAATCCATGGCACAGCGCCAACAAATCCTGCCAAGGCCGCGCCCATGCCAAGCGTCACCAACAAGGCCGGCAATGCACAGCACAGTAAGGTGCCGACGGATGTGAACAAGGATAGTGACGGCAAAATACTCTGCCGCCACAATGATGGTTCATTATTCCCCATGACGAATATCCCGCACGTTATACCCCGCATCCGTAATCAGCTGCGTGATTGTTTCATCATCAAGGCTTTGATCCTCATTAAAGTGAATGGTGATGACTTTCTCATCAAGATCCACCTTAATGGAGTCCACGGCATCCTGCTTACCGAACACTTTCTCAAGCGCCCGTGCACAGAAGTCACAGACTAGACCATTAACATCGGCATAAACCGTGCCGCCTGGATGCGCCGCATAAGCAGGAAGTGAGAAGGCCGTCAACACGGCGAATGTTAGAAGTAATTTTTTCATGATCTATATTCCTTTTTAATATCTAAAAACGTAGTTAAATAAGACTTCGCCATGGTTATTCATTCCCGCTTCGAGGAGATGAACACCCTTAAAAAATCTTACAAGTGGGGTAACGGTGAAATGATCTTCATTTTCTGGCGAATGCTGTACATCCAACATCAACCATGTATGTAAATCACCGTAATCCCCTATATAGGGCGTAACACCAACGCGGGCGGATTGCTGATAAAAATCATCAATGTCACCTGCTTCGGTATATCGGTTTTCATATGAGATGAAAAAACGTCGGTTTTCCCAATCTGCGGCCATACCTGTAAAGCCTGCGCCGCTTGTTTCACCGTCAGTATCATCTGCGTTACTATGCGCAACGCCTATGCCGGATTTAAGATAGAGATTGGCTTGACTATCTTTTTCATTCCAGCGTTTCAGCAGATTATTCATTTGAACGGCGTTAAGGGTAAAATCTTTATCCCGCCAATATTCAAACTTATACCCCACTGATGTTTTTGCGGTTGGTGAATAATGAATATGGGCGCTATTAACTTCGCCGTTATTCATTGACATGACTGTCCAGCCGCCGGGGTATGAAACCGGCCGTGCCTGAACAATATGTGGAATGGTTAGCCCCATTCCTAAAAGTGCTAAGAATAAGATTCTCATAGAATCCTCCTGTTTAATTGCGGTTAATAATAAGCAAAAAATCAGGCGTTAAATTTAGGGGGGCGGCGCGGCGGTGCAGTTTGTCTAGACACCAGCGCATCTTGTGAAATGGTGAACTGCACTTCTGAAATATCAAGTGGTTCTAAAACGTCAACATCGTTTAAGATAACGGTTTGCCCCATGGCCACATGCAGACATAAACACAAACCATCGCAATGCTGCGTTTGACTTTGTTGTTTTTCATTATGGCATGGCATATCGGCATCCATATTCGTACGCATATCCTGCGCCATCGCAATACCACCACTGTTCATACACGGCTTTGCCCAAGCGGACACGACAACCGTATTCGCCAGAAACATTACCATCAAAATAAAAACAAACAATTTTTTCATTACAAGACTATTATATAATAAACTATTCTTCTTTGTCAGCAGCATATTGAACAAATCCAGACTCAACATATAATATATTTATTGCTGGCCGTTGTAGCTCAGGGGTAGAGCAACGCATTCGTAATGCGTGGGTCGGAGGTTCAAATCCTCTCAACGGCACCATATCATCGTATATTCACGGCACAAAATTTGCATTATTTCCCTCTACACATTTAATCGCGCAAGTAATAGAGGCAAAAATGACCACAGCAGCACAGCCAATTCCTTTGTCTTCGGTACAAATGATCGATAAAAGCAAACTTAAGTTTGTTCATGTATCAGAAATGCCAGAAGACACATATAAAAACTTTATTGAGGCGCAAGAAAGATTCCTTGAATCCCGCCATACAAGCCTTCCGGATACATCAAACCACCCTGCTTATCAACCATACGCCACAGTACAAGTCGATGGCAAAGTCGTTGCCCAAATTGATAATCATGGCTGGATCAGCTCTAGCAGCCGCCACAACAAAGCCATACAAGGTGCTATAGAAGGCGAGAATAGCCGGCTTAATGGGCCTAATCTTGCCGCCAATCGTGCGGAAAAAATTGCCGCAGCCTTGGGCGGCACAGTCGTAAAAGCCGATACAGCCTTAACCCAGCAAAGCTATAACGCCACAGAAAAAATAAAACCTATGGTTGATTATACGGCCATGCATAACGACCCTCTATATGAATCTCTGCTTAAAACAAAGCAAGCCCGTACAGAATATATCGCACAGCAAATGGGACAAGAGATGACAGAGACAAGCACCGCTTCACTTGAAACAGACTCATCTGACAAAACATCAAGCGATGCCTTTCTAGAGTATATGGATATGACACCAGAAGAACGCTACATCATGCAAGCCCTAGCCCATAGAGGATACACAAAAGAAGAGTTTGATATGCTCCCCCTAGAAGAACAAGAGAAGATTATGAAGGAGATCCGCGAAGAGCTACGCGAACAGACGCAAACCCAAACAGAATCTGGACAAACTGGCTTTAACGCAACAAATGATACAGCAGCAAAACAGGATATCGTCACACAAATTGTCACGATAACAAACTTGCTTGATAAACAAGCACAGATACAAGATGACCATAAAAGGAACAGCTAAAGCGACCTAACAAATGCTAAAATATACGTCGGCAAACAAAACTATTTTATGCTGCAAAGCAGCTATTTTACTCAGCATAAGACCTTACAAATCAGCCATTGTGAATCGTAACACGCTAATATGAAAGCAGTTTCATGTCGTTATAAAACAAACTTTACAGATTGTATTTTTTGTTGTTAGTATATACTTATGGTAGAAGCAAAAGGTTACTGGCTCAGTGTGCAAACGCAAAAGAATCTGACGCGATCAGAAGATAAACGTTTTAGCCCAATTAGGCCTTCAAATTACATCGTTAAGATACATCATCAGGACTCCCCTATTGTCGGTATGGCCGTGGAATTTAGGGACGCCCTACAGTCGTTCAAAGAGGAACTCGCGGCTTTGCATCACAAAGACCCCCAAAGCCTACCTCAATTTGAACATTTTGATGACGTGGTCGAACAAAAAGATAAAGACATTGCTATGGTATTCCTTAGCGAACACGAAATTCTTGATGCCATCAGCAAAGCTGTAAATAATTAAGCCCACACTTATTGAATAGAAAAAGCCGAGCTTCATAACAAAGCTCGGCTTCAAATATTGTTCGACTAAATGGATTTAGAACTTATACGTCGCCTTCACAACACCTGAGTGTGCAGAATAATCAGACTTATATTCAAAGTCATAACCACCTGTGAATTCCCAGTTATTTGTATCATACACTGTAGCGCCGAAACCTGCATTAAATGTACTTGTCGCAGGGTCAAAACCTTCAGTTTTGAATGTCGCGCCGCCGCCAAGGAAGCTTGATGTTGCTGCTGCATCATCACCAACCACATCATGGCGATACCCGATATGCGCCGCAGGTTTCAACCAGCCACCACTTGCAAGTCGCTTTTTCCATGATGCCTCAAGAGATAATCCGAGTTCTAATATATTCATATCATCAGGGTTAACAACAAGGTTTGCACCACCAGCACCCGTTTCGGTGTAACCGTCTTGGTCTACGTGAATATAGTTCAGCAATGCTGAAGGTGTCAGCGTCACGCCGTTCATGGCATCTAACATATAAGCATTGCCAATTTCAGCGCGCGCGAAATACTGTGTACCATCGCGATCACCTTTTGCCGTAAGCCCTGAAACGCCACCAACATTATAACGGTTCGATTCAATGTCGTTATACGCGTAACCGATTATCACGTCCAAAAAGGCCGTGTTGGACAAATCATAATCTGCATAAGCTGCAACCTGCCAGCTGCTAATTTCAGTTTCCGTAGCGTTAACATTGTCTGAATCAACATCTGTATTCGCATATGAACCTGCGAAGCCTAGTGTCATCCCTTCAAGGCGATCAGCTGTATCAATACCGAAGGCAAGACCAAGCGTGCTCGCATCATAACCATCGATGCCGTCACGTGCATCTTGTTCCATCGTGTTACCAAATGCCTGTGCCCAAACCTTTGTGCCATACATGCCGTTACCTGCATACATGCCTGTGCCTTCACTACCATCACGAAGCGACGCAAGACGTGTACTAAGAACATTCAACGACTGGTTTGTTACACTAACAACTGACGCAACACTCCCCGCATCCACAGTTGGCTGTGTCGATTCTAAAATGTCGTTCACCGCTTTCTGTGTAGACGCTGCCGCAATATTCTGCTGAATTAAAGCTAGTTGTGTATTACCAGACGTACCAACACCGTCCAACACCGCACCTACTGCAGTGTTGTTTGTTGTTGTACCTGCACTTGCAGTCGTTGATACATTTGCCGTCACAACAAGGTCTTCATCGTTTGTTGTATCTTGTGCAAAGCTAACCAAGAAACTGTTATCTGTGATGGTCGTTGTCAGGTCAGCGATACCTGCACCGCCTGTACCATCAACAAGAACAAAGCTCTGACCGTCAGCAATAGCATCGCCAGTCGAAACATCAATGCTTAGTACAGCATCCGCAGCAATTGTTGCCGCGCCGCCTGCTGTAATCTGACCTGCTGCAGTTGCACCTGTAACATCAAAATTCAAGACCTGACCTGTATCAGCATCAAATGTGCCTGTAGCGTTAACAATGTTGCCGTCAATATTTGTCGTATTGGCCGCTTCAAAGTTACCTGCGAGGCCAACCGTGCTACCTGTCCCCAGAACTGTAAAGGCTTTAAGCTCTGTACCATCTGTACCGAATGCATCAATATCGGCATTTCCTTGAAGAATTAAACTACCTTCACCAAGTGTCGACGTAATAATTGCACCTGTAATGTCACCGCCATCAGCTAAGCGAAGTACACCGTCCGCATCGAAGTCTACCGCACCTGTGATATTGCCATTTGCCTGAACTGTGCCCACGCCAGCAATTTTAATATCCGTTGCCGCGACATTATCTGCCAGCGTTACAGTTTCACCTGCCCCGCCATTAAAGTTAATTGCTGCAAGCTCGTTCGTTGTAATACCAATTGTGCCTGATACGCTCGACGTGCCAGCAAAGTTCACGGTACCATTTGCACCGCCAGTACTGTCAATTGATCCTGTTAAATCTGCATTATCTGCAAAGTTGATCGTACCAGCATTGTTTGCAAAGTCGATGTCGTTTGTTGTTGTTACATCACCCGCAAAGTTGATTGTACCTGCCGCAGTGAAGTCAATATCATCAACCGCAACTGTAGACCCAAAAGCTGAAGTACCTGTGCCATCTATAGAAATTGTATTCAATGTGTTTGTCGCACCAATTGCACCTGAAATTGTTGATGTGTTACCACCCGCAGATTCCAAAGATAAATTACCCGCACCATCGGCACCTGATGTGTTGTTAATCGCGCCTGTAAAGTTTGCACCATCAGCAAGCTCAATTGCACCATCACCGCCAAAGTTAAAGTTTGCAACAACGCTATCAGCAAAATCATATGTTGTTGTGCTGCTTGTCGAAATTGTTGTCGCAGCAACTGTACCATTAAACTGGAAAGTCCCTGTACCATCGTGAGAAATTGTACCAAGAGAATTTGTTGCACCCACGTTACCAGTTACAGTATTTGTGCCTGCACCTGTGCCCGTTAACGTACCAACGCCAGCTGTACCTGATGTATTATCAACATCACCATTGATAGTAATACCATTCTGAAGAGCAACAGTACCAGCGCCTGTGAAATTAACAGCTGTAGCTGTTATGTCACCGCTAGATGTCAATGTAGTACCTGCACCAACAGTAACTGTGGTCGCTCTAAGAGCGCCTGCATGCGTCAAGCCTGTACCTGAACCAGACAATGTAACAGAATTAAACGCATTAACCGCACCCCAGTTATCATTGGCTGTAAGAACAGAACCACCAGAAACGATCACGTTTGCACTATCTGTGCCATTTGAATCTACCGCACCTGTTACGGCCTGTGCACCACCAGTTGTATCAAACGTTACTGTAACCGCATCAACAGTTGCTGCAGCATCTAGGTCACCAATCACGATGCCATTTGCTGTTGCAACATCACCTTGGAAAGTTGCTGTCACCGTAGAAGAACCATCAACACCAATGTTAATGCTGTCGACGGTGAAGTTTGTTGTACCAATATCACCTGCGAAAGTGACGCCGGCTGTGTTGCCAACTTTGATGTTACCTTCAGCCGCAGCAGCGCCATCAATTGCCGCTGTAATTGTTTGCGCTGTTGTGCCGTTCAATTCAAGAACCGCATCAGAACCTGCTGCGTTGTCATCAAGTGTAATTTGACCCGCTGCAATATTACCTGTTACTGCAAAAGTAAGGTCGTTACCCGCTGTGTTATTATCCGCAGTCAGTGTCAATGTGCCAGTGCCTAGATTAACTGCACCGTTAACTGTGATATCCAAAGCGTCGTTACCATCCGCATCATCAATACCATCAACATTAAGGTTGAAAGATGTAAACGCGCCAACTGAAATGTCGCCATCGATTGTAATTGCCGCAGGCGCATCAGCAGATGCGTCAGTCAATGTCAATGTAAGTGCATCCGCACCAGCCAATATAGCTGCAATAGTCGAACCACCATCACCGATTGTATCGCCATCCTCAAGCGTGATTTCAGCAGTTGCGTTCACGCGCACATCATGACTATCTGTCGCTTCACCGGCCGCACCTGCGCCGTTTGTTACTGCGCCCCAATCAAATGGCGAAACGGCTAATTCATCCGCGTCAAATGTGCCACTGTCATCCGCGTCAACAGAAAGTTCAGCCGCATATGCTGGTGAAATTACAAAAGGCGCTGCGCCAACCGCAACAATTGCTGTACCTGCAAGAAGCAGCTTTTTAAGATTCAATGTCATAATGTAAGCTCCGAATGGACTAAAGGGGAAAGAAACCTAGAAACGATTTTGTTTAGAATATCATATGAAACAAAATTATAAAAGCCCCCCAAAGCAAAACCGGGCGCAGATTGCTCTACGCCCGGTTTCGAGAACTATCTAATCAGTGATTAGAACTTGTAAGAAGCTTTAACTACACCAGCGTGTGAATCAAAGTCAGACTTGAACTCGTAGTTATAGTCTGCGCTGATTGTCCAGCTATCAGTTGTGTAGTATTTGAAGCCTACACCCGCATCAAATGTTGTTTGTGCAGGATCATAACCTTCAACTTCGAAACTTGTTGTAGAGCCAGCAAACTGGTTCGTTGCTTGGTATTCATCACCAATAAGGTCATGACGTACGCCCACACCTACAGATGGCTTGAACCATGAACCATTAGCTTGTTCAAATGACCATTCTGCGTTGACGCCAAGGCCAAGTTCGAAAATGTTCATTGAGTCAGAGTTAACAGATAGGTTCGCTGTACCTGCGCCAGTTTCTGTGTAGCTATCCGCACTGTAGTGCACATAGTTCGCAGAAACAGATGGTGTCAGAACAAGGCTACCGTGACCCATGTGGTAATCATTGCCAAGTGTTGCATTCGCGATGAATGTATCACTGTCATAATCACCATTTGCGACTAGACTTGAAACGCCGCCTGGGTTACGTGTTGTTTCGTTGTCAGACCACATATAAGCTAGCTGTGCTGTGATGAACGCTGTGTTTGATAGGTCATAATCACCATATAGAGCGATTTGGTAGCTATCAATTTCAGTTTCTGCATTGCTGATCGCATCAGATTCAACATCTGTGTTTGCGTAAGCAACAGACACACCAACAGTTAGGTCTTCAGCAACGTTTTCAGCATCCAAACCAACTGCGAAACCAACTGAGTCAACATCGTAACCTGATACGTTGTCGCGCTCATCTTGTTCACCAGTCGCGCCGAAACCTTGGATCCAAGCTTTCAGACCGCTCATCATCTGACCTGCGCTCATACCAGTTTCTTCACCAGAACGAACAGCAGCAAGACGCTGGTTGTTTACAGATGTTGTGTGACCAGCAACCTGAACACCACCAACAACTGCGCCCGCAGATACGTCAGAAGCCGCAGCTTCAAGAACGTTGTTCACGTCTGCAGAACCTGCAGATACAAACGCGTTCTGAACCTGTAGCAATTCACCTGTTGCAGTTGTTGCAAGCAAGTTGTCTGCTGTAGATTTCTTAGCTGCATTGTTTGTAATGCTTGCTGTAGATGCTTGCGCAACAGTCAACGTACCATCAGTAGCTGCTGTGAAAGTATAAAGCGCAGAGTTGTCTACAACTGCTTTTGCTTCATCAAATGCATCACCACCATTTGCTAACACATCAACAGTACCTGTACCAATAACACCTGTTACGTTAACAGTAAGGTCATCAGTATCAACTGTTGCCGCACCACCTAAGTCTAAAAGACCGATGTCAGCTGTAGTTAATGTAGCATCAGCATCAACAACGTTAAGCACAAATGTACCGCCGTTATCTGTGAAGCTTGCAGCTGTCAAAGTAGAGCCTTGACCAACTGTTACTGCACCAGCACTATCCAATGCACCAGCGAATGTTGCGTTTGCAGCAAAAGTCGCAGCAGCACCAGACGCAACAGTCATTGCATCAGAATTGATCACACCATTGAAAGTAACGCCTGTTGCGTTAGTAACATTGATGTCACCGCCAGTGATTGTGCCAGAAACAGCTTGTGCAGATGTACCAATAAAGCTTAGTGTATCTGCGTTGTTAGCTGTAATCGCGTCTACCCATAAGTTACCCGTTGTTGTTACAACGTTAGCAGAACCACCTGCGATGTCTAATGTCGCAACAGCGGCTGAACTTGTACCGATGTTACCAGCGATTGCTGTTGTAGCAGCAGCATCACCAATATTAATCGCACCGTCGCCGTCAGCAGCTGCAACAACGTTACCAGTAAGGTTAGAACCACCAGTAAAGTCTAAAGCACCTGTACCGTTCAATGTGATTGTAGAAACAGCGATATCGTTACCCGCACCACCTGCAACAGTCAAAGTTTGACCCGTTGCAACATCAGCAGAAGTTGCGCCCAAGTCACCTGTTACTGTCAAGTCAGCATCAACGTCAATTGTACCTGCGCCAGAAACATCACCTGTGATTGCGCCAGTACCTGTTTGTTGAATTGTACCTGTGTTAGTAATGTTACCAACAACATCACCTGCACCAGACATTAACAATGTACCAGCGTTTGTTACTGCTGCAGTTACTGTACCAGCGCCAACGTCAATTGTTGTGCCTGTAGCAGATGTCAATGTTGTAGCATCCAAAGTACCTTCAAGATCAAATATTGTGCCTGAAGTTGTAACACTTACTGTGCCCAATGCATTTGATGAGCCCCAGTTATCTGCTGCAGCAACAGTGTTACCACCTGTAATTACAACGTTAGCCGTGTCAGTTGCGTTTGCATCAACATCACCAGCGACTGAGATTGAACCATTTTGTGAATCAAATGTCACTGTTACCGCGTCAACAGTTGCCGCAGCATCTGTATCACCAATAACGATACCATTCGCTGTTGCAACATCACCTTGGAAAGTTGCTGTAACAGTTGATGAACCATCAACACCAACATTAATGCTATCAACTGTGAAGTTTGTAGTACCGATATCACCAACGAATGTAACACCTGCTGTGTTTCCAACTTTGATGTTACCTTCAGCCGCAGCCGCGCCGTCAATTGCCGCTGTAACTGTTTGCGCTGTTGTGCCGTTCAATTCAAGAACTGCATCAGAACCAGCTGCGTTATCATCAAGAGTGATTTGACCTGCAGTAATGTTACCAGTTACGGCGAAAGTAAGATCGTTACCAGCTGTGTCATTATCAGCTGTTAGTGTCAATGTACCTGTACCTAGGTTAACAGCGCCGTTAACTGTGATATCAAGCGCGTCATTACCATCAGCGTCGTCAATACCATCGACAGCCAAGTTAAGAGAAGTAAACGCACCAACTGAAATCGCGCCATCAATTGTAATAGCCGCAGGTGCATCAGCAGATGCATCAGTCAATGTCAAAGTTAGCGCATCAGCACCAGCAACTACAGCTGCGATTGTCGCATCACCGTCACCAATTGTGTCGCCATCTTCCAAAGTAATCTCAGCCGTTGCGTTCACACGCACATCATGGCTGTCTGTCACTTCACCAGCTGCTGCAGTACCATCTGTTACAGCGCCCCAGTCAAATGCTGATGTTGCAAGTTCGTCAGCATCAAATACGCCGCTATCATCAGCATCAACAGAAATTTCGTCAGCCGCGTATGCTGATGAAATAACCATTGGCGCTGCACCAACTGCAACAATAGCTGTACCCGCGAGGAGTAGTTTTTTAATGTCGAGTTTCATTTGATATGTTCTCCTTAAGTAGTTTAATCAAATAGAATTTTCTTAAAAATCTTTAATTAGTGTCCCCACCAATATAGACAGTCCTAAAACAAGCCTTGTTATTCCCTATTTTCCGGCTAGGCATAGATGTTTACATAGAACATATACACAATCAGCAGGCGAATCGATAATACCAATGCCGACATAATTTATACCTTTGGTAATAAAAAGTGTAAACCCCCTCAATCGGGTAATATTGCTTGAAATACAGTGAGTTATGAAAATTTGGACTCTGCGTACAATATAAAAATATAGCCGCAATGCTTGTAAACATTGCGGCTAAAATACATTAGAATCCTCTAAAAATATGGATTCGTGCTTATTTTTTCTTTTGCAATTCTTTATATGCCGCACTAAAGCCTTTTAGGGATAGCTGAACATTAAACTCTTTGCCCATTTGGCTATGCGTTGCAAGCATAAGTTTATTGCCCTTACGCATTTGGTCCATCAGCTCTTTGGTTGCATTAATACGCGCTAGGCAGCCGCCCGGTGTACATGTATGAAAGTTAAAGGCCATTTTCTTGCCATCATCAACCTGCATTAAAACAGGTTTAGCCACCATCAAACCAAGGGGCAAAACGATAATACCGCCAGCTTTGTCTTTATCTTCTTCGAAGAAAGCGATCTCTACAAAACGCTGGCCCGTGTCCTTAACCATGACCATTTGGAACATTTCGCAATATTCTTTGCCATTTTCTTCATTCTTCTTACAGCGCACATCCCAAGCTTTGTCGTCTGCAGCATGGCTAGCCACAGGCATAAGTGCAGAAAGCACAAAAACAGAGAATATAAACATTATAAAACCGCGCATAACAAACCTTCCTTGTTGCCGTTATATATTAATAGAATTTACGTTATTGGCTTTTACATGATATTGGCTGGCGCAGCAAGTCAGGCCATTTTTCAACCCACCCTTTTCCATGCGCTAAACCAGCAATTTCATTTATGCGTACACAAGATGAATCTTGCATCTGATGCGCATAGCTCTGGGCTATATTGATGGGCACTATTCGGTCATCCCCGCCCACAAAATGAATCTGTGGATAGCGCGAAAGATCATCACTATAATTTGCGGGGTTAAGTGATTGTGGCATTAAGCTAACCTTATGAAAACGCGAATGCGCATCAATATCTACATTCCCTGCGACCGTACGTATGGCCGTTATATCCCCCCGTCTACGTGCAATTAATAACGCCAATGTCGCCCCACCTGAATACCCGACAAGCTCTATATCGCTCCAGCCACGCTGCTGCTTTAATTTATCAAGCAAGGCAACATAGGCATCAACCACTTCAGGCGCATAACGGTGAGATGTCCAATATTTATGCGGGCATAGGCCGCCGCCATCCCATCCTGAATATTGACATGGGCGTGCCAGATAAACACGGTCTATATTGCGTGCATGGTCAGCTTCCGCTAAACGCAGCGCATATGGGTCAATCGGCGTAGGATTTAAAGATGGTTCTGATTTACTTACCCATGCAAGGCCGTCCCCTTCTATATAGACACGCCCTGTTTTCGCCCCGCGCAGCACATCGGCATAGGCCGTCACATAAAACGGCGCGGCGTAGTGGATCTCTTTACGCAAAGATGATTGCGCCGCCAATTCATTAGCCAAATCATTACGGGCAGAAAGCGATGCGCCGCAGCCCGCAAGCAATAACAGACAGCCACAAAAAGATATGGACGCCTTCACAGCGTCCATGGTCTTTTTTATAGCGAAAGGTAGATTACTTTTTCCCTTTACCATGCATATCATCCATTATATCAAGCGTTTTAGGATTAAACGGTACAGGGGTCAAATCAACCTCTGGTGCAAGTTTGCCATTTTGCTTATTCGCATGACAATCCAATGGCAACGCGACCAAATCAGACCATTGCTCAACCCAACCACGGTCATCATTTGCATCTGGAATTAAGCTATGACGCATACACCAGCTTGGCCCCACAGCCTGCGCAAAATTGTGATAAAGCTTAATCATATCCGCTTTATCATCCTCGCCAATAAAGTGATATTGCGGCAAATGCGCCAATGTGCCTGCATAATCAACAGGGTTCAGCCCACCTTCGTAATAAGCACTCAAACCTTCTTTATAATCAGACGCATCTAAACGGCCGGATACTGTACGCAAACCGTCTACATCCATACGCTGAGATGCCAATATAGCCGCAACGGATGCGCCGCTGCCATAACCATTAAGCACAAAACTGTCTACATCGTGATAACGGCGAATATTATCCAGCGCCGCGCCATAAGCATTAATCACATTCTGTGAAACGGGGCCATCGCTGTAATAATGTTTAGCACATTTATTCGCTGGCCCTTCCGCAAACATTGTATCGCGCAAATAAGAACATGGCGCAGAGAGATAAACAACATTCGTGTTTTTATCCTGCGCAGCCAAGCGAAGCGCTAATGGGTCTGATGGGTCTTTACTGTTTATAGCCGTATGTTTAATACGGTCACCCGCGCTTGAATCATCTTCAATATAAACCTGAACAACTTTAAGCGGATCATGCACACGCTCAAATGCAACGAGATTAGCGCCTTCTATCGCAATATCACGCTTAATCATAAAGACCGGCAGCGCGATGCGGTTAAGCTGTCTTTCTTTTAAATGAACGGTCGTAGACTCACAGGCATTTAAGCCTGCAAGCGCAATAACGCTCACGCACACAGCAGATAAAGTTTTGATTCGTTTAGAAAATATATTGAAAGTCATGATCGGCCAATTACTGAAGATTGTGAATACAATAACGATTCACTCTACCATGTGCTGCCGTAAATGCCTATAGGGTTTTTCAAAAATTAAGCAGCATCCGCCAAAGTAAGGATCACTGGCACATGGTCAGATGGTTTTTCAAGGCCGCGCGGCGCGGTGTCAATCACGCAGCTTTCCATGCGGTCAGCCACCATTGGCGAAACCAAAAAATGGTCAATACGTATGCCATGATTTTTTTGATAAGCGCCGCGTTGATAATCCCAAAAACTATATTGACGATCTGCCTGATTAAACACGCGGAACGCATCAACATAGCCCAGATATTCATAAGAACGATAAAGTGCGCGTGTTTGTGGCAGTGTCGCCGCGTCCCCTTCCCACACTTTAGGGTCATGACAATCACGAGCCTCAGGGATTACATTATAATCCCCCGCGACAAGCACATCCAAATCCGCGCGGCGCAGCTCTTTCATGTAGTCGTGCAGGCGCTCCATCCAGCCGAGTTTGTAATCATATTTCTCCGTCCCGACAGGGTTTCCATTAGGTAAGTAAATATTAACGCAGCGTACGCCATTAATTTTACAGTCTAAAAAACGCGCTTGTTCATCTGCGTCATCACCTGGCAGGGTATCACAAACGCGCTCAATATCATGTTTGCTTAAAGTGGCCACGCCGTTATAGGTCTTTTGCGCGGATACCTCTGCCTTATAGCCCAGCGCTGTAAATTCATCGAAAGGGAACTCTGTGCCTTTAAGCTCTTGCAGCATCAGCACATCCACATCATGCGTCTTAAGCCAGTTTTTCACATGGTCTATACGTGTTTTGATCGAATTCACATTCCAAATGGCTATTTTCATTATATCCTCGCTAACTATGCCCAAATACTAGCCTAATAAAAAACAACCGCACAAATAGTTTGCGCGGTTTGCTTGGTTTAATCTGTATATAGAATAGCACTTATCAAACTATAAAATCAGCACGCGTACCATAAACTTCCATAGTTACTGACTTTCGTTCTAGGCCATTATCTTTAAAATCGCCATCATCATAGAATTTAGCGACCGCACCATTACACAGCTCGACATTAGCTGTGCCTACTGCTGTATTAAAATGCACTGATGCAAAATGTTTGGGGTTAATTTCTACACTATGAAACCCTAAAGGATTATCCACCAACTTAAACTTCTTCATCATTATTACCACCGTTAATTAGATTTTTGTGGAATATACCTCAAGCCGCAACTTATGTCAATTAAATTGAGAACGACGTACCACAGCCACAAGCACTATTCGCAAGGGGGTTATCTATTTGGAACATACGCCCCATCATGTCGTCATGAAATTTTATCGTAGACCCGTCCATATATTTTAAGGAAAGCGGGTCAATCACTACAACCTTATCAAAGATAGAGTCGTCATCTTTATGCTCAGAATCGTCCCACTCATATTTATACTGGAACCCTGAACAGCCACCACCTTCGACCGTAACACGCAAAAATAGGTTCGAGTTTTCCTTGCTCTCACGTTCACGCAATACTTCGTCAATTGCTGTTTGATCGATTATTAATTTCATAGAATACTCTACCTTTCAGCCCAGAAAAACTATATACCCTTAATTATATGGATGAATCATAGTAATAATCAAGCATGATGGCTTGGCCTTTGGGCTAAATTCTGCTAATTTCCCATTAAATTCATTTTAAAACATGTGATAAAGGCAAAATATGACCCAATCATCAGCTGCGCAAGACAACCTCGCTTACAATTATTGCGCCGTGCCGCTTGCACGCTATGCCTGTCGCCCCGACCAGTCTCGTGGGCGTATATATGAAGAATCGGAAAGCCGCCACCGCACATGCTTTCAACGTGACCGCGACCGTATTATCCACTGTAGCGCCTTTCGCCGCCTGAAATATAAAACACAGGTCTTTGTCTATTACGAAGGTGATGACTACCGCACACGCCTATCACATACTATTGAGGTTGCACAAATCGCACGCACATTAGCGCGCGCCCTTTTGGTGAATGAAGACCTTGCTGAAGCCATCGCCCTCGCGCATGACTTAGGGCACACGCCATTCGCCCACGCTGGGGAAGAAACATTAAAGAAATGCATGGAAAATCTGGGCGGGTTTGAGCATAATGACCAATCCCTGCGCGTATTAACCATGCAGGAAAATAAATACCCAGAATGGCGCGGCCTGAACCTCACATGGGAAACATTAGAAGGCGTTGCCAAACATAACGGCCCAGTCATTCCGAAAAACTGCGGCAATGATGTACACTTACCAACCACATTACGCCAAGTGCAAAATATGGTGGACCTCGAAATTGATGGCTTTGCGTCTATTGAGGCGCAAATAGCCGCGATAGCTGACGATATTGCCTATAATAACCATGACGTTGAAGACGGCCTGAAAGCCAATATTTTCTCATTAGAACAAATTTGCGCCGCGGTGCCGCTGTTCAACGAGCGCGTAGATATCGTCCGCCGCAAATACCCAAACATTACGCAAAAAATCCTTATCTCTGAATCTATTCGGGATATGATTGGCGTTATGGTTGACGATGTGTTGGCCGAAAGCCTTAAAAACATTGCCGAGCTAAAACCGCAACATGTTGATGATGTCAGAAACCATAGCAAACCAATCATTCGCTTTTCAGATGATATGTTCCAAGAATTAAAAATTCTGCGCGCATTTCTGATGAAAAACATGTACCGCCACCATACCATCCAACGTATCTGGATTAAGGCGGAGAAGATTATTGGTGACTTATTTGACGTCTATATGAATGACCAACTGCTCTTGACTACAGACATTCAAGAACAAATTGAAAAACTAGATAGTGACCCAAACGATCATAAAAAGGCGCGCATCATCGCGGACCATATTGCCAGCATGACTGACCGCAGTGCCGCCGCCGAACACGAAGCCATTTTTAACCTGTATAAACGTATCTAATAATATTATTTGAAGCCATGAAACTAAACGCCATACTCCTTATTTCCGCTGTTGTAATTGTTAGTGCCCTTATGTGGTACAGCAACACACAAAAAACAGATACCGTCCCGATCATCCGCGGCGATCATTCCCCGATTAAAGAACGCCCCGATGAACGCGGCGGCATGGATATTGCGCATAGCGACAGCACGATTTACGATTCGATCCGCAACGAAAACTCAAAGCAGCGTGTTGAAAATCTTCTAGCTGAAAACCAAAACGCCCGCCCCCAAAGCCGCGAAGAATTATTCGCTGGCCTTAAAACACAAAACACAACGCCGCAAAGCGAAGACATAAAATACACTCAAGAACTAAAAGACGACGAAGGCGTAAACAGCCGCATTGCGGGGGCAGTTCCCATTGACGAAGAAAGCCCTGAGCCTAAAGTCGAAAAAGAATCCCCCACGATAACAACCGTAACGCATGCGACCCCGACTGCGCGCCCCGTACAAGTTAAAGAATCAAGCAAGAACACAAAAAATGAATTCAAAACGCTACTTGCCGAAGTACAGGGGTTGAACACGACACCAATACAAGAACGCAAAGCAAGTAAGCCTTCAACGCCGCCGCAAGGTACACATTACGTACAACTCGGCAGCCTTAGCAGTAATGAAAGCGCCCAGAAACATTGGCAAAACCGCCTAAAAGAATTTCCTGATTTACTTGCGGGCATGAAACTACGCATACAGACGGCCGAGATTACCGGAAAAGGCACATATTACCGTGTGCAGGCCGGCGAAGTTAGCAAAAGCCATGCCGCTGAAATATGTAGTAAAATCAATGCAAAACACGCCCAAAGCTGCATTGTGAAATAAATCCACATAAGAAAGCACTTATAAAGTAATTCTTAAGCTTTTTGCTCATATAATAATGCATTAATTAACTCTATTTTATACAAAGCATTATATTATGAAAGACATGGCAAACGAAGACGTATTAAGCGCAATCAAAGAATTATCAAATAGGTTCGACACGTTTGAAACCTTTGCCAAACGCCGTTTTGATGAAATCTCAATGGAAGTCAACGCAACATCGCAATTGATGGACATGGCCGAAGAAGGCATATCCTCACGCTTCTCAGAAATACTCGATTTACTGGGCGCCATATCATTCCACGGTGATGGGCAAACCGCTGCAAATGCAGGTGTAGAGCTTGATGCCGTGATTAGCATCACTGAAAACGCAGCCAACCGAATATTGGACGCCGCAGACCGCATTGCGACAAAGCTTGAAGAATCAAACCTGATTATAGATACAAAAACCGCACAAACCGCGGCATCAATCAGCGAAGATATCAACGAAATTCTTATGGCCTGTACATTCCAGGACCTAACTGGTCAACGTATACGCACAACAATTGAGAACCTAAAAGCCGTTGAGGATCGCCTCAGCAGCACACTTGACCGTATTGGCTTAAGTAAATCCCACAAAGATACAGAGGAGCATGTAAAAGATAAGGTTGAAGAAGCGCATAAAACGAACGATCAAGCAGCAATTGATGCATTATTTGACTAACCCCTCTTCACAAATGCGCCAGACAGGTTTATTTTAAGAACAGTATTTTAATTTGAAACATGTAATAAGGTTTACAAAACTATGGCTCAGTTCACCCTGCCAAAGAATTCGAAAATCACTAAAGGCCACAAATTCGGCGCCGCAGAAGGCGCAGAAGACGTAAAGAATTTCAGAATTTACCGCTGGGATCCTGACCGCGATGAAACACCGCGTATGGATGAATATGAAGTCGACACAAAAGATTGCGGCCCAATGGTATTGGACGCCCTAATCAAAATTAAAAATGAAGTCGACAGCACACTGACCTTCCGTCGTTCATGCCGCGAAGGCATATGTGGGTCTTGCGCAATGAATATTGATGGCACCAATACACTTGCATGCCTAAAACCAATCGACGAAGTCAAAGGCGACGTCAAAATCACCCCGCTACCACATATGCCCGTGGTTAAAGACCTTGTCCCTGATTTAAATCATGTATATGCACAATACGAGTCGATTGAACCTTGGCTCAAAAGCGACACACCAAACCCAGAAAAAGAACGCCTACAAAGCGCGGCTGATGCCGACTTACTGAATGGTGATGACGGTCATGGCCCTGCGGCTTGTATTCTCTGCTTTTGCTGTTCAACATCTTGCCCTAGCTATTGGTGGAACGGCGACCGTTTCTTAGGCCCTGCGATTCTAATGCAGGCTTATCGTTGGATTGTCGATTCACGTGATGACGCAACAGGCGAGCGTTTGGATCAATTAGAAGATCCGTTCCGCCTTTACCGCTGCCATACAATTATGAATTGTACAAAAACATGCCCTAAAGGCCTAAATCCGGCAAAATCCATCGCAGAAATAAAGAAATTGATGGTTGCCCGCCAAGCGTAAACGCAATTATTCGTTGATGATCCACTAAAGCATGAGTTTTATCTTGCTTTCGTATGGGCTCTTTATATATAAACAACATCTATAATCGTAACAAAATAAGATATAAGTGCTATGGCAAAAGAAGACCTGATTGAATTTAAAGGAACAGTAACGGAAGTTCTTCCAAACGCAATGTTCCGCGTAAAGCTTGAAAACGACCACGAAGTATTGGCACACACAGCCGGTAAAATGCGTAAAAACCGTATTCGCGTCCTTCAAGGTGACACAGTCGTTGTAGAAATGACACCTTACGACCTTAGTAAAGGCCGTATCATCTTCCGTGAGAAGTAAATAAAGCGCCGTAAGGCAAGTATAAGAAGCGAAGGGCTTAATTTTATTATGAGTGCCGAAAAACAGCAACTTATTCTTGCCTCAGCCTCACCACGCAGGCTCGACCTTCTCAAACAAATCCACATTACACCTGACCAAATCCTTCCGGCAGATATTGATGAAACGCCACTGAAAGGTGAGCGACCAGATGCTTTGGCGCTGCGCCTATCCCAAGGCAAAGCCCGCGCCATATATCAAAGCCTTGACGCAGATCAGCACACAAACACCTATATCCTTGCCGCAGACACCGTTGTCGCCCAAGGCCAGAAGGAAATGGGCAAGCCCAAAGATGCGCATGAAGCACGTAAATTCCTCAAAACCATGTCGGGAAAACGCCATGTCGTACTTGGCGGCATAACGATCATCTCACCTGATGGGCGAGAGTCGAGCCGCGTTGTAAAAACAGCCGTCAAATTCAAAATACTCACAAACGATGAAATTGAAACATATATCGCCAGCAATGAATGGGACGGCAAAGCAGGCGGCTATGCCGTACAGGGCTTAGCATCTGCCTTTGTGAAATCTATTCAAGGGTCATACACCAATATTGTTGGCTTATCCCTTTATGAAACACGCAACATGTTAATCGGGCTTGGCTATGAGGGCTAAGCGCCAGTATAATACCAAACATGGAAATTCTGATTGATACCATCAATGATTCGATTTGCGCTGTTGCTCTGAACAAGAACCACAGTTTAGAGGCCGTTGAGCTCGACCCCGAATTTGAACAAATCCGCCACGGTACAATCTATATGGGACGCGTTGAACGCATTGATGCCACCGATAATACAGCTTATATCGACTTAGGCCATGGCCTTATAGGTTACCTTAACGCCAAAGATGCACGCCATCTTGGCAAAAAGACGGATAAGCCACTACCAAAATGGCTTAACGCTGGTGACCTTATCATTGTACAGGCACAGGATGGCTTTATTTCCCCACGTATTGGCACATATGAACAATATGAAGATAAAAATGTTCGCCTAACCATGGACTTAACTTTACATGGGCGCTTCATGCTCTATGCGCCTTACCGTAAAGATAATAAAATTTCGAAGCGTATAAAGGATAAAGCCTTAAATGCGCAGCTGCTTGAAATGATGGATGGCGAAAATATGCATGGCGCTATACTGCGCGCGGCAAGCAAGATGATCCAAAACGACATGCTGATCCGCGAATATAAAATGCTCGCCCATGCATGGCAGGCCATCCTTAATAATATCCCTATGGAAAACACCGCAGGGCCTATCCTTGCTGGGCCAGACGCTATTATGCGTATGTTGTCTAATCAAGCGATGAACACAATTGAACGCGTTGAGATTTGCGGTGACGATTTATTTGACCACACACAAACTTGGTGTATGCAATTTGCCCCTGATCTGGTTAGCAAGATCATCCATAGCTCCATTGATGAAAATGCCATAGACGCAGAGCGCTTGTTTGAATTTCGCGGCGTCCTTACCCCGATAGAAGACCTTTATCGTCCATACGCAGTATTAGATAATGGGGCATCTATCATTATTGAGGAAACCGCCGCCCTAACAGCCATAGACGTCAACCGCGGCGGTGCACGTGGGTCTAAGCTCAACATCAACATATCTACGGCTAAAGAAATTATGCGTCAAATTCGCCTACGTAATTTAAGCGGCATTATCATGATCGACTTCCTAAAAATGGCCAATGATGCCGAACGTAAAGAATTAACCCAAGCAATGAAAAAGTTCGCTGCTGATGACCCTTATACCGTGCAAATACATGGCCTAACAAAACTCGGCCTCATGGAAGTCAGCCGCGCGCGCCGCACGCCACCGCTATCAGAAAAGCTCGATATCGCCATCAATTTGTAATCGCTGATATATTAGATTCTTGAAATGTGACGAAATTGTGACAAACATTAACATAATTTTCGTCACAATTATATGAGAATATGTACATATAGAGAGAACTAACGATAAGAATTTTTAGGGAACTATATAAGAATTATCAATCTCCTCTTAAATACCAGCAAATTAAATACCAGCTTTATAACCGCTGATCCAATGCCCCCGGATCAGCGGTTTTGCTTTTCTGAGTCGCAATAAGTACACGCATAAAAAAAGCCCCGGGAAAACAGCCCGGGGCTTTAAAACTGAGAGTGTTTATTTAATTTTATTTAGGGCCTGCAGCCAATCCCAATGCTGGGGTAAACTTTGTTAGCGCCTGTGGTACAGAACCTGCTAATTTCGCAGTACCCGCAACAGGAATTAAATAACTGCCAAACTCAAATCCATACATCAAGCCTCTTTCAAGAGGTGTATCTACGTTTGGTTTGCCATGCAGAGATTCTAGCTTCTCCATTGCCCAACCGTTTTGCTGGTTAAAGTCATCGGCAATCGCCGCGCCCCAGCCTTTATCAGTTGTCAAAGCTTCCCATGTACCTGTACCTAATGATGACAAACCTGCCGCCATACTCACGACACCTTTTTCTAGACCGTACGCCGCCGAAGCGAACGCTGAACCAACTGACACCTCACCTGGAACTGCTGGCGTAATCTCACCTGAATTAGGATCAAACGACACATCAGATTCTCTAGAAGCCAAGTCATCAACACCAGCATTTTTCTTATTTTGGTTTGTAAGCGCATCACGCTGATCATCAATAAAGTCACGAATTTCAACGTTCGTTCTTTCCATACGATCTTTGAAAAAATCTTTACCTTGTTCGAAACCAAAAAAATCACACAAACTATAGAAGAATGAATTCCATGAGTTAAACCAAGCCATACCTTCAGCTTGTGTATTTAACAATGACTGTGTGTTATCTAAATCTACAGCAGCTGTGTTCAGGGTTTCATTGTAGAAATCAACCCCTTTATTAAAAATGCCCTTTGTTACATTGCCATCATTCGCGACAACATCAATCCCTACCAAACCTAGAGCAGCAGCTCCAAGCTTTGCGCCTTTACTTAATAGCCCTTTACCAGCGTTCATAAGCCAAGGAAGCGTCTTACCTAATCCTAACATTCTACTCATCCTCTCAGTTTTTTACTTAAATCTATATTCACACATATATATAAATATTTTCTTAAGTACCGTTAATTTATAAATCAAGTTTAGTACATATATAGTAGACGTTGCAAATTTATATTTTTTTATTAAGCATTTTCAAGCACTTAACATGTTATATACATTTGACCCATTTCGTCTTTTTTTGAGCCTAAACTTAATATGTATGCATAACACATATATAACCATACATATTAATAATATGCAACTTTTTTTTATTTTCCCTCTAGACAAGATGAATATGTTCTTATATAAACCTGCTCTACAGACTTTTTATAAGGTCTTGCCCGGGTAGCTCAGTGGTAGAGCAGAGGATTGAAAATCCTCGTGTCGGTAGTTCAATTCTACCTCCGGGCACCACTTTCCCCTAAAATGTTATGATTTTATTTATGCATGCGGCGCCTGGCTTTGTGCTGACTTTTTCGGCGAGTCCGTAAAATCCGCATCTTCAACATCAACATCCGCAGTGTCTTTAGATGCAAAGTTTTTATGATGTGCAGCCGTACGCGCTTTATAGAGCATATTATCAGTAATATCCGCGCCACGCACATTAGCCGTGCCCGAAGCAGACGCCCAAATGCCTTTCTTGCCACTAATCTCTATTGTGCCACCTTCGGCAGTTAAAGACGCGCGCCCGCTAACATCACCCAGTACATCAATACCTTGCCCTGCATTAATACTAACCTTGCCATCAATATGGCCAAGCACCCTAACCTTACCTGTCGTGCGAATTTCAACATTACCAAGGACGTTACCGTTAATCACAAGGTCTTCATCACCCGCATCTATAATCACTTTGCCTTTGCTGTAACTATGCACTGGATATTCGACCTGTACAGGTTGGCCATCTGGGCCTTTTTGTACACCTTGCTTATATTTGGTTTCGCGCATGCGGGCATCAATATTGCCATCTAAAAAGCCGCCATTACATTGTATATTCACCTTGCCAAAAACCGCGACACGCTGCACTGGCTTACCTGGCTGCTGAACAACTTCACCTTCTACATCTAAACGCCCACCAATTGAAAAACCTGACTTACGATTCCACAAATGACGCTGCCCTTCGACACTGGTCATCACATGCAAATTAATGTTCCCCCAATCGGCATGTGAATTTTTAAGCAGCATAGACTGCTTTAATTTTTCTTCATCTTCACGTCCATTTTGCGGATAAACCATCGTATCGCGCGAAGCACCTGAAAAAGACTGATTAACTTTACTTTGCGGCGTGCGCGCTGGCGCTTCATCACCGAAATCAGCATCTTCAAGATCTTCTTCTACATCAAGCGCCTCTTCCGCTTCAAAATCTACATCGTTTTCAAGCTGTGGTATATTGTTTTCATCCATCAGATAGCCATGACAATCATTCAGGAACTTACTCATTACAGCCACGCGCCAATCTTTATCAGCATCCGAGTCTTCTGGATATGGGGTGTTATACCCCTCTTGTTTTAAGCGCGCATAATATTCAGCCTGCGATTCATTAAGACCATCTGTAGTAAATTGCCCCGCCGCAACGCTTTCAGGTTTCTGATGCAAATCTTCACGTTCAAGAAGATCTTCGTCATATTTGATCTTTCTAGGCTCATCAAGCGTCAACTTATAAACATTTGCAACGCGCCATAAATCTTCAATAAATTTACGGAATGACTCAGCATCCCAGTTCGGAAGCATAGATTTTAACTTAGCGGGTGGTTCAGCCGCAGCATCGGGCTTCGTATTCATATCGAGCTTTATGCCATAAGCGTCTTCAATACGCCCAAATGCGGCGTTAATTAAATCTCTATCAGATTCAAAGTCATCTAATCCAAAAAATTGGTAGATATTCTGCATGTAATCTTTTTTCTGATCTTGCTCGCTCATTATGGCCCCCATACCCAAATTTAAATATGTTCACCATAATATATAAGCACAAATAGTTAATATTTTCTATAGATTTATGTATATAGAACCTTACCAACAGCCTGCGCCCAACCATCAAGCGCCACTTGGCGCTTATCCGCCATAATAGACGGGCTATATGATTTTGCACACGCCCAGCGCGCCGCGACATCATCTAGACCGCTATATATACCCGCATAGACTCCCGCCAGATAGGCTGCCCCTAATGCCGTAGTTTCTGTAACCTCAGGCAGCTCAACCGCTTTATTCAAAATATCAGCCAAATACTGACAGACAAAATTATTCGCGACCAAGCCGCCATCGCAGCGTAACGTGCCAATATCAACACCGCTATCCGCCGCGAAGGCTGACATTAAATCTTGCGTTTGGTAGGCCTGTGCCTCAAGCGCAGCGCGCGTGATATGCGCTTTATTACTTTCGCGGCTAAGGCCTAATATTGCGGCCTTGGCATCTGGCGCCCAATATGGCGCACCAAGCCCCGTAAAGGCCGGCACAAAATAAACGCCGTTATTATCTGACACAGACAGCGCCAATGCTTCACTTTCAGATGCATGCGCGAAGAACTCTGCATTATCACGTAGCCACTGTATCGCCGCCCCCGCAACAAAAATTGACCCTTCCAGCGCATAAGTGATTTGCCCATCAATCTGATAAGCCACAGTTGTCAGTAGTTTATTTTTAGATATCTTAAATTCATCACCAATATTCATTAACACGAAACAGCCTGTGCCATAGGTCGATTTAACCATTCCTGTATCAAAGCAGGCCTGCCCAATCAGCGCGGCTTGTTGATCCCCCGCAATACCGCCAATAGCTATAGTTTTGCCAATCACATTTTCGGCTGCATCACCAAAATGACCAATATTGTCACGAATTTCTGGCAATAGGCTGCGCGGAATATTAAACAGCGCCAATAAATCATCATCCCATGCGCCAGTTTGGATATTCATCAACATAGTTCGCGACGCATTGGTTGCATCGGTCGCATGAACATCGCCGCCTGTTAAGTGCCAAAGAATAAAGCTATCCACCGTACCGAAGGCCAGTTGCCCTGCATCGGCCTTGGCGCGCGCACCATCAACATGATCTAATATCCATGCAACTTTACTCGCTGAGAAATAAGGGTCGAGAAGTAAGCCTGTCTTTTCAGTTATATCTGCCTCTGCACCTGTATCTTTCAGCTTCTGACAATATTCCGCTGTGCGGCGGTCTTGCCAGACAATCGCGTTATAGATGGGTTTACCTGTATTGCGATCCCAAATAATGGTCGTTTCACGCTGATTGGTGATGCCGATAACCGCGGCTTCATAACCCTGCCCTTCAGCTTGCGCAATAACATCTTTAAGCGCCCAAAGCGTGTCTTGCCAAATATCATTAGCATTTTGCTCAACCCAGCCTTTATTAGGGTAATGTAACGTTAGCTCCTTTTGTGCAAGGGCCAGTATTGCACCATCTTCGCTAAATGCTATTGAACGACTGCTTGTTGTCCCTTGGTCAATCGCGATAATCGCTTTTTTACTCATGTCTGTCCCCGTGAAGCTCTTCTTTTATATATTGCTCTAACGCACGTTGCTGCGCTTCGTCAAACTTTAAACCAAGCTTTGTCCGGCGCCACAAAATATCTGCCGCGCATTGTGCATATTCATCTGCACATAAATAATCCACTTCAGCTTGGTAAAGCCCATGGCCAAAATGCTGACCCAAACGCCCTGTGTCGAATATTTTGCGGCTACGGCTGCCATATTGTCTGCGCCAACGTTTGATAATCGTTTTAACCGCGGCGCCTTCTAATGCATCATCAGAAAAAGCCTGATGAAACATATCATGCATTTTATCGTGGCTATAATCGTTAATAAGCGCACCCGGCAGCAAAGAATGCGCCGTCCACGTTGCTTTATTCGATAATTTTGACACCGCTTTTTCGGCCAATGTACGATAAGTCGTAATTTTACCGCCAAAGATAGACAAAAGCGGCGCGCCGCTACGTTCGCTGTAATCCAAAATATAATCGCGGGTCACGGCGGAAGCGTTATCTTCCCCACTATCCAATAAGGGGCGCACGCCGCTATATGTCGACACAACATCATCCGCAGTAATTTCACTGCGGAAATAACGATTAGTCGCCGCGCATAAATAATCTATTTCATCCGCATCTATATGCACGGCTGATGGGTCACCTTCATACTCAACATCCGTCGTGCCGATCAACGTATAATCATCAACATAAGGCAGTGCAAAAACAATTCGTCCGTCTGGCTGTTGTAAAATATAGGAATCATCACCATCAAACAGCTTCGGCACAATAATGTGTGAGCCCTTAACCAAACGCAGCTGACGGGTATTTTTATCCGCCAGATTATGCGCATCTAAGAAACTACGCACCCATGGCCCTGCTGCATTAACCAATTGGCGTGCCTGTATGGGCACCCCTTGCAATGCGCCGCCAGCCTCGATCTGCCAGAGGCCATCAACGACTTTAGCACCTATGCATGGCGTGTAATTATAAATGTGCGCGCCGCGTTCTTCGGCATCCATCGCGTTTAAAACAACCAAGCGCGCATCATCCGTCCAACAATCCGCATAAGAAAAGCCTTTGTGAAACTTATCTTTAAAGATAGCCTTATCAAGCTTTACGGATTTAGATGCCTTAAGCACCTTGCGCCCACCAAGATGATCATAAAGAAACAGCCCCATCCGCACCAGCCACGCCGGACGCATATCTGCACTATGCGGTAAAATAAAATTAAGCGGCCAAATAATATGCGGCGCCATAGCGAGCAGAACTTCACGTTCCTTCAGTGCCGCACGCACTAAACCAAATTCGTAATATTCAAGGTAACGTAAACCACCATGAATAAGTTTTGATGATGCTGATGACGTCGCCGAAGCAAAGTCATTTTGTTCCAAAAGCAATACAGAAAGGCCGCGCCCCGCCGCATCACGGGCAATCCCCATGCCGTTAATGCCGCCGCCAATCACTACGATGTCATAAATATTTTGAACCATAAAATTCCTCAATAAGGACTATGTTATAACGCCGACCGACAAAACACCAGAGAGCCAGATAATATTCACCACGACATCAACAAAATCTTTTCAACCAAATAAGCCTATGAAAACAATGGAATATTGAATCAATAATTGATAGATCGCAACATATTATAGTGTGATTATTGGGTAAGCTTTAACATTATAATTGTTTTGGGGGGCGGGCATAAGAACTTCACACATTCTTATGCTTACTAAAGCCTCCCAAAACTAATTGCGCACAACTTCTCTAAAATCCAGCACATCACTTGGCGTTTCTTTGACTTCCATTTAGAATCGTAAGTAGTTGAATATTCACAACACATATCCATATGTTTCTCAAAACACCACGTCGGCATATCGCCGCATTAATATGCACCACAGTTTTATTTAGCATTGCAGCCCCGCATAAGGGACATGCGCAGCAAGATTCTGCGCCAAATTTCAAACATTTTGTGTCGAAATCCATATATGGGCAAGGCGGTACACTAACTACCCCAAATGCGCGCCATTTTAAAACTGGTACAATCAGCGCCAATATCGCAACGCTTGATCCATATATACATTATGGCTTCGGCGTACAGCTGTTGGATGGGCTACATGCGCAGCTGCGCCAAAGCGCAGAAATTTCAAGCGCCAAAGACGATGCCCACCGCCTCTTCCCTGGGTTAGATTTGAAGCTCCGCCTATTGCAAGAAAGCCGCGTCCGCCCCGAAATATCCATCGGCATGATGTCTGCCGTGGGGCATAAACGCATGGCAGGGGAATATATCGCCGCCAGTAAACGTTATGGTGATTTTGACTTTACCGCGGGTATGGGGTGGGGGCGCTTTGGCAGCGCCAAACATGTGAACAACCCATTTGCTGTATTCGGCAACCATTTTGACCAGAAACGCCCCCTTGACGGCGAAGACGCCAGCAGCCCTGATGATTGGTTCACAGGCGAAAATATCGGCTTTTTCACAAGCCTTGTGTGGAATAGCCCCATCAACGGGCTGAGCCTTAGCGCAGATTATGGCGCTGACCGCTATGTCAGCGAACAGCAAGTCATTAGCGGCTTCCACGCCCCTGCCGCTTACAGCTTCGGCATCAATTACGCGCCAACGGAATGGCTCTCCCTCGGCGTTGGGATGAGCGGCAATAACAAAATCATGGGACAGCTCCACCTATCTACCCCCGTGCAAGACATCAAAACACGCAGCGCCAAGCGCGGTGAACGCGAAAGCCTCACTAATAAAATCGCCCGCAAAATTACTGGCATAGATGACCTAGAAATTATTAAAGACACGCCGCCAGAAACTTTTGTCACCAAAACAGAATACGAAAACAACACGAAAACAATCCAGCTAGAAACCGCGGGGCAGCACGAGACCCTCCCCTATATCATCGGCAAAGCTGCGCAGCATCAGGTTGATACAAGCTACGCAAGCCTAGACACCATAGCGTTAGAACCCCTGCGCTATGGCCTAAAAGGTCCTAAAGTCAAAATCCTGACCCGTGATCTAGATTATGCCGTAAATGAACATATATCTAGCGCCGAAGAAATATGGCACAACGCCCAGATCAGTAAGAAAAAATTTAAGGCGGCAAAGCCAACCCCACTCTACCGTGATGATAAATCAAAGTTCTGGAGCTTCACCCTTGAAAACCATGTCAGCCTCAACGAAGAAGATAATGGCACATTGACGCGCAGCGCCTTACTGGTACAGCGAAACTATCCGTTCAAACGCAACTTCTTATCCATTAACCGCCTACGCCTAAACCTATTTAACAATCTAGAGGGGCTAAAACACCTACGCCAAAGTGATCCAAAAATCATTCGTGGAAACGTTGAAGACTTTGCCGCCAACGGCATGGCTTTTGACCAAATGGCCTTTGTCTATAACACAACATTAAAAGATAACATCTACTTCGCCGCCAGTGCAGGCTATTTAGAAGAAATGTACCTAGGCGCAGGCGCTGAAATTCTTTATCGCCCATTTGACAAAACATGGGCAATTGGCGCAGAGTTTTTTGATGTTATCAAGCGTGATCCATTCACCGCAGGGGCAAGCGGATTTGAACAAGGCACCGCGACAATTACAGGACATGTTAACGCCTTTTACGAATTACCAAGCACCGACACAACCATCAGCCTATCTGCTGGACGGTTCTTAGCCAAAGATTATGGGGTAAGCGGTAAAATCAGCCATAATTTCCGCAATGGCGCGCGCATAAACGGTTTCGTCAACGCCACCAACAAGCAAGACCAAGATGTATTTGGCGGCACAACGCATTTATATGGCGGGCTGAATGTTAGCGTACCGCTAGGTTCACTACGCTTCCTACCAAATGGCAGTGAAGTCACCCTAAAAACAGCGCCGCTTGGCCGTAATGCCGCGCAGCGCCTGGATAAGCCTTTTGATTTATTTGAACAAACTGAACAACTCTCCCGCCGCCACCTTATCCAGAATTGGGGAGATATAGTTGCAGAATAGCTAAGCGCTTAAAACTTCGGCACGTCGCGCCCTTTTAAAATATCCAGCTTCTCTAGTTCTTCTTTTCGTTTCTCTGCGCGGCCCCTATATCCCGTGCCAAGCCCACGATTATTCATAAATCCAGCAAACATAAGCCCTAAATAAGCACTGCCGAACGTTACAGTCAACTTATCTACAAGCGTGGCGCTATCATGATCATAGCGCGCATAACTTGCCTTATCTTTAATTTGTCCAGCGCTGTCGAAATAACGCTCAGATATTGCATAGTTTTTCTCAAAACTCTTCCACGCAGCAGCAGCGACAGCGAATTGGTCTCGATACAACTGTATATTATCATTTTTACTATCATATGCATCCAAATCCTTAACAACGGATTGCATAGTCTCAAGGTCATCTTCTAGGCTAACATCTTTATACAATGTATAAGTTTCATCATTCAGGTCATAAACAAGGCCTGCCTGGGTATGTTCGACATTTGCCGCAAATTTAAATTCATCTGTAAATTCAAAATTGTCTTTGGATGCCCATTTATTTATTGTCTGCATACAATCTGACATTTCCTTAACCAGATCATCTTGCTCATCTTGCGGGATAACGCGGGCATAATTACCATTCCCGACACTCACTTCATAACCACCGCCCGGTTTTTTCGACAGCAAATAAACATCATCATCAAGGCCGCAAACATCTGGAAATTGCATCAAAGCGCCATCATAGCCCACTGGTAGCGCACCATCGACATAATCATTAAGATCATTGATAGGACCTTGGTCATAAGCCATATATAGGCTAGTCCCCCCCGCAGCAGCCAGAGCCCCCAAATAAAACCCTATTAGAACATCAGCTTTAAAAATCAGGCCTAAGCTAGATCCTATCGCGTCTAAAACACCTGTTGTCCGTATTAACGCTGATTTCATACCCATTTGATATTTTTCCTATGTTTATCTCTATTTTTGTTACGCCTACATCAATGGGCCGCTACGGCCATCCATAACGCTTAGTTCAGCGATTCTCTGGTCGCGTTTTTCTTTACGTTCATAATAACCTGCGCCACGATAGGTACTTGATGAAAGCCCAATGCCACACAGCATTAGGCCGCCTGCTAAACAGGAATAGAAAAACCATGACGATGAATTAAACTGGTCATCGTATTCATAGCGTGCATATTGGTTCGCGTATTTTATGTTGCCGTCAGAATCATAATACTCAACATCTGGATTAAAGCGATCAGTATAATAATCCCAAGCCTCTACCGCTTTATTAAATTCAGCTTTATAAAGCTTGATATTACTGCCAGAGACATCATATTCGTCATACTCTTTTATGACTTCACTCATAGTTTCAATATCATCACCAATAACATCCTTATAGAGAGATGAGACCTTTGTATCTGTTTCATAAACAAGGCCAACATCTGTGTATTCGACATCAGCTAGATAAGAAAATTCATCAGCAAATTTATAATTATTTTTTTTCGCCCAGCCTTTAATTGTGTCCATGCATTCATTGGCATTATCTAACATTTTCTTTTGGTCTTGTTCGCTACGTACATTCGACCATTCATTGGAATATGAGTAACTTAGCTCATAGCCGCCATTCGGATTCTTTGAGAATAGATAATACCCCTCGCCGACTCCACAGTCTTCAGGAAAACCAAACTGTGCGCCGCCATCTTGGACAGCCAAATCACCTGTATCCAAATCTTCGGAAAAATCTTGCGCATAGTTCTGGGCCGTAATTGTCGCAGCAATAGTAAACACTATTCCACCTATTGCTGACGCTATCCCAACCTTCGCAACATTATCACCTAGGTCTTTTGTGAGGCCCGTGAACACATAATCCACCGCGCCAACACATTTTAACCAATTTTTTCTGATGTTCATCTACCCTACTCCCTTAAAATCCTTGTATTACATTAGCGGCTTATCACGTCCGCTTAACGCGTTCAGCTCACCGATGCGCGCGTTGCGCTTTTCCGCGCGCGCATCATAAGCGCTGCCGCGATATGACGTCATTGGCCCTGCAACGAACAAGAAACTTAACGACAGACTTCCTCCACCAAACCATAATATGTCTTTAAATGTCATACTGTCATATTCATAAACAGGGTGACGATTGGCATTTTTAATCTGTTCGCCTTTGAAATATATTTCATCGTCTTGGTGGTCATCCATATATTCAATAAAGCCAGTTGCAGCCTTTGAAAATTCACCTTTATAAATGGCTGTGTTATCGCCTTCTTCTTCATAATCATCATGGGCCGCAACAATTTTATCCAAGCGCATTTTAGACGTCTCACCAAAAGGCACGCCATCTATAACATCAATACGCAGCGTGTTTTCATCGCTGTTAATATCATGAATAATAATTGGCGCGGAATATGTTACATTCCCCGCATATTTAAATTCTTCAGCGAAGCTGAACTTATCATTCTTTGCCCAATCGACCATATGTGCGACGCAATTTTTTACATCATCATATTGATCCTGCTGCTCATCTACCGGCAAAACATCAACTATGGAAAGATTATCACCCGCGCTAAGCGACCACTCACCCTCATTATCTTTAGCAATAAGATAATAATCATAATCCATGTCACAACTTGATGGAAAACCGTAAACAAAACCATCCTGGCGCGTCGTAACATTTTCTAAATCGTCTGCAGCATCTTTAAGGTTTATCTCCTTAACAACAGCTGTAAACCCCGCAGACATCAAGGTAAACAAACAGCCCATCGCCACAGACATTGCAACGGCGAGAAAAGAGTTATTCCTAAGCGATGACGCATAATAATCAACGGCGCCAATCGTCTTTAGACCCATAATTTTTAATTTATTCATACCTATTTACTCCTAAAAATCCAAATTCTGTGCATCTAATGCGCGGCGGCGTGCGGCGCGGTTTTCTTTACGTTCGCGCCCCGCTGCGCTGATACCGCCAGCGAAGCTCATCAATAACCCGTATGACGCGCCTGCAATCACACCAAATTTTATCCAATTATAATTATATGGTTGGTATGTATCGGTATATGTGAACGTCTTAACATCATCCGCTTTTTTATGATCATAAATCTGCTCTTTCTCAAAATCATTAAGCGGCGGCGTCCAACGATTGACGAGCCCTTCTAGCGCAGCCTGTTCATTCGGAAAAGTTACCGCCCAATCCTCAAAACTATGTCCATCGCCGCCTCTTTGTAAAGCACGGTAATCAAATGTATCTCCAGCATCTTCGGTATTCACATTGCGGAAAGGCTGTGAAATCCCATAGCCTTCATACATGGTAAAGTCTTTACGCAATTCCGAATCACTTGCCGCACGTTCAAAACATTCACGCGCTTCATCTGCAAAATCCTCACTCGCCCCTTCACTTAGAGCTACAAAGACATCATTACCATCATATTTATAAAGCGTATGGCGACCATTCGGCCCTTTTTCCGCAAGAAAAACACCACTTAAATCATCGCAATCACCTGGAAAATCAATAGCCACACTCATATCTTGATATTTTGCATTTTCATCAATGAATTGCTCCATACCGTCATTTACAGTCGACATCCCAACGCCTATAGCGCCAAAAACAACAAAACCGCCAAAAGCTGAACTCAACGTATTTCCAATAGTGGCTACCACCCCTTTAAAGCGTGCACGGAAGAAATCAAAGAACCCCTCTACGTTAATCCATGCTTTTTTTAGTCCTTTCATTGTTTATACCCTCTTTTTAAAAATCTAACGGCTTAGAATCTAGCGCGCGACGACGCGCGGCGCGGTTTTCTTTTCGGGCTCTAGCTTCAGAATCTGGCATACGGCCAAAACCTGCACCAAAGAAACCGAATGCGCCTAAACCAGCCGCAGCATAAAGCGGTATTGACCAATAATATGGTGCATAATCATCCTTATATTCCAATGTTGTGACGTCTTTTGCCTCTATATGGTTATAAATATCACCATCTTCAAAATCAGCCAAAGCACCTTTCCAAAGGCTTTGCAATGCACCAATAGCGCCGTCTTTATGCTCCGCTAGCTGCTTATCCCATTCTACCAAAGACATTTCTTCTGAATCATCACTGCTACGTGTTACGCGAAAATTCTCTGTCGCATCTTCGTCATTAAGGTCAACCGTACGCATTGGCTGCGACACGTTGTAACGTAGGCGGATTGTTGTGGTTTCTAGCATTGACGGATCGTCTTTCATATCAGCGATACAATCCTCTACATCCTCAACAAAACGTTTTGAATTACGTTCGGTCTGTGGTTCACCATCTATATAAAGTGTATGTTTACCGTTTGGCCCTTTGGCCACATACGCAAAGCCATCATCAATGTCGCAGCTAGATGGAAAATCAACTTGTAAATAAACAGATTCAGGCTCTATATTTTCATTAATAAAAGCCTCTTTATCACTTGCCTCTTCGGAATAAATCAGCCCGACCATACCACCAAAAAAGAATCCTATAGCCGCGCCGCCAACTCCGCCACCGATCATTTCACCAATACCGTTATAGCGCGAACGGAAGAAGTCAAAAAAACCTTCCGTGTTTATCCATGCCTTTTTTAATGCTTTCATTTTTCTACCCTCTTCTTAAAAATCTAATGGCTTCGCGTCTAACGCACGGCGGCGTTCATCACGTTTTTCTGCGCGGTCTTTATAATCTGCTGACGGTGTTTTAGAGAACCCTGCGCCAATCCCCCCCGCAAACAGACCAATAACCGCAAAGTGGAATATCGGCGCAAGCGGAAATTCAGCAGCTTGATACGTATATTCATATGTAGGGATATCTTGATAATCAGCCGCTTCAAAAGCATCACCGTCTTCAAATGCGTCAAGCGCATCACCCCATACAGATTCAAGCTTCTCAAATGCAGCGTCTTCGCCAAATTCATTCACAAGACGCTGTAAAGTGCCATCAAAATATGAATGATAAGCCTTAAGGTAGCGAATAACAGTATCGCCCTCTTCCAGAGTGTTATCCGAGCGAAGCGCCTGAGACGCAACAACATTAAAATCAATTTCGAAGTTAGCCTGCTGCTCATCCAAAGCACGGAGCGCCGTAAAGCAATCCCTTAAATCTTCAGCAAAATCTTCAGCGAAGTCTTTATCCTGCGGGTAATAATTACCTTTTTCGCCTTTATAAAGCGCGTAATCACCGTTTTTTTCCTTCACGGCGAAATACCACCCCTCATCAATCCCACATACATTAGCAGGGTCAATAGCAAAAACTTGCGTATCAAATTTCGCGTTATCCGCCTTCCATGCTTGATAATCCTCGCGAATGTCATCAAGCTTATCGTTGCTATCCTGCTCAAGCGCTGCAACACCCACACCCAATAACGCGCCGCAAGCAATGCCGATCCCACCGCCAATGACCCAAGTCGATGGTTTTGCCGCACGGCTGACTAGAAAGTCACACCCACCACATATATTAAGCCATAATTTCTTTAGATTCTTCATTATACCTGCCGCATTTCCTATGTTCATTTTTTTAAGGGCAGATAGACTCCGCCCATATAGTAAATTGAAGTATTAATAAAAGATTAATAGCATTATGTCAATAAGTATTTTCATAAATAAACCGCCTACAAATACATACAGGCGGCTCAAAAGAATCTCTATATATTATTACTTAGCTATTCGCGGCAGTTTTAATAAGGTCAGGGCTAAGAAAGATCTCTTCCGCTAAACGATCCGCAGCTTCACCAGATGGCAAGCCATGTTTATGCGCATAATCGAAAATTTTCATCGTTACATTTTCAATCTCAGCAACATGATTTTTAAGGTTCGTCTCATTTAACTCATAAGAAAACGGGTTTTTAGTAAGTTGGAAAAATTCGTAACCAACGCACATTACACCACCTGAGTTAATCACATAATCAGGCGCATAAAGAATGCCTTTGTCGTGTAAAATTTGGTCATGCTTTCGCAGGTGTAATTGGTTATTCGCCGCGCCAGCTATCACGCTGCATTTCAAACGCTCAATCGTTTGGTCATTCACTGTTGCGCCTAATGCACATGGGGCATATACATCAACAGGCATATCATAAATATCATCAAGGCCAACAACGTGAACATTCTTAAGCTCTGCCTTAGCCTGTTCTAACACATCTTTATTGATGTCAGAGACAAACAATGTTGCCCCTTCTTCATCCAAAAAGCGGCATAAATCATAGCCGACTGAGCCTAAACCTTGCACACCGACTTTTAAGCCTGCAACAGTGTCTTTCTTTAAACGATATTTCACAGCAGCCTTTAAACCACAGAACACACCAAAAGCCGTATATGGTGATGGGTTACCGCCAACAGGGTTAGGCACACGCTGCTGTAATACCGATAAAGGCAAGCCAGCAACAAATTTTGTATTTTTGGATATTGATTCCATGTTTTCTTCGGCTGTACCAACATCTTCCGCCGTAACATAGCTGCCGCCCATATATTCAACAGCCTCACCCATTGCCTCAAATAAAGCAGGCGTTTTATCTGTGCGCGGGTTGCCAATAATCACAGACTTTCCACCACCTAATGGCAAACCTGCTAGCGCCGATTTATATGTCATACCACGCGATAAACGCAGTACATCAGTTAATGCTTGTTCTTCTGTTTCATACGGATACATTCGGCAGCCGCCTAATGATGGGCCTAGATTCGTATTATGTACCGAAATAATCGCCTTTAACCCTGCCGCTTCATGCTCGAAATACACAACACGTTCATGGTTGTGGTAACTTTCGTGATTTTTAACATCCAACTCTTTTGCAACAAGCATCTTATAAACTCCTTGTTAATCGACAATATTCATTATCCTGCCAAGTTTATATATGATGTAATGATGCTAAACAATCGTGCAGCGCAAAAAAAATCGCCGCTTCAGTTAAAATAACTGAAAGCGGCAAGTTCATGGGTACCAGAATGGAAAACGTAAAACTGTGTGAAACGAAATGTGCGAAACGTTTACCCTATCGGAGACCTACTTCAACTCAATTGCGACCTATCCCTTTAAACCTTAAACTGACATCCCCTAGCGATGTCTTCAAAACCTTATAACCTTAATTTACATAAAATTTTACATATATGCAAAACTTGTTTACAACATACTGATATATAACGATAAAATGAATGTTAATTATTTGCGCGCCGCGCGCGTTAGGCGGTCATTAATGGCAATACCCAGACCAGAATCGGGAATATTCATTACAGCGATGCGCTTAAACCCACCCTCGTCAAGCTGCCGCAAATGGGCAAAAAGCTTACTTGCAGCTTCATAAAGGTCACCAGACTCGCTCAAATTCAAGATACGCTCCGCAGGTAAATCCTTAACGAACCCACCAGACTTAAGCCCCATAAATTTTAATGACCCGAAAGCGAGCAAAGCTTCATCATCAGCCAAATCCACCGCATTAAGGCGTAAATCCGCATTCGGTGCATAATGTTTTAAAAGCTGCCCTGGTGATGTCGGCGCATCTGGATTACCAAAACCAATTTCTGGCTTAACGCCAAAAGCGGCCTCAATATCATCTGGCGTAATCGACCCTGGGCGTAAAATAATTGGCACGTCACCACGTGCATCAATAATTGTGGATTCCAAACCAACTTCTGACGCACCGCCAGCCAATATCAAATCAACTTTATCACCTAAGGACTGTGCCACATGCATCGGCGCGGTCGGGCTTAAAGTACCAGACGCATTAGCTGATGGCGCAGCAAGCGGCACATCACACACCATAAGCAAGTCTTGCGCCACAAGATGCGCAGGGCAGCGCACGCCAATTGTCGGTAGCCCCGCACTCACAAGGTCAGATATCGGGCAATCAGCCTTTTTATCCAAAATCAATGTTAACGGTCCCGGCCAGAAATGATCCGCAAAACGGCGGGAACGTTCATCCATTTCAACATAACGTTCAGCCTGCGCTGTATTATATACATGAATAATCAGCGGGTTTATCTGTGGACGACCTTTTGCCGCAAAAATCTTGGCAACCGCCTTACCATCCAACGCATTCGCGGCAAGGCCATAAACCGTTTCCGTTGGCATAGCAACCAGCCCACCAGAAATAATAATTTCCGCCGCGTCTTTAATATGGGATGGGTTTGCCGTTTTAATACTCATGGCGAGACATTAAGGGTAGACACAGCCAAAAATCAAGTGAATTTATATTTAACCTTGACATTTTTACATAACCAAATTAAAAAAGGCAGTTATAGAAAATAAAAACGCGCAGGAAGTAAAGTAATGTCCTATATCAAAGATAAGCTAAAAGAAAAGCAACATGAAATAGAAGCACGCAAAGCCAAAGAAGCTGAGCAAGCAGAAAAAGCTGCAAAAAAAGCTGCCGCGCGTCAAGAAAAAGCTGCTGCGAAAATCAACCCAAAACGCGAAGCAAAGGCTAAGGCCAAAGCCGCAGCAAAAGAAGCAAAAGCCCTTAAAATTGCGGATAATGCAATTACAGACGTTTTTAATATGCTGGCACAAGATCTCGATTTATCCGTCAATGCGCTTGTTAAAAATGACGGCAAAATGACCCTTGCCATAGGCGGCGCGAATAAGATGAGTGATTACTTCACATCCATAGGCGGCTTAAGATTTAAAAATATTGAAAAATTAACCCCAGATATGGTTACAAATAATAAAGCGTTTCAGGCATACCAAAAATTGATGGATGAACAAGATTATGATGTAAATCTACTATCGACCAAAGCTGCGCACCAACTCAACGACGGAAAAGCTGTAACTGGCGTGGCAACAGCTCTCGGCGCAGCTATGCTTTGGACGCCGTTACCGCCCATACAATTAGCTGGCGGACTAATGCTTCTTGGCGCAACGCCAAGCTGTACAAACGCATTGAACAGACAGAACTGCGCACAAATTGAATTACAAATCAAAGAGAAACAACCTATCCCACTTTTGGAATACATCCCTGCAGAAGGTGATATGTCCAATTTATTAAGCGAACTTAACGACGCACAAGCAAAAGAAAAAGCAGGCCTAAAAACAGCAGCAAAAGATAAGAAAAGCGCCCAACAGCCAATTATAAAATAACGGACAGGGATTAATAAAATGACCACAATTGATGACGCATTAGATAAGCAAAATAAAATTACCGATGATGAAATTTCAAAAGTTTTTCGCCGCCTTATTGCAAACAATAAAATTTCCGAAAAGGCTGTCGTCAACAAGCAAGGAAACTTACGGCAATATGTCGGCGTGCCGAACAGCCTTAGTGAATATTTTAAACGCTGCGCCAATATTGGCGTTAAGCACGTCCCATCCCTAACAGAAGAGCAAGTTTTACAAAACGAAGACTTCAAAACATATCGCGCCCAGTTAAATGCACAGGGTTATGATGTCGAAATTAAAAGTACACGAGCAAGCGAAGGCGCGAAAGGCGCAAGCATAGCTTCAACCGTCTTTAAAGGCAGCGCGATAGGCTTCGTTACATTAGGCGGCCCATTTGCAATGGTCGTTGGTGGCGCCGGCTGTGGTTTACTCAGCATCGTATCGGAACGTGCAACTTTTGATACCGCAGCGCGTATAGACTTAAAGATCAAAAAACTTGATCGTGTTGCCCTGCCTACACCTGTTGCACAAGACGAGGAACAAGCAGAGGCTAATGCATTGCTACAAGAAATAAATCAGCAAGCGACAAAGCAAGCAGTTAAAGAGTTTGTAGCAATTATTAAATAAAAACAATAAATAATAAAAAAGCCGCTTCAGTGAGCAGCTTTTTGTGTTCTTTAATAAACGCGTTTTTTAGGTGGAATGACTTCGCATTCATCGGTCAGGGTCTTCATTACCACAGGGCGATCACCTAAAGTAACTTTACCATTGGTATCGACGCGAGCGGTTGAATGCTTCATCCATTTATCGTCATCACGTTCCGGATAATCCTCCTGCGCATGGGCGCCGCGGCTTTCTTTGCGGGCATTTGCGCTATGGAGGGTTGCGACGGCTTGATAAAGCAGGTTATCAAGCTCAAGCGTTTCAACTAGGTCTGTGTTAAACACCATGGAATCGTCATTTACGCGCAAATCATGCTTACCTTGGAAGACTTTATCAATCTTACCAACGCCTTCTTCAAGGCTCTTGTCTGTGCGGAACACCGCTGCATGGTTTTGCATTGTAACTTGCATTTCATCACGCAATTCAGCCGTTGGCGTGCTGCCTTTGGCATAACGGTAGTGATCAAGACGATCCAAAGCCATTTGCCCTGCGTCCGCAGCTAAGACTTTATGCGGCGTCCCCGGCTTAACGATTTCAGCAGCGCGGATTGCGGCTGCACGGCCAAACACCACCAAATCAAGCAATGAGTTAGAACCCAAACGGTTCGCACCATGTACAGATACACAAGCCGCTTCACCAATCGCCATCAAACCCGGAACAACTTTATTCGGGTCTTTCTTGCTTGGGTTCAACACTTCTGTATGCACATTGGTTGGAATACCGCCCATATTGTAATGCACTGTTGGCAACACAGGGATTGGCTCTTTCGTTACATCTACGCCCGCGAAAACACGCGCTGTTTCGGCAATACCTGGCAGACGTGAATAAATCACTTCTGGGTCTAAATGCTCTAAGTGCAAATGGATATGGTCAGACTTCGCACCAACGCCGCGGCCTTCGTTAATTTCGATGGTCATCGAACGGCTGACAACGTCACGGCTGGCAAGATCTTTGGCTGATGGCGCATAACGCTCCATGAAGCGCTCACCTTCAGAGTTGGTCAAATACCCACCTTCACCGCGCACGCCTTCTGTAATCAAACAGCCTGCGCCATAAACGCCTGTTGGGTGGAATTGAACAAATTCCATATCTTGCAGCGCTAACCCTGCACGCGCAACCATCGCGTTACCATCACCCGTACAAGTATGCGCTGAAGTACAAGAGAAATACGCACGGCCATAGCCGCCCGTCGCTAGCACAACCTGGTGCGCGCGGAAGCGGTGAATCTTACCGTCTTCTAAGTTCCACGCCATAACGCCAACACAACTGCCGTCATCATCCATGATCAAATCAAGCGCGAAATATTCAATGTAGAATTCCGCTTTATGCTTAAGCGCCTGTTGGTAAAGCGTATGCAAAATCGCATGGCCTGTACGGTCAGCCGCCGCACATGTGCGCTGCGCTGTGCCTTCACCAAAACGTGTCGTCATACCGCCAAATGGGCGCTGATAAATTTTACCCGCCGCTGTACGCGAAAATGGCACACCTTGGTGTTCCAATTCGTAAATCGCCGGAATAGCGTTCTTACACATATATTCGATTGCATCTTGGTCACCAAGCCAGTCAGAGCCCTTAACCGTGTCATACATATGCCAGCGCCAATCATCTTCACCCATATTGCCAAGCGCCGCGGAAATCCCCCCCTGCGCCGCAACGGTGTGTGAACGTGTTGGGAATACTTTGGACAAACATGCGGTTTTCAAGCCTTTTTCCGCCATACCGAATGTTGCACGCAAACCTGCGCCGCCGCCGCCGACAACGACAACATCATAATAATGATCAATAATTTCGTAACTTGCTTTTGTCATTTTCTACTTCCTTATTATCCTTATTTACAGTGCAACCGAAAACACGGCATAGATACACGCAATGGCTGACGCCACATAGAATAATTTTTGCGCCACAAGCTTAGCAATTTTTAGCCATTCTTTATGGACGTAATCTTCAACAATCACCTGCACACCTAATAAAGCATGATAGTGAACGGTGATAATAAACAATACTGATAAAATCGCGTTTAGCGGCTGACTTAACCACGCGACCACTTCATCATATGACGCACCAAGAATATTGGCGTGGATTGACCATAACGCCCATGGCAACAAAATCAACAATGCTACAGCGGTTAAACGCTGATGTATCCAGTGGTGAACACCGCTTTTCGCGCTACCGGTATTTTTGGCAGACTTTAATGGAGAATAAAACTCTTCACCTTTTTTATAATATGGCATCTTAAGCTGCTCCTTATTTCATCAATACGTAGTAATAGGCACAATACCAATAGCCAAGCACAGCGGCCGCTGTGGCAAGCATAACAAAGGCACCTGCATTTTGTGCGTTATCAATTTTGAACAACTTACCGCTATCCCAGAACAAGTGACGGAAACCGTTAAACATGTGGTAAAAGGCACACACACTAAGCGCGAATAAGAACAAACGCCCAATCAACGTACCCAAAAGGCCAACAAACGCGTCATAACATTCCGCGCCACACATCAATGTGTAACAAAAAGCTAATAGCAAAAGCACACCAAATATAGACAGGAATGCGCCCGTCGCACGATGTAAAATCGACATATAGGCCGAAAACGGTAATTTATAAACCTGTAAATGCGGCGAGAGTGGACGTTTCGCCTTTATATTTTCATCACTCATATCATGGTCCCGTAAATATAATTCTTTCAAATCGCATCTATATTAATGCCCCCCAAGCCAAAAAGAAAGGGGGCACACGGATTATTACAAAATATTTATGGATTACGCACTTATATCGGCGGAGTCTCAGCAATAGCCTCAAGTGCTTGCCGGCGTTTGGAGCCGAAATATATAACCAATCCACTGGCGATAATCGCAACGATACCCGCAGCATCAAACCAATCTAAATGCTCATGAAAAAAGAAATACCCCAAAGCCACGCCATAGAACACCTGTACATAATGGTAAAGTGACACCTCTGATGCTTCAATCAACTGCACTGCCCACGCCATAAAGAACGCCCCGCTAAGCGAGCACACCCCCGTCGCGAGCAAAAATAACATACCATTTATATCTATCATATGAACAATTTGCTCGCGCAGCAGCATTGTACATATAATCAAAGTCATCAAATTTGGATAAAATATCAGCGATAATTTACTTTCATCATGCACAACCTTTTTTAACAGCATGTTGTTTGTGACAAACATCAAAGCCACACCGATAGGCGCTAAATATGCTAAATCCCACGCTGCAACTCCTGGCTTAATAACCATCGCCGCACCAACAAAACCAAGAAGAACAGACATAATTTTGTAGGGTTTGATAGGCTCACCAAAGAATAGATAAAATAATAAAATCGCAAATATTGGTGAGGTCATGATCAAGATATAAGCATCTGTCATTTCCAGATGGTAGAAACTTAATATCGCCAAATAACCAAGCACAAAGACAAACAAACTTCGTAATAAAGATAATACTGGGTGCTTTAAACGCACTACATCTTTAGCCTGACGTTTAAACAATGCATAGCCAAAAACCAAACATATAGACACCACCGCCGACCAGAACAGAATATAAAAAGAATCAAACTCCCAAATCCGTAGCTGCTTTTTAATTGCATCTCCAATAGAGAATGATGCAAAGCCCATAAGGGTCATAACGATCCCGATGACATGATGTTTTTTCATTTTAAACCAGTATATTTAAAGTTACGCGACAAACGACCATTCCGCCCCAAAATTTTGGGGTATAAGCCATTCCCAAATTAACAGAAGCACGTCAAGGCGGCCCCCTTATTACTAAGGGCATCCCAATGTCGTCAAGTTATATATCGATAAGAAATCTAAGTTCCTAGCATGAATAAAGAAACTTAGTTATACCATATCCACTTCAACACGGTTACGTCCACGCTCTTTCGCCTTGTAAAGCAGTTGATCCGCCATACCAAGCAGTGCATCAACAGTTTGCTCTTCTGCCGCTGTATATATAAGGCCAGCACTCACCGTATAATGCAAATGCTGGGGCTTACCGTTTTTATCTTTATACATCGCAGGGTTTTGCTCCACAAACTCACGCAAACGCTCAAAGGTCTTATGCGCATTTTCCGCAGAATCTCCTTCATCACTGCGCAGTACTACGGCAAATTCTTCGCCGCCAATACGGCCAATAATGTCGTTAGTGCGTAAACATTTGCGCAATGCCTTTGAGAAATGCACCAACACAGCATCCCCTACATCATGACCATATGTGTCATTAACGCTTTTAAACTTATCTAAATCCATCAAAGCCACAGCGACATTGCTGCCCTCATGCCCCTTACGCTTAAGATGCGCCGTAAACGATTTTGTGAATGCGCGGCGATTCATCAACTTCGTTAACGGGTCTTCCATCGCCTGACGCGTCATCATTTTCAAAAAATGCGCGTTTTTTCTAATCAACGGCCTGAAGATAAACAAGGCTTCCATCAACAACACAACCAATATAATGAAGGTCGCGATGATTTGTATCATATGATAGAACTTAATTTTATTAACTGTTTCTAACCGGTACCCCTCAAGCGCGACATCTAAACCGCTTACAATAGAAGTCACAACGCCCTTATTGAGAATTTCAACTGCGATATAGCATGTTTTAGATGGCTCACCACCGTAAATATCTTGATCTATACATTTCTTAATAACATCAAAATAATATCGCATATTATCATCAATACGGAAGCTTGAATAATAATACATATTATTCAAGCTAGGGCTAAGATCAGGAGACGCTTTAATCTGTGATGTAATGAAATTGTGTGAAACTTTCAACTCAACGACAGATTGCTTTAAAACTTCTTGGTCAATTTCATTTAAATGATTTGCAAAATTCTCGATATGGTATGGAATACGCTGAACCAGTCCACGCGCCCGACTTAGGTGATACGTGAAATCCGTACTTTCTGCCTGTTTTTTCATGATATAAAATGTTGTGAAATGCCCCATAAGCGTAAGCAGCGCAATGATCGAAAGCGCCATAATGTAGGCCATAGTTAAAGACTTACTAGGGTTCTTGGGGTCATATAAAGACGCAATAATAGACATAGAAAAACACAGACAGTTGGAATTGAATTAAACAAATATAAGACAATGAACTTTACAACATAATTAAGTATAAAGAAATTACAGTTTCATAAAAAGTCCACACGCGGAGATAGATCAAGTATATTAACTAAACATTTATTTTATACATGATATAAATTTACTAGTAAGTAGATCCTAATATATGATGAAACAACACTGAACACAAAAAAACATGATACGTTTAATATTATTACCGTTTTTAGCTTTCACCCTTTTTACTCATGCGTCTTATATCAAAACCGCAAAAGCGCAACACATTCCATATTGCGATGACCGCTTAGTAAATAAATTAACACTATGCAGCGCATTTAAATGTAAACAAAAAGACAAGTACAGCTCCAAAAATATTATTCATCACATACGTGGTGTCAACACGAAAGGGGAATGCACATACATAATAAGGTATACCGATAAGACTGAAAACATATGCCACTTCAGCAGAGAAGAAATCATCCCATTTCAACGCAACCTTTCATCTATTGTGAACAGTCCTGAAGGCCACCCTATTGCAGAACAGAATTTAGATAAAATTATCACCTCGCAATGCGCACTTATTCGAGCAGAAGACAATATGTCTAAAAGTAATGAAACACTTTACTACGAACTTGGTGGGCAAAAATTCCCATATATTTACAGCAAGGATATCTGCGTAAATAAAAATGCACTTAACAATATATATTTAACAACAGGGAAATATGGTTTCACATTCAAAGTAAACGCCATCAAGACATTTAAAGACGCGAGCAGCCCCTATGGCGAACTAAGCTTCCCCTATCAAGACTTCTTGAAAAAGACCTGCGCAAAGCTAGATCGCGATATCTTCCGTTTCAGCCATATTGAGCTTAACCTAAAGGCAATAACCCCTACGCTTGATCCGTCTATAACAAATGGCATAACTGTAAAAATACTAAACCCTAGCCTGTCTACATCCGAAGAATTTATTAACTCTACAAATGACACATATCTGTATTTAACTGAACATAAGAAAGACAGCTTTTCACCAGCCGCAATGAAAAACCTGACACGAAAGACATCTTTACAAGCAAGTGACGATTTCTATAAAATTGAAAAAAGCCGCGAACGTCCAGTCGAAATGGTTAAGCCCTTCGTATTGTTGCCAAAAGACCAATATAAAACACGCGCAGGCAATATATTTGCATTTGAATGCACAGGCGCGCCCGCAGGCACGATATGCAGCACAAAATGGGTTTGGGGCGCAAACATTGCCATATCATTGGAAAACTTACCAAATGAACCCACCCAATATAAACCAATAGTCGACGCAGTTAATCAATATGTAGATGCCGCCTATGTAACGTTTAATCAGAAATAAAAAACGCCCATCGCAATGACGGGCGCTTTAGCATTCTCAAAATAACTTTCGCTTATGCAGATTTAACAGCGGCCTCATCATCTGAAGTTACCTTTAATTTTGGTAAGTTCAACTTGATGTGCAAATCTTTAAGTTGCTCAGGACTAGTCTCGCTTGGCGCATTCATCAGAAGGTCTTCAAACTGACCATTCATCACGAATGCGTTTACTTCACGCAGGTTAGGTTCATCACAGAACAGCATAACAATACGGTCAACACCGAATGCACAACCACCGTGTGGAGGAGCGCCAAAACGCATTGCATTAAGCATACCGCCAAACTTGTCTTCTAGAACCTCTTTGCTATAACCTACCGCGCCGAATGCTTTAACCATTGTTTCTGGCTTGTGGTTACGGATCGCACCAGAGCAAAGTTCATAACCATTACATACACAGTCATATTGATGCGCTTTAACTTTTAGAAGATCCATTTTATCTTCAACATCAAGCGCTGCATCGCCGCCTTGTGGCATAGAGAACGGGTTGTGTGAGAAGTCGATATGACCTGTATCTTCATCAAGCTCATACATTGGATAATCAATAATCCAGCAGAACTTATAAACGCCTTGCTCAAGCAATCCGCCAATATCTGCACAGATTTTATCACGCGCTTTGCCAGCAAGTTTCGCTGCCGCGCTTTCTTTATCACAAACAAAGAACACAGCATCGCCGTCTTTAAGCCCCATTTTCGCCTTAAGTACGTCTTGCGCTTCGGCAGGAACAAATTTAGCGATTGGTCCTTGGCCTTCGCCATTTTCGAACTTGATGTACCCAAGACCAGGCGCACCTTCACCGCGTGCCCAATCGTTTAGGCTATCGAAGAATTTACGTGATTTGTCCGATACCTGTGGCGCAGGAATTGCGCGCACAACACCGCCATTATCAATAACATTCTTAAACGCACGAAATTCAACATCATCACGCGCAAAAATATCGGTTACATCACAAATCTCAAGCGGGTTACGAAGGTCTGGCTTATCAGAACCATATTTCAACATCGCTTCATCATAAGGAATGCGCGGAAATGGCGCCTGTGTAACCTTACGTGTTTCACCAGTAAAGTCCGCGAACTCTTCAAACAGCCCCTGAAGCACAGGCTCCATTGTGTTATATACGTCTTCTTCAGTAATGAAGGACATTTCAACATCAAGCTGATAGAATTCTGCCAAACGGTCTGCGCGGCTATCCTCATCGCGGAAACATGGTGCGATTTGGAAATATTTGTCAAAGCCCGACATCATCAATAGTTGTTTGAACTGCTGCGGCGCTTGTGGCAACGCGTAAAACTTACCTGGGTGCAAACGTGAAGGCACAAGGAAGTCACGCGCACCTTCTGGTGAAGATGCGGTCAAAATTGGTGTGTTAAATTCTTGGAAGCCTTGATCCCACATGCGACGGCGCATAGATGAAATCACATCGTTACGCAGGCGGATTTTCTTCTGCATTTTCTCACGGCGCAAATCAAGGTAACGGTAACGAAGACGCACATCTTCACCCGCGTTATCATCTTCAGCAACTTGGAATGGAATAACCTCAGCTGTTGAAAGAACTTCTGCCGCTTCAACGCGCACTTCAATTTCACCTGTTGGCAGCTTCGCGTTTACAACCTCTGCTGCACGTTCAACAACTTTACCAGTTATCATGACCACAAATTCATTGCGCCATTTTTCAACTTCGCCCAAAAGTGGGGAATCGCTATCAATAACAATCTGCGTCACACCAAATGTGTCGCGCAAATCAATAAATAACAGACCGCCGTGGTCACGCTTACGGTTAACCCAACCAGAAAGCTTTACAGTTTGACCAACATGATCCTTACGAAGTTCAGCACAGTTATGCGTTCTAAATGCGTGCATTTTGAGATTTACCCTTCTCTATCACAATTGAATTCAGCACACATAAAGCCAGAACTTCCCACAAATTTCAAGCCCTAACAAAGGCTGTTCACGGAAAAAGATTAAATATTGCAAAGCTTTTGAAAATCTTTATTGTAAAGGTCATAAAAAATATATTAAGCACCGCAGGGGGAAGCCGTGAAGCTAACGGAAGAATTTAGAAAAGCAAAAGAAAAAGTGCTGACACAAGAAACCAGCATGGACACCATATTGGATAAAGCCATTAATGGTAAGCTTCTTCATATAAATGATGTTTCTGACCGCTATTTAGAACAGCATTTAAACGACATTGCCGCGCTTTATGAAGAGATATCTCATAAGACGGAACTCCTATATAAAACACCTATCACAAAGTCCCGTAAAAGCTTCTTAAAAATGCATGCGGATAATCTAAGCGAAGTCCAGCCTGCTCTTGTCGAGATCATCCACAAAATGGAAGATCAAGTGCAGAAGGATTTACTAGACCCTGACCATAGCCTTATGTTGGCAAAAATTGTTATCGGTTTGTCTAATTTGGTTGATAATCACAACCGTTTAACAATAGAATTCGTGAACATGGTTAAAAAAGACAACGGGAACAAACCTTCCGCACCATAAAGCGAATATTAAATGAGCATTATTACATCTTCTGAAGAATTAAAGGATTATTGCAAGGACCTTGCAAAAGCGGAATTCATCACCGTTGATACAGAGTTTTTACGGGAACGTACATATTACCCAAAACTATGTCTTATACAGCTTTCAGCCCCAAATGTAGAAGCTATAGCCATTGACCCTGTTGCCGCGCCTAATATAGACCTCTCACCGCTCGAGAAAATCTTCAAAGACACAAAAATCCTGAAAGTCATGCATGCAGGCCGTCAGGACATGGAAATATTCTATAAATTATTCGGCTATTTACCGGCGCCTTATTACGACACGCAAATTGCCGCCATGGTCTGTGGTTATGGCGAGCAAGTCGGCTACGAAGCGCTTGTACGCTCCGTCATGGATATTCAAGTTGATAAAAGCAAGCAATATACGGACTGGTCTATCCGCCCATTATCACAGGCACAAATCAACTACGCTTTGAACGATGTTATTTATTTAAAGGATGTTTATATCCACTTAGATAAAGAGCTAAAAAAGACTGGCCGCGAAAAATGGGTCGAAGAAGAAATGACGGCAATGTTGGATGTCACGCTTTATGATCCCCCGCTTGATGAACTCTGGCGTAAAATTCGTATAAAAACCAATAAACCGCATAAATTAGCTGTCCTCCAAGACCTTGCCGTTTGGCGTGAAGAATTTGCCCGCAAAAAAGACCTTCCGCGCAACCATATTATGAAAGATGAAACCCTTTCAGAAATTGCGCTACAGTCCCCCACAAACATCAAGTCCCTCGCCCGCATTCGCGGCGTAAGTGACCGCTTCGCCGATAGCGATAAAGGCACAAAGATCATTAAAACCGTAAAACAGGCTTTAGAAAAAGATACCGAAGACTGTCCACGCAAAGATATTAAAGAACCCGTGCCGCAGCATTTATTACCAACACTAGAAATGCTAAAAATGTTGCTCCGTATTCAGGCATCCGAACATAACGTCGCGGGCAAACTTATCGCCAAAACAGATGAGTTAGAGGCTATTGCAATCGGTAAAAACCCCAATCTACCATCACTAAAAGGCTGGAGGCGCGAAATTTTCGGGCAAAAGGCTATCGACCTCAAAGATGGAAAAATCGCCTTTTCCCTCAAAAAAGGACAAATTCATATTAGTGAGGTTTAAGCTAAATTTTGGTAATGTGGCATCGCAATGCCGCTGCGGCTATCTTGTACAAAATTATCATACACCGCATCAAAATCTTCTGGCTTACAGGCAACGTAGCACATCACATTTTTCGGTTCTGCTGCGCCGTTGAAGTGCTGCTGACAATATGATGATGCCTTACGCATTTGGCGCACATCATCTTCGCTAAGCAGCTGCATTGCATCTGTAATGACATGTATAATATGCCCGCCGAAGTCTAAGCCTGAACGCACGCCAACCTTACTGTCTTCAAGAACAACGCAAGATTCTGGCGCGTACTGTGCATTGTGCAGCGTATTAATGCGCTCAAGCCCATGATCATATGGATCACCTGATGGCTTAACCAGACCGCCTTGCTTGATGACCTGATCTGCCGTCACAGCATGTTTCCAATACACGTCATGGCGATTTACCGCCGCCATGGACTTTTCAACCGTTTTGAATGATGAATTTGTGACAATCAATGCAGCCTCACCATTATCAACCAAAGCCTCAAATTTGTTCATCACATGTGGAATTTCTTCAATCAAATCCGGTTTTGCGGCCATGATATTGTAATAAGACGCCAAACGGCTTTTCGCAAAAGCAATTTCACACGGGTAATCTTTTGTAAACTGCACTGATTTTGAAGAAAATAAAGAGTAAAACCCTGCGCCAGAACCACGCTGCGCGGCTAATTCATGCGCACTTAGAGTAATATTGTATTGGGTGGCTAAGTCCTTATGTACGGCCTCATATAATGGTTCACTATCAAGCAACGTCCCATCCATATCTGATAGCGTTACGTAAATGCCCTGCTGTTTTTGGGCCATTTCGCCCTCCCTATTTATTACTTATGCCCATAATTAGTAGCATAATTTAAAAGCAAAGGTCAAAATTTAAACACCAAGCCTATGGATAACCTACGCCCTAAGCGCTTTGCCCCAGCCAGGCTGCGCCGCGCACACCTGATGAATCGCCATGTTTTGGCGGCAGTATATTCACGCGCAAAGTGCTTGAAAAACAATAATGCGCCAGCTTATCAGGCAACGCCGCGTAAAGGCGCGCTATATTCCCCATGCCGCCGCCAAGCACAATTGCATCTGGGTCAAGAATATCCACCACATGCGCAAGGCCGCGCCCAAGGCGGTCAATATACATGTCCAACGTATCAAGGGCATGCGGATCATCGCCCGCTTCGGCGCGCTGAACAATTTCCGCGCCTTTCAAAGCATGCCCGCTACGGCGCGCATAATCATTTTCAAACCCTGTACCCGAAATCCATGTTTCTAAACAGCCAAATTTCCCGCAATAACAGGCATGACCGGGAAACTCATTATCATGCGCCTGTTCCACAAAATGCGGCACATAAGGTTTATGCGTATAAATCGGTGATAAAATAGCTTCGCGCGCGGCAATAGATTGCGCATTTAAAGTCGCGGCATTTTCATGATATTGCCGCGGCCATGGCAGTGGGTTATGCCCCCATTCACCGCCAATACCATTGATGCCAATATGCGCCTTGCCTTTATAAGCAACGCCCGCGCCGCAGCCAGTACCAATAATCACGCCAAAGACAACATCTTGCCCAGCGCCTGCGCCATCAACGGCTTCAGACACAGCAAAGCAATTTGCGTCATTATCAACCGCAACAGGACGATCAAGCATTTTACGCAGATCATTCGCAAGCGGATGACCATTTAACCATGTTGAGTTCGCATTTTTGACGCAGCGTGTTTCACTGCATATCGTCCCCGGAATACCAATGCCAAGAGAGGTAATCGCTTCGCCGCATTTCTGTTCCGCTGTAGTGACAAGAGCAATAATATTATTTAGCGTTGCTTGATAATCTCCGCGCGGCGACGCTTCACGATGACGAAAAATTTCTGCGCCCGTATCAGGGGTTAGACAGATAATCTCTGTCTTCGTTCCGCCTAAATCAACACCCGCTAACATGAAGTATACTCCTAGAATAACTCAAGCATCATACAGCGTGCGCTACCGCCGCCATAACGTTCAACCGTGTAAAGTGGTGTGTGAAGTATTTTATCCAAATGCGCTTCGTATACTTTTATCTGCTCTGGCTTTAACGCTTTATATGCAGCTTCTGACATTACCAGAATCTTTTCGCCTTCTGGGCCTTTGACTTCTAGCGCATTACCACAGAATGACAAAAGCTGTTCCATAGAAAGTTCAACCACCTCATGCGTTGCATTTAAGCTATCAAGAACCATTTTGCGCTGCGCATCATCAGATATACATTCCGCGCATATCGTAGCCACTTCACTGCCGATATGCATAAGCACATCCGTATGATAGATTGGCTTCCCAGTGTGAGACTGTGTATCAAACGGAATAAGCTTATAACCAAAGTGATCCGCCCAACGCTCAGCCAAACGAATATCTGTGCGGGCAGAAAGCGCCGCATAGCCGATTTTGTTAACATGATCGCGGCAGATAGACGCCGTACTTTCTAAATTTGCGCCCTCTGTTGGCTCATCACGAAAATCGAGGTCTAATTTATAACTGCGCGAAAATAAATCAACGATTTGCGGCGTTAATTCACGCTTACGTGATGGGTCTTTCATTTTATACAGCGCCAAACGCCCGTCTGGCATCGTCGACAGCCAATTCGGAAAAATATGATCTGGGCAATCCTTGCGCCCCTTCATTTCCGTGATGCAAATGCCGTTATCAACCAGCATATCGCGAAGCCCTTGGAATTCCTTACGTGCTTCGGCCGTTTTATCAATTGTCGGGCCCGCACTCTCTTCATCCTGATAATGGTTACTATCCATCGTTTCCGGATTCGCATAAAATACGGCAGGGTCGATCATCAAGATATGGTTGGTAGATTGCATGGGTTCTGTAACTCCCTTTTTTCTTATATTTTTTCAGGAGTATAGCCGTTCAAAAAGCCTATTGAAAGAGACGAAAACCAAATATATGCCGAATAAACACAGGCCAGTTTCCAATATCTGCCCATTTTACTGTACATTTACGCATTACTATATTTGGCGCGTATTCCAAAATCAGCCGGTCAAAAGCTTTCTCAACAATCGGTTCATAATCCGTATGCGTAATTTCTAAAGGATTAACATTCTGAATTTGATACCACAGCGCTGGCGCAAATTCTCGATAGGCAGCAAGCGCTACTTCATATCCCATCAAGAATATACCGCTATTCCAGTAATGCCGCCCCGAACGCAAGTAACTTGCTGCTACAATTTTATTTGGCTTTTCTTTAAACGCAGATACGGCGCAGACTTTTGCATCACTTGCGACACATGCATTATCCGCAACCTCAATATAGCCATACTGTGTATTGGCTGTTTTCGGCTCCACACCAAACAAAACAATAGATTCCGCCGCAGCATCTTGCGCATCTAAAACATCCAAACGAAAACGATTAGCATTATTAATAAGATGATCCGATGGCAAGACGAGAATATCTTCATCCTGCAAATTATTTAACTGCATATAATATAATGCTAGACCAATTGCAGGCGCTGTATTACGCGCCAAAGGCTCCGCCAGTATTATCGCATCACTTAGGCCCACAGCCTCAAGCTGCGCGCGCACCTCATCAGCGTATTGCTGCGCCGTTACCACAATAGGTGGCGCGTCATCTTTAAAGCGCAGCGCCGTTTCTTGCAGCATTGTTCGGTCGTTCTTCTTTAATTTTAAAAACTGCTTAGGTCGTTGCACACTCGACACTGGACGTAAACGCGCTCCACTGCCGCCGCATAATATAATTGGTCTTAGTCTACGCATAATAGAAACCCTAGCTATATTTTTTGTTCAATATCATCGCGCGCCACAAAATCGGCATAGCTCAAGCGCAGCCCGCTTTCTAAGTCAACTTTGGGCGTGAAACCTAAATAATCAAGCATGGATTTATCCATCACTTTGCGGGTGACGCCATCACCTTGCGATTCATCAAATATAATGCGCCCTTTATAACCCACAACTTGTGCAATTTGCTGCGCTAAGTTTGCGATTGACACTTCCGCGCCCGATCCAATATTCAGCGGCAGTGCATCACTGTAATATTCTAGTGCCAATAAAATCGCGCGCGCCGCGTCATCAACATACATAAATTCACGCAAAGGCTGTCCCGTGCCCCAAAGTTTAATTTGGTCTTGACCAAAGGTTTGCGCATTATGCATTTTTAAAATTAGCGCAGGAATAACATGGGACGCAAAGGCGTCATAACGATCCCCCACCCCATATAAATTACAAGGCAGCAGCGATATAAAGTCCGCGCCGTATTCCTTACGGTAATAGCCACATAGCCGCATGCCCACTGTTTTTGCCAATGCGTAAGCCTCATTAGTTGGCTCAAAAGCAGAGCTAAGCAAATCCTCAGGCTTTAATGGCTGGGGCGCGGCTTTTGGGTATACACAAGACGAACTTAAAAAAACCAATTTATGAACGTTTTGTACATAGGCGCTGTTAATCACATTTTGCGCCATCATCAAATTATCATTCAAAAATTCAACTGGATATTTCTCATTTGGGGCAATGCCGCCAACGCGCCCCGCCGCATGGATAACCACATCTGGACGATGCTGCGCCATCCAATCATCGACAGCGACTTTGTCGCATAAATCCAAATCTGCCCGATCCGCCGTCCATAAAAGAACATCGCGCCGCCCCTGTAATTGACGGCACAAGGCAGAGCCCAAAAGCCCCTTATGCCCCGTTACAAAAACTGAACGGCCAGATAAGTCAAAATGCACCATAAATTACGCCCTTGCGCGCTGTATATGACCACCTGCCCTAGCATCTTTATTCAGCTCGGCATCAATCATATCTTGGATAAGGTTATAACGTGTCTTGCGAATAGACCAGTCGAGGTTTTGCTGCGCCTTGCGGCTGTCACCAATCAAATTATGCACCTCAGCAGGCCGATAAAACTCTGGTGCTATTCTAACAACTTCGCGGTTATTTTCAAGCAGCATCCCGACTTCTTCTGCGCCCTGCCCCTGCCATATAATGTCATGCCCAAGCGCCCCAAATACTTCACAAACAAAATCCCGTACAGAACATGATGTTCCAGTCGCAAGCACGTAATCATCAGGCGCATCTTGCTGCAGCATTCTCCACATGCCTTCGACATAGTCTTCTGCATGCCCCCAATCACGCACCGCGTCTAGGTTACCAAGATACAATATATCCTGCGCCCCCTTCAGAATTGCACAAGCTGCCTTAACAATTTTCTGCGTAACAAAATCATCGCCGCGCTTCGGGCTTTCATGATTAAAAAGTATACCATTAACCGCATATAGGCCGTATTGCTGACGATACTCCACCACCGTCTGATGGGCATAAAGCTTGGCTTCTGCATACGGGCTTTGTGGGTCAAATGCTGTTTCTTCGTTTTGTGGCGCGGGGCTATTACCAAATAATTCTGATGTTCCCGCCTGATAGAATTTTGCCTTTGGCGCGTAAGCACGCATCGCGTCCAATAACCGTTTAACGCCATGCCCATTCACATTCATAGTATATTCTGGCACAGCAAAACTAACGCCAACATGGCTTTGCGCCGCTAAATTATAGACCTCATCGGGCTGCACGGCTTGCATGACATTATTTAACGACGTTTGATCCGTCATATCCCCATAATGCAGGGTGATATCATCCAATAACGGCTTAATATGCGCACGATCATCATGCGCCAAAGCTTGGCGCACCCCATGCACTTTATAGCCTTTATCCAACAATAAACGCGCAAGATAATAACCATCTTGTCCAGTTATACCAGTAATGAGCGCTACTCTCATATCCGCCATCTCCCTTGGAAACAAATATCCCCCAGCATTACTACAATAGTATACATCATATATCCCTGTGTGGAACTTTTTATACTTTGCGCGCGTAGGAAAAATAAAGAAAGGATATACAAATGAATTACTTAAAAATTACCCTTGCATGTTTATTTTTAGCATCTACCCCTCTTATGCTTACTTCATGTGACAAGAATTCGGACTTAGAAGAGGCCGCCGAAGAAGTAAGCGATGAAATTGATGATGCAACAACAAATTAAGAAAGGAAGATTAATGCCGTTAGCACATACACAAGATTCAGTATTAAGTGACTTAATTAAAATCTTACTAGCTGTTCTTCTTCCACCACTAGGCGTGCTTATAGAAGTTGGATTGAGTAAGCAGTTACTGCTCAACATTATACTAACCTTATTAGGTTATATTCCAGGCATCGTACATGCAGTTTATGTAATTGCTCGAAACTAAACTAATTTATTTTTTCTCTGCCCTAACGTCACCATTCAGACGTTGGGGTAGACGTATGCTATGCCGCGCGCGTTTCATACTCAGCAAAACTGCGAATATCCGTCACAATTTTTGCCGTTGCAGCAATATAAACAGGAAAATTCATCTTCCCATCAAGCGCTTCAATTAAGCCAACACGCTGCTTTTTACGCAGACAACGAAGGGTTTTGACGCAGGCACATTCAACGCGTCCAAAAAGAATCTCACCCGCTTTATAAAATGACACAACGTCATCTGAAATACGAATCGTCAGCTGTTCACCTTTTGGCACAGCTTGTGGCACCACGACAACAACAGATTTGTCGTCACCGATCAGAAAATCACATTTGTTAAACATTCTATTACCTTGTCCTGTAGGGCTGATATTTATAGTACAGAAATGGTTAACAAATGGTTAACGTAAATTAATAAAATACATTTGGGTCTTTATCCATACGCTTAAATTTCAGCGAATGGTAATAATTACGGCGGAATGGATAAAGTAATTGATGGCGAAACGGCACAGGCATAGGCTGTTTAATCCCTATATCAACAGGTGGGCGGCGGTCTTCGTTAAAATAAGAGCGAAACACCCAATCCCACAGCATAACATTTTCACCGTAATTTTTATCACCTTCGCGCAAATCTTTACTATGATGCCAACGGTGCAGCTCGGGCGTATTAAACAGCCATGAAATCGGCCCGAACTTCATATCAACATTACAATGTGTGAGCAGCCCAATAAAGGCCGTCACGGCACTCAACCACTTCACAACCTCCATCGGCGCGCCAAGCCAGATAAGCAAGCCAAGCGCCATTACAATTGAAATGAGGCTATCAATAAAATGAAAACGCCCTGTATTTACAATCCAAAGCCGCTTAACACTATGGTGAATTGCATGAAACGCCCACATAGGCGGCCAACGATGCCCCAGACGATGCGCCCAATAGAGCATAAATTCACCTGCAACAACGCCCAAGATCACCTGCGCCGCGATTGGCCATTCATGCGGCCATATACCCCGTGACGCTTCCGCCGCAGGGACAAGCCAGTTAGACAGACCAATCACACCACCAAACATCAACAGCCCCTGCACGAGCCCTTTTGAGCTTAAAGTATGCAATAAATCCTGTGCAAGCTGACCGTCACTGCCGAGCCATGCGCGCTCATGCGGCATAAAACGTTCTAAGAAAAACAGACAGAGTGCCAAATACACATAAGCGAGGTTAAAAAATATAATCGGCAAATCGAGCGCCATGCCGACGCCAAACAGCATCAAACACGTCACCATCAAAAATGGCCAGCTGCCCCAACGTAAGATTGATTTAATCATTATACACTCGCCCTTTACCAATGAATACGCCGCTAAAATACGATCATGCGCTATAGCTGTAAAGATGTAATAACAAAAAAGGCGCTTAACTAAGCGCCCTTTCTTTCATTCTTATTTGTCCGCGAATGGGTCTGTGACCAAAATTGTATCATCGCGTTCTGGGCTAGTGGACAAGAGCGCCACTGGCACGCCGATAAGCTCTTCAATGCGGCGAACATATTTCACGGCTGCCGCAGGAAGATCTGCCCAGCTGCGCGCGCCATATGTGCTTTCGCTCCATCCAGGGATTGTTTCATATACAGGTATCGCTTTATCTTGCTCAAGCTGTGAAGATGGATAGTAATCATATGTTTTACCATCAATTTCATAACCAACGCAGATTTTCAGCTCTTCAAACCCATCTAGCACGTCAAGCTTCGTTAATGCGATACCATCAACACCGCCAATTGTCAGCGCCTGACGCACCAACACAGCATCAAACCAACCACAGCGACGTTTACGGCCTGTAACCACGCCAAATTCATGGCCGCGCTCACCAAGGCGTTCGCCATCGGCATCAAATAATTCTGTAGGGAATGGGCCTGTGCCCACGCGTGTTGTATACGCCTTAGTAATCCCCAGAACATAACCAACTGATTTTGGCCCCATGCCTGAACCTGTAGCCGCCTGACCTGAAATTGTGTTAGACGATGTCACAAATGGATATGTTCCATGGTCAACATCAAGCATAATGCCCTGCGCGCCTTCAAACAAAATTTTCTTACGTTCTGTTTTCGCATCATCCAATGTTTTCCAAACAACATCAGCATATTCTAGGACTTGATCTTTAATCGCCATAAGGTCATTAATCACGCCGCCCGCATCAATTTCTTCCGCGCCAAGGCCTTTTAACAACGCGTTGTGGTGAAGAAGTTGATTTTCAATCTTTTCTTTAAGCAAAGCTTCATCACGTAAATCACATACGCGCACGCCACGGCGCGATACTTTATCTTCATAAGCTGGGCCAATACCGCGGCCTGTTGTACCGATTTTCACCTTACCGCGCGCGGCTTCTAATGCGGCGTCTAGTTTTTGGTGTACCGGCAAAATCAAGTTCGCGTTTTCAGCCAATTTCAAATTATGTGGGCCAATATCAACGCCTTTTGCGCGCACTGTTTCAATTTCTTTAAGCAGCGCCCATGGGTCAACCACAACGCCATTACCAATGACAGAAACTTTACCGCCGCGCACAATGCCTGATGGCAAAAGGCTTAACTTATATTCAACGCCGTCAATCACTAAAGTGTGACCCGCATTGTGACCACCTTGGAAGCGCACAACCACATCGGCGCGTGAAGATAGCCAATCGACGATCTTACCTTTACCTTCATCACCCCATTGAGAACCAATAACCGCAACATTTGCCATTTCAAGATTTCCTTTATTTGCAAATCGTTTATACAACACACACGAAGCCCCGCAAAACTGCGGTGCATTCAACTAGATGTAATTTATGGCGGGAAAAATAAATATGTCTGACGACCAGTAAATTACGCTTAGTACTCGCATATCTGTTTTCTTTCGTCAAGTATTGAATCAATTTTTACGGCGCAAACAAAAAACGCGCTATAAAAGGCGCGTTTTTAGAAAACATATGATCACAACATTTACGGCTGTGTTGATGGCCCTGTGCCTGTTGACGGCTTCTGGGCTGGCGCATTGCTGTTATCATTCACAGCCTTGGCCTGCTTCGTCGCCTTCTTAGATGATGCATTAAAATCATGCTTAAGCGCACCATCCACACAATCAACTTTAATCGCGCCGCCTTCTTTAAGATCAGTGAACAAAATCGCATCTGTCATTTCATCTGTTGCGATATATTTATCGACTGCACGGTTCATTGGACGACCGCCCATTTCAGCGTCATATGCAGCATCAACAATAAAGTCGCGCGCCGCATCTGTCACATTAAGCTCTATAGCACGATCAGCAAATAGTTGATCAGCACGCTGTTTGATAAATTTATCAAGCACCAAACGTGCTGTGCCTTTATCCATCACACTATATTCAAAGAAGTCGTCCACACGGTTATAAAGCTCTGGCGGGAATCTTTGCTTAATCGCAGCTAAATATGGACTAGCATCCTTATCATCAACCGTATTAAACCCAACATTACGTTTTACTGCATGCTCATTCTTCAAGTTTGTAGTTAAAATGAAGAACGTATTGCGGAAGTCAACTGTATTGCCTTCGCCATCCGTCATGCGCGCATCATCAAATGTTGGCAAGAACAATTTCAGCACTTCTGGGTGCGCTTTCTCAATCTCATCAAGCAAGATAACCGAATATGGATGCTGACGAATTTCTTCAGTCAACTGACCACCTTCATCATGACCAACATAGCCTGGAGGCGCACCTTTAAGGCGTGCAACGGAATGTTCTTCCGCATATTCAGTCATGTCAAAGCGTGCAAAATGCATACCGGTCATCTCCGCAAGCGCTTTGGCTGTTTCTGTTTTACCAACACCGGTTGGGCCCGCAAAAACATAAACGCCCATAGGACCGTTCAAACGCCCCATACCCGCATTTGCACGTTTAAATGCACGTGACAATGCTTCAACAGGTTCATCTTGGTTAAAGACCTTTTTCTTCAACTCATCAGTTAAACCCTTAAGCTGTTCGCCATCACCAGAATCCAGACGCGCTGTCTCAATCCCTGTGTTTTCAGCAATGACTTGCATAATCATGCCGACGTCAACGCGCTGCTTTGCACGTTCGTTCACATCATCATATTTCACGCGGATATGTGCGCCAGCATCATCCAGAATATCAAGCGGCGAATCAGGCCACTTGCCTTCTGGCATATAACGTTTAGACATACGCACCGCAGCGACGATCGCATCTTCATCATATTCAACGCCATGCTTCTTAGAAAGCATTTCATCAACAGATTTACGACACGCCATAATCGTATAGCCTTCGTTCAATTCCTCGACGCGCACTTCTTGCGTACGGCGTTTAAGCGCCGCGTCTTTACGAATTGTTTTCTTATATTCCTTAGGCGTTGTGCCCGCAATCATACGAATTTCACCACGCGCAAGAAGCGGCTTTAGCATATTCGATAAATCAAGTTGACTGCCAGAAGCAGAACCAGCCCCGACAACGGTGTGATATTCATCGATAAACAAGATCACATCGTCTTCTTCTTTTAGCTTTTCAACAAGCTCTTTCACGCGCTTTTCAAAATCACCGCGATATTTGGTGCCTTGTGTTAAATCACCAACATCCAAGCTTACAATTTGTGCGTTTTTAAGAACCTCTGGCACATCGCCATCTTCAATACGTTTTGCCAAGCCCTCAACAAGCGCGGTCTTACCAACACCAGCTTCACCTACTAAAGCAACATTTGGCTTACGTTGACGTGAAAGCACACGCACCATTTTCTCGATTTCTTCTTCACGACCAAAGAACGGTTCAAATTCATCATTTGCCGCCTGTTTGTTCATGTTATTAAGCAGTTTGTGTTCAAAGAACTTTTTAATGCCCGTTACACTTGGTGGTGGTGGCTTGTGGTTATCAATAACGTAGCGCACACCTTTAGGATTAACGCCTTCAGCCTTAAACAAATTAAATGTTTCAGATTTTGGGTGCGCCTCGAGTAAACGCGCCAATAATTCCGCAGGAGAGATCGACGGATCTTTTTGACGATCTGCGCGCCAAGCATCAAGCACCTTCTGTACAGAGGGCTGAACTTTCATATTAAACTTTGTTGTTTGTGGACGAAAGCCCGTAGATCCGCCTTGTTGACGTTGACGACGGCCCTCTTCTTTGGCCGCTAATGCCAAATTATTATACACATTCGTAGATACATCAGTGCCAAACATTTCAACAACTTGTTCGACCTGATGATCCTGCATAATTGCATATGCGACAACAAGCTCTGATGCCTCATCTACTTTAAACATGTTTATATTGTCGACAATCAGACGCTCAATAGCGGCGTAAGCAGAATCATGCTGCATGAATTATATCTCCCTGTTTATACTCTTTTATTCTTGCCTGTTGGCTTAAGCTTATAACGCTCTTATTTTATTTGCGACCGAATTAGGTCAAGATATTTATTATGAATATCCAGTCAACCACACTAGCGAAAATCCCAAAAAAGTAAAGTAATAATTTCAGATATTGTCAATTTATCAAGGACGCACCGCACAAAAAAAGTACTTTATATTTATTTTTCTGCGATCACATTACACAGCGCATCGACTACAGCATTAACCTCACCTGTGTCTTTGCCTTCTGCCATAACGCGTATCAATGGTTCTGTTCCAGATGCGCGCACCAAAACACGCCCCGTTCCAGCCAAACGCTTATCCGCATCTTCAATTGCATGCTTAACTTTATCTGTATCTAAAGGAGAGATACCTTCATAACGCACATTTTTGAGAACCTGTGGGAATGGCGCAAAAACATTAAGGGCTTCACTTGCCGTTTTGCCACTCGTCTTCAAAACCTGTAAGATTTTCATCGCTGCGAGCAAGCCATCCCCTGTCGTGCTATGATGTCCTAGAATAATATGACCTGACTGTTCACCACCCAAGGTAAAATGCCCTGCGCGCATTTCTTCCATCACATAACGGTCGCCCACAGATGTACGCTTCATGTGGATTTGACGCGAAGCTAAAAAATGCTCCATCCCTAAATTGGACATCACCGTTGTTACAATCGTATCATGTGCAAGCTCGCCACTTTTGTGCATTTCCAAAGCGAGGACACTCATAAGCTGATCGCCATCAACAACCTGCCCTTTTTCGTCAACGACAATCAAGCGATCCGCATCACCATCAAGCGCAATACCGATATTAGCCTTATGTTCCAGAACAGCCGCACTTAAAGCTGCCGTATCTGTTGCACCGCAGCCCTCATTAATATTGCGGCCATTCGGCTTATCACCAATGGCAATAACCTCAGCTTCTAACTCCCACAAAAGTTTAGGCGCGATTTTATAAGCCGCACCATTCGCCGCATCCACCACGACTTTAAGGCCTGAGAAATCAAAGAAACGTGGCACCGCAGACTTAACATATTCCATATAGCGGCCCAACGCATCATCCAAGCGGCTTGCCTTTCCAAGGGCCTCGTCATCATAGACACTGTCATCAAAACCATTTTCAATAAAAGTTTCGATTTCGTGCTCTTTAGCATCTGACAATTTATATCCATCCGCACCAAACAACTTAATACCATTGTCTTGATACGGATTATGAGATGCAGAAACCATAATCCCTAGATCACATCGCAAACTGCGCGTTAACATAGCCACCGCTGGCGTCGGAATCGGGCCAGAAAGAATGACATCCACCCCCATAGCCAAAAAACCTGAAGCCAAAGCCTGCTCCAACATGTAACCAGATTCCCGTGTATCCTTACCGATCAAAACACGCTTCGTTTGAATTTGATCTTTACCAACGATCATACGTGCCGCAGTCGCCACAGCCACTTTTTGCGCAAAATCAATGGTCATAGGGAATTTATTTGCACACCCCCGAATACCGTCTGTACCAAAATATTTCTTTTTCATTACGCCACCATGCTGCGTTTAATTTGCCGCTTATAATAAATTATTAATACAAAGCCATTAGATATAAAATAATCCATCTTGTAAAGAAAGCATAAAAAGGCACGAAAAGAAGGGTTTTAAATTTATCGAAAACCAAGTAAAATAAGTGGATAAGATGTGAAGGATTCACACACTCCCACATTAAACAGCCGGATAACGAGGTCCGTTTTGGCAGAAAAACAAGACGAAGAAAAAGCGCAAAACACAGAGGAATCAAACGGCAAAATAAAGGCAAACAAGCCCGCGCCGCCCCCTGAAAATATCACCATGCTCGGCAGTGATATCGAGATTATGTGCGACCAACCTATGCCGCAATATGATTCTGGCGATATAAAAGCATATGCTGCACGCCTGAAAAGCGGAAAAAGCTGCTTTGCGCTTATTTGTGAAAATTTTCTTGTTCCGCGTACATTTTTAACAAGCAAGTTTTCTCAACTTGCTAATATGAACATTGTACGCATCGTAGCTTCTGGCGTTACATTTTGGCCACCCGAAAAAAGACAACGCTACGTATTTGTCTATGAAGACACGTTAGGGAATAAAATTCTTCCACCTGACCAACCGCAGGCAATGGGTATGAAACAGGAGCGTTTGATGAACGCCGTTATCAAGCCTTTAGTTGTTTTACTATTGGAACTTCGGGACGCAGATTTAATCCACGGCGGCATACGCGCCACAAATATTTATGATGGCAATGCAAACAATTTCGAGAACATCATATTAGGCGAGGCTCTATCTGCACCGCCAACATATCATCAACCATCAATATATATGCCCATCGAAAAAGCCATATGCCCCCCATATGCGCGCGGAATTTCAAATTTTTCCGATGATATATTCGCCTTAGGCGTAACCATATTAACATTAATGCGACAAGAAGATCCTTTTGCAGATATGCGCGAAGAAGAGATGGTTCGCCAACGCGTAGAGCATGGAACATATAGCTTTTTCACAACGCATCAGCGCACAACTGGCCCGTTAATGGAGCTAGTCCGCGGCCTATTACATGATGACTGGCAGCAAAGATGGACAATTGAAGAAGTCCTTGCTTGGATGGATGGCAAACGCCTTGCCCCAAAAAAACAAAAAACCGCCCGCACAAAAGCCGTCCGCGCATTTGATTACGAAGGCTATAAAATAATACGTCCAGAAAGTTTTGCTTATGAGTTACAGTTCAATCCAAAGGTAGCAAAAGATACAATTGTAGATGAAGCTTTTGAAACATGGATTCAACGCTCATTATCCAATGACAAGATCACAACCGATTTTCATGATGCCAAACATTCAGCTGAGCTACATGGCAAAGACGGAAATTATCCTGACCGCCTGCTCAGCAAGACTATCACAACGCTCTTCCCCGGTGCCCCTATAATCTATAAGAACTTAAAAGCGATGCCAGAAGGGGTTGGTTATCTCGCTGCATATTTATTTGGTAACCACGCTAATACCCAAGCTTTAGAAGAAATAATCAAGTATAATTTAGTCGCATTTTGGGCAAAAATTGCAGAGCACACAGGTACAGAAACACAGAATCTGAAACAAAAATTTGAATCAGCACAAGCCAACACCATGCATAAAAAGCTTGGCTTTGGTGTTGAAGGAAATTTATATTATTTATGCCCCGAGGCCCCCTGCCTTAGCCCAATATTGAATAATTATTGCGTTCGCTCACCCGAAGACTTGCTTATGGCGCTAGACGATTTGTGCGCAAAAACAAAGAAAACCGACGGATTTTATGATAAACACATTATTTCCTTCCTAATGGCGCGCGACAAAAAAGTCATTGAAAGCGAATTAATGGAATTAAATTCCTTTGAAGTGCATAAATCAAAAGCTGCGCTACTCAAGATTTTCTCAAACATCCAAGAACGCGCGGGCATGCGGGGCCTACCAAATCTTTGTCGCGGGCTTCTTGTTTATCTCACCCCGCTTCTTGAGCGCACACATGACCGAAAAAAGAAAGAAGAGCTCAAAAAAACCGCTGAGGGTATTGCAGACAATGGTAGCATCCCCAAGCTAGAGCGTCTTATCAACAACAAGAAAAGTAAAAAAGAAGACAAAACCCGTTTTATTAATGCATTGCGCGAATATAAATCAATAAGCGATGAACAAGCACATTTAGAGCACCAGTTGACAAATAATCCAAAATTTGGATTTGGAACTGGCTTTGAAGTTGCCGCCATAATATCGGGCATAATTACTGCGCTTGTGATACTTGCTGCAACCTTCTTACAATATTCTAAAGGCGGAATTTTCTAATCATGGCAAAAAAGAAGCTGAAAAAGAAAAAAAGTAAACTCGGCTTTAAAGGACAGCTATTACTTGCTGCTACTGTAATTATGGGCGTTGTCTTTATGGCATCGGCTGTGTTCCTTATGATTGCAATGGCGCCCACATTTGTAGCCGCCATATCTGACCGTAGCAAAGAAAAATTACGCAGCTTTTCCATTGCCTTCCTAAACTTTGCTGGCGCGTTCCCATTTTTATTAGACCTCGTCACGACCAACCATACAATTGACTTTGCTCTAAAGACCGTTTCTCAACCTGCTACAATTGTAATTATTTATGCTTCCGCAGGCATTGGCTACCTGATCAACTGGGCGGTAGTAGGCATTGTCGCCAACATTATGGTCCAAAAAGCCGAAAAACGTGTGAACGCCATCGAAGACCGTAAAGCCGCACTAAAGGAGCAATGGGGACCAGAAGTGACCGGCGATGTTAAATTAGATGAAGATGGCTTCCCTATTGAAATGGACTCAATCCGCCCCCCCGCTTAAAATACATATAAAATATCAATAAAAAACAATCTATTATTAATTAATTTGCAACACAAAACATGTAACATCTATCTATGTGGGACATGTCATTAGGCATGTTTTTTTGTGAGGTAAATTTAACGAAAATTTTAAGAAAATTGATACAACTATCAAAATCTTATTTTTTCCGGTGGTGTGCTTTTGAGAAACATAAGAGACATTCTAGACAGCTATATCAAGAAGAACGACGGCGCAACCGCGATTGAAATGGCGTTTATCGCGCTGCCATTATGCTATTTTATGATTGGCATCATCGAAATTGCCCTAATGTTTACAACATCAATTGTATTAGAAGGCGCGACATCAGACGCATCACGCCTTGTTCGCACCGGTCAAGTTCAACAAGCGGGCGCAGACGGGCAAAGCATGTTTGAAGATGCTTTATGCGATGCGATGAGCGTCCTTGCAAGCTGTGATGACATTAGTTACGAAGTCGTTCAAATTGGCGATGGCTGGGGTGGCGCAGCAGGTAATAGTGCGAATTTTGATGACGATGGCGGATTCCAGAGCCAAGGTTTTGACCCAGGCGGTGTTAGTGATGTTGTGCTAATCCGTGCAGTATATGATTATCCATTAAAAACTCCGATCATTAGCGACTTCTTTGGCGACCCCGGTAAAAATACGCGCTTAATGATGTCAACTATTGTACTGCAAACCGAACCATATGATTTCGAAGACGACTAAGATTAATAAAAGGACGCAACAATGTTAAAAACCGCATTAAAATGGTTAAAAGAAGAAAAAGCATTTGCAGCAACCGAATTTGCGATGATCTTCCCTGTGCTCTTTTCTTTGCTTATGGGAACATATGATATGGGGCAAGCCATGATTATTAACCAGAAAGTCATGACCGCATCACAAATTACAGCAGACTTAATTGCTCGCGTACCTATTGCTTCTCAACAAGATATTGATGATGCGGTAGAAGCAGGCCATTTAGCGCTATCACCATATGACAGCTCACCATTGGCCTACGACATTGTAAGTGTGCGTTTTGACAATGACGGCGAAATGGTCACCGAAGGCGAGTTTACATCAACCAATTATGCAGGAAGCAAAGATGTAGAGTCTCAAATGAGCCAGCTTGCCAATCCTGGTGAAGGTGTTTTAGGGGTGGCGACACAATATCGCTATATCCCCTTCTTTTACGAATTCTTAATTCCTGAATTCAATATGGAAGAAGTTGCTTATACAAGAGGGCGCAAAAGCTCCGTAGTATACTTCGAATAAAACGGGTGTGTGTGAGGAAAAAATGATCGATTTAACAAACAAACTAAAAAATTTATACAGCAGGGAAATACGCCGCTATATCACGTCAACAATTGGCGCATCTGCTGTAATGATTAGCTTATGTATACCGGCCATTTTAGGGTCCATGGGAATGGCAATTGATGCCGGTCAAATTTATCTGGCTAAAAAACGTCTTGAACATGCTATCGATGCCGCAGCTTTAGCAGCCGCAGGCTCTTCATCGTTGACAGAGGCTGAAATCATCGAGCGTGTGTATGATTTCATACGTGCAAACTATTCTGACGATGAACTTGGCGAGATTAAGGATATTGTCGTTGAGATTGGCGAAAATAACTTATCGGTATCTGCATCAGTTTATGTCGACACCATATTCCTCAATATCCTAGGCATTAATACCGCCGAAGCGAATACTGACACGAATGTTGTACGCGAAGTCCGCGGCCTTGAAGTAATGCTTGTACTAGATGTTACAGGTTCGATGAGTACAAATAATAACATTAGCGCGCTACGCACCGCCTCTACAAACTTCGTAGACATTTTGTACGATCGCGCAACTGAAGATGACACGATTAAGATGGGCATGGTGCCTTACAGCTCTGCGGTAAATGTTGGCCCATATGGTTTTGGCGTTACGCCTGATGGTGACAATTATGATGACCCATTTGTGGTCGCGCCAGACCCCGACCGTTATATCGACCCATCATCCAGCATCGAATTTGACCAAAGTGACCTATATGAATGGTGGGGCTGCATAGAAGCGCGCAACTACCCTGACGACACAACTGATGGTGATGATGACTGGGAATGGGACATGTTCCGCGCGTATTTCAACGATTCAGACAGTAGAAGCATCCGCAACAATGCCAGTTATTATAACAACCGATATGGACCAAACTATAGCTGTAACAAAGCATATGTTGTGCCATTAACAACAGATAAAGATTATTTGAAAGATCGCATAACGCTTTTGCAGGCGGATGGCAATACGCATGGTAACTTAGGCATGGTCTGGGGGTATCGTATGCTATCCCCTGACTTTCCCTTCCGCGAAGGCGCTTCGTTTGAAGACCTTATCTGGCAAAAGGTTGTCGTCATGATGACAGATGGCAACAACACGACCAGTCCATATTATAGCGCCTATGGCGGTGCGCGTCGAAACAGTGTTTCGGTTAGTGACCTAAATGAACGTTTTGAAGAAACCTGTACTGAAATGAAGCAAAAAGGTATTCAGATCTATACCGTTACCTTCACCAGTAATATCAGCAGCAATACCAAAGGGTATTACGAACGCTGCGCATCAGATGCAACAAAATATTTCGATGCACCAGATCAACAGGACTTGATCGACACGTTCGAGAAAATCAGTAAAGAGTTATCTAACCTGTATATTACGCAATAACAACTATATTACATACGTGGGCGCATAAAGGTCGAAGGGGCATCTTCTATGACTTTGATGCGCCCGCGGTCTAATTCCAACACAGCCAAGCCGCGTTCGATTAGACCATTGCTATGAAAACGGAAAATACCATCAACACCTGAAAACCCGTTTGGATTAGTCAAATAATCACGTCCAAAGGCCGGCACACCATTTTGCCCTAAACCATGTTTTGCCAAAACAATCGACAGCGCCGTTGCATCATATGCAAGCGAAGCCAAGCGCGGCGGCTCTGCATTATAAAGCATCTTATAACGTGACACGAAAGATTGACGAAGATTTGGTGATGGCGCAGCAAAAACCGCCCCGCGCAGGTTGTCTTCTCCCGCCAAGGCAGGATCATCCCACAAACCTGTACCCAAACGTTTCACACGGTGCGGGTCTAAATCATGGAAGGTCAACAAATTAGAAATCGCTATGGCTTGCTCACTACCAACCGCCATTAATACGGCATCAAAAGGCAACTCATAACGCTCAAACAATTCGCCCTTTTCATCTCTACGAGAATCATATTGTGAAAATTCGCGCATACGTAGCGAAATGTCATCTTGCCCTGCCGTGTATCGCAAGATGCTAACCGTATCCAAACCATAGCGCGTCGCTTCTTCTAAATAAGTATTCACTACAGCCTGCCCATAAACGTCATCTGGCGCAATAACGCCAATGCGATGATACCCTTTTTGCGCGGCATGCTGAACAATACGCTGCACCTGTGTGAACGGCATAAAGCCCATAACATAGCTATTACTACTCGCTGTCGTCCAGTCCGTAGAAAACCCTAAGACCGAGACATTGTGCCGTGATGCCACAGCGCGTGCGCGGCGAACAGAATCCGCAAAAAGCGGTCCGATAATTAATGATGCGCCGTCACTTATCGCCTGACGCGCGGCTTCTTCTGCACCTTGCGGTGTTGATTTTGTGTCATAAGGCGCGACTTCAAAATCAGCCATTTTTAAATCAAACAACGCCATCTGACTTGCATTAACAAAAGCTTTCCCCAAATGCGCAGCTTGGCCACTCATCGGCGCAAGTAAAGCCACACGCACCGATGCTGCGGGGCTAGGTGGCATCCCATATAAACTATTATCCATCTGTAGGTTATTAGTGTAACCATCTGCGCCATAATCAACATTCCCACGATATGGGCTGTAATATTCACTTCCTGCAGGTTTCTGCTGCCCATTAGCAGATAAAATCATCTCACCGTTATCGGTCTGACCATTATTTTGTTCTGCCCAAATATTCGGATCAGCCAATGTACTTGGCGCCTGCTGTGCGGTCGCAGAGTTTTTACTGTTTATTTTCCACGGATTACTATATCCGCCCGAACTGACACATGCGCCAAGTAGCATAAGCGCAGAAATTAATATCACGGTTTTAGAAAAAAGATATTTGCACATTCGGACAAGCCCTATTAAAAAGGAAAAATAAAAACAAACGGTAAAGTAGCATAGCGCAATGGTCAACCCCGCACAACATAGTTCCGCCAATCATTTTGTATCAGGTTTATATTTGGTCGCGACCCCCATCGGCAACTTGCAAGATATCACTCTACGCGCCCTAGACCTACTTAAAAGCGCCGACTTAATTGCCTGTGAAGACACCCGTGTCAGCGGCAAGTTACTGTCGCATTTTGGCATTAAAGCGCCGCTATTATCCTATAACGATCATAGCGATGAACGTAAACGTGACAAGATTTGCGCCGCACTTGAAGATAACAAAATCGTTGCCTTAATTAGCGATGCAGGTATGCCACTTATATCTGACCCTGGCTATAAGCTAGTGCAATACATCACACAAAAAGGTTATTACATTACAAGCCTACCAGGCGCATCTGCACCGTTAATGGCCTTACAGCTTTCAGCTTTGCCCAGTGATAAATTCTGCTTTCTAGGGTTCATTCCATCCAAAAACAAAGCCCGCGCTGATTTGTTCACCGAATGGAAAAACATACAAGCCACACTCATTGCCTTCGAAACGGCGCCGCGCCTATTAGCTACACTTAAAGCCATTCATGAGATCTATGGTGACCGCGCCGTCGCCATCGCCCGTGAATTAACCAAAAAATTTGAGGAAGTTAAGCGTAATCCAGTTAGCGCTTTGATCCAAGATGTTGAAGAAAACGGCCCACCAAAAGGCGAAATCGTTTTAGTTATCTCTCCGCCAAATAATACGGATAAAGCCGAATACACAGAAAACGAAATTGAGTCGCTATTAATACAGCATCTAAAACAATACAGCCTACGCGAATCTGTTGATATGATTACCGAATTAACAGGGCGCAAGCGAAAAGATATCTATCAACAAGCCCTCGACCTTAAAGATGCTGAATAGACAACGCTCACATCATACAACCACATCTGGCCGCGCCGCACACAAGCGCGGCTATCTAGTTGAAAAAATTGTGCGCGTATATTTACGCTTAAAGGGCTATAAAATCCTTGAGCAGAACTACCGCACGGAAGTAGGCGAGATTGATATTATCGCGCAGCGACGCGGTATAATCGCCTTTATCGAAGTTAAGTTCCGTCAAAACAAACATGATGCCCTGCACGCCGTACCAACAAAAACCCAGCGCCGTATTTGTCGCGCAGCGCAGCATTATATCGCCCATGCGCATCGTTATACGCAAAGAAATGCTGATAAATTTACACTTCGCTTTGACTTTATTGCCGTTGCACCGCCATACTATATAAAACATATTCCAAACGCTTGGATACTCTAGGCAACTTATCAAGGGCTGTATCAATGCATTATTTGCGTAATTTATCTTTATCTCTTTTGGCTTTCGGCGCACTTACATTACAAGGCTGTACGCCGCTCGGCATGGCAACGGGCGCGGGCGCCGTTGTTGGGGTATCTGCCGTAAAAGAAGGCGGTCTTAACCAATCCGCGAAAGATTTCTGGATCAGCACGCAAATCAGCGATTTATGGTTCCGTTATAATGTCGACACATTCTCCAAGCTTGATGTTACTGTGCAGCAAGGCCGTGTCCTTGTCACAGGCGTTGTTCAAGACCCAGAACATCGCGTTGAAGCCATCCGCCTTGCATGGCAGCCAAATGGCGTTAAACAAGTCATCAATGAAATACGTGTTGCCGAAAGCGGCGGCGTCGGCGGTTTCTTAAACGATAAATGGATCACCACCCAAATTCGCGCAAAGATCACGCTCGATAAAGAAGTGCAATCTGTCAATTACACAATTGATACCGTCCAAGGCACTGTCTATTTGATGGGCGCATCACATTCACAGGCTGAAACCAACAAAATCATTGAAATCGCCCGTGGCATTTCAAACGTTCAGCAGGTTGTCAGCTATATTCGTTTGGTTGAAGAAGTTGAAGGCATTATGGGGCACTCCAGCACAGCGCCGCAAACATCAAACACGCAACAAGAGTACACACCAAGCGAAGCGACATCCGCGCCAATGCCGATCCAGCCAGTGGATCAGGAATCCCTTTAAAGCATAAGGTACGGTGTAATGTTAAAAAATACGCCAGAAGATGTTGAATCATTTTTAGCCCAGCAAGGAACGCGCGCGGATGAAGACATCGCTCTCTTTGAAACGGCGCTCGCTTTTTCAGCATTGCGCCACCCATCCCGTTCGCTTGACCGGTACTACCACCATCTCGAACGCCTTCAAAAAGATGTTCTAAACACACTGGCGCAGCAAGGTGGCGACCATGGTGAGGCGCGGTATAATGCGCTTAAAACCATATTTGTCGATAAATACGGCTATACAGGTAATGACGAGAATTACGACCTCATTGATAATGCGGATATATGTTATGTGATGGATAATGCCAAGGGGCTACCGGTTGCGCTATCTATCCTCTACCTCGAAATATGCGAGCGTTTGGACTGGTACGCGGCAGGGGTTAATTTCCCAGGTCATTTCATTGTAAAGTTAAATGCGAATGGTCAACAATTACTAATTGACCCGTTCAACAATGCGCAGAAATTAGGTGCGGCGGAACTCCGCGACCTTATCAAACACGTTAAGGGCCCTCATGCCGAGCTAAGCCAATCCTATTATCAATCCGCCAACAAACGCGAAATCCTCGTTCGCTTACAAAATAACATCAAAAAGCGCCAAATCGCCGCAGAGGATTACGAAGCTGCACTAGAAACCGTGCGCCATACCGAAATGATCGCACCAAATGAATATCGCTTGCTACTTGATAAAGGCGTGCTCCTCGCCAAAAACACACGCAGCGCAGAAGCCATAGAGACATTAGAGCGTTATATCACGCTTACCCCATTTGCCGAAGACCGTGCAGACGCACGTATGTTTATTGAACAAATTCATCAGGAACTTTTATAACCCACATGCGTTTATAAATAAAACTGGGTATAAAACATGGGGATGCCTATATACGCCTCTTGCGGGAATATAGCCAAGTTTCTATCCTTACATATCAATTCGAGTCTACTGTTTGAATATAAAAAAGTTTTAAAAGGACCTATAAAATGTCATTTCGTCACCTCTTCGTTTTAAGCTTGGCGCTTCTTGTTACAGCATGTTCAGGCGATACATCTCAAACTGACCTTTCTGTTAGCGAACGCGAAGGTATCACTGGCGCAGCCGTAGACGGCATGGAAGGCTATGACGCAACAACATTAAATGGCCCAGCCCCAGGCACACAGCAAGACTTAGTTGTGAATATTGGCGACCGCGTATTTTTTGGTTATGACCGTTATGACCTAAATGCTGAAGCGCAAGCAACTTTGGGCATGCAAGCTGACTGGTTAAACCGTCACCCAAACATCACAATCACAATCGAAGGCCACGCTGATGAACGCGGTACACGTGAATATAACCTTGCATTGGGTGAGCGCCGTGCAAACTCTGTGCGCCGTTACTTAATGGCACTTGGCGTAGACGCAAACCGCATTAACGTCATCAGCTACGGTAAAGAGCGCCCAGCTGTATTGGGTTCAAACCCATCATCATGGGCACAAAACCGCCGCGGCGTAACAGTGGTTGATTAATTACCCAAACTTGCCTATATAGTTATTCATTACATGAACAGAAATTAATGAATAATATGATGAAAAAAATTTACTTATCTTTATGTCTTGTAACCGCTGCCTTGATGGGGAGCGGTTCTGCTTTTGCGCAAAATTATAAAATGGATCAGCGCATTGAACGTCTTGAGCGCGATATCAACACATTATCCCGCGCCGTATATAAAGGTGACCTTTCACAGCAGCCAAGCATTGTGAACGAACAATCAGGAGGAATGGATACCAATTACCGCGTATCCGTTGAAAATCGCCTTAGCGCGATGGAACAACAGCTACAGCAGCTCACCGGTCAGGTCGAAGAACTAAACTTCCGCCTTAATAAATTGCAGCCCACAGGACAGGCAACAGGCCTTTCACCGCAGCAAGTTCCACCGGGGCTAACGTATCAGGCGCCAACACCAAATGGCCCAGTACAGTTCGGCACACAAAATTATAACGCGCAAGCCATACAAGCCAGTGATTTACCACCAAGCGTTGCCCCTGCAGACCAAACTGAACAACCAAATGCGGATAGCACTTTATCCTTCGGCGCAAATGATGCAAAAGACTATGAACAAGCCTTCGCGCAGTTAAAAGAAGGTAATTACCCTGCCGCGCAGGATGGGTTCAAAGCCTTCCTTGACCTTCATAAAGACAGCAATCTTGTGCCAAACGCCCTATACTGGCTTGGTGAAACATACTATGTACAAAAACAATTCAGTGATGCAGCCCGCGTATTCGCACAAGGTTATCAAAACCATAGTGAAAGCAATAAGCGCGATGATTATTTACTAAAATTGGGGCTATCGCTTGCTGGCATGGAGAAAAAAGAAGATGCCTGCATTGCGCTCATGCAGCTTGTAAAACAAGGCGCACAAGAAACACCTGTTGTCAGCCGTGCAAAGCAAGAAGCGAAAAAGCTTGGCTGTTCCCTGTAACATGAGCCATGGATACACCACTTAACAGCTGTGAATTCAACACAATAATGGCGCGCCACCATACGCTATTGGATAGTAACGACAATATTGCCGTTGCTGTTTCTGGCGGTGGGGACAGCCTTGCGCTCGCGCATTTATTGGCGCATTGGTGTCAAGGGGTGAACAAAACCCTCCATATCTTAACGGTAGACCATAAACTGCGCTCTGAATCCTCTGCCGAAGCAGAAAAAGTCAAATCATGGGTCAGCACATGGCCTAATGTGGTACATCATACGCTAAAATGGAATGATGCTAACAAACCGCAAACGCGCATTCAAGAAAGCGCCCGTAACGCACGCTATGACTTACTCGAATCATATTGTCAGGCGCATAATATTACCGCGCTATTCCTCGGCCATCATTTAAATGACCAGTTTGAAACGTTTATAATCCGCCTAACCAGCGGCAGCGGCTTAACTGGCCTATGTGCAATGGATGAAATAACCACCTCCCCCACAGGTATAAACAAAATCCGCCCGCTATTACACCACAGCCATGACACCATTTTAGATTACCTACGCGAAAATGACATGGCGTGGATCGAGGATCCGTCAAATAAAAATGATAAATTTAAACGCGTCCGTGTCCGTAAAGCCGAACCATTCCTAAGTGACGAAGGCCTTTCACCACGCCGCGTTGATACACTTATTACGCGCCTAAACCGTGCAAATACAGCGTTAGAACATTACACACATCAAGCATTAAGCGACATGCTAATCACCCAAAATGAGCAAAGTTACAGCCTATCTTTTTCATCATTTCTATCATGCCCTGAAGAGATCAGGCTGCGTATCTTGAAAACCATTATGCAGGATTTGCAAGGTAATCACATGCCCTACCCGCCCAATAGCGAGAAATTAGAAAACCTACACGACAAAATCATTTCAGAAAAAGAAGGGTATAAAGGCGCGACACTCTATAAATGTCACCTGTCATTAAAAGAAAAAAAGAAGATTCTATGCATTTCTGTCGAGTAACTATATAGATTTTATGCTTGCGCAACCTATCTAACTACCATAGTCATTCAAGTTTGTTTTAAGGCAAACCTGCTGGCACGAAATCTATAGAAATAGGTGGACGACATAAGGTGCAAGCATAAAATAAAATCAAACGACTATAAATCTTGCATAAATAGCCATAGGCTATAATATGCTAGGGTGCTGTATACGTTATAAACAGTGAACTTATTGGAAAGTAGAAAGAGACAACCGTGAACGGATTTGGACGTCATATTTTAATTTGGGTCGGCATCATATTAATGATCGCCTTCTTCTATAACTTGTCACAACAATCAGCGACCTCGCAATATGCACAGGGTAATGTTGTTGCTTATAGTGACTTTATGCGTGAAGCGCGTGATGGCACAATTACCAGCGTATTGATTCGCGACCAAAAATTAATTGGTGAATATAGCGGCACTGGCGAAAAATTTGTCACCATTATCCCGCCGGGTGAAAATGTTGTTGACCGCCTGGCTGATACTGCCGTGCGCATCAAGGCTGAACATTCAGACCCGAATAAAATCAGCCTTGTTGGCGTACTGCTTTCATGGTTCCCAATGTTACTACTTATCGGCGTTTGGATTTTCTTCATGCGCCAAATGCAAGGCAAAGGCGGCAGCGGCGCCATGGGCTTTGGCCGTTCGCGCGCAAAATTACTTACCGAAAAACAAGGCCGCGTAACATTTGATGATGTTGCCGGCGTTGACGAAGCAAAGCAAGAATTGGAAGAAGTTGTTGAGTTCCTTAAAGACCCACAAAAGTTTCAGCGCCTAGGCGGTAAAATCCCTAAAGGCGCATTGCTCGTTGGCCCGCCAGGTACAGGTAAAACACTTATCGCCCGCGCCGTTGCGGGTGAAGCAAATGTACCATTCTTTACCATTTCTGGTTCAGACTTCGTTGAAATGTTTGTCGGTGTGGGTGCATCGCGTGTCCGTGATATGTTTGAACAAGGCAAGAAAAACGCACCATGTATCATCTTTATTGACGAGATTGATGCCGTTGGCCGCCATCGTGGAGCTGGCCTTGGCGGTGGTAACGATGAACGCGAACAAACGCTTAACCAGTTACTTGTTGAAATGGATGGTTTTGAAGCCAATGAAGGCGTGATCTTGATTGCTGCAACCAACCGTCCAGACGTTCTTGACCCTGCGCTATTACGCCCGGGTCGTTTTGACCGTCAAATCGTTGTACCAAACCCAGACGTTAAGGGCCGTGAGAAAATTTTGAGCGTTCACGCTGCAAAAGTGCCATTATCAACAAATGTTGATTTGAGCGTTATTGCCCGCGGCACACCAGGTTTTTCTGGCGCAGACCTTGCTAACCTTGTCAACGAAGCAGCCTTGCTTGCCGCGCGCCGTGGCAAACGCGTTGTTGGCGTTGAAGATTTGGAAGACGCAAAAGATAAAGTCATGATGGGCGCTGAGCGTAAATCTATGGTGATGACAGAAGCGGAAAAGAAACTTACTGCTTACCACGAAGCTGGGCACGCAATTGTTGCGCTCAACGAGCCTGAATCAGACCCGATTCACAAGGCAACAATCGTTCCGCGGGGCCGTGCCCTTGGTATGGTTATGCGCCTTCCAGAAGGTGACCGTATATCTATGTCCAAAGCAAAGATCGAGGCAGACTTAGCCGTAGCGATGGGCGGACGTATTGCCGAAGAATTAATCTTTGGCCCTGAAAAAGTTACGACTGGTGCATCTAGTGATATTCAAATGGCCACTGACATGGCAAAACGTATGGTAACTGAATGGGGCTTAAGCCCTAAGCTAGGTCCATTACGCTATGTCAACAATCAGGAAGAAGTTTTCCTTGGTCATTCAGTGTCACAGTCACAGAACATGTCAGACGCCACAGCCGCAACAATTGACAGCGAAGTCCGCCGCATTGTTGAGGAAGCCTATACACGCGCCACAACATGCATTAAAGACCACATGGATGACCTCCATAAACTTGCCGAAGCTTTACTTGAATATGAACTTCTATCAGGCGAAGAAATCAAAGACCTTCTTGCTGGTAAAGATATTATTCGTGAGGAAGATACCGCGCCAGCAGGGCCAACGACATCCGTTCCACGCGGCGGGAATATTGACAAAGATAAAGGCGGAGATGAAACACGCCATTAAACTGGCTTATGAAACGTATATAAAAAGCGCGGCTTAGGCTGCGCTTTTTTGTTTTATGATATTCGGGCTTCTTGTAATGCAACAGTACGCAAGCCTTCATATGCATTCAACTTATGAGACCACTTATCAAAAAAACCATCATCTACAGATGCAGCTCTTCTTTCACGCACAATACTAGGTAATATAGCATCCAGAACGTGCTGTCTGGATGCACTCTCAAAATCAATATCAGGCGCTACGCTCTTTTTTAACTCTTGATACGCAAAGGGCATTCCATCAAGGATGCCTTTCTCAAAACGATCCCAACCGTCTTCTGAAATTGACTTTTCCGATTTGCTTTTCCATTCATCCACGACCATTTTACAGGCCTTCTCAAACACTTCCGTCAAATGTTGAGGGTTCTGTTTAAAAAAATTCTCTAATTTCTGATTATCTATGGACATAATGAGACCTTATCTTTGTATCGTTATATTATTTTAGCTTTTGCAACTTGATACAGGGATTCCAAAGTCAACTGCTGTATTGTCGCAGCTTGTTCATCATAGGCGTTAGGCACTAAATCTTTTAAAATCGTCTGTTCACGATCCAAGCCAAAGAAAACGTCATATTGATACAAGGCATCAAATTCCGCAACGGTTTTAACATTTCTTTCCTGAATGGCACGGACAAAACGCTCTTTCAAATTTGGGCAAGCGTCCATCATCTCTGTCTTTATATAAGCGGTCTGATCTGCGTTTAAAGAAATGCCACCATCTTGCGCCGCCACCAACAAAAGACTTAAACCATATTCAACGCTTTCGTTAAAAAAGCATGTCAATGCATCGCCTTCTGCGCCGAAGGTTTCATTTAATGTCGTATTTATCACATTATTATTTTGTGCAGGCATTCTTCTTTCTCCCGTTGATTTGAATACAACCAATAGAAGAAAATATGAAAAATGTCAAAAGATAATTAGAACCAATTACGCCAAACGTGCACGGCGTGGGCCGCCGCGGGCTTCGAGTTCTTCTTGCATAGCGGTGAAGATCTCATATGGTACATTCACTTCGCAGGCTTTCTCTAACCCCTTAAAGCCAGGGAAAGTATTTGCCTCACAAATTGTATAGCCATGTTCCGTGAACAACAGATCAATACCTGCCACTTGGATGCCAAGTGCATCAGCTGTAGCTATTGAGATTTCTTTGGCTTCTTCATCAATCGGGAACTCTAAAACAGATCCGCCTTGCGAATAATTCGCCTTAAAGCCACCTTCTGCGGCGCGGCGCTCCATACAGGCAATCACTTTGCCATTCACAACAAATACGCGTAAATCACGGCCTTTACTTGCCGCCACGAATTTTTGGAAGATCAACTGAATATTCGGGTTTGTTTCGCCAATTAGATTCATCAAATCAAGGAAGGCTTCGCGGTTCTCAATAAGGAATACGCCAGAGCCATTCACGCCGAGTAAAGTCTTCACAACAACTGGAAAGCCAATATGTTCTTCAACCAAATCAATATCGACAGGAAATTTAGCGAGCATCGTTGTTGGGGTCGGTAAACCTTTTTCCGCCAAAATCTGGTGCGTACGTAATTTATCAGCAACGCGCTCAATACAAGACGCCGTGTTATAAACCGGCACACCGAGACGCTCAAACTGACGTAGAATCGCCAGCGGGAAATACCCTGTATCCACCACATAACAGCGCGGCAGCATAAAATCAGGTAACAAAACGGGTTTACCATCAATCAAAATCGAATCTGTTTCTTCTTCGGTTACCAACAGATCAAACTGTTCAGGGTGAAAGACTTTTACATCAATCCCCATATTACGACCTTCCGCCATAAAGCGGCGTATTTCGAAAGCTTCAGCCGTTGATGATTCGACTTCTTCGTTAAATAAAATCCAGACTTCCATATTCACACTTCTGTTCTATTACACAGGTCCAAAGCATACATGCCATGACCATTTTACATGTCCATTCTCTAAAATAATGAACGCAATGCAAGAAATTATAAGCTATTAGTCACAAAAATCAAAAGAAAGATTAACCGCATTGACATAACGATGCGCTCATGTTACCAAAATGATCATTAATAATAAAAAGAAAGAAGGCACAACATGCCGAACCAGAAAAAACTTATCGGATTATCTTTTGTCGCCTTATTCACCTGCGCGGCATGTTCACCCAACAATAAAGTTGAAAATACAAATACAATCACCCCCCTACAGCCTGCAGTACCAACATCTTCAATCGTTATAGCAGAACCGAATGCGCAGACACCTGTGATTAAAACGCCAAGCCTTTACGATTTAAAAACCGCGCCAACGGATCACGTTTATCAAGAAACTATTTGTTCATCCATTTATGCAGAATTCTTCAATAAAAACGAAGCTAAGATGCTAAGCCTTTTAGAATCAGGGAAAGAGGCATGGTATGCTGAGGGCAAAAATGAAATAAATTACTATGTTCGCCACCACAACAACCCTAAAACAGGCTCATTTTCTGCCTGTACAAGTTTTGAAGGCGATTTTGAGCCACATGCACGCACAGCTGATCAACCATTTCTTGCTAGTGAGTATAAATATGAAAGCTGCATAACATTTGACCTTACGGGTAAAGGCAATGCGGCCTATAAAGACGCGCTTAGCGGTATATTCAATGCAGAGAAACTCGAAAAGGTTACGCAAGCCGCCAACGCGCCTGTAGTAAAAACTGCAAAACTCTGCGTTGATTGGGGCTTAGGTTAATTTTTTAGTAGATTGCACACCTAATATGACTTATTTTCTCTCCTGAAATGATCAGGAATATGCGTAATAATCTTCTTAGCTTAACTGTGCTGCTGTCTATCCTTACAGCAGCGCTCAGCACGCTATGGATTGGTACAGCTGAAGCCAAACTTGGTATAGAAATTTGTACTGCTCAAGGCATCAAACACATAGATGCCCGAACCGGCGCAGAAATTGATCAGCAGAACCAAGAACAGCAGGAAAAACATGAAGCCCTCGCCCCATGTTTCATCTGTCATCACAACCAAAAACACTGCGCCCTACTATCAAATGCACCATCTATTGATGCTGTTAGTATCCACGATGCCGCGCCGCAATTAAAGTCAAAACAGTTTAAAGCACACCCGAGAAATATTGCTACACACACCATAAACTCGCGTGCACCACCAGCTATTTCTATCCTCTAAAAAGCAAACAACTCATATATTATATATATTAAGGATAGAAACATGATTTCCAAAAAAACACTCGCGCTATCTGCAGCGCTTCTACTCACAACAACTTCGTTTACAGCACAAGCACAAGACCATAGCCATCATGATCATGCACATCACATGTCCGTGTCTGCGGGGAGTACCGATCATACTGGGCATGACCATACGAAGAGCATTGAGCCAAATAGCTTAATGGGTACACATTTGCATGACAAAGGCGAATGGATGGTCAGCTACCGTTATAATTATATGCGTATGGAAGACATGCGCAACGGTACAAATGACCTAAGTGATGCAGAGGTCATTGCCTTACCAAACCCTTATGCACCGCCAGCAAACTTACGCGTAGTGCCCGTTGATATGGACATGCACATGCACATGTTTGGCGCAATGTACGGCGTAACTGACTGGATGACCATTATGGGTATGGCCATGTATATGAAGAAAGACATGGACCATAATACCTATAACATGATGGGTAATAAAATCGGTAGCTTTGAAACATCATCTGGCGGCATTGGTGACTTAAAAGGCAGCGCAGTAATTCGCCTATATGAAGGTAAAAATACGCAGCTTCTTTTAAACGCCGGCTTAAGCCTTCCAACGGGTAGCATTACTGAAGACGGTGAAGTCCTTACGCCAATGGGGACAACGATGACATTACGCCTCCCTTACGCTATGCAGCTTGGCAGTGGCACAATTGATTTTCACCCAGGCTTAACCTATAGCGGCAATCAAGGCCATTGGGGTTGGGGTGCACAATATGCCGCGGAAATCCGCCTTGAAGATGAAAATGACGAAGGCTACAGCCTTGGCAACAAACATCAATTCCACCTCTGGGGCGGCTATAGCTTCGATAACGGCCTTATTTTGGGCTCTCGCCTAAGCTACACTACACAAGATGATATTGAGGGGCGCGATACCAATATCAGCGCACCTGTGCCAACAGCTAACCCAGATAATTACGGTGGAGATTGGGGAAATGTCGGCCTATTCGCAAACTACAGCCCAAGTCATCCAGAATGGCAAGGCCATGTTTTCGGCGTTGAGGCTGACCTCCCCATTTACCAAGATCTAAACGGCCCGCAAATGAAGCAAGATTATGGCTTAACACTCCGCTGGTCATACGGCTTCTAAATACTTTAAAATATAAAAGGCGCTGATTTCAGCGCCTTTTTCTTATACTAACTTAAGCCCTATTTTTTGCCGCTGCGCATCCCGCAGCACTTTGTTATAGGCTTCTTTAGCAGCCTCAAGCGACATATCTTGCGTCACGGTAAACATCGTCCCGTAATAATTGACGCAGATGCTTGTATCAATCTGGCTGCAACCAATACCTTTTAACTTATTATATTTAAAATCAACCAATTCACGCGACAATTCATGTGCGGCGGCAACCATTTCATCAATGCTAACTTTTTCATCTGGAATAAGGCAATTAGGTTGAACAAAGGCAACCGTTTTTAATGTTTGTGGATCCGTTTGTTTGTAACAAATGTCACTATCTTGAAAGCGCTGTATCTCCATAGATCCTCCCCGATCTAGTCATATCATCACATAATATCAAAACGGTCAAAATCCGTTTTATCTTTGTCTTTCTTTTTATCTGGCTTATTTGCTTCATCTTCACGATAGCGCCCATATGCAAGACTGCCCCATAATAGAGCCAAGCCGCCATGAAACATAACATTCCCGAAGTCTTTTTCATCACTAGATAACTCAAGCCCAACACTAGCGCCATTAAGCGCTGCACATAAAGCAAACATAGGCCAAATCTTCATTTCAAACTCCTTAATTTCTGCTTTAACCTACACAAAAGAAAGGGTTTATGTCAAACGCAAAAGCATGTCTTGAGAAATATTCTTTATATCCATCGCCTTTTCTTTCAAATACGCACTTTGCCAAATAATCCCAATTTGCCGTGCAGGTGTAGGAGATGCAAAGCGATAACGTACAACCCCATCAGGCAACACAAAGTTCTTACTTTCAATCATCAAGCGCGGTACAAGGGTCACACCAAGTCCCGCCCCAACCATTTCCATTAATGATGCCATCGTCACGGCCTGATAACTTGGCTTAACATCCTGCGTACCAATACTACACGCCGCCAGCGCATGGTCACGCAGACAATGCCCATCGGCGAGCATAATCATCGGCAAGTTTTCAACATGTTGCAAAGTAATCGGCTTATCCGCTTCGCCTATATCAAAATCCTTATGTGCAATTAAATCGAGCGGATCACTACCGATAATATCATGTCCATAAGAGCCAATCGGATAAGGAAAAGCGAGCACAACAATATCCAACGACTTTTTATTAAGTCCATCAACTAGAGCCGAACTAATATCCTCATGCAAATGAATATGCATGTCAGAATATTTCTCATGCAGCGCCTGATACACTGGACGAAGCAAATAAGGTGCAATTGTTGGAATAATGCCTACACGTAACACACCCCCTTTATCAGACCCAAATGTCTTCGCTGTCTGCACAAATTGATTAAGATCATCAAACACCTTATGACTATCCTCATAAAGCACATGCCCTTCTGGCGTCAGATAAACTTCACGGCTAGTACGCACAAAAAGCTGCACACCTAATATATTCTCAAGGTCTTTAATTCCTGCACTTAAGGTCGACTGCGTTACATGACAATGTTTAGCTGCCTCACTAAATGAGCGTGTATCCGCCACAGCACGTAAATATTCAATTTGCCTAAAGGTTGGGTACATAAGTCACTCCAAATATTATTTATAATACCGATAGATTATATAGCACAGCTATCGAAAAAAACGATAGGAAAAAGTGAAAATACTCGTTTGAATTCATGTGCGACTCATGCGAAAAAGAACCATAAGATTTTTAAACCCGAAAACTCAAGGAGAGTATAGATGTTAGGCATTGGTGACGTACTACCAGAATTTGAAGTAACTGGCGTAAAACCTGGTTTCATGAAACACGAAGAAAACGGCGAAAGCGCGTTTGAAACAATCACAGAAAGCAGCTTCGAAGGTAAGTGGAAAGTTATTTTCTTCTACCCTAAAGACTTCACATTCATCTGCCCAACAGAGATTGTTGAATTCGCGAAATTGAACGAAGAATTTGCTGATCGTGATGTTGTTGTTCTTGGCGGCAGCACAGATAACGAATTCTGTAAGCTTGCATGGCGCCGTGAACACGCTGACCTTGCGAAACTTACACAATGGTCATTTGCAGATACAAACGGCACATTGGTAGACGGCCTAGGCATTCGTGACCTTTCAGCAGGCGTTGCACTTCGCGCGACATTCGTTGTTGACCCACACAATGTCATTCAGCACGTTTCTGTAAACGGTTTGAACGTTGGTCGTAACCCTAAAGAAGTCCTACGTATCGTAGACGCACTTCAAACTGATGAGCTATGCCCATGTAACCGTCCAGTTGGCGGCGATGTAATCGACGTAGCGAACGAAGCAACAAAAATTGCTGCTGAATAATTCAGCCACAATATAACTAGTCTCGAATGAGGGCTGGCTGTTAAGCACAGTCGGCCTTTTTTCTAACTTTTTTAGGAGTAACACATAATGTCTATAGACAATTTAAAAGGTAAAATCCCTGATTACGCAAAAGATCTGAAACTCAACCTTTCAAGCCTTGCATCTGATGAAAGCCTAAACGAACAGCAACTTTGGGGTACATTCTTGGCATCGGCATTGGCATCACGTAATGCCACAGTTATCAAAGAAATTTCTGCTGAAGCCGAAGGCTACCTTAACGCCGCCGCTTTTGATGGCGCGAAAGCCGCCGCATCAATCATGGGTATGAACAATATTTATTACCGCTTCGTGCACTTATCATCGAATAAAGATTACCAAACAATGCAAGCAAAACTACGCATGAACATTATTGGTAACCCCGGCGTTGATAAAGTCGACTTTGAACTATGGTCATTGGCGGTTTCAGCCATTAATGGCTGCGGCATGTGTATTGATGCGCATGAAGCCGAACTTCTTAAGCACGGCCTAAGCAAAGAACAAATTCAAACAGCTATCCGCGTGGGCTCTGTCATTCACGCGATTGCAGCAACATTAGACGGCGAAGAAGCCATCGCCGCATAACACGTTCACTATACCCCCCTCGAAAAAGACCACCATTTGGTGGTCTTTTTTACATTTGCGCTTTAAAATCCCAGCCCGCGCCCTATCATTACCTTATAGAAACAGAATCACACTATAAGGACGAATAATGGAATATCTACACACAATGGTGCGCATCAAAGACCTTGATGAATCGCTCGACTTCTACTGCAATAAACTTGGTTTAATCGAAGTCTCCCGCAGCGAACATGAAGCTGGGCGCTTTACACTAATATTCCTTGCCGCCCCGAATGATGTTGAACGCGCTAAACAGAACAAAGCGCCCTTAGTTGAACTGACTTATAACTGGGATAGTGAAGACTATGACGGCGGCCGTAATTTTGGGCATCTCGCCTATCGCGTCGATGATATTTATAAAACCTGTCAGGACCTAATGGACAAGGGCGTCACAATTAACCGCCCACCGCGCGATGGTTATATGGCGTTTATCCGTTCGCCTGACAATATCTCTATCGAACTATTACAAAAAGGCGAAGCCCTGCCGCCACAAGCCCCGTGGAAAGATATGGCCAATAGCGGAGAATGGTAATGAATGATTGCTCTAGCGGTAAATGCGGCCTAACGTATGAACAGCGCCGCATCTTGCATGAAAAAGGCACTGAGCGCGCTTTTACATCGCCCCTGAATGATGAAAAGCGCCAAGGCGTATTTCACTGCGCCGGTTGCGGTGAACAACTTTTCTCATCTGAACATAAATATGATAGCGGCTCTGGTTGGCCCTCTTTTTACGCACCAATCAATGAGAAAGCCCTAGGCGAAGATACAGATTATGACATTGGTTATGCGCGCACAGAAATTCATTGCGCCAAATGCGGTGGCCATATGGGGCATGTCTTCCCAGATGGGCCAAAGCCGACTGGTCTGCGCTATTGCATTAATGGTGCCGCGTTAAACTTTACGCCAAAGACAGGTTAAAATAACCAATACAGCGCGAGCGCCGCGCTCCATGAAAATTGGCTAGCACCAAGGCCTTTAGCGCCGTTTGGCGTAAAATATTCGTAAAAGCCGTGTTGTTCAATTAATGCACGGCTATCATTGCGAATTTCTTCGGCTATATCGTCAAAACCATAAGCCTTAAAGCCTTCGGCTATCATCCAGTTAGTATTAATCCATATCGGCCCACGCCAATAACGTTCCATTTCAAATTTACTGCTACGTGGGTCAGTCGTTGGCACTGAATACGGATAAACATCGCGCCAATCACGGTAGAGATCCGCAAGCTGCTGTGCCTGCGATTCATTCGCTGCACGTGCAAATAACGGTAAGAACGATGCACAGGTAATCGGCAGTAAAGGCGTACTATCGACCGCATTATCACTTAAAAACGCATGGTGCTCTTCCGACCATAATTTTTGTAGCCCCTGCGTCAAAGTCTGAATTTGCCCCTGCCAATAAACGCCATGTTCAGGCTTTATATCTTGTGCCAGCAGCGCCATATCATGCGCACTGCGCAACAATAGAGAATTTAGCACCAAATCATAAACCTTAAAATGTGCCTGTGGCAGCAGATCAACAGAGTCATAACCAATCGCACGGTAGTGATACACAAGTGACATATAAGCCTGATAGTCAGAATCATGTGGACGCTGAGATGCATTATCACCTTTTAAATCCTTGCGGCGGAATTGTGATGTATCGCCGCGCGGCACTTCATCAACCAGCTTGTCCCAGTTCGGCAGATTATCCATCCCACTTTCCCAAGGATGCAGACATTTCACCAAATCATGAGAAGGCGCACTCGTCCGACGTCCCATAAACCAATCGTGATAGGCCTTAATTTGCGTATATAGCTGGTTAAAACGGTGTTGGTAATCATCGCGATTATCACAACGTTCATATAAACGCCATAAAACGCTGCCCATTATTGGCGGCTGCGTGATGCCCGATGTGCAGACATCAGCTTTGGTTGTTGTTCCTGTTGGCACTTGCCAGTCCAGTGGGCCGGGGGCGTAATGTTCTTCAAATTCATGGAACACAATATGCGGGACCATCCCGTTATGCCACTGCCCCTCCATTAAACTTTCAAGTTCAGCCACAGCGCGGTCAAAATCATATGTCGCGATCCCCAGCGCAATAAAACCGCTATCCCAATTCCATTGATAGGGGTAAAGCCGATCACTCGGGACAGTATAACGGTTGTCACGTGAGTTTGTTTTTAAGATATATAAAGCTTCGTCACGCAAAACATTGCGCTGTTTAGATACTTCTTTTGACATGAAAAATTATTCTTGCGCGTCAGTTTCTTCGTTTTCGCCATCAGCAGCGCTGTCTTCATCCGCAGAAAGCTCAACAGGTGCATTTGCTTCTTCATAGGCTTTACGCTTGGCTTCTTTATCCTGCACACCAACGCCATCAACTTTATAACGCTCTTTATAATACTCAGGCCAGCGTTCCTGATACTTCTCATATTGCGCGTCTATGTTTTCCTGATGTGCTGCGCGATCTTCCTTCCACGGATCCATCGGATCAATATCCTGCGCAAAAGACATCGGCGCAATTGCAAATGACAAAACAAAACAAGCTAGAACGGTTTTGAACGATAAAGCCTTAGACATTTAAGACGCTCCCCCTGTGATTTTAAGCATTGTGACGACCCATATAATTGCCACGAGGCCAAGAATTAAACCCAATATCATGAAGTTTCGTGCGCGACGATTTTTAGAAACGCCCGTTTGCATAGATTCACTTTCTGAAGATGTTGTGTTGTCTTTATCAACCATGATCCACCATTAACGCAAAAAACAATAAGAATAGGTACAGAATTGAATACCCGAACATAAGTTTGGCAGCTTTATCAGATTTGTCCAGTAAAACCTTAATTGAACTGACAAGGAATAGCCCGCCAAGCACCAGTGCCGACACGCCATAAATTAAACCGGCATAGCCCATAAACCAAGGGACGAGCGACACAGCCAGCAAAATAGCCGCGTAAATAAGCATCTGTACCCGTGTAGATTGATCCCCCGCGACCAAAGGCATCATTGGAATATTCGCTTTTTTGTAGTCTTCATTTGACACAAGCGCGAGCGCCCAAAAATGCGGCGGCGTCCATAAGAAGATAATCATAAACAGCCAAAACGCCATCGGGTCGAGCTGCCCAGTAACAGACACCCAACCAACAACTGGTGGAAATGCCCCTGCAGCGCCGCCAATAACAATATTCTGTGCGGTTGAACGTTTTAATAACATCGTATAAATCACAGCATAAAAGAAACTTGCGAAGGCCAATACGCCCGCCGCCATATAATTCGTGGCTAGCGCCAATACGGTAATAGAGAGGACAGAGAGCACTAACGCGAAACCTAAAGCATCTTCTGGTAAAATACGTCCCAAAGGAATCGGGCGGTTTTTCGTCCGCTTCATGACACGGTCAATATCACGGTCATACCACATATTAATTGCGCCCGATGCACCCGCACCAACCGCCAAACACAAAATCGCAATGGCCGCCAAAGCCGGATGCATATCTTCACGCCCCGGTGCAATCCACAGGCCAACAAAACCACTAAAAACCACCAACGACATAACGCGCGGTTTTAGCAGCTGCCAATAATCACGCACGCTTGCATCTTGCTGCGGCGGTGATTGTGGTTCGACAATTTCAGATGTTGATGTGTTCATACCTCTTGCTCCTCACAAGAGGTATTTCTAGTCCTATATCCATAAAGAATCAAGCGTTATGCGTCATGCGTCCACGGTATAGATGAAAATTATTGGAATGTAATATGGTCTTTATCAAGTGCACCAACAACATGACCTGATTTCCAGTCACGTACAACCATAACAAACGGGGCATGTGCGCTTGTACCATAAATATAATCGACTGTACGCACATAGCGGCGCTGATCATATGCAGAAAGGCTATAAAACTTTGGCCCGACAACCAAAACGGGTACGCCATCTTTCATTTTCTGATCATGAATAATTTCCGCATGATACCCACGGCGAATAAATTCTTCCGCGCCACCATCAAACTGATCAACCCAATGCGCAGGTTGCCAATCACGGTTTTCATTATATGAAGGATGCGAAAACTGCGGGTCATCCAAATATGGTGAGAAATCATAATTCGCGCGATTCATCGCACCAAAACCTGTATCCCAACCACCCCAAGAAGACCATTTAGGGTCAGCCTGTGCCATTGATGATATAGATAGACTTGCTACTGCAACAAAAGAAAGAAATGATAATCGCATGAATTTGCTCCAAAGAATTTGAAAAAGACGCGTGTATTCTACAGCTCTATACTGCCCATCATATCGTAAAAAAAAGATTAACGCCACAGAACTTCTTATGAATAGATTCAGCGCATTAACAAGGAGCGCCCACAAAACCCTATATAATAAAAGGTTTCACAGCCATATAAATTATCTAAAATGCGACTTAAAGTTAAAGAATAAGTAACGCAACCCAAGGTAATATGGAAATAGCATCTAGATATCTTTACATCTTTCGCAAGAGGTTTAACCAAAATATCTAGGCGGCGCGAATGAAAATTGATAATAATGTAACAGATCAGCAAGACCATTTTTTTAGAACATTCCACTCAAGCATGTTCCTATTCAGACTATTGGCTATATCAGTAAGCCTTATAGTGGCCAGCCATATATATTACGGCGCCAGCATTACGTCTTTATCCGCATTACAGGCTAACTTTATAAGTGTACTTGGCGCATTTGTAACATTCGCCGCATTCGAAAAATTACGTGAGATATTACACACAAATAACGACAAATCGACACACAAAGATGCAGATGTCAGCAATATGCTATACACCGCTGAAATAAGCCTTAAAGACCATATTGCGGATATTATTGGCCGCTGCGAGATTCTCGCGCAGCATACAGATACAAAAGAAAACGAAAAACATATTGCCGCCATATTAAACGCCACTACAAAAATAGATACGCTTGCCGAAAACCAGATACATATATTTGATTTAGATTATAATGACGGCAAGGCACATCATAATATGATCGCACAGCCACAATCCGAGCTATCCCAATCTATTGAAGAAATATTAGATCGCGCCCAGACCTATGCCGTGTGGAACAATATATCCATGGAACGCCAAACCGATTACAACTTTGGCAAGGTCTCTGACTTAGATATTAGTAGCCTGAAGATCCTCCTGCAGAATATATTACAAAATGTTATCACCACCTATAATGATGTAAATATGCATGTAAACTTGGCCCCCATAGAAATCCTAGGAGAGCGCCGCGCCATTCAGATGCGTATTAAATTAAACGCACAAGACGACGCAATCGAAATAAGAAAATTATTTGAAGCTGATAAACAAGTGAGTATGAACGCCTATGTTACAAAGCGGCTAATATCACACCTTAATGCCGATTTATCATTTATCGGCAACAATACCCTTGAATTGAGAATACCATATAGTGACGAAACAACCGACATTACACAAGCAGGAGAAACACACGTAAATAGCGCAAAAACAAAACGCCCGAAAAATACCCCAATCACGACAACGCCTAGTATTTTAATTGTCGATGACCATCCGGCGAACGTCATGTTGCTACATAAATTTGCATCTAAATTCCGTCACGCGCGCATTGATGAAGCTATTAGTGGCGCAGAAGCTGTACAAATTTACAATATGCATCGTCATGAACTCATTTTTATGGATTGTCAGATGCCTGGTATAGACGGGCTACAGGCCAGCAAAAAGATACGCGAAATTGAGGCCATTTATAAAACCGAGCCGGCAATTATTATTGGCGTGACAGCAGATACATCAAGAACCACACGCCGCAAATGTGTTGATGCTGGTATGAACAGCCTGCTATACAAACCGATAACAACGAGCTTAGTTCAAGAAGCCGTAGGCATCTATTTTTCAGCAGATATAATCACCCCAGAAGGTGTAGGCAACCCAAACAAAAAAAATCAATACAATTCCCATGAAAAAAACCATGCTTTAGCCAATGCAGAAGACACCTTGGCGCTCATGAATGAAAATGGAATAGAACACCTCCCCGTGAACTTAGCGCGGCTACGTAGCTATACAGAAGGCGACCTTGAAGAAGAAAAAATGTTCTTTAATATCTTTATTGAGCAAGCACGCCAAACGCTTGATACCTTAGAACAGACGTTGCAAGACCACAATCTCGAAGATTGGTGTCGCGCCGCCCATAAGTTAAAAGGCTCATCCGCAAATATCGGCGCGGAACAGTTAGCTGAATTATGCCAGATCGCCGAATTTCATGACAAAACAATCACCGAAGAAGATATATTGAAAGCGATACGGACTGAACTAAACAAAGTTGACGAGTTCTTAAACACATTGACTGACAAATCGGCAAAAGTGCACTTATCTGATGAAAGTAAACGCATGCATTAATCGCATTGCAATAAACTTTTTATTCTAACCCCATTTTCTCGCGCGCTTTACCAGCAATGGCTGCCGCAGCCTTACGCCGCTGCTCTTCTGAATCTCTACGATTACGGCCATAACCACATTCTTGCATTGCTACAACACGTGTTTTCATACGGCCCTGGCGGCTCATCTTTCCATCATTTTGTTTAAAACGCCCCGCATAATAATTCGCATAACATTCACAAAAATCATCTGACCAACGCTTATCAATTTGGCCCATCATCGTACAATCTGTATATAAATTACCCGCAACGGACACTTCATCTACGCATTTACCGCTTATTTCTTGGAAGATATGATAATCCGTTAAAATATCGTCATACACGACCTTCTTTTTGATATATTCCGCAGCTAAGCATTCACAATTATACTGACGCGCCGTACCATCACGCATGCAGCCGCGAAAATATAAAATCATCTGCTGAAAATCGCGCTCTGTATACTCATAACCACGCAAAACATCTATCTCATATTCGGCGCGTTCTTCTTTACTCATTTTCTTCAAATAATCAGGTAAAATCTGCGCCTGCGCTGAGTTGATAGCACAAGAAAAAAGAACAACGATAATGCATATGAAGCGTAACACTGATGGAACACCGAGACTAATTTACTAAAACAGCTTCTATGATAGCTATGTTTTACACAAAAAAAAAGGCTGTATTGACAGCCTTCCTTCCTTATTACAGATAATTTATGCAGAAACTTTATCTTTGATTTTCTGCCAAACGCTCAGATTCTCATTTTCTTGAACGTTGTTTTGTTCTGCAAGCTTTTTCATTTTCAATGCTTGCGCCGCTTTGCGGCGGGCTTCATCACGTTCTTTACGTGCGACGATTTCCGCTTTAAATTCTTCAGCTTGCTTTTGCGTATATTCGCTCGTTATCAACAATTGCTGTGATTGTTGTTGCCACTTATCACGCTGTGATCCCATATCATCCAGTTGCTTTTGCAACGAATGCACTTGATCTTCAAGCATTTTGATACGCATGCGCATACGCTCTGTTTCCAACATGTTTTTTGCTTTTTCAAGCTCATGCTGAATTGCATTATCAGTAGATACTTCAACTGGAGCTTCTGCGACCATGCTCGATTTTTTTAAACCGTAAACACGTTCCAACTCAGAAACATCAATAACACGACGGCCAGAAGAATCTTTTTCAAAAGAAATCTTGCCATTATTCATCGCGCGTTGAATTGTGGATTTTGATTTACCAGTCAGCTCTGCAGCGCGCTGCGCTCCTACTTTTGCCATGGGTCTTCACCTCTTTTTTATATGCTGAATGACACACAACTAACATGCTGAAATTAAAAGCGCAAGAAAATGATTATATAAAATAAAAATTTTATCCACATAGCCTGTTAAATGGGCAGCCATAAAAAAACGCGCCACAAATTCGTGACGCGTTCAGTATCCCTAATATCCCTAAACTGAGGAATTAAGCGGCTTTCGCTGTTGAGCGCTCGCCAAGTAAGCTTGTTAGGCGCTGCCATTGTGCACCTGAGAAAAGATGCGCATAAATGAATGGCAACCAGCCTTTTTGACGCCAGTCAAGGAACGTCTTGTCATCAAGTTCAGCCAGTTTCTTCTCATCAATAATGCGGAAACCAGAGAAGCTGATTTTCTTGTTGTTGCCTGTGTTGATCTGTACAGAACGCTCAACCAATACACCCGCATCAGCCAATGCTTTACTGAATGCTTGTGTTTGTATCGCTGCAGCGTGGTAAGACTTACAGAATTCAAGTGCGTTATTTGTAAGCGCTGTTGGCTCGCCTTTATCATCAAATAAACGCTGGTCGCCGCTATCAGCAGTTACGCTATCTGACTTATCAATACAAAGGCTAAACTTATCACTTTCTGGCATTTCAGAGAAAATGAACGGATAACGACGGATATAAGCCGGAACATATGTTTTAGATAGCCATTCACCCTTACCATTAACGAACAAGTTTTCACCATCACGCAAACCAAGAATAGCAACAGGCGTTGCATTTTCATCTGGGCTAAACGCGATTGGGTAGAAATGACAAATCTGTGGCATTTCTATCATGTTCACAGGGACAGCATTTACGTCTGCCGTGAAACCCAAATCAAATTTCTTTAAAGAAAGCTTTGCATGCGCCTTCGAATCAATTGGAACAGGCTGCTTGTAGAAAAGTGGTAAACCAGATGCTTTTACTTCTGTACCTTTTTCCTTCTTGTCTTCAACCTTTTTGTCTTTCTTCTTGCCTTTTTTGTCAGCCATAGCTTTCAAACCTCGATCGTTAAAAAATAGATGATATAAATAATAATTAAGCTTACGAATAATAAACTATTCTGCCCTTACCTGCAAACCCCTATCGCCAGAAATTCAAAAAATTCCGCCCAAAATCAAAAAAAAAACTTTATTTTGGGACAGAAAAAGCTATACCTCTATGCAGAATATACGTTTAATTGGGTAATAGAGAATATAAGGATAAAGAATTATGCGCATAGCAATGATTGGTACAGGTTATGTCGGCCTTGTTTCAGGCACATGTTTTGCCGAATTTGGCATTAACGTAACAGGTATCGACAAAGACGAAAACAAAATCAACACACTTCTCAACGGTGAAATTCCAATATTCGAACCAGGCCTTGATGTTTTAGTTGAGCGCCAAACAGCAGCTGGCCGCCTAAAATTCACAACCGACCTCGCCGAAGGTATAAAAGGCGCACAGGCCATTTTCATTGCCGTAGGCACACCGTCACGCCGCGAAGATGGGCACGCTGATTTATCTTACGTCTATCAAGCAGCCCGTGAAATTGCGCCATTACTTGAGGACTACACAGTTATTGTTACTAAATCGACTGTCCCTGTGGGCACGGCGCGTGAAGTTGAGCGCATCATTCGCGAAGTTAATCCAAATGCGGATTTTGATGTTGCATCAAACCCTGAATTCTTACGCGAAGGCGCTGCAATCGAAGATTTCATGCGTCCTGACCGCGTTGTTATCGGTACAGATTCAGAGCGCGCACAAGAGGTTATGCGCCGCATTTACCGTCCGCTATACATCAACGAAACACCAATCGTGATGGTCGCGCCAGAAACGTCTGAATTAATCAAATATGCATCAAATGCATTCTTGGCGACCAAAATTACATTCATCAATGAAATTGCGAACCTATGTGAGCAAACTGGCGCAAACGTACAGCAAGTTGCAAAAGCCATGGGCCTAGATGGCCGCATCGGCGGCAAGTTCTTACACGCTGGCCCAGGTTATGGTGGCTCATGTTTCCCGAAAGATACATTAGCGCTTGCACAAATCGGCCAGAAGCACGGCACACCGCAAACAATTGTTGAACAAGTGATTGAAGCTAATTCAAACCGCCAAGCAGACATGGCACAACGCGTTATCAACGCATTTGGCGGTGATGTTAAAGGCAAAACCATCGGTATTCTAGGCATTGCCTTTAAACCAAATACAGACGACGTACGCGATGCGCCATCATTGGTTGTTGTGCCTTTACTACAAGAAGCTGGCGCAAACATTAAGGCATATGACCCAGAAGCGCGCGAACAAGCGGAAAAACATCTTAAAAATGTTGATTGGAAAACCAACGCTTATGATGTTGCCGAAGGTGCAGATGCGCTTGTTATTCTCACAGAATGGAATGAATTCCGCGCCCTTGGTCTAAACGACTTGAAAGAAAAAATGAATCAGCCACTTCTGCTCGACTTCAGAAACATCTATACTGAAGCTGAAATTAAAGCGCGCGGTTTCAATTACATTTCAATCGGCCGCCCAGAAATTAAATTGGAAGACTGCAGCGCGCAGCTTAAAAAAGCAGGTTAATTCAACACGGGTATAGAACAAATATGCTGATATTTATATTCACTTTATTCCCTATAATAGCGTCTATACTTATCGGCATACTCTGTGCGGTATCTGACTTTAAACAGCTAAAAATTCCAAATGAATATAACCTGATCGTTATAGGTCTTTTTGTCTTTGCACAAATTGGCCTATTTTTTATGGATACATCACCACATATATTACCAACCATTACATCCGCCCTGATTGCTGGCTTTATATTATTTGCCATGTCTGTTGCGATGTTCCTATTCCGCCTTATGGGGGCCGGCGATTCAAAGATGATGACCGCCTTTGCCTTCTTTATTGGCGTAAAGCAAATTCCCGTGTTTTTATTCTATATGATGACCACTGGCGCAGTTTTAGCCGTGGCAACATTACTGCTTATTAAATACAAACCATTTAAAGCGCCACGTGAAGGAAGTTGGATATTTTTTGCCCAACAAGGCGACAAAACGAAAGTTCCTTATGGCATTGCAATACTTGTCGGCGTAGTATGCGCCTACCTTTATGGCGGGTATTTCGATGTTCAAACTTATTTATCTATATTTGCTAGATAATCCACAGAAAATAGTGTAGACTAATATTAGTACGTGTTTCTCGCGTGGCTTGTCTTTTATTTTTTTCATACGCATTCTAGCGGAGCAAATCCATATGAATAGAAATGTGCTTATAGTACTGGCAGGAAGCCTGTTGACCGCAATTATTGTGGGTCTTATCGCCCAATCGGCGCTGAAAAGCGATCCGAAACCCGCGGTATCGTCTTCTGTTGAGCTAACTCAAATTCTGGTAACGGCCAAGGCGGTACCTGAAGGGAAAAAAGTTGAGAAGACAGACCTGAAATGGCAGGAATGGCCAAGTGACGCCCTATTCCCCGGCGCCATTGTCAAAGATTCAGACAGCATTTCACCAGACAAATTAATCGGCAAACGCACAAAACGTGGCTTTGATGCAGAAGAACCATTTTTAGAATCCGCGGTAACATCCACGGAAAGCAAAAACATATTAACCGCAAAGCTTGATAAAAACAAACGCGCCATGGCTATTGATGTTTCTGCTGAATCTATGGTCGGTGGCTTCCTTGTGCCAGGTGATTTTGTTGATGTTATTATGACGTATAAAGTTAAAATTGACCGCGACGCCAATCAAGACGTGAAAAATACCGTTCAATCATTAGCGTCAGAAATAATCCTGCAAAACATACGCGTATTAGCGATTGACCAACTGGCGGAGCCTGCGGCGGAAGATAAAGGTAAAGTCGGACGCACAGTTACCTTAGAAGTTGATGCGAAACAACAACAAATCTTAGCCTTGGCTGGTACATTAGGTGAACTACATCTTGCCCTGCGCGCAGCGGGAGATGACGTTATTCTTGATACATCTTCTGAAACAACAACAGATGTAAATATCGGCCAAACCCTCAATAAAGTAACAGAATTACAAAAAACAAAACGTAAGCAAAGTGACACAGTCCGCGTCTATAGTAATAGCGGCGTTGTTGACCGTGCTGTCTATGAATAACAACCTTATTACGTTTAACAAAAACGTATACTGGATAAATGATGGAGTTTCGTTATGAGTGAAACGAAAAACAGATCAAGCTTAAGAAGACATGCCACAGCTGCACTAGCAATTGCAGCTATAGCGCTTTGTGCCATTCCCGCCCACCATAGCTGGGCGGCAAAAAGCACATTATTAGAAGAAAAAACAGAAACGCCAAAAGACCCGACTGTAGAAATTGCATTAGGTAAAGGTGAGGTCATCAAGTTAGATGGCGCAGTTGCAGATATTCATGTTGGTAATGCATCCATCGCTAATGTAGAAGCCATCCAAGCCAATGCACTATACGTACTTGGGCGCAATGTTGGCGACACAAACGTCATTGCCCTTGATAGTGAAGGCAATGTTATCAAGCGCATCAACATACATGTACATTTCGATACCAACAAAATAGAACAAACTATTTACAGCTTCTTCCCTGATGAAACAGATGTAAAAGTGCGCGCAATAGGTACACGCTTTATTATCACTGGACGCGTCCCTAACCCGAACATTGCACAGCAAATAGAAGACCTTGTTAATTCACATGCAACAGATATGCGTGACCAAGATGGCACACCAGACGAAATAATTGTCAATTTACTTAGCGTCACTGGCGAACAGCAAGTTATGCTGAACGTTAAAATTGTTGAAATCAACCGCACAATCCTAAAAGAATTAGGCCTAGAAACAAGCATTAACGGCTTCAATCCAACAGGGCAGCAAAGCTTTAACGTATTGCCGCCAAACAGCTTTGATGATAATGGTTATATCCAAAACCTTATCAATAGCGCGACGGGCTTAAGTGAAGACCCATTCACGCGGGCAGCATTAGCTGTTGACCCAGGCATAGCTGGACTGGGCCTTATTGAATTTGCTTTAAGCGCACTAGAGCGCCAAGGCTTGTCCAACACACTGGCCGAACCAAATCTAACCGCGATTTCTGGCGAACAGGCAGGCTTCCTCGCGGGCGGTGAATTTCCTGTCCCAACGGGTCGTGACCGTAACGGTAACATTACAATTGAATACCGCGCTTTCGGTGTTTCTCTGAACTTTGTGCCTACTGTTGTTACAGATGACCGTATCAGTCTTCAGTTAAACACAGAAGTTTCATCGCTAGACTTTAACCAAGGGATTACAATTTCTGAAGTCAGCGTACCCGGTCTTGATGTACGCCGTGCATCAACAACAATCGAAATGGGTTCGGGCTCGAGCCTTATGATTGCAGGCCTAATGAAATCAGAAGCCGTCAAAAACCTTGCTGGCGTACCTGGTATTAAAGACACGCCTGTTTTAGGTGACCTCGTATCATCACACAGCTTCACACGCGAAGAAACAGAACTTCTTGTGATTGTCACACCGATGTTGGTACAGCCTTATGCTGAAAATAGACACATCCTGAGAAAGGATAAAGCGCCAGAAACACACCAACTGGCCATGACCTTTGCCAAAAACATACGCCGCATTTACGGGACAAAAGCCCCAGAAATGAATGAAAAAGGCGATACATTTGGCTATATAATTGACTAATTTCGGAGATATTCAAAATGACCATCAAACGTAATATTCTTCTGCTTTCCTTATCCTGCATCGCGCTTAGTGCCTGTGGCGGCGATAATTACTTTACCCCAACTAGCATGACGAAGCGCAATATAGAAGTTGTTGAAAGTGCATACGAACAAAGCATTGCGCTTTCCGACGTATCACCTGCAGCGCTTGCTAGCATTGTCGATAATTATAAACGTTATGGCGTGGATACGCTTAACATGACGGTCAGCTATGACCCACAACCATCCGGCGGGTTTAGCGCATCAGACGCTATGGGCAAAGCAGCAGAGATAACCAAAGCCCTGCGCGAAAATTACAGCATGAAAAATGTTCATATTGGCCTGCTGCCTGTTAAAAATCAGCCTCCAAAATTATTTATTGATTACACAAAGCAAGAAGCATTCGCCCCAGAGGGATGCCCTGACATGCCAGGTTACGACAGTAGCGGCGCGAACACAGAAGACATGCATGAAAATTATGAATTTGGCTGCGGCGTAAAATCAACAATGATTAAGCAGGTCTACCGCCAAAAAGATCTTACTGGCACATCAGGCCGCGACGAAGACTATAATGGCCGCCGCTCAATCCGCAACCTATATGGCACAGGATATTTTGACGGCGCACCGAACCCTCAGCTCGAAGGCGAATCTTCTAGCGAAGAAGATTAAAACACATAACATTGCGAAGCAAAGCGCATATATTCCTGATATTTTAACGATCCGTTTAGATCTTAATGTGAAAATATATCGGATATATATTTAAGGTGAATAATAACGAATCATGGGTGAACAACAAAAAGGCACATCACTTAATACGCTTCTGCCAAAGGCTGAAGTACATTTTCATGTGCAAGACGATACAGCCATTGCCGCATTAGAAACGCTAAAACAAGATTGGCGATACAAGCGCGTGGAAATTATCCATGAAAAAGGCCTTCTTGATGGCGCAATCAACTATTACGCGGAATATGAAGCGCCAAGCCTTTTGATTGTTGAGACAGACTCTATTGATGAAGGTTTTATGGATAAGCTAGACAAGCTTGCCGCCAATCTAGACGAAGGTACCGCTGCGATTATAATCGGGCCAGTCAATGATGTTTATGTGTATCGCCAATTAATTGCTATGGGCGTTAGTGACTATTTAGTGCGTCCAATTGATCCGCAAGTCTTATCTGAGGTTGTTGCAAAAACACTGGTCGATAAGATCGGCGTATCAAACAGCCGCTTAATTGCCGTTACGGGCACAAAAGGTGGCGCGGGTGTATCAACCCTAGCGCAAGCTGCCGCCCTTACACTTTCTGGAAAAGAAGAACAAAAAACACTACTAATGGATGCTGCTGGCGGCTGGTCATATTTAAGCGTGACTTTCGGTCTTGAGCCATCTTCAACGCTACACGAAGCGACAAAAGCGGCAATCACAAACAACCAAGAAGACCTCAAACGCCTTCAAGCCAAAGTCGATGAAAACCTAACCGTGCTTGCATGCGGAGGGGATGGCCTATATGACGACCCTGTTTCAGCAGCTGATTTCGAAGCGCTAATTAACCAGTTAATGACACATCACCCTTATGTTGTCGTAGACTTATCTGCAGCGCCTGCGCATATTGCCCGCGCGACTATTCAGCGCGCCAATAAAATATTGGTTGTATCTTCTCCGTCCCTACCATCCCTGCGCGCAGCACGCCAGATGCTGAAAGAAATTAACGATCTAAGAAGCGCTGATGACAAAACTGATGTTGCATTCATACTCAATACACAAGGGCAAGATAAAGCCAACGAAGTCAGCAGCGCCGATATTGAATCTGCATTAGAAGCTAAAGTTTCCATGGCCATTCCTTATGACCCCAAGATCTTTAGAGCATTAGAAAGCCAAGGCAAAACATTAAAAGACGCAAAAGGTCTCGAAAAACTCTTCACAACGCTTTCAGCCCTCCTCACCACAATTATTGATGATAAATCAAAACCTAGTGATGGCAATGCAAAAGGTGACAACTCACTTGTTGGCGGTTTGCTTAGCAAAATTAAAGGCGGTTGATCATGTTTGGTAAGAAATCAGGTGACGCATCTGACAACACACAGCCAGAAAAGAAAAAAGCGCCTTCCCAAGTTGAAAGCGACAAGCATGAAGCTGCCATAGACGATACACCAAAAGATGCTGATGATAGTGCCTCTCCTGCGCCGACACCGAAGCCCAAGCCCAAGAAAAAGGCCACTTTGCCCCCTGCTGAACAAACACCAGAAGATACGAAAGTAAGTACAGCTTCAACAGCAGAAGATACAGAAGAAGAGGACGCCGCTGAAGCCGCAACAGACGATAACGACGAAACAAAACCAAAGAAAAAAGCAAAAGATTTTCATAGCGATACGCTTTCAGCCGATGAAGTTGAAGAGCAAACAGAAACATCCGAAACCAGCGTAACTTCGATGAGCACATTGCGCATCAAGCGTGCGCATAACCGTATTTGGAATGACCTTCGTGACGGTATTGACCTCAAAGCCCTTGCCCGCATGGATAGCAAGGCGGCTCGTGATGAAATTTTCACAGCCGTTGAAGAAATCGCCCGCTTCCGTAACCTTGATCTGACGCAGAGCGAACTACAACAAATCGCCCGTGAATGTGCTGATGATATGCTCGGCTTCGGACCGCTTGAACCATTGCTCGAAATGGATGGTATTGCCGATATTATGATTAACGGGCCTGACACGACTTATATTGAATTAAACGGCAAAATCCAACGCGCCGATATTAAATTCCGTGACAACAGCCACCTTGTGACAATATGTCAACGTATTGTGGGCGCGATTGGTCGCCGCGTTGATGAAGCATCCCCTATTTGTGATGCGCGTTTACCAGACGGTTCACGTGTGAACGTTATTATTCCGCCTTTGGCTGTTGACGGCGCGTGTATGACTATTCGTAAATTTACCAAGGAAAAGCTCACCCTTGAAAAATTAATGGATTTTGGATCACTTACACCAAGCTGCGCGAAGCTTATTATGGCGATTGGCCGCTGTCGCGTGAATGTATTGGTTTCAGGTGGTACAGGTTCTGGTAAAACGACCATGTTAAACTGTCTTACACGCTATATCGAGCAAGGTGAACGTATTATTACGTGCGAAGATGCGTGTGAATTGCAACTACAGCAGCCTCACGTCGTACGCCTAGAAACGCGCCCACCAAACCTAGAAGGTGTTGGCGAAGTCACCATGCGTGATTTGGTTAAGAACTGTCTACGTATGCGTCCAGAACGTATTATCGTCGGTGAGGTACGTGGCCCTGAAGCCTTCGACCTTTTACAGGCCATGAACACAGGTCACGATGGATCAATGGGTACAGTCCACGCCAACAATCCACGTGAAGCCATTTCACGTATGGAAAACATGATTGCCATGGGCGGCTTTAGCATCCCTATTCTTGCAATCCGTGAACAAATTGCCTCTGCTGTAAACGTCATTATTCAAGTCCAACGCCTACGCGATGGCTCTCGTAAGGTTACACATGTCAGTGAGCTTACTGGTATGGAAGGCGAAGTTGTAACTATGCAAGATCTCTTCGTGCTTGATCATCAAGGCGAAACGCCGGACGGCAAATTGATTACAACACAAAAATCTACTGGCCTACGTCCAAAGTTTTGGGACAAAGCACGCCAATATGGCGTTGAACAACTCGTCCTTGACGCGATGGAGGAGGCTTACGGATGAAGCTTATTCTTGTTGTTGTCCTTACCACAGCGATTGCTGCCATCGGCATAACATTATCTCTGATCCTTTCGCAGCGTCAGGCTGCACGCGACCGTGCATTATCTATTATTTCTGGCAACAAGTTGCAAGACGCGACAGGTAAGCCTTCAGATAAGAACGACCCAAATAAACGCCGCGCTGCTCTTGCCAGAAAACTAAAAGAAAGCGAACAAGAAGAAAAAGACGATAAAAAGAAAAAAGAAAAAGGCAAAAGCACAATGCGCGAGCTGATACAGCAAGCGGGCTTTGATTTTCCAGTTTCTTATTACTACATACTTTCTATTGTCAGCGCTGCTGCTTTTACCATTGGCGCATTCAGCCTTGGTTTCCCACGCATTGTTATAGCCATGATAAGCATTATAGGCTTTTTTGGTTTCCCACGCCTTGTCCTATTCCTTCTAACCAAACGGCGCCAAAAGAAGTTCTTGGAAGACTTTGCTGACGCATTAGAGGCCATGATGCGCCTTCTTAAAGCCGGCATGCCCATGAATGAAGCAGTTAAAATGTGCGCTAAAGAATTTGAAGGGCCAATCGGCGAAGAAATGTCCCGCATATATGAGCTTCAAAAAATTGGTACACCACTAGGTGAGGCCGCCGTATTGGTTGCTAAACGAATGCCCATACCTGAAATGCGCATGTTTGCCACAGGCTTGCTCATTCAGCAGCAGACAGGTTCATCCCTATCTGACATCTTGGGTAATCTCGCAAAGGTTATCCGTTCCCGCTTCCAGTTAAAACGCAAAGTCAAAGCCCTTTCTGCCGAAGCAAAGTCATCTGCGGGCATTATTGCGGCAATGCCGCCATTAGTTGCCCTGGGTCTCAATACATTTAACCCTGGTTATATCGACATTATTTTTGAAACACGTTCAGGCCATATTGGCCTGGCATGCTTTGGACTATGGATGTTCACCGGCATGGTTATCATGTGGAAAATGAGTAACTTTAAAGTTTAAGGAAGGAGGAAAAGACAATGCAAGACGAACAGCTAATAGTCATTATCAGTGCAGTTGCCGCCGCGGCGTCTTTTGCAGCATTTGCGCTTCCCTTCCTAAACAAGTCAGAAAAAAAACAACATTACCGTGACGTTATTTCAAAAAAACGCAAAGATCTATTTAACGCCGCTAAAGATGGCACCGCAAACGCCAATACTAACCACGCCAATAAAACCAAAGAATCTTTGGCGATGTTTTTCAAAATACAAAAGATGTTTGGTAAGTTTGGTGAAAAATTACGCGACCAAATGCTTCAAGCCGGCATACGTGATCCGAAAGCCCCTATGTATTTCTTATTAGGGCGCATAATTCTTCCAATATTCCTTGCGGGCTATGGCTTGCTTATGTTTAACAAAATTGAAAATGAATTTGAAAGCACGCAGATATTAGCCATTATCCTCGCTCTTGCCGCTGCGGGTTTCTTTTTGCCGAGCATCTTGGTTAAAAACCATATTCAAAAGCGACAAATCGAAATTAACCTAAACTTCCCTGACGCGCTTGATATGCTTCTTATATGCGTACAAGGCGGCATTGGCCTAGAACAGGCCATCGACCGCATTGCTGAGGAGGTTACAGAGCTTTCAGAAACATTAGCTGAGGAGCTCGGCATATTAAGTGCGGAGATGGGCCTACTAAACGACCGACGCACTGCATTACAAGACTTCGCACGTCGCGTTGGGTCTGGCGCAGCCAAATCATTTGCTACGGCCATGATCCAAGCTGACCAATATGGTACCTCTGTAACCAATGCAATGAACATTATTTCTGAAGATTTACGCGACCAACGTATGCAAGAAGCGGAACGAAAGGCTGCTTCTCTACCGCCAAAACTTACCGTTCCGATGATTGTATTCTTCCTTCCTGGACTTTTTTACATTATTTTAGGGCCACTTTATTTGAAATTTAAATATGGTGGCTAAAGCATAGTTTATTTCTCTCAATAATCATAACCCCTTACAAAATATAATCTAGCTACATATATCTAAAATTTTATACGTATTTTACTACAAGTTATTTCTAATTAACTTATTGTTTTAACTAACAAAAACATCAAAAAAAGTTTCTTTTCTTAAGCTTCTATTAACTGTTTCAATGTCATGATGGAAGAGTGAGAAACGAAGTGGGTGGAAATACTTCCTCCAAACAATTTAAAAAAAACAACTTAATTGAAGGAGACAACATATGTTGAAACTTATTGCTCTTATCGAAGCGTACAAAAATGACGAAGACGGCGCAACAGCGATTGAATATGCACTTATCGCAGCTGGCGTAGCCGTGGCTGTTGGTGCTGGTATGGCACTGTTTGGCCCATCACTGGAAGGTCTATGGACATCACTTTCAGGTAACTTGGATACAGCAGCGGGTAACCTATAATTTTACCCAATGCGTAAAAGATTTTAATTTAACCCACTTAAGATCGCCCTGCTACTTGCAGGGCGATTTTGCTATGCTCAGTATTGTCTTAACGTTATAATAGATATCCAAAGCCTCAAACAGGAGTATATATAGGTGAACGCAAGCCGCATTTTAGAACATCCCGCCGCCCTGACCAATCAAATCCGCCGTATCGCATATCAAGCTGGTGAAATTACGTTGGATTATTTTGATAATAGCGGCCTTATAGACAGCACAGCCAAGTCCGATGGCTCACCTGTTACAATTGCTGACCAACAGGCAGAGGACTATATAATCAGCGAATTAACAAAAATAACGCCAGATATTCCAATTATTGGTGAAGAATGCTTTGCCGCTGGTCACCGACCAGACCTCAGCACATCTGAATATTATTGGTTAGTCGATGCATTGGATGGCACAAAAGAATTTATTAGCGGTTCTGGTGAATATACGGTCAACATCGCGTTAATCCATAATGGCGACCCTATAATTGGTGTGGTTTACGCACCATTCTTAGGCGAACTTTATGCTGGCAACCCCGAAACTGGCGCAATCCGTCAGCTCGTCGATGACAAAAGTGAACGCCGTATAGAAACGCGCCCTATTCCATCAAAAGGCATTACAGTCGTTAGCAGCAAATCACATGGATCAGCCGAAAAACTCAATGAATTTTTAGAGCAGTTCAAAGTTGAGAAGATCATCAAAAAAGGCAGCTCATTAAAAATATGTGCTATCGCCGCTGGTAAGGCTGATTTATATCCGCGCTTTGGCCCAACATGCGAATGGGATACGGCCGCAGGTGATGCTGTTTTACGCGCTGCAGGCGGCGGCCTAACAGATACGGAAGGCTTCCCTTTAAGATACACCGCGCAAGATCCTAAATTATTAAACCCTGAATTTATTGCTTGGTCCGGTGACCTTATCATGGCACATCAAGAAGCATTACAAAATGAAGCGCTATAAATATCTATCTACAAATATACAACGCCTAATATTAACCTGTTTATGTACATTTATATGTACGCATGCGCATGCATCTAACTGCTTAACAATAGCATATCCAATTTCTATAAAAGCCACAGAATCTATCATACCCATCATACGTGAAATATATGAGAATGCTGGTTTATGTATTAACTTCGAGGCCATGCCCTATACACGCGCAAAAATAGAAATGGAAAGCGGCCAAATAGACGGCAATATTACCAGAACTAAATCCTACATAAAACGAACAGAAGATCTAGCATATGTAGAGGCCCCGATTGCCACCGCACAAATTATCCTCTTTGCTCCTAAAAATGTAATCGACGCCTTGAATACAACACAGCGACAAGACCTTACAATTGGTTATTTATTATCAGACGCACATGCGCGCGATACAGCGGAGCGATTAACACCACATAATATTCCCATTCGCAGCTATGAACAGCTTGTCGCGATGCTAGAAATGAAACGTATTGACGGCTTTGTCATGGATAATTATAGCCACCGATATATGCGCAAGATTAACATGCTCAATACCAAGAAACTGAAGCAAAAAACATTAGATACATATACAATACATCATGTCCTTAACGGTAAGCATCATGATGTCATTACCAAAATCAGTCCTGAATTCACAAAGAAAGCAAAGGCTGACATTTTTAATAAAAAATATAATGAATGGATAGATGGACAAACCACATTCTTCTTAAAGTATTCAACAACTGGATCAAAAGCGCGCTTCCCCTTCACTATGGGTCTAAAAAAGGATCAAGCGACGCTACTACACAAATCTTTAGAGGTTATTTTAAGTGATTTAAACGTCCAACCTAAGGAATTCAGTATCGATGTTATCAACCGCGTAGATTCTTTACTTTCTGGCTATGTTGATTTCATTATATTTAGCCCATCATGGCTGCCCAATAAACAGCCCTTTGCTGGCACAGTTTTCTCAGACCCTATTTTTAATATACAAGACGACATTGTGTGCACAGCCAAACACGCCAAACATATAAGAAAGCATCGCGATTTATACAAAACAACAACAGGCACAATTGCAGGATATAAATATTTTGACGAAAGCTTGTTAACACGTAAAGATTATAAGGACGAGGAATCCTTACTAAATGCCATACAATCTGGTGAAGTGCCATGCGGTATAGTTGGTCATTTGAGCTTCCAAAAACTGAAGGTCAACAACAATTACACGCTCAAACACGCATTCCCCCATAGTAACGGCACATTAAATATTCTTATAGATGAAGAATTAAAAGATATCTTAAATGATATCAATAAATCAATTGCACGCCATAAGCAGAGCGGGGATTTAGATAAACTTCTCGCAAGCTATACAGTGGGCATACAATAATTACGCGCCCGCGTAGTCATAAGCCTTACAAATAACATCAACCAAATGATCCGCTATTTGCGCACTGCGCGCTTCAGAAAGCGCTGCTAAGCCAAATACCTGCGGGTAAAACGCAAAAGCTTTTATATGTGCCTCTAGGCTTTCTGCCGCCATTTGTACATCACTACAGGCAATGTACCCATCCCTCACAGCAGCATCCAGCCACACGGCAATTGACGCGCCTGTCGGCGGCAACTGGGCGAAAACTTTTTCTGCTTTGTCCTGAGAGAGCATTAATTCCCGCAAAATCATCTGCGCCACGTCACGGTAAGCCACTGATTGATATGTATTAATCTCACTCAAAATTAAGTTTTTAAGCTGTATTTTGAAATCTTGATCCTTGTTATATTTGATGGTCGCCGCACGCCCAACAGCGCGGTATTTTTGCATCAAAACAGCCTGGAAAAGATCCAGTTTACTTCTGTAATATTTATACAATGTACGTTTAGAAACATTAGCATTTTCAACGATTTGATCTATCACAGCATTATGCAGACCATGCTTCAAAAATTCTGTTTCAGCGGCATCTAAAATATCTTTTTGCTTTGCTGTGATTTTCATATTTCCCTCACAAAAATCGTGATAAACACTCAAGTTTATTTATACAAAATTCAAATTTATGCGCCCAGTTATTTTATCAAGTTACACACAATATAATAAACTATTTCGTTTACATATAAGCCATTATTTTAAAACAAAAATAAAGGCGCTCAAAAGCGCCTTTATACATCAAAATATGAACGGAAATCATTCACCAACAGAGAATTTTATCCCCTGTGCAAGTGGTAGTTCTTTCGAATAATTCAGCGTGCTGGTCATGCGGCGCATATACCCCTTCCACGCGTCAGATCCACTCTCTCGCCCGCCGCCAGTTTCCTTCTCACCGCCAAATGCACCGCCAATTTCAGCGCCGCTTGTACCGATATTCACATTAGCGATACCGCAGTCACTCCCTGCTTCACAGGTGAACAATTCGGCCTCTAATACATCACGCGTAAAGATTGCCGATGACAGGCCCTGCGGTACAGCATTCTGACGAGTAATCGCATCATCCAAATCGCTATAGCGGAATACATATAAAATCGGTGCGAAAGTTTCTTCCATGACATTATCAGCCACGCCATCCATTTCAACCACAGCCGGATTCACGTAATAAGCGTCCGGATATTGATCCGCCAGCGCACGGCCGCCGCCAATAATATTCGCGCCTTTAGTGCGCACCTTATCAAGCGCAGCCTCCATAAGGTCAAACGACGCTTTATCAATTAATGGGCCAACAAGTGTCTCTGCCGCCATAGGGTGACCAAGGGATAGGCCGCCATAAGCCTTTTTAATACGCGGCACGAGTTGATCATACACGTCATCATGCACGAAAATGCGGCGCGTTGACGTACAGCGCTGCCCACATGTACCGACTGCGCCAAAGACGATCCCTTGGAACGCCAAATCCAAATCTGCACTTGGCGCAACGATAATTGCGTTATTACCGCCAAGCTCTAGAATTGAACGACCGAAGCGCTCTGCAACGATTGGCGCAACTTTACGACCCATTGCCGTGCTTCCTGTCGCGCTAATAACCGGCATACGCGTATCACGTACCATTTGTTCGCCGATATCCGCTTCACCAATTAATAATTGTGATAAATGCACCGGTGCATCATCACCGAAACGTTTACACGCGTCTTCAAACAGTTTCTGACAGGCCAATGCTGTAAGCGGTGTCTTTTCAGATGGTTTCCAAATAAGACTATCGCCGCAAACAAGGGCGAGCGCCGAATTCCATGACCAAACGGCCACAGGGAAATTAAAGGCACTAATGATGCCAACGGGTCCCATAGGCTGCCAATATTCACGCATTTTGTGCCCTGGGCGTTCAGATGCGATCGTTAAGCCATAAAGCTGACGGCTCAAACCCACGGCAAAGTCACAGATATCAATCATCTCCTGTACTTCGCCAAGGCCTTCTTGATAAATCTTACCGCATTCAAGCGTCACCAAAGCGCCAAGCGCCTCTTTCTTCTCACGTAAAATTTCGCCTAAAATACGCACCAATTCACCGCGGCGCGGCGCAGGCACATTGCGCCATTCTTTAAACGCCTTTACAGACTGCGCGATAATCTTGTCGCAATCTGTCGCGCTGTGTGTCTTAACTGCGCCAATTTTTGCGCCATCTGCAGGTGAATGTACGACCAAGTCGCCTGCACTTACTTCGCCCGTAATACCTAAATCGTTTAATACGGAATGAATATCTAAACCCCCATGGTCTCGCATCATGAATGCTCCTTTTATTTCTTCTAAAATGAATAAAACCTTATAGCTTGAGTCTAACATATTTTGCGTAGCGCGTGTGAATAGGCACTAAGAAAATACGTATTGTCCTCACCTTTAAAAGATACGCTCTAGCGCTATAATATCGGCGATCTCTGCGGTGGTTTTATCTTCACGCTCAGCGCGCACAAATATCTCCATCAAGGTCGTACCAATATTTTGTACCTTTTTAATAAGGTCTTCGTGGCTTGCGCCAATTTCCACGACATTTATCACACCGCCTGCATTAATCGCATAATCAGGCGCATATAAAATACCTTGCTCTTTCAGTGCCGTTGCCATATCTGGCGTTGCAAGCTGATTATTCGCTGCCCCCGCAATAACTTTCGCTTTTATAAGCGGCAAAGACTGCGCATTAATATCCCCGCCCAGAGCGCAGGGCACATAAACATCGACATTCTGCACAATAATATCTTCAGGGCGCACAACACGCGCCCCCCAAAGCTCCGCCGCCATTTTCACCTTTTCTGCATCAATATCACATACCGTTAATTTCGCGCCATCAGCATAAAGTAGCTTACACAATGACGATGCTACATTACCAAGCCCCTTTACCGCAAAACGAATACCTTTAAGGCTGTCCTGCCCAAACTTAAACTTCACAGCCGCTTTAATGCCGTAATACACACCAAAAGCTGTATAGAGCGGCGGGCCGCCCGCTAAATCGACTGCGCCCACCTTTTCGAGTGATTTAACACTCACATAATCCGTTACATGACCGGCAATGCGGAAGTCTTCTGTGCGCGTCCCGACATCTTCGCCAGTTTCATATGCCCCGCCAAGTTCATTTAACGCATGGCCAAGCGCTTCCATAAAGGCTGGGTCAGGGTTCTTTGTCCCTTTTTTGCCGACAATTACGGTTTTCCCGCCGCCATATTGCAAACCAGCGAGCGCGTTTTTAAAGGTCATCCCTTTTGAAAGGCGCAAAACATCACCAATGGCTTCGTTATCATTCTCGTAACTTGCCCAATAACGGCAACCACCGCGCGCAGGGCCACGGCGCGTATTATGAAGCGCAATATATGCCTTAAAGCCTATATCAGTATCTTCTGCACATAGAATTTTTTCATGATTATCAAAAGCTGGATGATTAGATAAATCAGGGTACGTAAATGTCAGTGCCATAGGGCCCTCCCATCAAAAATATGTTACACGTATGTGCACATCCCTATTTACCGCCGCATAGTTTATGCTGCAATAAAAACGCGGTCAATCATTCATGCTGTTGCAGCGCCGCATGATTTATACTATTGCCCGCCCTATATTTATTTTATAGTCATTTGATTTTGTTTTGTTACGGCGCTCTATGTCGCTCACCTATATGTATAGGCTACGCTCCATATGGCTTGTCCCAAAATAAACTTAAACGACTAAATACTGCGCGCAAAATATAATAATAGTGAGGAGAAAGCTGATGGCTGATTTATTTGAAAACCCGCTTGGGACAAATGGATTTGAATTTATTGAATACGCTGGGCAGCCAGACGTTCTGGGTAAACTATTCGAAGATTTAGGTTTCACAAAAGTCGCGAAACATAAAGAACGCAATATCCACCTATACCGCCAAGGCAAAATCAACTTCCTCCTAAACGCCGAAGATTTTGGTCAGCCAAAAGAATTTAGCGATACACATATTGCGGGTGCAAGCTCTATGGCCTTCCGCGTCCATGATGCTAACTTTGCCTTTACCGAAGCCATTAAGCGCGGCGCAACATCGGCCATGGACAAAAGCGGTGCAAAGCAAAAAAACATCCCAACATTAGACGGCATTGGCGGCAGCCTTATTCACTTATTGGATGACCCAGATGCGTTTTATGAGAACGACTTTAATTTCATTGTTCATGACCACCACCCGACAGGCGCAGGCCTAACTTATATCGACCACTTAACGCATAACGTTTTCCGCGGCAATATGGATAAATGGGCAGGCTTCTATGAGGATGTCTTTAACTTCCGTGAAATACGCTATTTCGACATTGAAGGCAAATTAACTGGCCTAAAAAGCCGCGCAATGACATCACCTTGCGGTAAAATTCGCATCCCCCTAAACGAAAGCTCTGATGACAAATCACAAATTGAAGAATTCTTAAAGCGCTTTAACGGCGAAGGTATTCAGCATATTGCCCTTGGCACGGATGACATTTACAACACTGTCCGTGCATTGCACAAAAACAATGTGCCGCTGCAAGAAACGCCGAATACATATTATGAGAAGCTAGATGCGCGCGTGCCGGGTCACGGTGAAGACACCCAAGCGCTACAAGACCTCAACATATTACTTGATGGCGCACCAACAGAAGACCAAGGCATATTACTGCAAATATTTACAAAAGACGCCATTGGCCCTGTCTTCTTTGAAATTATTCAGCGTAAAGGCAATGAAGGCTTTGGTGAAGGCAACTTTCAAGCGTTGTTCGAGTCCATCGAACTCGACCAAATACGCCGCGGCGTATTAGAAAAATAGTTTAATAGCATGGTGCCGCGTTTGACGCCTAAATAAAGTTATCGATTTCTATATGGTTGCCAACGGTGGTTGTGAATGAATTAGGCGGGATTTCAACCCACGCCTTATTCAACTTATCGATCGGTTCTGAAACGATAATAACGCTCTTTTTCTGCTTAATCGTCTTTTCGCCGCTTTCATCACTAATCCAGTCAGATTCGGTCGAATAGAATTGCGTCATAGGCTCTTCTTTTTCAGCGTAACGGGTCGTCCAAACGTGTTCCCCATCACTTATTGTACAAGATAAGTTAATAATTCCGCTAGTATTCCGCTCCTTCGCTGCGCCACGAACACGTTCTACCACTTTTTTCATTGCTGCATGTGGATTATCCATTAATCCATATGTAAGCGCCAATAAAAATAACGTCTCACTATCCGTTGTACCAGAAAGCTCCGCATAGAATTCAGGCGCAATATCTTTATGCAAGTCTTGACGAAGAACTTCAAAGGAATCAACGTGTCCATTATGCTGAAACAACCAGTTTTTATATTTAAATGGATGACAATTTGAACGCTGCACAACACCTGTTGTACGTGCCCGCACATGGGCAAAAAATATGCTTGCTTTCGTGTGCTTACATATTTCATGCAGGTTTTCATTACTCCACGCAGGAAGTTCATCTTTAAACAGCCCTGGTTCGTCTTTTTCGCCGTACCAGCCGACACCAAACCCATCTGCATTTAAACTTACAAGCGTACCTTCTGAAGTATAATTCATTTTGGCATTTAGACTTTGTGCAACCAATGAATGGTCTGGCAGAGTTACAATTTGCTCAATAAATATTGGTGCGCCGCAATAGGCAATCCATCTACACATTACTCATCACCCTTGTTTGTAATTATATTAAACTTAAGGCAAGTCTACATACCCAGCTACACGTTATGCAAGCTATACTTCTTACCGCCGTAGAGATAAGCAGAATATTCCATTGAAAAACAAATGGTTATTGCCTTCTAAAACAAAACTTGACCCTCCGCAAAAACAAGATAGACTATTTTTGTACTTATAGAACAAGAATGAAAGGAACGGTCATGAAACTCGCTTCGTATAAATCAGGCCGCGATGGTCAGCTTTACGTTGTATCCAAAGACCTCACCAAAGCCGTGAGCGCTCAAGACATTGCTCCGACCATGCAAGCGGCATTAGATGATTGGGAAAATGCTGCGCCAAAACTTGCTGCACTTTATGAGGCGTTAGAAAACGGCAGCGCCGCAAATATTAAGCTTTTTGATGAAACAAAATGTGAATCGCCCCTACCACGCGCCTATCAAGTTGCTGATGGCAGCGCCTATTTAAACCATGTGGAACTTGTCCGCAAAGCCCGCGGCGCTGAAATGCCAGAAAGCTTCCTAACTGACCCGCTTATGTATCAGGGCGTGTCGGACACCATACTTGCCCCGCATGACGATATTCCCGTCATTAGCGAAGATTACGGCATCGATTTTGAAGGCGAAGTTGCCATCATCACAACAGACGTCCCCATGGGCGTAAGCGCCGAAGACGCACCAGATTATATTGCGCTTGTGATGATTATGAATGACGTATCCTTACGTAACCTTATTCCAAATGAACTTGCAAAGGGTTTTGGCTTCTTTAATTCAAAACCACCAAGCGCATTTTCTCCCGTTGCCGTAACGCCCAAAGCACTCGGCTCGGCATGGGATGGTCGCAAACTAACCGTGCCATTAATCAGCACCTTAAACGGCGTACAATGCGGCGCACCAAATTGCGGCACAGAAATGCAGTTTGATTTCGGGCAACTTATCGCCCACGCCGCAAAAACGCGCCCACTTGCTGCAGGCGCAATTATCGGGTCAGGCACAATTTCAAATTCTGACCGCAGCGTTGGTTATAGCTGCCTTGCCGAAATACGCATGATTGAGAAAATAGATAGCGGCGAATTTAAAACCCCGTTTATGAAATTCGGCGACACTATAAAAATCGAAGCGAAAGACGCAAACGGCGCATCTATATTCGGCACAATTGACCAAAAAATTGTGCAATATAACGCCGCAGCAAAGCCTGTAAAAAAGAGCGCGTAATATATGATCAAACTTTATGATTATTACCGTGCCTCTAGCGCCTATCGCGTGCGTCTTGCCCTGAACATTAAAGACATTGCCTATGAAAGTATCCATGTTGATTTATTAAAGGGTGAGCATCACGGCGCGAAATATAAAGCGATTAACCCGCTTGGCACTGTGCCCTATTTTATTGATGGTGATGTCGAACTTAACCAGAGCCTCGCCATCGCGCAATATCTGGATAATGCCTATCCCGACACAAAGCTAGTCTATGGCGATGCTGCAACGCAGGCGCATATATGGCAGCTTGCCTTATTGGTCGCCACCGACATTCACCCCTTCGGCACGCCGCAAGTTTGGAAGAAATACTTAATGGGCATATTGGATGCATCGCAAGAAGAAGCCAATGCATGGATAAGCCACTGGCTAACCCGCGGCCTATCGACCTATGAAGCCATGGTCTCACGCAGCAATATAAAAGGCGATTATAGCTGCGGCGATGCAATATCCCTCGCCGATATATGCCTGCTGCCGCAGCTTTATAACGCGCATCGTTATAAAATTGACCTAACGCCATATAAAAATTTATGCTGCATTGAACAAAATATGCTGCAGCAAAATGCCGTGCAAAAATCCACACCAGAGGCACATGCTGAAGCGCCACAAGAACTGGAAAACATTCACGGTAACATGCTATAATTACAAAATATAAACAGGGGAACAGGGAAATGGCAAAATCAACGAATTACGTGTCAAAACAGCCTGATGATAAAGGGTATATTGACTGGAGCAACGACGAAAACCAGATTTGGAGCGAACTGGTTGCACGTCAACTTAGCTGCATTAAAGGCAAAGCCTGCGACGAATATATGCACGGCATAAAAACCCTTGGCTTTGACAAAGGTGCAATACCGCAGCTGCCTGATATCAATAAGATATTAAAGAAGGAAACTGGGTGGGAGGTCTATCCCGTCCCTGCCCTTATCAATTTTGATAAATTCTTTGCCTTGCTTGCTGACAAAAAATTCCCTGCTGCAACATTTATCCGTAGCCGTGAAGAATTTGATTACCTACAAGAACCTGATATTTTCCATGAAATTTTTGGCCATTGCGCAATGCTGACCAACCCTGATTTTGCAGCATTTACGCATAAATATGGTACGCTCGGCAAAGCCGCGGATAAAAAAGACCGTGTCTGGCTCGCTCGCCTATACTGGTTTACGGTTGAATTTGGCCTAATGCAAACCAAAGACGGGCTGCGCATCTATGGCGGCGGCATATTATCATCCCCTGCGGAAACCGAATATGCGTTTTCATCCGACACGCCGGAGCGCAAACCGCTTGACGTCATCGACGTTTTACGCACCCCGTACCGCATTGATATTATGCAGCCCATATATTTTATGATTAATGGCATCCATGACCTTTATAACATCGCCCAGATGGATATAATGGCAAAAGTACGTGAGGCGCAGGCACTTGGCCTACACGCCCCGAAATATCCGCCTAAGGATGACAACCAAAAAACAGCGTAAATAAAACACTTAATAACACACCAAATGGAGAGCACTAAAAATGTCAGCACTGCAAAAAGATAAATGTATTCCTTGTCACGGCGGCGTAAGCGCGGCGAGCAAAGACGAAATCAAAGAAATGGCGAAAGAAATTCCAGAATGGACAATATATGACACAGACAATATAGATATGATTGAACGTGTATTCAAGTTCAAGAACTGGAAGCAAGCACAAGCCTTCGTCAACAAAATCGGCGAAATGGCTGAGGCTGAACAGCACCACCCAGCTTTATTACTAGAATGGGGCAAAGTCAAAGTCACATGGTGGACACACGCCATCAGCGGCCTGCACAAAAACGACTTCATCTGCGCCGCCAAAACGGACGAAATTTTTAACGCAGACGCGTAAAGACACAAAAAAAGCGGCTTAATCAGCCGCTTTACTTAAATCATCGCGGTGATTTATGTATCTGCGCGCGGTAATTACCTTTAAGAATTTCATCACTACGGTCTTCAGCCTTGTTCCACGCAGCAATCTGACTCTCTATAATTTTTGTGCGGAAGTCTGATGGTGTAGCATCCAGATCCACCCCCTTTGTATCGGTCGCAACCAGCCAGTTTTTTGTAATAATAAGATCTTTCAGATTACCAAACAAAGACGTATCCCCTTCTGAGCGTGAGCGGTAATACATATCTGTTTTATCTAAACGTTTTTGCTCTTCACTATCTTTAACAAATAAAGCCTGATACAGACCGACTGGATAATCAGTCGCGTACAATCTAAACTTTTCTAAAAAGCTTAAATTTTTAATCTCCATATCCCAAAGGTCGCAATACTCACCAAAATGAACGTGCTTATCGGCCATTTGGTTAAACATTTCACGGAATGTTTTCTGTTCTTTATTGCTCATTATCAATCCCTTTTATTTTTAGTTTTCTACGAAAATTAAATATCTAGACGCTTAAAACTATTCAAGCGCTCTTTGAGCTGCATATCATTTTTGCCGTCAAAATCTGGATGTGTATAAACACTGTAAGGACGGCTCGTGTTAAGCGAAATAAGAATACAGCGATTATCAGCATAACCGCCCCTTGTGCCCGTAACCTTACGCGGCATATTATCAAAGCCATCGAAAGATATATCAACGTTGTATTTCAACCCAATATCATGAATAGCCTTAAATTCATTCGCAGCTATAGCCAGTTCATCTTTAGTGAAATTACTGCCATCTAATTCAATTGGAAACTGCATGGTCAACGCTTGCTGCAAGCCATTTTCTTCTAAAGCCATGCAATAATTTTTATGCGCCGCCATTTCATTAAAAACATCATCAAGGTTTTTGCAAAAAAACTTCTTCTAACCCTTACCACATTTATCCTGATATAAGCCGCAGACAACCTCTACATTTTCAGTCAAATATTCTTCAAAAACATTCGCGGCAACGCCTAAATAATGTTTCAATATATCTAAATCACTTGGTCGTGTTTTCGCTTTATTATCTTCTGTCATATTTCTAATCTCTTTAAATATTAAGTTATGTGTTTAATTTACCAAATCGCTGGTCGTGCAGGTTCAGTTGAATTATCTGGCCCTTGTGGTTTAGGCGCGACAAAACGGTTATTCAAACGCGTTTCTAATGCTTTGATCTCACCCGCAACCGCTTTATATTCTGGGTGCGCTAAATAGTTATAAGTGCGCTCTGTATCAACAAAGAACAGCACACTATCAGCGGCCGTCGTAGAGTTACGCGCGACCGTTAATTTACGCGGTAAATTATCAAAACCTGCAAAGCCAATATCGACATTATAAGCTAGCGCGATATCATGAATAGCATGCAGCTCGTCTTGTAAAGCCGCCATCTCCTCACGTGAAAATGCTGCGCCATCAACATCAATTGTGGCGCTGCCCTTAATATGCCCTTGTTTAGAGCACCCGTTTCCTGCCACCAATTGGAACATGTTGTTATGCGGATATAATTGAGATTTTAATGCAGCAGGATCAGCACCTTCTTTGCGGGCTTTATTCAGCGTTGCATCTAAATGTTTTGTCATGAATTCAGGCAAACCCGCCATCCAGCTACGCAAACGCTCAAATTGACGCTCATGTTCAAGTTGTGCAGGGGTTTTAGCGGCAGGTTCATTAAAAAATAAACGCAGCACTGGAAATTTTTTAAAATTCATTTTGATGCTCCCAATTTTATTATTGAAACCATCAGTAAAGCAGCTGGCTGATTATGTCAAGATGTATCATGCCATATCTTGCCAAACATCAATATAGTCATGCTGCAATGTATCATCTTCCAAAGCCTGATGCGTTGGGCGCATGACGTAGCGGCTTTCAAACATGAAGGCAAGGCCGCCATCAAGGTAGTGTGGCTGAAGCTCTGCATTAATCGCCTTTTTATAGACCTCACTATCTGGGCCATGCGCAGACATCGTGTTATGGAGGGAATAGCCCCCTGGTGCAAAACCGTCCGACTTGCCGTCATATTGCCCATTAATCATACCCATAAATTCACTCATCAAATTACGATGGAAATATGGCGGACGGAAAGTTTTTTCAGCCACCATCCAACGCGGCGGGAAGATCACAAAATCAACATTCGCTGTACCTGTAATATGGCTCGGCGATGTTAACACGGTAAAAATAGATGGATCTGGATGGTCAAAACTAACCGTATTAATCGTGTTAAAATGTTTGAGGTTATATTTATACGGCGCGTAATTACCATGCCACGCGACAACATTTAGCGGCGTTGAGCGCAAATCTGCCTCCCATAGATTACCCATAAATTTAGCAATTTGCGTGCAGCCGCCTTCAAATTCTTCATACGCCGCGACGGGATAGAGAAAATCACGCGGATTGGCAAGGCCATTTGCGCCAATCGGCCCACGTTCAGGCAACTCAAACGGCGCACCATAATTTTCACAAATATAACCAGATATTTCAGATATGCCGTCCGCCAAATCAACGGCAAATTTTATACCGCGCGGAATGACGGCGATCTCCTCTGGCGCAAGCGCCAATACGCCCATTTCAGTGCGCACAATCATCTCACCACCTTGCGGGACGATTAGCATTTCTCCATCACCATTATAAAAATAACGATGTTTTTTACCCATAGAAACATTGGCCTTATATACATGTACAGCAAGGCCAGACCATTCATCAATCACACCGTTACCTGCGACCGTGTGAATACCATCAATAAAATCAACATGGTCTTTTAGGGCAGGCTTAGGGCTCCACCGCAATTGGTTCGGCGACAACGCTCCTTTATCAAATGGTGCAGAGAGGAAATGCGCTGCAGCTTTGTATTGGCGGTACTTCCCGTGGCACACGGATGGCTTTAGACGATAAAACCAACTGCGCTTATTTTGCGCCTTCGGGGCGGTAAAGGCCGATCCAGATATCTGCTCTGCATATAAACCATATGGTGCGGATTGCGGCGAGTTTTGACCTTCGGGCAATGCACCTGCTTTCGCTTCACTGGCAAATTCATTACCAAAACCGCTTATATAAGACAAATCATCCATAAAAAAACCTCCCTAAAATATTTTAGAGAGATTTTAAATTATATTAGCGACAAAGACTAGGCGTTAATTATCAAACAAATTTTCCAAATTTTGTACGGCCTCTACAGATAGCGGCTTTTGTTGATATTGACGAACAAAGCCATATTGCATCGCTTGCTCTTTATCGCGCTCCTGTGCAGATGACGTCAGCATAACGACAACGGCTGGGCGCTCACCACTCAGTTTAGCATATTCAGCTAAAAACTCATGCCCGTTCATACGCGGCATATTAATGTCTAAAAGGATCAATTTTGGTGGCTTATCAAGATCAGACAATAACTCTAAGCCTTCTTTGCCATCATAGGCCTTCAAAATCTCTATGTTCTGATTATATTCTTCCAGAATGCAAGAACAGATGAACTGATCCGTTTCACTGTCATCAATAACTAAAATACGATCTATCATTTCTTCGCTCATAATAATTAACCTAACACAATCTTATACCAAAATAGTCTTATTTCAAAAATAAAAAAACCTATGCCCCAGTGTCATTCTACTGAAAATAATTTACTTATTGGTTAATCAATTCGGAAGCGTTATAAATGAATTGAATATATTAATGAGGAGCCCATTATGTCACAGAATTTTAATGCCTTCCTGACGCAGGAAATTAACGCTATTAAAGACGCTGGTTTATATAAGGGCGAACGCCCGATTATCTCACAACAATCAGCCGAGATTGCCGTGCGTGGTGGACAGGATGTTCTCAATTTTTGTGCAAATAATTACCTTGGCCTTGCCAACAACCCAAAACTAATCGACAAAGCCAAACAAGCCCTCGATAAATATGGCTTTGGCATGGCATCTGTACGTTTCATCTGCGGCACGCTTGATGTTCACAAAGACCTAGAAGCCCGTATTTCTAAGTTTACAGGCAAAGAAGACACCATCCTGTACCCATCATGTTTTGACGCCAATGGCGGTTTATTTGAAACACTTTTAAGTGCAGAAGACGCAATTATCAGCGATTCATTAAACCACGCCAGCATTATTGACGGCATACGCTTATCGAAAGCACAACGCTATCGTTACAAGAATAATGATATGGCCGATTTAGAAGCGCAGTTACAAGCTTCTAAAGACGCGCGTTACCGCTTAATTGCAACGGATGGCGTATTCTCAATGGATGGTTATATCGCCAAGCTACCTGAAATATGCGCCCTTGCCAAAAAATATGATGCGCTTGTCATGATTGATGATTGCCATGCCGCAGGCTTCCTTGGCAAAGACGGACGCGGCACAGCCGATTATCACGGCGTCATTGACCAAATTGATATTATTACGGGCACACTCGGCAAAGCGCTTGGCGGCGCGTCAGGCGGCTATATTTCGGCGAGCAAGCCAATTGTTGAAATGCTGCGCCAGCGTTCACGTCCTTATCTATTTTCAAATACGCTTGCACCAGTTATTGCTGCGACATCTATTGCTGTGCTTGACCTATTGGACGAAGAAGGCGCAGCCATGCGCCAAAAACTGCAAGAAAACAGCGCCTATTTCCGCAACGAAATGACCAAGCGCGGCTTTGACCTACTCGAAGGGGATCACCCAATTATTCCTGTAATGCTGTATGACGCAGCGCTAGCGAGCAAATTCGCGGATGAAATGCTTAAACGCGGTGTATATGTCGTTGGATTCTCATTTCCTGTTGTGCCAAAAGGCGAAGCACGCATTCGCACACAAATGTCATGTGCACATAATAAAGAGCATCTAGACAAAGCCATTGCCGCCTTTACCGAAGTCGGCGAAAAATTAGGCGTATTAAAAGGAAAGGCGGCCTAACATGAAGGCGTTATCAAAATTAAAAGCAGAACCTGGCATCTGGATGGTTAAAGATGCTGAAGTACCAAAGATCAGTCCAAGCGAAGTGCTGATCAAGATTCGCAAAACGGCAATTTGCGGTACGGATTTACACATATATAACTGGGATGAATGGTCACAGAAAACCATTCCTGTCCCAATGATTACAGGTCATGAATATGTCGGTGAAGTCGTTGAAATCGGCAGTGATGTGACAACAGTGAAAGTAGGTCAGCGCGTATCCGGCGAAGGGCATATTGTTTGCGGACGCTGCCGTAACTGCCGAGGTGGGCGTTTGCATCTCTGCCCAAAAACCGTTGGTATTGGCGTCAATATTCAAGGGGCATTTGCTGAATATATGAAATTACCCGCCAGCAATGTCTGTCCTATACCTGATGAAATATCTGATGATATTGCATCCATCTTTGACCCGTTCGGTAATGCTGTTCATACGGCCTTATCCTTTAACCTCGTCGGTGAAGATGTGTTAATCACTGGTGCAGGGTCAATTGGCATTATGGCGGCGATGGTCTGCAAGCATGCGGGCGCGCGCCATGTTGTGATTACAGATATTAACCCATACCGCCTAGAGCTCGCCAGAAAATGCGGTATTGAGCACGCCATCAACGTTGCGGAAACAGACCTCAATGATTTGAAAAAGAAGCTTCATATCCTTGAAGGCTTTGATGTTGCGCTTGAAATGTCTGGCGCGGCGCCTGCTTTCCAAACCATATTCGACCACATTATTCATGGCGGTAAAATCGCCCTGCTCGGCATACCACCGGGGGAAATGAAAATTGACTGGAACCAAGTTATTTTCAAAGGCCTGACACTTAAAGGCATTTATGGCCGTGAAATGTATGAAACATGGCACAAAATGAAAATGATGGTCATGGGCGGCTTAGACCTTACACCCATCATCACCCATCACTTCCCAATTGATGAATACCAAGACGCTTTTGAAACAATGGCATCAGGGCAATCTGGTAAAGTTATTCTGGATTGGACTTAATAGACAAAAAAGTGCCCTGAATAAATCAGGGCACAAGGTGCAGTCATAGGACTTAAGAGGGTGGAGTAAGTAATATGGTCTATCATGCTGCCGTTTTACGGTGTAATTGCGTAACTTTTTGTGGGTGCTCTGTACGCTGCGCATCATGATGTATGTGGGTGTACGCATAATCTACGCCCATACCATAAGCACCATAATGTTCACGGACAATATCAAGCGTACGGTCATATGTTTCATGGCGCGCCCAATCACGCTGCAATTCTAACAACACCTGTAACGATGTCATTGGCACAGCGCCCGCTTGTTCTGCGCGGGTCATTGCCATATATTGTGCTTCTGGGCTAACTTCTCCGCATGCATCACCAATTATATAAACCTCAAAACCTTCATCCAAAGCGCAAAGCGTTGGGAAGTTTATGCAAGCGCCTGTCCATAGGCCAGAAAGTATAATTTTCTTGCGTCCTGTCTTTTTAATCGCATCATAAACCTTTTTGTCTTCCCATAGGTTCATAGTTGTACGTTCCATCGGATCTTGCTGAAGTACATCTAAAAGCTCCGGCCATATATAACCGGAAAAGCTATCACTTTCGACTGAGGTAAGAATAGTTGGTGCATCAAACGCACGCGCTGTTTTGGCCAAAGCCACAGTGTTATTTTTAAGAAGCTGCGTATCAATTGAACGGACACCAAAAGCCATTTGCGGCTGGTGGTCAACAAATACAAAAACTGCGTTTTCAGGAGAGATTAAGTTTTTAGTGGCAAAAGTCATAGCTTGATCCTTTTCATTTAGAAAGTTAAAAATTTAAATGAAGCAACTTCTAGATAAGCGTAGTGAGTGCACATCAACCTTACAAAAATGTAACTTGATTCATGTGCGAAATGATCTAAGTAGGATGCAGACCATTTCTTCTGTGGTGTAAGTAAGTGTGAAATGGAGTCTGACGCAGAATGGTAAACAAAATGTTAATGACTTTTCCTGCCCAATAACATATTGTTTACGTTAATGAATTTTATGAGATAAAAATATGAGCACAAACGAATCAGCATCGAATCTGACCCCAATTACTAAGCCACAAGGCCACCCCGCAGCTCAAAGCGAGCGTATCGGCGTATGCCTCATTAACTTAGGCACACCAGATGCAACAGATTACTGGTCTATGCGTAAATATCTCTCAGAATTTTTAAGCGATACGCGCGTAATAAACCTGCCTAAACTTCTTTGGCAGCCTATATTACAAGGCATAATCCTATCCATCCGCCCATCAAAAAGCGGTAAGGCGTACCAGTCCATCTGGAATAACGAACAAAATGAATCGCCACTAAAAACCATCACACGCGCCCAATGCGAAAAAGTCTCGACCATGCTCGGCGCGGAATTAAATAACGTTGAAGTCACTTGGGCTATGCGCTACGGCAATCCATCAATAAAAAGCGGTATAGATGAGCTGACCGCCAAAGGCTGTAAAAAGATTTTACTCTTCGCGCTTTATCCGCAATATAGCGCAACAACAACGGCCACGGCATTCGACAAAGCGTTCGACCATTTAAAGACTTTGCGTTGGCAGCCCGCCATCCGCACATCAAGCCCGTGGCATGACCGCGATGAATACATCACCGCCCTTGCCAACAAGGTTAAAGCGCATCTTTCCACGCTCGATTTTGAACCAGAATATGTCTTAACGTCGTTCCACGGCCTACCGAAAAAATATTTGATGAAGGGCGACCCATATCACTGTATGTGCGTTAAAAATTCGCGCCTATTACAAGAAAAATTAGGCTGGTCAAAGGATAAATGGCTAACCACTTTTCAATCCCGCTTCGGCCCTGCCGAATGGCTACAGCCTTATACAGAGCCAACATTAGTCGAACTTGCTGAAAAAGGTGTAAAAAACATCGCTATCCTTAGCCCCGCTTTTGTCAGTGACTGCATCGAAACACTGGAAGAAATTGCCATAGAAGGCAAAAACACATTCCTTGAACATGGCGGCGAGAACTTCAGCTATATTCCTTGCCTCAATGACGATGCTGAACATGTCGACATGCTTTGCACCTATATCAAACAAGAATTACAAGGCTGGATTTAAAATAGGTATTTCGTATGGAACTAAAGTTTCTCGCAGACCAGCCAGATGCCGTCCCCATCATCGCCAAATGGTATTACAGCGAATGGGGGCATTGCGACCCAAACAACTCAATAGAAAAAACCTGCACAAGAATTAACGGTAAGCTCAACAAGGACAAAGTGCCCTTACATATCATTGCGACTAATCGCGATAATGTTATGGGTGTGGCACAGCTCAAAACACATGAGATGAGTATATACCCTGATCGCGAGTATTGGCTTGGCAGTGTGTATGTAGACACACCATATAGAGGCCAAAAGGTCGCACAAAATATATGCGTACACAGTATAAAAACTGCCAGATCTTTTGGCATCAAAACATTATATCTTCAAACGGAAGCGCTAGAAAATGGCGGGTTATACGGCAAACTCGGCTGGCAACCATTAGAGCGTGTGCACTACAACGGCGCAGACGTCCTAGTCATGGAAAAGCATTTATAGCACTGGATTTAAATAATCTGCAATTTCACTCGTGAACCACGGGCAAGGATTAGAATGTCCGTATCACAGCGTTGCTGCGTTTTTTGGAACGGTACATCTATAAAGGCAGAATCTAAACGTTCCAAATCACTATCTTCAAAACTGGTAAAGCTAACGCGTAGATTATCAAATTCTACGACGTTCTTTGGCGCGTCTTGATTTTTATACTTAACCGTGCGGCCGTTAATGACTACGCCATCTTCATATGCGGCGCTACGTATAAATATGTTCTTAATATGGTTCATAATACACCTCTCTCACCATAAAAAACATATTTGCTTGATTTTACTTTAGGTCTAGATAGGCAAAACAAAAGCAAACAAATATACATAACATATACGCCCTTTTAAAAATAAAGGCGAGAAAAAAATTCTCGCCTTTAAAAACTTATTGCGTAGGCTAGCTGCTTACTGCCCTTGCGCTAAAGTAAAGCCACGCTCGCCATCAAACTCATAGAGGTTCTCAACTTTAATAAATTCAACGCCTGCATCTTTAATCGCTTTAAGCTGCGCTAGCAATGTATCATGGGTAATGTCTTCGTTCTTATAGAAACGCAAACACCAATGGTCTGAACAGAACGTATCTGGATGCCCATTAGGCCAAACTTTAACGCCGCGGTTAGATATAATCTCCAACTTCAGCCCGTCTACTGCATGAATTTTCTTCACTAATTCATCTGTCGCGCCCTCAAACGCAACAAATATATCTGCGCCGAAAAGTTCTTTCTTCTGCATACGGCGCGGTTTTAGCGGCGGCAATTTAAGGCCTTCACTGCTCCCTTCACCATAGTCAACTGGCTTAAACTGGCTTGGGTTCTGACCTAAGCGTGCGATGACGGCATCGGCAAAAGCAACTGTGCCAACACGCTCTTTAGACAGGCCTTCATCATAAATATCGCCAGTATGTACACCATCTTCCAATGTTTTGTACCATGCGTTATGAATTTTAGTCGCCACCGCCGACTGACCAATATGGTTGAGCATCAATACCGCCCCAAGCAACAAGCCTGATGGGTTCGCAATACCCTTCCCTGAGATATCAGGCGCTGATCCGTGGACAGCTTCAAACATCGCAAAATCATCACCAACGTTACATGACCCACCAAGGCCAACTGAGCCCGTAATTTCAACCGCAACGTCGGATATAATATCGCCATAAAGATTTTCAGTAACGATCACATCAAAATCATCTGGGCGCGCAGCAATTCGTGCTGTGCCAATATCAATAATATAGTGGTCTTGTTCAATATCTGGATATTCAAGGCCGATTTCATCAAAAGTTTTGTGGAACAGGCCATCTGCCATTTTCATGATATTGTCTTTTGACATACATGTAACTTTCTTACGGCCATTGGCGCGTGCATATTCAAACGCATAACGCACAATACGTTCACAGCCTGGGCGAGAAATAACTTTTATCGCCTGCACAACATCCTGCGTTTGGCGGTGTTCAATACCCGCATATAAATCTTCTTCATTCTCACGGACGATCACAATATCCATACCCGGAAAGTTGGTTTCCACATATGGGTGATACGATACACAAGGGCGTACATTGGCATATAAGCCAAGTGACTTACGCACTGTCACGTTAAGCGATTTAAACCCGCCGCCTTGCGGCGTGGTAATCGGCGCTTTCAAGAATACTTTTGTACGGCGCAAGGAATCCCATGCGCTGTCCTCAATACCGTTTTGCACGCCGCGTTTATATACAGCTTCACCAATCTCAATTTCTTCAATGTCAAGCTGCGCGCCGGCGGCCTCTAATACGCGCAATGTCGCATCCATAATTTCTGGGCCGATGCCATCACCACGCGCAACTGTAATTGGGGTCTTCATGCTTAAATATCCTTCCACGCCAGAACGGCGAAATAAAATGCAGGGCGTAAAACATAATGTTTCAGCCCTGTATTATACAAAAAAAATGCGCTCTACAAAAGAGTGAAATTAGAAGATATGATTTGATTTAAGATAACTGTAAATCAGCAATAGAGACGCAACTAAAGTCACAGATAATGTCAAAATCATCCCGACAAAGCGCCCGAATGATGTTTTACTCGTTTTACTCAAACCAAAAGCATGTAATACACGCCCAATTAGCAGCGCGCTACAAAGCCCGTGCAATAGAACAATATTCGACATTTGCATTTCAACTAAATAAATTAGCAGCAGCGCCAATGGCACTTGTTCTACAAAGTTAGACTGCACACGAATAGCCTTGTTCAAAATATGTTCGCCGCCATCGCCAATGCCAACTCTCAATTTCCAACGTAGGCGAATAATCCGCGCCGTTAACACAATAAAGAGCAAGCCAAGTAAACCTGCATAATACCCAATAATCATAATCTATCCTTTCCAGATATTTAGGCATTCAGTATAGCAAGTTCAAAAAAAATAGATACAGCTCAAAAAAAATATGATCCAATTTCAAAGCCGTGCGTATAAGGGATACATAGGTTGCGCAAGAGTGCTTATTGAAGGCTCTAACGTGAATAAATCACAAACGCAATCGCTATACATTGTTCATCTTGCTTAATGAAAGGAGATACAAATGACAAATGTATTAACGATGACGCCGCTGCTTCGGCGCAGTGTTGGCTTTGACCGTTTCAATGATCTTTTTGATACGTTCTTTGACGAAAAATCAGCCGCACAACAAGACCATTACCCACCCCATAATATTGAGAAATACGGTGAGAACCTGTACCGCATAACCATGGCGGTTGCTGGATTCAAAGAAGCTGATCTTAATATTGTGCAAAATGACAACACACTCACTGTAACAGGCGACATGCAAGCGCATGATAAAGATAATGATGCTGTAGAATACCTCTACCGCGGCATTGCTTCACGCGCGTTCGAACGCAGCTTCCGCCTAGACGACCATATCAAAGTCAACGGCGCCAACCTAAAAGACGGGTTGTTGATGATTGATCTTGAACGTGAAATACCAGAAGAGAAGAAGCCAAAGATGATTAAAATTAAGGCTGAAACTGGCAAGCTAAGCCACGATAAGAAATAAACGAGCTTACGGATACGGCATGACCTAGCTGTGCCGTATCCGTGCATATCACTTCAATCAAAAGGAGGACTAAATCATGAGTGTAAACATTCAAAAACTAGCCCCTTGGAATTGGTTAAAAGACGAACAGAAAGACGCACCACGTCACAGCGCTGTCGCCGACCGAATACAAGGGCGTAATTACGGCGGGCGGAATTTAACGTCTTTATATGATACGTCCCCACTCGCCGCGCTACATAGTGATATTGACCGCTTATTCGGCGATGTCTTTTCGGCCTTCCAGACATTCCCGTCAATCACGGGACAGTCTATGTTTACTGACACAACCTTGAGACCCAATATTGATATTGCCGAAACGGACAAAGCCTACACAATTACGGTCGAAATCCCCGGCGTTGATGAGAAAGACGTCACATTGGAACTTTCTGATGACAACATGCTGACCATTAGCGGCATGAAAAAATCAGAAACCGAAAATAAAGACAAAAATTTTCATCGTGTGGAGCGCTCTTACGGCACATTCCAGCGCGTTTTAACGCTTCCTGCCGATGCCGTCGCGGATGATATAGGCGCCCAATTTAAAAACGGCGTCCTCACCATAACCATGCCACGTAAGGCATTAGAAAAACCTAAAGGCAATAAAGTCATAGATATTAAATCAGCGGCTTAAGGCACAAAAAACACCCCCTAATACAAGGGGGGTGTTTTATCAAAAGTACTTTTAGGTATTATTTTCTGCTACGTCATATGCAGAAGCTATGCCCAACCAGATATTGACATATTGCCCCCGCCTCCTTATAAAGACAAAATGACCAACATAAATATGTATAATGCTCGACCACTATATATTCCGCAGAATGTATTGGACGAGGCCAAAAATACAGAGGGCAGCCTAACACCTGTCATGCATCGTCATGCCGATAATTTGGGCGATTACAGCCTTATTAAAGCATGGCAACGCGCTTTAGCAAAACAAGCAAACTGGGTGGGCAATACCATTCCATTTAACTATGTTGTTGATTATCAGCTACAGCGTCAAAAGGGCGAAACGCGCTATGAACAAACAATGTTCATGAACCCAAATAATGAATCCTGCGGTTTTTTGCGTATGTTGCACCTTATACGAGACACCGATACGCGCCGTAGAGACTGTACAAAAATAGAAGAAAGCCTTGTAAACTCTACCATACATCTTCAAGATTTGACGCTATTCAAAGATATGTACAAGCATGCCCTCAAGTCATGTGAAGCACAAGGCCGCGCCCGCGTGATAACAGAGCTAGGCATTGGCTTTTCTCCGCAAAAATATAACGGCTTGGCCCGTAAAATGGCACAACTAAAACGAGCTGGCCTTAAAGATCAAGCAACGCAAGCCGCTTTTGATGACCTAAAAAACAAATTCGAAAAAGACTGGTTAAGTGCAACATTAAGTTTTATCGATAATATTGGGTTTAATGTGACTGACATTATTATCCCTCAGGCCATGAATAGCGATTCCACACCGCAGCTACGTATTACACAAACCGTTTCAGGCGCAAAAGCCCTCAAATTGCCCGTTTATACGGCCCAAAACCGTAACTGCCATACATATAAATGTAAGGACGACCTTGCGCCATTGAATGAAGCAATACAAACTTACCGTGAAAACGCCTTACAAAAATACGGCTTATAAAGTCAAAATTAACGCGTCACACACGTCCCTGTCCCGCTTGGCCGTATATCACAGCGCGGATGATGAATTTCTTCTGACCGAACTTTATCTTGCCATTCGCGCGCGGCATCCAGCTTATCCATTTCGTCTTGTGTTGCAGGCCTGCTCTGACAGGCTGCAAGGGTGCATAAAATAACAACTATGGTCATATAACGCTTCATGGCTAATCTCCCTACTTATTTATATATATTTGCGCCTGTTCTTGTCCACTTCACGACAAACGCAAAGCACATTAGAAACCGTGCATTAAAAAAAATATTATTTAATAACAGCACATTAAAAAGTTTTTTTGACGATCCTTACAGCGTTTTCCTAGGCTGTTGGTGGAGTAGCTGGTATTTAAAAACTTATATTTAAAGGGAGATTCCCAATGAAAAACGATTTTAATACAGTAGATACTATTGAAGAAGAAACTCCAGCCACAGAAATAAAGGTCGAGCAGCCAAAACCTGCACCTTTAGCTCTTGGTCAGTAATTTTATAAATACTTTTTTATAAAGATATTTTATTACGGGGTGACCTTTGCACATAAGCGGCAAAGGTCACTTTTTTTATTGCGCTTGATTAAGTTCGCTGCCCAGATCTTCGCGTTCAATAATTTCGAAGTCATCAGGATTGAGTTCACCAATATTTTCAAAGAATACACGGTTACGGCCGCCTTCTTTAGCCTTATACAACTCACCATCGGCGCGTTCCAACAAAGTTGGGATCGGGTGATCACCACCTTCTACCAATACGCCACCCATTGATGTGGTAATCGGCAAATGGCCATCAGGCACAGAACACGGGAAGGTCTCATCCGCTACAATACGGCGTAGACGTTCGGCAACATAAAGCGCCTTTTCCTGTGACACATCTGGTAATACGGCGACAAATTCTTCACCACCTAAACGGGCAAGCATATCGAAACTACGCATATTGTCTTTCAGGCGATTAGCGAAGACCTTCAACACTTCATCCCCGACATTGTGGCCCCATGTATCGTTAACGCTTTTGAACTTGTCGATATCCATGTACAGCACACAAAGGTTCTTTGCGCTGGTCTTGTTGTCTTCTAACAATTTCTCCATATGGACTTCAAAATAACGGCGGTTGTAAAGCCCCGTCAGCTGATCCGTCAGCGCCATGTTCAAGCTGTTCTCATAGTTGGAGCGCAAACGCTCTTGGAAACGCTTACGGCGAATTTGTGTACGCGCACGTGCTAACATCTCATTTTTATCAATTGGGCGCATAATATAATCATGTGCACCAATTTCTAGGCCGTGGGCAACGCGCGGCATATCATCCGGCGAGGCAATCATAATAATAGGAATCTGACGCGTACGTTCATTGGAACGTATATGTGAACATAGGCGCAGACCATCTTCCCCGCCCAGATTCAATGAGATAGCGATCAAATCAAATTCACGCTCGCGCGCATATTCAAGCGCTTGCATACCACTGCGTGCTTGAATAATAATATTATCATCTGATGCCAAAGATGATTTGATTTTATCAACTTCAAAGTCTTGGTCTTCGACTAATAAAAGCTGCGCGCCCTGTACAGGTTCATTCATCACAGCGCCTGAATCATCCATCACGCCAAGTGTGTTCGCCGCATTAGAGCGTACGCGCCACTCATCAATTGTCATCTTAAGGCGTACAAGTGAGCGCACACGCGCCATAAGCGCTGTATCATTAATAGGCTTACTGAGGAAATCATCAGCGCCGCTCTCAAGGCCTTTAACGCGGTCTTGTACATCGGTCAGCGCCGTAACCATAACAACAGGCACATGCGATGTTTCAGGGGCTTCCTTAATACGCTTACAAACTTCAAAACCATCCATGCCAGGCATCATCACATCAAGCAACACAAGGTCAGGCCCATCTTCTTTAACGCGGCGTAAGGCATCTTCACCATTGGTCGCCGTAATAACATCGTAATATTCACTGACAAGCTTGGCTTCCAGCAATTTTACGTTTGGCAAAATATCATCAACGACTAAAATACGTGCAGACATTCGTCTTCCTTCATTTATTACTCAGCATTCAAATGCTTTTGTACAACTTCCATGAAATGGGCAACCGATATCGGCTTAGATATATAATCATCACAGCCAACTTCACGGATTTTCTGCTCATCACCTTTCATAGCGAAAGCGGTCACGGCCACAACAGGGATGCTTTTTAGCTCATCATCAGCTTTCAACCATTTGGTTACTTCCAAACCAGAAACTTCGGGCAACTGAATATCCATTATGACCAAATCAGGTTTCTTTTCCCGTGCGATGTCCAGCACTTCACGACCATCTTTCGTTTGAAGCGTATTAATGTTATGCGCTTCAAGCAGGTCATTAAATAATTTCATGTTTAGTTCATTGTCTTCGACAATTAAGACTGTCTTGCTCATTTTAAAATCGATACCCTAAGCTCTGGTCAATATAAGATTCATTATTTTTATTAGTAATATAGGTTACAAGGATAGTATTGCAAAATCATTAAAATTTAAAGCCAATACATCAATTTAACAGCTTTTTTCTACACAGCACGACAACACGCCTATTCGCACTGCTGTTCTGGCAAATATTCAATAGATTTAAGCTCTTGTGAAATCTCATAATCATGATAATTCAGCAAGACATCATCCAACACGCCATTATCATATAATGTCGCACGCATTTCATAAATGCTTTGTGCTTCATCATGGTTATCACGCGGGAAGTAACCAAGACTCACACGCCAATATTCATGATCATCGCCGTTAAGCGCGGCCACGTGATCACCGCGATTATAAGCCATACGATCACCCAATGGCGTAATAACCGTATTTACGTTCATCACGCCCGTGCCATCAAAGCCATCAAAGATATCTGCCGAAAAAAAGCGTTTGCCTTGCTTAGCTTTTTGAATAATTTCATGCGTATGCGCCATCGGGAACAATACAGGCAAATCAAATACACTTTCCTTCTGCTCAGGCTGCTCTTCATTTACATGCAAACCATCTTCCTTGCGTATAGCATAGCCTTTTCGTCCATCAATCACTGTGCCCTTAGCCTTACGCTCCAGATGATAATTATAAGACCAATCCCCCATATTTTCATAGCTAGTGATCGTGCTTCTTACGCGCAAGGGTGCTTGGCTTATATAAGTATACTCCATATCAAAATCAAACCGCGTATTCCAGCCAAGACAATCATGTTTAATCTCATAGGCCACTTGCCCTGATATACCAACAACTTGCACCCCTGGTTTTGCCTTCGCAAGGCTTATCTCATAAACAGCCTTATGCCCTGCCATGTCCTGCAATAACGGATTATACTCAGCCTGCGCGTGCGGCACAGCGAATAAAGACAGACATACCCCAAGCGCCATGCCAGATAGGCGAAACACATATGTATAAAATTTCTGATTAGGCAATTTTGATCCCCTCATTTTGGAAAGCGGCATTTTTTTCCTAGCTGATGCGGTAATAATCGCCGCATATGATGCAGATACGTAAAGAAAATACGTTTAATAAAATCTGTTATAACATACTCACCTACTGAAAACACGGCTTTTTCTTACTTTGGCATAGCCTTCGCATATATGTTTCCGAGAGCAAATGGTTGGGGCAAAATTTTTGAGCCATTTGACGAAAAGGTAGATTGAGTGAGGTATTTAATATGTTGACACAGCCATCAGAAATAGCGGGTTTTACACAGAATGGCTATGCACCCACAGTAAAAGATTTACAGGATTTGTTTGCAAATAAAGATAACAATAACTTCGCAGCCAAAGCCTTATCAATTTTCTCAGCGATGCAACAAAACTTAAAAGAAGCACAAACGGTCATCGCTGAACAACAAGAAGAAATTATGGCTTTAGAAAAAGTTGCCGATACTGATTTTATGACTGGCCTAGCCAACCGCCGTCAGTTTGAACGTGCCTTCGCCGTTGAAGTTGACCGCATCAACCGCGGCCACAGCGCTGGCGGCCTATTAGTTATGATCGACCTTGATAATTTCAAGCAAATCAATGACACATTTGGCCATCAAGCTGGTGATGAATGCCTGAAATGCGTTGCAGACTTTCTAAACGAGTCGGTACGCACATTTGATACAGCAGCCCGCCTTGGCGGTGACGAGTATGTTGTAATCTTTGCAGATACAAATGCTGAGCTTGCGATAGGCCGTGCACAAGAAATGGCTGTTGCACTAAACAAGCTGTCGATCGAATGGGAAGGCGAAACAATTGATATTCGCGCATCAGTCGGCCTAAAAGATTTTAACAAAGGCGCCACAATTGAAAACATTATGAGCGCTGCAGACGACACACTTTATGAAGATAAAAAACAAAATAAACAAAAAGAAGAGCTTATTACAACCAAAGAAGAAGATTTAAACCACCAACTTTTTAAAGGGGAGATTTCGGTCCTCACACTACACCAGTAACCCACATTAACCGAACAAAATCACTTGCGACCTCCCTAACCGTAAACCCAAACCCTAGCAAGTGAACTCCCCAAAGCCCGGCGCGTCAGAATCACGCACCGGGCTTTTTTTTATCTTCTCTTGCGGGAGTTAAGCGCCCAATGTTTGCTTAATAAATGAGCGTAGCCACATATTCGGCTTATAGGCATCGTTAGTTTTGTTCCAATACAAGTTTAATTGCATGGATGGCAAAGAAAAGTCGACTGAATCTAACATGACTAAATCAGGGTCTTGCGCACAAAAGGCTTCTGCATGATCTTTTAAAGCGAAGAATAACATATCTGTTTGTTTTAACATCACCAGAACAGACGCCAAGTCAGGCACCTCAATAAGCGTATCTTGAAACAGGCCAAGGTCTTCTAAAACCTTATCAAATACAGATGGCGAACTGCCTGTGTAGACTTTTAAATGTGGTGTTTTTACGAATTCATCTATCGTTATCTTGCGCTTCTTAGCAAATGGGCTACGCACAGAGCAAACAGGACAATACTCTAATGTCTTAACGTCCATTACGTTAAGATAATCTGGTGGAACATCAAAATCATACCCTAAATATGCCGCAATTTCACGGCGATATAACAATTCAAACGCATCTTTTACATTATGACGGCTTAAGTTCACATGCACATCCTTCGCGGGGTCGAAATCGTCCTGCGCATTACGTGTAAATACTTCACAATTACTCAATATATCCGTCGCTTTGCGCCAGAATATATGCCCTTCATTGGTCAGCTCATACCCATTTGCACCGCGTATAAAAAAATCAGTACCCGTAATATCTTTTAATTCCTTGATATAACGGGATACCGCAGGCTGAGTTAGCCCCAAATCATGTGCGGCTGCTGTCATATTCCGATGCCGACAAACCGCATCAAAAACCAACAACATATTTAAATTTAAATTCGACAAATAATAGCTCATATTTCACATATAACATATTTGCTATAAATATATAAGAAATAATTATTAGACAATATGTATATTTATGCCTTATGTATAACGTGAATTTGAGGGCGTTTTTATGAAAACAACTTCCTGTTCAACTCGTTTTACCTAAAGCACCTCACCCACCCGTGAGGTGTCTTTTTTTTACGAAAACCCATGCATAACTTTACAGTACGCCTTGACATTTAGACGCAACGTATCGAAAATGGATCTATTCAAACATTGATGGAGAAATTTGATATGAGCAGCGCCGCAAACGCCCGTGCATCCGCTTTGGCAGACGTTATTCGTGATGAACAACCTAAAAAAACCGCAAAAGCGAAGGATGAAAAACCTGCGCGCAAAGTCGGTCGTCCGCGTTCAGAGAAATCACGCAAGGCCATTGTTAATGCCGTGAACCGCATGTTGCTGCACAAACAAGCCTCTGACCTCTCCATCGAAGCCATCGCAAAAAAAGCAGGCGTTGGCAAAACAACAATTTACCGTTGGTGGCCAGATAAAATCGCCCTCATCCTCGAAGCCATCAACGCGAATGGCGCAAATGTACCGCAGCCCGTTCACAAATCAGCGGGTGAGCGCTTGTTGTGGCAATTGGAACGATTCCTACGCCTTCTACGCGGACGTAACGGTAAGGTCATCATCGAAATGATGGCACAAGCACAAGCGAGCCCAGACGCACTTGGCAGTTATTACGAAAGCTTTATGCTCGTCCACGAAGAAAACCTTGCCGAAATCATCGAAACCGGCAAAAACGCCGGCGCCTTCCGTAAAGATTTAGACACCGCAATGGCGGTCGACATGATCTATGGCGGTATAGTTTACCATTTAATGAGTGGGTCAGATGAGCTAGATGAAGACTTTATCGCGCGTTATCCGAATGAAGCTCTGCGTTTAGTCCGCTAAAATTCAGATATGAGGCGTAGCGTGACCAGATTGCTGCGCCCTACTAATTTGTCGCCAACGGATAGCCCCTATTCCTACGCTCAATAATATACAAAGCGCACCGCCGCCAAGCACAAGCTTATCATCTGTAGTAAAGACACCCTTATAAAGTAGCGGCTCATTCGCAGTTTTCTGCATCATATGGATACCATCATCCGTAAAGTTAAACATCATATATGGCAGCATTGAATCCGCAACATAGAAATATTTTGGAGCACGCTGAGAAAACATCTCATTATTATCCAAATGAACGGGCATGCCGTTTTCATTCAGCGCCAATAGGCTTGCATGTTTATGCATGAACACAACGCGCAAATCTTCTTCTGGATAGCCCAAATGCTTTAATGTGAAATATTTCAATATGGCATAATCTTCACAGTCACCATTTCCACGCGTGATCGTCTCATATGGTGTTGAGAAATAATCATCTCGCCCTGAACTCTCAATATCCTTGGCTTCTACTATTCTGTCATTAATGATCTTATCTACAGTGTTGAGCATTTCCTCACGCCCCACTCCCCGTACATCTTCAAAAGACGCGTACCAATCCGCAAGGATTTGTACTTTTTTCGGGGCACGCATATCCGCATCAATACGTGTTTTTAGCTCAAGGACTTGGTCGGACTTTTCAAATGCCAAGGCACGCTGTAAAGAGAGACCATATTCCCAAGCATAAGCCAAACTATGGTCATATAACGCTGAAACTTTATTATAAGAATACTGGTCATCCTGTAGATTTAGCTCCGCACCATGCGGATTTTCATAGCGCTGATAATCTGCCATGACATTAAACGCCATAACTAAACCAATGCCTGCTGTAGCTAAATTACGAAACCGCATACTTACCACCTGATATTAATGTAGGTGATACTAACACGATCAAAAAATTATGTAAATAACTATATGGCATTCCCCCATACGAAAATAGTCATATATTGCCAAGCCTCAAGGAAGTTAAAATATAAGAAAGCAGCACTAGTCCCCAAAGTGTGTGTGTGTGTGACATATTCTGCAGGCCGATTAATGCCCTTCACACTCAACTCACTCGCCCAATCTTAAAACGCCATTCCAAAACCAACATAAAGCGCGACTCGCTCTTCATATTTATCGCGACCGGCATTTACACCAAATTTAAAATCCCTACCATTCTCAAGATCTATATCCATCTGCGCATTAAGCCCCAACTGGAAGGTTGTAAGCTCGCGCCCTTCGACCGTAGTCCCTGTACTGGCGCTAGCTAAGCTCACATCGCTATCACCGCTCTCAATTTCCCATTGATACCCAGCATACGGCGTAAGGCTGAGCTTCACATTTTTATCATTTACCTCACGATCAACCAACCACGTCACACCAGTATTCACGCCAACTGAAGATTGATGATTTTCATCAACCTGCATATTGAAACTGCCAGCACCTGTTTCAGTAAAATCTTCAGTCATAATATAAGAGAAATTACCTTTTAAAAACGGCTCAATACTGCCCTTATCTGTTTCATACAGACGGCTTGCTCCGACAGAAGCGTTGCCACTCCAACTGTTATATTCACCTGTGGCTTGTTCATTAACAACATTTCCAACAACAATATTACGATCCGCTTGATATTCACCATAACCCGCAGATAAAAGTCCCGTAAGCTTAGTATGCCCCAACAATTTCTGCCCATACACTCCCAGAGTATATAAATCAGCCTGTGTATCACCGGCCTGATTACCGAAATCAATCCGCGCGGTATATCCACTAAACATCAAACCAAGCATCAGGTCATCTTTCAGTGCATGCTCATAACCGCCAACCAGACCTGCACCAAGTGTATGGTAACTATTGCTCAACGCTGTTTCATCACCATATGCAAATGTGCCAATGCCCTCTATCCATACAGCCTGAGAGCCTAAATCAAATTTTTGATAAGGCGTTGAGGACAATTGCAGCATCAAGTCACCAAAGGTGTTATCCTCACTAACGCCGAAAGATGGAAGATACAGGCCATCGGCATCAAAGTCACCCTGACTTAAGCCAAGAACGGTATTCGTCGTTGAAAGTGATGCCGAGCGCCCAAGCACAGTTCCCACCTTCTCAAATGTCGTGTTAATAGCCTGCAATCCCGCACTCATACCTGCCTGCGCTACAGTACTCTGCCCAACTGGGTAAATACGCTTAATAACCTTTTGTGCCTCTGCGTCAGAAGCGCCATTCAGGGCAGTAATAATGCTCGTCCGCACACCATCAGGTAAGTTTTGGTCGAGATAGCCGCCCTTCGTAGTACCGCCATCATCCGTATAAGATGCAATTGTCCCAGACAACGCTCCTAATGGCACGACAGCATAATAAATAATACCGCCGCCATATAACGCGTCACCCGCCCCCGTGCCATAAAATGTCACGGTCGTGAACGTTCCACTATCATCAATCGCCCCAATAAATGTCGTATCACCCTGCCCCGCCGCAGCGCCAGGATTATCCGAGTTTTGCGTCGCTGTCCCAATCAAAATGGGTGCGCCGCCATCAAATGCAATATAAAGGGACGACGGAAAACAACATGTTGCCCAGTCTTCCAAGTCCAGACCAAAGCCGTTAATGGCTGTGTTAAAAGTGTACGTTAAGCCAGATGTAACAGACCCATCCGCATTCATGCTAATCCCATCACCACCGGGGTTTCCCAATGGTGCAGGATTTAAAACAGCATTACTTACAATGCGGTTTGCCCCGTTGGACGATGTAATTGTGTATCCAGTTCTGGCCCAACTATTTGTGTTCGAAACCAAACCACTCAACGCATCCGTCGTGAATGTACCGCCAGCATCATTCACCCGCATTTCAAATTCAGCGCGGCCATCAGGAATTGTATCAAAGAAAACAGCAGGATCCGCGTTTACAGATTTAGTGGCCGACAACATTATACAGGCCGTAGAAGCCAATAATAAAGAATATTGCCCCAAACCATTAATATACCGCATATAACTCTCCTAGACGTTGCGAGCAGAAACATCACGCTATAGTATAATAAGCATAAAAATTTACAACACTAGGGCGCAAAAGCCCCAAAACATATACAGCTTTTATTACTGCCCGCCAGCAGATGATACATTATTCATCATATGTTCAACGAGCTGCGCTGTAGCTTGACCGTTTGGTGTTAGGTTAAACATGGTTTGGTAAGACCGAATAGCGTCTGCCGTCATTGGGCCCATAATGCCGTCAGCTGGCCCAGGGTATAGCCCCAGCGCCATTAATTGCTGCTGTATTGGGGCGATTAAGTCATAATCATCTTGCGCAGGCATAACATCGCGCACATCAATGATTTCATTTTCAGATGGCTGCACGGCGCGCACGGTATCCACGGCTCTTGGCATATTTTTCGCCACCGCACTTACCTGATTAACCTTCTGAAGCGCAGGAATTTCATCTTGCTCTAGCGTGATAATGTCACGAACCTCACTGACCGATAGGCCAAGTTTAGTTGTTAACAGGCCAAGCGCATTTTGCGCCTCAATATTATCTTGTTCTGCTGCCATATTATACCAGAATAGCGCCTTGTTACTGTCTTTACGGCCAAGCAAGCCATTCTCATATATAAGGCCCAGATTGAACGCAGATTCTGCAACGCCAATGACGGCTGATTTCTCAAAATAATGTATGGCCGCTTCAATTGAATACGGCACACCAATACCTTCGGCGTAGGCAATACCTAAGTTATATTGCGCTTCTGGGTGCCCAAGCAACGCAGCACTGCGATACATATCCATGGCGCTCATCACATTCTTAAATGTGCCTAAACCTTGCTGATATAATACACCAAGGTTATAGCGCGCATTCGCTACATTTTCGCGCCCTGCTTCTGTGAACCAGAAAAAAGCCTTTTCAAAATCTTGCGGAACGCCTTCTTGCCCAGCCGTATAAAGTGCAGCTAAATCATGCTGCGCTTCAGGATTACCGCTAAAGGCCGCTGTTTCAATCTCTTTAGCAAAACCATCCAAACGCGCATCAGGCTTTGCGCGGCTTGCTAACGCGCCGAGCTCTTTAGAAGGAAACGCTTTCGCAACAGCATCTTGTTCTAGCTTATCCAATTGACGTTTAAGCGCATCACCAGAAAGACTAACCGATTTTGGCGCGGGACTTTGTGCAACAACGACTGTTTCCTGTACTGGCGCTGATGCAGTTTGTACAGCCTTAGCCTCTGTTACAGGCGTTGCCGCCACAGTCTCAGCCTTCACTTCAGGCACAGGCGCTTCTTTAACATCAGCAGCAGGCGTGATTTTTTCAACAACATCCGCCGATGGCTCTAACGCATTCATCATATCCGCGACTGAATTAATATCACCATCATTTGCTTCTACTGTATCTTCTACAACTTCGCTAAAGGCTTCATACTCAGCAGCACCCGCCAATGAGCCACGCTGATATGTTTGCGTTTGAGCGCTATAGCCAGTGTCATAAGATGGTGCAGCTGATGATGTGTATTCTGGCGCGACCGAAGCAACCTTATTTTGCAGTGATAGACCAAAATGACTAAAGCCCCAAACGGACGCAACACCCAAAATCATAAGCACCGTTATAGATGCACCGCCAAATAAGCGCTTTTTGATTTTTGCTGTTTCTTCATCAACTAGGGCTTCTGGCGTTTTTGCAGGTGTCACATCATTATGATCCGCATAAATATTTGCCGCATCCACTGACGGATATGATGATTGATGCGCAATTGCTTTATCCGTCAAGAGGACAAGCGCCTTAGCTTCAAGCGCTTCACGTGTTGAGGTTACGGCTTCTTCAATAATATTTACTTTACGGTTTAAACGTGTTTTGTCTTGCGCCAGACGTTCAACAGAATGTGTCAAACGTGCATTTTCCTCGCTAATGCTTTCAAGTTTCTCAACCGCGTTTAATGCACGGCCTTCAACAATATTAAGCTGCTCAATAAATGTTAAACTTTCTTGTTGTGTGCGTTCAACTTCTTGGCGGATGAAATTATATGACTTTTCGTACTTGCCTGTACGCTCATCAACAGCACTAAGCAAGCGGCGTGTTTCTTCAAGCTCTTTCCACAGCAATTCGCGCTCTGTTTCTGAGCGGCGTAGCTGCTGTGATACGGTATCTAGCAATTTAATGATATAGGCAGTTTTATCTGTGCCCATGCCCATCGGTAAATTACGGCCATTCGCGGGTTTTAACGTTTTGGTATTGCCGTCATTTTCAGATGAAGCGAGCCCCTTCATACTATTTTGTTTTTGTGTTTTGGCGGCTGTTTTAATATTCATTTTCATACCCAAAGCTTAATTATAATTCCCCAAAGCGCACAGCAAAGCCTGCTAAAGCGCGGCGCGTGCCTGAGTTTAAATATCCATGTTTTCCCTAATACCGCGAACTTTACAAAATCCTCAGAAAAAAATCCAGTTTTTTTCACACTTTGATAGCTATTGTCCACACCCGCCCCCCCCTATGTGGCGGCTTGACATATACGCCTAAAATGATATTGGTAAAAACATAAGAATAAATACATATAGGGAGACATCACATGAGCGTTATCACACTTATCGCGCCGCCACTTTCTGGTAAAGGTACACAAGCCAAAGAAATTTCACTGCGCACCACATGGGCACATGTCAGCACAGGCGATTTACTTCGCGACCGCATGAACGGCAGTGATGCAATAGCTGACGCCATCAAGAAAACCATGGCAAAAGGCCAATTTGCATCCGAAGCCATCGTCAACCAAGTATTAGAAGACCGCCTAAACCAGGCAGATTGCCAAAATGGCGTTATCCTTGATGGCTACCCACGTCACTTAGGGCAAATTGCAACACTTGATGACATTATGAAGCGCACAAACCTTGTTTTTGACAAGGCCATCCATATTGATGTTCCAGATGCAGAGCTTTATAAGCGCCTTGCCCTACGCGGCCGCGCTGATGATAAACCAGAAGTCCTCAAAAAGCGCCTTGCCGACTATAACAGCAAAACTTTGCCGCTGATTGAGCATTACCGCCAAGCAGGTCAATTAATTGAAATTGACGGCACAAAACCAATTGCCGAAGTCACCAAAGACATTTGCCTAGCGCTGAACATTAAGCCTTAAACGGGATCAACCGCTTTAAGACTTGAACGTACAGCTAAATGAGTACGGCCACGTAAATGAGCATATGATGACGTATCAGCAAACGTGCCCATAATGCCTTCAAGCGTAGCTTGTTTAGTTGTCCAGCTTAGCCCGTCATAATTTTTGAACAGGTTTTCGGTTTCAACCTCGCGCATCATATCTTGATAAGATACAGGCGTAACGTCTTGCACCAAACCTTCGCCAAAAGTGTCTGCCATGCGGTCATATTCAAGACGGACAATTTGGCCTTCAAACTGGTCAATATATTGCTGCGGCACGCGCAAATTCTCATTCGTGCATAAATCTTTACGATACTGCGCGAAAACGACAATTTTGCCATTATCTTTTTCATGCATATAGCGCACCACGCCACTATGGAAGGCACGAACCTCTGTTTTATTATCGGCTATAAATGCCTCGGATGGAATGCCGCGCTGCCCGCCAAACATTAAATAGCCTGCAAGCACAGTTGCCTGCAGGTTTTCTTGTGTTTGTTCGCGGTCTTTACGCAAATCAAATTCATCAAGTGATAGGAACTCAAACTCACTCGCCTTGAAACGGTCTAAATCCACATGCGGACAAAGTTTAGCAAGGTTATCTGCTGTTTGGATTTTGAAATGGTCGGACACATCGACATTATAATCAAACGCGTCAATATCTTGCTTTGTTTTCAACTCCTTCGCACGGCGGCGCGCACCAACATATTCATCAACGCCAAACTCAACAGGCAAATGTACGGCCGTATGAATAAGCGTTGATAGCAAACCCGCACCAATTGCCCCGCCAACGGCCATTAAGCCGGCATGTGCATCAACCGCCATTGCATATTTTGTCGCAAAAATACCGCCGACAATGCTGGTCGCCGTGGCGATACGCCCGCCCTTATCAAGCGAGACATTGACAAAATCTGCCATTAATTTTTTACCCGCCATGGATAAGCCACTATTCAGGAAGATATTTTTACCTTCCCAAAGCTGCGCCGATAATTCATGCCAATGCTGGCTAACAAAACGGCGCGCTTGGTTTTCACCCTTAAAGCGCCCAATTGTTTTTGATGCGTAAGAAAATTTACCGCGCAAAGATTTATCATTAATATCAAACGGTATAAAACTACCGTCCTTACGGCGTGTCGATAAATGTAGAACAACGGCAAAACCGCCATTTCTTTGCTTTATAAGTTCATATGCGTGACGGCCATTTGTATATAAATTATCCGCGCCATATAAGGTAAAATGCTTACGGCTTTTCTTGCCTAACTCACGGCGTGTAATATCAAAATCTTCACGCAATTCACGGCGCATAGTATGTTCATTCGACCGGTCTTTTAACGGCGCATTAACATCGCCCTTTGCGCGGCGCGCTGCAAATATATAACAGCGCTCCATTTGTTCCTTAGTCGCGACAATACGCCCATCCGCCAAACGGCGGCCTTCTAAGTTATTGGCTGTTTTAGAAAACAACACCCCAACCGTATTCGTTTCACGATGGAAAAATGGACGCCCAAAACCTTGCGGCGTGACAATTAAACCATTTTGATCCGGAACCGGATGATGGGTAAAAGAAAATCGACTTGTTATATCCGTTATACGGTCATGGAAATGAGACAGCGGATGGTCCTGCTTTTTACTCATTTTACACCTCCTATTGCACCGCAACAGAATATACGCCCAGTTTTAATTTATGTCAAATATAATAAGAGATTTTTTTACATTCAATGAGATAGTGATTTAGACCTTGTCCGTAAATAAGGACAAATAATCTTCATTACTATAGCCAGAAAGGGTTTGCGGCACAGGTAACTCCACCGCCGCGCTCTGCTTCTGTGGAATATAATGGCGATACTGTAATTGTTCAAACAAGGATCGGCTTGGGTCTATATTAAAGCTAACTTTACCCTGATTATCATCCGACAGACTTGTGGCTGTTTGATTATTCAAGCTATCCGCGACAATTGCACCCAGCGCACGGGCACGCGCGACATCAGCTTCAAATGGCATTTGCCCTATAAAATCGCGCAAAGGCTGCTTGCTTCGGCGTGGTATATCCGCCGCCTCTGCGACCTTACTCTCTATATCATCTGCGCTAAATTTCTCATCAAAATAGCTATAGACCTCTGCGACACTCTTTGGCGTACCGCTCTGCTTATCATAAAATACATTACGGTTCGCCATTGCCGCCTTCGGGAATATATCTGCCGCCGCCGCATATGGTGTATCCTTCGCCGCATTCAAAAAGGCCGCAGCGTTCCCCGCGCCTAAGAAATGCGCCATATATAGCTCTGTGCTGCCAATCTCACCATCATAATGCTTTTCAAGATAGGCTTTATTATCCGCGGCCAATTCAGCCGCCATTAGCGAGGCGATTTTAGGGTCATTACGTAAATCCAAAATGGCGCGGCGCGTGTCTGCATCGTCGACACCGCCTTTTTCATTAATTGCGGCCGCTTCTTTAGCTAGACCATATTTCTCACCATGCTCACGCACAGTATTAAGCCATGTTGATTCAATAAACTGAAACAGCCCGCGCGCTGAGCTCGTTTTTGCCGCAGCATCGGTATCAAAACTACTCTCCACGGCAGCTTGTTCCAATAAATAGGCAAAATCTACCCCCGTGGCATTACTGGCAACACGCACAGCATTATTGACCTCAGCCCCTGCGCGATGGCTAAGAGACTGTAAATACTGCATATTATCTTGTGGAACGGTTAAACTCATTTTTATCCTGTTTTATCTGTCCGTTTGTGACCCGCCATATACATCGCAAAGTTTGTGCCAAACAGAAAACGCGTTATTTTTAACCTATGGTTACAGCAAAAAATTTGTTAAACTAATTGCCTGAATATTCGGATCAAGGAGACCTCCCCCCATGCTAACGTACAATCCCCCCATCGAAGACATGCGCCATATCATTGAAAAAGTCTTGAACATTCATGGCTTGGACAAAGCTGCAGAATTAGATGAGGAAATGATTGATGCGATTTTGCATGAGGCCGCAAAGTTAGCGCGCGATGTCCTTGCCCCCCTAAACCGCGTTGGCGACGAATTTCCGATGGAATGTAAAGACGGCGTTGTCATCACACCGCCCGGCTTTAAAGACGCCTATAGCCAATATTGCGAAAGCGGCTGGAACAGTGTGCCCTTCGCCCCCGAATATGAAGGGCAAGGCCTTCCCTATACATTATCATTCCCACTACAAGAAATGTGGCAAAGCGCTAACATGAGTTTCAGCCTATGCCCGCTTCTAAACCAAGGCGCGATCGAGGCCATAGAACATCACGCCAGTGACGACGTAAAACAAATGTTCCTACCGCGCATGATTTCAGGCGAGTGGACAGGGACAATGAACCTAACCGAACCACAAGCAGGGTCTGACCTGTCCGTTGTCCGCACCAAAGCAGAGCCACAAGCGGACGGCATGTATAAAATAACAGGTCAGAAGATCTATATTACATTTGGTGAACATGATTTTTCTGAAAACATCATACATCTCGTCCTCGCCCGCACACCTGACGCGCCAGAAGGCGTAAAAGGCATTTCTTTATTCGTCGTGCCAAAGTTCAAACTTAATGCAGATGGCTCAATTGGTGAGCGCAATGATTTAATCTGTAGCGGCATTGAACACAAGCTGGGCATTCACGCATCCCCGACATGCACAATGACCTTCGGTGAAAATGGCGGCGCAACAGGTTATATTGTGGGCGAACCGAATGAAGGCTTAAAATATATGTTCACGATGATGAACATGGCACGCCTGAATGTTGGCCTGCAAGGCATTGCTATTTCTGAGCGCGCCTATCAAGCAGCCAAAGCCTATGCAGCAGACCGCACACAAGGCAAGAACTTAAAAGGCGAAAGCGCAAACATTATTGAACATGCCGACGTACGCCGTATGCTCTTCACCATGAAGGCTTACACTGAAGCTGCCCGCGCATTAGCTTATGAAGCTGCCTATTATTACGATTTAAGCCAGCAAGATGACCATAAAGACGACCCTGCCGCGGCAGCGCGCGTTGCCTTGCTTACCCCCGTGGTAAAGGGCTGGTCAACCGACATATCGCTTGATGTTACATCGCTTGGCGTACAGGTGTGTGGCGGGATGGGCTTTATTGAAGAAACTGGACTTGCACAATATTACCGTGATGCCCGTATTTTACCAATCTATGAAGGCACAAACGGCATTCAAGCGATGGATCTGGTCTTCCGCAAAACCATAATGGATAAAGGCGCAGCCTTCAGCGCATGGCTTACCGACGCCAAAGAGAAAACATTATCAATGAGCAAATGCCCTGCCGAATCCGTATCCAAAATGAGCGCTGATTTAACCGCTGCTTATGATACGCTTGAGCGCGCAACCAGCATCATCCTCGACCTCGCTGGTAAAGGTGAACATGACCGCCTGGGCGGCATTGCCACAACATATTTAAAAATGTTTGGCCTCGTCGCGGGGGCATCTATGCTTGTGCGCTGCCTAAATGGTATTCATGACCAAGATGGCGATAACCGTAAAGAATTTATGGAAGACAAGGCAACAACGACACAGTTCTATTTTGACTTCCTATTGCCGCAAATTCACGGCCTGATGCCAACAATAGAAAACGGTTCAACGCCTGAGGTCAGCGCCGCTTAATATGTCTTCTGACCGCCCCATACTCTATAGCTTCCGCCGCTGCCCTTATGCCATGCGGGCACGGCTTGCTTTGCATTATGCAGGCATAAAGCTTGAACATCGCGAAATCATTCTGCGCGATAAACCGCAAGCCATGCTTGATGCTTCACCAAAAGGCACTGTACCCGTGCTCATCCTACCTGATGCAACAGTGATAGATGAAAGCCTCGATATCATGAAGTGGGCAGGCGCGCAAAACGACCCACAAAACTGGTTACAGGCAACCGACTTCGCCCTCATCACACATAATGACACAATATTCAAACCGCAGCTTGACCGTTATAAATACCCAACACGTTACCCTGATGAAGACTGCAGCGGCGCACGTGATTCCTGCGAAAATTATTTTGCCTTATTAAATGATAAACTAAACGCCGCTAGTCAATTAGGCGGCCTAACTGATTACGCCATATTCCCATTCATCCGCCAATGCGCCAATGTTGATAAAGACTGGTTCACCGCACTGCCTTATAAAGCCTTACAAAATTGGCTAGACGCGCATTTATACAGCGCCATTTTCCAAGACATCATGAAAAAACATCTACTATGGCAAGCAGATTAATACGGGTATCCATATTGATCAAACCGCCAGCCCTGAAAGGCAAAACCATAAGGGCCGTTTAACAGTTGCGGCACAAAAGAAAAATGCCACTCATTTTTATTATTAAAAGTAATATTGCGCTGCATAGCATATAAATCAAGGCGCCAGCCATCTTCTTCATAAGCAAAGAAAAACGGGGCACAGTCCCGCCGCGTGACATCAAAACGAATAACTGCGAATTTATCTAGCGCCGCGCTTTGCCCTGGCAAACATTCCTCAATCGCAAAGGCCGCTTGGCGCTGTGTGTCCATATCTGCGCGCATATTATCCAATATTAGCTGCGTCTTTAACGTATAAAGGTGACGGCGCTCTTGCATCTTACCTTCAATCAACGCCCCGCTATACGCATTCAAAACATCTAATGGCGCCGCCTGTTTTAAAGTAACTTGCTCTTTATAAATATCAACATAAGATTCTTCAGTCGCTGGTATTGGTGCATCATTTTGTACCGCGCCCTTATCACCCATCAAATAATACTGGTAAAAGGGCAGCCCATAAAAAACAAACCCGATAACCCCAATCATAAAAATAACAAAAAACAAACGCCGCATGGCAAATACGCTCCTTAATCTCTCGTGCAGTATACACATATGCGGCGCAAAGAAAAAGGGACATGGCGCAAGGCCATATCCCTTTTTATGTCTGTGATTACGGTGGGGTGCAAACACAGGGTACAAGCAAATTTTATTCTTCAGGCGGCGGTGGTGGCATATCACCATGCGGCCCATCCATTGGCGGTGGCATGCGCCCATCTGGGCCACCTTTTCCTTTAAACTTATCAAACTTCTTCTTCATTTCCTCACGGCGCGCCTCGTGATGCTTTTGCATTTCTTCTGATGTAAGCTCACCATTTGCATCGGCGTCAATCTCGGTAAAACGCTTTTCAGATTCTGTCAAAAATTCAGCTTTAGATATTTTACCGTCTTGGTTTGTATCCAATTTTTTCAGCATGCGCTCATGGTGACCTTTTTTATCAAAATGATGCTTCTTGTCCTTCATGCCCCCTTCGGCATAGGCTGATGCAGAAAGCCCTAAAATAGCGGCGCCCAAAAATAAAGCGCTGATCTGTCGAATAGATTTTTGTACAATCATGGTTAAATCCCCTTTCATCAGGATAAAAAATGTAACTAAACATATATACGACATTCACCAAACTAACCCTTCGCATTTTTTTCATTTTTGTTATACTGCCGCGCAAATGAACAAGAATTTAACAATAATAAGAACAGGAAAAACGAATGACCAATAATGAAAAACGTTCACAGCGCGGTGAAGTTGTTCATGAAACTGGCGAACAAATCATCCAAAGCGGCTTATGGTATAAAATTCTGATTGGCATGGCACTTGGCGTTGGACTAGGCCTGCTTTTATCCCCATACGGCGTAGATATTCTTAGTCACTTTATTGAAGACACTGCGGATAAAGATAAGGTCCTTAGCACATTTAGTGGCTGGATAGAGCTTCTGGGCATAGTCTTCCTCGGGCTTATCAAAATGGTTGTTATTCCTTTAGTCACCTGTTCGATCATCCTTGGCATTGCCGATTCAGGAAATATGGCTTTCGTTAAGAAACTTGGCCTGCGCATTGTGCCTTATTTCATATTGACCACAGCGATTTCTATTTCTATTGGCTTATTTGCCGTCAACATCGTCAAACCCGGCCTGAATTTTGACCAAGAGCGCCTAACCATGACCGTTGACAGTGCCCGCGCAGAAAACACAATTGCGCAGCAACGGTTTGATGATTTAACTATACCGCAGCGCATTGCCAATATGATCCCCACCAATCCAGCGAAGGCGAATGTTGACCGCAACATGCTGCATATAGTTATCGCATCAATCATTGTTGGACTAGCTTTATTACAAATCCCGACCGAAACGACCGTGCCGATAACAAATTTATGTCGGTCTGTACAAGTCATCACCATGCATATTATTGGCTGGGCGATGCAAATTGCTCCATATGCCGTGTTTGGCTTGCTCGGTAAAATCACAATAAGCCTAGGGGTTGAAGCCTTAACCAGTGTCGGACTTTATGCCATGACCGTTTTTGCGGCGCTCTGCGCTATGCTTTGTGTCTATTTGATTTTTATAAAACTCTTTTCTGATCTTTCAATCAAGGTATTCTTAAACGGAATACGTGAGGTGCAAATCATTGCCTTTTCAACATCATCTTCAGCAGCAACCATGCCCGTGACCATACAAGCTGCTGAGGAAAAGCTTGGCCTACGCCACGAAATCTCACGCTTTATTATTCCACTCGGCACGACGGTGAATATGGATGGCACCGCCCTATACCAAGCTGTTGCCGCCGTCTTCTTGGCGCAAGCTTTCGGCGTGGATCTTAGCCTCGGTGAAACGATTTTGCTTCTTCTAACGACTATAGGGGCATCCATTGGCACGCCCGCTACGCCAGGGGTAGGCATTGTCGTTCTGGCAACCATTCTGGCGGGCATTGGCGTCCCTGCAGAAGGCATTGCCTTAATCATCGGCGTTGACCGCATTCTGGATATGTGCCGCACCACTGTAAATGTGACCGGTGATATTACCGCCGCCTCTATTATGAATAAGTGGATTAAATAAGCAACCGTAAAGCCCCGCAAGGGGCTTTATTTTAGGGCGTTTTTGACCTATGATATAGGCGTAGAAATTTTTCATCACGCGGGTCATATCATGCAAAATACCTCCTCAAAAATTCAAAATGAACAAGTGCCAAAGCAAATGGTCTTTAATTCCCTTAAAGAGCTACGCGAAACATTGTTTAAATTTGTTAACGAAGAACGCTATGCCATAGCTGAGCCGCTAGCGCTCCGCTATTTCGCCGCACAGCCCGAAGACCCGCTTGGCTTAATCTGTCTTGGAATTATCTACCGTGTGACCAAACGTTTTGACACGGCTGAAATGTGTTATCGTCGTGCATTGGCCATTGACCCTGATAATGCATCGGCCCACACAAATCTAGGCAACCTGCTCAATGACATGGATCGCAACGAAGAAGCGATCATCCATGCACGCCGCGCCGTTGAATTAAACGAAAAAGATTTCGGGTTCCGCAAAAACCTTGCCGTTCAATTACGTGACGCCAAAGAATTTAAAGAATCTTTGAAATATTACGAAGAGTGCTTAGAGCAAACTCCCGATGACGCGATGCTAAACTTTGATAAAGCCTTTATCGAACTGTACATCCGCGAAAACCTAGACAGTGCATGGAAAAATTTTGAATGGCGCCTTGCCACCGGTAAAATCAACCTTCCGCAAATCAGCAAACTTGAACGCTGGGACGGCAAAAAAAGTCTTAAGAACAAAAAAATACTGATTATCGGCGAACAAGGCTTTGGCGATACAATGTTGATGGTCCGCTTTTTACCGCATTTCACCAAACAATGTAAATCCGTCACACTCACATGTAAAAAACCACTACATGTTTTATTCAGCGATTTAGGCGTATCCGTCATTGAAAACGCACAAATTAAAGAAGATGAATATGATTATTACATCGAAATGATGAGCATCCCACAACATGTTGAACATGACTGGCTAAAATGGCCGAAAGCGCCATCATTATATGTAAGCGATGACGCACATAAAAAATTTGAATTCCTAAACAAGCATAACGCAAGCCGTCTAAAAATTGGTGTTGTCTGGTCAGGCAGCGTGACATTCCAACAAAACGCTAAACGTTCCGTATCTATTGAACGCTTCTTAAACCTTGCAGCAAAGAACCCAGCCGTCCAATTTTACAGTTTCCAAAAAGGTGAGCGTGAAGTTGATATGCAGCGTCACGGCCTCGGCACAATGATCCCACTTGGGCATATGGTTGATAACTTCTCTGAAACAGCGGCAGCGCTTGAGCATATGGATCTCATCATCATGACCGACAGCTCCCTGACGCATCTATGCGGCCACCAAAGCACACCACAATTAGATTTGTTAAACTACCGCCCATATTGGCTGTATTTCCCTGAAACGCGGACAACGCCGCTTTATGACACAACGCGCTTCATTCGCCAAAGTGCGCCGGGTGACTGGGACGAGGTCTTTGCATATACCGACCACATCCTTAAGAAACTAACAGCTGAAAAAGAAAAACGCGTTGAGAAAGACAAAGAGTTAAACCACAAAGATGTCTTGAAACTTATAGATAAAGAAATGGACACATTAGGGCTTTAACTTTTTGTTACCCTTTCTATCTTATTTTCTGAACAGATTATAAATTTACTACAAATTCAAAGGATATATTATGAGCAACAATCCGCTTCTACAAAAATCAACATTACCGAACATGGCGCCGGACTTCCCACAATATAAAGAAGACGACTTTCTGCCTGCGGTAAAAGAAGCCATAAAAGAAGCGCGCGCGAATATAGAGGCCATCAAAGCCAACACTGATGCGCCAGATTTTGACAACACTATCATCGCGATGGAAACATCTAGCGAAACGCTCGATATCATTACATCTATATTCTATAATCAGCTTTACGCTAACGGCACAGATGGCCTACAAAACCTCGCCATGGAAATTGGTCCACTTTGCGCGGAATTATCATCTGACGTGGCAATGGACCCTGTATTATTTGAACGTGTCAAAAGCGTTTATGACCGTAAAGATGAGCTAAGCCTTGATGCTGAACAAGATATGCTACTCACCAACAGCTATAAAGGTTTTGTCCGTGGTGGCGCCCTACTTGACGACAACGGTAAAGCGGAACTACGCAAAATTAACGAAGCCATGTCCAAGCTTGGCCCCGAATATACAAATAACGTCAACAAATCTTCAGAATCTTTTGAATTACTAATTGACAATAAAGATGATCTGTCCGGCCTACCACAAAGTGCCATTGATGGCGCAGCGCACGCGGCTGCCGATAAAGGCCATGAAGGCAAATGGCTGTTTACACTTGATTACCCAAGCTACGGCCCATTCATCACATTTTCAGACAAACGCGATCTACGTGAAAAAATTTGGAAAGCCTTTTCAAACCGCGCATGGGGTGAAGAATATAGCAATGCTACACTAATCGAACAGATTGTCACTCTACGCGACCAACGTGCAAAACTGCTCGGCTACAAAAACCACGCCGATTATGTGCTGGAGCGCCGCATGGCGAAATCTCCTGAAACGGTGATGGATTTCCTCAAGAAACTACAAGATAGCTACAAACCTGCTGCGGAAAAAGAGTTGGCCGAGCTAAAAGACTACGCTAAAAGCCAAGGCCTTGATGATGATCTGAAGCCTTGGGATGCATCTTATTATAGTGAGAAGCTGAAACAAGAGCGTTTTAAATTCTCAGGCGAAGACCTGCGCCCCTATTTCCAAATGAGCAAAGTTCTTGAAGGCGCATTCACCCATTTCAGCAAGTTATTCAATATTAGCTTCACCAAAAATGAATCCTATAATGTCTGGCATGAGGATGTCGTGACCTATGATGTCTATGATAAAAATGACAACAGCTTCATTGGCACATTATATGGTGACTTTTATCCACGCGTTGGTAAAAAGCCAGGTGCATGGAAAACAAGCTATCGTGACCAAGGCCTATATAAAGGTGAGGTTCATCGCCCTGTGATTTCAATTGTATGTAACTTCACAAAACCAGCCGGTGATAAACCAAGCCTATTGACGCATGATGAAGTATCAACCCTATTCCATGAACTGGGCCACGCTATTCATGCGCTTCTTGCCGAGGGGCAATACCGTTCCCTATCAGGTACAAATGTTTTGTGGGACTTTGTTGAGCTGCCTTCACAGCTTCAAGAAAACTGGACCTATGAGAAAGAAACATTGGACCTATTCGCCGAACATTACGAAACCGGCGAAAAAATCCCTGAAGAGCTTATTCAAAAATTGGTTGAAGCCAAGAACTTCATGATCGGCATGTTTGGCCTACGCCAAGTGAGCCTCGGCCTTGTGGATATGGCATGGCATAACGGCATCCCAGAAAAAGTCAAAGACGTCATCGCCGTTGAGGATGACGCCATTAAAGACTGTAAACTCTTTAACCGCTATGGCGGGCCAACATCTTCATCCTTCAGTCATATTTTCGCAGGCGGCTACTCTGCGGGCTATTACAGTTATAAATGGGCAGAAGTTTTAGATGCTGATGCTTTTGAGTATTTTAAAGAAGAAGGCCTATATAACCAAGCCCTAGCCGATAAATACCGTAAAGAGGTTTTGGCTAAAGGCGGCAGTGAAGACCCTGATCTGCTCTACCGCCGCTTCCGTGGCCGTGACGCCGACCCTGAAGCCCTCCTCCGCCGAGAAAACCTTATGGCAGCGTAGGGAAATCAACTAGTTAGCACATTGCGCCGTGCAGCAACGCAGCCTAAAACGTACCGTGCAAGCAAAGAAAAAGGCCGTTGGAAATAATATCCAACGGCCAAGTTGTGTGGGGAAATCTGATATATCGCCTGTCATTGAAAGAAAATTGCGTTTTCATATCAAGTAAGGACACATATATACAAACAATAGTTGTTTTTTACGCTTTTATTACACTTATGTCAAGAGAAAATTGTGATAAAAAAAAGCATCACTTTGCTTTTATCAAAGTTAATCAAAAAAATTAAAAAATAATTAACATAATTATCTTGCATTTTTTTATTGAAAACTGTATAACTTCTCTCTATAAAGTTTTTAACCACTTAAAACTTGTTAAAAACGCAATTGAAATCGTGATAAATATTAAGCTGATATTTTTCATGACAAGATTGAAAATAATGTTTCATATGAGGGAACGATATGACCATAACGGCAGCACAAATAAGAGGCGCACGCGGACTACTTAACTGGTCGCAAGCAGATCTATCTGACCGTACGGGCATATCCGCAACGTCAATCGGAAGCATTGAAAACGGAACAACAACTCCACGTGAAAGTACAATTGCCAATATTAAGGCGACATTTGAATACGGCGGTATCGAATTCGTTGGCCTTGAAGGGGTAAAAATTCGCAGTGGTGATGTTCGTGTTTTCACAGGCCGTAATGGTTTGATTAGCTTCTATGACACTATTTATGAGACATTAAAGACAAGTGAAAACAAAAACGTTGTTGTCAGCAACGTGAATGAGCGGGACTTTATACGCTGGCTAGGTGACTATGCCAAAACGCATATTAACCGTATGGAATCTATCGAAGGGCTAAACTTCCGCATTCTTATTCGTGAGAATGACGATTACGCGCCAGGTGATAGCTACGCAGAATACAAACGTTTACCGTCTGATCTTTTTGCATCTGTACCATTTTATGCTTTTGGTGAAAAATTGGCGATTATGTTGTTCGAAAACGAACCAACCGTCATTGTTATGAACTATCCAGCAATTAACGCAGCCTATCGTATTCAGTTTGAAGATATGTGGGCACGCGCGGTGAGTTTCTAAATATAAGGTGTGTGGACGTGGCAAAGAAAAAGCAAGATAAACATTTGGAAGGCATCGAACAAGCAACAAAAGATATGTTGTTTGGTCAAAACTTGGCCAATGGTGGTCGATACGCCTATCTAAATGGTGGTGGTGCTAAGTTTAACGAATTTATTCGTAATAACGAAAACTACCCTAGCTTTTGGAAAGAAGGTGAGATCCTTTCCGAACAAGGTCAAGCAATCGCCAACGAAATGCAAGATGTTGAGCATGCTGTTATTGTCGGCCCCGGCTCTGCCTTCGGTGAAAAAGAATGGCATGTTATCAAACACCTAAAAAATCTAAAATCCGTAACATTTATCGATATCGCTGAAAAGTTCAACCAAGCGGCGGTACAAACATTTAACGATCATGCAGATGAAATGGCTGCAAAGAACGTTAAAGTGTCATCAATTACGGGCCCGTTCCAAGAAATTGATAAAAAAGCCCCTGAACGTTGGGGCAAAGATTACAAAAAGAATCTCGTTATGTGTGTTGGTTCATTGATTACTAACATTGAAAAACTAGCGAAAGATTCATACCCTGAAACCGAGACACAATCAGCTTTGCGTGATATTTTCCGCCTTGCTGCGAATGACGGCTATGCCGTTATTGGTTACAACGCCATTGAAAAGCAATCTACACTACAAAAAGCCTATGCGAACACATATTTGGCTGAATTTATGATGAATGCATGGCACTTTATGCTCCTCAATTCACCAGATATTCGCATTGAAGACATAAACGGTAACCCGCTTGATAAAAATGATCGCGCGGTTATTGATGATCTCTTCGCCTATGAAATGGATGATCCAAAGTTTGATCCGGCAACACGTAATTATGCCCATGTGATCAAAGCTAAGAAGTCTTTCCGCGTTTACGCAAAAGACGACACAGTTGAAGACGGTTCATTCGAAGAAATCTGCAAAGACATCGAAGCAGGCTTCTCTTTCACCATGATTAACTCATACCAAGCGAGCACATCTTTGGTGAACACACAGGTAAATAACATTAGCAAAACGTCGAAAATTTATGAGGCAAAAGAAACCCTCGCCCGCGGCAAAGAAAATGTTTACCTACACAGCTTCAAAATAACCCCGAAGCCACATCAATCATAAAACAAAGGGCCTTATAATAGGCCCTTTATAGTATGTTAGTACGCGAGCCATGCTCTAAAACTTATAGCCATAGCTTAGATAAGCACCAAAATCGTAATTTTCTTCAACGATTGGGCTGTTCGTAACGTCATTTGACAAGCTCATATAATTGGCATCTAAGCGAAAATAGTGATGATCGGCGAGCATATAATCAACCCCGCCCTGTACACCAAACTTTACAAAGCCAGCTTCAGCTTCGTATGTAGGTCGCCCGGCGATAGGCGTATCAACACCAAAATAGGCATCTTGATAGGCATCATCACCGTAAACAACTTTACCCATGATATAACCGCTCATAGGTTTATCCACGGACGCCATATTATAGCGCGCCGAAAACGTTGTTAACACGCCATCATTATTGTTATCCAGCCCCGCATCATATTCCGCGAGCAAACGCACTGGTCCAAAATTAAACCCGCCATAAAACCCTGCTGTGAATGTGCTATCTAAATTGCCCATACCAACGAGCTTCTCGGAATCACCTTCATCACGTCCGCTGCGCCAACCTGACTTGACGCCCCATACTATACGGTCGCCATTATATTCATAGCCAAGTCCTTTCATATGCTCTGCGCCACTATCTCGAAGCGTATTTATAAATAAATAATTTTTCTCACGAAATTCAAAATCAATAACAGCAGCTGGCAAGACGATAAATTCTTGATCTTCTGCACCAGGATATTCTGCAATAGTCGCTGCCGTAATCCCTAACATGACATCCCATTTAGAATCACTTTGAATAAGATTTTCTTTATAGCCCGCTTGTGCTGGCAGCGCACCCAATAAGACGGCGCAAGAGGCAGCCATCATAGAAAGACGATTGAGGTTCATGAACATACTCCGTAAGGCTTTGAAAAGCGGAAGAATATCCGCCTAGACTTCATCTGCCTTTAAGCATACACGAAATATTATACAATGAAAAGGACAGGGAAACGTTATTTTGTTTGCTCTAAAAGCTTTTCCGAGAGGCTGTAGACATGTTGAATATGGTCAACTTGCGCGCGCACAATATCACACAGCATATTTTTCTCAATACCAGTGTCAAGATTCCCACAGATCGATTCAAGTTGCGCGGCCAGTTCATGAACTTTTATTAGCCCAACTTGCATGCTTACAGATTTAATTGTGTGCATGGAATCATGCACTCTTTGTAAATCCTGCTGATCAAGACCATCATATGCAAGTTCTACATATTTTTTGATGTCTTGTTTAAAAAGCTCCAAAGTCGTTGGATATTTGTCTTTAAGAATATCCTTTAAAGACAAAGCAGCATCTTTATCCAAAAATTGCGCTGCATAGCTTTCTGCCGCATTTAACTGCTTATCATGATCTAGATTTTCAGCCACGCCGCCCGCTTCGGATGCCTTATCAGCATCGAACCAGCGATTTATAATCTTCTTAAAAACATCTATAGTCATTGGCTTTCCTACCATTCCGTTCATTCCTGACATAGAGGCCCTAATCCGCGTCATGACATCATCATGATGTACTAAACCCAATATGACTGATGGCCTTAATTTTTCCGCTCGCTCATTATTACGTATGAACTTTGTGGCCAGAAAACCATCAAATATGTCCATGAAGCAATCCATTATGATTAAATCATAGCGGTTGCGCAGACACAGATTTACCGCCCTTTCACACGTTTCTGCGATTTCATATTCAACACCTGAAAAATCAAACATTGACTGAAAAATCGCATGGTTAGTGGCGATATCATCAACGTATAAAATACGCAGCGCATCATCTTGCTTCATAGACATCGCCATTATTTAAATCCATCCAATTATCGCTAAATAAAAATGGGTAGAAAGAAAAACACCAGGCCTGTTATATTTAGGATCAAGGTATGGGGGTATGGCCCAATATTTTTACTTTCTACCCTTACTTTTTAAAAAAGTATCTAATAAATATATCCACTCAATTAAAATAATTTCGAGCTTCATTTGTATTATTTACACTAAGCAACTCATATATTTAGACTAACATACCGACCGGTTGGTGTCAACATAAAAACGAAAAAGTTTTAAGCCGAAGAAATTCAGTATTTGCGTGGCCTAAACATCTATCAGGAATAATACTATGAAATAATTTCTAATTTTTTTTGATATTTAACAAACGATAAATACCCGACTCAAGGTCATCGCGCATAGTCTTCTCATCATCAAAAATGCGCGAATAAGTCAGGACACCATTCGCGTATTGATAAACCATCCTCGCTAACTGGCGACTATCTTTTGGTGACTCAATTAAATTACTTTCCGCCAGATCATCAATAACATGCTGCCAATATCCGACCTCATTATCAACATAAGCCTTACTTGCCTCACGAATAAGTTCATCTTGCTGAGAATTAATCGCGCCTGCTGTAAAAAATGGGCATCCACTAACTTTCTGCTCGGCTGTTTCTGTGCTTTGAAATCCTTTATAATAAATATAACCGATCATATTATTTAGTTTCTTCAATGATTCATGTCGATCCGATAATAAAGACTGCAAAACCTTTTCTTCATTATCTTTTTTATAGGATGCCGCTTCCGCATAAAGCGCTGCCTTGGATTTAAAGTGATGGTAAAACGCGCCTTTTGTAACGCCAGCTTTCTGGCAAATCTCATTCACACCAACATCTGTGTAACTGCTCATCCGTACAAGATCAATCGCTGTTTCAATCAACTTTACTTTCGAATTAATTTTCGAAGACATAGCATACCTTTACTCATTTAAAGCGGGAACTTTGATATACGCCGCATCCTTGCCACCTGACGGTGACATTTTATCATCTATTGTTCTAAACTCACGAAATTCAACCTCCTCATCACCGTCATTATCCATACGATAATAACGGGCGCGGAAAAATTTATAATATTCCTCCCATGACAGCGCTCCATCTTCGTTCTTATCTGCTTGCTTCATGCGCTGATCATAGCGTTTTACACGGTCTTTATTAAATCCGCCATGGCTTTCTTCGCGGTTTTCTTCAAAATCTGCGCGATGTTTATCAAGCTCATCACGCTCCCACAAACCAGATTTATTTGCGTCACCCTTTTTAAAAGCCACCTTTAATGCCTTATCAATTTCTTGAGGCTGTAATATCCAGTCTTTATTCAAATCAATCTTTTTAAAGAACGGATAACGGCGCTCATAGCGCTTCACTAATTTAGCTGGGACTTTCTCAGTCTCCCAGAATGGTCTGTCGTCATGTGTAACGGCCACTTCCTGCGCATACCCCCTATGAACAGATGACAAGACAAACGTAATGCACAATATTAATGCGCATAATATTTTACATGAAGCAGACAATCCAAATACCTAATAAAAAAGTCCTTATATAACTCTTTAATAATACCATACCAACTGTTCTTTTTCTACACAAACTACCTTTAACTTTATAAAAAAACTTGCATTTATACCTAAAGATGTAAAACTTACCCCGCGATAGAGGGGACGAACATATGCAGCAAACAACCATCAGCTTTGAATTTTTTCCACCCAAGAACGCCACTGGCGAAGTTCGACTTTCAAAGGCATTGCAGCAATTAACAGCCTTAAATCCTGAGTTCATTACGATGACAAGCGGCGCTGGCGGCAGCGGTCATGATAACGCTTTTGATACGCTCACAAACATCCAGGCAAACTACCCTCATTTAAGCACAGCCGCACATATAACATTTATAACTGAAACAAAAGATTCTATCCGCCAAACAGCTGACTATTTATGGCAGAACAATATACGCGCTTTAGTCGCCTTACGCGGCGATATACCACCAAATGAAGATATAAACACATATATTGACGAAAATCATTACCGTTACACCAATGAGTTTATCGCGGGGCTGAAAGAGCTACATGATTTTGACATTATGGTTGGTACATACCCTGAAAAGCACCCTGATTCCCCAGACTTATCACAAGACCTGATGGCATTAAAACGCAAGCAAGATGCAGGCGCAAGCCGCGCTCTAACCCAGTTCTTTTTTGACAATAGCGTTTATTATGATTTTATCGAACACGCAGAGAAATCAGGCATAACCATTCCAATCTGCCCCGGTATATTGCCTGTTCGAAACTACGAACGCCTACTCAATTTCGCAAAAAACTGCCAAGCAACCATTCCGTCTAACATTATAGATGGGTTTGAGAAGTATAAATCTGCGCCAGATGACCTACGCCGTTTTGCAGAAGAAATTTTAAACGCGCAAGTTAGCGACCTGATGCACAATAAGGTACCACACATCCACTTTTACGCACTAAACAGCGCTGAAATGCTTGATGAATCATTGTTCAAAAACGTATCAGACTGACCAAAGCCCCAGAACACGCAATAAACGCGCCTTAAAATCGGCAATCTGCACCGCGCTGATTTCAAACACACCTACATCATGGCCTTGATCCGCTGTAACAAGCTGGCCAAAGTGATCATCGCGCTGTGTAAGGTTTATATCCAACGGCTTACGCTTAAACAAAACATTATCTTGTAAAGCTACCATTACAGCAGGGTCATGAAAGCGGAATACGGGTTCTGGCGAAAATGTTTTACAATGTGCAATCATAATGTCACGCACCTGCTCCGCCAATGCATCGCGCGGCTTTGTGTGCTCAATTTCATCTAGCGGGCTAACAATTGGCCATGTCGCATTCATTGGCACAATATTAAACGGGATTGAAGAGCTCATTATAGCCTTCACCGCAAACGGGTCAGCGCCAATATTAAAATCTGCAAAAGGTAACTTCGTCCATAAGTCATCAAATTTACCGCCCATCATAACCACACGGCCGATATATTGACTAAGCACATCTGCGCCATATTCATCCAGCAAACGCGCAAAATTGGTGGCAGGACCTGTTATCACATAATCAAGTTTTGCGCCCTCAATACTACTCGTAGCTTTTATAAACGCCCACAGCGCATCAAACGCAAGCGGCGTTGCGCCATCACTATACGGCAGATCAATATTACATAGCCCATTGCCCGACGCCTCTTGGCGCGGCGAAACAATTTTATCTATATAGATGTGATGTTGAAGCGGCGCTGAAGCCCCCGTAAAGACAGGAATTTTTTTATCCGGAAAAGCCGACAAAACTTTACGGCAATTTATAACCACATTATTAAGCGGCGTATTGCCATAGGATGCAACTACACCCTTAAGCGGCATATCTTCATAAAGTGCATACCACATAGCCAGCGCATCATCGCGGCCCGTATCGCAATCCAGTATAAAAGCTGTGGTCATTATTATCCCTAGAATTTGTCTGTGCAGGTTAGCGCATAACCTTTAACATCGACGTATTTACATGTGTATTGGTAACATGAGATACAGGCTTTGCGCCCACAAACCACGAAAGCGGCATATTTACGCCCAAATCTTTCCTTATATCAGCACAAAACTCGCGATTAATACAGCGAATGTCTTCTTTAAAGGCCTCACTTCGTGGCTCCGACACAGAAAAGCGAGAAGCCACATCCATGAATATACCCGGCAAACGCCCCTTCTGGCCATCAATTTTAACGACAAAACCATCAAACATTAAATCTCGCGGCGTTTGCACATCGGCATTTACACCAAGGTAATTTACGCCAACAGCGACCGGCACAGCCAAATGCCCCTTATGGACGATCTTCGAAAGTTCGGCGTCATCGGCCGAACAAAAGCACGTCGAGATACCCGCAAGATGCGCATGGTTAAACAAGCCATGGCCATCCATCAAATTTTCGAGCCAATTGAGCATGCGCGCATGGCGGACATTGTCTTCTAACAAAACTATAGGCGTGCTTTTGCCGCTTTGTTCAAAACGTGCATTCAAATCCGCCTTCACCTTATCAAGCTGGCGATGAATAGCCGGATGCCCCGGACGAGCCGTATAATCAAAATAATCCGTTCCACATAGTGAGAATAGGCGCGAGAACGATATTTCACCGCCCAATTCATCTGACACAGGGATCATATCATCTAATGAGATCAAATAAGGCGCGGGGTCATCTGCCTTAACAAACTGCGCAGAATGTGCCTTCTTGATAACTGAGTTGGTAAGCTCATCCGCATCATAAAGATGCACCGAAAGCTCATTACGGCGCTGCGGATTAAGGTCATATTTATCTGCATCAATATGACGACCAAGCATGTATAAAGCGTGACGCATCCATTTCTGGTAAGCACGGTCTACAATGCGGTCAATTGCAGCATCCAAGGTTTCATCATTAGATGCCATCGCATATTCTGATTTCAATGTCGGCTTTTTTGAAAGAACACGTAACAGGCGTGCCTTAATCGGCGTTGTTACAAAATCCGTGTCATCACGAATAACAAAAGTGAAACTATTTTCACTTCCTCGCAAAGGCATAACGGCTTCTTCGGCATTTGCCAAAGTCACATTTCTAATTTTTACCATGTATTTCCCTACACGTAATAATTATTGTTTCTTATTGAAGCGAGGATATTTTTATGACAAAAAAATAATTCTGTCAAGATGAAATGCTAACGTGTTGTTATATATAAGTTTTATAGCCACATTAAATCATCTTGCATCGCATATAAATTTAATGTGTAATAATCATCGGCTGTTTTTATGCAAGGAGGGTGATATGGCTGTAGCAACGAATTTAGGTTTTCCACGTATTGGTGCCAAACGAGAACTAAAAAAAGCAACAGAGGCTTATTGGAAGAACCAAATTAGCGAAACCGAATTAATTATAGCAGGCAAGGCCATCCGTAAAGAAAACTGGCTGCTACAAAAAAACGCCGGTATAGACCACATCCCAGTGGGTGATTTTTCATTCTATGACCATGTGTTAGATATGAGCGCCCTGCTAGGCTGCGTTCCTGAACGTTATGAATGGGATGGTACGGCGATCACAGCGGAAACATATTTCGCCATGGCGCGCGGAAGCAAAAATGCCCCGGCCATGGAAATGACAAAATGGTTCAATACCAATTATCACTACATCGTGCCAGAATTCGAAAGCGTAGATAAACTCAAAATATCATCCAGTAAAATTTTTGATGAAATCCAAGAAGCCCAGAGCCTCGGTATAGCGCCGCGCCCTGTCATTCTTGGGCCTCTATCATATATTGGTCTTGGCAAAATCAAAGCCTCGGCCCTTACAAAAAAAGACATTCTAACCGCATTAAAGCCATTATATGCCGAAATTATTGCGCGTTTTAAAACTATGGGCGTTGAATGGGTTCAAATTGATGAACCCCTCCTCGTGACCGATATCTGTGATGAAACACGCCAAGCCTACCGTGAAACATATGGATGGTTGCGCGCACAGAGCGACATTAAAATCTTACTCGCCACCTATTTTGAAGACCTTGGCCCCAATATTGACCTGGCCCTGAACTTAGATGTCGATGGTCTGCATATTGATACCAAGCGCGGACCAAAACAGGTCGATTATATAATTGAACATTTACCCAAAGGCCGCACATTATCCTTAGGCCTTGTCGATGGGCGCAACATTTGGCGCAGCGACCTACAAGACGCGATAGACGTTGCGAAGAAAGCGCTAGCCTCAACTGGATCAAGCCGCTTGATGATTGCCCCATCCTGTTCAATGATCCATAGCCCTGTTGATTTGGATCAGGAAGACAAACTCGACAGCGAAATCAAGAATTGGCTCGCCTTCGCTAAGCAGAAAATAAATGAAATCGCGCTTATAACCTCAGCACTCAATGAGGGCGAAGACTCTATCGCTACAGAATTAGCCGATAACCAAAAAGCGATTGCTGAGCGTAAAGTATCACCGCGCATTCACAATCCAAATGTGAAACAGCGCACTCAAAAAGTGAATAGTGAAATGGCGCAGCGCACTAGCAGCTTTGCCACGCGGGAACAAATACAAGCAGATATATATAAGCTGCCCGCTTTCCCAACAACGACTATTGGTTCATTCCCGCAAACCAGCGACATTCGCGCCGCCCGCGCGGCTTATAAAAAAGGCGATTTAAGCCGCGAGCGTTACGTCGAAGCGATGAAGAAAGAAATTGAAGGCGTTGTGCGCTATCAAGAAGCTGCAGATATTGATGTCCTTGTTCATGGTGAAGCCGAACGCAACGATATGGTTGAATATTTCGGCGAACATTTGGAAGGCTTCGCCTTTACAAGATTTGGTTGGGTTCAATCTTATGGTTCACGATACGTAAAGCCGCCAATTATTTTTGGTGATGTATCCCGCCCAAAAGCCATGACGGTTGAATGGTCACGATATGCACAATCCTTAACCGCACGCCCAATGAAAGGCATGCTAACTGGTCCTGTAACAATTATGTTCTGGTCATTTATTCGTGACGATCAGCCACTATCTGACACCTGTCGCCAGATTGCCCTCGCCATTCGCGATGAAGTCTGCGACCTTGAAACTGCTGGCGTAACAATCATCCAAATTGATGAACCTGCCATTCGTGAAGGCCTTCCCATCCATAAAGATGACTGGGCCGCATATCTAAAATGGGCGGTTGAATGTTTCAAACTATCATCTTGCGGCGTGGAGGATAGCACGCAAATTCACACACATATGTGTTATTCAGAATTTAACGACATTATTGAATCTATCGCGGCGCTTGATGCAGATGTTATATCTATCGAAACAAGTCGTTCGCAGATGGAGCTCTTAGATGCCTTTGCTGATTACGCTTACCCGAACCAAATTGGCCCAGGTGTATATGACATTCACTCCCCACGCATCCCTAGCGAAGAAGACATGACAACCCTTCTTCAAAAAGCATCTGACGTGCTTAAAGCTGAACAAATTTGGGTTAACCCAGATTGCGGCCTAAAAACACGGGGCTGGGAAGAAGTTAAACCTGCATTGGATAATATGGTAAAATCAGCCAAACATATGCGCTTAGCGTATAAGAAGTCTCAGGCAGCCTAAGCGTCTTCTTCGCTATAATGCGTATAATAATATGCGGTTTCACCATAACCGTATTTGGCTTGCTTGCGCAAATCAACAAGCGAGAATACGATGGACATATGATTAAAGCCTAGATCTTTAAATTGCTTAACGCCGCTTGTGACAATCTCACGCGGCGTTTTGTCCCAATGGACGGCGTAAATCATATGATCTGCATATTCTGCCAATATGCACGGGTCAGATACGGCAAGCGATGCAGGCGTATCAAGTACGACCAGGTCATATTCCGTGCGCGCGCGCTTCATTAATTCATCCATGCGCTCAGACGACAGCAAATCTAGCGCCGTATTTGCCACTGAGCGCCCCAAAATAAGGTCCAACCCCGTACGCTCATCCTGACACAACACATCTTCTAGCGGCATTTGACCGCTTAAATATTCTACCAGTGACAAGTTATTCTTATATCTCATCAGATTGTGAATATTCGGGCGGCGCAAATCGCAGTCAATGAGCAGCACGCGCTTACCCGACAATGCATTAAGCCGTGCCATCCACAAAGACAAAGTAGATTTCCCCTCACCTGGCAGCGAAGACGTCACACCCAACACGTTTAATGGCTGATCCAAATGCTTTTGATTCAAAGTTAACACAGTTTTTAATGATCGCAACGCTTCTGTTGTTACAGAATTCGGGTTATCAAAAATATAATTAGCCATAATCTGACTTCGGCTTTGTTTAACAGCAGGGATAGACCCCACACATCTTAAACCTGTATCTTTTTCAATTTGTATTACACTTCGATAGGCATTATCCAAGTTTTCAATCAAGACAATCAACCCTATCGCCACAAATAAACCTAATATCGCGGCCAACGCGACAATAAGTTTAACATTTGGATGAAATGGTATTAGTGGCACAGTTGCGTAGGATAAAACCTGTGCATCAGCTTCTTGCAAATCTTCCTGACTATCTGAACGCTTATAACTTACCAAGAAATTCGCGAAAATTTGACGAATAGTCTCCGCCTCACCTTCCAGTTCACGCAAATGTATCGACGCCTGATTTTCTTCCTTGCGCTTATCTTCAAGCTCCTTCAAATTTTCAGACAACACTTCTGTACGGCGGCGCTCCACGGCCATATTGTTTTCTAAATGCTCTGCTGTGCGTTCCAATTCTTTTTTAATTTCAGCGCGAATGCCTTCTAACGCCCCTCTTACGCGGATCATTTCCGGGTGCTTATCACCATAACGCTTTGATAAATCAGAATATTCTTGTTCGATCTCACCTTGCTTTAGAATGAGTGCACCAAGAACATTGCCATCACCAAGCGTCATCGCCGATTCAATTTTGACTGGACGCTCTGCCCAGCCGCGTATGTTATCTAGCTTCGCCTGCGCTTCTGCAAGGCGTGTTTTTGACACGACCAACTGTGAGTTCACTTCAGATATTTGCTGCGCGGTTATTTCCGCCCGAGCGCCAGCAATTAATTCTTTATCAGCACGATATTTTTCAACAGCAGATTCCGCTTCTCGCAGCTGTTCGCGCAAAGTGTCCAAACGGCCATCTAGCCATGTCGTTACTTTGCGTGTCGCCGCAAACTTACGGTTCAGGCGTTCATTAACATAGACATCAGCAATCATATCTACAATCTGCTTTGCTCGCTCAGCTGACGGTGATACATATTTGATTGATAGCACCATTGACCCTGGAACAGGTCGAATTTCAAGCCCTTTTATTATGCGCCCGATCAATATGCCAAGCTCTCGCTCATAACGCCACTTTTCATCATTAGTCATGATGCGTACGTCTTCTACATCTGGCGTATCAAGCTTAAATGATTTAAATCCTTGCTTTCGCTCTGGACTACTTTCCAGCTGATGAAATTTCCGTAGATATGGCAAGTCATAAGTAAATGACGGATCGTTATACAATTTCAAACGATTAATAACTTTCAACAAAACATTACGTGAACGAAGCACTTCAACTTCACTTAGAATCTGTGTTGTATCGACGCGCTCATTGCTTAAGAACTGCGCAGCAGAAATGTTTTTTACATCTAGTTGATCTTGCTGAATAAGGATCAGGGCCGATGTTCGATACATCGGCGTTATGCGTCCAGATAAATAATATGCTCCCATAACAAACAGCACCATCATCCCCACGACCAAATAGCGATGCCGCCAAAATGTCATTAATATACGGCGCAAATCAATTTCTGCGCTGTCATGTCCTTCATGCAAATTTGCCGAAGGCGCTTGTCTATTATGATCTATTTGCTGTTCTACCATACAAAAATGCTTTTAAAAAAATCTTTCCTTCACGGTGATAACATCACCAGGATAAATAACTGTGTCCACATGCGCTTCTATAGTTTTCTTCATACCGTTAAAGTCGCGCTTAATGTAAATTTTTTTTTGGTTAGCCCTATAGGTAAAGCCCCCAGCCATCGCCACAGCCTTAATAACATCCAAGCCATAAGCATAGCCATAATAACCAGGGCTACGCACTTCACCCAACAGATAAAAAGGTCTAAAAGCGGCGATTTCAACTGAAACGCTCGGACGTTTCAAATAACCGTCTTTTAATTTATGCTCAATATCATCCACCAACTCTTTGGCGGTTTTATCCATCACATCAACTGCGCCAATAAGCGGCATTAAAATCTGCCCAACTGCATCAACGCGATATTGTCCACTTAATTCGGGCTCATTATAAATCTTAACATTCAACACATCATCGCTCGCCAAACGATAACCACGCTGCACTTCTTCTGCAAAGCTGGTATGTTCTGGCAATACACCATCCCACACGTCCATCATTTTCATATCGTCAACAAGTGGCATATCTTGTCCACCAGCGACCACATCTTGATGTATAGGTGATGCCGCATACACGGAAACACCGCTGAGTAAAATCAGCAGCACAATCATCATATTTAGGCAAATTTTCCACCAGAACGATAGAATCATCAAGAAATCCAAGGGTCAGTAAAGACAAAAAAAGAAATGCGCATAATATAAACTTATACACAATTATAATACAGGAAAGGCGAAGACAACCCAAGGAAAAAAAGCTATAGAAAATAAAGAAAAACGCTGAATTTATCAGCGTTTAATCAAAAACTTATGCGTAACCAAGTTAGCACATCATCCTGCCGCCGCTTTGGGCGCCTCTGCGACATCAAAAATATGTTCAACGCGCTTGGCACCTAGCGGTAAATCAATCAAGCGCACAGCAATGCGTGCGCGCATTGCACCCACTGAAGTAATATCATGCATTTTGGAAAGCGCTTCGGCAAAACGATGCGCAGCCTCAATTGGCTCCGTTTCAAAAACAGGGCGCTGTAAAAGCAATACATACTCATTGCGGCGCGTTTGCCCGATAATATCACTCTGACGGCGCAACCGCACCATGTTTTTCGCAAGCTGCGCGGCGCTATACTCCCCCGGATAAGGACCATCTTTCTCAATAATTTCTTTATAATTATCTAAAGAGATAAACAACAAATATGAGCGTTCCGCATAACGGTCTGCGCGGTCAATACATGCCAGAAACAACTGGTTAAACGCAGATTTTGCGATAATTCCCCCCGCACTTTTGAAGTCTTCTTTATCATTACCCAAATGATTAACTAAATCCGTTAACGTCTTGGCGTTTTGTGCCATGAGGTCAATCGCGCTTGGTTCCAATGGTTTAGGCAGCAAATCATTAAAACCGCCCTTAATCGCTTCATCCAATGTGTGGCTTTCGCTCGCTAACACCATATACGGGTTCGCTTTCAAAACACGGCGTGCCTCACGCACAAAAGGGCGCGCATCACGCATAGGAGAAGGGTCAATCACGATAAAATCAAACGGCTCGCTTTCTAGCCGTTTAATCGCAATATTACGCCCTGGCTCAATTGAAGCCTTTACACCCGCCGCCGATAGTCGACTTTGTATCAACTCCGAAGAAACTTTATCACTATCGACAATCAAACACTTCATTGAAGCCCCCGAAACATATTGGAAAAAATTTGTGCATTACGAATATAGTACACAGAAATAATTAACAAATTTATCACGGACAGGCATTTTAATCAAACCCACAAATAACAATTCACCTGAAAAATATTTGCTTGCATCAAACGCATAGCGCATGCACTATCCTAATGCGTCTAATAATCGATGAATATAAGGAAGATAATTATGAGCATTACGCTACATAAAGGTGACTTACCAGACAATATAACTTTTACCGATGCCATAGCCGTTGATACCGAAACTATGGGATTACAAGTTCATGGGCGCGACCGCCTATGTGTTGTACAAATATCCGCAGGTGATGGCACCGCGCATTTGGTACAAATCGCCAAAGGCCAAACCGAAGCACCAAACCTTAAGAAATTAATGTCTGATCCTAATATCGTCAAAATATTCCACTTTGCGCGTTTTGATGTCGCGGCACTAAAATTATTCCTCGGCGTTGATATAGCGCCCGTTTATTGCACAAAGATTGCATCAAAGCTTGTGCGTACCTATACAGACCGCCACGGCCTTAAAGAGCTTTGCCGTGAACTAATCAGCGTTGACATCAGCAAACAGCAGCAATCTTCTGATTGGGGCGCCGACGAATTATCAAAAGATCAGCTATCATATGCGGCTAGTGACGTGTTTTACCTACACCGTTTAAAAGAGAAGCTTGATACACTTCTTACGCGCGAAGGCCGCATGGATGTAGCACAAGAATGCTTTAACTTCCTCAATACGCGTGCAGATTTGGACATCATTGGCTGGAATGACATTGACATTTTCGCCCATTAATCAGGACATTTGACATGACATCAAGATTCATCAGAACCATCTTTCTCGCGAGCTTATTTGTTGTCGCATCTATTAGCATCACTGCATACGCAGAAGGCGATAAACCAGCCACTGAACAAGACACGCCCATCACGCGTTACGCGGCAGAAGCAGAAGATCTGTTACGCAATTTAAGCGAAGAGCAAGCAAAAAAATATCACCTCATCCGTGATACGCATGGCATTATTCGTTCCGTTCAATCTGTGGAAACGATCGTTGGCAAAGCCGTCAAAGAATGTAAAGAGAAACATGGCGAACTTGGCGAGAATATTGATAAACGCTTCACCGAGTGGAAGCTTGCCGTTCACCCTGTTGTGAAATCTGGTGAAGACCGTTTAGAAAAGCTCATACTCCTGCAAGACTACGCCAAACCCTCAGATGTCAAAAAACACCTCAAGAGTTTTGACGCGGCTGCACAATATGGTGAGAAACTAATAGATCTAAAAACCGCATCAGACAAAAAAAGCTGCACAGCCCTGCTAAAAGATATGGACAAAACGCAGCCGAATTTAATTCGCTTACTCCGCGAGAATATCGGCCTAGATAAGTAAAATCATGACTTTAAAAACTATCCAAGTTTTAGCAGGAGCAGAAACAGGCGGTGCAGAGACCGCCTTTGTTGACACATGTATTGCCCTGTCGAAACATGGCTTTGATGTTGAGGTCATCACGCGCCCCAATAAAATTCGCGTTCCGCGCCTAAAAAAAGCGGGCATCAAAACACATACGCTTCCCTTTGGCGGAAAAGTTGATAAATTTACGCCATGGCGCATAGGGCAAATCATCAAGAAGTCAAAACCAAAAATCGTCCAGACATGGATGTCCCGCGCCGCAGATAAAATCCCATCCGCGCCGGACGACAAAGATTATCACGTTGTCAGCCGCCTAGGTGGGTATTACAAACTAAAATACTATACCGAAACCGATTATTTCATGACCATCACGCCTGATATTGGGCGCTTTCTAACAGATGAGGGCGTAAACCCTGATACTATTCAGCACATTAATAACTTCGCTGAAACTGAAGATCATTTCCAAAAAATTGACCGCAGCACATTAAACACGCCCAAAGACGCAACGGTCGTCTTAACCTTAAGCCGCCTGCATAAATCCAAGGCACTTGACACATTAATCACCGCAGCTAAAGATTTAGATAAAATCCATCTCTGGCTTGCTGGCGACGGGCCAGACCGTGAAAAGCTTGAAAATTATGCTAAAGAATGCGGAATGGAAGACCGCGTCCATTTCCTCGGCTGGCGTGAAGACCGCGCAGCCTTACTTAACGCCGCAGATATTTGTTGCTTCCCTTCACGGTACGAGCCCTTTGGTACTGTCTTCGTACAGGCTTGGGCAAATAAAACGCCATTAATCGTCAGTCTTGCCGATGGCCCGAAACAATTTGTCCGTGATAAAGAAGACTGTCTTGCCTTCAATATTGATGACGTTGACACATTGCGAGAGAACCTCAAGCTCCTTCGCGACAACAAAGCGCTTGGCCAAGATTTAGTCAAAAATGGTTATCAACGCTACATCAATGAATTCTCCGTCGAAAAGACTATGCAGGCCTATAAAGATTTTTATGATTATATTTTGAAACGCGAAAACAAATCCGCAGATTAAACATCACCAATATTTTCTGGGCCAAAGCTGTCGGGCAGCAATTCATCTATCGTATAACTTTTCAAAAGCGCGCCGCTTTGCGCATAAACATGTACCTGCACGGTTTCTTTATCGCAAAACTCACGTATGCGTTGGCGGCAATCACCGCATGGACTACACAGCCCATCATAAGGGCCGACAATGGCTATTTCACGAATTTCCGTTTCCCCCGCCGTAACCATCGCTGAGATGGCTGATGTTTCCGCGTGGGTCGCAATATAATGCGCCGTTTCAACATTACAGCCTGCAAATATTTTGCCTGATTCTGTCTTTAGCGCAGCACCCACTGGATGTTTTGAATAGGGGCAATATGCATTTTTTTGCGCAGCTAACGCAGCCTCATATAATTCGGACATAATTAACAAAACTCCACAAAAGTAAAAGGCGCTTCACAGCGCCTTTTTTGTTTAGATCATTGCCATACCACCATTAACATGTATGGTCTGTCCTGTTACATAGCCAGCTTCATCACTCGCTAAGTAACTACATGCAGCCGCGATGTCTTCTGCGCCGCCCATACGCTGCATTGGAATGTTTTTATTGATGCCGTCTTTTTGGTCATCTGTCAAAACTTCGGTCATTGCCGTGGCAATAAAGCCCGGCGCAACACAGTTTACCGTGATACCGCGTGAAGCAACTTCCGCCGCCATTGACTTTGACCAACCAATCATACCGGCCTTAGATGCACAGTAATTCGTCTGACCTGGGTTACCTGTTACGCCAACCACAGATGTAATATTGATAACGCGGCCAAAACGGTTTTTCATCATGCCACGCTGTAACGCTTGCGCCAATTTGAATGTTGCGGTCATGTTAACATTGATGACTTCATTCCAATCATCTTCCTTCATACGCATAGACAAGCCGTCACGCGTTAAACCCGCGTTATTGACCAAGATGTCTACTTTACCGCCAAGCGCTTCGCCTGCCGCTTTAGCAAGATCCGCAGGGCCATTTGCAGCGCCTAGATCCGCAGGAACAACATGTGCGCGTTCCCCTAATTCTTTTGCCAGCGCGTTTAATTTATCTGTATTACGGCCAGATAATGCGACTTCTGCGCCCTGTTTGTGCAAATTACGGGCAATGGCCTCACCAATACCGCCTGTTGCGCCTGTGACAAGGGCTGTTTTTCCTGACAAATCAAACATTACGTCATTCTCCTATAATCAATCCGATAATTTTCGCCCTGAACATACGCGGAGAGTCAAAATAAAACAAGAGGGTATATTCAACACCCTCTTGCACATCCATAATAATTTGATTTTCTACGCGACGCGGCGCGCCTTTTCCAAGAAGCCGCGTACTTCGTCATATAAGTTCGTCGCACGGCTTGATAATGTGCCCGCCGCCTGACGCACTTCCTGCGCGGATTGTTTAGTATTTTCCGCAACGTTAGATACTTCAGCGATATTATCAGACATCTCATGCGCCCCTTGTGCCGTTTCGGAAATAATCTTGGCAATTTCTTGTGTGGAGCTCGCTTGATCTTCAACCACTGTCGACACCTTTACATTCACGTCATTTATGTCACCAATTTTTGACTGAATGGCGCGTATCCCTTCAACCGCAGCCTCCATGGCAGCTTGAATATTTCCGACATAGCCACCAATTTCATCTGTCGCGCTTGATGTCTGCTGCGCCAAATTCTTAACCTCACCTGCAACAACCGAAAACCCTTTACCCGCCTCACCAGCGCGCGCCGCTTCAATTGTCGCATTTAGGGCTAGCAAATTAGTTTGTTCTGCAATGTCATTAATCAACCCAACCGCCTTACTAATCTGGTTCCCTGCCTGTTCAAGTTGAACAACTTGGTCAACTACGGTTTCAACAATTTTTGATGCTTCATCCGCCACCAGAACAGAGTTCTGCACTTGCTGACCAATATCATGAATAGATGCAGAAAGCTTGTTTGCAGCTTCAGCCACAGTTGCAGCATTTGTTTTAGACTGTTCAGCCACACTCGAAACAGATACCGCCTTCGCACTTGTCATATCCGCCGCAGAAAGAAGTGATGAAGACGTGTTGCTTAACTGTTCCGCTGCGCTGGATACATCACCAACAACTGCGCCGACACTTTTTTCAAAATTATCGGTAAGCACACGAAAATCTGTTACTTTATGCTGAATAGAATCAAGCGCCGCATTCACTGCACGTGTGGCATGTAAGAACGTCCCATTCATACCGACCTCAACAATCTTACGGTAATATTCATTCTTTGCAACATGCTCCAAACAAGCGCGCGATTCACGAATATATGCATCATTACGGTCTATTAAATCATTAATACCATGCAACAATTCACCCAGCGCGCCTTTCGCCTGAATATTTAAAATACGCGCTTCAAAATCACCCTGCACAGCACGGTTCAAAACATCCAAAGCACGCTTAATTTCTTTTTGATTTTGCCCAAACATGACGGCCTCCACACTTAAGCGTTAAGAGAAAACATAAACTCATTGAAACTAATGCCCGCATCATCCAGCATTTTTTGTATCTTGCCATATGACGCTTCCAAGCCTTCTTTAGGGCTATCGAAAGATTTTTCTAGCGCCAAAAGCTCGCTATATAGCGGCATAATTTTACCCTCAAGCACATTACGGTCAGGCACACGGCGATTGGAGTGATAATTGATAATCTGCCCCTGTGTATTAAAACTTGGTGTTACATTGGCTAACACCCAGTAATGGTCACCATTCACCGCGCGGTTGTTTACATAAGCGAATACCTCCTGCCCATTTTGCAGGCGATCCCACAGAAGCTTATAAACACAGCGCGGCATCTCAGGGTGGCGAATAATATTATGGGGCTGCCCAAGAATATCTTTTTCATCCATCTGCGCCATTTTCAAGAACGTGCGGTTAGCATACGTAACCTTACCCTTCAAATCGGTTTTGGAAACAATTACATCCGTGCTATCAAAAAAAGTCTCACGCCCCGTCAAGTGCGGATTACCGTATAAAGCCATTGATTTATCCTTACTGAACTGCGAATTAAAAATAAAAAAATTGTTCAAATAAAATATAAGCAATTACTAATGATAACATAAAAATCCTTAAAAAATAATTTAAAACCTAGTCATCAGTATGTTACACAAATACCAATGCGCACAGAAAAAATACCTTTGACAATAAGTTATGAAATATGTAACTTACAGGCCAATTCAATTATAAATAAAATAAATAAGACGCAGGGATGCATACAAAAAAATCAACTAAATTAGCCCAAGCTTTTTGGGCGGCCGCTTTTTCATTAACCATGGCCTTCAGCGCGCCAGTTGAAGCCGCATCTAAACGGCCAGAGCACGGGGAATCTACGCCAAAAGCCTTTATGGTTATGGATCCATACACACAAACTGTATATAGCCACAATAATCCTAAAAAAATCTGGATTACCGCATCATTAAACAAAGCCATGACATTGCATTTATTATTCGATCATATGCGTAATAATGATGAAAATATGGATGCCACGCTTGTGATTAGCGACAAAGCGGTTCGTTACTTAAAGGGCTATAGCGCCTCGCTCCTCCATGCGAAAGCTGGCGATGTATTAACTTACGACCAAGCGGCACGTGCAATCATCGCGAAATCGGCAGGGGATGTATCTTATGCCATTGCAGAACATGTATCTGGCAGTCATGACGCCTTTGTAAAACGCATGAACGAAACAGCCAAATCTTGGGGGATGCATAAAACAATATTTGCCGATGCTTCTGGCTTTGCAAAAAGGCCATCGCGTTACAAGCCGCGCGCCTATTCAACATCCACGGCGTGCGACATGGCCATTATGATGACAAAAATCATGGGCGCACATCCATCCCTATATAGCAATTATTTCAGCGCTACTGATTATGAGCATAACGGAAAAACCCATCAAGGAAACGGCCTGTTCACGGATTTTTATGACCATGCCGAAGGGCAGAAAACCGGTTACTTAAATGCATCCCGCAACAATTTAGTCGCCACCGCCCGCATGGGAGAGTGGCAGCTTATTGGCGTGTCTCTTGGCACATATTGGCGCAGAGATTCATTTGTACATATGGCCGACCATTTTAACGCAGCATTCAATGACCTAAAAAATGACGCCGCGCCCAGCGCAACACATAGAAAGTTTTATGAAACCTGCCCTACGCCTAATGCTTAACGCTTAAGCAAAGGGATATTGGGCAAACTAGACATATCATAGACTTGATCATCAGATAGAAATATCTCGTTAGGCAGATCGTCCTTACTCATAAAGCCCATCGCTTTGAGCTTATCATTTAGCCCGCTTTGCTGCGCAAGAATTTCATTAGGAATACGCACTTCAACATAGCGCAGCCAATTTTTATCCCAACCTGCGCGTTGATTAAAACACCACAACAAATCTGGAATAAAGCATAAATCATCACCTTGATTTTGAGAAATGACATCATCATTGACATCAACCTCAACATCAAAATCAATCCCCATTTCCGCAGCATTGTGAATATACGCTATGCCGCCGTAATCCCGATGCGCGAGATAACCATCATATAAAGCGGGCACACGTTCATGATCATTATAAACATGACTATTAGCGTTCTTATAATAAGAAAAACTATACCCACAGCGCCAAGACATATTCATAAAACTAACCTCAACAACATCGCCCTTATGAAGGCCGCACACAAATTCATCATGCTCAGGTAGCCCCGCAGCATCATAGCCATGCGCAACAAAAATATCGCGCAAATCATCCTCACTTTTGACTTTCTTGTGTTTTGCAAACGCTAGATCTTTTGTATCCCCAGCCACGCCAAGAATTTCAGCACGACCATAATCAGCCACAATTTTCTTACCACTACGTATAGTGCCCGAAACGCCGATTTTAACAGGACGGTCTTTATGCATCAAAAAGTTATGCGGCACGGCGCGTGCTATCCCACGTGAAAGTGCAATCAAATCATCTCGGCTAATCGTAAACACACAGTACGTTGTCATCTATATATCGCCCATTTTAAATTCTTTAAACACGGGCTTACACGCATCAACAACCAACGACAAATCTGGGTTATGTACACGCACTTCAACATAACGCCGCCAGTCGCCATTTTTGGCCTCATCATTAAAAGCTCCTGCTAATTTCGATTTATCGGGGCAACGCAATTCCGCACCACTGAAATTTGCACGTTTATTTTCTAGCCATATTTCTATATCAGAAGGAAACTCTTCTTCATCATGCGGGCCATCCGTATTCTGCAGCAACGTTACCCCACCATATTTGCGCAAGGCATTAAACTCACGTACAGCAACAGTAGAGGACTCATTATTTGTCTGCGCACAAAACGAAAAATGATATGGCGTATAATTCATGTCGAGGTATAAGAACTGCATCATTTGCCCATTTAGGCCACGTGCAATAACGCTCTCATCTTTACCTTCATTACCTTGAAATGAGTAATCACGGCGATAACGCATAGCAAGATAAGCGCGATAGTCTTCTTTCTTTTCAGGCCTCCACCCTCCTACACCCTCTATAGGGCATGGCGGCAGATTAATCGCGGCTTCTATAAAAGAATCAACGAAACATTTCTTCCCACAACTATACGACCCCTTAATCGCGATAGTCAGCGGGTGCGCTTTATCGGAAAGAATCTCAAGCGGCACGGCGCGCGCAATATTACGGGCAAGCTGTACAATATCTGAACGGCGCAGCGTATAGCCGTTAATGTCTGGCGCTTTATCCATGATTCAGCCCCTTTAAACACCCAGAAACAGGCATATCAATCTTAATTTCGTAACATGATGGCTCCCCTGGCCGCTGCGTTTTTACTACATCCGCATAGGCGCGCAAATGAGCACGATATTTATCAAGCAGAGGAAATGTTAACACATCTTCCGCACAGCGAACCGTACCACCACCTAAATCAAACAAACCTTTTGGCATTTGGGATTTTGCCGTAAAGCCAAACTCATCCGTCAACATTTTAGATATACTGGCCGCACGATCTAACGCTTCATTATGGCAGGACACTTCAACATAGCGCGCCCAGTCATATTGATCATAAGCCTGTTTAGTGCCAAGCCCTTTTCCCAAAATACGAACCACATCTGGGCACACACGGTTTTCACCATTCACATGGCGGTCACCATAATCAGATTCAATTCTGATGTTTATGTCAGGCGCAATATATTCACGTTCTGCATTATGCACAAAAACAATGCCGCCTTTCTGGCGTAGCCCTAAATGCTGTGCTAGGCGCTCGCACTCAGTTGGAGCAGCCTTAAAACTAAACCCCTGCCCCCAAGCGACATTCACAAATGAAAGCTCGACATCGCGCCCAGCCTTACGACCAATCACATATTCATCATATTCTCCACGCCCGCGATATATAACGTTCAAATCTTTACCCGCTTCGGAAAAGCTGCGCTTCCAATCCGTTCCATCATGAATTTCGCCTTGCGCAAAACTTAAATCTTCTCTTTGAATGTTAAATGCGGCTTCATACCCAGAATCCGGTATAATTTTTTTACCGCCTTTAAACGTTCCATCAACGGATATGATAAGCGGATTTTCTTTATCATAGAGAAAGTCATTCGGCACAGATAAAACAATACGCTGCGCGAGCGCGACAAGGTCGTCTCGTTCTAATGTAAATGCACCATATGTTTCGCCCATCTTATAACCACTTTCACGTATAGGGACTAAAAAACAAGCATTTTACATATAAATCATAGATTTTGCAAGGAAATAGGTTAAAACCATTGCCAAGCCGCATGTCTAGCAAGGACAAGGCGCAGCAGTTTTAACCAAAGCTGTGGGATTATTGTTACATGCCGCCAAATGATGTTTATGCTTTTTCGCCAAAGGAAAATCAGCTTGGTCCACTTTAATTTGCATCAGCTCGCTATCAGAGTCATCTTCAACAGGGATTGCGAGTAACTCTTGTGAAATTTGCTCAAGCGCACAGAAACCAAATTCATCTTTCAGCATCTTAGCCATATTCGCGCGCGTTTCTAATGCCGTGTTATTAAATTTAACCATTACAAAGCGCGCCCATTCTGCAAAAATATCCGCGCCATCTTCGCCTAATGACGCCTGTAAAGCATGTGGCACATTCTTACATGAACGCTCTTCACCGTTCAGTGATGTATATCCAGATTTAGACTCTAACTTTATTTCTATGTCAGGCTCAACAACGTCACGTTTCAGGTTATGCACATAGACCACACCACCAGCCTGCCGTTCATTCATATGATGTTTGAAGAAAGATGCGTCCGTCCAGTCATCTATGTCATCATGGAAACTAAAATTTCCGCGCCAAGCTATATTAATAAATGAGACGTCCAAAAGCGCCCCATTCACGTCTGCGGCAACATATTCATCATATTCAGAAATACCGCGGCATGTCATATCTACCCCACGACTATTTGCAAGGCGCTTTTTTAACGGCCGTGTAATCCACTTATCTTTCTGTTCGCGTCTACCAAACAAATTTTTAACGGCGTTTACAAATGACTGCGCCATTGTAAGGCTGTCATTAGGCACCACTTCAGTCTCACCCCTCATAGGAAAACGCACATCCTCATGCTTTACGCCCAACAGGGCTTCACGGCCATAATCTGCGACAATTTTCTTGCCACATTGCCACGTGCCATCAACAGCAATCACGACAGGCTTATCTTTATCTTTTAGGAAATCGGCTGGAATACATGCAGCAATGCGGTGTGATAGATCGACCAAATCTTGTCGTTCTAATGTAAACACACCATATGTATTTTCTGTTTCGCTCATTGTGTTGCATATCTTATAAAATTAAATTCGCAATATATTTACATAACACACGGCCTGTTGCAAGAAAATTACGAATATAGCTTTATCTTGAAATTTGCGGCTGCACACTATAAAGTCTGCCAACGAAATCATAAGCAGCTTAAAGGAGCAAAAATGGCACGCGCATTTGTATTTCCGGGACAAGGGTCTCAATTTATTGGTATGGGCAAAGATTTAGCCGATAACTTCACCGAAGCGAAAGATGTTTTTGCTGAAGTCAACGACGCCCTTTCACAAGATTTATTCAAAATCATGTGCGAAGGTCCTGAAAGCGACCTCAACCTGACTGAAAACACACAGCCTGCATTAATGGCTGTATCCATCGCCGTTATGCGCGTCCTTGAAAAGCAAGGCGGCATAAAACTGGCTGATGTCGCTAAATTTGTCGCTGGTCATTCATTGGGTGAATATTCTGCTCTTACAGCCGCTGGCACATTCGCATTGGCGGATACTGCGAAGCTTCTTAAGCTACGAGGTCAATCTATGCAAGCTGCTGTTCCTGTCGGCGTTGGCGCAATGGCCGCAATACTTGGCCTTGATATGGCTGCCGTTGAAGGCATTGCCAATGAAGCCTCAAGCAAAGCAGATGGTGAAGTCTGCGAAGCGGCGAATGATAATGCCGACGGTCAAGTCGTTGTATCAGGCCATAAAGGGGCGGTCGCAATTGCCGTTGAACTCGCAAGCGCGCAAGGTGCAAAACGCGCGGTAACCCTGCCAGTATCTGCGCCATTCCATTGTCAATTAATGGGCCCTGCAGCTGAACGCATGGAAGCGGCATTAAAAGAAACAGCCATGAACGCGCCATGCGTACCTGTTGTTGCAAATGTTACCGCCGAAGCTGTAAACGACCCTGAACAAATTCGCAATTTATTAGTACAGCAAATTACTGGCCGCGTACGCTGGCGTGAATCTGTCCTTTGGATGGGGAATAACGGTATTGAACAAATCATCGAAATTGGTGCAGGCAAAGTCCTTTCAGGCTTAACACGCCGCATCAACAGAGAAATTGGCGGCACGTCGATTGGTACGCCAGAACAAATTGAAGCATTTTTAAATGCATAAACTTTTTTAAGGCCGCCGAGCAGATCGGCGGTCTTCTTACATAAAGACAATAAAACAGGGAGAAAATAAATGAGTAATGAGCGTACTTATGATGACGTGCCACAGCACCTTAAAGACAAATTCAAACCACGCCTCGTTGATGCCTTTAATAAAGCAGCAGACCTAGAAGCCCGCATATCAAAGAATGATAACGATGACATATCAATGATTGATATGGCCAAAGGCATGGCTTTAGCCGCAAAATTTGCCAAAATCTATAAAGATTGGGAAAAATCCGGCGGATCAGAAGAAGACATGATTCTCATCGTCGAAAAAGCGATGCAAGAAAGCAAACTCGATTTAGACCCGCAATAATTATTCAGAAAACAATATCATTTTTGTTATGCAACAATGCAAAAGCCATATAACACAAAAGGCTAATATATTGTAATTGTTAGCCTTTTTGCGCATGAGTGTTGACTTATGGTCAATCATGCTTTATCGAATTATGCATAGTAAAATTTATTATAAAAAAAACGCAGATAAGCCCCACAAGCTTAACTGCACAATCATAATTTCGGGAGATCATTATGGACAAAAAACAAATCAACAAATACAAACAAGACGCTGAAGATCAAGCAAAAGCATTACAGGCCATGATTAATTCTGGCGCCGATGTTACAGATGTTATTGCTGGTGCAGCACCATCAATCCTTCCTGTATTGGACGCGCTCTTAACAGACGAAAACAAAGATGACATCAAGCAAGGCGCAGCAATGCTTCACGCACAGCTTGATAACATTGACCCATCAATGCTGGCTATGCTTGCTTTTGTACCACTAATGATCGATAAAAGCCAAGTTAAGCAAGCCATCAAAGAATCCATCGCACAAGGCGCAGATGACGAAAATATTAAATCAACTATTGCACTAAGCAAATCTCTAGCTGCATCAATGAGCGAGGCAGATGAAATTGCACTTAATCAAGCTATGCGCAAAATCCTGCCAAAAGGCCTAAAAGCATTTGCGGACGTTGCAAACAACAACGTAAACAAGTCTATTCCTGCGCGCGTAAAAGAGGGCCGCAACATTTTGTCCCTAAACAGCGAACAAGACTTACTTGCAGCATTCAAAGACGCGGCATTAAACAAGCCACAAGACTTATATGTTGATGCTGTAATGGATATCGTCAGCAAAATTAATCCAAATGCAGCAACAAGCATCATCAATGACATTAAAACAAACATCACACCAGATGATTTGTCCGATGTTGCGATTAACGGCCTCGCTTTCACACGTGATGTTGTTGAAGCTGCTGAAAACGGTAATGCATTTGACCTAGCGGACAAAACAAACGCCCGCAAATTCGGCAATGGCGTCAAAAAACTGGCACAAGCCTTTGAAGATGCCGTTGTAAATGCAGGTCTTGTTCCAAGTAACGCAGCACAAGTCGCCGTTGCTATGGGTGACGCAAAGAAACAAGCATACGCAAATTTAAAGCGTTAAGTTTCAATATATAAACACAAAAACACCGTCAGAGCCTATCTAACGGTGTTTTTTTATGTCCAAAACAAAAACGCGCGCCGCATATCGCCTTATAAACGAAAAAACGAATATTTTCCTTGACCCGCGCGGGGAAATCATTATAACTACACCGTTTCCGCATGGTGCGGAGATATATACTAACCTCGCTAGCTATTGATGGGCTAGCTTTTGTAGGATGGTCATAAACGCCCTACATTAACCGAGAGGAGCATAACGATGCCAATTTATGAAACCGTGTTTATTGCACGTCAGGAACTAAGCGCACAGCAAGTTGAAGAACTGACAGAGCAGTACTCTAAAATTATCACAGACGCTAAAGGTAAAGTACTTAAGACCGAGAACTGGGGCTTAAGAACACTTGCATACCGCATCAACAAAAACCGTAAAGGCCACTACGTTTTGATTGAATCAGACGTTGAGTCAGCGGCTATACAAGAAGTTGAGCGTAACATGCGTTTGAGCGAAGACGTTCTTCGTTACCTTACAACACGCCTTGAGAAGCCAACAGAAGGCGCTTCTGTAATGCTTGGCGGCGAAAACAAAAATTCAGATGAGAAGGAAGCAGCATAATGAGCGCAGCAGATGCACCTACAGTAAAACGTCCATTCTTCCGTCGTAAAAAAACTTGCCCATTCAGCGGCGCTGATGCAAAGGCAATCGACTGGAAAGATGTTAAAACATTAAGCCGATACATTTCTGAACGTGGTAAAATGGTTCCAAGCCGTATCACAGCTGTATCAGCAAAAAAACAACGCGAATTGGCGAAAGCGGTTAAAAACGCACGTTACATGGCTTTGCTTCCATACGTACGTATTGAAAGTGACCACCAAGCGCCTCGTCGTCAATCAAACTAATAAGTAAAGGATTACGATAATGGCAACAGCAACAGAAGTCATCCTATTGGAAAAAGTAGACAAGCTTGGCCTTATGGGCGAAGTTGTTAAAGTTAAACCTGGCTATGCAAGAAACTTCCTTTTGCCACAAGGCAAAGCGCTTCGTGCAACAAAAGGTAACATTGCATATTTCGAAGCTGAAAAAGCAACTTTGGAAGCAGCCAACAAGAAAAAAGCAGACGAAGCATCTAAGCTTGCGAAAAAGATTGATGGTAAGACAATCAACCTTATCCGCGCGGCGTCAGAAGCTGGTCACCTTTACGGCTCTGTTAACTCTCGCGACATCACAGATGCCGTTGAAGCAGAAACAAGCGTTAAAGCTGAACGCAGCCAAGTTGAAATGAACCAAAACTTCAAAGAAATTGGTTTGTTTGACGTTGTTATTGCGCTTCACCCAGAAGTTAAAGCGACTGTGACATTGAACATCGCACGTACTGAAGACGAAGCAAAAGAACAAGCTAAACTTGGTCGTGCCTTGATTGCTTCTGAAACAGAAGAAGTTCAAGCAGCCGCAGCCGATGCAGCAAAAGAAGAGCTTCTAGATGATGAAGCTCTAAAAGCTGAAAAAGCAGCAGCCGCAGCGGAAGCCGCTGAAGCTGAAGCACCTGCTGAAGAAGCGACAGAGGAAGCAGCGCAAGCTTAATCCTATCTTGCTAACATATAAAAGTTTAACCGCGCCTTATCCCCTCCAAGGCGCGGTTTTTTTATATAGCGACCTTATTGTTAAATACTCGGTGCAGAGCCAACCGCCCCGGATATAGGCACATTAAGCGACAATGAAGCCCGCATATCAGATGGCAGCTCTAGCCCATTAATATAAGCACGACACAACGCACGATTTTTATCCTCATAAGATAATTTTTCCGCACGGCTAGCCTTCATACGCGTAGATAAAGATTCACTAATCGGCTCAATATGTGCTTTTACATCTTCTAACTGTGTCTTAGCCTCTTCAAGCTTTGTATGATTTTGCCAGCTACTAAAGAAACTCAACACATCAAGGTCAAAAACACCGAACCATAAATCCCATTCTGCTGTAGAAAGAATATCATCTATATCAATATTCGCCTCAACCATGTATGGCTCGCCTTTGACTTTCTCCATATATTCAGAATAATCCTTAATCGCTTCAACAGCATCCGCAAGATACTCTGCCGCCTCCTCCGTTTCACCATGTGAAATTATAGAGACGACAGGGTTACTGCCGATCATATCCATAGTTTCATAATCTTGCGCATCATCACACTCATACCGCGCACGATCAACTTTGCGTAAAACGTCATTTGTTTTGGAATTAATTTTTTCTAATGCCGCATAAGTTTTATTCGCCGCATCAAAGGCCGCTGTATTATCATTATATGCAGACACGGTCGCTGCATCAGCCGCGCTAGATTGCAAATATGCATAAAATAATTCTACGGCCTGCGCATCAGCTTTATTACGCAAGCTAGCCTCTAAATCTGCTTGCTTGTCGTTAAGAACATTAATTTGCCCTTGAAGATTACTGCCTTCCGTCGCGCGGCGCCATGCGTTTTTCAAGAACTTAAAAGGGTTATAGCCCGCCTTCTCATCATTCAGCGCATCCAAGTCGGCTTGTAGCGCCGAACGTTGTAGCGCTAAGTCTTTACGCTCCGCACCCAAAGCTTGCCCTTCATTGCGCCACCATGTATATACTGCTTTTAAATCTGTTGTCATAACTTTACTCCATTATATGCCCATATAAAAGCAATACAAAGAATATGTCAATACCACTCTCCCCAATGCAGAATAGTAGAAATACTGCATTGCAAAATAATTATATTGAACTATTTAACATAGTCATGTATACATGGGCGCAAAATATATATAAAAAAATAAGTAATAGAAGGTAAGTATGACAGAAAAAACCCTTATAATATTCGACTGTGATGGCACATTAGTAAATACAGAGTATTTAAGCTCTTTTGGTTACGCCACTGCACTCCATAAAATTTCAGATAAACTTAAACATTACGATGCCGAAAAACTTGAACATGAGTTCAAAGGCATGAAAATCAGCAAAAGCGCGCAAATCCTTATTGATGAATATAAGCTTGATACAAGCGTCGAAGAAATCACCGCCGCTTATATGCAAGAAATTGTTACGCACCGTAAAGAACACCAAAAAATTATCCCAGGCGTAAAAGAAAGCCTTGAGAAATTGTCACAAGACGGACGTTTTGAAATGTGTGTTGCGTCTAACGGAGAATATAACAACGTCATCGCATCGCTTATGCATGCCGACTTAATGCAATATTTCAGCGAAGAGCGCATATTTAACGCGTCAATGGTCGCAGAGCCTAAGCCAAGCCCATTGCTATTCCTGCATGCCGCTCAAAAATGTGGTTATGAAGGCAAAGCATGCATAGTTGTCGAAGATACACCGCTTGGTACAGAGGCAGGAAAAGCCGCTGGATTTAGTGTTTATGCATTTACAGGCTGCATTATGGGTGCCCATAAAAAAGCCGAAGAATTAGCACTGAAAAAAGCAGGCGCCGACCATATTTTCGATAATTTTATGCAATTATCTGGGGATATTATTCAAGAAAAAACAAAGTCTTACTTGATGTCAGCCTAAGCGCTTGCAAAAATGCTTGCATTTGCTAAAATCTCGTATTATGTTCGCATCCGATTCCATGCGGATATGAGTGTGGTGAACAATTAGATAATTAATAAAAGGTAAGAGAACATGAGTGACGTATTGAGCCAAGTTAAACAAATCGTAGTAGAACACCTTGGCGTTGAAGAAGACAAAGTTGTTGAAGGCGCAAGCTTTATTGACGATCTTGGCGCAGACTCTCTTGATACAGTTGAATTAGTTATGGCTTTTGAAGAAGCTTTTGACGTTGTTATTCCTGATGACGCAGCTGAAAAAATTCAAACTGTTGGCGACGCAGTAAGCTTCATCCAAAAAGAAGCTGCTTAATCGCAACTACAGAAATGAACATAATATAAAGGTGGCATCGCAGTTGCGTTTTGCCGCCTTTATAGTTTAAAATCCATTTTTTAATTTCAAAACATAACCATATAGATTTTGAGGATAGACATGAGACGCGTTGTAATTACAGGCATGGGTATGGTATCTCCACTTGGCGATGGCGTAGAATCTAACTGGGCCGCCCTTACGGCAGGCAAATCGGGCATTCGTCGCATTCGTCAATTTGACCCAGAAATTATGGCATCACATATTGCCGGCGAAGTTCCATTAGTCGGCGAAGAAGACGCACCTGAAAACGCGTTTGATGCAGACAAATACCTCGACCCAAAAGAACAGCGCAAAGTCGACCCGTTTATCGTCTACGGTATTGCTGCTGCTGAACAAGCCATTGCCGATTCAGGTTGGAAGCCAAGCAATGAAGAAGAAGCCGAACGTACAGGCGTCATGATTGGCTCAGGCATTGGCGGCCTACAAAGCGTTGACAATACAGCGATTACACTAAAAGAGCGCGGCCCACGTCGCTTATCACCTTTCTCTGTTCCTGCAATGCTAATTAATCTTGCATCTGGCCATGTATCCATAAAACACGGCTATAAAGGCCCAAACCACTCGGTGGTTACAGCCTGTGCCACAGGCACACATGCCATTGGCGACGCAGCGCGCCTTATCATGTTCGGCGATGCTGACGTCATGGTTGCAGGTGGCGCAGAAGCTGCAGTATGCCCAATCGGCGTTGCATCCTTCGCCGCCGCACGCGCATTGTGCACATCATATAATGAAAGCCCAAGCACTGCATCGCGCCCATTTGACCGTGACCGTGACGGTTTCGTGATTGCCGAAGGTGCAGGCGTTGTTATTCTGGAAGAATACGAACACGCCAAGAAACGCGGCGCGAAAATTTATGGTGAAGTCATTGGCTACGGCCTGTCTGGGGACGCTCACCACATCACTACACCGGCTCCTGATGGTAATGGCGGTTTCCGCGCCATGAAAGCCGCCCTCAGAAATGCCGGCATTAACCCAGAAGATGTTGATTACATCAACGCACACGGTACATCGACACCTGTAGGTGATGGCATTGAATGCGGCGCCGTTAAGCGCATGTTCGCAAACAACCTAGATAAAGTGTCTATGTCATCAACCAAATCAGCCATTGGTCACCTTTTAGGCGCGGCAGGCGCGGTTGAAGCGATTTACACCATCAAGACACTTAGCACGGGCATTATCCCGCCGACACTAAACCTTGATAACGTATCCGAAGAATGCGAAGGCATCGACCTTGTTCCACTAAAAGCAAAAGAGAAGAAAGTAAATATCGCACTTTCTAATTCCTTCGGCTTCGGCGGCACGAACGCGTCATTGATTGTTAAAGCGATCGATTAAAAAACCAATATTGACATAAATTAGAAACTCTATAAACTTCCCCTATCCAAACACATAGGGGGAGTTTTTTATGTTCACCAAACAAGAGATTTTAGACCGCATCGCCGAAAAACGTGCGAAAGGCGAATTGTTAGAAGCCGGATATAATCTGGCATGTTTTATTGCCACCGCGTCTATGATCGACATAAAGGACAAATCAGGACACGATTACGCCCACCACTTCCTACGCGTTTCGCGCTATAGCACAGATTCCGAAGCAAAAATGATTATGGGCGTATTACATGACGTTGTCGAAGACACGGATTGGACTTTAGATGATTTACGCACGCTCGGCTTCAGCGAACGCATCATCAAAGGGATTGAAGGCGTCACACACCAAGATGGTGAGCTCTATTTCGACAGCATTGAACGCTGCAGCCTCAACGGCGATTCCACGGATGTGAAACTGAAAGACAATTTCGACAATATGTCACAGGCGCGCAACACCTTCTTGCCACAGGATAAAGACCTAGAACGCCTTAAAAAATACACCATCACCCGCAACTATCTGGTTGATGTAAAAACAGATTTTATAAAAGCGGGTACGCCCGTTCATGAATGGATGGCTTTAAAAGGCCCTGAAATGCAAGATTTTGAAATCGTCAAAAAATACAGCACAAAATATCGCACACATCTGGGCATCAGTTAAACCACAATTATCACTACCCAAAAGCCAGAATTTGTTTGTAATCTCTGTGCAATACGTTACTAATTAATTCCAAATAAATAAGATTTTTAGGACGTTAGAATATGAGCGATATTTTGCACGAAGTTGATGAAGCCCTTAAACAGGAGCGCATCCTCAAAATTTGGCAAAGCTATGGCAGCTATATAATTGCGGCACTTGTTTTGGTTGTTTTAATGACTGCAGCTAAAAGTGGCTACGAATATTACCACCGCGTCACAAGTGAACGCGCGACTACAGCGCTGCTTAACATCCTTGAAACATCAGAAGATAAAGCCGCCGACCTCAAGAGATTTGCCGAAACAACAAAAGGCAAAAGTACTGTCATTGCACAGCTTCTTATCGCAGGCGATGCGCTTGAAAATGATGATATAACAGCCGCACGCGCCGCTTATGACACGCTTGCAAACGATAATTCTGCGCCAAGTTTTTATAAAGATTTTGGCAAATTAATGACCATCCAAATTGACATGGACGGCATTAATGAAGAAAACACCGCGGCGCTTACAGCGGATCTTACCGCCCTTATAGATGATAAAAAATCTGTATGGCGCTACCACGCCCTACTAAACCGCGCATCTATCTTCGCTATGCAAGGCAATTATCAAGATGCCATAGCCGATGTTAGCGCTGTCCGTGCAGGGGCGAATGTTATTCCATCCCTCGCACAGCGTGCAGGCGCATTAGAACAGCTTTACACAATCCGTAAAGAAGAAACAGATAGCTAAACACATAGCCAATTACAGGATAAGCGTATGTCTGGACATATATTTTCACCGCGTTCATTGAAATTAAAAACACTAACTATGCTTGCAGGCGCATCATTGCTTCTCAGCGCATGTAGCATGTTTGAAAGCAGCGATCCGGAAGTAATTATCGAAGGTGACCGTATATCCATCCTTCAGCTAGAAAAACAGCTTGTCCCTGAAGATATCGCTAACAAAGAAAATATGTATTTACCGCCTGCATGGCAAAATGAATATTGGCCACAAAATGGTGGCTACCCCAACCACGCTATGCATAACCTGTCGCTCGGCACGGAAGACAAAGCTGTTAGCCGCATTTGGAGCGCAAATATTGGCCAAGGTACGACAAAAAAATTACCTCTATCCGCATCCCCAGTTGTTTTTGAAAAACAAATCTTCGCGATGGACACAACGCAGCACGTCACCGCGCTATCCACTGAAAACGGTAAAGAACAATGGCGCATAGACCTTAAACCAGAAGACGAAGATGAAAACGTCACAGGCGGCGGCATCAGCGTTGCAAACGGCGTGGTCTATGTAACAAGCGGCTTTAACGAAGCTTACGCCCTCAGCGCTGCTGACGGCGAACAAATCTGGGAAAGCAAGCTGCCAGCCCCTGCACGTAGCGCACCAACGGTTATATCAGGACGCGCCTTTATTATCACAGCCGACAGCCGCCTTGTTTGCCTCTCGGCTGATACCGGTGAAATTCTTTGGGAATATCAAGGTATTTCTGAAATGACTGGCTTAACAGGGACTGCAAGCCCTGCGGCAGATAGCGACATTGTTGTGCCAGCCTTTTCATCAGGCGAAATTTATGCCCTACGCATAGAAAACGGGTCAGTCGCATGGTCTGATAACCTATCTCCCGTCCGTCGCTATAGCGGGATGGATGATCTTGTTGAAATTCGCGGCCTTCCCGTTATTGCCCGCGAAGTGGTGATTGCCATTTCATTTGGCGGGCGCATGGTTGCCATTGACACACGCAGCGGTCAACGCATTTGGGCACGCAGTATTGGCGGGTCACAAACACCTTGGGTAGCCGGTGATTATATATATGTCCTAACGTCTGATAGTGAGCTTGTTGCCTTATCCCGCATGTCAGGTCAAGTTGTGTGGGTTGACGCACTTCCTGCCTATGAAGACGTTAAAGACCGCGAAGACCCTATCATTTGGCGCGGCCCTGTCATGGCAAATGACCGTGTATTTATCGTTGGTTCAAACGGCGAGATGCGTGAATATGACCCACGCAGCGGCGAGCAAATCACATCATGGGACACCAAAGAATCCATCGCCCTACCGCCAATCATTGCCGGCGGCACACTTTATTTAACAGCCGAAAGTGGGAAAATACTGGCTTATCGTTAAACCAGCATAATCCTAGATAGATTTCCCTAAAGCGCCAAGCGTATAAGCATGGTCGTTGAAAAAACTAGCATTTTTTATAAAAACCCTATATAACCGCCATCACAGAAACAAATAAATAAGAATAGATAATAAAATGGCTTTTACAGTAGCAATTCTTGGGCGCCCGAATGTTGGTAAATCAACATTATTTAACCGCCTATGCCGCAAAAAACTGGCGATTATTGATGACCGCCCAGGCGTAACGCGTGATTACCGCCTACATGACGCGGTACTTTACGACCAAAAAATAAAGCTGATTGATACCGCAGGTCTTGAAGAAAAATTCGATGAATCCATCGAAGGGCGCATGCGTAAACAAACCGAAGCCGCCATTGAAAATGCCGATGCAATTCTATTTATGATTGACGGGCGCGAAGGCGTAAACCCGCTTGATGAACATTTTGCGGATTGGGTACGACGCCGCGACATTCCCGTCGTGCTTTGCGTCAATAAATGTGAAAACGAACACCAAGCCACGGCAGGTGTTGCCGAAGCTTATGCCCTTGGCTTAGGGGAGCCAATTCCAATTTCATCTGCACACGGCCACGGTATTGTTGATATTTACCAAGCCCTTCTGCCGTACTTCCCAGAAGACGAAGACGAAACAGATGAAGAAGATGAAATCGATAATCCATTTAATGTTGATGACATTGATGACCTTGAAGGCCGCGAAGATTTAGACTTTGCCGAACTTGAGCTTGACGAAGAAGACGAAGAAAAACCAATCAAAGTTGCAATTGTCGGCCGTCCAAATGCGGGTAAGTCAACACTTGTAAACGCCCTTCTACGTGAAGACCGCGTTATGGTTGGCCCAGAAGCAGGCATTACGCGTGATGCCATCGCCGTGGACTGGGAATTCAATGGCCGCAAGTTTAAATTGGTCGACACAGCTGGCATGCGCCGTAAAAGTAAAATCACCGACGCTATTGAAAAAATGGCCGTTGATGATGCGCTGCGCGCCATTCGTCTGGCACAAATCGTAATTCTAATGATTGACGGCAAAGAAAGCATTGATAAACAAGACTTAATCATTGCCAGCCACGTTGTTAAAGAAGGCCGTATTTTGGTCGTCGCCGCCAATAAATGGGATGACGTACCAAACCGTAATGAAAAGCGCGATGATTTTCTTTACCGCTTAGAACACGGCATGTCACATATCAAAGGCATTCCGTTCCAAACCATTTCGGCACTTAACGGCAAAAACCTTGACAAGATGATGTATTCCGCACTTCAAGCCTATGAAACATGGAATAAACGCGTCCCGACAGGTAAGCTGAACCGTTGGCTAGAAGCCATCGTCAGCCACCACCCACCACCACTGTCACAAGGGCGTCCAAACCGTTTGCGTTACATCACGCAAATCAACACGCGTCCACCGACATTCGCAGTCTGGGCCGGCGTGCCGAAGGATTTACCAGATTCTTACCGCCGCTATATCGTCAATAGCCTGCGTGAAGATTATGGCCTGATGGGCGTGCCAGTACGTTTATTGGTAAGAACGTCCAAAAACCCGTATGCCAAGTAAACGCAAAGCCATTGACCCACAAAGAAAAAACAGTAAACTCTAATCATCCATTTTGAATTAAGGGGATTATTATGAACGAACAAATTCAAGTCGTAACAACAAGCGCGGGTAGCGTATTTTGGTCGACAATTATTATTATCGCACTCTTAGTCGGCGCTTGGTTTCTAGGAAGCCTTATTGAAGAGCGTATGAAAAAAGTTGAACGCCTTGATAAGACATTGCGTCATTTCATAGGTGCCGTTGCCAAATACTCAATCTATGTTATAGCCATTGTTATGGTCCTCACAAAAGTCGGCGTACCAACCGCGAGCTTACTTGCCGTACTCGGTGCTGCGGGTTTAGCAATCGGCCTAGCTTTACAAGGTACACTTTCAAATATTGCCGCCGGCGTTATGCTGCTTTTTCTTCGTCCGTTTAATGTTGGCGACACAATCACAGCGGCGGGCATTACGGGTACAGTCAAAAACCTAGGCCTTTTCGCAACAGAACTTGCCACCGTTGATAATTTGTACCAATTTGTTCCAAACAACAAAATCTGGAGCAGCGATATTTGCAACATGTCACGCAATACACAGCGCCGTAATGATGTAGTGATGAGCATTAGCTATAGCGATGATGTTGATAAAGCGATCAAAACCCTACAGAAAATGCTTGATAAGGATGAGCGCATTATCCGCACAGAAGGCAAAGAGCCAAAAGTGTTTGTCAATACGCTTGGCGCGTCTTCAGTTGATATTATCGGTCGCTACTGGACAAAATCTTCTGACTTCTTTGATACCAAGACAGACATGACAAAAGCCATTCGTCATGAAACTGAAAAAGCTGGCCTAACCATTCCGTTCCCAACACAAACTGTTGAATACGTACAGAACGGCGAAGCCGCACCAGCAAAGAAATCAACAGCGAAAAAGAAGGCTGCATAAGCACAATGGCTTACACCATACGTACAGCTACTATTGATGATATTCCAGCCTTAGCAGAGCTTCATTGCCAAGGCTGGAAAGATTCTTATGTTGACCTTGTCCCACAAGATTATTTGGATGGGTTAACGCCAGAAGAATTTGCCGAAAAATGGAAAAAATGGATGCCGGATGATATTTCAACCGCATTAATTGCCGAAGATGAAAACGGTAACCCTGCAGGTTTTTCAATGTTCGGGTCATTGCAAACGCCTGTGCCTGGGCAATCCTCTATTCGACCAATATATTCTGCGGAACTTTACGCCATTTACTTGGGTAAAGACCATTGGGGCAAAGGTCTTGCGCAAATGTTTTTTAAAGAAACCGCCGCCGCGCTTAAAGACCAAAAACATTATTCAATGGCGCTATGGGTTGTTGGCGGCAATAAGCGCGCCTGTAAATTCTACGAAAAAATGGGCGGGCAGCGCATCGGCAAAAAAGTCGTTGAAATTGGCGGCCGTAACGTCAAAGAAGCCTGCTTCGGTTGGCGCGACACATCAAATCTGTTAAAGTAGCTTGGCTATATTCGTCATTTAGTCGCACTGAGGGGGATCATATGGGACTAAAACATAAGCTAAAAAAATGGACCGCGGCAGAGCTTATCGAAGCCTCACAAGCAAGCGCCATCCTTAAACATGAAAAACAAGGCATCGGCACAAAATATTTCCGCGGTCTGATAGGCCTTGCCCTCCTCACTATATTTGGTGGGCTTGCAATGATCATCGCCTCAAACTGGGCAGAGATATCTGGCGCGACAAAACTTATTGGCCATTTCATTTTAAGCGGCGCAGCGGCTTGTACCGTTTGGCAAGGAAAAATCCGGAACAATTACTGGCTGCGCGAAGGTGCGTCTTTTATCTTTGCCGCATTAAATATGACCTTAATCGTCTTGATCGGTCAGGTCTTCCAATTAAATGGAACCGTTGAATCAGCGCTACTGCTTTGGATTTTGATTACATCACCAATGCTGTTCATATTCGGTGAATCGCGCATGATTGCTATTTTATGGCTCGCAGGCTTCCTCGCAACAACTGCGTTAAACCTAGAAGACCTCATAGAACGCTTTGACGTCTCTTACGCGACAGAAAACAGCCTTTACTTAATGCTCATCAGCTGCGTCCCTGCTGGGTTGTTATTCAGTGCCATGACACCTAAGTTTAAAACGTTGCGCCCTGAATGGCAGCATAGCTACTTAATTACGGCGACCACACTGTATATTCTTGCAGGTTTAGCCGCATCATTTGGGTGGTATGACGATTCAGATTTCCTAAATAGGCAGTTTAAAAACTTATATTGGCTTCCTACAGCCTTGTTCACGCTCTGGGCAGTTGGCCTATATGGTGTAAGCCGAATATTGCAAAGCGCGACCAACAAGGCACTCTGTCAATTTGCGGCCATTGCCGCACTCTCTGCACTTATATCCTTCCTGCCGAACCGCCCAGAGATTGACACCATGGCGACCATTCATTTTGTACTTTTTGCGGGCGTCATTGGTTATTTCGCTATTCCACTTAGCCTACATGGCTTTGTAACACTTGCGATCTTACTTATCACTATGCGCCTATTTGCATTCTACATAGAGCTTACTGGCCCAATGTTTGCCATGGGGGTTGGTATGATTGTTACAGGCATTATTTTACTTGTAGTTTTGCGCCTAGCCTTAAAACTCGATAAAAAAGTTAAAGCAAAACTATTCGGTGAGGAGGAGTAAGCCATGACACAAGAAAAGCAAATGCAGCTCATCCGCCTTATCTGCTTAATAATCCCCATAATCATCCTAGGCTATATTACGCTCACCACAAATCATAAACAGAATAGCGGGACGCTCTGGCGTGTTGACATCACAGGGTACGACCCGCGCGATTTACTACATGGACGTTACATTCGTTACCAAATTGACTGGGCAAAATATGGCGCGGTGACGGCTACGCGCGGCTCAACAAAAACACTCTGCCTTAACAAAGCACCAGAAGGCGGCATCGAGCCAGTTGTTTCACTAGATACAGCGGATAACTGCGCCTCAACGATAAACGCCGGTAAAACCGCTAAGAACTGGAACTACCAAGGCCGCCGTTATCAAATCCCTGAAAAATACGCCAACGCCTTAGATAAAGCCTTTGCAGACCGTAAGAATAAATTTTCAATAGATATACGCGTACACAAAAATAAACTGTATGTGGGTGATTTACACATGAACGGCAAAGCCGTCAAATACAATTACCGCAACATCCAAAACCAATATATAGCATCGCTTGGAGCAAAATTCGCCCCGCAAGAATTTACCCTCGCAGTGAAAAATTTACGCCCTTATCAAGTAACAGATTCTCAGGCTTGCGTAGCATATGAAATTGACTGGGCAAAACATGGCCTAAGCTTTGATATGAGTGAACAAACACCAGATTTATGCCTTACTCATAGCAAAGATGGGCGCGTCATTGCCGCCGCTGCGCAAAACGGCACACAAAACTGTAGTGCACGCCTAAGAAGCGGGGCATGGAACAGCACATGGAATTATCCATTTGAAACATTTTGCCGCAACAACAGGCATGGTAAATTCTTGCTGGATCAATATAAGAAAGATCCAACCGCATTTGCCGCGCGCATTGAAACGAACCAACAAGAAAATTTATACGTCAAAGAGCTCATCATTGATGGCACGCCATTTAATGACGCGTTTAATATTTTCTACAGTAAATAATAACTTCGCTGCAAAAACAACAGCTTATAAAAAACAACTTGCGCGACGCACAAAAACCGCGTTAAGCTGATCCCATGATTGAAATGACGTTTATTACATCGTTATTATCCACTTTGATCGCAGCGGCAGCAGCAAACGCGGCGGCATGCGCATGTGCGGCGGCATCGCGCCGCTAACATATATACTCCCAAACCACATCGATATTTTAATTTTCAATAACACTAAAAACTGTTAAGCTTATGTCGTTATATAGCCACTATTTTAACGCGCTGCTCCAGTTAAAAAATAAGGCCATGTAAGGAGTAGTCATGGAATTTCTAGATTTAGACCAGCAAATGGATATTAAGAAGAATAAATTAAATTACCGCCCAATATTTAGTACATTGTCGCAAAACCCTGGTGCGGAAATTATTCGTTACGGCCGCCGCAAAGAAGGCGCGCTGACATTAGCGCAAGGCCAAGGCAGCGCCCCCACACCAGATTTTATCAGCAACGCCACCCATCAAGCGATGTTAGAAGGCAAAACATTTTATGATTCCCCAAATGGCGTACCAGAATTACGCCAAGAAATATCAGATTATTATAAGCGCATTTTCAATGTCGATATTCCATCTAACCGTATTTATGTGACAACATCAGGTACAAACGCGATGGATTATGCCTTAACGGCGCTTTTAGACCCGGGTGATGATGTAATCGCCATCACCCCGATTTGGAAGAACCTATTAAGCGCGGTCGAAGTCGCCGAAGCCAATGCGATAGAAGTACCCTTAAATGAACAAGACGGTCAATGGTCACTAGACTTAGACGCCGTATTCGATGCTGTGACAGATAAAACGCGCGCTATTCTTGTCGTTAGCCCATCAAACCCAACAGGCTGGACGATCACGCCTGACGAAATCAAGGCGCTGCTTGAATTTTCACGTAAGACTGGCGTTTGGATTATCGCCGATGAAGTCTATAACCGCCTTACTTTGTTTGAAGATCATGCACCAAGCTTCCTAGAATACGCGCATGATCGTGAATTACTATTCACGGTTAACAGCTTCTCCAAAGCTTATGCAATGACGGGTTGGCGTTTAGGTTGGCTTGTCGGGCCGCCTTGCGCCGAAGAAATCATCTGTGACATTGCGCTTTACAACACAATGGGCGCCCCCACACCGCTGCAATATGGCGGTATCGCGGCGCTCCGCCACGGTGAAGATTTTATCAAAGAACAAAAAATGGACTGGATCAAAAACCGCGCCATTTTAGAAGAACGTTTTAAAAACCATAACCGCATCCAAATGGCGCCGCCAGAAGCAACCTTCTATAGCTTCTTCCGCGTTGACGGTGAAGATAAATGCATACGCCTCTGCCGTGACCTCGTCGATAAAGTCGGCCTCGTCCTTGCGCCAGGTATTGGCTTCGGCAAAGATTGTGCAGGCTATGTACGCCTTTGTTACGCGGTATCAGAGCCACGCCTTAACGAAGCGCTTGACCGATTAGAGCGCGCTGTGCGATAACAACCTCCTTAATATTAAAAATAAGGACTATCCTATGAGTACAGGCAGAGGCTATTTTGGCATTGGCGTTGAAGGCATCACCAAGGAAACTAACCTTGGCAATTTAGCACGCTCTGCCCATGCTTTTGGGGCAAACTTCTTTTTCACCGTGGCACCAATCATCAGCGTTAAAAAAGTACGCTCCGTTGATACATCAAGCGCATTTGATTCCGTACCTTATAACCAATACGATAAATTAGACGACCTTGTCCTGCCACATGGCTGCCAGCTTGTTGGTGTAGAATTAGTCGAAAACTCCATTGAACTACCAAGCTTCCGTCATCCAACACGTGCGGCGTATATCCTTGGCCCTGAAATGGGCAACTTATCCGAAGAAACCATGGCGCGCTGCGACCATATCATCAAAATTCCCATGCATTTCTGTATTAATGTCGGTGTTGCGGGCGCTTTGGTAATGTATGACCGCCTCATATCAAGCGGTCGTCACGCGCCCCGCCCCGTACGTGCCGGCGGCCCGACCGAAGAGCTCGTTAATCACGGCGCAGGTCTACGCATCAAATTACGTACGGCACAGGACGAAAAATAACACCTCCTATTGCACTCTAAGAGTGAGTCCTCTATGGTCTTTATCATAATTAAAAACATTATGGGAGAACTACGCATGTCAGATGCATTTCAAGACTATATTGGCAAAGAAATCAACGTTTCAGAAGAACCTGTAGAATATAAATTCGGCGACGAAACATATAAAGATTTCAACTATAGCTACGATAAAAACGACCCTGTCATAAAGGATATTTTCAACAAAAACGCCAGTGCACGTATCATCCTGCCCAACACAATGCTCACTATGGATTACATCCCAACGCGCCCAAATGTCTATGTAGATAAAGACACAAATGGGACATGGCGTATCACAGATGTTAGGTTCGGGTAATCAAGCTTGTCTGATTTATTTTATGACCGCTGGGGCAACACACACCACCCTAAAACAAAAAACCAAGCCATAAACCGCGAAGGCGCATGGCTTGCTTTGCTTGAACGCGATGCTATTCTCTTCGCCTATGCGGATTACGCGCCAGATGTGGCTGATATTCCGGGCGGCGGCATAGATGCGGGCGAAACCGCTTTAGATGCTGCCCGCCGTGAATTTTTTGAAGAAACAGACCTCACCGCGCCCAATAACCTAACCATCCTAAACACCCACAATCAAAACATAAACTTTTACGCCGATGATGTGGATGGCTATTGGCATTATACGCAAACTTATTTCCTTGCCACCGCCAAAGGCACGACGCTATACTTCCCTGAAAAACGCGCCGTCACCGAAGGCCACGCCGCATGGATAAAAATAGCGGATTTAGAAAAATCCGCTATCAACTACGCCCATAAAATGGCGCTCAATCATCTGCTTAAACTTTAGCTAAGATTTATCATTTAATATAAAATGATGAATTTTAAAAAATTTAACAAAGATCATTTAGAAATATTGGGCGCATGGACTATTATGTTTCTAAATATTTTCTTTGCCACATTATTCACCTATAAATATTTGGCGAAATATGGAGATGATTTATACTATAATCTCGACACCTTGTTTGCCGTAAGTATCTTATTTTGTTTTATACTTGGTACACGAAGCTTCTACGTCTGGTTAAATACACCTAAAATATACGCGGAAATTCTTGGCTATAGAAATAGCAAAAGAACCAAAAACACAGGGCATTTTAAAAATCTAACGAAGTTTCGTCCGATAATACGGTATAAAGACAATAAAGATGTCACTCATGAGAAAATAATCATAAATCTAGGCAGCATTCTCAAAGAAGGCAGTCAAATCAAGCTACGCCTTAGAAATAATCGAGAAATAAGAGCAACATTCCTTTTATATTTTTCATTTATGTTCTTACCTTTTACATTCATGACATATTTCACTTCATTTTGGCTACATGCCATATGCATGTTGTACATGCTGATCATATTTGAGGCGGCAATGGTCTATCTATGTATTACGTATATAAGAGATATACCAAGAACATCATTCTATAAATATCTATTTGCCTTGGACCCAAAGCCCGAACATTATCACACATATTCAAAAACTGACTTCAAGAATATGACGAAGCAAGAAATGATAAATCAAAATGCCTTATTGGCATATCGCCATCAAAAATGGCATGTACCGAAAGAAAACTTAATAAATATTGGCTGTTGCATCCTATTCATATTACTGCTTCTCTTCGTAGAAAACCTCTAACCATCACTATTAGGATTTAAAATTTAGACCTTTGGACCTTGGTCATTTTTATCGCTACATTGCTTTGCTCTTTCTGCGTTTAATGCATCACGGTCTAGATCGCTATAATGCATCTGCACACCTTCTTTAACCCCAATATATGTGCCATAAATTGGCAAAATAGTGGCTATACCAGCAAAAATAACCGGTGAAGCAACTATTGTTGCCGCGCGGTTCAAACGGTCATCACGGAAAAGTCGACAAAATTCATCTGCTTTGCCTTTACCGCGCACCGTATCCCAAAGCACCAAACTACTAAGAGCTGGACCACCGAGCCCCAAAAAAACAGCACCATCAAATGCTTTTTTCAGACCAGATTCACCACGCGAATCTTTTTTCAATAGATTTTTCATTCTTTAAACTCCCTATAAATATCAAATGCTTTTATAGACAACAAAAATGCATATGTAAAGTGCGCTGCGTGAAAAATATTGACGTACGCCATAAACCGCCTTAGCGTATATGAAAATACGTACAGGGATACACTCATCATGACCAATTATGTTGGTTTAAAACTATCTGATGCCGATCAGCAGAAATTACGCGCAAAGTTTCAGCCGCAATTTTCTACGCTGAAATGTGACCACATCACCCTATCCCTCACCGATGATTTCACCCAAGCGCAAAAACTGGCGCAGGCCATCAAAGACGTCAAAATCACCGGATACGTCACCGATAATAAAGGCATCGACATCCTACTCGTCACCATTAACGGCACGCATCTGCGCGATTGGTGGGGCTATTACCACATCACCCATAGCCTCAACCCAAACATCAACGCCCCGCGAGATTACGACATTTTCAGCGCCCCAAATGCCCAAACCGCCATGCCCTATTCCCCCAAAATAGCCAATGGCTTGCTACACAAAGCCTTCACCGACGCCGCCAGCCTGAAACAAAATAATATAGACGTCGTGCAGCTAAACACCCCCATCACGATTACGCCAAAGCCATATATGAGGCGCGATGGACAACACACGCCGTTATAAACATTCACCTTTTACTAAAACTTTTTGCGGTAGAATAAGCGGATGGATTGGGGACAGATTGACATAGCTGAATTACGTACATACGCCACGTCTTTATTAGCGGCGTTATTTACGCTTTATTTTTTATATGAATTGATTACTAAGATTATAAACAATATGCGTTTACCATTTCAAAAGGCCACGATAATTGGCTATCGCTTTTCGCATAAACCGTTTTTTGCTACGCCAGTTATGCCGACGCGGTTTTATCCTGTTATTCGGTTAGAAGACGGCTCTGAAATCACCGTAAAAAGGATGAGCGCCCTTATCAAACAAGGGCAAAATATAAAGATAAAGCTTAAAAAGGACCGCTATATTGACTTGAACTTTGCAGGCGATATTTGCGCGCTTGGCTTTATTTTTATATTTGCCCTCGCATATTTTAAGCCATTCGAAACACTCAATACGGACATGTTCTTTTATCTGTCATTCGGCGTCCTCTCTGCTGCAATATTGATTGACTACCTTAACACAAGGCGTGAGCTTGATTATTTAGGTGAAAAACAAATCAGTAAAATAACGAATTTTAAGAAGCCTGCAGATTATTCAAAACTTACTGCCGATGACATATCACGTATTGAGAACGCCGATTTAGTCGATGTCAAAGATGTCGAACATCATTATTACTATTCCATATGCCGCGGTAAAGTTCATTGGTTTGAAGCCGTAAGCTTTTTCGGTTTGGTTTGCTACATCATCAAATATGAATTTTTATCATAAGGAAAATGAAATTTTCTTTTGTACTAGGCATGAGGCGTGAAGCCTAGCAACGCTAGGTGAGCAACGAATAACGACGTAATAAAGAAAATGGGCCAGTTCTGTTGCGAGGCCGACCCACGCCCCACCCAATAGGTTTCAATTACCAGGAATTTAGTTGTAGCACGCTACGGTTGCTCAATTAAGCAGCCATCGCTTCGCTAACGACAGCATTGTCGTTAACCGCTACGAAACGATTGTTATCGTTTGCATTTATAAATAATGGCCTTAATAACGGAAGTACCATACCGAACGCAAGCTATCACCTTTACTACGCATGTCGATCCTATTTCGGCCCCATCACTTGATGTCTAACCATCGCAAATGCTGTATCAGACAGCAAATGGTGGAGCCGCCGGGTACCGCCCCCGGGTCCATAACGCTTATTCCGCGACGCCTTTAGCGTCATAGTCAGACGAGCTGACATCTTTATAATAGCGCAGCAGCCCTTATATTTCCAGTATTTTCGCGAAAGATTCGATGTTTTTTTACATAGATTTTTCGCAGTATTTTTGATATAATAAGCGTTATGATAATGATTCATAATGGAAAAATCGGGTACAAACGCGACGAATTTCGCAAAATCTTTCAGATATACTCGACCTTTGTCTATAAAGGCCTGTTCAAGGACTTCTCTTTCGCTGAAATTGACGGACGTTACTATATCTCCTTCCGTGAGGAAGCGGGCAAAACGCCGCTGATTACTATTGAAAAGAAGAAATTAAGCGCAGATCGGGCTTTATTTATCGCCACCACACCATCAAGCAACGGCCAGCCGCAAGAAATTGTCCGTTCAGAGAAGATCGATTCCTTCGTTACGCAGCTGCGTGAGAAGATTGAAAAGATCCAAGAGTCACGAAAAGATGGCAAAGTTGTCAATTTGCGATAATTAAATATTGACATATTCATTAGATTGCGCTAATTAGATGGTCCCAGTTACAAGAAACATAGTAATTGGAGAATCCCATGCCCCTACACGAAACATTCAATACAATTTCACAGCAACTCGTTGACGCCGTTGTTGACAGAAACTTACCTGCATACGCATTTTCACGCAGTGATGAGCTAAACAAGCTTACAACTGAATTCATCAATATGGTTAGCGCAACTGGCCTAGATGTAACGCCAGAAGATTCAGCAGGCTTCCCAAGCCTACGTACAGCGCTTATACAGCTTAATGACGCGACAACACTCTGGAAAAGCGATGAACAGACCGTCGTTTACGCACAAAAAGCAGCAAAAGAGCTCGGCGCTTTTTTGAAATACTAATTATATAGATTTAAGCCGCGCGCAGAATTTGACCAGAATCACGGATTTCAAAACGCTGCGCGCGCTCTTCATAGCGGGTAAATAAGGCCGCATCAGTGCCAGACAGCCAGACCTGCCCGCCAAGATCTGCCAAGCGCGCATAGAGCGCCGCACGGCGGTCATCATCCAAATGCGCGGCAATTTCATCAAGCAGTAATAATGGCGGCGCACCACGTTCCGCATTTATCAGCCGCGCATGGGCGAGGACAAGGCCAATTAACAGCGCCTTTTGTTCCCCTGTTGAGCATTGATCCGCGGGCATTTCCTTTGCCGCCATCGTGACGAGCAAATCACTTTTATGTACGCCAACGGCCGCGCCGCCCGTAATCGCATCCGTAGGGCGAGAATCTTCAAGCGCCGTTTTAAACCAATTTTCAACCTCTAACGCCGATGACTTAGCGATTCGCGCTTCAATCTCGCCATCTACTTTCAATCTGGCGAGGGGGAAATAACCTTTATCAAGGCTCTGCGCACGCTCGCAGGCTTCTTGCAGGCGCGTACAAAAATCAACGCGCGCCGCAGCGATGGCTACCGCCGATTCGGCCATTTGTTTTTCAAGGGCGCTTACCCAATGCGCATCGGGCTTGGCGTTATCTTTCAAAAGGCGGCTGCGCTGGCGCAATGTTTTTTCGTATCTCGTCAAACGCCCTGTATGGGCAGGGTCAAACGCATAAATAAAGCGGTCAAGAAAACGGCGGCGATGTGATGAGCTATCAAGAAAAATCCGGTCCATTTGCGGGGTCAGCCATACGCAGGCCACGTAATCAGATAGTGCATTCTGGCTGCGCTGCATTTCACCGTTTAGGCGCACCTGCCGCTTCGTTAAATTCTCCGCCGTTGTGCCCGTCCCAATTTTGGTCAGCACATTACCATCATGAAAATCGGCGCTGACGCCCCATGGGCGATCCGCCTTAGCGCGATTAACGAAATCATCGACCGATGCCCCGCGTAGGCCGCGCCCAGGGCTCAGCAAAGACACAGCCTCTAGGATATTGGTTTTCCCAACGCCATTCGCCCCGATAAATATAACAGCGCCCGACTCTAATCCATCAAGTCGGGCGGCGTCATAATTTCGAAAATTTGTCAGTGTTAAACGGTCGATATAAACCACTTACTGATCCTTATGCTCCTAATGCAGCTGATTACACGCGCAATGGCATCAAAACATACAATGCTGAAGCATCGCTTGTGTCTTGAATGATTGTTGGTGATGCAGGGTCGGCCATTTCCATACGGCAGCCATCACCGCTAACCTGTGATGTAATATCAAGCAAGTATTTCGCGTTGAAGCCAATTTCAATATTTGGCGCTTCGCTGTTTACTTCGATGTCTTCCATCGCAGAGCCTGATTCCGCTGAATTTGCTGACAAGGTCATTGTTTTGCCATTCAACTGAATTTTAACAGCGCGTGATTTACCATCAGAAATTGTTGATACACGGTCAATCGCCTGTGTGAACACTTTCGGGTCAACTTCGATCATCTTGTCATTACCAACTGGAATAACGCGGTTATAATCAGGGAATGTACCGTCGATCAATTTTGATGTCAGGACAATATGGTCAAACGCGAAACGGATTTTGTTTTCAGACAGGCTGATAGAAATCTGATCCGCCGCTTCTTCTAATAGGCGACGAATTTCGTTGACTGCCTTACGCGGTACAATCACGCCCGGCATTTCGCCCGCGCCTTCAGGGATTGGCATTTCAAAACGCGCCAAACGGTGGCCATCGGTCGCAACGGCGCGCAATACAGGAATACCATCCGCATCGGCTGCGTGCACATAAATACCATTTAGGTAATAACGTGTTTCTTCTGTCGACATTGCGAATTTTGTACGGTCAATCAACGCACGAAGCTCCGCCGCAGGGACAGAGAATGTTGTCGGCAGATCACCCAAACCAAGTTCAGGGAAATCGCTAATCGGCAAACATGCTAAACGGAAGTTTGAACGCCCGCCGCGCACCTGCATAGAGTGACCGTCTTCGCTCACTTCAAGTTCAATTTTAACGCCGTCAGGCATTTTACGCACGATGTCATGCAATGTATGCGCTGGCGCCGTTGTTGCGCCTGGCTTATCAACTTCAGCCGCAACGGCTTCGTTCATTTCAAGGTCCATATCAGTTGTGGCCATAGACAGCACACCATCTTCCGCACGCATCAAAACGTTTGATAATATCGGAATAGTATTTCGTTTCTCAACAACGCTCTGTACGTGGTTTAGAGCCCGAAGTAACGCCGCACGGTCAATAGAAAATTTCATTGCTTGTATCCTATCGTTCAATCGATCTATTTAATATTTGATAGCTAAAAATAGCATAGGTAAAACCTGTGCCAACCCTTTTGTTTACTGGCATAACACTTATCCCACACTCTTTTTTGCTGTGTATGTTATGGAAAATAGTTGCGTTTCAACAGCTGTTTATGTAAGATAACTTCAAAAGACATATAGGGCGGGCAAGAAAAATGCAAAAAACGATATCAGACACAGACCTTGATAAGAAAACCACAGCAGATATATATGATTACGAAGCAATTGACGCGAACGAACTACTTGATTTGCTGGAGCTAACTGAGGCATTTGCAAATGCACTTGCCCAGCGTATCGAAGATCATAGCGCGACACAAAACGCTTTTGACGCCGCACTTGACCCACCAAATAACGAAGAGCTTACACCATTGGCTGAAGCTTATCTTGTATCACATTTTGAAGATTTGTTTGGCTTTGGCAAAGCCTTAGACGAAGCAGATGAAGAGCCCGACCCAACAATAAGCCGTAAGAAGCGTATTCAGGCTATGATAGACCATGTTCAGCAGCGTGACTTATATATTAAATTTCTACAGGGCGAAGATATCTCAGGCAACGCACCTATTATATCGCTGCCCTTTATGTGTAGCGCGTTGCCGCAAGAGCTAAAAAACGCAGATAATGTTTCCTTGCTAAGAACCATACATGCGTACAGCCTAGCGGATATCGCGGACCAAAAGCCGCCCATGCTAAATTAAAGGCTTCCTCAAAAACACCCGCGCATGACCGGCAATATAATCTGGCACTTCGGCGATAATTGTATAACCACATTTCTTGTAAAATTCAGGCGCTTGAAAAGCAAAGGTATCCACGAATAAATCAGAGAAATGCTGCTCTATAGCAAAATCCTCGGCTTTTCGCATAAGGTCTTTGGCAAGGCCTTGCCCGCGATGCGCATCATCAACCCATAATGTCTTAATATAACCCTGCCTACCCGCGACGAGCATTTCAAGACAGGCAATACATACGCCATCTTCATCACGATAGACAAAGTTCTCACAGCTTCGCGGCGGCACGTTATTTTGCACCGCATAAGCGGCAAAGCCCGCATCAACGCGGGCCTTGTCTTCATCTCTATAATTTGTATCTAACTGATACGTCATGCAGATCAACCTGTAAGGGCGCGACGTACAACTTCTACGTCTTGTGCGAAACCTGCATCTTCATCCATAAGCTCTTCGATTTTACGAACGGCGTGCATAACGGTTGTATGGTCACGGCCACCAAACTTACGGCCTATTTCAGGCAATGAACGCGCAGTAAGCTGTTTTGCCAAATACATCGCAATCTGACGTGGGCGCGCAACACTGCGAGCACGACGTGAAGAATGCATATCTGTCAGCTTAATGTTGTAGTGTTCCGCAACTTTACGCTGAATTTCATCAATTGTAATACGGCGATCATGGCTGCGGAGCATATCTTGCAAAATATCCTGTGTGCTTTCAAGCGTCACTGGGTTTTTAGATACATCAGCATGCGCAACGATACGGTTCAACGCACCTTCAAGTTCACGAATATTGCTTGTCACTTTAAGCGCAAGGAACTCAAGAACGCTATCAGGGATATCTGCCTGAAGAAGCGCGCGCTTTGAATGCAGAATGTCTAAGCGCAAGTCATAAGATGACTGCTGAATATCGGCAACCAAGCCCCATGCCAAACGTGAACGTAGGCGCTCATCAATACCATTCATTTCGCTTGGCGCTTTGTCGGCAGAAATGATGATCTGCTTGTTATAGTCAACCAAGGCGTTGAATGTGTGGAAAAATTCTTCCTGTGTGCTTTCTTTACCCGCGATGAACTGGATGTCATCCATCATCAACACGTCAACTGAGCGGAAGATTTCTTTAAACTTCATTGTGTCTTGGCCACGAAGCGCACGCACGAATTGGTACATAAACTTTTCAGCTGAAAGATACATAACCACTTTTTCAGGGTCTTGCTGACGAATTTGGTGCGCAATAGCGTGCATAAGGTGTGTTTTACCAATGCCAACTCCGCCATAGATATATAATGGGTTAAATGGAACCTTGTCACACTCAACAACGCGGCGCGCCGCAGCATGTGCCAATGCGTTTGTTTTACCAACGACAAAATTATCGAACGTGAAACGCGGATCAAGTGGAGACGACAAATCATAATCCGCTGTCAGTTCGTTGATGTTCGCTTTTGGACGCGCAAGAATCTCTTCATCTTCTTCGTCTAATGGCACAGAATTTTGAACAACCACGATTTCCAAACGCTTAATTTCAGCGTTCTTTTCCATGCTCATTTCTAAAATGCGCGCAGCGTAGTGCGATTGAATCCAATCACGCATAAAACGTGTAGGGACAGAAACTTCTAAAGTACCATGGTAATACGCCTGCAAACTCAAAGGTTTCAACCAGCTACGGTACACCGCTTCACCAAACTCATTACGAAGCTCTTTATATACAGCCGTCCATGCTTTTAAGATTTCCGGTGTAGGCTCAAATGAATCAGCTTGTTGAAAAGATGCGCCCATAGTGACGACATTGCTGTTCGCATTGCTCATATTATAGTCTCCATATACTTTTTAGCGTTTATAAAAAATTCTTTTATTGGCGCGATACGTCACAAAACCGTACGCCCCATATAAAAATATGTACATTCTTGTACATTCACTCCACACAGGCCTCGCCCATCATCCAACAAAGAAAAAAAGACATCAGAAAGGGTTTGGGCAGCATGTAAACTGCACATTATACACTTCATAAACCATGTCGATTTTTTCAACCTCTGAGGCGCATCACAGCGGCAGAACACCAAAGTGATAAACATCTATATCGAAGTTTTCTCTGCAATAACATAAAGCTAAAATTTTCATTTTATTACAATATGTTATCTATGATGCGGGCTATGCCAGCAACGTCTGTGACGACCTTAAAAAGCCTTATATTGTCACAGTAAACACACTCATATACCACGTGAAATCATTACTGATTTCGGCTGCGATTTTTTATTTATTGTCTGTATCGCTGATAAGAAGAACAGTAGCTGCTTTTTCCCATCAGTGCAAGCAGAACTTTTCATGAACATTAAAAAAATTTTAATTATTTTTTTATTAAAAAACAAGCACATAGACCTGTGGCCCCATATTCAAAAACATGGAGCCAATCAGAAATTTAACTGTATTTTATGAAATTAAGCGGCTGCTTTCGCGTCCACAATACGTTTATTCAAACGTGAGATTTTACGTGCCACAGTGTTCTTGTGGAAGATGCCTTTTGCAACGGCGCGCTGTAATTCAGGGCGTGCAGCTTTCAAAGCTTCGTTTGCTGCAGTTACATCACCCGCTTCTAGGGCCATCTCAACTTTCTTAACGAAAGTACGTACACGGCTGCGACGTGCGCCATTGATGATTTCGCGTTTTTTATTACGACGAATACGTTTTTTTGATGAAGCGTGGTTAGCCATATTTTTTTCCTTTTATATTTTGCCTTTTCGTCATACCCGAAAAGACGATCAAATTCTAAATTTTTACATCCGGCTCTTGGCCGACAAGCGAAAACATAGTGGGTCTAGCCGTCAACCATGTTCGCGTGAGATAGTGTTTTAATCAACTTATCCCCTGCTTGTCAAGAAAAACTAACCTATTTTTTGTGCCCTAACGCAAAAAAAAAGAATTATTTGCTTTATCCTCAACATATACTTTGGGCCTGATCATTGTGGGCGCAAAGAAAAAGTCAGCAAACACCCGCCTGATTCAGACGTACGTGCATGGATATTTAAGAGCTCTGCTTCACGCAAATATCCGGCGCTTAACTTTACCCAGCCCAGTGCTGGCAAGCTTTTCTGATAGAAAGAAAGCGCTGCCGCGCAGTCCCCCGCGCCTTGCGCGGCAAAGTCAACCAAACGCCCTGATACTTTATCAAAGATCACAACCGAATCCGTAAGTTCATTAAAGTTAGGCGCGATCGGTACATCTGGCAACGCCGAGAAGAACCGGCTTTCCGCCAAAGCCGCCGCTGAAAGACACAGCCCCATTGAGAGCAAAACTACAAATAATCTTATCATATAATCCTAATTTCCTATTTCTTCTGACAGGCCGAACAATAAAAACTCGACCGCCCTGCCTGTACAATACGGTGAACTTCCCCCTTATTGCAAACAAAACATGGCGCACCCTCACGGCCATAGACCTGAAACTCATGCTGAAAATAACCAAGCTTACCATCGGCGCGGCGATAATCTTTTAAAGTTGAACCACCCGCCTTAATCGCTTTCTCTAACACCTCAAGTATCGCAGCATAAAGCGCGCTAGCCTCTTTACGCGAAACATCCGACGCCAATCGCTTTGGGTTTATACCCGCCATAAACAGCGCCTCGCACACATAAATATTGCCAAGCCCGACCACAAGGCGCTGATCAAGCAGCGCCGTCTTAACCGGGCTATTGCGACGTTTCAGCGCATCATAAAAAAACGCCGGCGTGAATGAATCAGAAAATGGATCAGGGCCCATCTGTTTAAAGATCTTATCATCCTCTAACGCCGCTGCGTTATCATAAAGCAGCACAAAACCAAAGCGGCGCGGGTCGTTATAGACAAGGCTACGCCCATCATCGAAATGCAAAAACATGTGGTCATGCTTAATCGGCTGATAGGAGGCATCAGGCTCAACTATCTTGATCTGGCCGCTCATCCCCAAATGAATGACCATACATGGCCCGCCTTTAAAATAGATTAGAATATATTTAGCGCGGCGTTTAACCTGCTCCACACTATGCCCATTTAGACGCTCTGCAAATAACTCAGGGAAGGCCACACGCAGATTCGGACGTGTGGTGACAACATCACGCATAACATGGCCTTCAATAAACGGCGCAATGCCGCGGCATACAGTTTCAACCTCAGGAAGTTCAGGCATAATACACTTACAGCCCCTTAATCCGCTAAATAATATTCAACCGTGCTGACCACACGGATTTTTTTGATATGCGGATTGTTCCGGTCACGGTCACTAATTGAAAACTGACCTTGTGACGCGCGTTTAATTTTACCCAGACGGCTGTGAGAATCGGCCGCGAACTTCTCCGCTACGGCGCGGGCATTCTTTGTCGCTTCTTCGACCATGGCTGGTTTCAAATCATTCAGCCCTGTAAAACTATATTCCACGGGCTGATTATAATTATTCGCGTTTAGCACTATGCCCATTTTGCCAAGCGCGGAAACTTTTTCCATGATACCGCCAACTTTTTCAACATCATTAGAAAACACCGTGACGGTATGAAGCGCCGTATAGCGTGGCCCATTTACAGCTTGGTTATTATAGCGGTCTGCCATTTTATCAGTGACTTGCGGCATGGCGAGCGATATATCATCTTCGTTCAGCCCTTCTTTTACAAGAAAATCACGCACTGTATTGGCCGCGCCCTCTAGCTGCACATATAAATCATTTAAATCCGCCGAAGCTACCGTAAAACTAATCGGCCAGATGACTTGATCCGCCATACGGATTTGTTCAGACAGCCCTTTTACGCTGACGCTACGCTCCGTCATCTTGACGTACATGCTTGCCTTGTACAAAAAACCACCAAGCGCGGTAAAGCCCAGTAATAAACATAGTCCTAATATTAAACTTGCTTTTGATTGCATGGAATATCCCCCTTGTGTTGAATCGCCCGCGTACAGGCAGCAATGTCTTTATAATATAAGGCGCGCTGCTGCGCAAATGCGAAGCCTAACCGCCCATCCAAAAAACCGCATTTGATAATATAGCTATAGACGAACATAACCATGTGCCGGCAAGGCAGTGCGCGAAATATGCGTTTTAAGCGTTCACGCTGCGGTACAATGTCTTGCGGCCAAGTGTCCTCAATATTCATGCGCGCTTCCCACTGCGCATAGGCGGCATGGCGTTTTTTAAGCGCGGCGCGGTCATCAAACGCATCATGAATAAGCGGCGCATGCAGTACGCCTATACGTACAGCTCCTGCCTTAGCAACGGGCTGATAATGCCCCTCAACTTCCCAGCCGCCCTCAAAGGCTAAATCATCGACAACTGGAAACACTAATTTCTGCCGATTCATCAGCATTAATTTGCGGTTCTTTTGCCCATAGTTAAGGATTTTATCACCAATGCGGTAGAGCCCCGTAATAAAATAGCCATCCGCGTCAGGCGCAGCGTTACCATCAAATAACGATGCAATCTCCGCACATAGTTCAGACGTCAAACGTTCATCAGCATCAAGCATCAGCACCCAATCATGCTTTAGCGGTAGATTATCGAGCGCCCATTGTTTCTTTTTCGGATATTGCCCATTCCAATGAAAATTCATCACCGATGCGCCATTCTGCGCGGCGAGCGCCGCCGTATTATCTGTGCTCGCAGAATCAACCACCCAAATATCGGAAAAACCTTTTAAACAGCGCAAAGTGTCTTCAATGCGGCGCGCTTCATTCTTGGTCAGAATAACGACTGAAACTGGCACATCCCCCAAAACGCCACCTATGCATGCTCTTTAAGTGAATATAAACTTGCCCCAAGCAATAAAGACACGAGCGCCACCGCAGCATATATCAAAAATGGGCGTGGCCACACGGGGCTTGGCATAACGCTTGGCGCTTCAATAAGACGCAAGGCAAACGCACCGCCGGCCTCTGTCAACATCAAGGCATTTTCTTCTTGAAGGATAAGCGCCGTAAGCAGCTTTTTATCGCTACTACGTGCATCTCTCATACGTTCGCGCAGATACGCTAAGCGCGCCTTCACATCTTTTTGTGCGGCTTTTCTAAGGCCATCATCCGTATAATCATATAATGCGCGCATAAAATTTATAGCCAAAGCCTGATCCCGCGTTTCAAAAGTTACGCGATAAAAAGGTGTCAATCCATCAGGCTGTATGTGTACGCGTTCCTTCAAAATATAAGTCAGCGCCGCGTTTGCAGTATCTTCCTCTGCAAGGTCATAACGCTTCTTCCATGGCAATATGGCGCTATGTTCATCTGTAAAATACGTCAACAGCGCCGGCATATGCGCATTAAGCGCCATCGCCATATCCTGCCCGCGCATATATTTAATGGCGTGCTGGAAAGCTAAATTCGTATCGCGGCGCTGCATTTTATATAGCGGCGTTCCTGCATAAACATCTTGCGCTTCATAAACAGGCTCTTCCGACGGGGCAAACATCGCTTCGGCAGGGCCAATAAACATTTGCGCACGATAATATTTCGGCTGCATGGCAAGCCATAATGACGCCAGAGCGCCCAAAATCAAAAACAGCGCCAATACATATATTTTTGCCGCCCAAAATAATTTAAGGACATCCGCCGCGCTACGATTCATTCCACGATTTAAAATATCCTGTCCCATTTAAGCCGCCTTTTTATTGCGATAAACATTTGAATCAGAAAATTGATCCCCGATAATTTCTGCGGCGCGCTCAATCCACGCCGTATACGATTCTTCAGGGCGCATATATATCGCCGTTTTTGCCGCAGCATTATGTGCGTCATACCATGCCTCACCATTTTGACGGTAATGACGAATGGTCTTCGCCAATTGGCGCGCTTGCCCCTGCGGCACGACCTGACCGATTTTAAAGTCTTGTATCAAACGCGCAATTTCGGAATGTTCGGGCCCTAAGAAAATCAATGGGCGCGCCACGGCCATCGCGGAATAAGCCTTGCACGGCACCATCAACCCGCAGGCATTATCACGCAGACTAACCAAGTGAATATCGCCGCTTTCAAGTACATCACGTAAGTTTTCTTCTGGCTGATACGGTAGGAATCGAATGTTTTGCAAACCCAAGCGCGAACGCTCACGCGCCAAACGTTCATGCCCTGCGCCATCACCAATAAACACAAACTCAATTTCTGGGTAATCTTCATTCAAATAATAAGCAGCGCCAAGTATGGTCTGAATCGGATGCGCCCAGCCTAAATTACCCGCATAAAACACGCGAAACTTCGGCGTATCATCATTAAACAGCGTCTTTTTAAACTGACTATTGCCGCCAAACACCGAATCCGCATCTTGCCGCGCTTTAATCGACCGCGCATCAAGGCATGGGTTATGCCAGTTCGGAATCACCGTAATTTTACGCGCTGGAATTTTATCCGTAATCATATGCCGCGCCATACAGCGGCCAATCACGACAATGCGTTCACACTGCATTAGCGCATGAATTTGCAGCTTCTTCATAAAACGGAACAAAAGTTTAGGTAAGCCTACACGCAATACAGGGAACAAGTCTGGGTAAACATCTTGCGACCAATGCACATGTGCCGCGCCCATCTTTTTTGAAATAATATGGCCTAGCACCATTAATAACGGCGGGTCAGTTTTACTGACCACCAATTGATGCTTTTTCAAAAACAGCGCCGCCCAGAATAATTTGAGCCACACGAGCATATAAAATAAAACGGTTTTTTGCTCTTCAGGCGTTTTCACCGTACAAATATTGACGCCGCGCTCATCCATATATTTCTTAGCTTCCGCGCCCGTTGTCAGAACAGTTACATGCCAACCTGCTTTGGCAAATGCCCCTGATAAATCAAACAGCATACGCCCCGTTGCACCATGCAGCGGCGGATAAACTCTGTTTATGAATAAGACGGACGGTTTTTGCATCAATTTATAATCTTTACGCTAAGGCTTACCTGAATACACTAAATCAGCCGCAGGTTCAACTCTTGATGCGCGTGGCGCAGGCCTGCGCGTCAACGCACAGACCAATAAAATAAGCACGCCATAGCTAAACGCCTTATGCGAGGCATAAAAGAAGCTAGAGATCATCAACGGCAAGAACAACGCCATCCCAAGCGGCGGGTTAATGCGTATAAGGCGCAAATTCTGCTGCATTACGCTTAACCAAAAGCCAATCAACAAAACCAATCCCAGCGCGCCTGTTTTGAAGAAATAATAACTAAATACATTATGCGTATAGCCAACCTTCATATTCCCTACGGCCGGATTTTCAAATAAAGCGCCCCAGCCATGCCCAAATAAAAACACGCCCCAATGACTAAGCCCCAAATCAATCACGGTTTTCAATTCCATACCGCGGCTGTTAAACCCAACATGCAAATGTTTGGTTTCAAGCCGAAGCAAAATATCCTGAATATACGGAAATAGCGCCAATACAAGCAGCGCAAGTAAAAACGCCAAGCGCCACACCGTTTCAGGCCGATAGAGCAGCACATAGATAAACCCAAACACGGCAAAAATTAGTACTGCAGCAACGGATGCGCGCTGCAGGGCAAAAGCCACTGCACATATTGGGAACAAGGCGAGCGCAACGAATATAACGCCCCAACAGATATGCCGCAGCATATACCCATAGCGCCATGAAATTTGCAAATATGCAGCCGCCAAGAAATAAAGCGCCGCAAACAGCACCGCAGGTGTTATCGTTAAATAAAGTGCCGCCGCCGATGATATCCCGAGTGACGGAAAAAGCAACGGCAAGAAAATTCGCAAAGAAAAGGCGAGCCCAATAAATAAAACACTTAAAAAGAATAACCGCCGAAATCCACGCGCTTCACGAAATAAATGCCAATAAAGCAGCGGCAAAAGGATAAAGGCAAAAGCGATTATGTCTCGCGCCGCCTCGCCAATATCTGCACCGCCAAACACGGCAATTAAAAGCGGCACTGTTAAGCCATATAGCGCAAAAAGTTGCCCTGCATTAAACCATGCGGGCCTTGCAAAAACATGTTGGCGCGGCGTCAAGATAAATAAATTCGACGCGCCTTGCGCACCTGCGCCAGCAATAAGCAGCAATGCGATGACAATTTCAGTAATACCAAGCTGATCTGGCGTAGGCTGCCCCAGCGCGCCATATAACAACATGGCGGCAAGTACCGCACATAACTGTAAAGTTGTTATACGCAGATTAAGCAATAGCTAAATCCCTCCTGTTATAGACTCTAGCTGTTATCCTGTTCTTGGATATGGTCCGCGCTAACGCGCTCTAAAACCGCCGCAAAGAACCCATCTGTCCCATGTTGATGCGGCGAAAGACGCATATAATCACCGCTGCATGGAATATTATCTTTATCTGGCCATGCCTGTGCGAGTGGCAACACCTTATAATCAGGGTTGCGCGCCAAAAACGCGGCGATTTGTTCTTCATTTTCTTGCGGCAAAATCGAACATGTCGCATATACCAAACGCCCGCCAATTTTTACCGTATGCGACACGCGGTCAAGAATTTCGCTTTGCGTTTGGATTAGTTCGTCCAATGTTGGGCCATAGTGATGCCAGCGCATATCAGGATTACGGCGCCATGTCCCCGTACCTGAACACGGCACATCAATAAGCGTCACATCAAAAGTTTCTTTCTGACGACGCAGCCATTTACGGTTTTTAGATTCTTCTAGCCCGCGCGTTTCAATAATATCGGACACTGCCGCACGTTTAAAGCGTGGTTTTGCCTTCGCTAAACGGCGGGAGTCAATATCCATCGCCACAATACGGCCTTTACAATTCATCGCCGCGGCAAGCCCTAATGTTTTGCCGCCCGCGCCCGCGCAAAAGTCCAGCACTTGCATTGATGGCTGAGGATTACATGCATAGGCAATTAATTGTGAGCCCTCATCTTGAATATCAATAAACTGTTTCTTATAACTTTTGGTCGTCGTTAAAAATGTTTTCTGTTTTAAACGTATACCCCACGGTGAATATTGATGCGGTTTTGCGGCAATATCCTCTTTCTTCAAACTCGCCAGAGCATCATCACGCGCAATACGCATCAGATTCACACGTAAATCAAGTGCGGCTTCCCCCATATAAGCGTGCATTTCATCGGCCAGATCATCACCATGCAAGCCCTTAAGCGCATCATAATATTTCTCGGGGATTTCCAATTGTACATGTTCCGCCATATCCGCATGGACTAAATCTTGGCCAACTAAGTTATTTAATGCTGCTTTTTCAGCATCATCCAATGTTTCAGGGCTATATTTGTCACCATTAAATATTACGTCTATATAAGCCGCGTCACGCGTTTCTAACAAAGCAAGCGCAGCCATAACAATAGTGCGGCCATCGACCTCAAGCCCAACTTTTTCAAGCCACCAGCGTAATTTCGCATAGGCGCGCATCGCATCATAACAAAAGCCGACAATATAGCGACGGTCCTTAGAGCCGATATATTTACGCCCGCGCATGTAATCACCGACAACACTGTCCATCGGGACGATAGATTTCTCAATCGTGTTAAATATTTCAATTGATGCTTTAATTCTTGCCGCAGGTGTCATATATTTTATACTCAATATTGTTTTTCATTTTAAGGTATTGCTTTGTTACACCATTCTTCACCAGATAATCAACCTAAGTTTGATATGATCGAATCCGCAGGAACCGGTTATCACTATCTGTTCACTGAACGGCAATATCTTATAAAGCTTATTGCCGCGCCGTTTATCATTAAATTTGTGACGATACTTATTTTGTCTCTACTGAATATACCACAGGGGCATTACGCAGGGAATATCGCCTTACTGCCGAGCATATTTGCAGAAGGCTGGTTATATGCCCAAGTCACACGCAGCTTTTTATTCAATGAACGTTGGCCTGTAATGCTGAGCGGCGAAAAAGACCGCGACACACAAAAACTAAACAATCGCCAAACCTGCATTCTGGCCGCAATCATCACATATGCGCTTATTCATTTAGCCTTTTACGGCGTGCAAAGCCTGATGTACATATCAGAAGAAGACTTCCAAAACCTTGCCTTGGTTAGCGCGGGCGAAACACTCCCAGAAGGGACAAGCGTATCATTCACCCCTGCAGTAACCGCATTAATCATTCTTGTAACGGCCATTTTCTGGTTTCCATTGCTGTGGATCTACATCGCACCTGCCGCAAATATATATTTTAAAGACTTCTACATGACAGCTATTAAACAGCGCCTCGTATTTAAAATGATTGCCTGTTATATGATTTGCCTAATTCCTTTTATTGCAGCGCTGTCTATTGTTAGGGGCTTTTTAGTCACCGCCTTAGCTATAGACGCCCAAAACCTGTCATCAGCGGAACAAATTCTGGTGGAGACGATCACACAGTTTACCGCTCTTCTGATTGGCATTGTCAGCACCGTGGCCATGACCGAAGGCATGCGCGGTTTCTTTGATAAAAATAAAAACACAAACACAGAAAAACAGAACGAAGAGTAAGACATGGAAATCATTGTCACAGATTTTAACGGTGAAGTGCATCACCTTGAAGCGGTTGAAGGTTGGCGGGTCATGGAAATTATCCGCGACCATGGCCTGCCTATTAAGGCCGAATGTGGCGGCGCCTGCTGCTGCGCGACATGTCACGTTTATGTCGAAGATGAATGGCTTGATAAAATCCCTGACGCACGCGACGACGAACTTGATATGCTTGACGAAGCAGTTGATGTTGAAGATAACTCCCGCCTGTCATGCCAATTAATAATGAGCGAAGCGTTAGACGGCATCCGTTTGAAACTTGCCCCTACAGGTTAATACAAAAGCAAGGGCGCGGAAATATCCACGCCCTTGCTGGTGTAAAAAATCTTTATACGACCATCATCAAGACGGCCCAGAGAACATTGTTGAGTTTTTCTCAATGTTATATTTGTAATTGATGGTTTCGTTACCTTTTGCATCAAGGCCGCCACCTGGTGTTGCACGTTCAATATTTGCAACGCCCTTCATCATATCCATCGCAGCGATCTTCGTTTGGTGAAGCTGCTCTTTCAAATTCTCATAAGCAACTGCAAAAGCTTCCTGTGCGATTTCCTTGCCCATAATCATCATGCGCTTAATTTTACCATGTTCCGCATGTTCAGCATCCAATGCTTTACTAAACGCGTGTTTCGCAGGACGTTTACCGCCGCCGCCTTTACCAGATCGACCAGATGTGCCGCTTTCCTCTTCATCTTCGTTTTCATTTGCTGTCTCAATATCAACAAATGTACGTGCCTGAAAACTTACAGGATACTGCGCAAGGTCTTTAGGTTCTAAATCGCGCCCCGTTAAACCGGCTTTTAATTCTACATGCAATAAACCTTGGTCACGCCAATCAAAAACCATGCAGTGGCTTTTATGGTCACCCGCAACCGGATATTTCTTCACAACCCGCTTACCTTGATAGAGCGGCTCTTTTAAATCTGATGCTTCTATTAGCTCGTTTACATTTACCTGCATAACTAAACTCCGTTTTCTTTACACCCGTTAATTACTATTAAAAAAATATTTCCCCGCACAACTTGGCCACTTGTTTAGCACTGCTATTCGTTTCACCTTTTTTGTGTCGGTGATTACATATTGTCCTTATTTGATTAAAAAATACTTAACAAATATGGTAAATATTTTACCTCTGTAGTTGAGCCGCTCAAAACCCTTATAAATCAGCGAATTAAGCGTATATTTTTTTTGTATTCAGACGGAAAGATTCTTTTAACATTTATGTGTTTTAATAAGTCACGTATGGGGTTTTATATTTTTGCAACTACGCATATAATAACAATGCAAATAAAAATAATATAAAATTTTATATAAATATTACAAATCAATAACTTACGATATATTTTTGCAAAAACCATCCTCTAGGCTTTATCATTAATGTATCAGCATTTTTTGTATTTGCGGCTCAAATTTAGAAAGAGGGATTATATATGTTTAAGAAATACAAATATTCCGCTTTGGCGCTGATAGCAATATCAGCAATAAGCGTGCAAGGAGAGGTTGTAGCAGCTGGCTACACACTCACACAAGAAGATTTTTACTATGTAGATGGCTGTGGCCCAACAGGTTGTGGCACCTACACGGGAGGCTATGGGAACTATTATAACGATCTTATTGGAGATGATGATCCACTAGCGTCATTCGGAGGAATATCCTCACAATACACTAATTCAAATTACGCCCCTGAGTATTATTATAATACGCATCATGATTACGGTTGGAACCAATACGGCTCATTTGATGATTATGGTTACACTTACCAAGCAGCAAACAGCGATAATTACCAATATATTCTTCCAGGGGGCTCAAACGGTCAGCTATACGCCACTGAAAACGAATTTACAGGCCAATATGAGCTTTATGACCCTTCGTCAGGCCTTAAGTTTGATATGAGCGCTTCTGATTTCGCTGAAGCAGTAAGTACATCAAGCAATGCAACTGGGTCCTATGGCTTATCAGACATCAGTGGATATGGTTTTGACCTCGGCGATTTTGGAATCGACACAGGCAGCTTTGGTAACTATGGAAACGACGTATATAGCGGAAGTTATAACTCTGTAGCAAGCAACACAGGCGGCTCATCATATTATTCAAACTACAACGCCGTAAGTAATGCATCAACTGGTAGCAGCACAGGCGGTAGCTTCTGGAACGGCATTGCAAATAACGCGATGGACGGCCTCTCTAGTCAAGCATCTAGCTCCTTAACCAACTATTTAGGTGGATCTTTAGGCAATCTAGGCATTACAGGGTCTAACGGACAGACACAAAGTACGTTATCATTTGGTACACCTGTTAACACAGGCGTAACAAACCTATCGCAGACAGGTAATACATCAAGCTCGTTCATGTCAGCCATTGGCGGCGCAGCACAAATTGGTGGTATCTCGTCTCTTGGTGACTTCTATGGCAGCTTTGCAGATGCATCATTCTTACAGGGCCTTCCTGGCGGCCTCGGCAACACTATTGGTCAGGCGCTAGATGGCGCGGCAGGTCAATTAGGTGACGCAGCGGCGGGCGCAGCAAGTGACTTCTTCAGCGGCCTTGGCGATAGCTTTGACCTTGGCAGCATGGGCGGTGACTTCTTTGGTGACTTTAGCTTCGGCGACTTTGGCTTCGGTGACTTTGACATGGGCAGCATGCTCGACGGCTTTGACCTTGGTGGCCTTGATTTTGGTGGCTTTGACCTTGGCTTTGACATGGGCGGCATAACTGATGGTCTCGGCGACATGTTAGGTGGCTTCGATGTTGGCAGCTTGCTAGGCGGCTTCGACTTAAGCAGCATCACAGGCAGCATTACTGAAGGCATCACAGGCATGCTATCCGATACAATCTCTGGCGCAGTTGGCGACCTACTAGGCAGCATTGGCGGCGACCTACTTGGTAGCATCGGCAGCCTATTCGGATAAGTAACGCCCCAAATAAATTTGAGCATAGTTTCTTAATAATGCCCGGCGCAAGCTGGGCATTATTTTTTAGAAATTCAGACACTTATAAGATTTGTGTTGAAAACTTTGTCATTTACAGGTAATACCGCAACCATATAAAGAAACTACCGATCAGGAATCATCGGTAAATTGTGCGTGAAAGGTCGCCCTCTATGTCAGAAATTCGCAACGTTGCTATTATTGCCCATGTTGACCATGGCAAAACTACTCTTATTGACTCTATCTTCAAACAAAGCGGCACATTCCAAAGCCACCAAAACATGAATGAACGCGTTATGGACTCCAATGATTTGGAAAAAGAACGTGGCATTACAATTTTGGCAAAATGTACAGCTGTAGACTGGAAAGGCGTACGCGTTAATATTATCGACACCCCAGGCCACGCCGATTTCGGCGGTGAAGTTGAGCGTGTATTGTCGATGGCAGATGGTGTAATCCTGTTAACAGACGCAGCAGAAGGCCCAATGCCACAAACAAAATTCGTTCTGTCTAAGGCACTAAACCTTGGCCTAAAGCCAATCGTTGTCGTCAATAAAATTGATAAAGCTGACAGCCGCGGCGAAGACGTTGTTGACGAAGTCTTCGACCTTTTCGTGTCACTAGATGCGCATGAAGACCAACTAGAATTCCCTATTCTATACGCATCAGGTCGTGACGGCTGGGCAGTTGAACATTTAGATACCGACCCACGTGAAAATCTTGCGCCGTTGATGGACTTAATTGTTAAGCACGTCCCTGCGCCAAAGAACAATCCAGACGCACCATTTTCTATGCTTGCAACCATGCTTGATAAGGACAACTTCCTTGGGCGTGTTTTAACCGGTAAAATCTATAGCGGTCGTGCGCGCGTTAACGATAGCGTTAAGTCACTTAGCCTAGACGGTAAAAAAGTTGAAACATTCCGCCTAACAAAACTCCTTCGTTTTGAAGGCATTGAACGTAAAGTTGTTGATGAGGTTGTCGCAGGCGATATTGTTTGTATTGCGGGCATTAAAGAAACAACCGTGTCAGACACAATCTGTGCGCCAGAAATTGATGAGCCTATTCAATCGACACCGATTGACCCACCAACAATGGCGATTACTATTACCGTTAACGATTCCCCACTTGCGGGCCGTGAAGGTAAAAAGCTAACCTCAACAATGATTCGTGACCGCTTGTTAGCAGAGGACGAGGGTAACGTTGCCATCACTGTTAAAGAATCAGATAACAAAGATGCATATGAAGTTGGCGGCCGCGGTGAATTGCAACTTGGCGTTCTGATTGAAACAATGCGCCGTGAAGGTTTTGAAATGACTGTTTCAAAACCACGCGTATTAGTTAAAGAAGAAAACGGCCAAAAGCTTGAGCCGTATGAAGAAGTTTTCATTGACGTTGATGAAGAATATTCTGGCATTGTTGTTGAAAAAATGCAGCTGCGTAAAGCCGAAATGACTGATATGCGTCAAAGCGTCGGCAAAACACGCATCACCTTCAAAGCGCCATCACGCGGCTTAATCGGTTATCAAAGTGAATTTATGACTGATACACGCGGCACAGGCGTTATGAACCGTATCTTCATGGAATACGGCCCATATAAAGGCGACATTAAAGGCCGTCACAACGGCGTGTTGATTTCAAATGGTGACGGTCAAGCCGTTGCTTATGCGATATTTAACCTACAAGACCGTGGCTTTATGTTCATTGATCCACAAGTTGATGTTTATGAAGGCATGATTATCGGCCAACATAACCGTGAAAACGATTTGGACGTCAACGTGCTTAAAGGTAAGAAATTGACCAACATGCGCGCATCAGGCTCAGATGAAGCGGTAACGCTCGTCCCGCCAAAGCGCATGACATTGGAAGACATGATGTCTTACATTAACGATGATGAATTGGTTGAAGTCACACCAAAGAACCTACGCCTACGCAAACGTTTCTTAAAACCGCATGAGCGTAAAATTGCCGCGAAACAGGCATCATAAAGAACAAAATAAAAGGCGCGAATTTCGCGCCTTTTTTTAATTCTAAAGATAAAAAGAAAAAATACCGAGGTTAAAATCCACCGCCATCTTTGCGCATATCTAATAATGCCTCTGGGCGGACGATTGGAGATTTACTGCCGCCTGCACCGCCTTTAGAGCCGAAACGGTCATTACTTTTGAATTCTTCTTGGAAAATTTCGTCAAAATTCGGCATGATGCTTTGGTTTAGCAATACGGCGCAGCGGGCAAACACTTTTAATGCGCGCTGTTCCCAATCATAAATATCTTGCGGGTGCGGCTGACCTTTATGAGTTAAAGAGGTTGTACACCATTGGTCATCTTTACGGCGCTCAACGATAACCCATAATAAGCATTCAAATGGCGCCTCACCATCCTTTGGATCATCACGAATAACTTGAATTTCAGCTTCAACACTATCGTCCTGTGACCCCATACGCACTTCCGCGCTAATGCTTGTCTGCGTGGCTTCGTCATAATGTGACCACGGCCATGTTTCATACGGCCCCAAAACTTTGGGCACGCTCAACATGTTCATTACTTCTTTAAAGGTCTTACGCATGGTTTCTGTCTAAAAAATATTCCATCAACTACTCAGTATAGCATGAATATAAGGTCGTTGCCTATTGTGCAAGTATTAAAAAACAATGGAGCCGTTATAGATCATCCTATAACAGCTCCATATAACACCCAATATACCGGATTTGCCCGGTCACTTCATAATATCGTCATTTGCGATATAAAAATTCAGGAGATTCTTACTCCCTCACACACAAGATTATTTTGCCAGATAAAAGTAAAAAGATTGTAAATGATAGATACAATCCTATCTAAAAGATTAGATTATTCTTCAGCGGCTGACGCGTCCTGCCCCGCTGTATCCAAATGCCCCTCAACCTGAATTTGGATTTTAACGATATCACCTAATAGCGGCAGTCCAAAAGTCATACCATAGTCAGAACGACGCACCTCACCTTCAACAGTAAAGCCTGAAACCACCTTACCGTTAAATGGGTGTATACCTGACTTATTATGTTTTACATGTAAAGTGAGTGGGCGCTCGATGCCTAGCAAGGTTAAGTTACCATTCACATGTGCTGTTTTGTCATCCAAAAGCTCAACAGAATCGCTAACAAATCGCATTTCAGGGAAAGCTTCAACATTAAGAAAATCCTCATTCTTCATATGCGTATTCCACGCTTCATCACCCATCTCAATACTTGCTGTTTTAACCGTAACATCAACTGATGAGTTGGCTAAATCATCATAATCAAGCGTGAACTTTCCATCGAAATCAGTAAAACGACCATTTGACAGCGAGAAGCCCAAATGATCTGCAAAAAACAAAATTTGTGTATGTGGCTTTTCTAGAACAAAATGCTCTACCCCCGTTTTCGGCGCGGGTGCGACAGCGTCTTCCTGTGCGAGCGCTGGCAAACTTACCAAAAGACATGCAAAAACCATCAAAAATATATTCATTCTACGCATAATATCTCTTTCAAAGATCGGCTTCTGCCTAATTTAAACCATTTCAGCAACAATAATGCCATATTCAGTGGCCGCTTCTTCTAAACCACGCTCAACAGGCTCAGCCCGCGCTTCAAAGAACCAGTTTGGCCCTTCACGCTTAAAGCTACCAATTTTCACACCAACAGCATCATCGCCGCCGACAATTTTATCTAGCTCAATTCTAAATAATTCAATAGTCGTATCTGCATTAACTAAACGGAAAAAGATATTCTCAACGTCCTTAAAACTTTGTTCTTTTTCGCGCCCTTGATAGATCGATAACACGACCTCAATACGCAAAACATCATACGGAATTTCATTAAACGTAATGGTGATATTTTCATCATCACCATCACCCGCGCCCGTACGGTTGTCACCGTGATGCTGAACGCCGCCTTCACAGGCCTCCAAATTATTATAAAAAACGAAGTCTTCATTATCGCGAGTCATATCGTTCTTATCGAGTAAGAACAAAGACACATCTAAATCTGGCGTCGATTCATCGGCAAAAACCTTTGCATCCCACCCCATGCCAATCAAAACACGTTTTAAACTGGGGTCCAAACGCGTTAAATTAATTTCTTCACCCAATTTAACACGGTTAATTTTATTACCGTTCATATCCACTTCTGGCGCATCATCACTGGCCGCAACAGGTGCAGTTTCAGGCTGTGACACGGTCTGAGGCGCGGTTTCTTCAGCTAAAGGCGCGGCAGCGCTATCTTCCTCTGGTAAGGACGGCACGACAGATGCAGGCGGCGCTGTAGGCGCAGAAGCAGGTGCGTTTTCGCCCGCTAAAGCTTTGTCCAGATCTTCTGGACTTGGCGCAGGATTTGATGGTGGCGCGACTGGCGCTTGCGGCGGCGGTGACGCAGCACTTTGCGCGGCATTATCTGCATCTGTATCGCCATTGCCGTCATCATCATCATAATCTGATAAATCAATTTTGACTGGGTTTAATAAATCATCATCCATCGTTTATTCCCCAACAGGTAAAGTTACACCGGACATAAACATTGCATATACAGCCACTATATAGGCTATATATGCCGCTACGAATAAAAATCCTACCGGTCTAGGTATTTTACGAACAAAAAGTAAAAGAATTGACAGCAAAAACGCCGTAATAATCAAAATAATATTATTTATTTCGGTTAGCGCCGCATTCTGAGTTGTTTCCTCGATACGCTTTAGCGCAGATGTCGTGCCAATGATCATCAAAATGTTAAACACATTTGAACCGATAATATTGCCTAAGACAATATCACTATGCTTCTTAAGCGCCGCAATAACGCAAGTCGACAGTTCCGGCAATGACGTACCCAGCGCAATAAGCGTCAAGGCGATTACCGCATCTGGCACGCCAATAATGCCTGCGCTGACCTCCGCGCCACGCACCAAAAGTTCGGCACCGCCCGCAATAAAGACTAAACCGATCAATAAAAATAAAATACCAAGGGGCATAGATTTAAACGCAGGTTCATCAATATCATCAATCTCAACCTTCCCGCGTTTCGCCATCCAATATTGCCAACCTACATAAATAGCCAACAACCCGACCATGATAAAACCGGATAAGCGCGAAACCTCGCCGCTATTAACCAAATATATAAAATATAACGTGGAACCGAACATAACAGCCAGATCACGCGCTAAATCGCGCGGCTTGGCAGGAATCGTTGCAATTGCTGCGGTCACCCCTAGCACTAACAGAATATTAGCAATGTTTGACCCAACAACATTACCGATCGAAATGCCGGGTAAATCTTTAAAATTCGCATTTGTGGAAACAAGAAGCTCGGGCAAGGACGTCCCAAAAGCAATAATTGTAAACCCGACAACCAGTGGAGATACACCGAAATGGCGCGCAATATAAACCGCGGCATCAACCGTCCAGTCCCCGCCCTTAATTAACATGAGCATGCCGAGTCCCAATGCGCCTAAAGCAAGAATAAAGGCCTGACTCGTTGCCAATTCATACATGAAAATAGTCTTTCGCTAACCCAGTGGAATACGCCTTAAAACTAGGCACATCTTGTAAATATAATATATATTCCCCGACAAGCCAAGTACGATAAAGCGGCATTTAGGTTAATGCCCCTTTGCACCGTCATCCCACTGTAGCCCCCAACCAAATGCACGATCCATTTCCTCATGCCCAGGGAAGAACTCTGTGTAATTAGTTACTTTTATGCCATTGCGGATATTTTCAAGTCCCGCCAATACGCATAACGATAGGTTCTTACTGTGCACGGATGGCGTAATAACAATTTGTTTCTGCCCCGGAATGCGCAACTGAATTTGCGGCGAAACTTGTGCCCAGTCTTGCGCGCCTTTATAAATATAAATATACAGAACAAGGCGTTTAACCTCGCTCCATTTCTGACCATTTATAAGCATATATTCATCATCGCCTTCGGCGTCACCGGTGCGCTCATCACCAGACAAGCTAATAAACGGCGCCTTGTCATACTCACCATAAAGATCACCAAAAGCCTGAACCGTGCCGCGTGTGCCATCTTGCATTTCATACAAACAGCCCAAATCAAGGTCTATATCAATTTTCTTTTTAATACCAAGCAAGCGCCCAACCATACTTTTGCTCAGCGCTGTATCATTATCCCATGCCGCCCCGACACAGATTTTATCAAAGCCCCCTTTAGGCGGACTGACGGATATTGCATCCCCCGCACGACCAAGGAAATCATTATTAGTTGCGGTCTGCTGATTACGGCACACATAGCCTGTTGCGCCAAGAGAATTACCGTGTTTTGAAAATTCTAAACGAGATTTTGATGCGTTCTGAAGCGATTCTTGTGATGACATTATAAGCCCTACCTATAATTTAACGTCTAAATATGCGGTTGTCCTTGCAAATTACATCTAATTTGCTGTAAAGAGACTAACATAAAGTTAAAGCAATACAAGAAAACTGCAAGGACGATTTACATGGCATCATATCAATATGTTTTCGTAATGAAAAATGTATCCAAAGCCTTGGGTGGCGGCAAGAAGGTCTTGAACGACATTACACTAAGCTTCCTACCAGGTGCAAAAATTGGCGTACTAGGCCCAAACGGCGCTGGTAAATCAACACTTTTAAAGATTATGGCTGGTGTGGATAAAGAATATACTGGCGAAGCTTGGGCGGCTGATGGCATCAAAATCGGCTATTTGGAGCAAGAACCAAAGCTTGACCCGACAAAAAACGTCCGTGAAAACGTCACAGAAGGCTTAAAAGAAACCAAAGCCCTCGTTGACCGCTACAATGAAATCGGCGCGGAAATGGCTGATCCTGATTGCGACATGGATGCCCTAATGGCTGAAATGGGTGAATTGCAAGAAAAAATTGACGCCGTTGATGGCTGGGAACTTGACCGCACATTAGACATCGCGATGCAGGCGCTAAACTGCCCACCGGGTGATGCGAAGGTAGACAATCTATCTGGTGGTGAAAAACGCCGCGTTGCGCTATGTCGTCTCCTTCTTGAGAAGCCTGACATGCTGCTCCTCGACGAACCAACCAACCACTTGGATGCCTATTCTGTGGCATGGCTACAAAGCTATCTAGCACAATATCCAGGCATGGTCGTCATGATTACGCACGATCGTTACTTCCTTGATAACGTTACGGGCTGGATCCTTGAGCTTGACCGCGGTAGCGGCATTCCTTACGAAGGAAATTATTCTGCGTATTTGGATGCCAAAGCCAAACGTCTTGAGCAAGAGGCACGTGAAGATGCATCACGTCAAAAAACACTTAGCCGCGAATTGGCGTGGATTCGTCAATCACCAGAAGGCCGCCGTAAAAAATCTAAAGCACGTATTTCGTCTTATGAAGATTTATTGGCCGCAAGCGAGCGCGAAGACGTCCGCAACGCACAGATTGTTATTCCAACGCCGCCACGTCTAGGTAACTTGGTTGTTGAAGCCAAAGGCCTTAACAAGTCTTTCGGCGAAAAGGAACTCATCAAAGATTTATCCTTCAAATTACCCCCAGGTGGTATTGTCGGTGTAATCGGTGCGAACGGCGCGGGTAAAACCACATTGTTTAAAATGATTACCGGCGTTGAACAGCCTGATGGCGGTGAACTGCGCGTTGGTGAAACGGTTGCGCTTGGCTATGTTGACCAAAGCCGCGATTCATTAGATGACAGCAAAAACGTTTGGGAAGAAATTTCTGAAGGCCTCGACATCATGAAGCTTGGTAAAGTTGAAATGTCATCCCGCGCTTATGTTTCATCATTCAACTTCCGCGGAACAGACCAACAGAAAAACGTTGGCAAATTATCAGGTGGTGAACGTAACCGTGTCCATATGGCAAAAATGCTTCGTAAAGAAGCCAACCTTATTTTGCTCGATGAACCGACCAACGACTTGGATACAGAAACATTATCAGCTTTGGAAGAAGCGCTTGAAAAATTCCCAGGCTGCGCCGTGGTGATTTCCCACGATCGTTGGTTCCTTGACCGTCTGGCAACGCATATTCTTGCCTTTGAAGGCAATGGCGAAGTTGTCTGGTTTGAAGGCAATTACGAAGACTATGTCGAAGACCGTAAACGTCGCACTGGCGATGACGGCGAAGTCAAAGTCCGCGCCCGCTTCGCGTAAACGTAAATATATCATAAATTAATTTATTTGCCATAAATACGATACGATCTGTATTTATGGCAAATTTGTATTTAAAGCTTAAATCATTGGCCCGCCACCGGCAGAACGTTTTAACACGCACGCCAAGGCATCTTTGGCCTCTTTATATTCAAGAACGATACTGGACGCGACCTCCATAGTCACATCTAGCCGCGGCATAGACGGGGAAATAAACGGACGATCTTGAACTTCCGCCATATCAATAATGTAGCCTTGGTCAATCAAAGGCGACATTTGTACATGCACCATATGCGCCATATGCAACGGCTTCCCCGTATAAAGCGCTTCACTTATCATAGACCCAGATTCACCGACAAGAACAATATGGTTCGCATTAGCCAGCAGGCCATAATAAGGATTATAGCTAGAAATAGCTTTATTATATTCTTTTCCCATTACTGTTAACTCAGGAAAATTATCTTTACGTTGGAGCGCAAGCTCATCTAAAAACTCTTGATAATATTCTTCTGTACGGCGAGATGGGCAAACGAACAAAGTCACTGGTCCAGTTTCATGCTTCAGCTTACTAATAATATTTTCAACGATCCCATGTATATCAATGCAAGCTCCCCCCATCATTACCGCGATAAGCGACCCTTTTATATTCGGATAATGCAAATCAAACGCTGCGCCTTCTTTATTCAGTTTATCTTGCGATAAATCATGACTAACAAGCCCCATTGGAATATCTTGCATATATGCGCGGCTTTCAGAAAATTTTTCATTGAAACGCCCTTCAATAATAACCGGCTTCTTTTCTAACAGCTCGATAAATTTTTCACCTGTGCTGCCAATTAAAATATCAACGCCCCCAGCCTGATTGATTTGTTCTGCATAGGCAGCCAACTGGTTCTCATATCCCGACACATGGTTAAATGTTTTAGACAAACTATCTGCATCAACATATTCATAGCGCCCATCGAGTAATTTAGCTGCTATGCGCCCCACCCCCGCCGCGCCGCGACTATCTCCACGATATGGGTCATCAAGCCCAATAAAGGCCATAACTAATGGTTTTTTCTTTTCCGCGTGCAAAACACTTGCCGTTGGTTTCGTATCACCAACTACATAAATATATTGCTTATTCTGCGCGCTAGAACTTACCACGTAAACCTCTGTAAAACGCTAATATAATAACCATCACCATAAAAATTATGACAAATTAGAATATTTGCGAGAGAGCTTTATGTCAAGAAAAATCGAGTTAAATCAATTTGCTCTGAATATTTATGGCATTTATTCAATAATTTATGCTATCATTTTAAGGTCTTTAGTTATCAGGCCATTAAGTGGCTTTCAAAGACAAGGGGCATATTTGTTTGGTATTTTTCGTTATTCTCTCGTTTTATAGATACGTGAGGATAGCATGAGGCGTTTATATCGTGGCTAATGGGTTAAATAATATTGACTTCAGTGTAAAATCCGCTGCTAAAGCGGTTTTGCTGCCCGGCATACTTCCTAGACTACGTGACTTATTTACCTCGCCCCTGATCTTTTTGGCATATGGCTATGCTTATTTATTCGCCTTTGTGAAGCTTCTTCCTAAAAATCACCCTTATTTACAAAAACGAAATTTCGGTAAATACGGCGTATTCCATGTCATTGGTGCTGCGGGAGAAAATATAACATTCAATTTACAAAACATTGACCGCATCATAGCCTATTTTTCAGTCATTGCTTCATTTGTTATACTGGCTATTTTATCATTACTCGCGCTAAGCTTCTTAATCATTAACGCCGCATGGGCACAAAACCCCGGCTGGATCCCCCTGCCATCTATTGCGCAGCTTTTTACCACCGTAGCCCCGCAAGATGATATTGCGCTGATGATGCTTGATGCGACTATTGGCGTACCAAATGTATTTAACTCTGGCATGATGCTCGATCCACCTTCTGCATTCCACCAATCCATGCAGAATGTATTGTTTGGTACCTATAACTACCTATTTTTAGTAGTTGCTGTGCTTATTATGCTTGTTCATATTATGCATGCAATATTTGATACCATCCAAACTGGCAGCTTATTCGGTCGCCGTTTTAACTCATTTTGGGGGCCCATGCGTTTAATGATGGGCGTAGGACTGCTTATTCCCGTTGCTTATGGCCTTAATTCTGCACAGTATATTATGCTTTATGCGGCCAAATTTGGATCCGCACTCGCGACGAATTCATGGACTGTTCTCACAAGTGAAGTAAACGTCCCATTGGGTGGTGTCGACGTAAACGGCGCAAACTTCCGAAACATCATTACACAACCGCCGCGCCCTGATATAAACCCGCTTATTGGCGCGATGCATATCATCAAAACTTGCGAATTTTTCTATGAAAATGCTAATGGCGGCGCAGGCAGCCCACTCTACAGAAACATTCAGCCTTATCAAGTCTACGGCAATAGCGCCTCAGTTATTACCGGCACAGGAAACTACACGCAAGCTATTACGAATTCTGCTGGCGGCCCAATTAACATACGCTTTGGCTACCAAAACCCAGAAACAGGACAATATACAGGCAATATTGTCCCTTTATGTGGCGAACTGACCATTGACGTTGAAACGCCGACAGTTCCTGGCGCTGCCGCAGCTTATGAATCACATTTGACAGCCGTCATGACGCTATATAACAATAACGTCATTGAAGCATACGCGGAACACATGCATCGCCTGCATGTTCCGAGCTATGGCGGCGGATGCCAAAACTATCCTGCAGCTGTTGCAGCAGGCTGCCAACAAGACATTCCCACGTCATATGGCGAATATTTCTACGGCCCTGGTGGAGTACACCAGAATTTAGCTGACGCCATTGTTATGGACGGCGTAAATGATTTGCAAAATTCAAACGAATTAGCCTTCGCTTTGAATGGTCGTGGATGGGCTGGCGCGGGGCTTTGGTATATTAACGTTGCCGATATGAATGGCGCGAACACCGCGGCGACCATGAGCGTTGCCACCTACACAAAAATCCCAGTAGTATTTCAGGATCTGTTGAATTTGCGTATGCAAGAAGACACAACAGCCACCGCGCAAGATTTGTTCAACCCCGCCACAGGCGATGGCGAAGTTATTGACAATGTCGGTTCAGAAGCCGCCAATGAAGGTAACTTGGTTAAGGTTCTGTTCCCTGTTTATACGCAAATGATGTCGCCGCTTGGCGCTTTACAGCAAAACAGCATTACGGATACCTCCGCCTCTAGCATCCTTGAAATGATTCTAAATTCCTTATTCGGAACAAGCGGCATTGCAAATATGACCGCTAACTCAGAAACGCACGCAATTTATCAACTCACAGGCTTAGGACGCGGCTTGATTGAAGCCTCTATTCGTAACCTTCTCGTATCCACCATTGCGTCCGCAGGCACGGGGCTGCTTGGTCAATTAAGTATGCCCGGCGCGCAAGCAATAACCGGCGCTATTTCAGGCATTACAGGCATGGTCGGGCAAATCACCCTCACCGCAGGGATTATCTTGTACTACATTGTCCCGCTAATGCCGTTTATTTATTTCTTCTTCGCTTGTGGGCGTTGGGTAAAAACTGTATTCGAAGCAATGGTCGGTGCGCCATTATGGGCATTGGCGCATTTGCGTTATGAAGGTGAAGGCGTTGGCGATATGGCGATTAGTGGGTATTACCTGATTTTCGAAATATTCATCCGTCCTGTTTTAATTGTTTTTGGCCTAATAGCCGCATTAAGCATCTTCGGTGCGCTGGTTACAGTTTTAAATGACATTTGGTCTTTGGTTACCACTAACCTGACAGGTTTTGAGTTTGATGCCGCCGCAAATGATGTTGATACAGATTCTTTCCGCGGGCGTATTGACCAGCTATTCTTTACCATTTGTTACGTGATTGTTGTTTATTTGATGGCGCAAGGTAGCTTTAAGCTCATTGATATGATCCCTAACCAAATTTTACGTTGGATGGGCAGCTCGACATCAAGCTTTGGTGACATGTCACAAGACCAGCTTGAAACACTGACACAAACAGCCGCAATCTCAGGCGCGCAAATGGTGCCACAAGTAACAGGCGCAGCATCCAAAGCTGGTGGCGCGTTAGGTACTGGGGTTGGTATGGGCTTAAAAGGTGCAATGAAAAATTAAGTAAGTTAAACAGATTTTAAAGTTTTTGGCGAATAAAGAGAGTAAGTAAGAAGGTAAGCGTTAAACAGCAATGCAAATGAAGGTAAACCCAAATAGGCGAATAAATATAAGCACAGGCGCTGTGCTAGGATATATGTTCTCCCCACAGCTTGGGCGGCGGATTAAAAACCTGTCGCTTAATACGCAGTGGATTGCCCTTATGCTTGCCAGCATTTTCCAAATGATCCGCCTACTGCCCACAGATTTGTCATCAACAGCGCTTAAGGATACCAAAAACCTTACAATCCGCGGTGTAATGGCCCAAGCCGCCAATAATGTGAATTTCAACATTCGGCATAGCGACCAAGTTATCATATATTGCGTTGTACTTGTCGGCTTTGTCTTACTGGCCATGCAGTTTGCCATTCTGGCGTTTGTGATGACGACGAATCTGGCCCATGCACAATTACAATTTATGGGGTTCTTCCAAGCACCGCTAGGCGCAAACCTAACAAATGATATTGCCTTCGGAATGCTCGATCAAGTTTTCGGCATTCCTGGCCTTTATGGTACAAAATATGACCCGATCGCGCTAGGTGGCATCCCGCCATTCACACGCGCCTTGCAAAGTACGTTCTATTTTTACAACTTTGCAATGTCGACTGTTGCCTCATTCTTGGTCATATATTTCCTTTTCGTTGTGGTGATCGAAACAATCGAAGATGGCACACCATTTGGCAAACGTTTCGCAAGTGGCTACGTCCCGCTCCGTCTAATTATTGCACTCGCTTTTTTAGTCCCAACTTATTACGGCTTCAGCACAGGTCAGCATTTAATTTTAAACGTCGCAAAAATCGGCGGAAATTTTGCTACAAACTCATGGTTACGTTTCATAGATAGTGTACAAACACCTATAGGTACGGGCGGAGACGAGCTTCTAGCAAGACCCACAACACCAAATGCTACAGCCCTTATTGAAGGACTACTCCTTGCGAATTTGTGCGCAACTTACCATAAACAGGAATATCATACATACTATGCCGCAGAAACTGATGATGCAGGCAATCTATTATACACCGTACAACAACCGGTCACTGTTAATGCAGCCGGCAATGTGACCGCGCAAAATGAACATACATTTTCTGGCGGACGACCATACCCTATTGATGTTTACACCATCTATGATGTGAAAGAAGAAAGCAACGTCCCTGCCATTTTCAACGGCCTAGGAAGCGCAGGAGGCCCTGCTCCAGTATACTATACAACACTGCCAGCTGGCGCCACAGCTGTTACTAATTCATTCGATACATTTATTACAGCAACAGACACCAAAGACGTCCGTATCCGCTTTGGACAAATCCATCCAGCATATCGTGGCGACCTTGTTGCAACTGAAGGTGTCGCGCCGACAAACGGCGGCATACGTCCAATCTGTGGTGAAATTGTTATTCCGGGCGCCCCCACTCCAAACGCTGGACCCGCTGATGCATTTAGCGCCGCAGGGACATGGCGCATGGGAAATATGGCCGTCGTCATGAATATGTGGATGGGCAACTTAGTCACCCCATATTCACAACGTATGCTTGCCATTAACGGTATGATAGATGGCGTTCAAGGGTGCGACATTGATGTTCCATTACATTTTGGCGTGTGGTCAAATGCAGCAGGCGAGACATCGTGTAACGAACCACCGCCAGCGGCTTATTATCAACGCCTTTTTGACCAGTTCAAGACCTCCCTGGCTGCAGACCTCAATAACGCCTACCTAGAAGCCGTAGATGAGGCCAAAGAACATATGTGGTTCGCAGGCGGAAACAACCCCAACAACAATAAAATATTAACATATGGCTGGGCCGGCGCGGGCATGTGGTATAATGAAATATCTGATCTTTATGGCGCATACACAAATGTTTTTAAAGTCGGGTATGTCAAAAGCTATCCAGAAATATTAAACGAAGTTGCCAAAGCCAAAAGAACGGTTCAAGAAAGCGCACGCGGTACCGACATGTTCAACCCGATCCTTTCTGAGAACCAAGTTGTACCCTTAAAAAATCCTAACGATCTACAATATGCAAAAATGATGCATCAGGTTATTACAGGCCTTACTCAAACACAGAACGCTGAACAATATGCGCGCCACGACAATACATCTGGCTTCGTGAATATGATCAACATTATCTTTGGCCTCGAAGGTGTATTTAACCTACGTGAGAATGGCGACATTCATCCATTCGGCGCACTTGTCGGTGCGGGTAAAGGCTTAATGGACAGCTCTATCTTGGCGTTAACTGGTACAATTTTCACAGAAGGTATTACGGGCTTTTTAAGTGCATTAGGGGCGACCACCGGCGCAAAAGTATCTCAAGTTGCGACAACTATTTCATCCATGGCAGCGACCGTTGGCTTAACAGCAGGGATTATCTTATTCTATGTTATTCCATTGACGCCATTCATGTACTTCTTCCTTGCCGCAGGGCGTTGGGTCAAAAGTATTTTTGAAGCAATGATCGCCGTGCCGCTATGGGCCATGGCACATATTCGTATTGATGGTACAGGCTTACCTGGCGTAGCTGGCAATGGATATTTCCTTGTTTTCGAAATATTCCTGCGCCCTGTATTAACATTATTCGGCCTATTGGCATCCATAACGACATATGGTGCGTTAATGGTTATCTTTAACGATATTTTTGATTTGGTCGTCGACAACTTAGCAAACAATAATATTGACGCAAATGCCGCTGCCAATGACCAGGATTATATTGATACATTCCGCGGTACAGTGGATATGTTCTTCTATACAGTTCTTTATGCCATTATTGCTTATATGATGGCGATGGCTTCATTCAAGCTAATTGACCTTATTCCAGACAGTATTTTACGTTGGATGGGCGCAGGCGTGAAGAGCTTCGGTGACGAATCCGGCAACATTGCGGAAGGTCTGAACAGAACAATTTCTATTCAGGGTACAATGGCTGCAGGCAGCGTGAAAGAAATCGCTTCTGGCGTTGGTGGCGCTGGTGGGCAGGCCGCGGGTGGTATAGCACGCGGATTTAAACGGTAGGACAGGACAGAACAATGGCACTCTTTGACTTTGGAAAGAACGAAGATAACATCGTAGAACATAACCACAAAGCCATCACGGCAGGATCTGTTGTGAAATATATGGTTCTACCGCGTATATTGCCACGCCTCGCTGAATTTATCAGTACGGGTTTCAAAACCTTTGCGTTTTTTATGGCCTGTGTTTTATCAACTATACGCCTTATTCCTGCCTCACATGAATATCTAAGACCACACAACATAGGAAAGTTTGGCATTATTCAAGTATTGGCAGCGGCGGCAAATAATTTAGAGTTTCGTAAGGATAAAGCCGACCAGATCATTATATTTGGCATTGTCGTAACCGCGCTAGCATTACTAGCTTTACAAATTTTTACATTACTCGTCACGTTTGTGATGACCCCCGCCTTCGCACAAATCGCCAATGTTTTTGACCCATACCCAGCTTTTGTACCTGCTGGCGCAGGCGTCGGCGTCGGCGCAGATGGACGCTATGATATTGCGATGATCCTGCTCGACCGTATATTCGGTGTCCCAGGCCTATTTGACTCTTGTGTGAGTATTTTACAGCCCTGTACAGGCATAAACGCAGACGGTACAAATGCTGTTAACGAAGTCCAATCCACCGCGAACACATTCCCATGGCCATTCCACAGGGGCTTACACAATATGTACCTGCTCTACAGCCTTGCCTTACTTGTGGTCGGTATGTTTATCTTCATCTATTTTATAATGGTCGTGTTGATTGAAACCGCACAAACAGGCACACCATTTGGCCGCCGCTTTAACTCCGTATGGGCGCCTATTCGTATGGTCGTTGCCATCGGACTATTGGTGCCTTTTGCCTTCGGCATGAACTCAGCACAGTTCATCACCTTATATGCAGCTAAATGGGGATCTGGCCTAGCAACAACAGCTTGGTTCCAATTTAATAGTAATTTGGCACAATTAACCACTGAACAAGAATTACTTGGCGTCCCCAAAGCACCGACAGCCATGCAGTTATTATCATTTATGTCGCTCGCTTATGCCTGTGAATTTATAGAGGCTGATCACTTCCCTTGGAACTATCAGAGCACACAGCCGGGTTTAAACCCAATGCCGCAGCGCTACATTGACGGCTATCTCATCAAAAACGATCCAACTCCAAGCAACCAGACATTGCTCTTTACCGCAACTGATTATCCTGGGGCAATGAATTTCTATGAAAACGGTAACGTGATTATACGCTTTGGCGACGAAGATCCCTCATATCAGAATAATGGCGTGCCACCAATCTATAAAAACGAAAAAGGCCTTGTTAAAAACTCATGTGGCGAGATCTTACTTACAACAACTGACATGGGCAGTGCAGGCGCATCCTATCTTTATGAAGGCTATTATGAGTTAGTCAACGCATTGTGGGGCGGAGGCAATGGGCTATTGCCGACATCAAGCGCCCCTGGCGCGCAGGACTGTAATGCGGCTGGGGACCTTGAACAATTAGCGCAAGCTTTAGGCGATAGCTCTCAGCAATGGGTTGCAAGCCGTATGAAAGTTAGTGGCAACGCCGCAGGTGGCGTTGGTACAACGGATTACTTTATCACCGCAGATACGAAACAATCCATGCACCAAACAGTGACAAATGTTTTACAGTGCCTAATCAATAACGCTGTGCGCGAAGAACGCGCTGATACTGGTGCATTTGATATTCCACCAGAGCTTCTTGTCCGCGGCTGGGCTGGTGCAGGTATTTGGTACAACAAAATTGCCGCTGCAAATGGCTCACTTGTCACCGCTGCCAGAAACGTTCCAAAAGTAATAACATACCCGCTTATTATGGAGCGCGTTTCACAAGCAAAATTACGCGTAGACCCAAACGTGACATCGGATGATTTGTATAACCCGACCGTCAATGATGGTAAAATGTTACAGCTGCCGCGTGGCAACGCAGAAGTTGTGGCAGGGCAAGTCTATTACGATTTATATCGCTTCTGGTTGACGGATTTGGAACGCGTAGGCCGTCCAAGCTCATCAGGTAACTTCCTTGGCAAACTGATCATGGATCTTTTTGGACTAGAGGGGCTGTATTCCATCACCGAAAATAACGATGTGCACCCCCTTGCTAAACTTGTGGGCGTTGGTAAGGGTTTGATCGATTCAACTATCCAAAACCTGACTATCGGTACGGGCGCTATTTTCGGCGGCGCGGTTCTTGGTATGGTCGACCACCCATTGGCCAAAATTGGTCAACAATTTGGTGAAGTTGGCGGCGACATCATGTTCAGCCTTGCCACAGTTGGTCTTACGGCAGGTTTCGTTCTGTATTACGTTATTCCATTCTTGCCGTTCATCTATTTCTTCTTTGCGGTTGGTAACTGGATTAAAACTGTATTTGAGGCCATGGTCGGCGTGCCGCTATGGGCACTTGCGCATATTCGTATTGATGGTAATGGCCTACCCGGCGATGCCGCAATTAACGGCTATTACTTGATATTCGAAATCTTCCTGCGCCCAATTATGATTATATTCGGCCTGATTGCAGGTATTAGTATATTTGCCGCGATGGCTGCGGTACTGCATGACATTTGGGACATTGTTGTTGCCAACGTTGGCGGTACGGGCGCTGCGGAACAAGCCGGGTTCATAGAATCCATACGTGGCCCAGTAGATAAGCTATTCTATTTGGTTGTTTACACCATTGTTCTTTATATGATGGCCATATCATCGTTCAAACTTGTTGAACTTATCCCACAGCAAATTTTGCGTTGGCTTGGTGCAAGTGTACCGACATTTGTCGACCAATCACAAGATGCTGCTGGCGGACTTGTTCAATACGCGGCGATTGGTGGCGGACATATGTTTGGACAATTAACCCAAGGCACGCAAGGCGCTATGAAACAAATGGCTGGCGCGATCAGTAAATAACCAATAACTTATACGGTATGATATGAGCGATAATACAGGACAGAACATGACCATATCTTCAGCATTAAAATATGCTGTGCTGCCTGGTATTATTCCACGTATAATGGAGCTATGGCGTTCCGGCTTTGCTACGATTGCCGCACTCATGGCACAGATTTTCTTGAATATTGGCCTGCTCCCCGTCGGTCATACTTATGTTTTACCGCATAACTATGGACGGTTTGGCGTATTTAACGTGATTATGGCGGCAAAAGATAATTTGGTCTTCTCGCGTAAGCATATAGATCAAGTGATTATCTTCAGCTTAATATGTTTTGCAATATTCTCAATCTTTGCGCAAATATGCGCTTTTGTACTCGCCATATTAATGCCGGGTGCTTTTGCGCAGCTACAATTATTCCAAACCCCGAACCCGACGAATGATATTGCTTTTGTTCTGCTCGACCGCATTTTTGGCGTGCCGATACCATCTGGCGCAGGAAATATAGGATTCTTCGGGTCTTGCGTGGGTGATGCAGGCAATCCATGTACGGCGCTTCGCTATGATGGGGGAGACAGCGCGACAGAAATTGTTCCCGTCCCGGCCATTTTCCCTTGGGCTTTCCATTTGGCGTTACACCAAATGTTTGCCTTTTTTAGCTATACCATTGCTGCTTTATCGTTATTTATTGTTCTATATTTTGTTGCTGCTGTCATTTTGGAAAGTATCCAATCTGGTACGCCATTTGGGAAGCGTTTTTCAAAGCTATGGGCGCCGCTACGCTTAATGACCGCCTTTGCCTTGATTGTCCCCGTATCAAATGGCTTAAACTTGGCACAATATGGCGTTCTATATTCCGCCAAATGGGGATCAAGCCTCGCCACAAATGTATGGACAGAATTTAATGTGCGCCTCGCCACAGATGGTATCATGGATGCGAATTCAATGGTCGGCACGCCGCAAGCCCAAGATGCCATGCATATAGTTGGCTTTACCCATATTGGTAATTTCTGTCAACAGGTCGAACGCACCATGTACCCGCGTCATAATATGCCTGCTGCCTACGATAAAGAAATTGGTCTCTACCTCATTAATGCGACAACAAATCAACGACAAACCATTCTTACGGGCGGCGGAAATTATACCAATTATTTTCAGGCCGATGCTTTTTCCAGTGGTGGAGATATTGTCATTCGCGTGGGGTCACTTGACCCTGGCGCCTATGGGTGGCCAACAAAGCTATATGGCGGGCGATATGCAGGCGATGTTTTCCCCTATTGTGGCGAAATTGTTATTCCTGCGGTAAACACTTCATCTGCTGGGACAGAGCTAATACGCCAGAAATATTATGAGCTAATAGTCGAGATGTGGCTTGATGTAAATAATGGCTATACCGCACCCAATTGCCCTAACACAACGTTTACAGATTATAGCTTCATAGACGGCGCAGGCAATAGTACAACCGTGAACGGACAAGATGCGATTTGGCAGTTTGGATTTGATATTGATGCCCATAGCCGAATTTTGGCTGATCAATGGTTTAAATCTACACTTGATTTCTCCGCAACCAACACGCCCACGCGGTCAATATCCGAATTTAAGACAGATGGCGCGGCTATGCTCAGGGAACATCTAAACTGTATTATCGAAGCTGCTGTAAATGCCGAACGTGCCGCTATTGCTGCGGGCAACAACGCCTCTGTGCCGCAATCATTACTTAATCGTGGCTGGGCAGGTGCAGGTATTTGGTATAATCGTATTGCCGAGATTAATGGCGGATTAATAGATTCCGTAAACAACATTCCACAAGTAACGCGCTGGCCAATCACAATGACGCGCGTGTCTAAGATCCACAGCCGTAATGATACAAACCCCGTCGGTCCAGATTTATTTAACCCCTATTTCCGTGCGGCAGAACAAGGCGCGATCCTACCGCGTTCTGGCGAAGAATTGCTCGCACGCGCTTATTACGACATATACAAACAATGGACACAAGATGGCCCTGGTACAGGTGGCCGTACACAATCTGGTAACGCTTTTGAATCGACCCTTGCCTTAATATTTGGCGTTGAAGGTCTATTTTCAATGACCCAAAACACTACAGATGCCGTGCATCCATTAGCCAAACTATCAGGCCTAGGAAAATCCCTTATTGAAAGCTCTATTCGAAACTTGATTATGGGTAGTACATTCATGCTCGGCGACATTATAAATGGCGCAGACAACGCGTTATCTGGCGCAGGCGATATGGCTGGTCAAGCTGGCGTGGCGTTAACGTCTGCTGCGGGCTTAACACTGACGGCAGGGTTTATTTTATTCTACATCGTGCCAATCTTGCCCTTTATGTATTTCTTTTTTGCTGTCGGCACATGGATCAAAACCGTGTTTGAAGCCATGGTTGGTATGCCGTTATGGGCTTTATCACATATTCACATTGAAGGTGGCGGCTTACCAGGGCAAAAAGCGGCAAATGGTTATTACTTGTTGTTCGAAATATTCGTCCGGCCAGTTATGATCGTTATGGGCTTTATTGCCTCCATCACCATATTCTCTGCCATGGCGAACGTTCTTACCGATATTTGGGATATTGCCGTTGCCAATGTCGGCGGCGTTTCATCCGTAGAAGAAAGCGCAGCCAGCGGGCTTGCCGATAAAATTCGTACGCCTATAGATCAACTCTTCTATTTAATCATGTTTACCATGTTGCTCTATATGGTCGGCGTATCGTCATTCAAGCTGGTTGACCAAATTCCACAAAGTATTCTGCGTTGGATTGGCGCGAGCGTACCAACCTTTGTTGATCAGAAAGAAGACATCACATCATCTGTTGTATCGAAGACGGCAATGGCGGCCACACGTATTTTCACGCAATTTACGCAAGGCATTACCAGTAAGTATAAAGAAACCAGCAAAAGCCAAGATATGGCCGCATTACAAAAACCTGAGCATGTGCTTAAAGACTATAAAGACGTTCCTCCAGAAATTCAGCGCTTACGTGACATACACGCTGGCGAGTGGAAGGCGATTCAGGAGCAAGCGGTTTACAAGCAACTCGCACCACACGCGCAAGGTTTGAAGAGCGGAAACGTACCTAAAGAAATACAAGATTTAGCCGATAGATTCCCTCGAATTACAAAAGGCTTAATAGATTCTCAGAAATAAAAGCGATATTTACAAATAAAGCATAAGAATTAATACACAGCCTAATAGCGCCCGATAAACAACAAAGGGTGTGAAGTCGTGTGTTTTCAGCCAATTTATCATAAGGCTAATGGATGCATAGCCTGCGATAAAAGATACGCCGACGGCGATTAATGACTGCGTACCAAGGAAGCTGTTCCCGTTCAACAACACATCGCGCCCAGCAAGGACGCCTGCTCCACTAATCGCGATTACGGATAGGAATAACGAAAATTTCGCCGCGGCCTCACGCGTGTACCCTAATGCACGCGCAGATGTCATGGTAATACCTGAACGGCTTGTCCCAGGGATTAAGGCTAGAACTTGCGATAGACCAATTAAAAAAGCCGTCGCCAACGTCATCTGCTCTATTGGTTTAATATGCTTACTAAAACGGTCTGCCATCCAAAGGAAGAAGCCAAAAACAAGCGTCGTCCACGCGACAATTTCAGGGGAGCGTATCCAGTCTGGCTGCCATAAATGCAGTAAATACCCACATAGGATCACAGGCAAAGAGCCAATAATAATATAGAGCACCATTGCGCGCGATGATCCGCCCGCTTCTGATTTTACGCAGGCCAATGATTTTGTCATTTTAAAGAAGTCATGTCTGAAATAGAGCAGCACAGAAAGCAATGTTCCCACATGGACGGCAATATCAATCACCGCATCTTCTGCCCATCGGTCTTGCGCATTATCCATGCCTGTGTGGCTGTTTACCCATTCATGCGCCAAAACCAAATGCCCCGACGAACTTATCGGCAAGAACTCCGTAACGCCCTGAATAACCGCATAAAGAAGGATATAATACCAAACCATTTAAAATAACTTTCTATAAACAATAAGCAATCACCCTATTAAATTGCTCACCCAAGGTCTAGCCAATATCACCAAAACAAAAAAAAGCCCCACATCAGGATGCAGGACTTTTTAGAATTCTATCATATTTTAAAGCAAGCCATCTGAAACGCAGCCTAAACGCAATAAAATCAGTCGATTATTAAGCAATGCCGCCGAGCCAGTCATTAAGCTGATCTTTGTTCATGCCACCAACGCGCGTATCAACAACTTGGCCGTCTTTGAAGACCATTAATGTTGGGATGCCACGTACGCTGTATTTTGTCGGCGCCTCTGGGCTGTCTTCGATATTAACTTTTACAATTTTGAATTTGTCGGCCATTGTTTCCGCAACTTCGTCAATAAGCGGGGACATCGCCTGACATGGTTGACACCACTCTGCCCAAAAATCAACAACAACCAAACCATCTGCTTTTAGAACCTCTTTATCAAAAGAAGCATCTGTAACTTTTAAACTCGACATATTTAGATCCTTTCACATACACGTCTATATTAAGTATGATTTTTATTTCGCAAGTTTCAAGAACTACTATTCAAAAAACCACATATATCCATAAGCAACAATAAATGCGGGTATTCCCGAATAGATTGTCGCAACCACAGCTGCCTTTGGCGCCAGCGCAATCGCGGGGAATAAAGCATCGCCATCATTACTAATGGCATTACCCAACTGCGCTGATAGCGGGATAGCCCCGCTTAAATATGTTGCTGTAACCAGAATTTGTGGGCCGCAGCCCGGTATAAAGCCAATTAGGATGGCGATTAGCGGCAAAAACACATGCACACCTGAGAATAACACCGCCAAATCAATCGCAAAGACATGCACCGTCATTTCAAACACGAAAAAGGCTAACACAACCCACGTCGTCACGAAATTTGTGTCCTGAATGACGCGGTGAACAGGGTGGTCCTTTTCACTACTAATGTGAATATTGTGGGAAATACCGTATATTTCGCCCTTTGTATGCACACGAAATACGGATGCGTAAACCCACATGGCGCCCGCCAAAAGCCCACCAAATGCGCCAAAATACAATAAGAAAGTCTCGTAAACGTCAGCCGGAATATTAAAAACTGTTTCAACCTGAAAAGCAGATAACAAACCAAAGGCAAAGCCCGGCACAATTATCAACAACCACAAACCATCAAAAATATTAACCCTTAATGGATTCAGGCCATTTTCATCCAGTGCTTTCGCGTCTTCTACTTCGCCTTTATCTGGGCGCAAATAATTCTGCCCGTGGATCATGTCAATAATATAACCACTAATCGAGCCCACCACGATGCCAAGGCCCATTACAAGAAGCCCAGTCTTTGGTGCCTGCGCCAACAACAAAAACGCGGCGTCGCCCATGGTTGCCGTTAATACCGCAACAACACTACCGAATGAAATACGCCCGCGCACATATTGCGTCACTACAATAATCGCCCCGCCGCAGCCCGGTAAAGAGCCTAACACAGCAGCTATAGGGACTTGTATATGCTGATATTTTTTTAATAGGCTTTTGGTATCAAGCTTTAAGCCCGCTTCCAAGGTATAAAACACCGCGAATGTGAATGCGACAAAAACGCTAACGGCAATATATGCATCACTAAGCACTTGCAAAAGGACATGCAGCGTTTCATGACCATCTCTAAGGGATAAAAACCCCATAATTAAAAGCGTCAACACGACAATATATGATGATCGTGCCTTCTGCCATACTGGGTTTTGTTCTAATTTGTCTAAAAGTACCATTTAGTGATAAATATTCCCAAAATATGTTTCTTCAAGAGATATATCTTAGCGCATCCAGCGCTTATACCAAAGCGCAAACATCATATAATTCCATATGCGAAGCGTATCCGCTTCTGAACCCTGTAAACAGCGCTGCCATGCGGCTGCTATGCGTGGCATATCAAAATATGTATTCACGGCGCTATGTTGATCCGCGATTAATCCTTCAACCCAATCACGTAAATCTGTACAGAGCCATGTATTAAGCGGCGGTGTGAAGCCTTGCTTTGGGCGATCAAACAGCGCCTTCGGTACATATTTTTCCAATAAGCGGCGCACAATATATTTACCCTGCCCGCCGCGTACTTTATAAGAAAGCGGCATAGCCCAAGCCTGTTTAAAGACATTCACATCCATAAACGGTGCGCGGCTTTCCATGGCGCAAGCCATCGTCGCGCGGTCTACCTTAACCATCATACGGTCAGGCAAGTGTGATAAAACATCCCAATAGACAAAAGATTCGTCTGTATTGAGGCCATTACATGCATATTGCGTTTTATCCAATAAGCGCGGCACATAGCTTGCCCCACGCACCAGATTTTCTGCATCATGCCACTGCCCCGCGATACGGTTATAAAAATCAAGCGTATCTTCGCTATCCATAACTTCAAGCAAACGATTGATGCGCCCATGCTTGTTTTTTAACGCTGATGGCAGCGTCACGCGCAAAATTTTCGCCATCACCTGTCGTAGCGGCCTTGGCAATAAACGCATTTTGCGCCACACGGCAGCCGCATCATAGTGGCGCTTATAGCCCGCAAACATTTCATCACCGCCATCACCAGTTAGCACCACGGTTACATGCTCACGCGCCGCCTTCGCAACCATATAGGTCGGAATCTGTGACGCATCAGCGAACGGTTCATCATACATATCCGCCATAAGGTTCAGGCAATCTTTAACATCATCACTGCCTACATAAAATTCATGATGATCTGTCCCCAAATGCATGGCAATGGCTTTGGCATGTTCAGCTTCATTATAAGCGGGCTCATGAAAACCAATCGAGAATGTTTTTATCGGGGCAGAGCTTTGTTCCTGCATCATCGCCACAACTAACGTGGAATCGATCCCCCCTGATAGAAACGCGCCAAGCGGCACATCAGAAATCATCCGCCGTTCAACAGCTTTATTCATGACTGCATCTAAATCTTGCAGCGCGATTTCAATATCATCTTCTAGAAAAGAGCCATGCTGACGGCATTCCTCTATCACTTGACCGGCGTGAAAATACACCTCAAACATCTTTTGCAAATCAGCGCCATAAAGCTGCGCATCATATTTTAAGGTCAGGCGGTGCCCTGCCGGCAGTGTCCAAACATTGTCAAAAATGGAATACGGCGCAGGTACATAAGAAAACCGCATAAACTGCGCCAAAGCATTTTTATTGATTGATTTCGTCTTTGAAAATTCAGGATGCGCCGAAAACGCCTTTAGTTCAGACGCAAAAATGAAATCTCCGCCAGCCCAACCGACATATAGGGGCTTTTTACCAAAGCGGTCACGAATAAGATGTAACTCTTTGGCTTGTACGTCCCATAGCGCAATGGCAAACATACCATTAATTTTCTGAAGCGCCGTATTAATCCCCCAATGCGAAATGGCCGCAAGCAACACTTCGGTATCTGAATGCCCTTTGAAACGGTGTCCGGCATCCTCAAGTGTACGGCGCAAGGAAAGGAAATTATAAATTTCACCATTATAGGCAATCATATATCGCCCATCCGCTGAGGCCATCGGTTGATGCCCTAGTTCGGACAAATCAACAATCGACAAACGCCGATGCCCCAAAGCAAGCGGCACATTATGGTCTTGCCATACCCCAGAAGAATCAGGGCCACGATGCTGTATCTTACCGCTCATCGCTTCGAGTAAAGATGTTAAATCATGATGATCTGACGCGGCGCGTCCCAGCGCCATTACCCCTGCTAAACCGCACATACCAAACCTTACGCCTTCTGTTCCCAGCCGCCGCGTTCGGTCTGCTGCCAATAGGTAATGTCATGCCCTGCGTCTTTATAGGCCTTCCACCGTTTGCGAGCTTCCTGCACTTCATCCACGTTACGCCCGTCAAAAACCTCACAGCATAGTGCAAAATCGCCAATCTTCGCGTTATCAGAGCCACTGGCTAGAATCAACATATCGGCCCCATTTGCATTATCATTATCTGCTGTAATAAATACGGGTTGATCAGCAGGGGAAAGATCATCGCCGCTCGCACCATGCGGAATAAAGCCATCATCCCGATAGCTCCAAAGCGCATCACTTAACGGCGCAATCATCGCCGCATCACTGACACGAATAACAATCCGCTTACCATTATCGAGCGCCTTGCGCACAAGCAAAGGCAAAGCCTGATAAAGGCTTTGCTGCTGTAAATGATAAAACCGAACCTCACTCATTGTATGGATACTGCCCGCTTATTCGTAATGATCGACAATTAACTGGTGAAGCGCACGTACGCCTGCGCCTGTACCGCCCATCGGGCCAGTTGGCTTGTCTTTATGTGCCCATGCTGTACCCGCAATATCCATATGTGCCCAAGGACGATCTTTATCAATAAAGAATTCAAGGAAAGCCGCCGCCGTAGATGCGCCGCCATAACGGGCAACCGTACCAAGGTTACGGTAATCCGCGACTTTACTCTTCATTTCTTCACTAAAATTATCGCCAAGCGGCATACGCCATAGCTTTTCACCGCTATGCTTACCAGATGCATCCATCTTCGCCCAGAGCTCATCATTATTACAGAAGACGCCCGTATATTCTGTGCCCAGCGCCACCATAATCGCGCCCGTCAATGTTGCAAGGTCGATGACAATTTCAGGGTCGTGCTGTTCTTGCACATAAGCCAACGTGTCACAAAGCACCAAACGGCCTTCTGCATCCGTATTAAGAATTTCAATCGTTTTACCGTTATAGGCCTTTACAATATCCGCCGGACGATAGGCATTATCAGATGGCATGTTTTCAACCAAGCCAATCGCGCCGACCACATTAACCGGTGCATTGCGCAGCGCCAATGAATACATCAAACCACATACAGCGGCAGAGCCGCCCATATCCATTTTCATCAAATCCATCTGCGCGGCAGGCTTAATCGAAATACCGCCTGTATCAAAGGTCACGCCCTTACCAACAAAGCCTAATGGTTTCTGGTCAGGCGAACCACCATTCCAGCGCATAATAACCATGCGTGCTGGACGCGCAGAGCCTTGCCCAACCGCCATTAATGCGCCCATGCCCATTTTAACCATTTTCTTATCGTCAAGGACTTCAACCTGCACGCCTAATGGCTTCAGCTTTTCCTTGACCATTTCGGCGTAGCTTTCAGGGTACAAAACATTTGGTGGCTCATTAACCAAGTCACGCGCAAAGAACACGCCCTGCGCCATGGCATCAAGCACGATATACGCATTGCTTGCCGATTCCGCCTGCGAAGAAATAAAATCAATGGCCTCAACGCCCTTCTCGTCTTCATCCGCATCGCGCTTGTCTTTGTATTTATCAAATTCATAAGCAGATAAATTCACGCCCATGGCCAAATGTGCGATAAGCGCATCCATTGGCAAATCGCTATCGTTAAGCCCCTGCTCCATCATCACGCCGATATGCTCAGCGCCTAAATGCTTCAGTGTCTTATAAAGCTTTCCACCCGCTGTTTCGGCGCCATCACGTGACATTTTTTCATCTTCACCTAGGCCGAGCAAAACGGCATAGCGATGTCCAGTAGATTTCGGCAAACGCACGACCAAAACATCACCTAATTTACATTTGAATTGCTTGTTCTCTTCATAATGCGTAGCGATAAGCCCATCTGTTTTTGTATCAAGATCCGCAAGCGCGTCTTTAATTGCCTGCCCCTTAAACAATGGGAATACTAATGTATCAGTTGCTTCGTTTAATTCATTAAAGAATGAAATCTTCATGTTTGATCCTCAAATTATGTCACTAAATTTATGATCCTGATTATACGCAATGCCCATCAATGCGCAAGGGCTGTGCCATATAAAGGATAAGATAATTCACTTGAATTCACGGCCGTTTTTGTTCATAAAAAGCGCATGAGCATTCTGAACAGATATTTATTTTGGCAGCTTTTAGGAATCACCATTATTGTCACACTGACATTAACGGGTGTGATATTCCTATCGCAGTCCCTTAAATTTCTGGAGTTAATCATTGAATCAGGCGCTTCTGGCGGCATATTCCTACAGCTTATTTTACTGGCCCTACCGCGATTCTTTGAAATCATCATCCCTATTGCTTTATCCGTCGCTGTGCTGTTCCTTTATAATCGCATGACAAGTGATAGCGAGCTTGTCGTTATGCGTTCATTAGGATTCTCACCAGGACGTATTGCGCGCCCCGCAATTATTCTTTCTTTACTCACATCCGTCTTGCTCATGGTCATGACCACATGGGCAGGGCCTACCGCCCTTGCTAAAATGCAGCGCCTGCGTAAAGACGTTAAGGCCGAATATTCAACATTATTGTTCCGCGAAGGCGTATTTAACTCCGTCGCCAAAGGAATTACGATTTACATTCGTCAACGCAATGAAGATGGCAGCATGAGCGGTATTATCATCCATGATGAACGAAACAAAGCCGAACCCGCATCGACCATTATCGCAAAAACTGGAATGATTGTTTCCACGGGCACTGGGCAGCAGGTCCTTGTATTTAATGGCATACAGCAAAGCGTCAACCCCAATAGCAAAGCCATGAACAAGCTAGGGTTTGAACGCTATAGCATCGACATTCCGAACGATAACGGCACCGTCAATGACCGCTGGATTGAGCCGGACGAGCGTACATTTATAGAATTATTAAACCCTGATTTATCAGACCGGGATGATTTACGCCACAAACGCGAATTCATGGTTGAAGCACACCGCCGCATTATCAGCCCACTTTTAGCGCCATGCTTTACGCTAATTGCACTTTGCGCCTTATTGCTTGGCCCTGTGAGTCGCCGCGGCATGGGCAAGCGCGTGGTCAGCGCCGCCTTAAGCGTCATCATATTACAGAGCCTATATTTGGTCTTTTTCAACATAGCCAAGGATAACAATTTTGGCATTGTCTTACTCTACGGCATCACGCTTATACCATTGTGCTTTGGCTTATTTATCATCAGCCGCTTTGGTGAAGGTTTACGCAGTCATATATTAAGACAATCCTCACGCCCACGGCATCAGGGGGCACACGCATGATTAACACGCTAAACCTTTATCTTGCCCGCAAATACACGAAAAACTGCCTTGGCCTTTTACTCGTCTTTTTGAGCATCATATATTTATTCGATACCGTCGAGCTTATCCGCCGCGCCAGTAAATTTGATGATGTGTCATTATCAATGGTATTGCACATGGCACTACTCAAACTCCCAGAAATTGGGCAGATTACCATGCCATTCGTTATATTATTCGGGGCAATCTATACATTTTGGGATCTCTCCAAACGCAGCGAGTTAGTTATTCTGCGTGCTGCGGGCCTATCTGCATGGCAGTTTCTTACGCCCTTAATTGCCACAGCGTTACTATTTGGCATACTCCAAATTACAGCGATCAACCCGCTTAGCGCCGCTTTATTAGGGCGCTACGAACAGCTCGAGACCCAAAATTTGAGTCATCAAAAGAACCTAATCGCCCTTTTTGAAGGCGGGCTTTGGCTTAAACAAAAGAATCAAGAAGATGGCGAAGGTTATATCATCATCCACGCCGAAAAAATCAATCGCGCCAATTGGGAGCTAAACAACGTTATTGCCCTTTATTTTAACAATGAAGACAGTTTCATGCGTCGAATAGATGCTGCGCAAGCCATTTTGGAAAGAAACCAATGGGCATTTAAATCCGCAACCCTAAACACAGGCAACAGCCCCGCGCTTCCAGTTGAGGACTACATCATTCCAACCGATTTAACGCGCGAAGATATTGAAGAGACATTTTCATCCCCCGAAACCATTTCATTTTGGAAACTACCCGGCTTTATACACACATTGGAAACGGCCGGATTCGACAGCACAAAAATGCGTATCCATTTACAAAACTTACTGGCCATGCCGATTCTCTTTGCCGCAATGGTATTATTGGCTGCCGTTGTTTCGCTTCGTCCGCAACGTAGCAGCAACACATCAGCCCTTATTTTATCAGGCATATTCCTTGGATTTGTTATCTTCCTCGGGGCAAGCTTCCTCAAAGCACTTGGTATCTCACAGCAAATTCCCGTTGCGCTTGCGGCATGGTCCCCTGCCTTGATTACTTTGCTGCTTGGCGCTAGCGCGTTATTTACATTAGAAGATGGCTAAAACACCTCTTGACCCAAGCCTATTTTCACACTAAATAATACTGCTTGAAGCTCTATCCCCGCGATGTTTCCGATAAATCTTGTGCAAGGTTACTTAATTTGTATTTAGTAACCTTTCAGTAAGAAACTAGATATATTATCGTATTAACCGCGGATCGAGGATGAGATTCGTTTTAAATTATAGGTAGTAGGATCGAGTAAGGGTAAATCTATGGCTATTCTGGGTGGTATCAAAAGCATTTTAAGTCGTTCACATCGCTTTGTAACAAAATCTATTTTACTTGGTTTTTCAGTCATTGCGCTTTCTGCATGTGCATCGCAAGATAAATCCATGACGGGCGGCATTGCTGACCCATTTGAAGACATGAACCGCGCTGTTTTTGCCTTTAACGAAGCAGCAGATGCCGTTATCCTTAAGCCAATTGCTGAAGGCTACCGTTTTGTTGTGCCGTCTCCAGCGCGCAAAGGCGTACGCAATGCATTACGCAATCTAAAAAGCCCTGTCCTTCTTGGGAACGAATTACTACAAGGTGATGTTGATGGCGCCCTAAAAGTAATGACTCGCGCTATGGTCAATTCACTTATCGGTGTTGGTGGTCTGTTTGATGTTGCTGGCTATGAAGGTATTGAGTATGAAGAAGAAGATTTTGGCCAAACACTCGCCGTTTGGGGCGTAGGACACGGCCCTTATGTCGTTGCGCCGCTAATGGGGCCAGGTTCTTTCCGTGATTATACAGGCAAAATGGTTGATACGGTAGTGGATCCACTTTACTGGTGGCTAACGAATACAGAACAAGAAGAATGGCTATTGGCACGCACTGGCACACAAATTGTATCAACACGTGAAGAACTGCTAGATGTTCTTGCCGAACTAAAAATGAGCGCGATTGATTATTATGCAACCATGCGCAGTGTATATGTACAAAACCGCGCGGCATTAGTCGCGGATCAGAAGAAAAACGATGCCTTTTTACAAGACATCCCTGATTATGATGATGATTATTAATTTTCTAAAACAATAGAGATATAAAGGTTACAGGTCACCAATAAAATGAAGTCAATTTTCACCGCAATCGCTTTTGGCGTTATTCTATCCTCAAGCTATGCTTTCCCTGTCGCGCTACAGGGAAAGGCCGTATATGCAGCTGAAGTGAACGAAAAACAAGTGATGGCGTTTATATCTGAAATGGCCAATGACGGCTTGTCTTTCCTTAGCAATAAAGAGTTAACAACAGAGCAAAAAAAAGCACGCTTTAAAAAGATGCTTGATACAAGCTTTGACATTAAGACCATTGCGCGCTTCGCGCTCGGCCTCCATTGGAAGTCAGCCTCTGAAAAAGAAAAAACCGAATATGTAGGCCTATTCGAAAAAATGGTTATTGATGTATACTCTCGCCGTTTCAGCGAATATAACGGCCAAGAATTTGAAGTAATTGGCGCACAAAAGCGCGGCAAAAAAGATTTTGTCGTTACGTCATCCATCCTGCCCCCTGAAGGCGAAAAAGGCCCAGACGTTCGCGTAGACTGGCGCGTACGCAACCGCAATGGCGACCTGCGCGTAATTGACATCATTGTCGAAGGCATCAGCATGGGGCAAACACAACGCTCTGACTTCGCCGCCGTCATCCAAAAAGGCCAAGGTGAAGTTGAATATCTTCTCGCGGAACTAAGAAAAAACAATTAAATCAATCGAAACAAATATATACAAAAAAAGGCTACATAAATATTTATGTAGCCTTTTTGTAATGCTGGATTGCCTCTATCATTACGTCTTAAAACGCACCACTTAAAAGCAAACAAAAAAATTAGCCGGTTTCAGGGCGAACCCTAAAACCGGCCGTTCTTTCTTTGGGGGAGGGAGAAAGAAACTCGTAAACTTTTTTATACTACGCTTTACACACTCTATTACGAACGCTGTTTGTCCGTTCGGTGGTTGGTATAAAACAGAACTTATACATTAATCAAGTCTAATTTTCCAAAAACCGTATTTTTATGTGTAAATATATCTTACATATTTATTATATAAGATTTTACAAATATAAATAAAGAAAAATTTTCAATTTCTTCTCGTCTAATCACATTTTTGTGCTAAATATCTATACACAAACACAAATAAGACTAAGAGAAATATGCCCGATTTTCCAACACCGCCATGGTCACGCCATGGCAAGACATACGAAAAAACCTTAATCGCCCGTGGTAAATGGATTGACCAGAACCGTACAGAACGTCCTGTGCCGTTTAAAATATACTATCCTTCCCCGCAAGATGTTACAGCCGGCGAAAAGCTGCCCGTGATTATCTGGTCGCACGGTTTAGGCGGCACGCGTGATGGCGCAGGTTTTATTTCACGCTATCTCGCACATTTCGGCTATATTATCGTCCACATCCAGCATCACGGCACAGATAGCTACCTTTGGGAAGGCAAAGCGGGTCATCCATGGGACAACATCCGCGCCGCGAAAATCCCCCGTAAAATGGCGCTGCAACGTTACCAAGATGTCCCTTACGCCCTAGAGTGCCTAAAAAACGGAACAGACATTGCCCCAGAAATTCTAGATATCATGGACTTAAGCACTATTGGCATGTCTGGCCATTCATTCGGCGCGGGCACAACACAAATTATGGCAGGGCAAAGCCTTGGCCGTGGCCGCCGCCTGTACCATTTTAAACATGATGATTTTAAGGCGGGCATACTTTACTCACCTATTCCATCTTTTAACCGTCAGGACGCCGCAGAAACCATTTACGGGCAAATCGACATCCCACTGATGCATATGACTGGCACAGAGGATTACAGCCCCGTTGATAATACGGATTACAAAACCCGCTTAGAAATATTTGAGCATGTCGATAAAGCCGCGCAGCATCTTTTCATCTTAGAGGATGGCGACCATATGATATATAGCGGCTCACGCGGACAATTAGCGGGTAACGTCAACCGTGAACGTCACGAAGAACTCATCCTCATCGCGTCCCTCGCCTTTTGGGATGCCCATTTACACCATGACCAAGCCGCGACCGAATGGTTGACTAAAGGCGGCTTTAGCGCCTATTTAGGCAAAGACGGTCATTACCAATATAAATCCAATTAAGAAGGGCGTGAATATGTACGCAATCGAAGCCAAAAACCTCAACAAAATCTACGCTGCGAATAAGAAGACCCGCAGCCCCGAAAAACATGCGTTGAAGGATTTTGACATCCAAATCCCACGCGGGTCAATCTATGGCCTTCTTGGCCCTAACGGTGCGGGAAAATCAACCTTTATCAATATTCTTGCAAGCCTTGTGATGAAAACATCTGGCGAAGTTAAAATTTGGGAATCTGATATTGATAGCGCCACGCGTCAAGCCCGCGCTTCCATTGGCATTGTCCCGCAGGAGATAAACCTCGACCCATTTTTCACCCCCGCGCAGGCTTTGGACATGCAGGCTGGCCTTTACGGCGTACCAAAAGATAAACGCCGCACGGAAGAATTGCTAGAGCTTGTCGGCCTGAGTGACAAAGCAAATGCTTATGCCCGCTCTCTATCAGGTGGTATGAAGCGCCGCTTGATGATCGCCAAAGCGCTTGTTCATACGCCCCCCATCCTAATTCTCGATGAACCAACAGCAGGGGTTGATGTTGAACTGCGTCAAATGCTTTGGCAAAACGTTCGCGCCCTCAACAAGGCTGGCACAACTATATTGCTGACCACACATTACCTCGAAGAAGCCGAAGAGCTCTGCGACCATATTGCTATTATCAATCACGGCAAGAAAATCAAAGACACCACTAAAGATAGGCTTATCGGCCAAATTGAAAGCAAAGAATTGCTCATCACCCTTGCCGAAACCACGGCACCACGTATGGCTGATCTATTCAAAGACTGTTTCTTTTCAAATGAAGGTAAAAACAAAGTGCTGATCCGCTACAACCCAGCGGATATTAATGCTGGCGATATTATTGAGCGCATTCGTAAAAAGAAAAACACGATCATTGATATTTCCACCCAAGAGCCAGACTTAGAAGATGTATTTTTAAGCTTAACGCGTAGCAAGTAATTAACGCCTTACAGCCACTTGACGCAGTGCACGAATGCCCATAATATCGACCCTTATTATAATAATTCAGTAAATAATGGATATATAGTCATGACGGCGTTAACATCACAGCTTTCTGCGCATATCGGCGCAGCATTTAAAAAACATAACCTGCCTGAAGAATTAGGCGCTGTGCGTGTATCTGACCGCCCTGACCTTGCGCAATTCCAATGTAACGGCGCAATGGCTGCTGCAAAAATCGCGGGTAAAGCGCCGCGCGCTATCGCCGAAGACATTGTCGCAGATCTACAGCAAGACCCAATTTTTGCTGAGGTCTCAATTGCGGGCCCTGGCTTCATTAATATAAAACTAACTGAACAAGCTCTATCCGACCACATCATCACCTTAAATGCGGATGAAAACCTATTGGTTGATAATATTGGCCTCAGCAAAAACGTTATCGTTGATTATGGCGGCCCGAACACAGCAAAACCCATGCATGTCGGCCACTTGCGCGCCAGTATTATCGGCGAAAGCATTAAACGCGTATTAAAATTTGTCGGCTATGACGCAAAGGGTGACATCCACCTAGGTGACTGGGGCACACATATGGGCATGGTGCTTTCTGAATTTGAAATCCGCCACCCTGAATGGCCTTACTTTGACAAAAGTAAAACAGATGGATTCCCCTCTGAACCGCCAATCACCATCCAAGACCTTGAAACCCTATATCCAGAAGCATCAAAAGCGAGCAAATCAGATGAAGCGCGCATGGAAATTTCTCGCCAAGTGACTGCGGAACTTCAGAAGAAGCAGCCTGGCTATTATGCACTTTGGAAACATTGCTTTAATGTATCTGTCGAAGCGATGAAAAAGAACTTCGCGGCGTTAGATGTTTATTTTGAACTGTGGCTTGGCGAGTCTGATGCGCAGGACTACATCCCTGAAATGGTTGAAGCCTTACAAAAGCAAGGCCACGCCATTGAAGATGACGGCGCAATTGTTATTCCCGTCAAACAAGAAACTGATAAAAAAGAATATCCGCCGCTTATCCTCTATAAACGCGATGGATCAGTGATGTATGGCACGACGGACCTTGCTACATTAGTACAGCGTATGCAGGATTTTAATCCAGAAAAAATCATTTATGTAGTCGACCAGCGTCAAAATCTGCATTTTGAACAAGTCTTCCGCGCAGCGCGTTTAAGCAATATTGTGCCAGAAGGAACAGAGCTTACCCACGCAGGAAACGGCACCATGAATGGTCAAGATGGCAAACCTTTCAAAACGCGCGCCGGCGGTGTAATGAAGCTTGAAGACCTTATCCAAATGGGTGTAGAAAAGGCAACGCAGCGCCTAGACGAAGCCAATATCGGCCAAGATTATAGCGCCGAAGAACGCGCCGACATCATCCATAAAGTCGCCATTGCCGCCATTAAATTCGCAGATTTACAAAACAATCGTAGTGCGGATTACATTTTCGACCTCGACCGCCTAACATCGTTTGAAGGCAAGACTGGCCCGTACTTGCTGTATCAAGCAGTGCGCATTAAATCGTTACTAAGGAAAGCAGCTGACCGCGGGCTTAAGCCAGAAAGCCTTAACAAGGTTGAATTAGGCGAACATGAAACAGCGCTTGCGCTAATCCTTGCGGATTTCCCCAATGTCGTCGACCTTACGGCGCGTAACTATACGCCGCACGTATTGGCGGATTATGCGTATAAACTTGCACAAAGCTTCAGTAGTTTTTATAGCCACTGCCCAATCTTAAGTGACGCTGCACAGCAAGGCGCACAACAGTCCCGCCTATTTTTAAGTGCGCTAACCCTACGCAGCCTTGAAAAGACGCTTGATTTACTCGGCATTCCGACGCCCGAGCGTATGTAAAATAATTTTATAAGCAATTTCTCATAAAAAACGCCAATTAATTTTCATATAATTGGCGTTTTTTGATATTTTATTTTTCATATAAAACGCCTGTGGCTATAAGGCATCGCCTATAAAAACGCCTTCAAACAACATATTTATTTTCATAAAATGGTTAAAAAAGTATTGACACAATTACGGAAATACCTTAAAAAGACGAGCATAATAAATTTTATATTACGTAAAACGCACAGAAGAGGGCACAAAAAATGAGTGATAACTTAGACCTAGACGCGTTGTTCGGTAATGCAACAGATACTGCTGAAAATACAGCCGTTTCACAAGACGCATTCGAACAGCAAGAAGCAAACCTAGCAGATTTCGGCCAAAAATACGAAGCCGCTGAAGAAGGTTTGGCAAGCAACCCGATTTACCAGATTATTTCTTCTGATAAAACAGGCGCTGAAAAACAACAAGCCTTGATAGACTTTGTCAAGGTTAACATCGGCGAAGATTCAAAAGCAGTAGTACAAGAACTTGCAAATATTGTTGAACAATATGCTCAACTATCTAGCATCACAAGCTCAGCTGTGCGCGATGCCAATAACCTAGATCAAGCGGAAGTTTTCAATACAACATTGCAAACCATCCACCAGCACCAGTCAGATTATTCTGAACTGTCTGAAATGTACAACAAAGCGATTGTCGCTTTGATGGCTGCACAGCAACAAGGCCGCGGCATTAAAGACATTATTTCAGAAACAAAAGCCAAACGTAAAAAGGCAAATGAACTGAAAGCTGCGATGATTTCGCAAACAGAAGCTGTTGAAGAAGCGCAGGGTGAATATGACGCGCAAATCGAAAAACAGAAGAAATTACAAAAAGAAGTTGAAGAAGCACAGGCTGAAAAAGACAAATACACAAAAGGCTGTGAAGAAGTAAAAGACGAGCAAACTGGCGAAGTTCTACAGAAAAAACTACAACCACTTGCAACACTTGAACAAGCTTACGCTGCAGAAAGTGGTGGCTGGGCATTCTTTGGCAATAAAAAGAAAGATGCACTCGGCAAAGCAATTGCAGAATACAAAAAGAAGATCAAAGCCGCTGATGATGTTGTTGACGATCTTAACCCACAAGTGCGCAACCTTGAAGGCCCTATCAGCCGTTCTAAAGAAGCGCTTGAAGCAGTACAAGCTGAACTTACAGCGCAAGAAACTGAATATAACGCTATCGAAGAAGAACTGGCTAATGACGATACGGTAAAAGCTGTTGAAGAATTAATCGGTAACGGTGATAACACACACTTCACTGAACAAGCGAAAAAATTCGGTGATGCTGGTAAGCAACTTGTTAATCTGATGGAAAGCGAACTTGCTAAATGTATTGATTTTTATGGTGTTCAACAAGAAAACCAAACAAAACTTTTGAACACAAGCACGAACTTAAGTTCTGAACTTAAATCAATCGTTGCAGGTCTTCGTAAGGGTTTGTTTGCACATGAAAAAGACTACAAAGCACTTTCAGAAGAGCTAACAGCTGCATTAGAAAAAATTGAATCTGATAAAGCTGCAGAGCTTGAAAAAGCGAATGAAATTGAAGCTGAAGATGAGCGTTTAGAAGCCATTGATAATATTGAAAAGGAATATATCGACCTTCCACCACATGTGAAGCAAATGCAAGAAGATCAACGCGAATATGAATCGTTCCTTCGTGATTACTCCTCTCGTTTAGAACAAATCTCTACATTTGAAGAGCAAATTACAGTATCGCTAGCGCAAACAACACAGACGCACCAAACTGCTGTTAATCTGACACACAAGACTGAGTCTCTGAAAAACAATCAGGTAACTATGGTTAACGCAGGTACGTCAAACGCAACAGCGACAGTCTCACAGCTTCTACAAGAAATCAACATCAACATGATGGCTGAATTCGGTCAAGCCGCGAGCAAGACGAACGCAATGATTGCGAAAACAGGAACTTACGCATCAATCCACCGCGAGAAAATGTCGAATAAGGATCGCGCAGAATCAATCAAGACGCTTACTGACCTTTCAAAAACCATGGATGCGGCAAAAGCACAACTGGTTGAAGAAGCGAAGAAGACAGCTGCGCTACAAAAACTTGGTACACAAGCAACTGACCAGTTTGAAAAATCTGCACAAGAGCTTGTTAACACGTCTCGCAACAGTAAAAACGAAGCGCGTCAGAAAATGCAAGAAGATGAAGCCTACGCAAAACAGGCAGTTCAATCTACTGCAAGCTATTTCCAAGGCCCTAAACCAAAAGAGCCTGGCCAGTAAGACGAGGTAAGACACACATAATCTCATAAAGGGGCGGATCAGCCCGCCCCTTTATACCGACACAAAACAAAAAAAGACGGACACAATAATAGAATAAAAAAGAGATGCATGAGAGAGGGTGGCATGTCAAAGACACAAAGCAAAAAAATTCTACAAAATTACGCTGATTACATCACAGAAACAGCGCCAGATTTTAAATATTTCGGTTCAAATCAAGGCATTGTAGACCTTGCGCGCGGCTTAAACCAACACGGCCATAACAGCATTCTTTTAACAGGTCCAGCCGGCATAGGACGCCGCTCACTTATTTCAGGTTTCGTTCAAGGCCTAAGCGCAGACTTCATGCCCATCGAGATGATGAATTTGAACGTCAAACGCCTTAACGTACAAGAATTATTCAACACGCAAAATATTGCCACAGTTGAAGAACGTTTTGACGAAGTCATAGAAGAACTAAAATCAACAAAAGCCAGCACTGGTAAAAAGCCAGTATTAGTAATTGACGACGGCTCATGTTTTGCAAAAGAAGTCACAGAGCGCCGTGCCTCTTCACTCCTCAATAAATTAAAAGACGCAGATATTGGCAGCGATGATTTTGACCTAATTCTTAGCCTTGATACAGATGCCATGCATCTTATGAAGAAGTCATACCCAAATTTCCTTGCCCATTTTACTGAGCAGAAAATTGACACAATGGCGGATAGCGACGTTACAGCCATGCTTGAACATGAGTCCAAACGCTATGCACGTTACCAATTGGACATTTCTGAAGACGCGATTGCGAAAGTCGTTCAACTGTGTAAGCGCTATGCTGCACTAGGTCATTTCTCTATGCCTAAAAACGCATCAGTATTCCTTGATGAAGTTGCAACTGCGTTCCGCATGAAGTATCACAGCAAGCCGCAAGGCGCTGTCGAGCAAGAAGCTGAGTTAGCCACATTAGAAGGCAAGTTAAAAACAGCAGATGAAAGCGAAAAATCAGCGCTAGAATCACAAATCGAACAAATTAAAGCAAATTTACAAGTTGATTACGATCAGTGGACAGCTGCCAAAGCATCTGTACTAGAAATTCGTAGTGAAATTCAAAAATACGAAGAAACAAAAGCTAAACAACAAGAAAGGCTAGATCGCTGCATTGAGATTTTTGAAGAAAAATCAGCAGAAGAATATGAACGCCTAAAAGGTGAAAACAGTGACCGCGTAAAAGACAAAAGCCTAAAACAATTTATGCAAACGGATACGCAGAACAAACAAAGCAATATGCCTGGTGACGCTGCAAAAATAAAAACAACCATTGAAGGCACCGATGACTGGATCAAGAAAGATAATGTCAAACTGCAAGCCGCAATTGATGAAATGCTTTTCCCAATCACACTTGATGCGGATTTCGTACAAGATTATGCACAAAACAAACTTGGCATGAATGATGTACCTGATTTGCGCAAACTTATCCGCACAGCTGACACGAAAATCAACGGCATAGTCATGGGTCAAGAACAAATGATCAACCCAATGATTAGCGCAATAAAACAGCGTCTAGCCCGTAAATCAGAAGCGAGCAAGCCAAAAGGTGTATTCCTAATCCTCGGCCCATCCGGTGTTGGTAAAACCTTTATTGCCGAAATCCTCTCCGAAGAGCTTTGCGGCGGTAAAATTAGCGTTGTTAACATGGAAGGCTTTAAAGAAAAGCAAACCGTATCACGTTTGATCGGTGCACCTCCTGGCCTAGTCGGCTATGAAGACAAAGCAGAACTAATTAAAATAAGTGAATCAAACCCATCTGGCGTAGTGCTTTTGGATGAAATCGAAAAAGCACATTTAGACGTGAAACAAGCTCTTTTGACGCCGCTTGATAAAGGTAAATTCACATCTGCCAATGGTAAAGATACAGCAGACTTCCGTGATAACATTATTATCATGACATCAAACTTTGGGCAGCAAGACATCATTTTGCCAAATGCAGACCAACCTTTTGAAGTATGGGAAGCACAAATTAAAGATCAAATTTTTAAGGCTGGCGATCACTTCTCACCCGAGTTTTTGAACCGCTGTACAATTGTCTGCGCAGACTTCTTAAGCGAAGATGTTATTAGAAAAGTAGTAGCCCGTCGCGTAAGCGCCTTTGCTAAAGAATATGTTGGTGAGGATGGTGACTTTACGGTCGAAATGGACGATGAGAGCGTTCAGCGCTTCGTTACTGAGCACTATAAAAAGAAAAACGGTGCACGTGTTGTCCAAACAATGCTTGAACAAAATGTTGGTGATTATGTCTGTAACCTCGCCCTTGAAAACGATGCCGATGAGAAAAGTACTTGCGGCGTATTAAAAGTATGTTATAACGATGGTAAATTTACATATGATCTAAAAGAGGCCGCACAAACATTAACGGCTGATAACGAAAACAAACCTTCGGCAAGCAATGCATTTGCCCCAAATGCCGCGGTGGTTTAAAGGGATTTATTTATAGGAGCACGAAACATGAGTACAGATAACAAAAAAAATGATGACGACGTTACTGATATTGGTGACGAGCTAGTTAAAGGGTCTGCGGACTTTATAAAAAACAAAAAAAATCAAAAAGCCATTTCAGATAGTACTGGCGTAGCCATAGCATTAGTCGCCGGAACAGCTCAAGCGGCCTATCGCATAGGGTCCGTCGCATGGCTATACGGTACGTCTGCATTATCATGGGCGTGGAGCAAAACTGGCGCATTACGTGATTACACATGGGGCCATACAAAAAAATGGTGGAAGAACCTTGGTCAAGAATTAACGTATAAGGATGAATTTGGCGGCCGACACCCTAAACTGCCGACTGGACCTAAAGGCTATTTTAATGTTCTTGCATTTCCGGCGGCTTTTACCGCCGCAATTTGGACCGCAAGCTTCGCAGCAACTCTCCCCGTAGATACTGTCAAAGCTGGCTTTGCCGCTATGCGCGATGACCCTATCTACATGATGAACAAAGCGAACTCATCAGATATGACCGTTGCTGCACAATTCATAGAAGATGAAGACCGCAAGTTAAGCAAAGAGTATTTATTACGTTTCAACATTCCAGATAATAGCTGGTATGACTTAACTTACGCAATCAGCAATGTCAGCCTTGTTGGCTACGACCCTGAAGACGAAGTTGTCAGCATGCTCAATACATCTGATAACAAAGTCTGTGCAATTAACACCACATTCAAAAGCGCATATTTATTCAAAGCGTTCCGCCCATCAATACTCGGCGAACCAGTGTGTAAAGATACTTTTGAAGAGCTAGAAGAATATCTTGAAAAAGACGTTGTTGATCCGAAAACTGGTGAAGTCACCAAAGAAGGCGGCGAAGTCTATGAGCAAGGCGGCTTCTATTACTATGATAGCAACCCAGGTACGCTTGATTACGTCGTCCGTACAGGTGATAGCATCTTATCCGGCATTTTTGGCGCTGTAAGCTGGGCTGTTGAAGGCGTTGGCGATCTTGCTACTGGTGCATGGGATATGGCCTTTGGTGACGATGAAGAAGCGGAACAAACCGAAGAAAATAAAGATGCCGATGCTGATAAAACAACAAGTGTGCAGTTTAACAACGCCACAAACGGTTATATCAGCAACGATAACCAAGATGTAACATTGACGGCCAGCATTTCAATTGAAAATGGCCCGAAAATGAAAGTGGCTTAACCGCCGAAAAAGTGGTCGTTTAAGCGCGCTTTAGGACAAGTCATATCGAGTGAAGCCTATGAAAATAGGTAAACGAGATAAGACGCCGACATAAAGTGAGATCAAACGATCAGAAAGAGTTTTGTGTCCTATAGGAAAGCCTTGCATGTCACCCCATGCGGGGCTTTTCTTTTTGTATAAAATCATGCATATTGCGCATATAAATTTTATATAAAGGACAGTATCAAATGAATATTATCAGCGCCCCAGAATTTATTGAGCAAATCCAAAACGCCAATGAAAAATTCTATATTCTTGATGTTCGCAGCGAAGCTGAATACAAAAAAGCACGCCTCGCTGGAATCGCCAGTGATAATGTCCCTCTACATGAAGTCCCTGACGTGGTCGACACCATCGTCAACCATTGCCGAAACATGCCCACTTACGTGCTCTGTAAGGCTGGGAAACGCGCCCAGTTCGCTGCAATGGATATCGAGGCTGCTGGCGCAGAAAAGGTCATTGTCGTTGATGGTGGCACATTAGCCCTCGATGCACTTGGCATCCCTTTTACATCGGGCGTCATTAGCATTGAACGCCAATATCTAGTCATCATCGGCGGCCTAGCCACACTTGGTCTTGTATTTGATCTAGATATTTTGATATTGCTCGCAGCGGCCGCCCTCCTCGCCCGCGGCATCACCGGCAAATGCGGCCTAATAAAGATCATTGCAAAAATGCCTTGGAATGCCTACTTACAACAAGATATCCAAGAAGAAATCAGTAAATCCGTTCAAGCCTATCAAGATAAAAAAGCTGGCACCTAATCACTTTAGTTTATTTTAGGGCAAGTCAATGCGCGCGACATGTATAAACATACATGAGCAAGTTTTGGCGCAGTAATTAAATGAAATAAAATGATTATAAGTGGTACCAGAGGCCGGACTCGAACCGGCACGATATTGCTATCGCCGGATTTTGAATCCGGTGCGTCTACCAATTCCGCCACTCTGGCATATTTGTGCTTTGTAAATTGGTAAGCGCTACACTACGCAAGACCGCATAAATTCTCAAGCAAAAAATGCAAAAAAATTTTCTTTTTTTCATTTATTTGTTATGCTAGTTCCCGCAAGGGGTCGCGGGCGGTAGAGTGCGATCAAAATATTAGAGGTGAGGGCATGAAAGACATGAAAGCGGTTGTCGAAAAAGCCGAAAAAGATACAATTTCCGAAGCAGATTTAATGACCGGCGCAGATATCATGATAAAGGCGCTGAAGGAACAAGGGGTCGATACCATATTTGGCTATCCCGGCGGCGCAGTTCTACCGCTTTATGATGCACTATTCCAACAAAATGACATTAAACACATTCTGGTGCGCCACGAACAAGCTGCCCTTCACGCCGCCGAGGGCTATGCCCGCTCAACCGGTAAGGTTGGCGTTGCCTTAGTCACCAGCGGTCCCGGCGCAACCAATGCAGTCACAGGCCTAACTGATGCTATGATGGATTCCATTCCAGTTGTTTGCATATGCGGTCAAGTGCCCTCATTCCTAATTGGTACAGACGCCTTCCAAGAAGCGGACACAACAGGCATAACGCGCCACTGTACAAAGCACAACTATCTTGTCAAAGATGTATCCCGCCTTGCGGAAATGACACATCGCGCCTTCCACATTGCACGTACAGGCCGCCCAGGCCCCGTCGTTATTGACTTACCAAAAGACGTACAGTTTGCATCTGGTACATACACAACGGCGCAGGATGTAGAATATCGTTCTTATCGTCCGCATTTAGAAGCAGACGACCACGCCATTGCCAAATTGGTCGAAATATTGGCGCAGGCGAAAAAACCTGTATTCTATACGGGCGGCGGTATTATCAACGCGGGTGACCGCGCATCAGAACTGCTTACAAAATTCATTAGCGATACAAACATCCCGATCACATCAACCCTTATGGGGCTTGGTGCATTTCCTGCCAATAAATCACAATGGCTTGGTATGCTCGGTATGCACGGCACATATGAGGCCAACCTAGCCATGCATGATTGCGATGTGTTGGTTTGTATCGGCGCGCGTTTTGATGACCGCGTTACGGGCAATGTCAGCGGGTTTTCACCAAACTCATTTAAAATTCATATTGATGTTGACCCAAGCTCCATCAATAAAAACATTGAAGTTGACTTAGGCATTGTCGCAGACGCAACTTCCGCGCTTGAAAAAATTAGCGCCGCATGGACAAAACAAAAGGCCAAGTTAAACGACCCTGCAATGCAGCTTTGGTGGCAGCAAATCGACAAATGGCGACAGGTAAACTGCCTAGAGTACACAAATTCTGACAGCGTGATTAAACCACAATACGCTTTAGAGCGCCTACAAGCGCATCTTGGGGCGCGTGATGATGTCTATATCACCACCGAAGTCGGTCAGCACCAAATGTGGGCAGCGCAATTCATACCATTTAACCGCCCTAACCGCTGGATGACATCGGGCGGCCTTGGCACAATGGGTTACGGCCTGCCCGCCGCAATTGGCGCGCAAATTGCGCATCCTGATGCATTGGTCATTGATATAGCCGGTGAAGCATCCATCCAAATGAATATTCAGGAGCTTTCGACAGCCGCGCAATACCGCCTGCCCGTCAAAGTCTTCATACTTAACAACCAATGGATGGGTATGGTACGCCAGTGGCAAGAATTGTTACATGGGGAGCGCTATTCCCAAAGCTATAGCGAAGCCTTGCCTGATTTTGTCAAACTAGCTGACGCCTATGGCGGGCTCGGCATAGTCGTTGATCATCCAGATCAATTAGATGACGCCATTACGCAGATGATCGAAAGCGATAAATTCACCATTTTGGATGTACGTGTCGATCCAAAGGAAAACTGCTTCCCGATGATCCCATCAGGCAAAAATCATAACGAAATGATTTTATCCGCCGATGCCAAGCAATTCGATAAGAAACTCGTTTAAAAGGACACAGCCAATGAACAGCACACCTGTAAATCGTAATGTCATGGCCAAAAAATCTGTATATGGCGCTGCGCCAGAGACAACGCCAGAAGCCGCACATACATTATCCATATTAGTTGACAATACACCAGGCGTACTCGCCAAAATTGTTGGCCTATTTTCTGGGCGTGGTTATAACATTGAAAGCCTAACCGTGGCCGAAACCGACCATGACCAAAACCTTTCGCGCATCACCATTATTGCCAAAGGGACGCAGCGTATAATTGACCAAATTATCAGCCAGCTGGACAAACAAGTCCCTGTACACAACGTTATAGACTTAACCATCCTTGGTCCACATGTGGCACGTGAACTCGCCCTCATCAAAGTCAGCGGACAGGGAGAAAAACGCGTAGAAGCAATGCGTACAGCCGAAATTTTCCGTGCAAAAGTCGTTGATACAACAATAGATTCTTTAACTTTTGAAGCGACAGGAACACCAGAAAAAATTGACGCCCTCGTCGAAATGATGCAGCCCCTCGGCCTCAGCCAAATCAGCCGCACGGGCATCGCCGCACTGCCGCGCGGTAACGACAAAATTTGATCTTAAACAATCACCTTGAAATAACGCTGTCGATCTCATTCAAGATCGATATAACCTGCTGTGATGCGCCTTCCAGCGCATCCATCTTGGCAAATGCCCCCTCATGATTACCATTCTTATATAATTGAAATGCCTCGATACCGCATTTATGGACTTCTGCATGCGGCTGTTCTAACGCAGAGAATGCTGGTAAATCTTTAATGCTTTGATCATCAAGGCCATAATACCAATTCCCTAAGCGGCATTGCGTATGGTCTTTCAGTTCTGCATCATTCAATTCAGCGCGCCCTGATAGCATGTCCGCAAGCTTACGTTTCCAAACCACATGGTCAGATTTAGCAAGCTTAATAACGCTTGCACGCCGCCCTTTTGTAAGTTCCGCCATATTCGCGATCAGCGCCTCATTCTTCCGTGAAGCCTGACGGCTATATTGTGCGTTTAGGGCGCTTGCCTCTCTATTCAATGCTGAATTTTCAAGAATTTTAACAGAAGCCTGCGCAATCTCAGACGAGGCTTGTCCCTGCTCTTTAAGCGCATGTGAGATATCTTTCATCCGCTCACTAACTAAATTTGCATGCTCCTCAATCACGGATACACGCTGCTGAATATCTGCGGCGTTCTGACTGCTCGTGTCAACTGACAAGCTCACTTGGTCCATTGACGTAGCAATTTCTTCAATTGCCCCGACCAAAGCCCCAATGATTTCAGCGATTTCTGTAGTCGCACGGCTAGTTTCATTGGCAAGCCCCTTAACCTCATTCGCGACGACAGCAAAACCTTTACCTGCCTCACCGGCGCGTGCGGCTTCAATCGTTGCATTAAGTGCAAGTAAGTTTGTCTGTTCGGCAATCTTCTGAATCTTAGAGATAATACCTTCAATTTGTTTTGATGAACTTGATAATTCTTCCGTCTTTACTGCCGTAGCCTGTACCGCCGTTTTCATCACATTCATCATTTCTAACGATTGGTCAGATGCACGGCGGCCTTGCTGCGCATTTTCGCGCGCCTGAGCTGAATATTCAAGCGCCTCAGATGTATTCTGGCTAATCGTCGCAACTGTTGCCGTCATCTCCTCAATTGCAGCGGATATAGAGTTAACACGATGGTCAACATCTAAAGCGATGTCTTCTGCCTTCAAACATTCAATGAATAGGTTATTAATCGCCATAGAGGAATCCACAGCATTATCCATGACCCGCATGGCAATTTTATCCTTGATACCCTCCTCATCAACAGCATCGGTAGGCACCGCTGTCACATTAGACAAAGCCCTCATAAAAATATCCGTTATAGCGAGCGCTAAGGCATCAAAATCTTTAACGTTACGGAACGGTTTTTTTAAGCTAAAAACTTGTTCTAATAACGTACGTAAAACCGCCTGATACGCTGTGGGCAGGGACGCAGCACACATACCTTCAATTATCGCGTCCTCTCCTTCGAGCAGAGCTTCGAGATGTGCTTCGCAACTTTCCAGCGCGAGCTGTTCTTTAAGTTCTTTATGAAATATTTCAGATGCTTTAACTAAATCTAGCTTACTTAAATATGTTTTTATTAAATTTAGACCATAGGTATCATTCATAGGCAAAACCCACACAAAAGATTAAAATAATATATTTAACTAATATACCATAGAGGGATAAAAATACCTATATTTTCTACACCTAATATATTTTATAATCCTTTTGAATATACATTCAAAACAATACGCAATAAACTAAAGAAAAAGCCGCATAAACATGCGGCTCTATTAAATTTATATAGTTTTTATAATATTACGCAAGACCAATAGCGGCCTTGTAAACTTCAAGAATTTCCTCTTCTTCGCGGCGCTTTTCATTGTCCATATTGCGCAATTTAACCAATTGGCGCATCGCTTTGCCATCAAAGCCCATCGCTTTTGCTTCGCCGTAGACTTCTTTGATGTCTTCCGCAAGGGCCTTTTTCTCTTCTTCAAGGCGCTCAATACGCTCAATATATTGTTTCAGCTGTGCGCCAGTAACGCCGCCAACATCTTGTACTGTTTCATCTTCTGGTTCTGCCTGCGGGATAACCGCAACATTGCTCTCGCTCATTTGCCAAGGCTCCTTAATAAATCTCAATCATTGAATATCTTTACAGCTATCATAATGAAGATTATCCGCGCAAGATGATTCAGCGCATCTTAATGCGTAATCCCCAAACGATCCATCACAGCACAGATAAACGTATCAAATCTGCCTCAAGTTTTTCCGCGTTTATAAACTGAACTGCTTGTATGCCTAAATCTTGTGCCTGCGCCACATTATCGGCGCGATCATCAATAAACAGCAACTTTTCAGGCGTTAAGCCATATCGCGTCAGCAGAATCTGATAAATTTCAGGTTCAGGCTTAATTACTCTTTCATGCCCCGAAATAACTGCGCCATCAAAATCCGCCAGTTCAGGGTATATTTTGACGGCGTCTTCATATGTATCGCGCCCAAAATTTGAGAGCGCGTATAATGGATACCCTGCAGTCTTCAAGCGTAGTTTCAGCGCCAAAGTGCCGTCTATTAAATGCGGAATTGTTTCAATCCAACGTGCGCCATATTCTTGCAACTCTTCCGCAAAATCAGGGAATAAAGCGCTACGTTCTTCTACAGCCTGTGAAAGCGTCTTACCGCGATCAACCTCCTCAATCCAATCCATCGTCACAACATGCTCGAGCATATATTGACGGCGCGCAACATCGGGGATTAAGTCGTCAAATAAATAAGCTGGATTCCATTCAACAATAACCCGCCCTAAATCAAAGGCGATATATTCGATAGTTTTGGACATGGCTTTACTGCGTTAAAGAAATAACATTGGCTTCAATTGTATGTTCTGAGCCATCATCCAAAGTAAACGTCACTGGGAAAACCTCACCCGTTTTTAACGGATTATGTAGCATCATCAACATCACATGGTCACCCGCCGGCTTTAATTCATGTGTTTCATTTGCCGGTACTGTGAAATAATCAACTGGATACATACTCATATGTCCATCTTCCATGGAATGGGTATGTAATTCAACCATGCCCGCAACAGGGGATGCCGCACGCACAATTTTAACCGCTTGATCCGTCAAATTCTGTACTTTTACAAATACCGCGCCATTTTTCTGTGACGGTGCAGTTGGATACGCATAGGCCTTATCAAAATGTACTGATGCGCCATCCGCTGGCAACACATCAGCCTGCGCCACAGGCAAAAAACTTAGGCTAAAAATTACACTTAAAATTTGAAATAAACGCATAAGACGATCCTTTCCTTAGTCATTAAAGTAACGACGAATTATTTCTTCATATATATCCGTCAGTTTTTCGATATCATCAACTTTTACATGCTCATCAATTTGATGATTGGTCGCATTAATAATGCCAAATTCAACAACAGGACAATATTGCGCAATAAAACGCGCGTCCGATGTCCCGCCTGACGTACTTAGCTCTGGCGTGCGCCCTGTTAAATCTTTAATTGCGCCAACGACCACATCTGTATAAGGAGACGGCGCAGTGACAAAGCTATGTGCATTACAACGGATATTCAGTTCATAATCCTTCGTGACTGTTTCAATGATACGGCGAATTTCAGCTTCAAGCGTTTCCACCGTCCATTCATCATTAAAACGGATATTAAACTTCGCGCGCGCATCCGCGGCGATAACATTATCCGCCCTATTTTCAACGTCGATAGAGGTTACCTCTAAATTAGTGGCCTGAAAATGTGCATTGCCCGTATCAAGTACCGCATCAGTAAGTGCAGCCGCGACCTTCGCCATAATAGGGACAGGGTTATTGGCCAAATGCGGATAAGCGACATGGCCTTGCTTGCCTTTTATTAACAAATCCCCATTAAATGACCCACGGCGTCCAATTTTTATGTACTCCCCAAGGACTTCAGGGTTACTTGGCTCGCCGACCAAAGCAGCATCAGGAATAAAGCCTTCCGCATCCATCCATGGTAGGACTTTAACCGTGCCGTTCACAGCTTCGGCTTCTTCATCACCAGTAATTAACAAACTAATCTGCCCATTAGGAACGCCATGTTTCTCAACATAACGCAATGCTGCCACAGCGAAACACGCAACATTGCTTTTCATATCGGCAGCGCCACGTCCATAAAGTTTACCATCATGAATTTCTGCAGCGAATGGCGGATATGTCCATTTGGATTCAGGGCCCGTTGGCACAACATCCGTATGCCCAGCAAAACATAAATGCTTACCCTTACCTTTTTCACCAATAACTGAAAATATATTATCAATCGGCGCGGTGCCATCTTCTTCAAAACGCAGGCGATGCGTTGTAAAGCCAGCTGCATCAAGGACATCACTTAATGTTTTAAGCGCACCAGCATCTTCGGGCGTCACAGATGGGCAGCGGATGAGCGCCTGCGTTAATTCAACAGGAGAAACCATAGACGCATCCTTTCACAGAAATAATATTAATTTAAGCGAGTAAAAGCTTATTCAGCGCTTGTGACGCTGACCACCAATACGGCAGGGCCTTCAGGTGCATTTGGATGCAAACGGCCAGCTGGCTTTGGTGTTTCGTTTTCAAAAGCGGTAAGTAGGCCATCAACAGCGTGCACATAATCACCTTCATATGTCCAGTTATTGACAACTGGGAAGTCATATAAATTATCCCAGTGCAATTCAACACCAACTTTGTCAGACCATTTGGCAAGGACGCTACGTAATGTTTGCCCTTCAGCCGCTGTCCAGCTGTGTGCCGCATCAAAATATGCCGGCTGGTCCGCCTCAATTGCCAACTCAGCAGGAGCTGCAGATGCTTCTTCTTCGACAGCCATTTCAGGCGCAGATGCCACTTCTGATACTTCTGCAACATCGGCATGCGTTGATGGGCGCACAAGCACCATATCATCATATACAGTTGCAGCTAAATTCTGGTTTAAAAGCGCTTTTTTCAACACAACGTTCCATGCTTCGCCGCCCTGCCATGATACGCGCGTACCAATCTTTACCGCAGGATCAAATGAAAACGCATAGCTAGCCGGAACAATTTGACGAAGCGCCAATGCGAGCGGCATTTCTTTACCGAAACCATATGCCATTGCATATTCTTTTTTCGGCATTGTTTCTTCGTAAACAACGATTTCTTCTTCAACCACAACAACTTCTTCAGTTGCTTCTTCCTCAACAGGAGCCTCGATCACTTCTGCCTCAATAACCGCGACCTCTTCTGTCTGCACTTCAGCTTCTGTAACATCTTCTGTAACAGGCATTGGCATATCTTCTGAACCAACTGCTGCGTCGCCTTCTGGCGTTACCGCAACATGATGCATAACCTTAACAGGCTCAGCTTCTGGCGTTGTTTCAACATGCATTTCGCTCATCTGTGGCGCAGTGTATTGTAGCTCTGGCGTAATAACCTCTTGCGGCTTATGAAGCGCCGGCGGAGTCGCGTGGTCTGCAGGAACCCATTCAAAACCAGCCTGAACATGTGATGCACCAAGGCTTGCTGCCATAAAAATAGAACAGCTTGATAACACAGAAAGAAGGGGGACACGTTTAGTCATTGTTTGCAGACTCCTGCTACTATTTAAAAACATCAATTAAAAAACCTGACAAAAACAATAAAACGGTTCGGGATAAAACACAAGCGCGTGCAACAGATAAAATACAGTTATAAAGGACAGATTACGCGTAATTCTATCACTTTCCTGTAATCAACCCCTCATTATACATGGCGCGCACAACACGCTTACGGTAAGCCTCACCAATTTTAGGGGTGCGCGAATGGTAATAGGCGATGGCCTTAGGTAAGGATTTTGTTTCATCCAAATGGCTGCGCAAAATCCATGCAGCAACGCCAACATTGGTGCATTCATCATTTTGCAGCCAATGAATCGCCGTTTTCTGATTAACGCGCCAATGCTTCGTCAGCTCTTTTAACCAAACTGTATTGATCTGCATTGGACCCAAATCATAAGTACCGTTTGTATTACGATTCGCCATTCCTACCTTGCCGCCCTCAACCTTATAAATACCATAAAGCACAGCAGGCGGCACATTATAGGTCTGTGCCGCTAAAATTAAACAAGATGCCAAAGCTTCAGTAAACATAGTCTACGCCCTTTACTCTATTCTTCGCTCGCTGGTGGCGGCGCAGAGAAGAAGGCCATTGGATCAGAAGAATCTGCTGCCGGCGCGGCGGGCGGCGGTGGCTCTACAGGCGCAGCGGCAGGCTGAGTCACATCCACTGGTGCTGCTGGTGGTGGCTGCGTTATATCAACTGGAGCGGCGGCAGGCTGCTGCGGAGCCGTCTCGACTGGTGGAGGGGCTGCCGGCGGCGGCGGCGCGCTCGGCGCAACGCCAGATGATCCAGAAGATGACGCTTGATCTGCGCCGCTCAATGACGTGACAACCGTTTCCAACATGCTGAAACGCTTATCAAAAGCTTGCCAGATGCCATCCATAGACAAATTTTGCGCCATCATTTTTTGTTGATCGCCCGACGACATCAGCTGCGTCATTTCTGCGAAATGGCATTGCGCATATGTATTTGCCGCAACTTTCATCAAGGCAAGCTCAACGGATTTCTTTTGCGCATCGTTCAAACCCGCATAAAGGCGAGAAGCAACCGCACTTACAACACCCATAAGACGCTGCATAACTTCTTTCATCAACTGGTCTTCAGGGCGCCCAAACGGGAAAGCTGCAACCGCATTCACAACTGGAATTAACGCCGATGCATAATGCACTGCCGAATAATCAAGCACAGAGAGGCCGCCTGCTTTCTCAACATCCGCCGCCGCCATAACCTGCGTAGCATCTTGGCCAGTTTCATAATTATCAGAAAATGCGACAACGGACTGCACAACCTTTTCAAGGCGCTGCAATTCAGGTTCGCCAGGAATACGCCCCGTCATACCATATAAATTGGCAATTACGGTGCTCGACAATGCCGTTAACCCCAAGCGTGCCGCGTCAGCGCGGCTTTCCGTTGGCTCATTTATATCAAAACTGCGGAACAGCATCAAACCGAGCTCAGTTGATTTACCTAGCAATTCAGCAACCAAACGCGCCTGCGCTTCATCTGACTGAACCCCTTGCACGCGCCCCATCGCCTGCTTTTGTCGTTCAACTTCACTAACTGCCGCAATAATCGGCATGCCTAGCTTTTCAACAATTTGCCCGATCATTTCTGATGATTGTGCCATTTTACTACCTTATTCAAACCCATCCTGATTTCGCTAAATATTATTTTCTTATGGCAGATCGCCAATCATCTCTTCTAGGCGCGACGGCATGCCTTTGATGATTTTCACTTTACCTGCAGCATCGCGATATATAGAGAATGGCGTAACATCCAGTCCCCAGCCGCGCATAATATCAATATTCAGCTCAACCCCATCTGTATTAAAATTATTCTCAACAGGCAAGGCTTTTTCATCGCCATCCAGATGTTTGTAAAAACGATCGGCCGCATCAGGTGCACTTAATAGAAAGGCCGCCTTTTTCATGCTGTCCGCCCCCATCAAACCGACAGGCACAATTCGAAGCTGCACCATACCACGCTTCAAAAAACCGCGGCGAAGCTCATTCACGAAGTCATGACAATGTGGGCATAAAGGGTCAACAAAGCTGTAAACAACTGGCGCATCTTTATCGCCCAACGATACCCAATTACTATGCTCGATCGTAACAAATAGCTGCTCTGAAGGGGATAATGTTTCATATTCACTTTGACTAGGCAAAGTTGAGGTTGAGGCCGTTTTCTCAGCAGCAGGCTCCGCCGCTATACCGCCTGTAAATTGATCAATTATATCCTGATCATCAGACTGTAAACGCTTAAGCTGCTCTGAGGTAACCAATTCACCTTTATCGTTATAAAGCACACCAGAAATTAACGCTTTTTTATCAGCGGTTTCATAAAAAAACTGTTGCGAGCCTTTCATAAAAACAAACCAGCCTGATAATCCTAAGTCATCCCCCAAAAATCGTACTTGCGCCCCTTTATCTGCCAAATCCTTTAACGTATCTGGCATTTCGGGCACAGTTTGCGCTTGCGCCAAAGCTGTGGAGAAGAAGACCATTGCCGCACCCACTGACATAAGTGTTTTGCGCAAGGTTTTAGAAAGACATAGCATAGTGTTCACCCTCGACGATTAATTATAGTCGCTCGAGTATAGCCCCATAGCCCCGTAATGTTAAGTCAAGTTTTCACAGAAACAGGGTTAATACACCCGTAAAATTATATAAACTATTATGCGACACCTCACCCGCCGCATAAAACCCTGCTATCGGGATGTCTCCTAGAATTTCACGGATAAGGACAAGCTCTATATCCGCTGCATCTTTATCAAAGCGCGAGAAATTGGATATATATATGCCGCCTTTCAAGGCATCTAGCTGCCCCTCTGCATTTAAACGTACGCGCAAATCCATCAAACTACGCGCTAAGTCTTTCTTAAGCGCCGCAGGGTTGCGGAAGACAAAAGACACATGACCGCCTTCCGCGGCGCGATACGTTGATGCAATTGTCCCTTCGCTCTCATTTTGTGCGGTAATATGCTTAATTTTACGCTTAGCCATGTCGTTTTGATAATAACGAAAGGCTAGCTGCATTTCCACGCCTTGAGCGGGCAGATAAGCCATTAAATCATCCAATGAATGCTCTGCCAGGGTGGGTTTTGCATCGGCACTGTCGTTGGACAAAGCGGATTCCAGCCATTCCGCCATATCATCAGAAAGCACCGATGTCGCCATACGCCCATCTAATGCATAAATAACATTCTTACGGCAATCTGTAATTTGATGCTCTCGGCCGATATTCTCGAACCCTTCAAACAGCGCTGAAACAATCGGAACATCTTCTGAAAATCCATAACCAGAAACCAGGCAATCATAAGAATTTTCAGAAAATACACAATGCGTTCCGCGCGCCGATGATACACCGCCCGTCATAAAGCCTAAGGTCTGCTCATATAAATCCCCAACGATAAAATCAGGACGGTACCCAAGCTCTGGGTGAAAATAAAAATGCCCAATGTAAGCTTCGCTTTCGCGATAGGCATCTATGAACTTTTCTAAATCTACTTGATAATTGCCCTCTGACAATGTCAGGTGCGCAAAGGCATTATCGTCAACCTTCAGCAAAGCACAAGATGCCGCAGGCTTATCATAATGAACGGCATGCTCACTAAATACGGCCGCGCCAGTTACACCGACCCAATGCTGCACACCGCTAACTGAACGTAAAATTTCAACAATACTTTGCGCATCACGCGCCAATTTATCAGTGATATAAAGATAAGCTAAGTTTGGGCGCACATCGCTTTGTTCAATTTGCGCCATAATATCTTTCAGCAGATGCTGAACGACATCCCGCCAATTCTGTCCGGTTCCCGATGCCGTTATAAACATGCGCATCACAAATATCTTTTGTTGTTATATTTATTCTATTTTACCGCATATTTATGCGTAACGCGAGATATAACGCCACCCAAGAACATGCGTGAGCGTGCCAGAAAGAATATTTGCCACCGCCAAACCAAGGAAAATGCCCGTCACGCCAGCTAAATGCGCACCAACTAAACATGCTGGCGCACTCAACACCAACATGCGGAAAATCAAAATCACAAACGCCAAATGCGGCTTTGCCACGGCATTAAACGCAGACGCCCACCCTGGCAATATATTCGCCAGAATATACGTCACAGGCACAATCCAGAAATATAGCTGTGCCAGTTTAATCGTCTGCGCATTATCAGAAAACCACGATGTAATAAAACCGCCCAGCGCCATCATCAACACCGCCGTTAATAATGACCAGAAAAACGCCAAACGCATCCAGAAATGCAGTCCCTCATACACGCGACCATAAAGCCCCGCACCAAAATTCTGCCCGATAATCGGGGCAAGCCCGGTCGACATCGCCATAATTGGCACAAACAAGAAAGCCTCCACCCGCGTCACCACGCCATAAGCCGCCACAGCATAAGCGCCGCTCCCCGCCAAAAGCGCTGTAACGAAAGCCTGTAACAATGGCTGAATGGCGCTCGTAGTACCCGCAGGAACCGCAATAACGACCAAACGGCGCGCAGAGTCACCAAAATCTTTAAGCCAACCAAATTCAGCAGGATTCACCAAAATTTTCATCTTGAAAATCATGATATAAAGGCCAATCACTAAACCCGCGAAATATGATAAAATTGTGGCTAATGCAGCGCCCTCCATCCCCATTTCTGGAAAGCCAAGCCATCCAAAAATCAAAATCGGATCCATAATTAAATTGGTCAGCGCGCTAACACCCATCACATGAGCCGGTATACGCGCATCCCCACAGGCGCGCATTGCAGAGTTACCAATCATTGGTAAACTCACCAGAACAACGCCGGCAAACCATATATGCATGTAGCCAAGCAAATCATCGAGAACCGCGCCCTCTGCGCCCATTAAAGCAAAGATATCGCGCGCATAGAAGTTTCCAAGCACCGCACAGATCGTGCCGCACAGCGCCACTAAAATAAAACCATGAAACAACACGCGGTGCATCTTTATATGCTCCCCCGCGCCAATTAAGCGTGACACCACAGATGACATTGCAACGCCAAACCCCATAAACACCGAAAACACTGCGTAAGTTACAGGAAAGGTAAAACTAATTGCTGCCAATGCTTGCTCACCCAGCAAACCGATATAAAACATATCAATAAGCTGTATGGCAATGATCGAAAAAATGCCCCAAACCATCGGAATAGACAAACGCAGCAAGTGTTTAGACACCGCGCCTTCGGTTAAGTTACGCGACGCACCATTACGTGCCATATGTATATTAGACGGCGCAGTATCGGTGCATTCTGGTTCGGACATATTAAATTTTCACAAATTATGAGTTTTTCTGCTATTATAAGCATGCTTTATACTTGTCATGCAATCTAGTCCCGCTATATATAAAGGCAAGTTTTAATTGCCACAACCACACAAACCACAACAAGTTAATTATCACCTTATGCTTAATTCTCGCGCCTTACTTTGCATCACCTTATTATCTTTACTGCCTGTGGCTGCGCCATTTGCATCCGCCATTCCTGACGATGTGCGTCAGCAGCTTGAAAAAGATAACGTCATATCAAGCCCATCCGCACAAAAAAAGCATAAGCAAGAGATAGAAAAGCCTGCCCATCAGGAAAAACATTACGCCCTTGATTATATTGGCAATACTGAAAAATATACGGCGAAATATGAAGACACTTTAATCCACCTTGCGCGCAAAAATAACTTGGGCTTTGTTGATATCCGTTCCGCCAACCCTCATTTAGACCCATGGATACCAGGCGAAGGCACGGAAGTTATATTACCCAAGCGCCACATACTGCCCAACGCCCCGCGCGAAGGCGTTGTAATCAATTTGGCTGAAATGCGCCTTTATTATTTTGACAAAGATGGAAATGCGCCAAAAACCTTCCCCATTGGCATAGGGCGCGAAGGCCTTCAAACGCCATTGGGTACTACAAAAGTTGTCCGCAAAGCCATTGGTCCATCTTGGCGTCCGACAGAACGCATGCGTAAAGAAGACCCAGACCTGCCGGAAGTTGTCGAAGCGGGCCCTGACAACCCACTAGGTACGCACGCCCTGTATTTAGGGTGGCCACAATATGCCATTCATGGCACAAATCGTCCCTATGGCATTGGCCGCCGCGTCAGCTCTGGCTGCATTCGCATGTATCCTGAAGCCATCGTCAAAGCATACGACCTTATTGATGTCAAAACCCCCGTCACGGTTGTTGACCAAGCACTTAAAGTCGGCTGGGTCGAAGATATGCTCTATATCGAGGCGCATGCAGGGCAAGAGCTTGCCGACGAAATGGAAAAAAAAGGCAAAGTTACAGCGCAAAAACTAAGCAGCGACCAAATTGCTTATATTAAAAAAACAGCGAAAGACCGCGCAGATAAGATTAACTGGGACATCGCCCAAAAAGCTTTTGATGCCCGCAGCGGCTACCCCGTGCCAGTCCTTTATAGCCCTGAAGAAGTCAAAATGGCTGCAGCCATAGACGAGATCACAGAAGAAAAAAGCGCCGAAGTAGAAGCCGCGCCAGAAGGTGAAAGCGCTAGCGCAGAAAATGAAACCGCCCTAACCGCCGCCCAAGAAGAAGCAAAACAACGCATCTTAAATGCGTCATATAATGATTAGTTGATTTTTTAAAACCTAATCACGCAATAAAAAAACGCCGACGTGAATCACATCGGCGCTGATCTTAACGAATAACCTGTAACTTATCGCTGCGAAAAAATTGGCGCTGCGGTTGTTACGTCAATGGATTCAAAATGGCGTTGTGCAGAACTTGAAAATAACTGCGCATTTAACTCTTGTGCAGGCCATGTATGACCGATACCGCCTTTAACAGTCGGCAGCATAAAGGCCATATCCCATGACTTTAACATCCAGCCCGTTGCCTCTTTCCAGTTATTTAGGCATAGCGCACCATTATAACCAACGCCGCCAATATTGCTCTCTTCCATAAAAATTGTACCTGCGCCTTCAATATTACGAATAACGCGGCACATATTAAACTGATTATGGTTGTCACGATGCCAAAAAACTTGTGATTGGCATGTTTGAAAACGATCAAGGCGCTTATATTCCGTTACAGGTGAATACGCATTAAATGCGGCACATAAATCATGCACATGCGTTGATAACGCACTGGCATGATTATCCTGAACAACCACCTGACCATAACGCGCCGACTTATCATTCATTTTTTCAAAATGCGCTTTAAGGTCTTCATCGACGACGCCTGCAGACAAACCACGCCCCCCATCAACATTAAATTTAGAGGCGATATTAAAATTACGACGGGAAATTTGCTTAGATGGCTCTTTCAGCGCTTTACGAATACCCGCAGGAATAATATCCCCCGCCCCTTGCCATACAACCAGACCGACACGCTTATCTGCGTCAGAAACTTTAATAACTTTGGCAAGCGCCTCCGCATAACCACCCGCCTTAATCACGGCAATATCTGCTGGTAAGTTTTCATTTGCGCCATCAATTTCTTCAATATTCATATTTGCTTGGTACATGACAATCCTCATAGTCTCACACATAAATTCTGCTCATGTTTTTACATAAAACAGAAGGGCGTGTCAACAATATTTTTACAAAAAGCTAATATAATATTATTTTCAATACCTTAGAAAAGAAAACAACGATAGATATAATTACGGTTTAGGCGTGTTTTTTAAATGCATCATATGGTCGTATTGGATTTTTTCTAGCTGTGCATCAAATAACGCATCATGCTTATCTGCCTCATCCGCATCAGGCAATTGCGGATAACCAAGTTCGCGGCGCAAATCATTGCTATCACAAAAACGAACATTCTGAATGCCTTTTTCCTGCAAAAGCGTATCGCGTAAGCCAGATAACCCACCAAACAAGCGGCACATAATGTAAAAATCATATGTACCATTCTTCGCCCAGAACTCAACTTTATCGCATGGTTCAATTAAATCAATAATCCCACGGCGCATATCATCAAGGCCAACCCACTTGCTTTTCTCGGGCAGTTTCGCCATCACATTGGCTTTCACCCATGCGGATTTCAAACACGCTTGCTCATCCAAGCCTTCATACACGCCATAGAAATCACGGTTATCTTCCGCGACGATGCCAAGGCTTATAAACTCAATCGCAAAACCATCAGCCGATGGGTCAAGAAATTCAGTATCGAAAAAGTACCGTTTTAAATTATTGCTCATATTATCCTCCCCATAATATATAGTTAAGCCGCTTTTTCGGATGCCTCTGCTTTAGCGGCAGCATATGCCCAATCTAACCATTCAGTCAAAATGGCGAGGTCAGACGATTCAATCGTTGTACCGCCCCAAATACGCAAGCCCGCAGGGGCTGAACGGTATGATTTAATGTCGTACGCAACGCCTTCTTGTTCAAGCAACTTGATCATCGCCTGAATAAACGGCATTTGGTCATCATCAGCCAACGCCGTGAACCATGGGTCAGTAATTTTTAATGTGATAGATGTAGATGAACGCACAGCTTCATCTACCGCCAAAAACGCTACCCAATCAGTTTTATCCACCCAGCGCGCTATGGCCGCCAAATTATCATCGCAGCGTTGAATGGATGCCTTCACCCCGCCGAGCGAATCCACCCAGCGCAAAGCATCAAGGCAATCTTCCACGGCAAGCATAGATGGCGTATTTAAAGTTTCCCCAACAAACAGCCCTGCATTAACTTTGCCGCCTTTAGTCATACGGAATATTTTCGGCAGCGGGCGGTCTGGCACATAGCTTTCAAGACGCTCAACCGCACGCGGCGACAGGACAAGCATACCATGCGCCGCTTCACCGCCCAGAACCTTCTGCCATGACCATGTCGTGACATCCAATTTTGACCAATCCATATCATAGGCAAATACGGCTGACGTCGCATCGCAGAAGGTTAAGCCCTGACGATCCGCCTTCACCCAATCCAAATTCGGCAGGCGCGTACCCGCCGTTGTCCCGTTATACACAAATACCGTGTCGCGGTCCGTATCAACCGCTGATAGGTCAACCATGTCACCATAATCAGCTGTAAATGTCTCGACATCCGTTAATTTTAGATGATCTTTAATATCCTTCGCCCAGTCCCCCGAAAAACTATCCGTAACAAGCGCATTCACACCGCGTGCGCCAAGCATTGACCATAGCGCCATTTCAATAGCGCCTGTATCTGATGCCGGCACGATGCCGATTAAATAATCGTCTGGAATACCCAGCAAGCTACGCTGTAACTCAATCACTTCTTTCAAGCGTGCCTTACCAATACCAGAACGATGCGAGCGCCCGAGCAATGCACCTTTTAAATTATCTAACGACCAATCAGGACGTTTCGCGCATGGGCCAGATGAAAAATTTGGATTTACAGGTTTTTGCTGTGGTTTCATTTACGCACCCTCACGCTTGCTAAGAGAAACTTTTGAACGGGCAGACAAGGGCTTTACGCCGCGCGCATCATTGGCCGCTGCTGGCTTCTCTGCCATTTGGTGATTCATATTCGCTTTGGTATGTTTTAACCTGCTAAACAGGCCGCCGCTTACAATTGCCATTTGCCCCTCATATAATTGGCTCTATGCTGTGCATTACGCCTTTTGTTAAAGGCTAACTCATGATAAAGTCATAGAATAAATGCTGTAATGCAAACATAGTCTTTTACCCAGTTTCTGTCTAGCCCCAAACATCAAAGCGCGCCAATGAATTTTGCTCTCATTTTAGTTTCCGGTGTCGACCAAACACTCAGCACAGCGCATATTGCGCACATTCAAAGCTTGCTAGACGAAATGGCCATCCCGATGACGGATACACCGCCGCGCTGGTTAGGCCAACATCAAGCCGCTGAAATATATTTATTAGACCAATTAACGACCGACCAATTAAAAACGCTCAAGCTTTTCGGCACCGAACAGCAAATTGATATTTTCTGTATTGCGCAAAATAACCGCCGCAAAGCACTCCTGCTCGCGGATATGGATAGTACGATTATTGCTGATGAGACATTAGACAACATCGCACATATTGCTGGCATTGGTAACAAAGTCGCGGACATTACCGCCCGCGCCATGAATGGTGAATTAAACTTCAAAGAAGCGCTGCGCGAACGCGTATCCATGCTAAAAGGGCAGCCGCTTTCTATTCTGAAGCAAGCCTTGGAAGAAACTACACTCAATAGCGGCGCACAAACCCTGATTAAAACTATGGCTAAACATGGGGCAACCTGCGTGCTTGTATCAGGCGGTTTTACAATGTTTACCGAATATGTCGCACGCAAATGCGGCTTTGCTTATAATCACGGTAATATATTAGATGTCAGTGACACTGAAATTCTCGGTACGGTACGTGACCCTATTCTTGATAAATCTGCCAAGGAAGACTTTCTTAACCATTATATGGCTAAATTATCCCTCACCGCAGCAGACACCATGGCGGTTGGTGACGGCGCGAATGATTTAGCGATGTTAGATGCTGCAGCATTAGGCATTGGCTATTACCCAAAGCCAAGCCTTGAAAAAGCCCTGCGTCATACGATAAAATATAGCGACTTAACTACACTGCTTTATCTGCAGGGCTTCACCAAAGACAAATTCATAGACGAAACATATTAGGACCAAAATTATGGCGTATAAGAACAAAGAAGATTTTAAATACTCAGATGAAGAAATGAATGAGCTCATACAGAAATACTGTAATGACTTCACTTATAATGCGTCCCAAGGCATGTACGACCCTATTCACGGTCGTGATGTCGAGATTGACCAAGTTATTCTTATTCTCCTACAAAAAGGCCGTAAAAACGCTATGTTACAAGCCCCCGCCGGTGTGGGTAAAACAGCTTTATGTGTTGGCCTAGCGCAGCAGGTTGTATCAGGCAATGTGCCAGACAAGCTAAAAGGTTGCCGCCTATTAGAAATTGACCTTGCTGCCATGGCGGCGGGTACAGCCTCTATCTCAGAGTTCCAAGGGCGTGTTGTGCCGCTGCTTAAAGCGATTGGTGAACGTTATGGCCACCCTGACTACGGATTAAACATTCTCTTTATCGATGAAATCCACCAAATCATGCCGACATGTGAGGGCAGCTCCTATAAAGGCCTTTCTGAAGTGATGAAACCTTACCTGACATCTGGTGCGTTATATGTGATTGGCGCGACAACCAAAGACGAATACCGTATGTATATTGGCGTTGATCCGGCGATGGACCGTCGTTTCCAACAAGTAAATCTATCCATCCCAGATGCTGAAGGTGCCTTTAAAATTCTTCAGGCTGTACGCCCAGGCTTTATCAAGCACCACGGCATTGAGATTCCTGACGAGAAGTGCCGCGAAATTGTCCGTCTTACCGAAAAATATATGCGCAAACGTAATCAGCCAGATAAATCCATCATGACGATGGATGCTGCTTGTGCTTACCACGTAAAAGAATTCGGCACTGGCGGCGAACTTTCAGAAGAAGCCATTTATGAAATGGTTTCAAAAGAAGTTGGCATTTCTGCACTGGCGCTCAAAGAATAACGCCACCCGTATTGACATAAGAACAAACAAAATGCTAGAACATCCCTAATCAAAAATAAGGGATGTTTTAACATGGGAACAGAATATGTTGTTACAGGCGGCGGGCCAGTCGGCCTTTGGACTGCCATTCAAATCAAAAAGCGTCAACCTGATGCCGACATCACCGTTTATGAGCGTTATCAAGAATATAAACGTTCACATGTCCTAAAGCTTGAGAACCTTTCCATGCTGCTTTACGCAAAACAAAGCGGCGATGCGCATGAACAAAGATTTTTTGATGCCGTGCTTGGCAGCAGCTTGAAAAAAGCCTTCTGGGGCGCCGCGGGTGGGAAATCCGTATTCATCCGCACAAATGCACTGGAAAGCGCGTTAAAGCAATATGCACGAGCCCTCGACATACCCATATGCTATGAACGCATTAATTCCCCTGAAACGCTTATAACCAAGCACCCAAACTGCACAAATTTTATTGCCGCCGATGGCGCACATAGCGCCCTACGTCAGGCATTAATGGGTGATGACGCTGTTAAAAACTTCCCACTACAATATGTGGTAGAGCTAAAATACGAAGCACAAGGCGCGGCCAAAGCCCTATCGAACCGCGCGCAATATAAAACCAATAAATTACTATCGAGCATGGCTTTTGAATATGTCGGCAAAGAAAAGAACGGACAAGCCCCCGTTTCGCTGCGCTTCTTTGTTGACGAAGCAACCTATAACGCCATGCCAGAAGCCAGCTTCAAAGATCCACTAACATTAAACGATCCACGCCTACCGCAAAATTTTGCAGATGATCTTGCAACATATTTAAGCGTCCGCGCCAATAAAGCGAAAGAACAATTTATTGATGGATCAGAAAAAATCAGCAAATTAACGCTGTCGCTTTACCGCGCTAATAAATTTGCTGTGCAGCATGAAGACCGTAACTGGTATTTGGTCGGCGATGCCGCCATGGGCGTGCCATATTTTCGTTCCCTCAATGCAGGCATGATAATCGGCTCTCAGCTTAGCTATATTGTAACGCAGGATAATTGGGCACAAAACACAAAAATCAATACATACAACGCCTGCCGTCCGCTTGACGTCGCATGGGAATTTACCGCAGCATCCATGAAAAATGCTGCACTTTGCGGCTATGACCAATTCCGCAAAGTTAGTGCAAAAGTACCTTGGGAATTTATGAAATGGGACAGCGAAGAACGTAACAACTTCAAAAAGTTAGGCCCCAAATAACTTAAGATAAAAGTCCAAATATCTCTTCGGCTGAGTTCACCATATGATGCACATGCGGTAAATCGTTTTTTGGAATACGTCCATGATGGACAAGCACGGTTTTCATGCCCATCGCGTGCGGATAATGCAAATTGCGCACTGTATCTTCAGCCATAATCATTTCATGCGCCTGACAGTTCAACATATCCATAGCTCTTTCAAAGACAAAAGTTGATTCATCCTTTTTGCGGAAATCATAATCTTCTAACCCCAATATGCGTTCATCGGGGAAGAAACGGCGCAATTCAATATGGTCTAACACACGCTCCGCCCAATGACGCGAGCCGTGTGTGACAATCAGGTGCTGAAGCTCTGAACGCTCAAACAGGTCAACCAAAGCCAGTGAACGTTCTAAAATTTTCTCATCCAGATGCTTATGAAATTCATGGTGCATCGCATCGCGGCACAGCCCATATTCTTCCAAAAAAACGCGCATTGAATAACCATGCGTAGTAAAAGACTTAGCGGCAAGCGCCTTGGCTTCGTCATCCCCCATATCAAGCCCAAGCGAACGAACAACACGCCCTGCAATATGATTACACGCATCTTCAAATAAATGGCTAAACCGATATAAAGTGTTATCTAGATCCCAGATAATGGCTTTGATTTGTGTCATAAAATTACTCTCGCATATCATATTGTTCTTCCCCCGTTTTACCTGCTTCTACGCGGCATAACAAGTTTTTCTTGCGAAAAGAAAATTTATTATGGTAATGTACCGCTAGCATTGTGGAGGGAAAAATGTCTAATATTCTAACATCATCATTTTGGCACAATTTAATATCAAAACCATTAAGTGATGTTTTTTATGCAGCAAGCTATTCTGGTTTAGCTGATTTCACCAAGAAAACACACCGCATGTTTATACATGAAAGACAGGCTCCAAACGGCGCAGAAGATTTTTTCAAACAGTTTAAAAAGCCACTCGATATTTGTAACGCAGTAATTGATGTAAGCGATAAAAATGATCAAATCAACGCACTTTTTGAACAGCACCTTGAAGACAGCGTTTTAAAACACCCATTCTATGGAACATGGCTAGCCGATGTCCGTAAAAACTGCGAATTATTGGCGGAAATGATTAAAGACAACGAAATCAATCTATCGCTCGACACCTTAGCGGGCAGTGTGCGCTTCCACAATGATGGCGACATTTTAAAAGCGCGCCTTTTATGTACATATAAAGGACCAGGCACTGAATGGTTAAAAACGCCAAACGTGAACTTACGAGCATTCAACAATAGGCTCGGTAACGAAGACATCGTGCGCGATAAAACAGACATTCAACAAACATCCCCTTGGGATGTCGCAGTCTTTGACGGCGGCGATGATGGCATATTCCACAGATCACCTGAACATCCAGAATATAATCAGTCTGGTGAAATGACCCGTATATGCCTACGCATTAACAACCGCATCATGTAACGTAGCGAATCAAATTATTCCACCAATAAACGCACATCCCCGCCCATAGCGGCCGTGTTGGTGCTAATCGCTTTTTCGGAAGCGAAGCGATAAAGGTAATGCGGCCCACCTGCTTTGGGTCCTGTACCCGACAAGCCATGCCCACCGAAGGGCTGCGAGCCGACAACTGCGCCTGTCATATGGCGGTTAATGTATATATTCCCCACATCTATAAGATCGGAGAGCATCTCGTGTCGTTCTTCAAGGCGGCTATGGAGACCAAAAGTGAGGCCATATCCGGTATCATTAATCTTACCTATTAGATCTTCCAACTCATCCGCTTTAAAGGTCATAACATGCAAGAATGGCCCAAAAACCTCTTGCTCTAAATCATCAAATTCTTTTAGACGGCAAAGCGTCGGCGCGAAGTAATATCCCTTTTGTGCGACATCATCATCAAGCGGCGCAGTCGCCAGAATTTCACCAACGCCATTCATAACTTCACGGTGGCGGGTAAGCATCTCATGCGCCTCTGCATCAATTAGCGGCCCAATATCTGTATGAATATTAAGCGGATTACCAACCGTTAAGTCAGCCATAGCGCCTTTCAACATCGGCAAAATACGCGGCGCAATATCGTCTTGCAACAACAACAACCGCAATGCAGAACAACGCTGCCCCGCAGAACCAAAGGCACTAATGATAACATCATCCACCACCTGTTCTGGCAAAGCTGTGGAATCAACAATCATCGTGTTAAGCCCACCTGTTTCAGCAATAAACGGTACAAACGGCCCATTTTTAGCCGCCAAAGTACGATTAATTTTAAATGCTGTCGCGTTTGATCCCGTAAAAGACACGCCGCCGCAAAAAGGGTGTTCAACTAATGCCGCACCAACCGCGCCATCACCAACAACCAATTGTAACGCACCATGCGGCACCCCCGCTTCAAACATTAACTTTGTTGCTTCAAAAGCGATAATTGGCGTTTGTTCCGCAGGTTTTGCAATTACCGCGTTCCCAGCCATTAATGCCGCGACAACTTGTCCTGTAAAAATGGCGAACGGAAAATTCCATGGACTGATACAAACAAAAACGCCTCGCCCCTCCATAAACAAGCGGTTTTCTTCACCCGTTGGCCCAGGCAGTAACATGCCTTCTTTTCTGAAAATGCGGCGGCCATGCGCGGCGTAATAGCGACAGAAATCCACCGCTTCACGGAGTTCCGCCAAAGCATCCTCCAGAGTTTTGCCCGCTTCACGCATCATTAAGCCGACGAGGTGATCTTTATTCTGTTCATATAAATCAGCAATACGGCACAATATATCGGCGCGCCGCGCCGCGTCTGTCTTACGCCAAATTTTATAGCCCTTCTGGGCGGCTTTAAACGCAGGCGCAGCGACCTCTGCGCTCGCAAACATCGCTGTACCCACAATATCATCATGGTTTGATGGGTTCGCCACCGTTTCAGGATAGCCTGCATTATATGGCGCACCATCAAGCACAGATGACGCATGAAGAGCTGACGCATCTTTGGTCGCCTCTGCCCCTTGAATAAAGCCTGCAAGCGTCGCTTTATCAGACATATCATAGCCTGCCGAATTAACGCGCGCATCGCCATATATGTCAGACGGCGGCAATATATTTCGCTCATTATCATTCAGCGCATGGCTAATCGGGTCTTTAGAGAGCCACGAAATCGGCACAGCATCATCACGAATTTGTTGTACAAATGAACTGTTCGCGCCATTTTCAAGGATACGACGCACTAAATAAGGTAACAATTCTTCATGCGCACCTACGGGCGCATAAACGCGTACACGGCCCATATCATCACCATTCACAACGTCATAGACAGCATCCCCCATACCGTGCAGACGTTGAAATTCAAAACGTACTTCCGAACGCTCTGCCATTTGGATGATTGATGCAATAGTTTGCGCATTATGCGTTGCAAACATTGGATAAAAATGCGAATCCATTGCCAACATTTTCTTCGCGCAAGCTAAAAACGAAATATCCGTATGGCTTTTCTTGGTAAAGACTGGATAATCATCCAGCCCCATAGCCTGTGCCCTTTTAATTTCAGTGTCCCAATATGCACCTTTAACCAGACGTATCTGTAATTTACGCTTCGTTTCAACAGCGCGGCGGTGCAAATAGTCAAGCAAATCAACGGCTGAACGTTGATAAGCCTGAAGCGCCAAACCAAAACCTTGCCAATCGACCAAGTCTTTATCATCCAGTATCGCATCAATTATATCGATGGATATATCAAGGCGTTCAACTTCTTCAGCATCGACCGTAAGGTTAATGTTCTGCGCTTTCGCTTCGCCGCATAATTGACGTAGTCTTTCCGTCAAGATAGGCACACAGTCTTTTGCGTAAACCGTATGATATTTCGGGTAAAGCGCCGACAGCTTAACCGAAATACCTGGGCGCTGCGTAATATCATCACACGGATCATTTTTCGCAGCCTCGCCAATAGTTTGAATAGCATGTAAATAACTCGCCATAAACTTTGCGGATTGCTCTTGCGTACGCGCCGCTTCGCCAAGCATATCATAAGAAAATAGAATACTGTTTTTTTGATACGGCTTTGATTTCTTAAGCGCCTTTTCAATCGTCTCACCTAGAACAAAACTCTGCCCCATTTGACGCATGGAACGCTTAAACGCCTGCAATAAAAACGGGCGGCTAACTTTACCAAGCGGGCTTTTATAGGTCTTTGAAGAAATATTTAGACCTTCAGCCAACAAACGAAGCACAAGGTCTTGCTTCTTCTGCGGCGTCTCATCACCATCATTTTCAGCTTTATCATCCGCCTTATTCCAATTCCCATGAACAAGCTTTTCTTTAATCAACGCATTCGCCGTGCCGCTATCTGGAATACGCAGCAGCGATTCCGCCAAAGTCATCAAGCCAAGACCTTCTGGCGATGAAAGCGGATATTTCAACAATAGCGCTTCAATCTCACCGAACTTGGCCGGCACATTGCGTACGCGCTTAATCAACGCGGTCGCCGTAGCCTCGACCTGCATACGAAAATCCGCATCCCAATCTAGGAACCCAATTAATTTCTCAACTTGAAAATCTTCGGCATTTTGCGCAATGCTTAATGCGCGGCCAGGAAATCCCTTGTTCATGAATATCTCCCACGTCTTTATTTTTCTATATAATCTTGGCAATATAACATTTATTCAAAACAAGAAATATCGAATTACGACCTATGAATGACAGCTATACACAGAACCTGCTAGAACGCGGCAATAACGCACCAGAAATGAGTGTGTCTGATTTGGCGTTATCCCTTAAGCGCACGTTGGAAGACGCCTATGGTCGCGTGCGTGTGCGCGGTGAACTTTCCCGCGTTAAAGTCGTTTCCTCTGGGCATATGTATTCTGACCTGAAAGACGAAAATTCAGTTATTAACGTCATCTGTTGGCGTGGTAGCCTATCAAAATTATCAATCAAGCCTGAAGAGGGGCTAGATGTGATCTGTACAGGGCGCATTACCACATACCCGCAGCGTTCAAACTATCAGCTGATCATTGAAAGTATGGAACTCGCCGGTGAAGGCGCACTGCTCAAAATGCTTGAAGAGCGTAAAAAGAAACTGGCCGCTGAAGGGCTGTTTGCTGAAGACCGCAAAAAACAGCTCCCCTTCTTGCCAGAGCGTATTGGCGTTGTCACATCGCCCACTGGCGCAGTCATTCGTGATATTCTCCACCGTATACAAGACCGCTTCCCGCGTGAAGTCTTGCTTTGGCCTGTACGCGTACAGGGCGATGGCGCAGCGGATGAAGTCAGCAATGCCGTACGCGGCTTTAATGCCCTGCCTGAACATATGCGCCCTGATATTCTGATTGTCGCGCGTGGTGGTGGCTCATTAGAAGACCTTATGGCTTTCAACGAAGAAAATGTCGTGCGCGCTGTCGCAGAATCGCAAATCCCCGTTATATCGGCCGTTGGGCATGAAACCGACACAACTTTGGTGGACTATGCCGCCGACCGCCGCGCCCCGACACCGACCGGTGCCGCCGAGATGGCTGTGCCGGAACGTTTAATGCTGCTTGCCCGTGTGGAGGAAGATCAAACCCGCCTGCTCGCCGCAATGACACGTATGGCAGACCAACATAAGAAATATGTTTCCTCGCTTAGCGCGCGCCTGTCCGACCCACGCCGTTTGATTGAAATAAAAACGCAGCAAGTCGACCATCAGGTGGAGAAACTAAAGGGTGTATTCTTAAATCGCCTTAACCGCGCGCAGCAATATTTATTGAAACTTGATGGCCGTTTAAAACACCCCAAAGACCGTGTCAATGAATCGCGCCAAAGCCTGAAGTATATAGGCCAAACGCTATCAAGTATACGGGGGCGTTTACTTCGTGACTCTCAACAACGCCTAGGGCAAGCGAGCCGTATTTTAGAAACATTGTCCTATCAGAACATATTAAAGCGCGGTTACAGCATCATCCGCGATGAGAGCGGCAAACCAATATTAAACGCCGCTTCAATTGGCGCAAACCAAGCAATTGAAATTGAATTTCATGATGACCGCGTACAGGCAACAGCACATGGCAAAGGCGCAATAGCGAAGAAACCGCGCAAAGTTAAAAATGAAACAGATCAAGGGGATTTATTTTAACGCTATTCAGCAGCTTCCGCTTGAATATGGCTATAGTTTGTATAAGGCTCACGTTGCATGTGTAGTTTGTCCTCACGCTGCCAACGGATAAAGCCATTCACATTAATCAATATGAAAGTGAAGTTACTAACCACAAAGCCATATTGCCCGGACATCAGCGCAATCAGCAAACCACATATACAGCCGACTGAAGCAATCACAAAGCCATAAGAGCGTTTACAAGAAATCAGCCAGGCGCCTGTGCACCCCATAAGAAAAGCTAGCCAGTCCAAACCATAATAATTTTGAAAAGAATTTAATATTGCTTCAACCATATGCCTCTCCCTAGCTTAGCCATATGACAAACATATAGAGATTGACTTAAATAATGGTTAAATTTACTTATTTCGCCAAATCAAGCAAACTATGCATACGTGTACGTATGTAATATGGCTGACGTGTTCCGAACGGATATGCGGGATGTTTACGATGTTCTTCGACTAAATGCCCGTGCCATTTATTGTGAAAATACGCTGCATCTAAATTCTCTGGCGTATCTTCAAAGAAATGAATGTCTTTACCAATAAGGCCAAATTTCTGCTCAAATGCATCGTAACAGGCTTTATATGGTTTCCGCGTTAAACCTAAATCATCCGTCCCAACGACATCTGTAAAACATGAACGAAGTCCTAAATGGTCTATCACGGCTCGCCCATAATACCCCGCGGCATTAGTTAAAATATATTTCGGGCAATTAATAGCATCTAAGACAGATTTTAACTTGGGGTCTACCGTCAGCCCTTTGAAATCAAGTAGCGCCGGATCATAGGTCGCTTTCAATGTTTCTAGAATAGGTACATTATGGCGCTTTAAAGCCTCATCTTGAATGTAATACCCCGCGCCTAGCATAGAGTGAACTTCCTTTAGCGCCACAGCCTCACTAACATTAAGGCGCGGCGCAAGAAAGCGCGCAAAGGCACGTTCCATTTGGTCATATAAAGATGAAATCTCAACGATAGTATTATCCAGATCAAAAACAAGCACGGTATTCGCGCTTGCTGCATTAAACTGATCCGTCAGGCTTAACGCCCCTGTTAAATTCTTTTTAGGCATGTTAACCGCCCAAATCCCTGTATATTATTATTTCAGGAAAGCGTACACAAATATCGTCTACATTGTCAATTTTAAGTTATAATATGTACGCAAACTAAGGTTATATAAACATGCAATATTACACAATAATCGCCGGCAGCCCCATAACTGACCCCACATACATTAAGGACATGATACACCCTAAATGCATAATTATATGCGCCGATGGCGGCGCGAATATTGCTCATGAAATCAATGTTAAGCCACATATAATTATCGGCGATTTTGATTCCATTTCCAATGATGTCCTTGCACATTTCAAGTCATATAAAGACATTTCAATTACCCCATCAGCGGATCAAAACACAACAGACTTGCAAAAAGCCCTAAACCTTATTCCTGACGACTGCACACATATATCCATTTTTGGCGCACTTGGTGGCCGTATGGACCATGTCCTCGCCAATATTCTTTTACTTGAACAATATAAACACCCTATGCGCTTTACCCTCCATGATGAAGATCATGACATTCGCATTATCACCAATGACTTTACTTTCTCTGGTCAGGTCGGCGATAAAGTTGGCGTATTGCCGCTTCGTCCAATTGAGAATCTCACCTATGATGGCCTTAAATATCCTGCTGACGGTATTGAAGGCCCATATACGCTAGGGTGGCTCGGAACATCCAATGTACTTGAAAAAGAACAGGCCACCATATACATGCAAGGCGGCGCGGCGATCCTCATTCATTACAAAGTGAGATAAAATAGAACAGCCGCCATATTTAAACTTGCTTTTTTCTCAAAACACGCTTAATATTATGTAAATTTGCATCAAGGGAGAGGGCGCTAGTGAAGCAAATTAGTTTAGGGCATATATTTTTTGATGCTGGCGAGGATTTTAAGGAAATTGATTATCTGTTTTGCGGTATGCGCGAAGAGGTAAAAACTAACACGCTGCACCCATGCCAACAGCAAAAAACCATAACAGCTAGTGATAATATTGCCTTAGCGTATCAACAAGTCTGGGCAGATCAAGCGCTTACGACAGGCTGGATGGATTATAAGGGACAATTCACCCCTTATATATTATTTGCACCTAACACAAACATCTCTGATCTTTCCCATAAAGGGCAAATTTACCAAGTCGCGCCTAATCACTTCAAAGCAAAAGGCAGTAATGTGCATAGTAGGCATGTCTATACCTGTACATCCCCCATAAAAATCAATAAAGGGCACAGTTTTTCAGCGCGCATTAATACAGCGATGCAAGCTGGTCTGCTTATCCTATCTTTACGCAAAGATTCTTCATATATGCGCGTTAAGAATATTTTTGATCATGAAAACGATATTCAGGATGTAACTTTACGTGCTTTTACGCTCGTTCATAATGATTGTCTATTATTTAACAATTATATCGGCGAGATAAACGATAATGCTTAACCCTCTAAGCACCAATTAATTGCCCCGCGCCCCCTTTCTTCCAAAAACGCATTAGCTTTTGAAAAATGCTGACAGCCCAAAAACCCACGATGGGCAGATAAAGGCGATGGATGCGGCGCTGTAAGAACCAAATGTTTATCACAATCCACAAAAGCCGCTTTTTTCTGGGCATATGCGCCCCAGAGCATAAACACAACGGGCGCGTCAAGCGCATTTACTTGCTGTATCACTTTATCCGTAAAGCGCTCCCAGCCACGTCTTTGATGCGAAGCCGCACGCCCGCACTCAACGGTTAAAACACTGTTTAATAGTAAAACGCCTTGCTTCGCCCAATCTTCCAAAAAACCATGCTGCGCGGGCTTTATGCCTAAATCACGTTCTAACTCTTTATATATATTCACTAATGAAGGCGGAATCTTAATTCCTTTAGGAACACTGAAGCTTAAGCCATGCGCTTGCCCTTCGCTATGATACGGATCCTGCCCCAAAACAACGACTTTCACGCTATCAAGCGGTGTTAACTCTAAGGCACGAAAATATGCACTATCTGTCGGATAGATGTCTTTACCATTGCCTTTTTCGTCCTGTAAAAACGTATTAAGCGCCTTCATATATGGCTGCATGAACTCCTCATTTAATGCAGTCTTCCAACTTTCATCCATATACATAGCAGCATTCATTTTCATGACCTTTCTAAGAAAACCATAAAACGCCACATATAGAGACGCAACTAAAACTGTATAAATATACCTAAAGGATTTGCGGACGTATAATACGTTTCACCACGCAATTATCGGCAAGCGATTTCGTATAGCTATAAATTAATAATGCGGCGGAATATTCTCGCGCGCTTCATCAATTGATGAGGCAGCTTCACTTTTCTTCGCCCCTTGCGCAGCTTCTAAAACACCAATACGGTCTTTATGCTGGCTTAAACTGCCACGCAAAGCATCAATGATCTTCCACTGATCTGCGACAACATCTGAAAGTTCTTGGTGCTGACGCTCTAACTCCATCAGCCGTGTTTCTAAATCAACCATTTTTTCGCTCATTGTCGCCTCGGCTTAAAGTAAAATTTAACATCTATATTATATATATAAGAATACAGCTTTTTAAAAGGGGATATTCTATGGCGCGTGAACAGGAAAAAAAATGGCTTAAAGATCATTGGGGTGAGGTTTTAAAGCAGTATCCAGGGCAATATATTGCTCTAAATGAAAACCAAATGGTTTGCCACGGCCTAACCGAAGAGCATATCCATCAACAAGTTAATAGTATTAACGAGAACCTGAATCTAGACATTACCCCGCTAATATTCTTTGTTGACCCAAGCGCGCCACAACCGCAAATAAAATAAATGCTAGAACTCAAGAATTAGGTACAAAAAAACCTGCCGGGAGGCAGGTAATTTTTGTTTCAAGACCATCGTAATAGGTAATATATAACTGAGTTTGGTAGAGCTGGCAACGACCTACTCTCCCGCGCCTTAAGACGGAGTACCATCGGCGCAACGGCGTTTCACGCTAGAGTTCGGGATGGGATCTCGTGTTTCAACCGTGCTAAAATCACCAGCTCAACCAAACTCAGTTATAATGAAATAATTAATGGCTAACAGCCAAGATAACGAATTATCTTATTAGCGAAAGTTTGCATTAACAAATATTTTTGCTACTGCGCGCTTGTAGTTTAGATTCAAGCCGATCGAGCAATTAGTACCAGTTAGCTTCATGCATTACTGCACTTCCACATCTGGCCTATCAACGTGGTGGTCTTCCACGGCTCTGATAGGGAAACCTAGTTTTAGGGGGGGCTTCCCGCTTAGATGCTTTCAGCGGTTATCCCTTCCGCACATAGCTACCCTGCGATGCCGCTGGCGCGACAACAGGTACACCAGGGGTGCGTCCATCCCGGTCCTCTCGTACTAAGGACAGCTCCCTTCAAGTTTCCAACACCCACGGCAGATAGGGACCGAACTGTCTCACGACGTTCTGAACCCAGCTCGCGTACCTCTTTAAATGGCGAACAGCCATACCCTTGGGACCTGCTCCAGCCCCAGGATGAGATGAGCCGACATCGAGGTGCCAAACAGCGCCGTCGCTGTGGACGCTTGGGCGCTATCAGCCTGTTATCCCTAGAGTACCTTTTATCCGTTGAGCGATGACCCTTCCATTCGGAGTCACCGGATCACTATGACCGTGTTTCCACCCTGCTCGACTTGTCAGTCTCGCAGTCAGGCGAGCTTATGCCATTACACTCTTGAAGACGATTTCCGACCGTCTTGAGCTCACCATTGCGCGCCTCCGTTACCATTTGGGAGGCGACCGCCCCAGTCAAACTACCCACCACACAGGGTCCTAGATCCCGGTTCAGGGATCGTAGTTAGATATCACAAAGGTCAAGGGTGGTATTTCAAGGATGGCTCCACGACAACTGGCGTCGCCGCTTCAAAGCCTCCCACCTATCCTACACATGACAATTGTAATACCACTGTGAAGCTATAGTAAAGGTTCATAGGGTCTTTCCGTCTAACCGCGGGTACCCCGCATCTTCACGGGGAATTCAATTTCGCTGAGTCTACCTTGGAGACAGTGGGGAAGTCGTTACGCCATTCGTGCAGGTCGGAACT